>Ga0129313_1000044_pt1 | contig 127352 bp, 107 predicted proteins | sample O1105metagenome_FD_94436 | JGI IMG/M metagenome (GOLD analysis project Ga0129313, IMG submission 94436) | Orangutan group fecal microbial communities from fecal samples from Wisconsin, USA - O1105 metagenome | ecosystem: Host-associated > Mammals > Digestive system > Large intestine > Fecal... | reverse complement strand
CTCCCCGCAGTGCGGGGAGATGTCACGCAGTGACAGAGGGGCGCGCCTCCGTCAGAGGAACCTTTCCTCAGAAAGGTTTCCCCCATAATTAACTGTAAGCTTCTATATAAGTGTTGCGGTTACTCTCGGGGGATTTCCTTGCGTGAAGCAATACATAATTACCTTCGTAGTTATATGTATTATAGTTAAATTAGATTTGTTAAGCGATTAGGTCTGCGTTTTATGCGGACGCCAAACAGTCGCCCGTACAGATTGATTGACACATCTGATGCTATATGCTATAATATATACACTATGCCGCAAAAACGGCAAAAATAAGGATATGAGATATTAAGGAGAGAAAGACTATGGGAGTTATCAAGAAGATATTCAAGGTTATCGGCAGGATACTGCTGGTATTGCTGATACTTATACTGATATTTATTATCGTAAGCTTCTTCTATCAGAAATCCGCGCAGAAAAAGGACAGGGAGCTCCTTGAAAGGGACGGCTTCACTCACCTTTACGACGCAGGGGACTATAAAATGAACATAAACATCTACGGCGAGGGCAAAAACAAGATAATCGTTATGCCCGGCAACGGCCATGCGGAGTTCACCGTGGATATGAAGAAGTTCTCGGAGCATCTCAGCGACGATATAAGCCTTGTTGTCGTTACACGTCCGGGCTACGGCGTTTGCGAGGAAACAGACCATGATGTTACGACTGAATACATAGTTGACAGCACACGAACCGCTCTGAAAAACGCAGGAGTTGAAGCTCCATACATACTTATGCCCCATTCTCTCAGCGGAATCTACGGCACCTACTGGGAGAACACCTATCCCGAGGAGGTATCGGGAGTTATCTTCCTTGATTCCGTCAATGAAGCTTACCCCGAAGAGACCGAAGAGGAGATAAACGAGATGACTTCGGGCGTTCAGTTCCAGATCACTAAATTCCTGTACAAATCAGGCGTTTTAAGAGTTATTAGCGATATCACAAGCGGGGACAGCTCCGAAGAATACGCAAAGGACGCAAATGCTCTGTTTGCGCTGAATCCGCCTGCATTTTCAAAGTCTCATATCAGCGAGACGAAGAACTTCAACAGCAATATGAAAACAGCATGGGCTTCTATAAAGTCCAACGATATCCCGAAGATATACATCTCAACCAATTACCAGACAATTGACGATATAAGGGACTACCTTATGTTCATGGACGGCGAGGTGGACGAAGCCAAGGCTCAGGAATGGTTCGAGGACGAAAAGTCCGAGAGAGAAACGGAATATCGTAATAACAGAAGCAAATACATTGAAAAGGTAGGCAACTGCAAGGAGATAAACATTGCAGGAAGTCATTTCATCTATGAGCAGAAGCCCGACGAGGTGGCAAAGGTCATCGAGGACTTTGTCAGCGGTATAAAGTAAAATACAAAAAGCTCCCGATTTTCGGGAGTTTTTTGCAGGGGCGCACAGTTTGTGCTCCCTGTTTCTATGTTGACATAAAATGGCATTGTATGATATAATAGTTTAACAATAACGAGAGGGTGAAAGCTATGCTCAAAAAGATACTCAGCGGCGAAGCCTGCGCGAAATGTCGGCTCTGCTGCATATTTGACCGCTATGACGTATGGGAGACTCCCGTGTTTACTGCGGAGCTCTGCGAAAAAATAAGAGCCGTCCGTCCCGATGTGCAGTTCATCACCAAGGACGGCGGCTACATATTCAGAGTAGGGGAGCTCAGGGGCGACGAGCTCTTCTCATGTCCTGCCCTTACGGAAAACGGCTGTATGCTGGGGGACGAGAAGCCCTTTGACTGCCGTATATGGCCATACCGCATAATGGAAGTTGGAGGCAGACGTGCCATAACCTTTGCCTCTATATGCGAGGAGCTCTACCACAGACCGCTGTCGGAGCTTGTTGGACTGCTGAAAGAGGGGCTTGCGGACGTGATATTCGCCTATGCAGACCAGCACCCCGAGATAGTGAAGCCCTACTACGAGGGCTATCCCGTGCTGATGTTCGAGAGAAAGCCGCTGTAAACTTTGCGCTGTAACTTGCTGAACCTATGAAAGGGATTCCAAAGGGACTGTGTTCCTTTGGCGGAGTGACTCCCCATAAAATGGGGAGATGTCCGAAGGACAGAGGGGACGTACCGGTAAGGTCAGAGGCAGCGCCTCTGGTGGGTGGGGGCAAGCTTAACAAGCCCGTCCCCTTTGTCGCCGTGCGACATCTCCCCACACTGTGGGGAGTAACCCCGCAGTTACAAAGCGCTCCTAACAGGAGCGAGTACCCTCTGTCAGCTACGCTGACATCTCCCTGTACTACAGGGAGTCACCGCAAGAGAGGGCGTCTCCTAAAGGGCTGTCGAGGACGCCAGCCCCTACAAACGGGACGCCGAGGGCGGCGTCCCCTACATATGTTTAGGTTCTGTCTTGATTTACCGAGAAAAATCCGCAACTTTTAATACCTGAAAAAGGGACATTCCCGTAACAGGAACGCCCCTTTGCGATCACTTCTTGATCTTGTCAACGATATCCTCAACCTTATCCTTGACCTTTGCGATGTTTTCCTTGGTAGCAACCTTGCTTATCATGTCCTTAGCCTTTTCAATGTTTTCTTTTGAAGCAAGCTTTTCGATCTTCTCATCGGGGAGGTCGATGCCTGTTTTTTTCTCAACTGCTTCTACTGCTTTTTTGATCTCCATAGGGGGATACCTTCTTTCGTATAAAATTTATATTTTTATTGTAGCACACTTTTTTCATAAATGCAATACTTTGAAATGACTTTTTACAGTATTTTATTTGTAAAGGCGGTATTATCCGCCCGAGAACATTAAGCTGCCGCCGCAGGCGGCAGCTTAATGTCTGATTATTGAAAAGTGCGCGAAAAATCGGCAATTGCAACTGCCGATTGACAAATTGTAAAGGCGGCTTGCTTGTGTGTAACCGCCCGAAATGATAAAATAAAATCATAGACCGAGGGACATTTCCCACGGAAAAAACATATGGAGGATACATATATGATACTTGCAGACAAAATAATCGAATTAAGAAAAAGACAGGGTATGTCACAGGAGGAGCTCGCCGAAAAGCTTGGCGTGAGCCGCCAGTCAGTATCCAAATGGGAGGGCGCACAGTCCACTCCCGACCTTAACCGTATATTACAGCTCTCGGAAATATTCGGAGTCACTACAGATACATTATTAAAGGACACCGAGGAGCTCTCCGCAGGCAATGCTCCCGTGCAGGAGAGTGCAGAGACCGAGCCGCCGCTTCGCAAGGTATCAATGGAGGAGGCAAACAGCTTTCTTACCGTAAATGAAAAGCGCTCAAAGCTGACATCTATCGGAGTATTTCTCTGCATAATCAGTGTAATACCGCTGATAGTTCTTGACGAACTGACAGGCTTCAGCGACCTCATAGGTGTGCCGCTGATGTTCATACTTATAGCCATAGCTGTAACGCTGTTCATCATCTCGGGAATGAAGATGAAGCCCTATCAATACCTTGAAAAAGAGGGTATTGACACAGAATACGGCGTTTCGGGCATGGTAAACGAGAAAAAGGCAAAGTTTGAGCCAAAATTCACCCTCAGCATAATAACTGGCGTAGTTCTGTTCATACTGTCTTTCGTTCCTACTATTATCATTGAATCGCTCATGGGCGAAACTGCTCTTACAGAAGCTCTCGAACCGTCATTTTTCTTAGGAATGATAGCTATTGGCGTAGGTGTCATTGTCCGTTCAAGCATAAGTATGAACGGCTACAGGAAACTTCTTGAAGAGGACGGCTTTACCCGTGAGGAAAAGGCAAAAGGTCATGCGCCGAATCCTGCAATTATAGTATACTGGTGCGTAGTTACAGCCCTGTACCTCTCCATTAGTTTCCTCACCAAAAGGTGGGACATGACATGGCTCATATGGGTGATAGCAGCAGTCCTCAATCCTGTAGTGGTTATACTTTTCCCGAATAAGAAGAAGTGAGAGGAGATTTGCGCTTTATATGCGCTTTTTAAGTCCCGACCTGTCAAGAGCCGCGCCTGCCGCTAAAAACAACACCGCGCTTGCTCCTACCTGTATGGCATAGAACGGAGTCTGTCCGAATGCCGCTATTATCGCCGCTTTATTGAAGCCGCCTGTCATGAAGACTCCCTCATAAAGGCTGTAGCCAACTATACATACCGCAAGTGACGGGATAATTCCCAGTATATTGCGGAGATTCAGTATCTTGTCCTTTTTGCTCGTGAAAAACAGAGCTGTGACTGCCTTTACAACTATAGTTGCAGGTATCCACACAGGAAAGCCTGTAAGTCCGTCTGCAAGAGCTCCGCCTATCATGCCTGCCGCAACTGCATAGGGCGCAGGCAGTAAACAAGCCGCAAGATATATGAAGCCGTCACCTGCGTGAGTATAGCCTGCTCCCGTAGGTACGTGGATATACGCTGTAAATACGAAAATAAGCGCTGAAAACAGTCCTGTCAGCACTATTCGTCTGATTTTTGTGTCCTGAGCTGTCCGAGTCATAATTATCCGCTCCTTTATCTACTAATTACCTATGTTTTAGGATTGAGATTATTATATCATCTGAACAAGCAATTTTCAAGCGGTATCATGCACAATCTTTGTGGGCGTAAACCGATTTTTTGTAGTGCGGTTGACGTATAGGCGGAGGCTTTTACAGGGTATAGGTTTTCTTTCGGGACGTCGAGTGACTCCCTGCTGTGCAGGGAGATGTCAGCGTAGCTGACAGAGGGTACGTGCAGCGGTTAGCTGCGGCGTCCCCTACAATTGGTCATTTGAAGATTTACGGATATCGAGGGGGGCTCGGAAAGCGCCCCTACACGGGACGTCGAGGACGCCGTCCCCTACACATTTACGGCAATATAACAGGATTTGCGGACTGCCAAAGGCAGCCCCTACAAGTCATACATTACAACAAACGGGCGCACACTGTGCGCCCCTACTAATCACTATTCACTAATAACTGAAAAGGGCAGGCTCAAAGCCTGCCCTTTTGATTAACCCATTATAATTTCAACTTCGTGTGTACCGCCGCTGCATACAGGAATTACGCATCCCTCTACTGCCTTGCCGTCAACTGTCATAGACTTTACGCCCTTGCAAACGTGTGCAGGGTTCTTGACTGTGATGTTGAATGTTGCACCGCGGAACTTACGAACTGCTGTGAAGCCGTCCCACTCGTGAGGAATGGAAGGATCTACCTTGAGTCCGTCGAATACAGGCTGTACACCCAGAATGTACTGGGAAATAGCAACCATGTTCCATGCTGCTGTACCTGTCAGCCATGAGTTCTTGCCCTGACCGAAGTTCTTTGCGTCCTTACCGCCGATCATCTGACCGTATACGTAAGGCTCTGTCTTGTGTATATCAGATGTCTCCTCAGTGAAAGCAGGAGCTATCTTGCTGTAGTACTCAAATGCCTTGTCACCGCGTCCTACATAGGCCTCTGCGCAGATTATCCATGCATTGTTGTGTGTGAAGATACCTGCGTTCTCCTTGTATCCGCCCGGATATGTGGAGATCTCACCGTACTGTATATAGTACTTTGTGAATGCAGGGTTATTGAGAACGAGACCGAACTCGCAGTTGAGGTACTTGTCGATAGAGTTCAGAGTCTTGATATCAGCGCCCTGATCCTTACCTATCTCGGACATAACTGCGAAGCCCTGCGGCTCGATGAATATCTTGCCCTCTTCGCACTCCTTGGAGCCCATCTTCTCGCCGTTTGCGTCGTAAGCTCTGATGAACCAGTCACCGTCGAATGCGGATTCCATAACGTTCTTCTTCATCTTGTCGATCTCAGCCTGAGCCTTTGCAGCTTCGTCAGCCTTGCCGAGATGCTGGAGAATGCCTACGAATGCAGGACCTGTGTATGTGAAGAGTGCTGCAACGAATGCGGACTCAGCTATCTTGGAGTAGCCGCCCTCTGCTGCAAACTTAGGATTGGTGTAGGTCTGGAAGGACTCACCGGGAGTATCTGAGAAGCATGAAAGGTTGATACAGTCGTTCCAGTCAGCTCTCATTGCAAGCGGGAGACCGTGAGGTCCGAGGTTGTTTACGATGTGATAGAAAGAAACGTTGAGGTGCTCGAGCATTGTGTGCTTGCCGTTCGGATCGTCGTCGAAAGGAACGTTAGCGTCGAGAATGCCCCAGTCGCCTGTCTCCTTGATATAAGCTGCAACAGAAAGTATCATCCAGAGCGGATCGTCTGAGAAGTCGCCGCCGATATCAGCGTTGCCCTTCTTTGTAAGTGGCTGGTACTGGTGATAGCAGCCGCCGTCTGAAAGCTGTGTTGAAGCGATGTCGATAAGTCTCTCTCTTGCACGCTCAGGTATCTGGTGTACAAAGCCGAGGATATCCTGATTGGAGTCACGGAAGCCCATTCCGCGTCCGATACCGCTCTCGAAGTAAGAAGCGGAACGTGAAAGGTTGAATGTTACCATACACTGATACTGGTTCCAGATGTTTACCATTCTGTTTACCTTGTCATCAGGTGTGTTTACATTGAAGATAGAAAGGAGCTCTTCCCATGTATTGCGGAGCTCTTCAAGACCTGCTGCTACCTTCTCGGGAGTGTTGTACTTCTCGATCATAGCATAAGCCTTTTCCTTGTTGAGTACCCATGTCTCTCTTGTGAGGAGATTTGCAGGCTTTTCAGAAGCGAACTTCTTGTCCTGTGGGTTCTCAGCATAGCCGAGGATATAGATGAGAGTCTTGGACTCGCCGGGAGCGAGAGTTACCTTCTTGTAGTGTGAAGCTACAGGCGACCAGCCGTCTGCAAATGAGTTTGCAGGCTTGTCAGCCTTTACTGTCTCAGGGTTGTCCCAGCCGTTGTAGATGCTTCCGAGGAAGGAATCACGGTCTGTGTCGTAGCCGTCGATAGTATCGTTTACAGTATAGAAAGCGTAGTGGTTACGTCTGTCTCTGTACTCTGTTACGTGGTAGATAGTTGAACCCTCTATCTCAACACGTCCTGTGGAGAAGTTCCTCTGGAAGTTTGTGCAGTCGTCCTGAGCGTCCCAGAGACACCATTCAGCGATAGAGAAGATAGAGAAGCTCTTTGTCTCATTGCTCTCGTTTGTGAGAACGACCTGCTGAACTTCGCCGTCGTAGTTCTGAGGAACGAAGAATGTTACCTCAGCTTTAAGGCCGTTCTTCTTGCCTGTGATAACGGTATAGCCCATACCGTGACGGCACTCATAGAAATCGAGAGCTGTCTTTACAGGAGACCAGCCGGGGTTCCAGATGGTACCGTTGTCGTTGATATAGAAATAACGTCCGCCCATATCGAGAGGCACGTTGTTGTAGCGGTAACGAGTGATACGTCTGAGGCGTGCGTCCTTGTAGAAGCAGTAGCCGCCTGCTGTATTAGAGATAAGTGAGAAAAATCCCTGATTGCCGAGATAGTTTATCCACGGATAGGGAGTCTTAGGGGAATTGATAACATATTCCTTCCTTGCGTCGTCAAAAAATCCGAACTTCATAATTATACTCCTTTATTTTTGGTGACAAAAGCGGCATAAAAACCGCATTTGTATTATTATACCATATATTTGCATATAATACAATAGATTAAGCAAAAATTGCGTTGTATTTTTTTCAAGTCCTTTTTTGTGCACATTGTCCTACTTTTATGTCTGTTTTTAGAGAACCCTGTGGACAGACAGAAGCATTTTCGGCGCGAGACATCACAGCTGAAAAAAGGGCGGATAAAAGGAGCCCCCTCTGGCGGATCGCAGGTTATATTTACGAGACTGTAATTTCAGGCTCAATAACCATATTTTCCGCTAAGGAGAGCAGCCTAATATCCGCCCCTACAGTTATTATAATTTTGTGAAAAATCTCTCGTGTGCCTCGAAAACGTCTCCCGGCTTTACCTCGCGGTAGCCTGTAACATCGGCAGGCATACTGAGGTTTGGAGCGTCTATCATCGCTGTCATCGGCTCGGGACAGAAATAGTGGTTGAAGCCGCGGTCGTTCCAGATTATCCAGAAGCCGTACTCCTCGGATACCTCGTAGCAGAGCTTCTTGCCGCTGGCAGTATCCTCTGCGATTACGCCGTGGAACTTCTCGCCGTCTATGTCGATATATCCGCCGAAATACATCTCGTTGTCAACTACCTGCAATACGGGCTTCTTTGAGCCGTTGCTGTACTCGAGGTCGTGCATTGTGGGCACTTTCAGCTGTCCTGTGGGCAGGCAGCGCTCGTTGAGCTCGCAGCGCTTGCCTATCGGCACTGTCAGGCGGATATCCTCTTCCTTTGCGCCGTCAACGAATGGAGAATTGATAGTTGTATGTGAAGCCAGCGACATGGGAAGAACCTTTTCGCCGTCCATGTTGATAAAGCGGATATTCTGCTCAAGTCCCTGCTCCGAGAGAGTAAATGTGTACTCTGCTGTGAAGCGTACAGGGAGATACTTGAAGAACTCGTCCTTTTCGTCGTATACATAGCGAGTCTTTACCCATGCACAGTTGTCGTCAGCCTTGTACTCAACGACCTCATGGGCTCTCTTGTGGAGAAAGCCGTGGATATGGTTGTTATAGGGTGCAGGCTCGTTCACGGGGAGCTGATATACTGCGTCAGATGTTTTCAGTACGCCGTCTGCAAAGCGGTTGGGCAAGTAAAGTGTGGGAAGTCCCCATACCTCTGCGGACTGTTTGATAACGTCGGGAGTATTGCTCTCCACAAAGCGGAAGAACTCCAGACCGTTGACGTTGTCGCGGAGTCGGATAACATTTGAGCCTATCTCATTGGCTACCCATGCTTCATAGCCGCCTGCGCTGAGTTTTACGCAGGTCATGCCCTTCCAGTCGAATAATTCTGCTGTGTTGTTCATTTATATCACATTCCTTTTAAATGTATTTTAACTTTGATTTTTTACGGCCCTTACTATAAGAGCTCCTATGCGGAACAATATCGCCCATATACAGCCGCCGATCATTACGAACCACATGAAAATCAAGCCTATGCCGCCTAAAATCCGGTGACCGAACAGCTTTGTCATGTCAAGGCTGCTTAAAACAATGAGCATTACCAGTGTTATCACCCCATAAGCTATGAGATACATCGGCGGTATCCACTTTGTGAGACACTGACTGCCAAGCCTTTTCTCCATATTGAGGAAGAATACAGGCAGTGCAAAAAGAAGCAGCCCCCTCGATGACCATAACATTCAACGCCGAATTATCTTCCTGTGTGATGATGTCGTATGCGCCTGCCGCAAGATATATCACCAGCGGACAAATTGTCCCCATGAGGTAGGACTTGCAAAGAACTATGGTTTTCATAATGTCATCAGTCCATTCTGTTTTCCATGTCGGTGTACTCACGCATAGGCGATATTGCCTTGTATGCAGGACGGATTATCTTGTTGGAGTTTATGAGCTCCTCTATTCTGTGAGCCGACCAGCCCGATATTCTCGCAGTTGCGAAAAGAGGCGTGAACAGCTCGTCGGGTATGCCCAGCATACGGTATACGAAGCCGCTGTAGAAGTCAACGTTTGCACAGACGCCCTTGTAGATGCGGCGTTCCTCGGCGATGACCTCGGGAGCAAGACGCTCCACCAGCGAATACAGCGCAAATTCCTCGTGTCTGCCCTTTTCGGAGCTGAGAGACTCTACAAAGCCCTTGAATACCTTGGCTCTCGGGTCCGACTGTGAGTAAACAGCGTGTCCCATGCCGTAGATAAGTCCTGCATGGTCAAAGGCTTCCTTGTGGAGCAGTTTGCGGAGATAATCCTTTACCTCCTCCTCATCGGTCCAGTCCTTTACGTTCTGCTTCATATCGTCGAACATCATTGCTACCTTGATATTTGCACCGCCGTGCTTGGGACCTTTCAGCGAGCCCAGTGCCGCCGCGATAGCGGAATAGGTATCGGTTCCCGATGACGAAACAACGTGTACCGTGAATGTGGAGTTGTTTCCGCCGCCGTGCTCTGCGTGGAGCACCAGTGCCAAGTCCAGTATACGGGCTTCAAGCTCGGTATACCTGCCGTCCTCACGGAGCATATAGAGAATATTCTCAGCTATGGACATATCGGGCTTGGGACTGTGTATGAAAAGGTCTCCGCCCAGTCTTGCGTATCTGTAGGCGTGATATGCATACACCGCAAGCACAGGGAAAAGGGTTATGAGCTCTATGCTCTGTCTCAGCACGTTGGGCACCGAGATATTATTTGCTTTATCATCATATGAATACAGCGCAAGAACGCTCTTTGCAAGAGTATTCATCATATTGTCTGTGGGAGCTTTCATTATTACATCGCGCATGAAATTGGACGGGAGCTCGCGGAAATCCGCAAGTATAGCCTTGAACTCTGCAAGTTCGTGCTCCGAGGGCATTTTTCCGAAAAGAAGAAGATATACGGTCTCCTCAAAGCCGAAGCGCTTTTCCTTTATGAAACCTGCGACGATATCCTCAACGTCGATACCTCTGTAATACAGCTTGCCGTCACCGTGATTGGGCATTCCGTCGCCGCTGTCTATTACTTTGATAGTGCTTATATTGGTAAGACCTGCAACTACACCGTTGCCGTTTATATCGCGGAGTCCGCGCTTTACATCGTACTGTGTGTAGAGCTCGGGATCTATTTTGTAGCCTTCAAGCGACATATCGGCAAGCTTTGTGATCTCTGGTGTGATGTCTGAAAATTTGTATCTCATGTATCGTCATCCCTTTCTTTTTACGAATAGTAGTAATAAATATGCATATTACAATTATATTTGATTTTGGTAATTTTGTCAAGGCTAAACAAAAAGTTATTTTCTTTGTCAAAGAAAAGATGTTAAATTTTATTATTTCTCTTGAAAAAAACTGTGCGGTATGGTAAAATATATTTGTCGGTTTTCTGCCGATTCTTTTAAAGGGATAAGGGAGATGATACATATTGGAATCAGTTGAATATAAATGCCCCAATTGCATGGCAGACCTGAAATTCAATCCTGCAAGTCAGAAGCTGGAATGTGAATTCTGTCTCAGTGCATTTACGGTAGAGGAAATAAAGAAGCTCTGTGAAAGCACCGAGAACAGTATCCCTCAGGAAGCTGTCCAGATGCAGGAGGACTTCGCAAATCACACACATCTGTACCGCTGCAAAAGCTGCGGTGCTGAAATAATGGCGGACGACCAGCAGACAGCGACTTTCTGCTATTACTGCCACAACCCTGTCATTCTGGCAGGCAAAATGGGTGGCGAGTTCAAGCCCGATAAGGTCATCGGCTTCAAGCTCACAAGAGACAATGCTATCTGGAACTTCAAGAAATGGATAAGCAAGCGCTGGTTCGTGCCAAAGGACTTCAAATCCGAGCAGCAGCTCGAAAAGCTGACAGGACTTTACGTCCCGTTCTGGGTGGCTGACTGCGATATCAACATCGATTATCACGCCACAGGCAAAAAGATAAGGAGCTGGGTATCGGGCGACTACCGTATCACCGAAACTCAGGAATACGACGTTGTCCGCCGCGGAAGCCTCACTACAAGAGGTATCCCTGCCGACGGCGAGACCAAAATAGACGACCTGCTCATGGAGTCTATCGAGCCCTACGACTACAGAGAGCTCCATGACTTCTCAATGTCCTATCTCAGCGGCTTCTATGCGGATAAGTACGATGTTGACAAGGCGTCGGTATTTCCGCGTATCCGCGTCCGCGCAACTCAGGCGTGCGCTTCGCTCGTAAAGGACTCGGTCAACGGCTACAGCAGCGTAACCCCCATGGTCGAGAACTACGACATAAGAAGGACTAACTGGAGCTATATGCTGCTCCCTGTATGGTTCATGTCATATAAGTATAAGGATAAGGTCTATGAATTCGCTATAAACGGACAGACAGGCAAGCTTGCAGGAACTCCGCCCCTTTCAAAGGGCAGGCTTTGGCTGGCTTGTCTCGGCTTGGGAGCGGCTGTTGCGGCTGCCTGCGCTCTGATAGGAGGTGCTCTCTTCTGATGAAACGCCTTGTATCATTTTTAATGACGGCTATTCTCTGCGTATGCATGGTGCCGCTGCTCACAGGCTGCTCGGAGCCCGAAAACGACTACGCAGGCTGGAACGGCAACTATCAGGACTCTGTCCTCATAGACGATAGGGAGCTTTTCACGGAAACTCAGAAAAGAGAGCTTGATGAAGCTATACAGCAGAAATCCAAGGAACTGGAAATGAATATCCTTATCTACGTCGACGGTACTTACCGCAGCGACGCCGATACAAAAACCTTCTGCGACCAGACCTATGATAACTGGTTCGGAAACGACACCGACGGTCTTATGTATTATCTCGACCTTTCGGGTAAAACACCTGCATACGACTACATCTCAACAGCAGGCAAGGCTATACTGCTCTATGAGGAAAACAGGGAGCTCATTTTCAACCACATGGATAATTACCTCCCTGCATCAGGACAGGAGATAAAGCAGGAACAGATATATGACTCTGTCGGTGAATTTCTGTCTCAGCTCAGCGTATACGCAAAAAGCACCACCTCAGGTACCAGCTTTTACCACGACAAGAATAAGGGAACTTATATCTACTATAAGCACGGCGAGCTCTATATCACTCACAAAAAGCCCCTTATCATCTGGGTACGTATATGGGTAGTTTCAATAATAATCGGCCTTCTTACAGCCCTTATCACATTCCTTGTATCCAAGGGAAAGTATACCTTCAAGGCTAAGACCAATCCCAGCATTTACCTGTCAAAGGACGCTGTGAACTTCACTCAGAGGAACGATAACCACATCAGGACTTACCAGTCGAGGAGCAGGATATCCTCAAGCAGCAGCGGCGGCGGTCATCGCAGCGGCGGCGGCGGTCACCACAGCGGCGGAAGCCACGGCGGCGGCGGTCATCACAGATAAGCTAAATATTGCAAAAAAAGCTCCCGAAACGGGAGCTTTTAGTTTTCGCTTCGTAACACATATAATGAAAAATTTATCCGTGAAAGTTGCTTTTTTTGCGCCTTTATGGTATAATCAGCGAAAAGGGGGTATTACCATGAAAAAGTATGAAAACGACAACATGAATTACGACGAAAACGGCAATTACTATAACTCGGACAACGACAGCGCATACAGCGGACTTGCGAAAACATTCGAGAAGATACTCGGTATTCTTCTGCTGATATGGTTTGCAGTTACCGTAATACTTATGATAGTGTTATCCCAGAGCAGCGGAAAGAGCAACAGCTGGCTGATAGTGATACTGTTTTTCCAGCTTTTCGCGGTTTTCGGAATATTCGGCATAGTGTCCGAACTTATCAAAAAGCAGCGATTTCAGGCAGGACTGCTTCTTCCGCTTATAATAGGCGCAGGCGGCTGTATCGTCACACTTCTGATACACAACAGCGAAGGCGAAAAGCGCGAGTTCATACTGAAGCTCCTTGCGGTGCTGTTTCCTCTGATATTTGCAGTAATAGGCATAGGCATCGTAGCGGACTCACTGAGGGCAAAATACCACACAAAGAAAGTGTGTACCGAGCCTATAACCGCAAAATGCGTAGATGTATCCACGAATTCGACTACCGTAAACGGACGTACCACATATAAATATGTTCCGACCTATGAATACGAGTACGAGGGCGTACAATACACCTCAACAGCCTATAAAACGCCCGAAGACCGCATAATAGGCGACAACTATGAAATCCTCGTCAATCCGAACAAGCCAAGAGAGATATACGACGCGACTTCTGTAGATGCAGGAGCAGCAAGCATAGTGCTGACAGTGCTTTTCCTTATCGGACTTCCTGCAGCTATTTCCGCACTGGCTGCATATTATCTGCTTATCGCACCGTAAGCGGTGGGATTTTTCCAAAAAATGAATATATTGCATTATCCGTGCAAAACTAAAGGCAGACCATTCGGTCTGCCTTATTTGTTATCAAAGCTTTTTCTTTTCAGCCTCTATCATCTTGATGAGGTCGTCTACCGACATATTTGACGGAGACTTTTTCTTTTCCTCCTGCTCACTCTTGCTGATGATATCGGAGATATCAGGAGTGCTGCTCTTCTTCACAGGCTTTGGAGCTGCTGTTGAAGGAGCTGACTGGCTTCTCAGCGGAGTTGTCTTAGGAACGTCGTTCCTTGACATCTCAGCAAGCTGGCTCTTGGAAAGGATACCTGTATTGTCTGAGATAGGCTCTGACGGAGCAGCAGGTGCGGCAGCCTGAGGAGCGTTTGCATTTGCAACAGCATTCTTGATATTGAATGTGCCTGTGCGCTCAGCCTCAGCAGTCTTGCGGAGCATTTCCTCTCTGAGGGCGTCCGCTGTAGGAGCTGTAGATGAAGAACCGCCGACGTTTCTTGCAGCGAACTGGCTCTCAGCGCTTCTCTGAGCCTTGAACTGCATTGTGCGTTCTCTTTCCTTCTGGTAAGGAGAATCGGGATTTACCTTCTTCTGGCTGAAGTTCTCGGCGATAGACATCTTCTTGCGCTCGAACTCATTGCTTGGCTGTATCTCCTGAGAAGGCTCGAAAAGCGGATTAGCGGACTTGTCGTGGATATTCTTCTTGCTCTCCGAGATAGCTCTCTGCTTTTCCTTCTCGTCGTACTCGTAGAAGTCGAACTCGTCATCGAAGTCGTCCTCGCCTTTGCCCGAAGCAAGCTTAGCGATGAGGAAGATAACGAGGAGCACACATGGAAGCACAAGAAGGAAGATGATACCCTTTATGCTTGAAGCGAATCTGATAAGAGCACCCAGCTCAGCGCTTTCGGTGTGACCTGTACAGATAGCCGCGATGTTTTCCTTTGAGATAGAGTCCTCGCTGCCTACGTTAGTAGCGTCGGCAGTGATATACTTGATAGTGCCGTCCTCGGCGGTAACAACGTCGTAAATGCTGAGGACCTTGAGTGTATTGGGATCAGTTGCGGGATAGCAGAGAACGATGTCGCCCTTTGCGATAGCCTCGTCCTTGGCGTCGGGAGAGATAAGGCAGGCGCCCTTTGTGACGTTGTCGCCCATGTTGTCGGCTTCCTTTACGATGTAGAAGTATCTGCCGAAGAGCTTGGGAGTCTTGCCGCCCGAAAAACCGATATTAACAATGATCGAAACAACGATCAGAAGTATGCAGAGTACGATAAGTACAAATTTTAGTACCGAGAAGCGTTTTTTCTTTTCCATAATACATCACCTTTTTTTAATTCTTTTGTTGTCTTTTTTCTTTATTTTTTGCGTTACAGTCTGCTTATTTGAAACTGCTTTTTCTATTATACCACATAATAATACAAATTTCAAACATTTTCTAAGTTTTATCTTTTAAAAATATAGTAATTTTTTCAGAACTATGAGCTTGTGTTGATTCTGCACAAATCACAGCCCGATTTTCTTCTTGTACAGGCAGAATGCACAATGCTGTATTCGCAAAACAGGGCGCATACAAATTTTTCTTTGTTCAAAAGCAGCAATATATAAAATCAGTGGACAAATATTTGTTGAAATAAACACTTGAAAAATCTGATAAAGCATAGTATAATTTTAATGTATATTGTTTGTAGTGATATAGGCTTGTATCGCCTTAAATGGTGGTAGAGTACGGGGATATTATACAAACAGTAAAAACGTCGCAAAGCGGCAGAATGGAGATAAGATATGGCTACAAAAAAAGCAAACCCTCTTATGGACAGGATCAGAGAAGAATTCCCGAGAAAGCTCCAGCTTTTATACAGCGTTTCTCCCGAGGAAGCTTCAGACAAGCAGGTTTACCATGTTCTCTCGTCGATAATCGTTGAGATACTCGGTGCGAAGAGGCAGAGCTTCATCAATCATACCAACTCTGTCGGCGGCAAGCAGGTATATTACCTTTCAATGGAGTTCCTCATGGGACGTTCACTGAAAACCAGCATATACAACCTTGAACTGGCTGACGGCATAAAGGATATGCTGAAGCAGTACGACATCAACCTCGATAAGATATACGAGAACGAGCCCGATGCAGGTCTGGGCAACGGCGGTCTCGGCAGACTTGCAGCCTGCTATCTGGACGGTCTTGCTACAACAGGCTTCCCTGCAATGGGACATTCTATCTGCTATGAGTATGGTATTTTCCAGCAGAAGCTGGAAGACGGCTGGCAGACAGAGCTCCCCGACAACTGGCTCCCCGGCGGTTCGGTATGGCTTGTTCCTAAGCCCGAGCTCTCCATAGATATCCATTTTGAGGGTGACTTGCAGGAGTACTGGGACAATCAGTACCATTATATCTCCCATGTAAACTACAATACCGTAGTTGCAACACCTTACGACCTTTACGTTTCGGGCTACGGCTCCGACGGAGTATCAGTGCTTCGTCTATGGTCTGCAAAGGCTCCGAACTTCAATATGGAAATGTTCAACAAGGGCAACTATGAGGCAGCTCTTGCACAGAACTCTATCGCAAATGCTATCTCAAAGGTGCTCTATCCTAACGATAACCACCTCGAAGGCAAGAGCCTCCGTCTGCGCCAGCAGTACTTCCTCTGCGCAGCGTCTATCGGCGATATCGTAAACGCTCACATGAATGTTTACGGAACTCTTGAAAACCTTGCCGACAAGGTAGCTATCCACATCAACGATACCCACCCCACACTGGCTATCCCCGAGCTCATGAGAATACTTCTCGACGACTGCGGCTACAGCTGGGAAAAGTCATGGGACATCGTAACACGCACATTTGCCTACACGAACCACACTGTAATGGCAGAGGCTCTGGAGAAATGGGACGTAAACCTTGTAAAGTCCGTTATCCCGAGAATCTTCTCACTTATAGTTGAGATTAACAACCGCTACTGCCAGTCTCTCATGGAGAGAAACGGCGGCGACAGCGCAAAGACCACACGTATGTCCATAATCAAGGACAATCAGATACACATGGCAACTCTCTGTGTTGCGGCTTCACACAGCGTAAACGGCGTATCAAAGCTCCACTCCGAGATAATCAAGCAGTCCGTATTCCACGACGAGTTTGAGAATACTCCCGAGAAGTTCAAGAACGTCACAAACGGTATCGCATACAGAAGATGGCTCTATCAGTCAAACCCCGCCCTTACAAATCTCCTTACCGAGACTATCGGACCTAAGTTCATCAAGGATGGCGCAGAGCTTGAAAACTTCCGCAAGTTCCAGGACGACAAGGAAGTGCTCAAGAAGCTCATGGACGTAAAGAAGGAAAACAAGGAAAACTTTGCAAAATACGTCAAGAGCGAATCGGGCATAGAGCTCAATACAGACAGTATCTTCGACGTACAGGTAAAACGTCTCCACGAATATAAGAGACAGCACCTCAACGTAATGAATATCCTTTCGGATTACGCATATCTGCTCAACGATCCGGACGCACCTTTCACACCAAAGACCTACATCTTTGCAGCTAAGGCAGCTCCGGGCTACTACCTTGCAAAGCAGATAATCAAGATGATATGGGCTATCTCCGAGGAGATAAGAAAGAACCCCAAGATAAGCCAGAAGCTCTCGGTAGTATTCCTCGAGAACTACTGCGTAACTCTCTCCGAGCACCTCATGCCTGCTTCCGATGTTTCCGAGCAGATATCCCTTGCAGGAACAGAAGCTTCGGGTACAGGAAATATGAAGCTCATGCTCAACGGCGCAGTTACACTTGGTACTCTTGACGGCGCAAATATCGAGATAAAGGAAGCCTGCGGCGACGACAACATCGTTATCTTCGGCATGACCACCCCCGAGGTCAACGACCTCAGATGCAGAGGCTACAATCCCTGCGATTACTACAACAACGATCCCCGTATCCGCGAGGCTATCGACCGTATGTACCACGGTATAAACGGCTGCACCTTCAACGATGTTGCAAACTCACTGAAGGACAGAGATCCTTACATGGTGCTTGCAGACTTTGACAGCTACAGAAAGGCACAGCAGTATATTACTGAGTGCTATAACGACAAGATGAAATGGGCAAAGATGTCCCTGAACAATATCGCAGGCGCAGGAATCTTCTCCGCAGACCGTGCGGTAACAGAGTACGCACACAATATCTGGCATCTTTGATGGCAATTTATAAGGGGACGTTGGCTTCTTCGTCCCCTTTTTGAATGATGATTAACGGAGTGTTTTTGACATGAGACCTATCTATGATACATGGAATTTAGGCTATAAATCAATATTCGGAGCGGTAAGGCAGTTCGAGACCTGCCGTTTCACCATAAGGCTTCCAAAGCACGTAAAGCCCGACTTTTCGCCTGTGCTTGTGCTTTTCAGAACAGGCTTCAAGGAGCGCTTCATCAGCATGAACGATGTTGTTGAGGAGGACGACTGCTTTGCGTATACCGCTTCATACGACGCAAGGTATACCGACGTGCATTATTATTACTTCTCCTATACAGAGGGCGGTACCCGTCACTACATCAAGAAGGTGAATCTCCACGAGGGCGGTCTTGACAACGGCGAGATGTTCCAGCTCACTGTCTACAGGAGCGACTATGAGACTCCCGACTTTTTAAAGGGCGGCATAATGTACCAGATATTCCCTGACCGCTTCTGCAACAGCGGCAAGCCCAAGGAGGATATCCCCGAGGGACGCATACTCCGCGACGACTGGGGCGGAACTCCGCTGTATAAGCCCGACGAGAACGGTCACGTATGGAACAACGACTACTTCGGCGGCGATTTCGCAGGAATACAGTCCAAGCTTCCCTATCTGAAGAGCCTCGGCGTTACCTGTATCTACTTAAATCCTATATTCGAGTCCCACGAGAACCACCGTTACAATACCGCAAACTACATGAAGGCTGATCCTCTTCTCGGCACAAACGACGAGTTCGAGGAGCTCTGCCGCGAAGCCGAAAAGTACGATATATCCGTAATACTTGACGGCGTATTCTCACATACAGGCGCAGACAGCGTCTACTTCAACAAGTTCGGACGCTATGAGGACGAGCTGGGCGCATATCAGTCCAAGGACAGCAAGTACTACGACTGGTACAGCTTCATCGAATACCCCGATGTATACGAGGCATGGTGGGGCATAGACACTCTCCCCAATGTAAACGAGAACAACGAGGACTACACCGAGTTCATCTGCGGCGACGAGGGCGTGCTCCGCTACTGGCTCGACAAGGGCGCGGCTGGCTATCGTCTTGATGTTGCCGACGAGCTCCCCGAGCAGTTCCTCTGCAATCTCAGAAAATGCGTAAAGGGCTACGACAAGGATAAGGTAGTCATCGGCGAGGTCTGGGAGGACGCCACAAACAAGCTGAGCTACGGCGTAAAGCGCCGCTACCTCTTGGGCGACCAGCTTGACTCCGTAATGAACTATCCTTTCCGCGAGGCTATAATGAACTTCCTCAAGGGCGGCAAGCCTGTTGACTTTATCAACTCTGTTATGACCATAGTTGAAAACTACCCCAAGCCTACCGTCGATGTACTTATGAACTTCGTCTCCACCCACGATATCGAAAGAGCTATCAACCGTCTGGGCGGCGACGACTGCGAGGGCAAGCCGAAGGAATGGATGGCTGAGAGATACCTCACTCCCGAGCAGTACGCTCACGGCAAGGAAATGCTTAAAGCCGCAATGGCTCTTATGTACTTCCTCCCAGGAGTACCCAGCATATACTACGGCGACGAGGCAGGACTTCAGGGCTATAAGGACCCCTTCAACCGCCGCTGTTTCCCGTGGGGAAAAGAGGATACCGAGCTCATCGAGTACGTTTCCGAGCTCAGCCGCGTAAGAAAGTCCATACCGAATATGAAGGACGGAAGGATATACTTCGTCATCAACGAAAAGGAAACTCATGACAGCCGACTTGTGGGCTTCACAAGACAGGGACAGAAGCAGGACTACATCATCTTCGTCAACAGGAGCGCCGATGTGGTAAAGCTGGAGCATATGAGCGAGATACTTGACCGCTTCACCGATATACAGCCATTCTACGGCGAATATATGGACGACGCAATAACTGTTCTTCCCTATGATTATACTATTATAAAGGCAAAATTTGTTAAGTAATCGGAGAAATTGAATTGAAAAGCAAGTTTTTGCGCGGAATTACACATGGGATACCGATATGTTTAGGATACTTATCGGTATCCTTTGGTTTTGGCATATTAGCGGTCAAGGCAGGTCTTTCCGTGTTTCAGGCATCAGTGATATCAGCCGCTAATCTTACCTCGGCAGGTCAGAAGGCAGGACTTGACGTAATAGCGGCAGGCGGAGCTATCATCGAGATGATACTCTTACAGCTCACTATCAATATAAGGTATTCCCTTATGGCGCTTTCGCTGTCCCAGAAGCTGGACAAGCGCTTCACCACGCCTCACAGGCTTCTTGCCTCATACGGCATAACCGACGAGATATTCGCGGTCTGCTCGGCGCAAAAGGAGCCCCTCACCCCTGCGTATATGTACGGCATGATATTCATAGCCGCAGTCGGCTGGGTAACGGGCACGGCGCTGGGAGCGGCGGCAGGAGAGCTTCTTCCTGCGGCAGTCAGCACAGCAATGGAGATAGTTCTCTACGGAATGTTCATAGCAATAGTTATACCTCCTGCCAAGAAACAGCACGGCGTACTCTTTGCGGCAGTCATAGCGGCGGCGCTGAGCGTTATGTTCAAATTTGCAGTGCCTGCACTGAGCGAGGGCTTTGCAATGATGATATCGGCGATAGCTTCGGCACTGCTTACAGCGCTGATATTCCCTGTCAAAGACGAAGAAGGGGAGGCTGAGGCAGTATGACGATAGCGATATACATAGCGGTAATGGCAGGTGTTACCTATCTGATACGCATGATACCGTTCACTTTTTTCCGTAAGAAGATAAAGTCCCGATTTTTCAGGAGCTTTCTGTATTACATACCCTATGCGGTGCTGAGCGCAATGACCATACCTGCCATATTCTACACCACCCATAATATGTGGACTGCTGTTGCAGGCACGGCAGTAGCGCTTATACTGGCATTTCTGGAAATGCCGCTTATCGTGGTAGCACTTGCGGCTTCGGCGGCGGCATTTATCGCAGGACTGTTTTTCTAATGCATAATTAAGGCGGACCTTTTGGTTCGCCTTTTTTGTAGGGGCGCACAGTGTGCGCCCGTTTTTACGTAATGACATCAAGTAATCATGTGTAGGGGCTGATGCCTACATCAGCCCACTATATTTATAAAATGTCAACGGGGCGATGTGGACATCGCCCCCTACATCGTCGAAATGTTTCATATAAAAACAGAACGCCTGTCAGGCGGCGTTCTCTACAAATTATATTGTAACATCTGTCAAAGAGCGGCTGCATTAGCAGTCGCTCTTTGTTTATTCATACGAATCCAAAAATTATTTTTTTGAAATTCAACGTGTTCGCATTGAAAAAGACCTCTTTTGGGCGCTTATATGAACGGTGGTGTTCATATCCCGAAAGGAGGTCATTATTTTTTGAACAGAAACTTAAAAAACAAGCTCAATTCATTCTGCTGCAATTACGTATTGCTTGGCAGCATTGAAGAAGCCGCGGTACGGGCTGGCATACCCCGTGAGAACGCTCTTGCCGAGGGGATCGAGCTCCTGAAAAACGACGAATGTCAGCAGCTGATAGCACAGCTTCGGGAGCTCCTTGCCGACAGCGGCAGCGTCACGGCAGGTCTCAAAAGGCTTGCATTCGGCAGCTGCACCGACGCGGTATATCTGGTATTCGCCGACGAGCTTCCCCCTGCGGAAGTCATCGGCAAGCTGGACTTATTCAATGTATCCGAGATAAAGCGCGTAAAGGGCGGCGGCGTAGAGGTAAAGCTCTTCGACAGAATGAAAGCGCTGGAAAAGCTTTTCGAGCTGGAAAGCGCATTCACAGACCGCTGCAAGGCGGAAAGTCTCATCAAAGCACTGACCGCCGACGAGGAGTGTGAGAGCATTGACGATAACTGAATTTTCCCCGAAACAGCGCTTCGTCATGAAATGGTGGAATATGTACGACTACAACAGGCGTGACGCCATTATCGCCGACGGAGCTGTCCGAAGCGGCAAGACTCTTTCCATGTCGCTGGGATTTCTGTTCTGGGCAGCCGAGCGCTTTGACGGCGGAGCCTTTGCCATGTGCGGCAAGACCATAACCTCACTGCGCAGGAACGTCATAACTCCCATGATACCTATACTGGAGGGCTACGGCTTTACGGTACGGGAGAAGATAAGCGGAAATTATTTCGACTTTACGTGGAACGGCAGAACGAACCGTGTTTACCTTTTCGGCGGCAGGGACGAGAGCTCTGCGGCGCTGATACAGGGAATGACTCTTTCGGGAGTATTCTTCGACGAGGTGGCTCTCATGCCGCGGTCTTTCGTGGAGCAGGCACTGGCACGTTGTTCGGTCAGCGGCTCAAAGATGTGGTTCAACTGCAATCCCGACAATCCGTCCCACTGGTTCTATAACGAGTGGATAAAGAAGCGCCGCGAGAAAAACGCGCTGTATCTCCATTTCACTATGGACGACAATCCGTCCCTGTCAGAAAAGGTCAGGGAGCGCTACAGGCGTATGTATTCGGGAACCTTCTACGACCGCTTCGTGCTGGGAAAGTGGACAGCTTCGCAGGGCGTGGTCTACCCCATGTTCAGCGAAAAGGACCACGTTTTCAGCGGCGAGGTGGACTGCGAGAGGTACATCATCTCCTGCGACTACGGCACGGTGAATCCTGCTTCATTCGGCTTGTGGGGACTTCATAACGGAGTCTGGCACAGGCTTCGTGAGTACTACTATTCCTCGAAAAGAGAGGGCATAAGCCGCACCGACGAGGAGCACTACGCCGCACTTGAAGAGCTGGCAGGGAACAGGCGTATCGAAAAGGTCATCGTCGATCCCTCTGCGGCAAGCTTTATCGAGTGCATACGCCGACACGGAAGATTCCGCGCAGTAAAGGCGGATAACGATGTTGTATCGGGCATAAGGCAGGTAAGCACCGCGCTGAAGCAGGGCAGGCTCCGATTCCATGAGTCATGCAAGGATATACTGCGTGAGTTCACGCTCTACAGCTGGAATGAAAAGGCAGGAGCGGACGTTCCCATAAAGGAAAACGACCACGCAATGGACGATATGCGCTATTTTGTGGCGGATATGGTCTCACAGCAGGGCGCAGACGAGCCTATAGCCCTTTCCGTAGCCCGATAAATCTCACCACCGTTCAAAAAACAACAAGGAGGTAACATGAAGCTTTTTAAGAAGAAAAGAGCTCCGAAGGCTGAACCCGAGCTGGTAAGTATGCAGCGCGGCTGCTGTGAGAGCTTTTCGCTCCCTGCGGCAGTACAGCCCTTTGAAAAGGAGCTCTACGACAGGCTTCGCCGCGCAGTACCTATCATAGACGCCGCAATAATGAAGATAATCAGGCTTACAGGCGGATTTCATGTGGTATGCTCTGACGAGGAGTACCAGCAGGAGCTGGACAGCTTTCTCGAAGACGTCCCCGTAGGACTTACGGGGCGTTCAGTGGGCTGCTTCGCGGATAATTTTCTGGACAGTCTCCTCACCTACGGCAGCGCTGTAGGCGAGATAGTCACAGACAGCGAGCAGCAGCGCATCGCAGGGCTGTGGAACGGGGATATCTCCCGTATCCGCATAGCTTCGGGAGCAGATGCGTTCAGCAGGAGCTACACCCTGAGAGAAAACAGCGGCAGCTCCCGAAAAATAGCGCACCCCGAGCGCATACTCTATGCCGAGCTCACAGGCGGTCACTCTCTCCTGAGAGGCTTGCCGTCACTCAGCGGTATCCTTATGAGGATATACGAATGTATCGGTCAGAACTTTGACCGTGTTGGAAATGTCCGCTATGCAGTGACCTACAAGCCCACAGGAGAGGCAGGAGACGTAATGTACTCCCGTGACAGGGCACAGCAGATAGCCCGTGAATGGGCAGACGGCATGGGCGCGGCAAAATACGGACAGGTCAAGGACTTTGTAGCGGTGGGCGACGTTGATATAAAGGTCATCGGAGCTGAAAACAAGCTTATAGATACCAATGTGCCCGTAAGGCAGATACTTGAGCAGCTCATCGCAAAGCTCTCTATACCGCCGTTTCTGCTGGGGCTGTCGTGGAGCTCCACGGAGCGTATGTCCTCTCAGCAGGCTGATATACTCACCTCTGAGCTGGAATACTACCGCAGACTGCTCACACCTGTTATCCGCGACGTTGGGGACTCGTTCCTCGCTTCCATAGGAGCGCAGGCGACCTGCTCGGTAGAGTGGGACAACATCAATCTACAGGACGAAACAGCACTTGCAGAGGCAAGGCTGAAAAACGCACAGGCGCGTGAAATAGAAATGCGCCTCGAAAAAAATGAATCATAATGGAGGATTTTAATATGTATAACGAAATCAAACTTGAAAAAGGCCTTTACAATCTCAGCGGAAAGTCATTCACAGCAGCTCTTGAGGAGCTGGATCCTACTTCCGCATACGCAGGCACACCTCTCGAAAAGCTGGACGCCTTCGAGAGACAGCTCAAGCGCTTCAATATCAGGATAAACGGTCAGGACTGCGACCGTGTTGAGAAGTTCTTCTCAACTACCGAGACAGCTATTCTCTTCCCTGAGTTCGTAACAAGATGTATCAGAAAGGGCTTCGACGAGACGGTGCTCCGTTCTGTCTGTGCAGCAAAGACAGTATGCGCAAGCAGCCAGTATCTCGGCTGCGTCATGGACGACCAGACAGCCGCATACGAGCCTACAGAGCAGGCAGTACAGCTCCCCGAGGCTACTGTAAGAGAGGGCTCGACAGCAACAGTGCTCTCAAAGTTCGGCAGACTCATCAGCGCTTCATACGAGGCTATCCGCCAGCAGAGACTTGACGTTTTCGGCGTTATGCTCAGAAGCGTGGGCGTGAGACTTGCGGTCAGCGTAGTCAAGGAGGCTGTTGACGTTCTTGTTGACGGCGTAACACCTATCACAACATCAGCTCTCACATACAGCGACCTTGCGGCGCTTTACGGCGAGTTCGACTGCTTCGATATGACAACTGTCATCACATCTCCCGAGCTTGCTTCAAAGATAGCAGCTATGGAGCAGGTCAAGGACTGCAATGCAAATTCCGAGGGCAAGCTTGTTCTGCCATTCGGCTCCGAGCTCATCAAGACATCTGCTGCCGACGACGATACTATCATCGGTATCGACCGTGATTTCGCACTGGAGTTCATCACCAGCACCGACCTTGTAATGGAGACAGACAAGCTCATCGACCGTCAGCTTGACCAGATGACAGTGTCCATTACCTGCGGTTTCAGAAAGATAACTCCCGACGCAGTAAAGGTGCTTACTGTCAATTCAAACGAGTAATATCGCCCCGATTCAGGGGACGCCCTCTCTTGCAGGGCGTCCCCTCTTCCCAAACAGTCCACTGGACTGTTTGGGAATTCACCCCTTGCGGAGCGCTTTGTAACTATGGGGCTTTGCCCCAGGCTAACCGCCCCAGCCCCTCTGTCGCTTTGCGACATCTCCCCACACTGTGGGAAGTCACCCCACAAGGGCTGTCAGCCCTTGACCTGACCAAAGGAACACAGTCCCTTTGGAATCCCGTTCATGGGTTCAATTTAATTATTCCGAAAGGAGAAAGCATGGAAAAAACAATTCTTGATAAGATAAACAGGTTCACGCGGAGAAAGCTCACTGAGGACGAGGTCTACGTCTTTGACCTTGTGCTCTGCGACAACGACATCGACCGCGACTGCGAGCGATTTTCCGACAAGGCTCTTGAAGCTCTGCGTGAACGCTTCATCGGCAGGACAGGCATTTTCGACCATGACGCCGCGGCTTCAAATCAGAACGCCCGTATCTTCGACGCGGAGCTCATCACCGACGAATCGCGTACTACCGAATACGGCGAGCCCTACAAGTACCTGAAAGCAAGCGCCTACATGGTACGCACCGACAACAACAAGGACCTTATCGCCGAAATTGACGGCGGCATAAAGAAAGAGGTCAGCATTTCCTGCTCGGCGGCTAAGCGTATCTGCTCGGTATGCGGAAACGACAAGAACACCGTTTCCTGCAACCACGTCAAGGGCAAGCGCTATGGCGGAAAGCTCTGCCATACTATCCTTGACGACATCACCGACGCCTATGAGTGGAGCTTCGTTGCCGTGCCTGCGCAGGTAAACGCAGGCGTTACCAAGAAATACAGCGAAGCCGATACTGTAAAGGCTCACGAAAACGCAGATATTTCCGCAGCAAATGAGGAGCTCCGCCGCGATATCCGCAGACTTGCATATTTTGCAGGCGGACGTGCTGCCGCAGATATAGCTTCTGTTTCAGCGGCAAACCTTGATACTCAGCAGCTCATAGCTCTCCGCAAGTCCTTTGAGGCACAGTGCGGAAAGGGCGGTGCAGAGGTACAGCTCGATGATTCGGCAAAGGACGAGGAGCAGACTTCCGATTTTTCAATGAGATAGGAGGAAAACTATGGATATACAGACTATTGTCACCGCCTTTGAGCTCTTTACGGGAGAGGAAAACGGCGACGACTACTATCAGCTGATACTTCTTGCAGTCAGCGAAGTCCAGCGCATACTTCTTCCCGACGCTGATACGACCGAGGTCAGGCTCTCGTTCCTGTGTGCGGCTCTGGCGTTTTACAGGCTTCAGCAGATACTCGCCGCAAGGGAGAGAGCCGCTTTTACCTACGCAGGCAAGGTGCTCAAGGAGTCTCAGAATACCGCATACGAATACGCAAAGGAGCTTCTCAGGGACTATCTGCAAATAGCCGCAGACCTTATAAGCTCCAAGAACTTCATATTCAGCAGCTTTGCAGGGGGAGAGGAGCTGATTTCATGCTGAGAGACATTATCGACAATATCATCGAAAAACTGGCTGAGAATCAGGTCTCTCCCGTTTACAGCGCCTTTGACGGACGGGCTCTTGACCGCAAGGGCAGGAGCTTCTTCACAGTTGTGGGCATAAGCGCCTTTGAGTCATCAACGCCTATTTATTCCCAGTATATGGTGTATCTGCCCTTTAAAGCCGAGCTGGAGCTGAACGTTACAGCTCCCGACAAATCCTCGGCGGAGGAGCTGTATGAATACTACGATAATAATATTGCTCCCGTTATGCTTGATATGTCGGGACTTACCTGTAGTATAAGCAAAATGAGCCTTAAATTCGACAGCAATATCCAGCGCCTTGTATTGACGGTGAAGCTCCGTGTAAGCGGTATCACCAAGTTTGAAAGGAGCGCTCCATGAGTACGGTAACGTCCATTAATCAGCGAAAGCCTGCGGAGGTGGTCATCGGCGGAGTCACCCTTTTCTGCGAGAGCTTCAAGGCTTCTGCGGTTCGCAGTATCGCCGAGGAGTCAACAGCCGACGGGGGAACGGTACTTACAAACAACGCCTCCCGAAGCACAAGGCTCACCTTTACGGGCAGAGTCAGCATTGAGGGAAGTCCCGAAAATGCGGTGCTCAGCTTCAATGCGCTGGTGAACTCTGCGAATACATTCAACGTGGAGCATATGGGGCTTGTCTTTGCGGACTGCCGAATGCTGTCCTATGCCTTTGACGACAAGGGCGGCGACTGGGCAGACGTAACGGTGGTGCTTCTTACTGCCGAGCCTGTAACAAGGAGAACAGAGCCATGAGTGTGAGAATAATTATCGAAGACAAAAGCGGCTCATCATGGTACGCCGAGAACAATGTGCTTGGCTTCAGCTTTCATAAGGATATCTATACGCCCTATACGTCGCTGACCGCAAAGGTCAGGGCTTCGGGAAGCTCCTACAGCGGGGCGGCAGAGGTCTCGCTCATTATAGACGGGCGCGAGATAAATCACGGATTGGTGGACAGCCTTAAATGGGAGAAAAAAGGCGGCGAGGATTTCCTTGTGATAAAGTCGCGCGGCTTCACATCGCTGCTCACTCAGAATCAGATAGAGCCGGGACTTAAAATGAACATCTCATTCAACGACCTTATGGACAACTTTTATACTCTGCCCTATGTCACCCACGAGAACAACTCCGACAACAGCAGCTATATCTACGTAAAGCCAAATACTTCCATGTGGGACGCAGCTGCGAATTTAGCATACAAGCTTCTTGGGACTTACCCCTATATCAGGGGCGCGAATACGGTGATGATAAGCCAGTATCCCAATCCCGAAAGCTTCGACCACAGAGGTGAAAAGCTCATAACTACGGGTGCGGAGCTCATATACAGCCGCCTTGCCAGCGACTACCACATGGCGGATATCAACGGAGATTACGGTAATTTTGACCTCTCCGACAGCGACGTTACGGCGCTGAAAATAGTCCGTCACAAGTACTTCGACCTTGATATGCGGTTTCTCTATTCGCCGCAGCAGGCTCTGACCTACCGCGACAAGTACGATTTCCGCGGCACAGAGAGAGTTTTCTGCTCTTACTGCGGCTATCGCGGAGAGGATATCGGAGACAGAGTGAGCTTCGGCAGTATCACTGCGGAGTGTATCGCGGAGGTGTCTGTAAACGGCAGCAGCAGGGGAGTTTTCACCGAGATAAGCGTGTACAGGGATAAGTTCCCCCATAACTGAGCATAAGAAAACGGCTTCCGATATGGAAGCCGTTTTGGTGTTTATTTCACTGGCAGAGAGGATACCAGTTTCAGGAGATATCGCTGAATTGTGCCTGCGTCCTCGGTGGTCATGCCGTCGTTGCCCGTAACATCGGCGTTCTTGACGCCCTGTGCTGTGATGTGGTGTGTGTCAGTTCCTGTTGTGCCGAACTTGTTCGGATTTGCCAGAGCCTGCATTATCATTACCACGTCGGAGAGGTCTACTGCTCCGTCAGCGTTTGCGTCGCCTGCCTTGTAGTCCTTGTCATACTCGTATGGATCAGGCTTTGCAGTTGAAGCAGAAGTTGTCGCAGTTGTTGTGACTTTGGTTGTTGTGACTTTTGTGGTTGTGACCTTTGTTGTTGTGGTCGTTGGAGGTTTACTCCCTGCTATGCGTCCGTAAACGATACCGCAGCCGACTGTTGACATATAAACCTTGCCGAATTCGTTCATATCGCCTACGAGGTAGTTACCGTTTCCTGTACCGCCGTAGAGGTGGTCTGTGTTGATGCAGACCCATGACTTTCCTGCGTCTGTGGAGCGGTAAATGCCCTCCTTGTCGTCCTTTTCGGGCTTGCCGTAGATGTAGAGGGTATTCACATCGCCCTTCTTCTCGGGAGCGCCGTAGCCGATACACTTAGCGTACTCGACATTTTCGAGGTGCTCAACAGTCTTGCCCTTGTCGGAGATTATGTAAACGCCCTGATTTGCGCCTGCGAAAGCTATCTTGCCGTTGCCGAGGTATGCAGGATCGCCTGTCTCCTCGAACTTCCATGTGAGCTCCCAGTTATATGGGCAGATACGTGTTTCTGTGAATGTAGCGCCGTAGTCATCGCTCACATAGTATGAGTAGTGTGACTCGTCGTAGGTAGGCTCTTTCTTGGACATATCAGATGACCAGTACTCGTTGTACTGAGCGCCTACAGCGTAAACTGTCTTGGCGTTCTCGGGATCAACGAGAGTATAAACGGTCTTTGAAGCCTTTATACCGTCGCAGGTCTTCCATGTTGCGCCGAAGTCGTCTGTGTAGGAAACTGCGCCCTTTGAGCTGGAGTTGATTATTCTGTACTTGCCCTTTGAAAGTTCTGTGATAGAGAGCTTGCCGCCTGTGCAGGCAGGCTTGAATGTCTTCCATGTATTGCCGCGGTCAAGTGTGTAGTAGCCGCTGCCTGTGTTGTTGCCGTCGCCGTTTGCGGTTCTTGCCCAAACGTCGGTATTCTGGGGGCAGACTGCGATAGCTGAGGTAGAGCCGAGATTCGGCTTGTACTGCTCAGGGATACCGTCAACTGTCTCGTGAACGAAGCCGTCATAGTCGCCGATAGCGGAGAGGTCAAGACCGTCGGGAGTGCTGACGAAGTCAAGGCTTACGCATTCCTCAACGCCGTCGGGCTGGAAGTAGAACTGAACGCCCATATCGTCCCATGCGTTGTCGCAGGCGAAAACGCCGTTTCCTGATGTGAGGACGAGTCTGTCTCCCTCCTTGTCTCTCGGATCGATAACTATGCTGCTGCCCCAGTGGCAAGCCTTGCCGTATATCCAGTCATAGCCGCCGAGGTCCATAGGAAGTGAAACGAATTTCTTGACGCCTTTGCCTGTGGAGTAATCTGTTTCACCTGCACCGGGAGTTATATCCTGCCATGTCTTGCCGCCGTCAGATGAACGGAAGAAATGGTCGCCCCATGCGATAGTGCCGTCGTTCTCGGGAGTATTCGGATCGTCCTGTATCCACTCCTCGCCGAACCACTGGTCTGAGAATACGCCGCAGGTACGTGCGAAAAGCTTGTTCGGATCGTTCTTGTCAGCTTCTATCATACCGATAGAGTTGTCTGATACGGAGAGCTTTTCAGCCTTGCCCGAAGCGATGTTGTACTTGTAAGCGCCGCCCGAAGCTCCTGCGAAAGCAAGACCTGCGATATATGTGAAGAAAAGATTTCCGTTGTGGTCGCTGGTTATAGAGAGAGGATAGTTGTCGTGGGGGAGAGCTGTTACAGCCGTGAACTTATCGTCCTTGACGCTTGCAACGTGAACATTTGCCTGTCCTGTGACGGAGGTTCCTACATAGACCTTGCCGCCCTCGATATAGACGCAGCCGATACCGTTCTGCTGATTATAAAGCTTGCTTGGTTCAGTGCCTCTTACCATATGATCTGTCCATGACGGGTACTTGAGCTCGCCTGTGAAAAGTCCGAGAGCGTCATAGCCCTCAACAGGCTTCCATGACTTGCCGCCGTCGGTGGACTTGATAAGAGCGGACTTACCTGCGGTGACATCGCCGCCTGCATAGATAGTGTCGGGGTTGTCGGGGTCAACAGCGATAGGCTCGATACATTCACGTCCGTCGCCGTTTCCGTGTACCTGTATATGCTCGGTAACGTCAACGCCTGTGAAGGTCTTGCCGCCGTCTGTGGTCTTGTAGATGACTGTCTTTGCGTCTGAGAAGTAAGCACAGCCGCAGAGGAAGTAAGCTGTCAGGTCGTCTGTAGGATCGATAGCGATACCCTTACAGCTGAGAAGTCCTCTGTCGTCCTCGTTGATGAAGCCGAAGAGCTGAACCCATCTGTTCTTGTCATAGTCGTATCTGTACGCGCCGCCAACGTCTGTACGGAGATACATTTCCTTATCGCCAGCAACAATGCCTGAAACAAATCCCGCACCGCCTATTTTGAGGGTGTCCCATTCCATTGTTGAGGAGATGTCCTTTGTGGCTGCAAAAGCTGTGCTGCTCTTGTCCGATGTGCCTGATACGGACATTGAGCCTAAGCTGAAGCAAAGAGCACAAAGACCTGCGATAGTCTTTTTCATTCTGTTCATTGTAATTTTTCCTTTCTGGTTTTAGTTTATTTATTTTTTGTCTAAACCCATTTCACGTTTATTTTACGTCTTAATTTTATCATCTATATACAATAGTGTCAATACGATATATCAGTTATGACACTATATGATATAATGAGAATATTATTTTGCAGAGCCTAAATGTGAACTATCTTTTAAGCTGTGCCGACTTAAATCCAATTAACAGAATCATAACATTTCGGGACAAAATAAAGGCGCAGCTTTTAAAGCTGCGCCTGCCGTTATTATTCAATAATAACAATGAAGATCATAAAGCCTCTTTTACTCTCTTTTTTTGCCCCGTACACGGAGCAGGGATCCGCTTCCTTGCAGAGAAGGAGACACCGCAGCACGTTCCGCACGGTCAGCGACCTGCGCGGCACTGTTTCCCCCCAGTTCCTTCCAGCCGCAGCGTCTGTGTCCTTTCTGCTATCACGATATATACATATCATATCCCACGCTCCTATTGTAACACAGGCTGTTCCACATGGTTCAACAAAAATGCCGTTTTTTAGGCTTTTTTTGAAAAAAATTTTTGAGGGCGTTTCGCAAACGCGGATTTTTAGGCATTTTTTAAGATGCAAAAATCACTGTGGTCAAAAAAAGTTTACAAATTACCTCTCGTCATTTATTTACAAACAATGCAGAATGTGATATAATGCTTTTGTGTATATTTATTTGCCGCAGCAGGGAGGTGGTTACGGATGAGTACTATCCATGAGATCATCAATAATAATTTTATATCGGTCGCAATGATAATCGGAATAGCAATAATGATACTTGAGAACCGCAAGGAGAACCCTCACGGAACCGACCATATCGCCGTTATTATGGTGCTGCTGTCGGTTATAGTGGTAAATACCGCTATGAAGGACTGGTACATGGAATCGGTCTACGATCCGCGCCATTCCTATGAAGGCGACAGCATAAAGACGCTGCTGTATCTGCGGTCGGCTATCGAGCATATACTGTTCCCGATGATAGCCTATGTGCTGCTGCTTCTGGTGGCTCCTGTCAAGAAAAAGTACATCATCTTTATCCCAGAGGCGGTGCTTATTGTCGAGGAGATAATCAATCTCTGCGGAACAAAGATAATCTTCCACTATGACAATCACCTTGAATACCACGACGATCTGCTGTTTTTGCTGCCGTGTTTCGTTGGTATGCTGTATCTGCTGCTGCTCATACGGTATTCCATTGAGTTTATCAAGGAAAAGCAGATGAGCAAGGGCTTTACGGTAATATTCATCGTATTCCTCACGCTTTTTGAATGCTACCTTGAAGCTGCTTACATAGTTGTTGATCTTATGGACGAGATAGTTGCTCTGGATATCATAATCTACTATTTCTACCTCGTTGCGATATATCAGAGCGAAATGAAGATACAGCTCAGAACAAAGGAGCTGGAGCTGGAGCGAAGCAAGCGTCAGTTGACTATTTCTCAGATACAGCCCCATTTCATGTACAATTCACTGACCTCTATCATCTATCTCTGCGATAAGGATACCAAGAAAACAAAGAATGCTCTCATAGATTTCTCGAAGTTCCTGAGAAAGAACCTCGAAGCTATGAGCCGTCAGAGCGTTGTTGACATAAAAGAGGAGATAGACCATACAAAGGCTTATCTTTCACTGGAAATGCTCCGCTTTGAGGACGAGCTGGAAGTGGTTTTCGATATAAAGGACGATGAATTCGAGCTGCCTCAGCTGACTATACAGCCCATAGTCGAAAATGCCGTAAAGCACGGTATCAACAGGTCGGAAAGCGGCTGCGGTACAGTGTGGATATCCACCGAGGAGACCGAGGACAGCCACAAGATAGTCATCAAGGACAACGGAGCAGGCTTTGAGCTGGATTCCCTGAAAGACCTTGACGACAGCCATATAGGCATCGCAAACGTCCGCAAGCGTCTTGCCGACGAGTGCGGAGGAGAGCTTATTATCAAAAGTGTTCCCAATGAGGGCACGGAATGTACTATTATAATTCCAAAGGAGTTAGGAAATGAAGATCTTGGCAATTGATGATGAACGCTATGCATTACAGCTTCTCGTAGATACTATACATAAGGTTCGCCCCGACGCGGAGATTGTTTCCTTCCGCAGACCGTCACAGTTCCTCGAATATGAGGACAAGGAGCCCTTTGACGCGGCTTTCCTTGATATAAGAATAGGCAAGATGTCAGGCATACAGGTGGCTATCGAGCTGAAAAAGCATTCGCCTATGTGCAATATCGTGTTCGTGACGAGCTATTCCGAGTACGCCTTTGCAGCTATACAGATGCGCCCCAGCGGCTATATCATGAAGCCCTACACCGAGGACGATATCCGCAATGAGTTTGAGAACTTCAGATACTCCTCAAAGGCTGAGGACAAGGGCAGCGGAAAGCTGAAGATACGTACATTCGGAAACTTCCGCGTTTTCGGAAAGGACGATACGCCCATAAAGTTTTCACGTACTATTTCCAAGGAAATATTCGCCTACCTTATCGACCAGTGCGGATATCCCGTTACCAGCAAGGAGATAGCCGCAGATGTTCTCGAGGTGGAGGACTTCGACAGACCGACCTCGAAAAAGGTTTCACAGTATGTTTCGGACCTTATTAAGGACATTGAAGCGGCAGGCTTCCATAATGTCATAATCAAGCAGAACAGACAGATACAGATAAACAAGGAAGCCGTGGACTGCGACCTCTATGACCTGTTTTCGGGCGATACAGAGGCGTTCAAGTCCTATCACGGCGAGTATATGATAGACTATTCGTGGGCAGAGATAAGCGATTCTGCCGAGAGGATAAAGTCACTTTGATAGAAAAAAGCGTGATGTTTTACATCACGCTTTTTTAGCCGTTAGCCGTTAGTTTGTAGGGGGCGATGCCTACATCTCCCCGTATGCTTTTGCGGTAATTGGACGGGCTGATGTGGGCATCAGCCCCTACAAAAAGGGCGGATAATATCCGCCCTTACATTAATCATTTGCCAAGCTTGGTTTTGAGCTTGCGGAGGGTATAACCCTCGTTTATCTTCATCACGCCTCTGTCGATAGCCAGTGCATAGTCGGGAACGTCCCTTGTTACGGTAGTTCCTGCGGCTGTGTAAACTGCCTTGCCGAGCTTTACAGGTGCGATGAGGTTGGTATTGCAGCCTACGAAGCAGTTATCGCCGATAACGCAGCGGCTCTTTTCGATACCGTCATAGTTTACGGTAACTGTTCCGCAGCCGATGTTTACGCGCTTTCCGATATCGCTGTCGCCTACGTATGCAAGGTGTGCGATAGCGGTCTTTTCGCCGATAACGGAGTTCTTTATCTCTACGAAGTCGCCTATCTTTGTGCCTGACTTGATGACGCTGTCAGGACGGATATGTACGTAAGGTCCTATCTTTACGCCTGATTCTATCTCGGCTTCGTATGCCTGTACGGTGTGGAGATTTACATCGTCGCCCAGCTTGCAGTTCTCGACTACTGTATTCGGACCTATCTTGCAGTTGACGCCGATAGTTGTATTCTTGCGGATAATAGTGTTGGGGAGTATCTCCGTGCCCACGCCGATAGTAACGCCGCGCTCGATGACTACTCCGTCTGTGCAGGTGAATTCCACGCCGTTTGCAAGGTGCTTCTCGATAACTGCCATACGGGCATAGTTGTTGAGCTCCAGTAAGTCTTTTCTGTCATTGGCGCCTTTGATGATGTCGGCGTTGTCGGACTTGTATGCGCCTGCGTTCTTGCCCTCGGCAATAGCTATGGAAATAGTATCTGTAAGGTAATACTCGCCCTGTGCGTTGTTATTGTCAAGCTTGCCGAGAAGCTCCACAAGGTCGGCTGTTCTGAACCAGTAAGCGCCCGAGTTTACTTCCTTTATGGCTTTCTGCTCGTCGGTAGCGTCTTTCTGCTCCACGATACCGCTGATACCGTTTTCTGTGCGGATTATCCTGCCGTAGCCGAAAGGCTCGTCAAGCTCCGCAGTGATAACTGTAACGGCGTTGTTCTGCTTTTCGTGCATTTCGAGGGAGCTTCTGATAGTTTCCTCGTCGATAAAGGGAGCGTCGCCGCATAATACAAGGGTATTGCCGCTCTTGTCCTTTTCGAGGAATGGGATAGCCTGCTGTACTGCGTGACCTGTGCCGAGACGCTCAGCCTGCAATACTGTGGTGTATTTGCCGCCGAGATACTCGTCTATCATCTCGCCCTTGAAGCCCTTAACTACGCATATATCGGCAAGGTCAGCCGCTTCACAGGCTGATATTACCCAGCGGAGCATAGGCTCTCCGAGCACCTTGAAAAGAGGCTTTGGCATTTCCGCTTTCATGCGCTTGCCCTGTCCTCCTGCTAAAATAACTGCTTTATTCATGATAAATTCCTCCTGTATGTCAATTTTGAGTTTTATCCTCTGGCGGGAAATTCTGTTTCAGGTAATCCTTGAGCATATCTGCAAGGTAATTATTATGGTAGCAATCCTCATATATCTTCAATTCTGCATTTGTACCGTGAGAGACGAGCCTTTCATGGAGAAGCTTTGCCTCTTCGGGGATAGTGACGAGGTCATCGGCGTTTTTCAGGTCGTTATAGGCTTCTCTGCCGCCTGCACAGATGAATATGTTCTTGTCCATTTTTTCATTGCGGTCGAAGTAGTCGAATTCGCGCTGAAAAGCATAGGGGTCTTCGATAGAGCTGTTGTCGTAATACTCCGAATCGGGGTAATAATATGCCCAGAATGAGGGACTTCCTATGATATAGTTTGCAAAGGGCTGGTATTCGTACTTATCGGAGTTGCAGAGGGCGTAATGCGAGAAGGCTCCGCCGAAAGAATGTCCGAAGAATACCGAGCGTGAAGCATCTACCTTGTAATTAAGTGAGATAGTTTTCATAAGGTCGTCGGTGATGAAATCAAGGAACTCCTTGTCCTGCAAAATGAATTTGTTGAAGCGCTCCTCTTCCTCACGGGTATCATAATCGTAACCGAGAGTTACAAATATAACGGGAGAAGCTTCGCCCTCGTCTATGACTTTCCAGAGGTCGGGAACTTTTTTCAGATGATACGCCGAATCAGTGATGAATACCACCGGGTATTCCTTGTCTTTGTCATAATTCGGCGGAAGTGTTATGTGCGCAAGGAACTGCTGGTCAAGCTGTTCGTCGTATATGGTCAGCTCGCGGAAAGAGTCCTTTATCTTTTTTAGTTTGGATTTATCCGAATCATAAAGGTAATAGGAGTTCAGTCCGCATTTGCCGATAGTGAAAGCCTTGTCGGGATCAAGCAGCGTAAATTCGCGAAAACTTGAATTTTTCTTCTCCTTGTCGGTCATCTTGTCCGAGCAGACAAGCCCGTCGTAGTATTCAACGGTGGGCTTGGTCGCTTTTTCCGTAGTGGGTTCGGTGGCGGCTTCTGTTGTGGTCTCTGCTGTTGTGACCTCAGCAGAGGACAGGGGAGCTTCATTATTGTCTGTGCAGGATACTGCCGCAGAGGTCAGCATACTGCATAATATCAGTGCCAAAGCGAATTTCTTCATTTATTTGCTCCTTGTTATAGAAATATCTTATAATATTAGAATCTGTGATATATAAAGTCCAATAATTATTTTTACATACTTTCTCCCTAATTGCAAGCCTTTTTTGAAGAAAACAAACTTCTTTGTTGATTTTTGTACAAAGTGCAGGGTTTTTAACGTCTTTTTTTTGTCATCACATATATGGTATTTTTTTCTAAGATGTGTTATAATATGTATAACTCGGATATTGTACCCTTTCGGGACAATATTCGGAAATGTTAAAAATGGAGGTATACACCAATGGCAAATAAGTATTGTTACCTTTTCTCTGAGGGTAATGCCAACATGAGAGAGCTTCTCGGCGGTAAGGGCGCAAACCTGGCTGAGATGACAAACATCGGTCTCCCTGTTCCTCAGGGCTTCACAATCACAACTGAGGCTTGTACTCAGTACTATGAGGACGGCGGAATCTCTGACGAGATCATGGCAGAGATCAACGAGTATATCGTTAAAATGGAAGGAATCACAGGAAAGAAGTTCGGCGATAAGGAGAATCCTCTCCTCGTTTCTGTTCGTTCAGGCGCAAGAGCTTCAATGCCTGGTATGATGGATACAATCCTTAACCTCGGTCTCAACGAGACAGTTGTTAACACAATCGCTGAAAAGTCCAACAATCCAAGATGGGCTTGGGACTGCTACAGAAGATTCATCCAGATGTATTCTGACGTAGTTATGGAAGTTGGTAAGAAGTACTTTGAAGAGCTTATCGACGAAATGAAGGCTAAGAAGGGCGTTACACAGGACGTTGAGCTCAACGCTGACGACCTCAAGGAGCTCGCTGGCCAGTTCAAGGCTGAGTACAAGGCTAAGATCGGCAAGGACTTCCCTGACGATCCTAAGGAGCAGCTCATCGGCGCTATCAAGGCTGTATTCCGTTCATGGGACAACCCAAGAGCTAACGTATACAGAAGAGATAACGATATCCCATTCTCTTGGGGTACTGCTGTAAACGTACAGTCAATGGCATTCGGTAACATGGGCGACGACTGCGGTACAGGTGTTGCGTTCACACGTGATCCTGCTACAGGTGAGAAGAAGCTCATGGGTGAGTTCCTCACAAACGCACAGGGCGAGGACGTTGTTGCAGGCGTTCGTACTCCTATGCCTATCCAGCAGATGGCTGAGACATTCCCTGAGGCTTTCGCTCAGTTCAAGGAAGTTTGCCAGACTCTCGAAAATCACTATCACGATATGCAGGATATGGAGTTCACTGTTGAGAACAAGAAGCTCTATATGCTCCAGACAAGAAACGGTAAGAGAACTGCACAGGCTGCTCTTAAGATCGCTTGCGACCTCGTTGATGAGGGCATGAAGACAGAGCAGGAAGCTGTTGCAATGATCGACCCAAGAAACCTCGATACACTTCTCCACCCACAGTTCGATACAAAGGCTCTCAAGGCTGCTACTCCTATCGGCAAGGGCCTCGGTGCTTCACCAGGAGCTGCTTGCGGTAAGATCGTATTCACAGCTGACGACGCTGTAGAGTGGGCTGCTAAGGGCGAGAAGGTTGTCCTCGTTCGTCTCGAGACTTCTCCAGAAGATATCACAGGTATGAAGGCTGCACAGGGTATCCTCACAGTTCGCGGCGGTATGACATCACACGCTGCTGTTGTTGCTCGTGGTATGGGTGAGTGCTGCGTTTCAGGCTGCGGCGATATCAAGATGGACGAAGCTAACAAGAAGTTCGAGCTCGGCGGCAAGACCTTCAAGGAAGGCGACTATATCTCGATCGACGGTACAACAGGTAACATCTATGACGGCGTTATCGCTACAGTTGACGCTCAGATCGCAGGTGAGTTCGGAAGAATCATGGCTTGGGCTGATAAGTACAGAACTCTCAAGGTTCGTACAAACGCTGATACTCCTGCTGACGCTAAGAAGGCAAGAGAGCTCGGCGCTGAGGGTATCGGTCTCTGCCGTACAGAGCATATGTTCTTCGAGGCAGACAGAATCGCTGCTTTCCGTGAGATGATCTGTGCTGATACAGTTGAGGGCCGTGAGGCTGCTCTCGCTAAGATCGAGCCAATGCAGCAGGCTGACTTTGAGGCTCTTTATGAGGCTCTTGAGGGCTGCCCTGTTACAATCCGTTTCCTCGATCCTCCTCTCCACGAATTCGTTCCTACAGAAGAGGCTGACATCAAGCTTCTCGCTGATTCACAGGGCAAGTCCGTTGAGGATATCAAGAACATCATCGCTTCTCTCCACGAGTTCAACCCAATGATGGGCCACAGAGGATGCCGTCTTGCTGTAACATATCCTGAGATCGCTGCTATGCAGACAAAGGCTGTTATCAAGGCTGCTATCAACGTTAAGAAGAAGCACGCTGACTGGACAGTTAAGCCTGAGATCATGATCCCACTCGTTGGCGATGTTAAGGAGCTCAAGTACGTTAAGAAGGTAGTTGTTGAGACTGCTGACGCTGTTATCAAGGAAGCCGGTTCTAACCTCGAGTACGAAGTTGGTACAATGATCGAGATCCCAAGAGCTGCTCTTACAGCTGACGAGATCGCTAAGAACGCTGACTTCTTCTGCTTCGGTACTAACGACCTTACACAGATGACTTACGGCTTCTCTCGTGACGATGCCGGTAAGTTCCTCGGCGCTTACTACGACAAGAAGATCTTCGAGAACGATCCTTTCGCTAAGCTCGATCAGGCTGGCGTTGGTAAGCTCATGGAAATGGCTATCAAGCTCGGTAAGCCTGTAAATCCTAAGCTCCACTGCGGTATCTGCGGTGAGCACGGCGGTGATCCTACATCTGTTGAGTTCTGCCACAAGATCGGCCTCGACTATGTATCTTGCTCACCTTTCCGTGTTCCAATTGCTCGTCTCGCTGCTGCTCAGGCTGCAATTGCTGACAAGAAGTAATTAGAGTATATACAGTATACCTTATAGACGTTTTTAACGTTTTGTGTTCATACGGATAAAAGAAGTCCTCACAGTTTCGGCTGTGAGGACTTTTTGCTGTAATAAAGACCGCAGTTAATTCTGCGGTCTTAATAATTTCTTTACTCTTAAAACTATGCGCTGCTCCTTTGAAAGCGCAAAAGCAGCGGCAATAAATACCAGTGTTCCTGCGGCTATTTCAAATGGGAAACTAAAAAGTGCGCCCTCGGGTATGATGAATGGAAGAGTTGCTATTGCTCCGCAGGGTGGGAAATATAGCTTTATCCTGCACACGGCGGCGAGTATCACTGCGCATGATACGGCAGCCGATACTGCAAGGGGCAGTCCCAGCTTTTCGGTGAGAACAAAGCGTGAGAGGACTCCGCTGACAGCTGCCAGCATTATGAGCGCAAACACATGAGGCAGGCGTCCAAGCAGCTTGCTTTCGGGCTTTGACATCTCGAAGAAAGCCACGATAAGGGGCGGTGCTATGAAGAATATCTCCTTTGTCAGCAAAGGCAGTATACAGATCATGCTTGCTGCGGCTATCTGCTTTGCGCGGAGCATGAACAGCTGTCTGTCGGGCTTTACGGGGACGTACACATTTTTCTCGCGCAGTCCTGCTTTTTCGAGTATCAGCTGAGTGAGGAGTATCAGCGAGGTCATCACGACTACCGAGCCTATGTAGACGGGAGTTTTTGTTTCCAGCAGCACAGGCAGAACACAGGCTGATATGGCAGGGAGGAACTCCGTTTCCGATATCGTAACGCAAGCGGCTGCGCAAATCATGGCAAGGGGTATCTTTACAACAGCGGGAAGCGGCAGAAACGCCAGTCCTACGCCGATAACTGCGGCTGCGGTCATAGTCGGCAGAAGCCTTAGCCTTGATACGTTCCATGACTGTTTCGGAGCAGTCAGCGCTCCTATGGCAACAGCCGTTATCTCTGGGAAGATTATCTCTTTATTGTGTAAAAGCTCCGCAGCGGCCACCATACCTGCCGCCAGTATAAGCGACAGTGCCACAGGGAGCGCTTTTCTGAAAGTCTGCAATCAGGTCACCTTTTCTTTTAAAATCACAAATAATAGTATACCACGTTGTTTGGGAAAATGCAACCATGACTTTTGCCGCTGATTGACTTTACAGTTCTTATGTGATATAATCAAATCAATTGAACAAAGGAGCTACAGCAATGGGTTACATTTTAGAACTTCGCAAGACACTCGGCAGCCAACCGATTATCATGGCAGGAGCAGGAGTCATACTTCTAAACGATAAGAACGAGATACTCCTCGGCAGACGTACCGACAACGGTTACTGGGACTATCCCGCAGGCTCTATGGAGCTGGGGGAGAGCTTCGAGGAATGTGCCCGCCGAGAAGTTCTTGAGGAAACGGGGCTTGCCTGCGGAAAGCTTCAATTTCTTATGGATATGTCGGGGGAGGACTCCTACTACGAATATCCCAACGGCGACAAGGTATATCTTGCAGGGATACTGTACATTTGCCGCGATTTCACGGGAGAGATGAAGGTACAGGAGGAAGAAGCCTATGAACAGCGGTTTTTCTCCATAGACAAGCTCCCCGAGAACACACCGCCGCTGAAAATAAAGGCGAGGATATTTGAAAAAGTAAGGGAGTGCATAAAATCAAGATAAAGAAGAAAGAATTGAATAAATAATAAAGAATAATAGTGGTATCGCCTTTCGGCGATATTATTTCAATATGTCCGCAAAGCGGACACCGTAATTCTTATTTTTTATATATTCTCTATTCTTTATTATTTAAAAAGCCGTAAAGAAGCTAAAACTTCTTTACGGCTTTTGGGATTTGCTTTTATATTACTTCTGATATTTAGCCTTATCCATTTCGCGGATAGCAGCACGGCGTATCTTTCCGCTGCCTACGGTCTTTGGCAGCTCATCAATAAACTCGACCACTCTCGGGTACTTGTAAGGAGCGGTACGCTTCTTGACGTAATCCTTTATCTCCTTGACCAGTTCCTCCGAGCCTGTCTTATCCTTTGTAAGAACGATAGTAGCCTTTACTACCTGACCTCTTATCTCGTCGGGAACGCCTGTAACTGCACATTCAAGCACATATGGGAGCTCCATGAGAACGCTCTCTATCTCGAATGGTCCGATACGGTAGCCCGAGGACTTGATAACGTCGTCAACACGTCCGACGTACCAGAAATAGCCGTCCTCGTCAACCCATGCGGTATCGCCTGTGTGATAGTAGCCGTCGCGCCATGTCTCGGCAGTGTTCTCCTCGTCGCCGTAGTAGCACAGTGCAAGTCCGGGAACGCCGTAGCCTGTGGTGCTGTCGCCCTTGAGCTTTATGCATATCTCGCCTGTGTCGCCCACTGCGGCAGGAGTGCCGTCGGGGAGAAGCACCTGAACGTCGTACTGAGGATTGGGCTTGCCCATACTGCCGGGCTTAGGCTCCATGCCCACAACGTTTGCGATAGAGAGGGTAGTTTCGGTCTGTCCGAAGCCCTCCATGAGCTTGATACCTGTTGCCTTGTAGAACTGGTGGAACACCTCGGGGTTGAGGGCTTCGCCTGCGATACAAGCGTATTTCAGTGATGAAAGGTCATACTTGGAGAGATCCTCCTTGATGAAGAAGCGGTACATGGTCGGAGGAGCACAGAATGAAGTGATATTGTACTTCTTGAACATTGGGAGTATGCTGTCTGCGTGGAAGCGGTCGAAGTCGTACACGAATACAGCGGCTTCGCACATCCACTGACCGTAGAGCTTGCCCCAGAGAGCCTTGCCCCAGCCTGTATCGGATATAGTGAAGTGAAGTCCGTTAGGATCGGCGTTCTGCCAGTAACGGGCTGTTACGTAGTGACCGAGGGGGTACTGATAGCTGTGGAGAACAAGCTTAGGATTGCCCGATGTACCCGAGCTGAAGAAGATGAGCATAGGATCGGTTCCGCAGGGAGTCTCGTCAGTACGCTCGAAATGAGTGCTGTATGCAGGGAGCTCAGCATTGAAATCATGCCAGCCCTCGCGCTGACCGTTTACGATGACCTTTGTCTTTATAGTATTTGTAACTGCACAAGCCTTATCCACCTCAGCAGTGATATCGCCGTCGGCAGAGCAGACGATAGCGGATACGTTTGCGGAATTGAAGCGGTACTCAAAATCGTGCTCCTTGAGCATATTTGAAGCAGGGATAACAAGAGCTCCGATACGGTGGAGAGCCACGATGGAGAACCAGAACTGGTAGTGGCGCTTGAGTACCAGCATTACGCGGTCGCCCTTTTTGATACCGAGAGACTTGAAGTAATTTGCGGTCTGGCAGGAATACTTCTTGATATCCTTGAATGTGAAGCGGCGCTCGTTCTTGTTGACGTCAACATATATCATAGCTGTCTTGTCGGGACATTTCTCAGCCATTGCGTCAACGATATCGTATGCGAAGTTGAACTTATCCTCATTCTGGAAGTGAACTGCGCTGAGTATGCCCTCCTCATTGGTCTCGCACTGAACGAACTTTTCTGCTACAGGGTGGAGGAGACCTGCCTTGTCAACGTTTGTGAGCTGATGCTCGGCGATGTGCTCCTTGTATTCAGCCATACCTGTTGTGCCGCGGGGAGGCATAACGAATGCGTATATCTCGCAGTCCTCGCCGCCGAGAGCTATCTCGTCATGGGGCATTGAGCTGTCGTAGTAGATACAGTCGCCCTCATGGAGTATCTCGGTATGCGAACCGATAGTATGACGCAGTGTGCCCTTGATAACGATATCCATTTCCTGACCCGCGTGACTGCCAAGATGCAGCGGCTGTGACAGGGCTTCCTCGGAGTAAGGGATAACAACGTGGAAAGGTTCTACTGTCTTGTTCTTGAATTTGGTTGCGAGGCGGTTATAGACAAAGCCCTTTCTGCGGACGATAGGAACTCCCTCGCCCTTTCTTGTAACAGTGTAGCCGCTGAGCTCAGGGCTTGAACCCTCCATGAGGTCTGTTATCTCAACATTGAAGGTATTTGCGCATTTATAGATGAAAGTAAAGCTGAAGTCCTGCTCGCCTGATTCCAGCTTCTTGTATTCCTCAACGGAATAATCGGTCTTAGCAGCCATTTCCTCAACGGAAATGCCGAGGTCCTCACGCAGGTGCGAGATACGTTCTGCTACCTCTTTGATCCTTACTTCTGCATTCTGTAATTTCGTCATCTCGTTCATAATAAGCTCTCCTTTAAAAATAATCAATACTGGAAAATGAAACGGGCATTTAGAAATATTCCGATGTAAGTACCGCAAAAACAAAAAACTCGTCTCAAAGAAGTTCTTTGAGACGAGTATCATTAACTGAATACCCGCGGTACCACTCAAATTGTGCCGCTATTGCGTAACACCACTTCAGACTCCAGCAAGTCCTATTCATTAACGCAGAATCACGGAAGCGCTTACTGAGATTTTCAGCACTTCGGCTCAGAAGGGATACACAGCACTGCTTATCACCGACTCGCACCAACCGTCGGCTCTCTGTAGACATTGGCGATACTTTGCTTGTCTTCCTCATAGCTTATGTTTGGATTATATCACACAAAAGAGCATTTGTCAAGGGGTTTTTGAAAAAATGCTCTGCAATTTTTCAGTCCTTAGTGCTTAGTGATTAGTTATTAGAAAATAGTGAGTAGTAAGTAGAAATATCCGTCCCGAATTTACTTGCTGAGAATATGAGCGGGATTCCTAAGGGACGTGTTCCTTAGGCGGAGTCCAGAGGCAGAGCCTCTGGCAGGTTTGGGCAGAGCCCAAGAACCGAAGGCGCCTCGCAAGGGGTGAATCGAAAAACAATCCAGTGAATTGTTTTTCGAGAGGGGACGCCTTGCAAGAGAAGGCGTCCCCTGACAGGCGGATATAAACGGTTGACACAATGGCGTTACTGCGATATAATTGTTTCATAGGAGAATAAAATGAAAACATTATCTACTGAAACAAGGCGTGTGATGACTCCGCTGGGAGCAATGGATTACACCCTTGAACGCAAAAAAGTGAAAAATATAAATCTTCGGGTAAAGCACGACGGCTCGGTGTACGTTTCCGCGCCGAAGCGCGTTCCCGTCAGCGAGATAGAGGGCTTCATCATCAGCAGGAGCGAATATATCCGCAGGGCGGCTGTGTACTTCGCAGAGCGCGACGTGAAAAAAGCTCCACCAAGCTATACCGACGGCGAGGAGCTCATGTACCTCGGCAGCAAGCTGAAATTATCGCTTATCCCCGACAGCCGCGAGTATGCGGAGCTTTGCGGAGAGGAGATCCAAATCCACATCAGGGACACGGGCAATACTCAGCGCGTAAAGAAGCTTGTAGACGGCTGGTACGATAAGCGGTGCCGCGAGGTATACTGCGAGATAGCTCTGGAAGTGTGGCGAAGATTCATGAAATACGGCGTTGCACTGCCACAAATAAAGATACGCTCCATGACCTCCCGCTGGGGGAGCTGTCATTACACCAAGGGCATAATCACGCTGAACAGGCGGCTCATCGAAGCTCCGCGGCACTGCATAGAGCACGTAGTCACACATGAGTTTTGCCATTTTATACACCCCAATCATTCCAAGGAATTCTATGCTTTGCTGGGAGCTGAGTGCCCACACTGGCGCGAAAGCAAGAACGAGCTTGAAAAAACTGTTATACTGTGAGGTGATACCATGTACGAGGGCTTTCTGCCTACCACTAAAAAGGAAATGGACGAGCTGGGAATAGAGCAGTTCGACTACATATATATTACAGGCGACGCATACGTAGACCACCCCAGCTTCGGAGCGGCTATCGTTACCCGTCTTATCGAGAGCATGGGCTTTACGGTAGGTATCATATCACAGCCCGACTGGCACAGCGACAGGGACTTCCGCCGCTTCGGTGCGCCTAAGTATGCCTTTCTTGTGACCGCAGGAAATATTGATTCTATGGTAGCTCATTATACTGCGGCTAAGAGAAAGCGCTCCGACGACGCATACACCTCAGGAGGCGTGGCAGGCAAGCGCCCTGACCGCGCAGTTATAGTCTACTGTCAGAAGCTCCGCGAATACTTCGGGGATATCCCCATAGCTATAGGCGGTCTGGAGGCTTCGCTCCGACGCTTTTCACATTACGATTACTGGGACGACGCAGTTCGCCCCTCCGTTCTCGTTGACAGCGGCGCCGACCTGCTGATGTACGGCATGGGCGAGCACCAGATACAGGAGATGTGCACCCGTCTTGCGGCAGGTGAGAGCATACAGGATATGCACGATATACGCGGCACCTGCTATCTCACAGAGCCTGTGAACACGCCACTCGGCGCGGCACAGTGCCCCTCTTTCGAGCAGGTTCGGGACAGCAAGCCCGAGTACGCAAAGGCGGTCAAGATACAGTACGACTGGCAGGACGAGGTCTACGGAAAGACCATAATCCAGCGCCACGGCAAAATGATGCTGGTGCAGCTGCCCCCTGCCTACAGCCTTACCACCGAGGAGCTCGACCACATCTACTCACTGCCTTACACAAGGGCGATACACCCCTCATACGAGGCTCTCGGCGGAGTCCCGGGTATCGAGGAGGTGCGCTTTTCTATCACTCATAACCGCGGCTGCTTCGGCTACTGCAATTTCTGCTCAATCGCACTTCATCAGGGCAGACGAATCACCGTCCGCAGTGTGGAGTCGGTGCTTGCCGAAGCTGAGCGCATAACGAAAATGCCTGATTTCAAGGGCTATATCCACGACGTAGGCGGTCCTACGGCGGACTTCCGCCGCCCCTCCTGCGACAAGCAGCTCTCCAAGGGACTGTGCATGGGCAAGAAGTGTCTTGCACCCAAGCCCTGTCCTGCACTGAAGGTAGACCACACGGAGTACCTTGATATGCTGCGGAAGATACGCAAGGTCAAGGGCGTCAAGCGAGTGTTTATCCGCTCGGGTATACGCTACGACTACCTCATCGAGGACAAGGACGACGAGTTTATGAAAGAGCTCATAATGCACCATGTCAGCGGTCAGCTGAAAGTCGCTCCCGAGCACTGCTCCGCGGTAGTCCTCGACAAAATGGGCAAGCCCCACATCGAAGCTTACAAGCGTTTCCAGAAGCGCTTTTACGAGATAACCAAGAGCATGGGCAAGGAGCAGTATCTTGTGCCATACCTCATGTCCTCGCACCCCGGAAGCACCCTTAACGAAGCCATAGACCTTGCCCTCTTCCTGAAAGAGAACAAGATACGTCCCGAGCAGGTGCAGGACTTCTATCCGACGCCCGGAACTATTTCCACGGCGATGTTCTACACGGAGCTGGATCCCTACACAATGGAAAAGGTCTACGTGCCGAAAACTCCCAAGGAAAAGGCTATGCAGCGAGCTCTGCTGCAATACTTCCGCCCCCAGAACAAGGAGATAGTCCTTGAAGCTCTCAGAGCCGCAGGACGCCGCGACCTCATCGGTACGTCGCCTAAATGCCTTGTGGCGGACGACAGCCGCGGACAGGGCGGTACTCCCCGAAAAGGCGGTGACAACAAGTCGTGGCAAAATACTTCAAAGACACGGAAAGCTTCGTCAAGGCAGCAGGAGAGAAATACAGGCTCAGCACGCAGCAAAAACAATACCTCCGCGAATTGGCAGAAAAACGGGAAAAAGAACGGGCAGAACGGAAAAAGAAAGCACTGAACCTGCTATGGCTGCTGATAACGGCGGCAATACTGATATTTCTTGGCTGGCGGTATTTCCGCAAGCCGCCCCACACATTTCCCAATGAGGACAAGCTGGTCATGCATTTCATCGACGTGGGGCAGGGCGACTGCACATTTATCGCCGCAAACGGCGTGACTATGCTGGTGGACTGCGGCGAAAACGATGTCTCGGAGCGCGTGACCGACTATCTTCGGGAGCTTGGCGTGGGACGGCTCGACTACATCATCGCAACCCACCCGCACTCCGACCATATGGGCGGTATGCACCATATCATCGACGTTTTCGACGTTGGCGAAGTCCTTGTGCCCCATATTCCCGACGAGCAGATACCGACTGCGGTTTTCTATGAGCGTTTTCTGGACAGCTGTGCTGCGAAGAACGTCCTCGTAAAAGAAGCTAAGGTGGGACAGGTGCTTGAAATCGGCAGTGCAAGAGCGGAGATAATAGCTCCTGACGGCGGCTTCTATGAGGACTTGAACAACTACTCCATAGCATTCATGCTCACTCACGGCAGCAACAAATGCCTGTTTACAGGCGACGCTGAGGCTGAGTCCGAAGCGGCTATGATAAGCGGCGGCAGGCTCGGCAAGGTCACGCTTTATAAGGCAGGACACCACGGCAGTTCTCATTCCTCAACAGCGGAGTTTACAGACATTATCCGTCCGCAGACAGCGGTCATTTCCTGCGGAAAGGAAAATCCCTACGGACACCCTGCGGACAGCACCGTGAAAAGGCTTGAAAGATACGCGGATATGGTCTGCCGAACAGATGTAAACGGAACTGTTATTGCGGAATCCAACGGTGCGGATATCAGGATAACCTGCGAAAGGGAGAAAAAATGACCATAATCGACAGATTTGAGGGAAAATACGCAGTCCTTGAAACAGAAAACGGCATGAAGAACGTTCTCCGTGATATGCTCCCCGAAGAAGCCCGTGAGGGGGACGTGGTGGAGCTGAAAAACGGCGCTTATACCATAAATAAAAAAGCGGCGGAGAAACGCCGCAGGGAACTGCGGGAAAAGCTGAAAAAACTACAAAAGGAGAATTGATATGTCCATACGCAGTAAGATATTCAGAAAAATGTGCGAAGAAAGCGACGCAAAGCGCGACGAGGGACTGACAACTCCCCCTGAGATAGAGCGCTTTGACGATATAAAATACGGCTCTGACGAGAACTGGCAGGTGCTGGACGTGTACCGTCCCAAGGCTCTCAGCGGAAAGCTGCCCGTTATAGTCAGCTTTCACGGAGGCGGCTGGGTATACGGCGATAAAAAGGTCTACCAGTTTTACTGCATGGAGCTTGCAAAGCACGGCTTCGCAGTGGTGAACTATTCCTACAGGCTTGCTCCCGAACACCGCTTTCCTGCGCCCTTTGAGGACACCAACATGGTCTTTGAATGGGTGATGAAGAATGCCGGGCAGTACGGCTTTGACCTTGATAACCTCTTTGCTGTGGGAGACTCCGCAGGAGCAATGGGTATTGCCCTTTATGCCTGCATTTGCGCAGATAAGGAGTACGCAAAGATGTACAGCTTTACCGTTCCCGAGGGCTTGAAGTTCAGGGGACTGGCGCTCAACTGCGGTATCTATCAGACCAAGGACGCAGGTATCATCAAGTCCATGAAGGACTTCCTTGAGAAGAAGGACTATCCTGCTATCCTTGATAAGTTCAGCGTTGTTGACCTTGTGAACAAGGATTTTCCGCCCTGTTATATCATGACCTCCAACGAGGACTTCCTCCGCGAGGAGCCAAAGGCGCTCATGGAGAGCCTTGACAGGGTAGGCGTAAAGTACAGGTACAAGCTCTACGGCGACGAGGAACACCCTCTGGGACACGTTTTCCACTGCGATGTGAAGTCCGAGCTTGCTGCGCAGGCAAATGACGACGAGTGCAATTTCTTCAAGGAATTGATGTGAGTTTGTAGGGGCGGATATTATCCGCCCGTCTGGGTACATGATATTTATTCGGGCGGCGTAAAGACGCCCCTGCAATTGCGTATCAGGCATAAAAAAGAAGCCGATTTATTCGGCTTCTTTTTGTTATATTCAGCTTAACTTGAAGTATACGTTTCTGTACCAGTCAACTGTCTCAGCGAGTCCCATATCCACAGAGTACTCAGCCTTCCAGCCGATACGCTCAAATGCCTTTGTGGGATCTAACTGCTGTATCAGTATCTCGTTAACATCGCTCTGCTGGATAACAGACTCGATATTCTCGCAGTTCATTATAGCCTTTATCTTGTTAACGATAGTCTCAATGTCTGTAGCGATACCTGTACCGAAGTTGAATGCGTTTCCTACAACGCCTTCCTTTTCGATGTTGTAAAGCATATACATATAAGCATTGACGATATCCTTGATGTAAAGGAAGTCTCTCTTGAATACGCCGTTTGCAGGGTGTCTGATAACAGGAGACTCGCCGTTTTCGAGCTTCTGTACAGTACCAGGGATAAGTCTGTTGAAGTTGTTGTCTCCTGGACCGTAGATGTTGCCGAATCTTCCTACTGCAACAGGGAGCTTGTAGCTGTGGTAGAAGCTTCTTGCCAGCATATCCTGACAAACCTTTGATACGTCGTAAGGATTGCTGCCCTGAAGTATCATGCTCTCGTTGTAAGGAAGTACATCGCTGTCGCCGTAAACCTTATCGCTTGAAGCAACGAGAACAGCCTTGACTGTATCCATGTGAAGTCTTGCGGCGTCTAAGATATTGTATGTACCTACGATGTTTACCTGGAAAGTCACCTTTGGCATCTTGTAAGCCAGATCCTGAAGAGCTACAGCTGCAAGGTGGAAGATGAACTCTATCTTCTGCTCAACGATTATCTGCTCGATGAGAGCACCGTTGCTGATATCGCCGTAGTATACGTTGACCTTCTTGTCCAGTCCGCAGATGCTGAAATAGCTTGTGCTGTCACATCTCTCGATGAGTACGGTAACGTTTGCACCGAGTTCGATAAGGTGCTTTGTGATGTGTGCTCCTACAAATCCTGTAGCACCTGTTATAAACACACGCTTGTTTTTCATGTCTTTGCTATTCATTTCTTCTCTATCCTCTTTCTTTTTGACCTTTCGGTCAATTTTCTCTGACCACAGCGTGAATTTTTGGCTAAAAATCAAGCCTGACGCCTCGCCGTGGAAAACACTGAAACAATGAGTAGTATAGCATATTCGTCGAATTTTGTCAAGTATTAATTGTTTTAAGAACTTGGGCAAAAAACTGTTAATAATCATCGAAATACGGCGTAAAAATTTGAACCATCAGCGCCTGAAAATTATATAGGAACAGGTCGAAAAAAGGTATTGATTTTCTCTATGAAGTGTGCTATAATTTTAATCAGCGCGTCTGAGCGCCGGGGAAATAAACGGTACCGAGCCGCTTATTTCCTTGAAGCAAAATCCTATAGAAAAACATAACGGAGGAAAAGAAAACATGAGCGAGATCAAGCCCAAAAAAATTGCCGTTTTAAACGGTATCTTACACGGTCACTTTACGGGAAGTGTTGAGGTCGTAAGAGAATTAGCCGCATTAGGCCATGATGTGACTTGTTTTGTTACAGACGAATTTGCACCGAGATTAAACGAAGTTCCTGTAAAGAAAGTAGTTTATTCAGCAGATGTAAGTGAAATTGCTAAAAGATTACCTCCAAATGTTCCATCATTCGCTATAAATTCATTCATGGTAGGAAAGGCAACAGACGTTGTTATGACACTGCTTATGAATGATAAGACAGAGTACGATTACTATATCATCGACGCATTTTTCGACATTGAAGAAATGAACAAGGTCTTAAAGATCGATCCTGCTAAGTTTGTAATGATCTACCCTTCATTCATTCTTACAGACGAGAACCAGTTTGACAACGCAAGACTGATAGGTTTACAGGCAACAAACGCTAAATACAATATCAGTCTCCGTGACTTCGTCGGACTTATATTCACTCCAAACAACTTCAAGAAGATACTCCTGACATCAAAGTATTTCCATTTAAGACCAGAGGATACAGACGACAAGTGCTACTTCCTCGGACCACACATCGAGCAGAGAGTCGTTGACAAGAGCTTTGACTTCAAGAAGGACGAGAACAAGAAGCTCCTCTTTATCTCGCTGGGAACTATCTTCGGCAAGGACTTGGAGTTCTATCACCGCTGTATCGAAGCTTTCAAGGACTCGGACGAGTATCAGGTAATAATGTCTGTAGGTAAGTTTGTAAATATCGAGGAGACCTTCAAGGATATTCCCGATAACTTCACTATCTACAACTATGTACCCCAGACTCAGCTTTTACCGCAGGTCGATGTATTCATCACACACGCAGGCTTCAACTCAACATCGGAAGGCCTTGCAAGCGGCGCTGCACTGGTACTTGTACCGCAGGCTGTTGACCAGTTTGACGTTGCAAAGGTAGTTGCAGGACTTAACGCAGGTATCGCTCTCAACAAGCATGAGATAGACATTACAGCTGATATCATCAAGAAGGCTGTTGATGACGCTTATGCTAAAGAGAGAACTTCAAGGCAGGCACAGATAAGATAATCGCTTCATTCAACGAAGCAAGAAGCAACAGAACAGCACTTTACGCTGAGATATTTGCTTGATTTGACAAGAAAAGCCGACAGGGAACACCTGTCGGCTTTTTTACGGATTACATATTTATATTGAACGGGCGGATAGTATCCGCCCCCTACACATCTACAGCGATATAGCACGGGCGAGCGGAACTCGCCCCTACAAAAAGGCGAACCGCTTGGTTCGCCTTTAATTATGCATTAAAAATCCCGCCACGAAAAAAGACTGCCATGCGGCAGCCTTTTATATATAGGTATAGAACAGGATTGCAAAATAATAACGACCTTCATTGACACCCTCTCAAAAAGCCAATCAAGGTCGCTATTGAGTGACGCCTGCGCACCCTCTATACGCAGTTGTCATTACGGCAGCACATATTCCGAAGTGCCATATATCTTCTTGCTGTGATGTCATGCTTGTTTGGTCGTTTCAAGCGATGCGTGAACTGCTTTAGGCGATTAAACATATTATAGGCATTAATGTTTAATAGCAGTTGAAGTAAGTCCGATGTGTGCTGGATCGAAGTGGTAAGACCGAGGATCCGGCGGAGTTTGATACCGGATCAAGCAAAAGAAAGATATACTTGCCGATTTTGTTACAGGACACATAAAAATCTGTTGAAATTATGTGGCGGTAGAGAAGCCGATTTTTCGGCGGTTATCCTCTACCAACAATTGTATTATAAAACATGACGGCGCTAAGTTCAATTGATTATATTGCTCAAAATTAGGACTATATTGCTAAATTTAGTATTATATTTTATATTAAGTAATTATGAACTAAAATACTGATTTTAATAAATCGGTTTTTTGTCATAAAAATAAAAAAATAAGGCTGATTTTTGTACAGAACAAAAACCGCATCGACAAATCTACGTAGATACGTTGATTCGGGTTTCGACAAAAAATGCAGCACAATTACAACATCTTTTGACTAAGGTGATAATTTGAGCTGCGAACTGATAGAACTTGCTATGGTTAAAAGTAATACAAAAATGTGTGAAGAAAATTTTTAGATAAATTTTGAAAATTTTTGATATATTTTTATTTTTTAACCAAGTCTTACAGACTCCAAGGCATAAAAAAGCTCCGAGGTTCAGCTCGGAGCTCATGTTTTACAGTATGCCCTGTGAGGCGTCTCTGATCCTCTTGTGGTAGTATTCCTCCTGCCACGAGAAATCGAAGTCCTTGAACAGCTTCAGACAGCCGTTGGCGTTTGCGAGAGCGCCCTCCAGACCTTCTATATCGTCAGCCTTTGCGAAGATGTAGACTGCGGTTATCATAATCTCAAGAAGCATGGAATCGTTTCTGCCCTGCGGCTTATAGCCGAATTTCAGGAGCTTGAGAGCGTCGCGGTAATTCTTTGCGGCGCAGTCAGCCAGCGCAAGCGAGATATAGAGCTTAGCCTGACGCTTGAGGCAGGTCTTTTCGCAGTACTTCTGCAAAAAGCTTATGTTCAGCGTGCGGAACTCCTCGGCATCGCGCCAGTTGCCTATCTTGCTGATAGTGCTGAGCATTTCGGTGCAGTAGCCGAATTTCTCGTCGCCGCTGAGCTTTTTGTCTATGAGCTTTTCAAGATAAAAATAAGCTGTCTTATTATCGTATATCTTATCGTAAAGAGATGCTATCTGGATTATATCGAAGTAGGTGGGTTTCTTGACGTTGTCGATGAAAGCGTCGGCGTAAGCCTCACACAGCTCCTTGGAGTAGCCCTTGTCAACGAAGAGGCTGTAAACTTCCGCATATTTTTTCATCTCAGAAGCGTGAGATGTCAGCAGTGGAAAGCCTGCCTTTTTTCGTTCTATAGGTGATAACATATCTTTGCCCCTCCCATCTGATATGGAACAGCCGACTGCAAAAACAAGGGTAACAGTGCCTGAAGTTTCTCTGTTTTTGTATCGTCTGTGTATATGAACCTATATATTTTCTATATAATGAGTAAAAACAGTAAATTATTTTCACTCATCTGTGTAATCAATCATAACACAAATTTATAGGTTAGTCAACGCCTACTGGCAATTTAAAAGCAAAACTGTTGATATGCACAAAAACATCACCGAATTTTTTCCTAATTAATTTGTTAAACTTAAAATTCCTTTAAGCTTATTTCAATATTTTGTGGTATAATATAGTTAGAGTGGAATGGTGTCCGCTTTTACAGATATATGCCGTACATATATAATGGCATTCAAGGGGGTATTCATATGAGACTTCTCGTTGTTGAGGACGAGATACAGCTTGCCGACGCTCTGTCGGAGATACTTAAAAGAAATATGTACAACGTCGATACCGTTTACGACGGCGTTGACGGACTCGATAATGCTCTGACGGGAGTTTACGACTGCATCATACTGGATATCATGCTTCCCGGCATGAACGGTATGGAGGTGCTGAGGAATCTTCGCCGCGAGCATATAAATACGCCTGTTCTTCTGCTCACCGCACGAAGCGAGATCGAGGACAAGATCAACGGTCTTGACTGCGGCGCAGACGACTACCTTACAAAGCCCTTCGTTACCGGTGAGCTTCTTGCGCGAGTGAGAGCGCTCACCAGGAGAAAGGGCGAGATAGTTGACGAAAACAGACTGGATTATAACGGACTTGAGCTTAACAAGAGCACCTGCTCGGTAATGTGGAAGGGCAGCGACGTTAAGCTTTCGCTCAAGGAGTACCAGATAATGGAGCTCCTTATATCAAATCCTCACCAGATACTTCCAAAGGAGCGTATAATCGAGAAGATATGGGGCTATGAGAGCGATGTTGAGTACAACAACATCGAGGTCTACATATCATTCCTCAGAAAAAAGCTTTCGGTAATATCCGCTCCTGTTCAGATCAAGACCGCAAGAGGTATAGGCTATTCTCTTGAATGATGAAGGAGGAATGACGCAATGTTAAGGAAACCTCATGATCGGATGTTCAGAAAAGCCCAGATGAAGCTTTTCACTATGATCGTAAGTATTCTCCTTGCTGTTTTCATTGCACTTATCGGTTCTATAAATGTTATCACCAAGGAGGTAATGCGAGGGCAGTCCAAGGAAGTGCTCATGCAGATAGCTTCGGGTATCGAGTATAACGACAAGAACTCAACATTTACATATACCAAGCCTGTTGAGCCAAAGGGTGAAAAGCGTGACAAGGGCGGCAATCCGCCTGCGAAGCCCTCTGAAACAGCCAAGCCGACCACCACAGAGGCTCCGACGACTACAACAGCGACTACTGTGACTACAAAGGCTGACGAGACTACTCAGGCAGTTCCGTCAACTGATGAGAGCACAGAGTTCATCGAGCAGTTCACTCCCGACGAGCCCGAGTACTACGAGGAGCCGCACGAGGAGCAGCCTGCTGAAACTCAGCCCCCCGAGACTCAGCCCTCAGAGGCTCAGACCACTGCGCCGTCAGGCGGACAGCAGAGCTGGGCTGCATGGGGACAGCAGGACTGGAACAACTGGAACCAGCAGGGACAGCCTGACTGGAACAACTGGAGCCAGCAGGACTGGGATAATTTCTGGAAAAACTGGAATAATAACAACGGCGGTCAGCAAGGGCAGCAGGATTGGAACAACTGGGGACAGCAGAATGGCGGCAACGATCCCAATAACCCGTGGAACCCGTGGGATCAGACAAATCCGTGGAACCCGTGGAACCAGATGAACCCGTGGAACCCGTGGATGCAGTGGAACGGCGGCATGGCAGGAACTCCCAAGATGAACAGCAAGGAGCCTGATAAAAACGGTATAAAGATATACGAGGATAAGCAGGAATACAAGCGCTACCGCGAAAACGGCGAACCGCTGGACGATGAAAACGCAGAAGCTGAGGACGAGCTTATCGCAGAGCCTCAGAGCTTCGGCGGCGAGGCGGTTCTTGTGAATACCGTCTATACAGGCGAGCCTGTGCTGGAAGGCTTTACAGTTCTTTCAAACAGCGAAAGCAGCGGCGCTCCCACAGCTATGGCGTCACCTGCCTCAGAGCCAAACCCTATGGCATATTCAAAGGTAGAGCCTATCCCGAAGACTCTCGGCTCTATAGATTTCTTCGTTATCATGGCAGATACAAAGGGCAATTACCTTGCGACTCTCAACAATGACAAGCTTGACTCACAAGGCGCTCAGGACTACATAACAACTATCCTTGACAACGGCAAAGACACAGGCATGATAAACGGCTATCAGTTCTATCAGACAGACAAGTCAAACGGCACTATCATGGTGCTTACGGATAAGAGTTCCGAAATGGATATGCTCAAGCAGCTCAAGCGCACAACTATAATTATAGGTCTTATAGCGCTGGTCGTTCTCTCTGTTTTTGCGTATTTCCTCAGCCTGAGAAGCATTCAGCCTATCAAGGTAGCATTCGAGAAGCAGAAGCAGTTCGTATCAGACGCAAGCCATGAGCTGAAAACTCCTCTTGCAGTCATCACCACAAATGCAGACGTACTTTCGGAGGAGATAGGCGCGAACAAGTGGCTTGAATACATCAAGGCTCAGGCAGAACGTATGAACGTGCTGGTTAACGACCTGCTTAACCTGACAAGACTGGAGAACAATACAACTGATTTCGAGCGTAAGTACTTCAATCTCAGCAAGGCGGTAATAAATACCGCACTGCCATTTGAGTGTCAGGCGTTCGAGAACAACAAGAAGTTCGAGGTCAACGTCGAGGACGATATCATGCTCAGCGGAAGCGAGAAGCACATCAAGCAGATGACAGCTATATTCATCGACAACGCGCTGAAGTACTCCAACGACGGCGGTACGGTAAGAGTATCCCTTAAGAGAGTGGGCGACAGAAAGCTCCTCTCGGTATACAACACAGGTCAGGGCATCAAGGAAGAGGATACCGAGAAGATATTCGAGCGTTTCTACCGCAGCGATGAGTCGAGAAACCGCTCCACAGGCGGCTACGGACTGGGACTTGCTATTGCGAAGTCGGTTATCGATAAGCATAAGTTCAAGGTACACGTAATGAACCAGCCGGGCAAGAGCGTTTGCTTCATGGTAACAATGCAGTAAGAGACAGGGCGCGATTTATCGCGCCCTGTTTAATGCATAATGCATAATTGTAGGGGCGGCGTTCCGCCGCCCGTGATGACGAACGGCTCCGAATTACCGTATGTAGGGGCTGGCGTCCCCGACAGCCCGTGAGTTCCGTTGCAATTGCGGGACGTCGAGGACTTCCAACAGAAGCCGCGTCCCTCTGTCGCTATGCTGACATATCCCTACACTGTAGGGAGCCACCGTCTCCTACAAGCTAAATTTTTATCCGCGAGACTTGCTTTTTCGTAAAATATGTGCTATAATTACATATACTACTATAAGAACAGGAGATGAAACACATAATGGACGGTGCCCCTGACGGCAGTAATCCTTATAATTACGAGACATACTTCGTTAAATATGTATTATCAAGGCATGGTCTGCACTATCGTTTGTGTTAGGCTGTGCCTTTATGAGGTTATAGACATATAGACAAATACAGATATCTTAACGGAGGATATGAATATGTTAGGGCAGATAATTCTGCAAATAATACTTATCGCGCTGAACGCGCTTTTCGCCTGTACGGAGGTGGCGGTCATCTCCACAAGCGATGTGCGGCTTGAAAAGCTTGCCGCCAGCGGCAACAAAAAAGCCGTGAGACTCAAAAAGCTTACCGATACGCCTACACGATTCCTTGCAACTATTCAGGTAGCTATAACACTGGCAGGCTTCATAGGCGCCGCTTTTGCCGCAGACAGCTTTGCGGAGCTCCTTACCTCTGCGCTGGTCAAAACAGGCATAGGAATACCTGCGGCTGTTATCAAAAAGGTGTCGGTAGTTCTTATCACACTGGTGCTTTCTTATTTTACGCTGGTTTTCGGAGAACTGGTGCCTAAACGCCTTGCTATGAAGGATCCCGAGAAGATAGCTCTTGCCATGAGCGGAGTCATAAACTTCGTGGCAGTATTCTTCGCACCGCTGGTATGGCTGCTGAATGTGTCCGCAAACGGCATACTGCGGCTCATGGGCATTGATCCAAACAGCGACGACGACACAGTCACCGAGGAAGAGATACTCATGATGTCAGATGCAGGCGCAGAAAAGGGTACTATCGACGAGGACGAGAACCGCATAATCAAGAACGTTTTCGCCTTTGATGATATGACCGCGGAGCAGGTCTGCACTCACCGTACAGACGTTGACGTGCTATGGAGCGACGACGATATCAGCGTCTGGGAGGAGACCATACACCGCACCCGTCATTCCTCGTTCCCTGTGTGCGGCGAGAGCGTGGACAACGTTATCGGCGTTCTCAACGCAAAGGACTATTTCCGACTTGAGGACAAGAGCAAGGACAACATCATGGAAAAGGCTGTCCGCGAGCCATGCTTTGTGCACGAGAACATGAAGGCTGACCGCCTGTTCGACCAGATGAAGCAGCGCGGCGCAGACCACTTCGCAATAGTAGTTGACGAATACGGCGGCATGAGCGGAATAATCACCATTACCGACCTTGTTGAGGAGCTTGTTGGCGACTTCGCCGACGATCCCGAGGACGAGCCTGCTGTAAGACTTGAAAAGATAAACGATACTCAGTGGACAGTTCCCGGTATCAGTTCCCTCAGCGATGTCTGCGAGGAGCTTGATATAACGCTGCCTGCGGACAAGTACGAGACCTTTGGCGGCTACGTCATAGCGAAGCTTGGCGAGATACCCAAGGACGGCACACAGCTGGAGCTTGAAGCAGGCGGACTTCACATAAACGTGGTTGAGGTAAAGCACCACCGTATCGAGGTCTGTCGCGTGGAGAAGCTGCCGCCCGTCGAGACCGACGAAACAGACGAGTAATGTGTAGGGGCGCACAGTGTGCGCCCGTTCAATGCATAATTCATAATGCATAATTAAAAGCGAACCGATTGGTTCGCCTTTTTTTGTAGGGGCTGGCGTCTTTGACAGCCCGTTAAGGGACGCCCTCTCTTGCAGGGCGTCCCTCTTAAAAAAACAGTCCACTGGACTGTTTTTTTAATTCACCCTTGCGGAGCGCTTCGTAACTGTGGGGCTTTGCCCCACACCCCACCAGAGGCGCTGCCTCTGGACTCTGCCAAAGGAACACAGTCCCTTTGGAATCCCGTTCATGGGCTTGCTGTTTATTAATTAATATGATATAATAGTTACAATAATAATTCAGAGGTGAAATATGAGCAAGATTTTCATTGTAGAGGACGACAGGTCTATCCGCGAGGAGCTCGCCGAGCTTCTCCGCAATTCGGGCTACGAAGCCGAATACCTTACGGATTTCAGCAGCTCAAAGGCAAAGATACTCTCCGCAAAGCCCGACCTTATCCTCATGGACATAAATATCCCCGACCTTAACGGGGAGCAGCTTCTCAAGGAGATACGCAGCGAAACGGATACTCCCGTTATCATGGTGACGAGCAGGACTTCCGAGACCGACGAGGTGCTCTCCATGAGCTACGGCGCCGACGACTACATCACAAAGCCCTATAATCCCACGATCCTGCTGCTGAGGATATCCGCTGTGCTGAAACGTTCCGCAGGCTCGGCGACGGTCCAGTCCTACAACGGCTTGCAGGTCAACGACGCCAAGGGCTGTCTGACCGACGGCAGCCGCGAGCTTATCCTCACCAAGAACGAGATGATAATTTTCCGCTTTATGCTGGACAGGCGCGGCTCTATCGTCACCCGTGACGAGCTTATGACGGCGTTGTGGGACAACGACGAGTTCGTCAACGACAACGCCCTCACCGTTAATATAAGCCGCCTGCGTTCAAAGCTTGCGGACCTTGGCTGCGAGGACGCTATCGAAACGCGCAAGAAGCAGGGGTACATACTGAGATGAGATTTCGCGACTATATCAGGGACAGGCTGTGGTTTTACGTTATCGCAGCGGTCTCATTCGGACTTATACTGCTGTTTCTGGGAGCATACAGGGTAAGCGGTCAGCTTATGGCATTTATCACCGTCATATTCCTGCTGTTCGTCATAACAGAGGAGCTTGTGGGCTTTCTGCGTAAAAGGCGGTTCTATGACGAGCTTATCCAGAAGCTTGATATATTGGACAAAAAGTACCTCATTCACGAAATGGTAAGAGAGCCCGACTTCTTAGAGGGCAGGCTCACCTATGAGGTTCTTTGTCAGGCTAATAAAGCCATGTGCGAGAATGTATCGGACTATAAGCGGAGCTCCGCTGACTTCCGCGAATTTATCGAGATGTGGGTGCACGAGGTAAAGCTCCCCGTGGCAAGCTTACAGCTCATGGCGCACAATCACAGCGACAAGCTTGGGGACAAGTTTCTGGAGCAGCTCCGCCGCATAGACGGCTATACCGATCAGGTGCTGTACTATGCCCGTTCCGAGAGCGCTGAAAAGGACTACATAATCAAGGAGACCTCCCTGAAGCGCACCGTTTCCAATACGGCTTTGAAAAAGCGTGAGGATATCCAGCTTGCAGGAGCTTCTATCGAGACCGAGGGGCTTGACGTAAGCGTTATGACCGACGGCAAGTGGCTGGAATTCATGCTTGGACAGTTTATAGCGAACAGCCTGAAATACACAGTTGAGGGGCGCGAGACCGTTATGAAAATAAGCGCCGAGGAGCTCCCTGACCGTGTGCTGCTGCACTTCCGCGACAACGACATAGGCATACCTGAAAACGACCTGAGCCGCGTGTTCGACAAGAGCTTCACAGGTGAAAACGGACGTCTGTATGCAAAGTCCACGGGTATGGGACTTTACATCGTGAAGAGCCTGTGCGAAAGGCTCGGGCACAGTATTTCCGTAAAATCAGAGCAGGGGCAGTATACCGAGTTTACCGTGGCTTTTGCCAAGAACGATTTTTATAAAATGCAGGAGCAATGATACATTGTTACTCAGACTGTCAATAAACTCAATTTTATTAAGGGAACGCCTTCACTTGCAAGGCGTCCCTAATCGGGCTCGGCACCCTCTGTCAGCAAAGCTGACATCTCCCTGCACAGCAGGGAGTCACCCTCTCAAAAAACAGTCCACTGGACTGTTTTTTGATTCACCCTTTGCGAAGCGCCTTCGATATTTGGGCTCTGCCCAAACCCGCCAGAGGCTCTGCCTCTGACCTTACCGGTACGTCCCCTCTGTCCTACGGATATCTCCCCATTTTATGGGGAGTCACTCCGCCAAAGGAACACAGTCCCTTTGGAATTCCTTTCATGGGTAAAATGACTTTTTCGACAAACATAAACCGATTGACTTTTTCACGGAGTTATAGTATATTTGAAGTATAAAAAGCATGAACGGTGCAAAAAAGGGGTGAATGATATGAGCAAGCTTCTTGCAGGAGCTGCGGCTGCTGCGCTGCTTTTTCAGCCTGCTGCAAACGCTGTGCATGGCGGAGAAGCTACGGGCAGTATCGCTGCCGATGCTGACATTTTTCAGTATGAAAAGGGCGACGTGAACTGCGACGGACAGATAAAAATATCAGACCTTGTGCTGCTGCAAAAGTGGCTCATAGGTGCAGGAGATTCGGAGCTGAATGTATCGGAGAATGCCGATATCTGCGAGGACGGCAGAGTGGATATTTTTGACCTGACAGCCCTTAGACGTCTGCTTCTCAGTAAGATAAAGGGGCTGGACAAAAAAGCTCCCGTAAGCGAGCTTGCGCCTGCGATGTCAGGCATGGGCAGGAGCAGGATACCCGTATTTGCTGTGGAGTTCCCCGATTATTGCGCGGATACTGACTTTGCAGAGCAGGTGAAGCAGAATTGCTTCGGTGCTGAAGACAAAGACGAAAGCTTCTACCCTCTGGAGAGCGTTCCTGCCTATTTTGACCGCGCTTCCTACGGAAAAATGTACCTTGAATGTGACGTTATGAGCTACAGGGCGAAAGAGCCTGCGGAGACTTATGTCAAGAACAATTCTCTTGGATTGGCTGAGGAAATAATGTCGGAATACGCAGAAAAGCTTGACCTGAGCGCTTATGACGCGAACAGAGATGACATACTGGACTCCATGGTGATAATAGTTCCCGAAAAGCTGTTGGAAATGGACAATAACGGCGACAAGATACCCGACTGGTGGCCGTTCTCGGCAAAGTATTACGGCAGTGATGCTTATGACGGAATGAAACTTGGCTCATACTGCGTAATTCCGTACTGGAGGAATGACCGCGCAGGAACAAATTCCAAGATAGCCCATGAGCTCTGCCACGCTATGGGACTTACGGATTATTACGGCACAAATCAGGAGACAGGCAGTGATATCGGCAGTATGAGCGGCTCCGCAGGCAGCGAGCTCATGGACGAGGGCAGCGGCGACCTGTCCGCATTTTCAAAGCTCATGCTGGGCTGGATAACCGAGGAGGATATACAGGTCTACACAGGCGGCGAGCAGTCCTTTACGCTGAATTCCTCACAGCAGAAGCCCTCCTGTATCCTTATCACGAGGGACAGTGAAAAGGGCTTGCTGGGTGAGTCCTTCGTCATTGAGTTTATCACAGGCGAGGGGAATAATTCAGCCTGCTTCATAAACGGTTTGCAGAGCACATTGTTCCAGAAAAGCGGCGGAGTCCGCATACTTCACTGCAACGCGGAGGTCTCCGACGGAGTGTTCGGCAAGGATTACAAATACGGCATAAACAGTCCCGACTACGACAAAACCGACGAAAAACAGCGGGTTATGCGCCTTGTGAATGACAGTGGAATGTTCTACCCCGGCGTGAGAGGTCTCAACTACAGGGACGTTATCGACAGCGCCAACGAGGCGTTCAGGTGGTACGATGAGGAGGGCGGACTGACTGTTGATACGGGGCTTAAAGTGAAGATATCAGAATTGCGCCCGGATCCAAATTATGAGCCCGATCCTTTCTCGGGAGCCGATGCATGGGGCGGCGATGAACGTCACCTCGCCAACGATCCCGATTACCTCAGCGGCGCGACCTATACCATAACCATATCGCAGGTGGGTTCGTAATGCGCTCATAAAACATCTAAACAGAAACGGAAATCATAAAATGACAAAGATAGACCTTATAACGGGTATACTCGGTTCGGGGAAGACCACTTTTCTGCTGAAATACGCCCGAAACTGCATAGACAGAGGCGAGAATATCGCCATACTTGAAAACGACTTCGGCGCTGTCAACATTGATATGCTCATGTTACAGGAGCTGAAAGGCGAGCGCTGCCGCCTTGAAATGATAGCAGGAGGCTGCGACGCGGACTGCCACAGGCGGCGCTTCAAAACGCAGCTCATATCTCTCGGTATGCAGCACTTTGACCGCGTTATCGTGGAACCCTCGGGCATATTCGACATGGACGAATTCTTTGATATACTCCACGATTCTCCGCTGGATAACTGGTTTGAGATAGGCAGCGTCCTCACTATCGTCGACAGCGAAATGGAGGAGCATCTCTCGCCGCAGATGGAGTATCTTCTCGGTTCAGAAGTAGCCTGCTGCGGAAAGATAGTGATAAGCAAGCTCCGCGGTGAAGCCGACAGTGAGCTTGTGCAGTCCATACTCGACCATGTGAACCGCGCTTTGGAGAATATACGCTGTGACCGCAGACTTACGCTCCGCGACGTTGTAGCTAAGGACTGGGAGAGCTTTACCGAAGATGACTACAGGCTTTTCGGCAGCGCAGGCTACCGCGGTTCGAGCTACGTGAAGAAGTTCAGCCCAGAGGATATAGAGAGCTCCGTTCACTACTTCATGCATATCGCCGTGCCGCGAGAGTGCGTGGAACAGCTTATCGCCGATATATTCGCAGACGAGAGCTGCGGCAGGATATTCCGTATCAAGGGAGCTCTGCCTGTGGATAACGGCTGGCTGAAAATAAACGCTACCCGTGAAAAGACGGAAACAGCCGAGGTCGCAGAGGGACAGCCCGTGCTCATAGTCATCGGGGACAATGTCTCCCGTGAGCGTATCGACGAATATCTGAAATCGCTTAATACGGACAGCGACTACGTTTCTATCTGACTGTGGGGGCGGATATTATCTGCCCGAGCTTGACGGAACAACTATAAATGACTATTTGTAGGGGCTGGCGTCCTCGACAGCCCGTCCGCATCAATGAAAACAAATCGTCATTTGTAATTACTGTGAGATTTGCGGGCGGCGGAACGCCGCCCCTACAAGCAAACAAAAAGGCGAACCTTTCGGTTCGCCTTTAATTATGCATTGAACTTAGTTCTCGGCTTTAGCCGCAGCCGCTGCTGCTTTCTTAGCCTTTTTCTTTATAGCTCTGTTGGACTTTCTGAATATGAATCCGAGGAAGAGCTCGGCAGCTCCGATTATAAGGAGCATACAGGTGAATGGCAGGAGCAGTGTTTCTGTCAGGTAGAATCCCACATTATGAGTAAATGTGAACGCTACAGCAGAACCGATAAGTATCACAAGTCCTGATATGAACATCAGCAGTCCTACGATATTGAAAATGGTTGCGAAGAATCCTGTAACGTATCTTGCGCGTTTTGCAAGTATAACAGCTGTCCAGATAAGGAACAGTATCACAAGTCCGCCGAGAATGCCGATAGTGATGAATGAGAACGCATAGCTGCACTTGTCAACGTCGAAGCCAAGCTTTCTGCTCCACTCCTTGACGCTCATGGTGTCGCTGAAGTTGTCCTTTTCCAGATTCTTTTCAATAAGCTCATAACCGCTGTCGGTGAGCTCGTAATCGAACTCCTTGACAGCCGCATTCTTGTTTGTTCTGAGGAAGTCGTTGACGAAGTCCTCTGCGGTAATTGACGGGTCTCCGCCCTTGCCGTCGATGATGTAGTCGAGGTAGTCCTTGGCAACTCTTCCTGCGTACTCGCGGAAGTCCGTATTCATCATGTATCTCTTGAAGCCTGCCTCGTCAGCCGCGCCCTTTGTAGCTGTGCGGAAGCCCATTGAATCATAGAGAGTTTTTGCAAGCTCCTTGCCGTCAAACTGAGCCGACAGGGTAGTGCTTGCGTTGAGCTTTTCTGCTCTCTTGCGGATAACACTGCCGTTAGCGCCGATCTTTACCGCAAGGCTAATGCTGAACGCCAGCAGGAAAACTATAGTGAATATAGTTACCAGCGAAGCTCCGAAGATACGTCCGCCGCCGACTTTTTGGCGAGCCTTTGGCTTGTCCTCCTGCTGAGGCATAGGTGCCGGCTCGGGCTGTACAGGCGGTATTGGCGGCTGTACAGGTGGGGGAGGAGCGATACTGCTCTGTATAGGCTGAACGGGTATCTTCATTGTATTGCTGTTGTCGTTGAAGCCGTTATTGCTTACGGGAGCGGCAGGAGCCTCCTGCTTGGGGAACTCCGCAGGCTTCTGAGGCTTTTCCTCGATAACAGGCTCAGACTTTGGAGCTGTAAAGACCTCGGTAACGGGCTCGGGAGCTGTCTCGGTCACAGGTTCGGGCTCTGGGAGCTCGATAGTCTCGGAGGTGCTGAGTATCTCCGTCGGCTCGTCGTTGAGGAGTTCTGCTTCGCCGCTGGTAAGGCTGAGAGTTTCCTCGTTGGCGGCGATGATCTCTTCAAGGTGAGGAAGAATGGAAGTAGGCTCGTCGTCGGTATGTACATCGGGAGCAGGCTCGTTTTCGATACGGGCACCGCATTCTGTGCAGAATAAAGCGTCGTTTGGCAGTTCACTGCCGCATTTTTTGCATAGCATAATATCCCTCCTGTATTTTTCGTAAATGCTATTACAATTATAAGTCATACCAATAAATATGTCAAGTAAAAAAACTGTAACATTGTATTACACATGGGTATTTTCGGCAAAAAAGCGGATACAATGACAAAAAGCCCGCCGAAGCGGGCTTTAATTATTCGTTTTCGTTTGTGGTATCATCAATTTCTTTGAGCATATCGAAAGTATCTGCCGCCCAGTTTTCGATTTCGGTCTGGGGAACAGCGTTGATCCATTCTGCCCACTGCTCGGGGTCGTTCATGGATCCCCACGGATTTGCCGGGTTATTTACCCATATCCACGGGCTGTCTGCTCCCGGAAAGTTTTCGGGAAGCCATGACGACTGATCGCTATTCGGATCAAGTGGATTCTGCGGATCCCACGGGTTCCACGGGACCCACGGGTTCCACGGATCCTGAGGATCCAACGAACTGGTATCCGGCCATTCCCATGCAGTCAGCTCGCTGATAAATTCATCAATGAACTCCTCGATGGAAATATCCGTGCTGTTCAGTGACTGGTCAACGTAGTATGAGAGCACGTAAGAAGCGTCCATAGCGTTTACGCTGCCGTCCTTGTTGACGTCGCAGAGCGAAAGGAGCTCCTGAGTGATATCGGCGTTATTTACGGCAAAGTCGGCGTAAAGGGACAGAATATACGAAGCGTCCACAGCATTGATGATGCCGTCGCCTGACGGATCGCCGAGACTGAGGTCAGCCGCATTTGCGCTGACAGCCGAACCAAGTGAAAGTGCCGCAAGCATACCTGCTATAGTGCCTGCGAAAAGCTTTGATATCTTCATTGTAAAAGCCTCCTTTTATGTCGAAAAAAACGAATTCTGTAAATCCATTATAGCGCAAAAAATCAGTACTGTCAACTTATATATTGCGGTTTTTAGAATTTAGAGCTAAGAACTAAGTGTAGGGGCGCACAGTGTGCGCCCGTGAATGAAAAAATATGTTATTCGCGGACTGCCAAAGGCAGCCCCTACAGGCTAACGGCTAATCACTGATCACTAAAAACTGATCACTTCGGGACGCCGAGGGCGGCGTCCCCTACAATAATCACTATTACCACTGGACATATTGCAAAAAACGTGATATAATATAAGTTAACCGTTTCTTTCATTCGGAAACGGAATCTTTACACTCAGATTGGAGCGATTTTTATGTCAAAGAAACCCTTTTACATCACAACGCCGATTTATTACCCATCGGGCAATCCGCACATAGGTCACTGCTATACCACAGTTGCCTGCGATTCTATCGCCCGTTACAAGCGAATGCAGGGCTATGACGTAATGTTCCTCACAGGCACTGACGAGCACGGTCTCAAAATTGAGCAGAAGGCTGCCGAGCAGGGCGTAACTCCCAAGGAGTACGTTGACGTCATCGTTGACAGGTTCAAGAACCTGTGGAAATATATGAACATTTCATACGACAGATATATCCGTACCACTGACGACTATCACGTAGAAGCCGTTCAGAAGATATTCAAGGCACTTTACGACAAGGGCTATATCTACAAGGGCGAATATTCGGGCAAGTACTGTACTCCCTGCGAGAGCTTCTGGACTGACTCTCAGCTTGACGAGAACGGCTGCTGTCCCGAATGTCACAGACCTGTCAAGTACGCCAAGGAGGAGGCTTACTTCTTCAAGATGTCTCCCTTTGCAGAGCGCATAGAGAAGCTTCTTCTCGAGACTGACTATCTCCGTCCAAAGACAAGAGCTGTTGAGCTGGTAAACAACTTCATCAAGCCCGGTCTGGAGGACCTCTGCGTATCAAGAACCACTTTCAAGTGGGGCGTACCTGTTACCTTTGACGACAAGCACGTTGTATACGTATGGATAGACGCTCTTTCAAACTATATCACAGCTCTCGGCTATGAGAACTCCGCACACAATGACTATGAGAAATACTGGCCTGCTGATGTTCACATGGTAGCAAAGGACATCATGCGTTTCCACGCTATCATCTGGCCTGCAATGCTCATGGCACTTGACCTGCCCCTGCCCAAGCACCTTGCTGTACACGGCTATATCACCATGCAGAGCAAGGGCGGCGAAAGCGTTAAGATGTCCAAGTCACTGGGCAACGTTGTTGATCCGTTCGTACTGGGCGAGCGCTACGGCTGTGACTCTATCAGATACCATATCCTCCGTGAGATGGCTCTGGGCGCAGACAGCCTCTTCTCCAACGAGATAATGATAAACCGCATAAACTCCGACCTGGCAAACGGCTTCGGAAACCTTGTTTCCCGTACCGTTGCAATGGTGGACAAGTACTTCGGCGGAACTCTCCCCACAGAGCGCGAGAGCGATGCTTTGGACGACGAGTTCAAGGCAGTAGTCACAGGACTTCTTGCCGAGACAGACAAATACATCGACGAGACCAAGCTGAAGCAGGTACTTGAAGAAATATTCAAGGTAGTTGATCGTGCAAACAAGTACATTGACGAGACCGAGCCGTGGAAGCTGGGCAAGGACGACACAAAGAAAGCCCGTCTTGCGGCTGTTCTCTACAATCTCCTTGAAGCTATCCGTGTTACATCTGCACTCCTTGCACCTTTCATGCCTACCACAATGCCGAAGGTATGGGAGCAGATAGGCGCTTCCGAAGCAGATGTAGAGTACGAGAAGCTTGACAAGTTCGGCGTACTTCCTGCAAACGTTACAGTTCATAAGGGCGAGATACTCTTCCCGAGAATCGACGTTGACAAGGAGATAGAGGAGCTCAACGCTATCCTCACCAAGAACATGGAAGAAGCAAAGGCAAAGCTTTCATCAGAGGAAAAGGGCGAGGCGCCTGCCGAGCCTATCGAGCTGAAGCCCGAGATAACCATTGACGACTTTGCAAAGGTAGAGATAAGAGTTGCAAAGGTAGTAGCCTGCGAAAAGGTGAAGAAGTCCGACAAGCTCCTGTGCTTACAGCTTGACGACGGCATGGGCGGACGTCAGGTAGTATCGGGTATCGCGCAGTATTACGTTCCCGAGGACCTCATCGGCAAAAAGCTTCAGTTCATAGCAAATCTCAAGCCTGTAAAGCTGAGAGGCGTTGACAGCAACGGAATGATATGCGCCGCAGATACTCCAGACGGGGTAAAGGTCATCTTCGTAGATGACAGCATACCTGTAGGCTCTAAGATAAGATAAGAAAAAACGGCGCATTATTGCGCCGTTTTTCAGTATATATTGAGTAGTGAATAGTAAGTAGTGAGTAGTAGGCAAAAATATCCGTTTTGAATTTACTTGCTGAGAGTATGAACGGGATTCCAAAGGGACTGTGTTCCTTTGGTCAGGTCAAGGGCTGAAAGCCCTTGCAGGGTTCGGGGCAGCGCCCCGAAGTTACAAAGCGCTTCGCAAGAGAGGGCGTCCCTTAACGGGCGTATAATATCCGCTATTATAAAAAAACTCCGCTGTGAAGCGGAGTTTTTCTATTTTACTATATCATGTATCAAAGCTTTTGCAGGAGTTATTTTTTATATTCTTCGTACAGCTTATCCAGCCTTTCTGCAACCTTTTCGGGCTCGGTGCAGCGGTAGCCGCGGCCTGTCTCCTGATTGGTGTAGGTACCCAGACTGTTGATATAAAATACTTTGTAAATCGAGGTTTCGTTTATCACGTAGAGCTTTAGCTCAGTTCCGTCTTCATCGTCATATTGAGAATAAAGGTCAGAGTAGGGATCGCTTTCCTCGTCATATTCCTTGAATTCCATTTCTTCCCATTCAAGTCCCTCGAATACTTCACGGAGTCTTGCTGTCGGTATCTTACGTCCGCTTTCTGTATAAGGATAATTGGTGCCGCGTATGTTGACTTCTGCTATATCTCCGCTGAGACAGATATCAAGCTCCCTGTTGATGAGCTCGTTAGTGTTGAGCGGAGTCATCTTGCTGTTCATCGCCTTTGTCTCGGAGATAAGCTGGTCAATGCCGTCGATATGGTATATATCAGGCATAGATGACGCCGTTCCGTTTTTATCGGAGTATATCGCCAAGCCGCCCGAGTATATGAACAAAAACTGCTCTTTATTCTTCAGGACAATGCTGTTATTATAAAATGAAGTTTCGGCAAATGCAGATGAATTCATTATAGCAGTGGTATACAGCTCGGGCTTCCAGTTACAGTTCTCCAGCAGTGACTGCAATTGTTTCAGCTGTTCTTTATCGAGGGTATAAACATTGTACTTATTATCAAAAGTGCATTTAAGCAAAGTGCCGTCCATATCTGCGACATCCACAGGACAGGGTATATCGTCCAAACCTGCGAGTATGTTTTTGATGTCGCTGTATACGACAGGATTGAACATATAGGCTCTTTCGGTTATCTCGTTTGTGGAGTTTATCATCTTTTTATTGAAGGCTTCGCCGGTGGAGTAAAAGTCTACTCTGCAATCGTAAGCGTCGTCCTTGATAAAGAGAGAAATAGGCTCTTCGTTGGCAGGTCTCTCCTTGTGTCCCTCGGAAAGCAGGGTATCTGACATTTCCTTCAGGCATTTGGCGAGATATTTTGCCTGTTCATCGGTGACAGTGCCTGATTGACCGTTTATGGCGTATCTTACGCCGCTGAGGTCAGCATTTATGCCTGCAAAGAAAGCCTTGTTTTCTTCTTTGCCGAAGAGAATCGTCCTTATTTCTTTGTACTGTTCGGACGTCATGTTGTATCCGAGCTCTTTTTCGAGTCCGTTGTCTGTGCTTCTAATGTATACATTTATCATACCGCTTTCATACATATGCACATAGTAATAATCTCCGCTATATACGTAATTGAATATGATAGTTTCGCCGTTTAAAGAAGCATTGATAGCAGTAAAAAGCTCATCTGCCTCGGAATTATTGTCGTCGTCTTTATCATCGGGGATATTTACAGTATATGTTACACTTTTGCTTTCGTTCCAGTTCACCTGAGAAAATACCTCAATGAGCTGAGCCGCCATATCATAAGAAGCGACAACAGGCACCTCTGAATGTATGCTGCCGTAGTTTGTTTCCTGCAAAATAAAGGTAGCGCCTTTAAGCTCTATAGAAGCAAAAGGAAAATCAAATACACTGTCGCTGTTTTTTGTCTCGGAGGACACTTCCTCTACCTCAGATTCCACGCCGTACTGCGCGTCAGAGCCGAGACCGCCTCTGAGATTCATATAACCGCCGCCGCCGACAGCTCCGATAACAGCGATAACAGCCGCTGCTGCCAGATACTTTTTGAAGCCCTTGTTCTCGATGACTTCGACGTGATTTTCTACTTCCTCATAGCCGTCGTCGTCAAAGTTGGATTTTAAGAGCTGTTTCTCCATTTTTGCGCAGAAATCCGAGCTCAGACGGATATCGTTCAGAGCGTTTTTATAATCTTTACTTGACATAGATCTCCCTCCTCCTCAAGTTCTGCTTTGAGCTTTTCCCGTCCTCGTCTGAGCAGCGAACCCACGGTATTCTCATTTTTATTCAGCATAGAAGCTATCTCCTTGATTGAATAGCCCTCATAGTAATGCAGGAATATTACCTCTGCGTATTTTTTCGGCAGAGCCGCTATCTGCTGTCTGAGCTCACGGCTTTCGGTATCCATTTCGCAGATGACCTCTGAGTGCTCAAGGTCGTCAATGGAGCAGGTTCTGCTGAAGCGGAAGCTTCTGCGGAAATTCTTGCATTTGTTTATAGCGGCTCGGAGAAGCCACGCTTTTAAGTGTTCGTCGCTGTTAAAGTTCTGGGGATTTGTGTGCAGTGAAAGAAAAACGTCCTGAACGATGTCCTCTGCCTCGGCGTAGCTGCCGCTGAAAGCGAAAGCAGCGCGCAGAACGGTGTTTCCGTATTTTTTGAAAGCATATAATGCTGTGTTTTCGTTATTCATTGCAGTGACCTCCTTTCACATATAACACACATGGGAGAGACAGAATTGTGCAGGGATAAAAATTTTTCTTTGAAAAATTTTTATTTGTTATCTTGTAGGGGACGCCGCCCTCGGCGTCCCCTACAAATTCATTTCTGTTTAAGCAGGATTTCCGCGATAGCTATATCCTCGGGAGTAGTTATCTTGATATTTGTATAATCTCCCACGGTCATAGCCACCTTGCCGCCGATAGCCTCTACGAGCTGACAGTCGTCGGTGAAGTCCAGCCCGTGTTCGAGTGCAAAATCAATGCCCTCGAAATAAAGCTTTCTCTTGAATATCTGAGGAGTCTGAGTGATATAGAGGTACTTCCTCGGCGGAGTATCAGTGATAAGTCCGCCCTCAACGGTCTTGATAGTGTCCTTTACGGGGACTCCCAGTGTAGCACCGCCGAAAACAGAAGCGTCCTTGATTACTTTTTCGATGTGCTCGGGCTTGACAAGGGGACGTGCTCCGTCGTGAACAGCTATCAGCTCGGTATCCTTTGATATTTTGCGGACGCCGTTGATAACGCTTTCCTGACGGGTAGAGCCCCCTGTGGTACATTCTTTGAGCTTTGTTATCCCTGCGGCCTCCGCCTCAGCCTTGATAGCAGGGATATCGTCCTCACGGGCAACTATGACTATCTCGCTGACGCTCTCGCAAGCCTGAAAAGCCTGCATGGTAACGCCTATGACCTTTCGCTCGCCAAGTGGGAGCAGTATCTTGTTTACTCCGCCCATTCTGGTGGAGTTTCCTGCGCAAACTATTACAACTGATGTTTTCATGTTATTTCTCCTTTTTTTAAACTGATTAGTCGGGACGCGGCTCTGTGGGAACTGTTCTTATGCGTATTTTCGGCAGTTTTTCTATTGTACAGTAATAATTGTACAGCCCGTCGGGGAGCGACAGGTCGTTCTCGCCGCTGGCAGGGGGAGCGAATATCCTCAGCTCCATATCCGTGGGAGCATTTATCCTTTTGCCGAAAAATGCAGGCATAAGGTCTATTATCTTAGCCTCGGGAGACTTGTAGAACCACTGCCCGTTTATTTCTATCATAAGGTTTGAATCATCCTCGAAATGAAGCTCGCAGAAGTGGGGCTCACCGTCGAAATGCAGAGGTATGGCAATGCCCTCTGCGTCCTCGGAGCTACCCCAGCGCAGCTTCACAGACAGGGTAATTCCTTCTCCCTTGACCATAGTCGGCATAAAACGGGGACGGTGTATTATCTCCCTGTAAACGTCCATAACAGGCTGTGGTACGCCTGTATCGCGGTGGTTCACGTCCTGTATCTCCAGACCGAGCCTGCCGCGGTCACGGAACTGATAAAATGTCACACCTGACAGCCAGTCGGCGTTTTCGGCTTCTATCATGTCGTAGAATCGCTGTATATCCTCAGCCTGTCCGTATGCTCCCGACACGTCGCCGTCGGAGTTAAGCTCCGACACCAGCATGGGCTTGGGAACGCCGCCGTTGAGGTACATGAAGCGCTCATAGCTCCGCTTTATCATCTCGAATATGTCCTTTACGGAGGTGCGCTGATGAGAGTTTCCGCCCCTTTCGGCTATATCAAAGGGGAATCCCCAGTGGAGGGAGATGTACTTGTCCACCGACCAGATATCGGTCTCGCGGACAGCCTGTGCGAACTCCTTTTCCTTTACCATTTCCTCAGCGTTCAGGTCCTCGACTCCGCCGATGCAGAGGATAGTCAGCACATTTGGAGCGTGTTCCTTTATGATGTGTATGGCGCGGCAGTAGAAGTCCGCTACCTGCTGATAGGTTGCACGCTTGTTGAACTCGAACCAGTTTCCCGTGGCTTCGTGATTGATACGCAGGAAGAGCCTGCCGAATGAGCGCAGGTCATCGCCGATAGCGGCGAGGTGCTCGTCGGAGACAAAGGGGTCAATGGTAAGGGTAAGGATAACGTCCTGACCGTGTCGGCGTATATCGCGCATTGAAGCAAAGGGCTCGCCATCGGTATTGCCGCTGAGACCGCCGAGGTACGGGAAATAGTCATCATATGGGTAGTCCCACTGGAAACGCGCCTTTCTCATGTCTGGGACTTCCGAGATACGGGCAGGGAACTCCTTGTCCAGCGGGTAGTAGCAGTACATGAGACTGACAGCGCGGTGGGGTCTGCCCAGCCTGCGGAGAATGTAGTCCTGAGGGACGTACTCGCCGCGCTCGCTGCCGTCGCCTATATCCGCGGCGCACCGAGCCTTATTCAGTTTTACGGAGAATATCTTGTCCATTGTATCCCTCCCGAGTATTTATTTGCAGGGACTGCCTTTGGCAGTCCGCACCTGACGAAACGGCTTCAAACAACCATGTGTAAGGAACGCCGCCCTCGGCGTTCCGAGCCTGACGAATTAACTTCAAATAACCATTTGTAGGGCTGGCGTCCTCGACAGCCCATTAAGGGACGCCTTGCAAGTGAAGGCGTTCCCTTATATTACGGGCGGCGAAACGCCGCCCCTACAAAAACGATGTATAAAACAATTATAATATACCGCCGAAAAGATGTCAACATAAACCGTCCTGCATTACACTTGAATTTTTTCGCGGAAAGTGGTATAATCATACTTTGAAAGGAGAGCTGTTTATGCTTGCTAATTATCATACCCATACCGAGCGCTGCGGACACGCAAGGGGCACAGACAGGGAATTCGTGGAAAGCGCTATCAAAGGCGGCTTCGATGTGCTTGGCTTTGCGGACCATTGTCCGTGGGTGTTCGGGGACGGATATGTTTCACATATAAGAATGACTCCTGCGGAGGTAGACGGCTATTTTGCGTCACTTACCGCGCTTAAAAAGGAGTATGCCGACGATATCCGCATTTATATCGGCTTTGAAGCGGAGTTCATACCGCAGCTCATAGAGGCGCAGGACAGGCTTCTTGCTGACTATCCGCTGGATTATATGATAATGGGACAGCACTTCAACAAGCCAGAGAACTGCGGCGAGTACATGGGAGTGCCAACGAGTGACGAGGGACTTCTCAGGGAGTACGTTGACCGTATCATTGAGGGCATGGATTCGGGAAGATACCGTTATCTTGCGCACCCCGACCTGCTGGACTTCACAGGCAGCAAGCAGGCATACGAGGAGCATTATACGCGGCTCTGCGAGTATCTCAAAGCAAAGGATATCCCTGTTGAGATAAATATGCTTGGCATGATGAACAACAAGCATTACCCGTCGGAGCGTTTTTTCCGTATCGCGCAGAAGGTAGGCAACAAGGCTATAATCGGCTGCGACGCACATATCCCCGAGTTTTTGAATGACTCCTCCATAATGAAAATAGGCAAAGCCTTTGCGGACTTGATGAAGCTGGAGCTGGTGGAGTCGCTGAGCGGTCTGGAATGATTTGATAATAGTAACTGAGCGCATGAACGGGATTCCAAAGGGACTGTGTTCCTTTGGCGGAGTCCAGAGGCAGCGCCTCTGGTGGGGTGTGGGGCAAAGCCCCGCAGTTACGAAGGCGCTCCGCAAAGGGTGAATTGAAAAACAGTCCGGTGGACTGTTTTTCAAGAGGGAACGCCCTGCAAGTGAGGGCGTTCCCTTAATGGGCGGATAATATCCGCCCCTACATTGGGACGTCGAGGACGCCGTCCCCTACATCGGAACGCCGAGGGCGGCGTTCCCTACGGATATAAATTTAAGAGAGAAGAAGATAAAATGAGTATTTTTGATGTGTTCGACAGGATTTCCGCAAATTCTAATGCGGCAAGAGGTAAAATAGAATATGTAATAGCAGGTCTTGGCAATCCGGGGCTTGAATACGAGAACACCCGACACAATGCAGGCTTCATGGTGCTGGATATGCTGGCGGAGCAGCTGGGCGAGAAGATAGACCGCCTTAAATTCAAGGGCAAGACTGCCGAGGTCACTATCGAGGGCAAGCGCTGCCTGCTGCTGAAGCCCACCACCTACATGAACAACAGCGGCGAAGCTATCGTGCAGGCGCTGGAGTTCTACAAGATAGAAGCTGACCACCTTATAGTCGTATGCGACGATATCTCGCTGGACTGCGGAAAGCTCCGCATACGCCGCAAGGGCAGCCACGGCGGACACAACGGTCTCCGCAGCATATGCGAGCTGACAGGCAGGGACGACTTCCCACGCATAAAAATGGGCGTTGGCAAGAAGCCACACCCCGACTATGACCTTGCAAAGTGGGTTCTGGGCAAGTTCGGCAAGGAGGACTCGGAGAAAATGGCTGAGTCCGCGAAAAACGCCTGCGAGTGCATAAAGCTCATGGTTCAGGACAAGACCGACGAAGCCATGAACAAGTACAATTCCTAACGGAGAAACAAATGGAACTTTTCAGACAAATATTCAGCGAGCTTGCAGGCTTCAAAAGCCTGCGGGAGGCTGTTGACAAAAACATCTCACCTGTCTCCGTGACAGGTCTTTCCCATATACACAGGGCGCAGCTCATTTACGCTCTCGGGGACAGGGGAAAGATAGACATTGTTATAACGGGCACGGAAGCCGAAGCGAAAAAGCTCTGCGACGACATCAACATGATGGCAGGCTGCGAAGAAGCAGTGCTGTTCCCGTCAAAGGAGCTGGTTTTCACTCCCGTTGACAGCACCAACCACGAATACGAACATATGCGTATAGCCGCCCTCATAAAGGCGGCTAAAAGTCGTTGCAGCGTTATCTGCGCGAGTATCGAGGCTGTCATGCAGCCAGTTATCCCTGTGGGAGTCCTCATTGCCGCAGGTATCGAGCTTACGCAGGGACAGGAGGTAAACCTCACAGAGCTTGCGGTGACACTTGCAAAGTGCGGCTATCAGCGCTGCGAAAAGGTGGAGGGAGCTTCCCAGTTCTCCATTCGCGGCTCTATCCTTGACATCTTCCCCGTGCAGGCTGACAAGCCCGTCCGTATCGAGCTCTGGGGCGACGAGATAGACAGCATATCCGAGTTTGAGACCGATACCCAGCGCCGCACGGACTCCCTTGACAAGGTGGAGATATACCCATCGGGAGAAGTCCTCTACGACAACGAGGAGCTTGCGGACAAGATAGAGGAGCTCTGCAAAAAGGTGCGCGGCAAGCGCATGGACGCAGTCCGCGAACACTTGGGCGCAGACGTTCACAGGCTGAGAGCAGGGGAGATACTTGCTCACAGCGTCAAGTATTATCCTCTTGTATACGGCGAGCCCTCCACGGTTTTCGACTATATCGACGGAGCGGTGCTTTTCAGCGATTATTCCGACATTATGGACAACGCCGCAGGCATACTCACCCGTCACAATGAGGACGTAAAGATACTCATGGAGGACGGTCAGCTTTGCAAGGGACTTGACGGCTATGTGCTGGAGCTCCCCGAGGTACAGCACCGTGCCGAGAAGCGCGTTTGCCTGTACATGAGCAGCTTCATGCAGGGCGGCGAGCGAATCGACTTCCGCAGACTGGTAAGCTTCGAGGCAATGCAGACCGCACCGTGGAGCGGCGAGATGAAGCAGCTCATCGAAGACCTTGAGGAGTACAAGCGCCGCGGCTACCGCATGATACTTGCGGCAGGCAGCGACAAGACGCTCTCTATCATACAGCAGGATATCACCGAAAAGGGCATACCCTGCGACCTTGCGGAGCATAACATCGAGCCTGCCGAGGGCAGAGTTGTGCTCATGTCGGGCAGCTTCGGCGGCGGCTTCGAGTATCCCGAGAACAAGACCGTTCTTATCACACAGGGGCGCTCTATGGACGCAGTCCGCAGAAAGCGCCGCAAAAAGAAGAACAAAGCCGAGGAGATACGCTCCCTTGCGGATATCAGCGAGGGCGACCTCATAGTTCATTCGGGACACGGTATCGGACGATTCATCGGTATCCGCAAGCTTGAAATGGACGGCGTTACCAAGGACTACATCACCATACAGTACGCAGGCACGGATAAGCTTTATATCCCCGTAACACAGCTCGATATGGTGTCAAAATACATCGGTCCAAGGGACGACAGCGGCGTGAAGCTGAACAAGCTCAGCTCGGGCGAATGGCAGAAGACCAGAAGCAACGTAAAACGCGCCGTCAAGGACATGGCTCACGAGCTCATTGCCCTCTACGCAAAGCGTGAAAAGAGCGTGGGCTTCGCATTCTATCCCGACGACGAGATACAGCGCGATTTCGAGGAGCGTTTCCCCTATGTGGAGACCGACGACCAGCTCACGTCAATTGCCGAGATAAAAGCTGACATGGAGCGTCCCCGTCCTATGGAGAGACTGCTCTGCGGCGACGTAGGCTTCGGCAAGACCGAGGTAGCCCTCAGAGCTGCCATGAAGTGCGTACTTTCGGGCAAGCAGTGCGCAATCCTTGCACCTACAACGGTGCTCGCCTATCAGCATTACCAGACGGCGCTCCGCCGTTTTGAGCATTTTCCTGTGAATATAGAGCTGCTGAGCCGTTACCGTTCCCCGAAACAGCAGGAGGAGATAATCAAGAAGCTTAAACAGGGACGTATCGACCTCATCATCGGCACACACAAGATAATCCAGAAGTCCGTAGTTTTCAAGGACTTGGGACTTGCCATAATCGACGAGGAGCAGCGCTTCGGCGTTGCCCACAAGGAGAAGTTCAAGGAGAGCTTTACGGGTGTGGACGTTCTCATGCTCTCCGCAACGCCTATCCCGCGTACCCTTAACATGGCTATGAGCGGCATACGCGATATGTCGGTAATTGAAGAACCTCCGCAGGACAGATACCCTGTTCAGACCTACGTCATCGAGTACAACATGGGCACAGTAGTCCAGGCTATCGTCAGGGAGCTCCGCCGCGGCGGACAGGTCTACTATATCCACAACCGCGTGGAGACTATCCGCGCCTGTGCTTCGCGTTTGCAGGAAATGCTGCCCGAAGCCCGTATCGCAGTTGCCCACGGACAGATGAGCGAGGACGAGATGTCCGACATATGGGAGCAGCTTGTGGAGCACGAGATAGATATCCTTGTCTGCACCACTATCATAGAAACAGGCGTGGACGTCCCAAACGTCAATACCCTTATCATCGAGGATTCCGACCGCTTCGGACTTTCCCAGCTCTATCAGCTCCGCGGACGAGTGGGACGTTCAAACCGCCGCGGCTATGCGTATTTCACCTATCAGCGCGATAAGGTGCTGACGGAGATAGCCACCAAGCGACTGAACGCAATGCGTGAATTTACCCAGTTCGGCAGCGGCTTCAGGATAGCCCTCCGCGACCTTGAGATAAGAGGCGCAGGAAGCATACTGGGCGGCAGACAGCACGGACACATGGAGGCTGTTGGATACGATATGTACTTACAGCTCCTCTCCGAAGCCATAGCCGAGGAAAAGGGCATACAGCCCGAAAAGGTGCCCGAGTGCCTTGTGGATATCCAGATAGACGCACATATCCCCGAAAAGTACATTTCAAGCCTTAATCAGCGAATAGATATGTACCGCAAGATAATGCTGGTCAACGAGGACAGCGACAAGACCGACCTCATAGACGAGCTCATAGACCGCTACGGCGAGCCGCCTAAGTCCGTTGTGGGACTTATCGACGTGTCGCTGCTGAGAAACAAGGCAGCGCATCTCGGAATCACCGAAATATCTCAGAAAAACGGCGCTATGTACTTCTATACCGAGTACCTTGTGCCTGACCAGATAGTAGCGCTCCAGCAGGCATACAAGGGCAGGATAGCCTTTAACGGAGCAGGAAAGTCCTATGTGTCGGTGAAGATATCGCCGAAGGTGCGCCCATTCGATATGATGCGCGACACCGTGGAGATAATCTACCAAAATAGGGAAAAGAACTAAGACTGTAGGGGACGGCGCCCTCGACGTCCCGAGCCTTTAGCCATTAGTAGGGGCGGATATTATCCGCCCGTCCAATGGATAATTCATAATTAAAGGCGAACCGCATGGTTCGCCTTTTTTGTAGGGGCGCACAGTGTGCGCCCGTCGGAATATGCTAAAGGCTAACGGCTCGGACGCGCAATGCGCGTCCCTACGTGAAAACCGCGTGAAAATCATAAAAATTAACAGAAAAGACTTTACTTGAATGACCATTTGTGCTACAATGTTGGTGTAAACAAAAAAGGAGCGTGAGCTCCGTAAGATATAAAAAGGAGTGACATTATGAACTATAAAAGCTTTATCGCAGGCGCTATGGCTTTTGCTCTGGCGGCTTGCGCGGCAGGCTGCGGAGAGAAAAAGGAATCCGACAGCAAGCCTGACAGCAATAAAGAGACTACGGCAGCTCCCACAGAAGCGACTACCGAAGAGGTCACAGAAGAAGAGCCTCCGAAGCCTGTAGAGGCTACAGATCCCAATACGGTTACCTTTGACGACGGAGTTTTCGACTTTGCATTTGCAAAGGGCGACGACGATGACTGCGCAAAGGGAGAGCTTTCCGTTGTGGAGCTCATGGGCAATAAAATGCTGAAATTCACCGACGACAATACCGTTCCCCTCAAAGGAAAGGTGCAGAAAATAGGCATCAGCGCAACGAAGCTTCTCGGAAATGAGGGCGCAGCAAAGGTCCGCAGCATTGAGTTTGATATGTATGCTCAGGCTACAGCAGACCACCTCAAGACCGACGACGCTGACGGAGTAAGAGCTCCCGGCTGGATAGGCGGCGGCGGCGGTACAGTTACCGCACAGGAAAAGTGGTACGATTTCAAGGAGTTCAGCGGCGGCGAGTACAACTTCGAGACTTCGGGCAACGTCCATGCGGTATTCAAGTTTCTTCTTGCCGACAGCGGACAGTGCTGGAACGAGGATATGGAGGACGCAAACTTCCTTATCATGCGCTGGGGCGTAGCAAACGAGTCCGATATGTACATTGACAATATCGTGTTCTATGACGAGGACGGCAAGTCCATACCGCTTCTTGATCAGAAGTCCAAAAAGGAGCAGTTCGAGGACGCTGCAAAGGAAAAGGCTTCCGAGGCAAAGGCTCAGTTCGACGAGGCAGTTGAGAATGCAAAGGCTGACGCTGAAAAGACCAAGGAAGAAATGAAAGCCGAAGCTGAAAAGACCAAGGAAGAAATGAAAGCAGACTATGAAAAGGCAGTTGCCGATATGAAGTCTGATTTTGAAAAGGCAAAGAGCGAGATAGCGAACTCCGAGGAATACGAAAAGGTAAAGGCAAAGATAGATGAAGCCGAGGCAAAGCTTAAAGAGGACACCGAAAAGGCGAAATCAGCTATTGAAGAAGCTTCCAAGGCTATCGAAGAAGCAAAGAAAAAATGACATGAAAAAGCTCCCGATTTTCGGGAGCTTTTTTGCAGCGTGACGCTGCACCCTTGCCGCGTTGTCGCTTGTTTCACGCGCTCACTTTTATAAAGAGTGTTTATTGTACATCGCTTACGGATCCAAAAGAAGCAAGGCGTCCTGCAAGAAAGGACGCCTTTTGAATGTATTTTTATAATTCAATCAAAATAAAAAATATCCTCAAACTTCTTATCAAGGGCAATGCATAGCACAAGTGCCAGCTTAGCCGTAGGACTGAACTGTCCCGTTTCTATGGAGCTTATGGTATTACGGGAAACACCCACCATTTTTGCAAGCTCGTCCTGCGAGAGTCTTTGCTCCTTGCGTATCTCTTTGAGGCGGTTTCGGAGTATAAGTGAATCGTCTATCATTGAACCACCGCCTTACGGTTTGATATTGAAAAGCTCGCATATTCCGATGAAAGCGGGGATAAGAAAGGTTAAGCCCGAGACTGTTGCCAATAAAATATCCGAGGCTTTTTTGCTTTTTATTGCTCTGTAAAGCCACATTGAGAACGACATGCAGAATTCCACAGCGATAATACCATAATTAACACGCTGTGTAGCGATCAGGGACAGCATAGTCCATAATACCGTGAAAGCCATACTGATTATCAGAGCGAATCTTGCAGCGCTTTTGAAATGGTCTATCTCCGCGATATCGCGGTTTTTGTTTTCCTGTCGGCTTTTAGCGAGAATTTCTTCTTTATTCATGAAATCACCTCATTATAGAACAGATTTTTCAGTAAAGTCAATAATGGCAAGTATCAGAACTATTATCGTGCAAAATCCCCATAATATAGCGGCAGGACGCATTTTTTCATTGCCCAGCCTGAATGCTTTGTAACCGTACATCATGCAGTTCATAAATGCGAGCATTGCCCATAAGCTGTTATTGTTATGACCTGTTATTACCGCTTCAAGAATGAAAAGCACTCCCGAAAAGATCGCAGAAGTTATAATTGCAAATATGGCGGCGCTTTTTCCGTTTTCCAGTTCGGCAATATCGCGGTTTTTGTTTTCCTGTCGGCTTTTAGCGAGTATTTCTTCTTTATTCATAAATGTTACCTCCCATATCATGCAAAGTTTTGTTGACGATTTTTGACAAGTATACTTGGTAATTGTATTATAGCACTGCCAAGTGTACTTGTCAAGACTTTGCTAAGCAAACTTGTCGTTTTCGTGATTTCAGCCAATCAGACAGCCCGCGAATAGTTGCATATGCACAAAAAAGCCCTTAGCCTGTAGGGGCGGCGGAACGCCGCCCGCAGGTCTTGCAGCGGCTATAAAAATGAAAAGGCACCGTAATTTTACGGTGCCTTAATTCTTAGTTCTTAGTTCTGTTAGCCCATAACTACCTTTATCTCATTAACATCGGCAAGCTTATCGGCAGGAACGTAGTTGCCAGCCAGCTTCTCGCCGTTGAGAGTGAGCTCCTTAACGCCGCTCTGAACGTGTGCGGAGTTGTCGATAGTGATGTTGAGCTTCTTGCCGCGGAAGTTCTTCTCTATCTTGAAGCCGTTCCACTTAGCAGGGATAGACGGAGCGATAGCAAGTCCGTTAAGGTCGGGACGCATACCGCAGATACCCTCAACGCAGCCTACCATTACAGTAGAAGCTGTACCTGTGAGCCAGTGAACGTGTGAACGTCCCTCGTATGGAGAAGCCTTTGACTCGGTGAACTGACCGTGAACGTATGGCTCCATAACACGAATTTCAGCCTTGTCGTTCATAGCGGCAGGCGAGCTTTCGAGGAAGTACTCGAATGCGCGGTCACCGTGACCAAGGAGAGACTCTGCAAGTATCAGCCAGCCCTGTGACTGTGAGAAGATACCGCCGTTTTCCTTTGTATCGAGGTTGAATACCTGCATGAGAGCACCCTTGAAGTGGTGGTACTTGTAAGGCGGTTCGAGGAGCTTAGCACCGTAAGGTGTATTGAGTATATCGTGAACGCTGTTCATAGCCTTTTCAGCCTGCTCTTCGGAAGCGAAGCGCGAGATTACGCTCCAGCTCTGAGGATTGAGCCACATATTAGCCTCGGGATCCTTCTTGGCACCAACGATAACGCCGTTGTCGCGGATACCGCGGATAAATCTGTCCTCGTCCCAACACTTTTCGAGAGCGTCGCCCAGCTTCTTCTGAACGCCGTCGAGGTATGCGATGTAGTCTGTATCGTTCTTGTCCTTAGCCATGTCGCGCATAACGTTCATAGCGTAGTAGAGCTGGAATGCCACGAATGTGGACTCGCCCTGTGCGCCGAGGCGGAGACAGTCATTCCAGTCAGCGTGGAGACCTGCAGGCATATCGTGACTGCCGAGGCGCTCCATAGAGAAGCGGATAGCGTTCTTGAGGTGCTCGTAAACGGTAGCCTTTCCGCCGCCTTCTTCTGCGTATGTGATAACTTCGTCGAGGAAGCCCTTATTGCCGCTCTCGCCGAGGTACTTTACGATAGTGGGGAAGAGCCAGAGAGCGTCGTCAGCACGGTAAGAGGGGTGACCTGTTTCCTTAGCGTAAACGCTGTGCTCGTCGTTCTCGTCGGGGCAGGTCTCGTGACCTGCGTTGTGGTCGAACTTAACAAGCGGGAGACCGCCGCCGTTGCTTACCTGAGCTGAGAGCATGAAGCGTATCTTCTCGGCTGCCATTTCGGGATCAAGGTGAATGATACCCTGGATATCCTGTACAGTATCGCGGTAGCCGTAGCCGTTTCTGAGACCGCAGTATACGAATGAAGCTGCTCTTGACCAGATGAATGTGATGAAGCACTGGTAAGCGTTCCATACATTTATCATGTTGTTGAACTCGTCTGACGGAGTCTCTACCTTGAAGTTTGAGAGCTGACCGTGCCAGTAGTCCTTGAGCTGCTTAACTTCAGCGTCGACCTTGCCTGCTGCCTTGTATTTGTCGAGGATAGCGGCAGCCTCGGGGTCCTTGCGCTCGCCGAGTACAAAGATGAACTCCTTTGTCTCGCCGGGAGCAAGAGTGATATCGCTCTGGAGAGCGCCGCAGGAGTTGGAGTTATAGTTCATAACGCCGCTGCACTTGCCGTTCTCGACAGCGATAGGATTCGAGAAAGTTCTGTAAGGTCCGATGAAGTCGCTGAGGCTTCCGCAGCAGCCTGTAACGGGCTGACCTACCATGCCGAAGAATCTTTCCTGACCGTTGTAGCCGTTCTCGTCGAAGCCTGTGTTCTCGTTCATGTGCTGGAGGATACGGTTGCCGCCCTCAAAGCTTGTACGAGTGATGAACAGTGTGTACTGGAGGTTTACCTGGTCCTGCTCGTAGTTAGGCTCGTTGGTGAACTCGATAAAGCCGAATACAGAGAGCTTTCTCTCCTTTGAGGAGTTGTTTGTTATCTTAGCTCTCCATACCTCGTATGTCTTTCCGTAGGGAACGTAGTATGTAGTTTCGGACTTGATATCAGCGTATTCAGCTGAAATAACAGTATAAGCAGTACCGTGGCGGCATTCGCTCTTGTACTTGTCAAGGGGCTTGCCTACAGGCTGCCATGAAGCCGACCAGTAGTCTGCTGTGTCGTTGTCTCTTATATAGATGTAACGTCCGGGGAGCGCCATATCCGAATTGAAGCGGAAGCGTGAAAGACGTCCGTTAGCGCCTGACTTAACGAAGCTGTAGCCTGCTGCGTTATTGGATATCATAGCGCCGTACTCGGGGTCTCCGAGGTAGTTAGCCCATGGTGCGGGAGTCGCTGGGTTAGTGATGACATATTCCTTATTTTCAAGGTCAAAGTGTCCAAACTGCATAAAACATTTCTCCTTCTCATTCTGCCCTTGGACAGTGCTTGCCTCGGGCATAAAATATCATTCTAAGTATACCATGTAATGCAAAATTTGACAAGGGGGTGATGATGAACAAATTATGAACACCAGTCATAAAAGTGCAGTTTTTTACTACAAATCGTAATATAGTGTTATAGATTTGCTTATAGTTGATATATCCGTGACGAGGTTTATACATTTCGTTTTAGGGAGAGCCCTGTGCAAGCTGTGAATCGGAGAGTGCAAGGTATGCATAGCGTATTGATTTTTGCACAGAGGTCTAATATAATATAATCACAGGGAATAGCTATTACCACTGATTACATATATTCTTTTGCTAAGGGCTTTGAGGATATTTTCCCCGCCTGCGGCGGGGAAAATATAAAAAATGATACAGGGAGGCGATGTGAGCAAATGAAGATAAGATTGCTTGTAAGCGACGAACACTACGATTCCATAGCGGCTGAGCTAATAAAAAAGGGCATAGACATAGACGACAGCGCGGAGCTGATACTCTCCGAGAGCAACGTCACTGTGTCGCACCTTATAGCGCGGCGCAGCGACGAGATATACAGGCTCGAAACAAAGGATATATCCCACATCGAGAGCTTTGCCCATGATATAGTGGCATACTGCGGAGAGGACGAGTACAAGCTGTCCGAGCCGCTGAAACGTCTCGAGGAGATACTTGACTCAAAGGAGTTTATCCGCGTGAGCAATTCAGTGATAGTGTCCGTATCGCACATAAAGAGCATACGTCCCGCGCTGTCGCAGAAGTTTCTGCTGACCATGAAAAACGGCGCAAAGGTAGACGTAACGCGGACGTATTACTACATATTCAAGGAATTTTTAGGTATATAAGGAGGGATAGATATGTCGAATTCAGGAAGATTGATAGGCATAAGCGTGCTGTGCCTTATCATATTTATAATTATTCCGCTTATCATAGCAGGAATATCCCTGCTGATATACAGGATATCCTACAAGCGGAAGATAAAAAAGCGCCTTTCAGAGGGCATGGAAGCAAACATAAAACCCATGATGTCGCCCCTTAAATTCATGGTGGTAATGGTTTCGCTGATTATCGGTGCGATAATGGTGCTATGGGGAGCTGTTATGGTGTATTTCGGCGTAAAAGCGGCTAAACAAAAGCAAGATTTGGCGGTATATCCCGTGGCATTCGAGCTCGCGGACGAGGAGCTCGATGATTCGCCTTTTGCGGGGTACAAGTTCGGCGACGAGATAAAGGGCTATGAACACATTTCAAAGGAATACGGCGAGCTGAAGCTGGAATTCTATGTTCTGAACAACTCCCTGAGCAGTATATTGCCGAATGTTCTTGTAGCCGCAGACTATACGGGCGACGATGAAGATGTTGTGATAAGGCAGAAGGTGAATTACGGCGTATCGGAAAGCAACTGGAGCTATACGGGCTTTGAACCGAATCGTTTGACGGTGCTTGATGTCGGTGGATACAGGGGAGAATTCACATATGCCTATGAGCTGTATTATGGTGTTTATGATAAATTGGGCATAGACGACACAAACTCTGAGTTCTTCAACAAGGAATGGGAATATATGGACAGCCATTCTCCCGATACGTGCTGTAAGATAGACTTCAAAACAGAGGAGAATCTTGGCGGCGGCAGAATGGTCGGTATTTCTTCTCCTCAGCTCGAGATAGTATTTTATTATAATTGAAGCATGAACGCAGGCGGCTGGATACAGCCGCCTGCTTGCTTTAACGCGCAGAAGTGACAAATGTCACTTTTTTAGTGACAAATGTCACTCAGAAAGTGACAAATGACACCTATGCAAACGCAAAAAAATGAGTATAATAAAAGCATAGGGTTGCGCGACACCTAAAACAAATCATTATCCAAACAAAATCCAAACAAAAACAGACAATATCACACAGGCATAATTTTATTTTACGAATCAGTATTTTTTAAATTTAAATTAAGGAGAAATTATTATGAAGGTCAATTTTAAAAGAATGATAACAGCATTAGCAGCTGCCGCAATGTGCGCAGTACCAATGACAAGTGCAATGTCCGCAAGTGCGGCAGGAAGAAGCTATAGTCTGGCAAAGGCTGACAAGCAGGCTGAAGAAGCTTATATAGCTGAACTTCTCAAACAGGTCAGCAGTGAAGATGCAGCATTAGTAAAAGGCACAGCTACCGTGACTTTAAGAGACCCGATCAAGGAAAGACAGGAGAAGGAAGCAAAAAGAAGATTTGAGATCTGGAAGTTGATACACGGCGGAGACCCAATAAAGCCCGGGCTTGAAATGGCTGACAATACAGCTGTTTCTATTGGCGAGATAGCTTATATTAATCCTGATGATCCTGATGCCTGGGATAGGGACTGGGGTCCTTTCGGACCTTATGTACGCGAAAGCGATCGGCTCGCTGTAGTCGAAAGCGGTATTCGCACAAGATGATCATATACAGGTATAGGACAAAAAGGGATTTAATAATATATATACAGAAAGCTCCTCTCAGAGCCGCCGCAAGGTTTTGAGAGGAGCTTTTTCGGTCCATGCCGATAGGGTATTTCCGTTTTGCGGGAAAAAACTGCGATTTTTTGAAAAAAATTCCGAAAAACACTTGATTTTTGCGAAAAACCGTGGTATAATACTTTATGATGATAGTAAACCCAAAGACCGGAACCCTTCCGGTCTTTAGTATTTATATTGGGACTATTACATTACAGAGAAAGGAGAAACCCGAAATATCGGGAAAAACTGCCTATGAAATTCAAAAAATTCGGCGGTACGGAACAAAAGGTATACGACCTTATCAAGCCCATTACCGACGAGCTGGGCTACTACCTCTGGGACGTCTGCTACGAAAAGGAAGGCGCTATGTGGTATCTCCGCGTGTTCATCGATCAGGACGAGGGCATAACCATTGCGGACTGTGAACGCGCAAACGCCCCCATAAGCGATATCCTTGACGAGAAGGACCTCATCTCTCAGAGCTATATGCTTGAAGTAGGCTCGGCAGGTCTGGAACGCGAGCTTGTCAAGGAGGAGCACTTCGAGGTCTGTCAGGGCGACACCGTAAGAGTGCATTTCATCAGAGCTGTTGACGGCGAAAAGGAAATAGTCGCACAGCTTGCAGGTGCGGACAAGGACGGCGTGACCGTCATACTGGAAAGCGGAGAGGAAAAGAAGTTCCCTCTGGCAGATATAGCTTTTGTAAAGCTTTATCTGGATTTCTGAAAAATAACATATTTGCTTAAAACCAAAATAAAATATACTGGAGGAATTTACAGACATGAACATGAATAAGGACTTTTTCAGAGCGCTTGAAGCTCTCGGTGAAGAAAACAGCGTAGAGACCGAGCTTCTCATCGAAAAGGTTAAATCGGCAATGCTCAAGGCAGCAAGAAGAGCTTACCCCCACAGCGAGGAGAGAATTTCCGTCGAAATTGATCCCAAGACCAAGAAGTTCGAGATGTATATCAGACAGGACATCATCGACGATGAGCCTATCGACGAGAACGAGGTAAACATCGACGTTGCAAGAACTATGGATCCCAACGCTATGGTGGGCGGCACTATCATGAAGGAGCTGGATATCTCCAAGCTGGGCAGAATGGCTGCCCTCTCCGCAAAGCAGTCCATCAAGGGCGACCTGCGCGAGATAAACCGTGAGCAGATGCTCAGCAAGTTCGAGCAGAAGGAGCACGAGTGCATAACTGCCAAGGTATCACAGGTAGAGCCGGGCAGAGGTACAGTTACCGTTGTATACGACGGAACAGAGCTCTATCTCTTCCGCAACGAGCAGATACCGGGTGAGAACCTTGAAGAGGGCAAGTCCGTCAAGGTATACATCACAGGCATCATCGGCAAGAACAAGAAGCCTGTAGTAAAGATATCACGTACACACAAGGACCTGGTAAAGAGACTCTTCGAGCAGGAAGTTCCCGAGATATACGACGGCACAGTTGAAGTAAAGTCCATATCCCGTGAAGCAGGCTCAAGAACCAAGATAGCCGTATGGTCAAAGGACGAGAACGTAGACGCAGTAGGTGCCTGCATCGGACCTAAGCGTTCAAGAATCACCGCAGTAGTGAACGAGCTCAGCGGCGAGAAGATAGACATTATCCCATGGAGCGAAGTTCCCGAGGAATTCATCGCAAGAGCGCTTGCTCCTGCCGAGGTATTAAAGACAGTCATCACCTCTATGGAGGAAAAAGCCTGCACAGTTATCGTTCCCAACAATCAGCTCTCGCTTGCTATCGGCAACAAGGGACAGAACGCAAAGCTTGCAGCAAAGCTGACAGGCTTCAAGATAGACATCAAGCCCCAGTTCGACAACATAACAGGCGAAGAAGCTCCCGAGATGAGCCCCGACTTTGTAGCTCCTGTATTTGAAGCAGCTCCTCCTGTTGAGGAAGAGGCTGAGGAGACAGCTCCTGCCGAGGAAACAGCCGAGGCAGCAGCAGAGGAAGAAGCTCCTGCAAACGAGGAATAATTATGAAGCCTAAGAAAATACCCATGAGAATGTGTCTCGGCTGCAACGAGATGAAGCCCAAAATGGAGCTTATCCGCGTGGTAAAGTCTCCCGAGGGGGATATAAGCCTTGACTTCAAGGGCAAGGCAGCAGGCAGAGGAGCGTATATCTGCCGCAGCCGCGAGTGTCTCGACAAAGCCAGAAAGGCAAGACGCTTTGAGAAGTCATTCTCATGCAAGATAGAGGACAGCGTTTACGAGGTGATGATGAATGAGCTCGGAGAGCAGCCGCAGGATAATTAATCTGCTGGGTATCTGTATAAGAGCAGGAAAGACCGTAAAGGGCTTTGACAGCTCGGTAGAAGCTGCAAAGAACGGCACAGCACAGTGTCTGCTCACAGCCTCTGACGCTTCTCCAAAGACCGTCAAGGAGGTCCGCTTCTACTGTGAGAAATACTCGGTGAAGCACCTTGAAGCAGACATCAGCAAATCCGATATCGGAAGGCTCTGCGGCAAGGAGACTGCCGTCATAGCAGTGACGGACAAGGGCTTTGCAGACGGTTTTGAAAAGATAATATCCGAAATATCGCAGTAATGCGTTTATATAGATACGGATCATAATTTCGCCGTGACACGCACGGCATAGTACAATGGAGGTAAATAAAGCCTATGGCAAAAAAGATAAAGCTTAGCGACGCAGCAAAGGATATCAACGTCCCTGCACAGGAATTAATTGATTTTTTCACTGAAAAGGGAGATAATAAAAAGAAAACAGGCTCTTCACTTACAGAGGAGGAGATGAACTCTGTTCTTGAGCACTACATGAAGAACCGTTATTCCGTGGATTCACTGAACGATTACTTCAACTCAAAGAACGATCCCCGTCCTGTAAAGGAAGAAGCTCCCAAGGCTGAGAAGAAGCCTGCTGCAAAGAAGTCCGAGCCTAAGAGCGAGGAGAAGAAAGCGGCAGCTCCTGCTGAGAAAAAGGAAAAGGCAGCTCCCAAGAAGGAAGAAAAGCCTGCAAAGGCAGCAGCTCCAGAGAAAAAGGAAGAGCCGAAGCCAAAGCAGGAGGCTCATGCAAAGAAAGCAGAGCCCGTTAAGGCAGCAGAGCCCGAGAAGAAGCAGGAGACAGCTCCTGTCAAGGAGGCTCCCAAGGCTGAGGCAAAGCCCGAGCCGAAGGCAGAGCCTGTAAAGGCTGCCGAGCCTGAGAAGAAGCAGGAAACAGCTCCCGTCAAGGAAGAGCCCAAGGCTGAGACAAAGCCCGAAGCAAAGACTCCTGCACCAACTCCCGAAAAGAAGAGCGACAAGAAGAAGGACAAGAAAAAGACAGAGCCTGCAAAGGCACAGGACAGAGGAGAGAGAACCAAGTTCAACGCTACATTCAGCTCTGAGACAGCTCAGACCTCAACTCAGCGCCGCACTGTCGATACAAGAGGAAGCTACGTTGACCTCGACAAGTACAACGAGAGATACGACCAGATGGCAGCCTCCAACAAGCACAAGAACGACAACTACTCTTCCAAGAAGCAGAAGATAAACCAGAAGTCCGCACAGAGAACACGTCAGCAGTTCTCCAAGAAGGAGTCCGAGGCTGAGAAGCTCAAGAGACTGGAGCTTGAAAGAGCGAGAAAGCAGCAGCTCAAGGTACTTATCCCCGACAGCATTACTGTAGGCGAGCTTGCAACACGACTCAAGGCTACAGCAACCGAGGTCATCAAGCAGCTTATGAAGCTGGGCGTAATGGCTTCTATCAATCAGGAGATAGACTTTGATACCGCAGCTATCGTTGCAGACGAAATGGGCGCAAAGGTAGAAAAGGAAGTTATCGTGACTATCGAGGAGCGTCTTATCGACGATACCGACGACGACGATACAAACCTCCAGCCGCGCTGCCCTGTTGTAGTTGTAATGGGACACGTTGACCACGGTAAGACATCTATCCTTGACCGTATCAGAAACGCTCACGTTGCAGCAGGCGAAGCAGGCGGAATCACACAGCATATCGGTGCTTATCAGGTAAACGTAAACGGACAGGACATCACATTCCTTGATACCCCCGGACATGAGGCATTCACATCAATGCGTGCAAGAGGTGCGAATATCACCGATATCGCTATCCTTGTTGTTGCCGCAGACGACGGTATCATGCCTCAGACAGTTGAGTCTATCAACCATGCCAAGGCAGCAGGCGTATCCATTATCGTTGCTATCAACAAAATGGATAAGGAGGGCGCAAACCCTGACCGTGTAAAGGAAGAGCTGACAAAGTACGACCTCGTATGCGAGGACTGGGGCGGCGACGTTATCTGCGTACCCGTATCAGCCAAGACAGGCGAGGGTATCGACGAGCTTCTCGAAAACGTGCTTCTCGTTGCAGAGGTCAAGGAGCTCAAGGCTAACCCTGACAGACTTGCAAAGGGTACAGTTATCGAAGCGCGTCTTGACAAGGGCAGAGGACCTATCGCAACACTTCTCGTACAGAACGGTACACTCAGACAGGGCGACGTTATCATCGCAGGCACTGCTGTGGGACGTGTGCGTGTAATGACCAACCACAAGGGCAGAACTGTAAAGGCAGCAGGACCTTCCGTACCTGTTGAGATAACAGGTCTTGCAGAAGTCCCCAGCGCAGGCGATATCTTCAACGCAGTTGAGGACGAGAGACTTGCCCGTGAGCTCGTTGAGCAGAGAAAGCACGAGCAGAAGCAGGAGCAGTTCAACGCATACCGCAAGGTAACCCTTGATAACCTGTTCAGCCAGATAGCAGAGGGCGAGATAAAGGAGCTTCCTATCGTAGTAAAGGCTGACGTACAGGGCTCGGTTGAGGCTGTAAAGCAGTCCCTTGAAAAGCTCTCCAACAACGAGGTAAGAGTAAGAGTTATCCACGGTGCAGTCGGCGCCGTTAAGGAGAGCGACGTAATGCTCGCAAGCGCTTCAAACGCTATCATCGTAGGCTTCAACGTAAGACCTGATCCCGTTGCAGCCGAGAATGCAGCCCGTGACGGCGTAGATATCAGACTCTACCGTATCATTTACGACGCTATCGAGGAGATATCCACAGCTATGAAGGGTATGCTCGCTCCCAAGTACCGCGATGTCGAGCAGGGACGTGTTGAAGTGCGTCAGGTATACAAGATATCCAACGTTGGTATGGTAGCAGGAAGCTACGTACTCAGCGGCAAGGTAACAAGAGGCAGCAAGGTAAGAGTTGTCCGCGACGGTATCATCATCGCAGACGACGAGATAGCAGGACTCAAGCGTTTCAAGGACGACGCAAAGGAAGTAGCCGAGGGCTACGAGTGCGGTATCAGCCTTGAAAAGTTCAGCGATGTCAAGGAAGGCGATATCTTCGAGACATACATCGTTGAGGAGTACCGCGAGGACTGATGAACGAAAATTTCCGATAATGATAAGGGGGAATTTCTTATGGATAACAGCAGAATGAGTACTGCGGATATGCTGCAGTACTGCAATGAAGCACTGGCATGGGACGACTTCGGACCTATAGATATATTCTTCTTTGAATCCGTAAAGAAGATACTTCTCGGTCAGTGCAGCGCTATTGAAGCGCCCGAGCCGTATACAGACGACTTAATGGGCATAGAGCGCCCCGTCCGCGACGTGGAGCTTGAGCCCGAGTACGGCAACTACGCCGATATCTACTACGGCGAGGAAGGGGACGACGATATCCCCGACTACAGCTTAACGGCTGAGGACGAGGCTTTTTCTGCGGACATCTTCGGGGGTGGCTTCTTTACGGAGCACGAAGGCGCAGACGAGGGCGAGTCAGCCGAAAATGCTGAAGAGCCAAAGGCTGAGGAGGCTGCTCAGGAGACTGAGACAGCTGACGAAAAGCCCGAGGAAAAGACAGAAAAGAAGACAAACACCAAAAAGACAGCCGAGAAGAAAACTGCGGCAAAGAAGCCTGCCAAAAAGACTTCCAAAAAGACCGCAAAGGCTGCCGATCCAGACAAGCATGAGGAAACAACAGGGGGAGGCTTTACAGTCAAACTCTGACCGCAGAAAGGAACAAAATGCCTAATTTCAAGAACAGCCGCATGGCTGAAGATATAAAGCGTGAGATGACGGCGATCCTCCGCGAGCTGAAGGATCCGAGAATAGACAAGATGCTCACCATCGTCCGTGCCGACCTTTCGGGCGATATGTCAAGCTGCAAGATATATGTTTCAAGCTTTGAGGGCATCGAAAGAGCAAACGAGTCCGTTCAGGGACTAAAAAGCGCCGCAGGCTTTGTCAAGCGGGAGCTTTTTCACAGACTAAAAATGCGCAAAGCGCCTGAGCTAACGTTTATAGCCGACAATTCAATAGAAAGAAGTGCGGAGATAAGCAAAAAGCTCCATGACCTACTGTAAGGAGTGCTTCATATGTATATAGGCTTCAGTGAGGCTGAGCTCTTTCTCAGAAACTGCGAGGACGCAGTTATATTGACTCACCGCAATCCCGACGGCGATTGCATAGGCGCAGGCTTCGGCTTGAAGGATATCCTTGCACAGCTCGGTATCCGCAGCAGAGTCGTGTGCCACGACGTTTTTCCGTCACGCTACAGTTTCCTCACAGATGAGGGAGCGGGGGAAGATTTTGAACCAAAGACCGTTATAGCGGTGGACATCGCCGATACCACCCTTATGGGAGATTATAAGGACATTTACGGCGACAGGGTACAGCTCTGTATCGACCACCACATCTCAAACAAGAATTTCGCGGAGAGAACACTGCTCCGCGGCGACGCTACAGCTGCCTGCGAGATAATCTACGAGCTTGCGCAGTACATGGGCGTCAAGATAACAAAACACTGCGCAATGTGCCTTTATACGGGCATTGCTACCGATTCGGGCTGCTTCAAGTACGACTGCACCACTCCCCGCGCTCATGAGATAGCCGCAGAGATGATGCGCAGCTACGATATCAACTTCGCAAGGATAAACCGCTATATGTTCGACGTAAAGTCAATGGGCAGACTCAAGCTCGAGGCAAAGGTCAACGAGCTCATGGAGTACTGTCTCGGCGGCAAGCTTGCCATCGCTGCGGTAACGCAGGATATGATGAAGGAAATGAACGTTTCCATGGAGGAGCTGGAGGGCTTTGCACCTCTCACTATCCAGCTGGAGGAAACAGAGGTCGGCATACTCATGCGCGAGCGCGAGGACGGAGTATACAAGTGCTCATTCCGCTCGGCTAATGATGTAAATGTATCCACTATATGCCAGTCCATTGGTGGCGGCGGTCACGCAAAGGCAGCAGGCTGCACCATAAACGGACCACTTGACGAGGCAAAGAAGCAGCTCATCGAGGCTGTCGAAAGGGCGCTCGGCTGATGAACGGTATCCTCTGCGTAAACAAGCCTCAGGACTTCACATCATTCGACGTGGTTGCGAAGCTCCGCGGCATACTGCAAATGAAACGCCTCGGTCACGGCGGCACACTTGATCCTATGGCTACGGGAGTCCTTCCCGTATTCGTAGGCAATGCCACAAAAGCCTGTGACATCATGCCCGACAATACCAAGAGCTACCGCGCAGGCTTCCGACTGGGAGCCGTCTCCGATACGCAGGACGTGTGGGGCGAGGTGCGCGAATGCTCTGATATGGCTGTGAGCCGTGAGGACATAGAAGCTGTTATCCCCGATTTCACGGGAAAGATAATGCAGCTTCCCCCTATGTATTCGGCTGTGCAGGTAAACGGACAGCGCCTTTACGACCTTGCAAGGCAGGGCATAGAGGTAGAGCGTCAGGCGCGTGAGATAGAGGTAGACAGCCTTGTGCTGGAAAGCTACGACAGCGTATCCCGTGAGGGAGTACTGTCCATAGCCTGCGGCAAGGGCACATATATAAGAACTATAATCAGCGATATCGGCGAAAAGCTGGGCTGCGGCGGCATAATGACCTCACTGGTCAGAACGTCGTCGGGAGGATTCTTCCTTGACGACTGCCACAGCTTTGAGGAGATACAGCGTGCAAGGGACGAGGGCAGGCTTGAAGAGCTGATACTCCCCATAGAGCGCGTATTTGAAAAGCTGCCGAAGCTGAGACTGGGCGAGGCTCAGACAAGAATGTACAGAAACGGCGTAAAGCTCGACATATCAAGGCTGCGCGACATACGCAGCGGCGTCGGTGAGTACGGAGTCTACGGCTTTGACGGAGGCTTCATCGGCACCGCATTCGCAAACTTTGAGACAGGCGAGCTCCGCGTGGGAAAGAATTTAGGGTGACGGCATGGACAATAAAAGAACAGCCGTTGCTTTGGGACTTTTTGACGGCGTACACTTAGGGCACAGAGCTGTTATAGATGCAGCACTTGCTCAGCGCGGAAAGGGACTTTCGCCTGCGGTGTTCACCTTCGAGCCTGAGTGCGCCATGAGGAAATCAGGCGGCTCATCGGGCTATATCTACACAAGGACCGAAAAGGAGATACTCCTTTATGAGCAGATAGGCGTGGACGATATCATAAGTCCGCCCTTTGAGCACCTTTGCGGTCTCAGCGGCGAAGAATTTGCTGAGGAGATACTTGGCAGACAGCTGCGTGCTGCTCATGTGTGCTGCGGCGACGATTTTAAATTCGGCAAAAATGCAGCCTGCGGAGCGCAGGAGCTTATCCGCTTCGGAAAGCGCTTCGGCTTTGAGGTAGAGGTAGTAGGGGCAGTCGAATACGGCGGCAGCGTCGTATCGTCAAGCCGCATAAGGGAGCTTCTGCTCAGCGGTGATATCCCTGCCGCAAACGAGCTTCTCGGCTCTGCGTACTTTATAAGCGCCGCGGTCACGGACGGCAATCACATCGGCAGAACTATCGACTTCCCGACTATAAATCAGGATTTTGCCGAGGGACAGCTTGTGCCGAGGTACGGCGTGTACGGTACATTCACAAATATAGGCGGAAGGATATTTCCTTCTGTGACCAATGTGGGCGTAAAGCCTACTATAGAGGGTGTCCGCAGACCTCTTGCGGAGACTCATATCATCGGCTATAAGGGCGACCTTTACGGAAAAAACATAGACGTAAACTTCAAAAGCTTTATCCGTCCCGAGATGAAGTTCGGTTCATTGGACGAGCTAAAGGGGCAGATAAATGCGGATATAGCCTCTGCCATGAATATATTGTAAAAAATTCGCTCTGCTTTCACTGTGTTATCACATTGAAGTATTAACATAATAAATGCGCGAATGCGCGGCAGTTTCTGCCGCATATGTAATAAGGAGGGTAAAACCCAATGATAGAGGTCAGGAACCTTACTAAGAGATACGGCGACAAGCTTGCCGTAAACGATATAAGCTTCAAGGTCGAAAAGGGTGAGATACTCGGCTTCCTCGGACCTAACGGTGCAGGAAAGTCCACGACCATGAATATGCTGACGGGATACATCTCGTCAACCTCGGGCGATGTGCTTATCGACGGCGTCAATATCCTTGACGATCCCAAGAAGGCAAAGGCAAACATCGGTTATCTTCCCGAGATACCGCCGCTTTACATTGATATGACAGTTGAGGCTTACCTCGGCTTCGTATACGATATGAAGAAATGCAAACTGCCAAGAAAGGCGCACCTCAAGGACGTCTGCAACCTCTGCAAGATAGATGACGTAAGAGGCAGAATAATCAAGAACCTTTCAAAAGGTTACCGCCAGAGAGTAGGTCTTGCACAGGCGCTCATCAACAATCCGCCCGTGCTCATTCTTGACGAGCCTACTGTCGGTCTCGATCCCAGCCAGATAATCGAGATAAGAACTCTTATCAAGAAGCTGGGCAAGAAGCATACAGTTATCCTTTCTTCACATATACTTCCCGAGATACAGGCTGTCTGCGACAGGATAATCATCATCAACAGAGGCATGGTAGCCGCTGACGGCACTGCCGACGAGATAGCAAAGAACATCACCAACGAGCACAAGATGACGCTTCGTATCGAAGGTCCTACACATACCGCAGACGACAAGCGTCTTATCGCAGAAAAGATAAGAGCCATGGACGGCGTCAAGTACGTCCGCGCAGATATGGAGCGCGAAAAAGGCATTTACGATTACGATATCGAGACAGACGGCAAGACCGATATCCGCCGCGCACTCAACAAGCTCTGCGCTGATAACGGCTGGAATATACTCATGCTCCAGCTCTCAGACCTCACACTCGAGGATATCTTCCTCAAGATCACCATGGACGAGGGACTCAGCAAGTCCGACGACAAGGGCGGCAAGTCCAAGCCAAGGATCGAGATAAAGACCACTGCAAGCGGCAAGCTCAGAGCCGTTCAGGAGGACGATGAGGAAGAAGAATCGTCTATCGTTGACAGCGGCGATGAAGATACAGCCGCAGACAGCGCAGAAAATAACGGAGGTGAGGAATAATGCTGGCTATTTACAGGCGCGAAATGGGCGCATTCTTTACGTCGGGCGTAGCATATGTATTTCTTGCTGTGTTCTGGCTGGTATCGGGCATATTCTTCTATAACGGAGTCATCGCCAGCGGATTTGCCGATACTTCAAGTATGTTCAGTTCAATGTTCTATATCGTAATGTTCCTTATCCCTGTGCTGACCATGAAGCTGCTCAGCGAGGAAAAGAAGAACAAGACCGATCAGGGACTTCTCACAGCTCCCATAAGTCTGTGGGACATCGTTCTCGGCAAGTATTTCGCAGCACTTACACTGTTCGTTATAGCCGAGTCCATAATATTCATCTATGCATTCATCATCAACTACCTCGGCGACGTGGTATGGCAGACGCTCCTCGGAAACTATTTCGCAATGCTCTTCCTTGGCGCAGCCTTTATCGCAGTAGGACTTTTCATCTCCTCGCTTACCGAGAACCAGATGGCGTCGGCAGTTGTCAGCCTTGTGGCTATATTCGTCATCTACCTTTCAGAGATGCTTGTATCCAACTTTGAGAACGGCAACTTTATAAAGAAAGCTATTTACAAGGCAGTTTCATCAGTAGCCTTCTATTCCAGATACGTTGAATTCACCAGAGGAGTATTCAGTCTCCCCAGCGTGGTATTCTTCATCAGTGCAGCCTTCCTCTTCAACTTCTTCACCGTTAAGGTGCTTGAGAAGAGACGTTGGAGCTAATTTTCAGAAAGGAAGGTTTTGATACAGATGAGTAAAAAAGAATTAGATGAGAATAAAGATCTGACCAACAGTAAAGCTCCCGAAGAGCTTGTGACTATAGAGGAAAATGCGGAGCAGGAGGCAAAGCCTGCCTCAGCCTTCCGCAAAAAGCTTAAATACGGCACAATGTTCTATGTCATCATTGCCCTTGTAGTAGCTATCGTGGTGGTTTTCAATATCATGGTAAGCTTTATCGGCAAGCGTTCCCCTATGAAGATAGACCTTACGCCCGATGACAGATACGAGCTCAGCGACGATTCTATCGCAGCGGTAAAGAACATCGAAAAGGACATAGATATAACAGTTACCGCCAAGAGAGACTACTTCGACGCTCTTGCAAGCTACTGGCGCGGACAGACAGGCTATGATACTCCATTTGAGCTTATCCCTGAGCTTCTCGACAAGTATTCCGTATACGCAAAGCAGGGCAAGGGCAGCATTGACGTAAAATACGTTGATATGGACGTTGACCCCGATATCATCAACCAGTACAAGAAGTACTACAACGGCGATATCGAGCGCGGCAGCATTATCGTATCATCAGGCGAAAGAGTAAGCGTTATCAGCAGCACAGACGTTATGAACATGATAACTCCCGACCAGTATACAGCTCAGACCACAGGCGAGTACAAGTTCAAGTTCACAGGCGAGAGCACTATCACATCGGCTATCACAAACGTATGCGACGCTCACCCCGTAAAGACAGCCTTTGCAATGACAATGAACGGCGCTTCACTGTTCGACGCACAGAGCTACGGCAGCGCAGTAAACGCATTTGAGAACGAGCTCCTTGCAAAGAACGGCTACGACTGCTCAGACATTGATATCGCTCTTGACGATATCAAGCCCGAGGACTACGACGCTGTAGTAGTTTTCGCTCCTTCGGTAGACTTATCCGAGGATATCATCAAGAAGCTCAGCGACTTCCTCTACAACGGCGGAAAGTATAACAGAAACCTTATCTATGTTCCCGATGTTTCAAAGACAAATCTTCCAAATATCGAGGCATTCCTTGCCGACTGGAACATAAAGGTGGAGAACGAGATAATCTGCGACGCCAAGTACAATATAGGCGTCGAATCCACTATCGCCCTTAAGGTCAGCGACAGTGAGGCAGTAGGCAAGCTTCCGAACGATAAGCTTCCTATCGTATCTCCTTATACAAGAGCTCTCACAGAGTTATCCAAGAACAACGGAAACATCGTAAAGAGCCTTATCAGCTCCTATGAAGAAGCATATACCGTAAGCCTTACAGACAAGAATTCCGAGGTAGGCGACGCAGGTACAAGAACAGCAGTTATGCTTTCACAGAAGCAGACCTCAGAGGACTTCAACGTTTACACCAGCAGCGTTCTCGTACTGGGAAGCCCTTATATGCTGGACAGCAGTGTTATACTCAAGAACACCACCTACAATAACGCAAACGCTGTTCTCAGCACTATGAATCAGATAGCAGGCAAGGAAAACGGAGCCGTTATCCTTGAAAAATCACTTCAGTATTCAGCTATAGCACCTTCGACAGGACAGGCAAAGGTAATACAGATAATAGTTGTATGGATAATACCTTTCATTATCGCGGCAATTGGTGTAATGGTACTGTTAAGGAGAAGAAATAAATGAAAAAACAAGCTAAGGGCATTATCGCGCTCAGCGCTGTTCTTGCAGCCATGCTGGGCGGCGGATTCGCCTATATGAAGCTTAACCCAAGCGAAACAGAAGGACACAGAGGCGGCAGCAGTTCTTCATCGGCACCCGAGCTTCTTGCCACAGAGGCAAACGGACAGGGCACAGTCCTTGTCAGCGACGGCACCGAGGACGCTGTAGTAAAGAGCGTCACTGTAAAGAACAGCAGCGGCGAGCTCAATGTCATAATGAAGAGCGCTCCCGACAAGGAAAACAATAAGGGAGCTGTCTATACTCTTGACGGCTATACCGACCTTGACGTAAACACAGCAATGGTAGGTACGCTTGCAAACAACGCAAACGGTATGCAGGCTCAGTCACTTGTGGCTGAGGGCTGCACAGACCTTGCCAAGTACGGACTTGCTTCTCCGTCAGCTGAGGTAGAGCTCACCTATGAATCAGGAACTAAGGTAAAGTTTCTCGTAGGCGATGCAGCTCCGTCAAGCGACATCACCTACTTAATGGTAGACGACGGCCGCAATGACGTATATACGGTAAACACATCGACTGTTGCAAACTACAGCAACAGCAGCAAGGACTTTATCGAAAAGACCATTCTTGAAAAGCCCGCAGACGATGAAATGCCTGAAGTAGAAAGTCTCAGGATAGAGCGTGAGGACATCGACTATGATATCCTCATCAAGTACGACAGAGACAAGACCGACGCCCACGCAGGCGGCACTTCATCGCCCCACAAGCTCGTAGAGCCTACAGACAGCTATCTTACAGTAGAAAAGGCTACCGATATCATATCGGGAATGTTTGGACTTTACGCTTCTGATATCCACGCACTGCACTGTACAGAGGCTGATATCGCAGAGGCAGGACTTGACAAGCCCTTCTGCAAGGTAACAATGGACTGCGACGACGGAAAGAGCCATGTGCTTCTTCTCGGAAAGGTATTCGCAGATGAGAATGGCGGCAAGTGCGCATACGGTATGCTCGAAGGCGGAAAGGTGATATACACTGTCAGCGAGAGCAGTGCAAAGTGGCTGACAGTTACACCCAGCGATATCTGTTCGAGAATGATAATAGCGTCATACGTATGGAACATCACCGAGCTCAGCGTAAGCGGCGGCGGTGAGAGCGCAGAATTCAATATAGAGCCTAAGGACAAGGACAATATCCCCGAGAGCCCGAAGGCAGAGGACTTCAACGTCACAAAGGACGGCAAGGAGTTCGATTCCGAGCGCTACAGACTGTTCTATTCATTCCTTGTAAGCACAAACGGCGAGGAATTCGCACTTGACGCACCCGTACCCGAGGGCGAGCCCGAGGTATCGGTAACTATCAAGGACGAGCAGCTTGGCAAGACTATTAAGTACGACTTCTACGAGGATACGTTCATGCGTTCGCTGATAGTTATAGACGGCAAGAGCAAGTATTACTGCACAAAGTCTTATGTGGATACTCTCAAGGAGAACATCAAGCGCATAAGCACAGGAGAGGATTACATCACAACATGGTAAGAGCGGAGCCGCTTTTACCCAAGCATGACAGGAATATAAGGAGGTATTATGATGAGCGAGAAATTCAACACTTATAAGGGCTATCCGCTGGTAAGGAACGGCAAGGATATATACTACGGATATATGCAGGATCCGTATGTAATTTACATTACTATCCTTGAGACCAGAGAGGAAAACGGCGAGCAGGTCACCTCAAAGGTAAGGATAGTCCAGATGGACACAAACGAGCCCAACCCCCTGAAGGCATTTGTCAAGAATGCAGAGCGCGAGTGCGGACTTTACGAAGCACTTGATTTTGCGAATGTATGGCTTGAAAAGGCACTGAAAAGCTAAGAGAGCAGCCGCCCGCACGGGCGGCTGTTTTATTCATAATGCGTAATTATTGTGAGAATAAATATGTAGGGGCGGCGTTTCGCCGCCCGTGTAAAACGATAATATAACGGCTGACTGATGTAGGGGCTGGCGTCCTCGACAGCCCATTAAGGGACGCCCTGTAAGAGAGGGCGTCCCTTAACAGGCGTATAATATCCGCCCCTACACTGACCACTAATCACTAATCACTATTCACTGATAACTCCGCCGCCTTGATTTTTCGCAAAATATATGATAGAATTATAACAACACTAATAAACAGCCAATGGGGTGAGACTATGAACAAGATACTGCTCGTTGAGGACGACGAAACACTAAACGCAAATATAAAGCTTTCCCTTGAGACCGAGGGCTACAGCGTCAACGCTGTGCGCACTGTCGCTGCGGCAGAAGCCGCGGCTGCCGAGGCTGACCTTATCATTCTTGATGTTACTCTGCCCGACGGCAACGGCGTAGACCTTTGCAGGCGCCTGCGCAGAACAATGCAGATACCAGTGATATTTCTGACCTCCTGCGACGACGAAGCCGATATCGTCCGCGGACTTGACAGCGGCGGCGACGACTACATTACCAAGCCATTCCGACTGAGAGAGCTTTTCTCCCGTATTCGTGCAAATCTCCGCCGCGTTCCCGAAGTTCCCGAAATAGAGCTTACCGCATTGGAGCAGAAGCTCCTCAGCTACCTCATGCTCAACCGCGGACAGTACCTTACCCGTGAGCAGATACTCGCCTATTTATGGGACTCAAAAGGCGAATTCGTCAACGACAACACCCTTTCGGTGAACATCAGCCGACTCCGTGAAAAGCTCAGCAAGGCGCACAACTGCGGCAGCATAGTCACCAAGAGAGGAATGGGCTATAAATGGACAGAACAGACCGATTCATAAACAACCGCGCTCCCAAGAAGCTTCTGGTGATATTTCTTCTTCTGCTTACCTTGTCAGCCTGCGCCGCATTTTTCATATCGGGCAAGTGCGCGGACGTCATAGTGCATGAGCAGATACGCTCCGGGCTTTCCGTGGCAGGGGGCGGCAAATTCACGGACTTCCCCGATGACGATTCCATATCGGCAGGGGAGGAGGCAATGAAAAAGTACAGTATCGACAGGAGTATCCCCCCTCGTATGATGAAGAACTACGGCTCTGTCCGCAGGGTGATATTCTATCCCGTATTCGGACTTCTTGCCCTGATATCGGCGATATGGTACTTCATATCGCTCCACGAGCTCATGGCGATATACCGCGACTTGGAGAAGCTCCGCAATGAATGTGTGAAAGCCGCCGACGATTCCGAAAACGCAGTCATAACTCTTTACGGCGAGGATTTGGGCTCAGTCCACAGGATATCCGACGCCGTGGAAATGCTGGTGGACAGACTGAACAACACCAAATTCAGCCTCAGCAGCGAGCAGCGCTATCTCCGCGTTTTTCTCACCGACCTTTCCCACCAGATAAAGACCTCCCTTGCGGTAGTCCGTCTCAACACGGATATGCTGACGGAGCTTGACGACCTGTCCGAGGAGCGCCGCGAGAAGCTCTCCGACGAGATACAGCTGAACCTTGACGGTATGGAGCGCCTTGTAATAGAAGCCATAAAGTTCGCAAAGCTTGAAGCCAATGCCGTGGAGTACGATATGCAGGAGAGCGACCTCTCCGCAGTTTGTCAGCTTGCCATAAAGCGCATATCGCCCCTGCTCCGCAAGAAGAACATCACCGTAAAAACGGCGCTTCCCGAGAATATCACCATGCTCTGCGACAAGAGCTGGCTGTGCGAGGCTGTGGAGAACATACTTAAAAACTCCGCCGACCACTCGGGCTGTACCGAGGTATCAGCGGAGGTCACTGCCGACCCCGTCATGGTGAAAATGATCCTTACAGACAACGGCAGGGGCATACCGCAGGAGGATATCCCCAAGCTTTTCGAGCGCTTTTCGTCCAAGTCCAGCGATACTACCATGTACAGCTCGGGACTGGGAATGTCCATATCACAGAAGATAGTCCGTGGACACGGCGGCGATATACTGGTGTATTCCGAGCCTGACAAGGGCACACGATTTGAATTTGTATTCTTGAAATAACGAGGAATTTTTATGCCGACAACACTTTTCACCGAAATAGAATACTTAAAGGGCGTGGGAAAGGCACGCGGCGAGAAATACCGCAAGCTTGGCGTAACTACGCCCTATGAGCTCATATATCATATCCCTCGGGACTATCTTGACTTCCGCACACACGTACCCGTAGCGCAGGCAGTCCTCGGGGACTACAACGTATTAAAGCTTACCATATTCAGGAAAATGCAGCCTCAGCGCATAAAGGGCGGACTTGTCATCTGCAAAGCCGCCGCCTCCGACGGCACAGACGATATCCTCATCGTGGTCTACAACAACGTCTACTACTTTCAGGCGCTGAAAGAGGGCGAGACCTACTATATGTACGGCAAGGTGTCGGGCAATTTCCTCCGCAAGGAGATAAGCTCCCCCATATACATCAAGGCGTCCGAGCAGGTGCTGATACAGCCCATATATCATCTTACTCAGGGACTTTCCGTTACTATGGTACGTACCAATATGCGGCAGGCTCTTGAAATCATGCGCAGTGAGCCCTTTGAGACCTTATCTGACGATATACTGCGGAAATACGACCTTGCCCCCCTCATGTGGTCGCTGGAGAATATCCACTTCCCCGAGAGCGAGCTTGCCGCTGAGACTGCGCGTCGCAGGCTTGCCTTTGACGAGCTTCTGAAGCTCCAGCTTGGTATGTCCGTGATGAAGTCCCGAAGCCGCAATAATACCGCCTACAAAATGGATTCCGCCGTGAACGTTAAGGACTTCACCGAGGGACTGCCCTTTGAACTCACCGACGACCAGAAAAAGGCAGTTGACGAGATAGTTTCCGACCTCTGCCGCGACGTCCCCATGAACCGCCTTTTGCAGGGCGACGTAGGCAGCGGCAAGACCGCTGTTGCGGCGGCAGCCTGCTATTTTACGGCAAAAAACGGCATACAGTCCGCACTTATGGCTCCCACGGAGATACTTGCGGCACAGCATTACCGAACCCTCAGCGATTTCCTTGAACCCTTCGGCGTCAAGGTCTGCCTGCTGACTGGCTCAATGACCGCAAAGAAAAAAGCGGCTGTCCGCGAGGACATAGCCGCAGGAAATATCGACGTTATCGTGGGCACTCACGCCATTATCCAGAAGGACGTGGAGTACAGGGCGCTCGGACTTGTCATCACCGACGAGCAGCACCGCTTCGGCGTTGCACAGCGAGCAGCCCTTGCTGAAAAGGGCGACGCTCCCCACAAACTTGTTATGTCCGCAACTCCCATACCGCGCACCCTCGCTCTTATCATCTACGGAGACCTTGATATATCGGCAATAACTCAGCTTCCCAAGGGCAGAAAGCCCGTTAAGACCTATGCGGTCACGGGAAAGCTCCGCAGCCGCGCATTCGGCTTTGTACGGGAGCGCCTTGACGAGGGACGTCAGGCGTATGTGGTCTGCCCCATGATAGAGGAGAGCGAAAGCGAGCTTTTCGCGGTCAAGACCTACGCCGAGAACGCCGCAAAGGGCGATCTAAAGGGCTATACCACGGCGCTTCTCCACGGAAAGATGAGAGCCGCCGAAAAGGACAAGGTCATGGAGAAATTCCGTGACGGCGAGATACAGGTACTTATCTGCACCACCGTTGTTGAAGTGGGAGTCGACGTGCCAAATGCGGCAGTCATGGTCATTGAAAACGCCGAGCGCTTCGGACTATCCCAGCTTCATCAGCTCCGCGGACGAGTAGGCAGAGGCAGCTTTGAGAGCAGCTGTATACTCATAACCGACAATACTGCCGAGGACTGCGTGAAGCGAATGAAGATAATGTCCTCGACTACCGACGGCTTCAAGATAAGCGAGGAGGATTTGAAAATGCGCGGTCCGGGAGACTTTTTCGGCAGCGCACAGCACGGACTTCCGCCGCTGAAAATAGCGGATATCGCCTGCAACATGGAGCTTATGAACCGTGCCCAGAACTGCGCAAGGGAGCTCCTCACCGACGATCCGCTTCTGGAAAAGCCGCAGAATAAAGCGCTGAAAATGGACGTAATGCGCCTGTTCAGCAAGGATATAATCGGATAGATTTGTAGGGGCGGATATTATACGCATGAGTAAGTAGAAAGTAGTGAGTAGTAAGTAGTTCTTTAGACACTGTAATTACTCCCTACAACCTGAACGGGATTCCAAAGGGACGTGTTCCTTTGGTCAGGTCAAGGGCTGAAAGCCCTTGTGGGGTGTGGGGCAAGCTTAACAAGCCCGTCCCCTTTGTCGCCGTGCGACATCTCCCCACACTGTGGGGAGTAACCCCGCAGTTACAAAGCGCTCCGCAAGGGGTGAATTAAAACACAGTCCGGTGAACTGTGTTTTAAGAGGGTGACTCCCTACAGTGTAGGGAGATGTCAGCAAAGCTGACAGAGGGTGCCGAGCCCGATTAGGGACGCCCTGTAAGAGAGGGCGTCCCTTGATTTTGATGATACTTCCCGTGTCGAGGAGCAATTTCCCTATATATAAAAACTCCCGAGAGCGGCAACTCTCGGGGATTCGCTTTTGTGTAACAATGCACACAATATCCTTTGTGGTTATATACATTATACCACGTTATATCCGTCTTGTCAATACTTACTCAACAGAAATGATATAGTAGTACACAGGCTGACCGCCGTTTACAAGCATTACCTCTATCTTGTCGCTGAGCTTGGACTGAATGAACTTCTGGAGCTCCTCGGCGTCCTCCTCGGGCACATCAGTGCCGTGGATAAGGGTAACATAGCTTACATCGCCCTTAGCCAGCTTCTTGACCAGCTTGTAGGTAGCCTTGTTTATATCGCGCTCTGTGAACGAGAGCTTGCCGTTATCGAGAGCAAGTATCTCGCCCTCTTTTATTTGATGACCTTCATACTCGGAGTTTCTTGCGGCAAAGGTGATAAGACCTGTTGAGACCTTCTCGAAAGCCTTGGTCATAGCGATACGGTTCTCGGAGAGGCTGCTGCTGTCGTCGAAAGCCAGCATAGCCGCGATTCCCTGCGGAATAGTTCTTGTCTGGAGCACGCAGACCTTTCTGTCGGTGAGCTTTACAGCCTGCTCAGCCGCCATGATTATGTTCTTGTTATTTGGAAGCACGAATACTGTATTTGCAGGAGTCTTCATAATAGCGCGGAGAATATCATCAGTAGAGGGGTTCATGGTCTGACCGCCCTTTACAACAACATCAGCGCCTAAGTCTGTGAACATAGCCTCCAGACCGTGACCTGCGGCAACAGCAACGAAGCCGAACTCCTTTTCGGGCTCTGCGGGAGTAAGTCCCTCCTTGGCAGCCTTGGCGTCCTTGACCTTGTTTTCGTGCTGGATACGCATATTCTCTATCTTCGGACGGGGATCGTTGATGAAGTGACCGAATTCCAGTCCCTTTGTGATAGCCTTTCCGGGGTTATCGGTGTGAACGTGTACCTTGATTATCTTCTCGTCATCGACAACAACAACGCAGTCGCCGATAGTTTCCAGATAAGCGCGGAGCTTGAACACGTCGGGGCAGTTTTCTTCCTTTTCCAGCATGAACTCTGTGCAGTATGTAAACCTGATATCGTCGTCATACTCGCTGACAGCAGTTCTGAAGGAATCGGACGAGCCCTCCTGAGCAGCAGGAGCTTCTGCGGACTCAGCTATCTTGCCGCCGTCGAAGACCTCGGTCATAGCTCTGAATATGATACACAGACCTTTTCCGCCTGCGTCAACAACGCCTGCCTTTTTGAGCTGCGGCAGCATTTCTGTAGTTTTAGCAAGAGTAGCCTCCGAAGCGTCGCAGACCTCTTTCCAGAAAGTTACCTCGTCGTTTGTTTCTATAGCGATCTCCTTAGCCTTTGCAGCAGCCGATTTGACTACAGTGAGGATAGTACCCTCAACAGGCTTCATAACAGCCTTGTAAGCGGCTTCGACGCCGAACTGCAAAGCGTCTGCGAAGTTCTCGCAGCTTGCCTCGGTGCAGCCAGCAAGTCCCTTGGAAAAGCCTCTGAAAATAAGTGAAAGTATTACGCCCGAGTTTCCTCTTGCGCCTCTCAGAAATGCAGAAGCTGCCGTTGAAGCGACCTCAGATACGGGAGCCTTATCGTCAAGACGTTTGAGCTCGGCAACGGAATTGCCGATAGTCATTGACATATTGGTACCTGTATCGCCGTCGGGAACGGGGTATACATTCAGCTCATCGACCTCGCGCTTGCGGTTGCCGATAGTAACGGCAGCGGAGATAATGGCATCTCTGAGTAAAGAACCGTGTATCACAGTAAAAGTCCTCCAATTCTATATGCCTGAACGCTTAGGAGTTCAGGTCGTCAACATAAACGTTGACCTTATGTACGTTTATACCTGCAGCTTCCTCCACAGTGAAGCTGACCTTATGGGTAATGCTGTTTACGGCAGCAGTGATGTTAGTACCGTAGGTCACTTTGATATGCAGGTCAATGATAAGACCGCCGTCCTTGTCAGCACGGATACGAACGCCCTTGTTTTTTCTGAAAGCCTTGCCTGCGGTAAGAGCAGAAACAGCGGAACGGAAAGTGCTGACGTTGCTGACGTCTGCGACACCGAAGCAGTCTGAAACAGCGTGTTTAACGAGTTCGGTGAGATAATTTTCCGAAATAGTGATCTGTCCGATATGATTTTCAAAGCCTACCATGAGTCATCACTCCTTTTTGAAAAATGCGGCACGAATGACCGCTATCTAGATAATTATAACACAGTTTGCATAGATTTACAATACCCAAAATGTGAAAATTTAAGTTATCGGAACTAAGAGCTAAGAACTAAGAATGTAGGGAACGCCGCCTGTGTAGATGTGCTGTAAGCGATGTATGATTATCGGCATTGATAATAGTGAGCGAGTTTACGAGCGGCAACGTGGCAAGAGTGCAGCATCACGCTGCCGTGGCAAGGGTGCAGCGTTCCGCTGCCCGCATTAAAACATCGGACAATCGTGAACGGGCGCCGAAAAAACAAAGCCCCTCAACGAGGGGCTTTTGTTATGGAAGTTCAACAAATTGAAGATGTCTGATTTATGCAGATAAACGAAATTAAAAATTATTTTTCTGAAATTCAACCTGTTCGCGTTGAAAAAAGTGCCTTTTGGGAGTATTTATGAAAGGGCTTTTTTATTTTCGCCCGATGACTTCTTTCTCCACATCAGTACCATACTAACAGCTCCCGCAACGATTATCATAGGGAACACAGAGATTATCTGTCCCCAGAAGTCATTGGTGCGAAGCTCGAATTTATCGCCGTTTGCATTGTAGGTAAATGGCATAAGATTGGAAGTAAGAACCGTATCTATCAGCATATGGCACAGAGCCGCAGGGTATACCGAGTTTGTGCGCTTGGTGAGCCATGTGAGGAAAGCCGACCAGAAAATACACATCACTATCATGGCGATAAAGCCGCCGTATGGGAAAAAGTCGTAATCCCTGCCGAAGTCATAGCCGTAAGCAAGGAGAGGGCCGTGCCATAGAGCCCATATTATACCCGTAACTATAACAGCCGCAGGCGCAGGCATGAGCTCCTCAAGCTTGGGAGTAAGATAGCCGCGCCAGCCCAGTTCCTCGCCGAAACCGTGGACCGCCGTTGCGAAGCCTGTTGCTATCGACAAGAGCAGCATAGCAACAGCCGAAGTGCCGTCACTAAGGGCAGCGCTATCGGTGATACTGCCGTTTTTCACAACGAAAAGATGAAGCAACAGTGCACTCACATATGGCAGGGCTATAGGATATAGCACAGCGAGCGCGTAGTATTTACCGCTGTTCCTTTTGCCGAAGCCGAGGAAAGAGTTATGGAAGCCCTCTCTCGTCACTATCCTTGTGATTATAACAGCAATAGCAGGGTAGAGCATAAGCGTATTTCCTGCCAGAATGCTGGTGAGACTGCCTTCCTTGTCGGAAAAAGCAAAGCAAAGTATATACACAGGCACATATGCGAGTATGAGATATAAAGCTATACGGAGCAGAGTTTTCTTCTTATTTGGCATAGCTCTCAACTCCCTTCAGATACCATTTTATAGCAAGCCTGTAGGACAGATAATATATGGGTATCACCGCTAAAGTTATAATGCTGAACCACAGCGTCATGCGCTTTACCTTGTTCTCGTCAGCCAGTGCAGCAAGAAGTCTGTCAAAGAATGTATCCATATCTGCAAAAGCCGATGTATCGCCGAAAAGCATATAAGCGAAGAAGATAAAGGCAGCGATACCGATAATGATTATCTTCAAGGATTTGCCTATCTTGCTGCCGAAACGCGCCATAAGGGGAAACTCTATAGCACGCATAGTAAGCTGTATATAGAAGAATCCGATGAAGATAACAGAGCCGTCAGCAAGCTCACTGCTTCCGTCTCTTGCAAAGCCGCAGCAGAGTATCAGCGCAGTTACCGTCAGCATTGAATAGCACAGTGTAAACAGGTACTTTGCGCCTATCTGTCCCTTTATTCCTGTGGGAGTAGAAGCAACAAAGTAAGCCCATTTTTTGCGCTCGTCGTCGTTGAATATGGAATCCTCACAAACTCCGCCGATAAGAAAAACCATAAATGCCATAAAAGCCCAAAGCATTATGCTGATACCGCTTGTCAGGCCGTCTTTCATATCGTCGCTGCGGAATATCAGTGCAAACATGAAAGGATAAAACATAGAACCTATGGAAAAGAGCAGTATCTTTACCCAGTTAGTTCTGATAAGCTTATAAAGAAGTCCCGTCATCAGTAACGCCTCCTTTTGAGCTCTTTTATGCCCCAGAAATAGGCGATCATGATCGCTCCGATAAGAATAAACGGACCTGCCCACAGGAAAATATCGCGCCATTTTGTGAGATATGGCATAGCGACTTTCATCATACCTGCATCGCTTTCCATATCGGGATAGAGCCTTGCAGCTTCCGCAGAGCAGAACTTTTCGAATTTATACGCTCCATAGATGATAGCTGCGGTCAGAGGTACGAAAAATATCATCACAAAAGCTGCACCCTTGTTCTGAGTTTTCATTATCAGCAGATATGGGATATCTGATATACACATAGCGCCGTAAACGCACATCATGACGAATATATTCTTGAAATGCTCCATGCTTGCAGGAACTTTTCCTGCTGCGGAGAATATGAACTCGGCAATAATTGCCAGCACAAAGCCTGAGAGCAGAAGCGTTATGCGGACGGTCAGCTTTGACAGTATTATCTTCTTTTCGGGTACAGGCAGAGTATAGGAATAGAGCTGCCACCTTGATTTATAGTCCTTTTCGATGAGGTCATTGTGACCATATGTACAGCCTGCCATGGCAATAAGACCTGCATAGATATACATCTGCGATAACAGATAATCGCGGGTATCTGCGCTATCGTTGTTCTTAGCGAGATTTCCTGCATAGGTGCTGATTATTATCATGGTTATCATCAGCACGAAGATAATATAGGCAAGAAGCATATACACCACAGTTTTGCGGCTGAGATAGAATTCACGATAGATAAGACCTTTCATTCATCTCCACTCCTTTTTGCTGCGGTTTACATAGAACAGCATTATATCCTCAAGAGTTGCGGGATCTATGACCGCGCCAGAGTATTTGCGGCTGCATTCAGCCTTGTCGGACACCATTATCTCAGCTCCGAAATCGTTGAGACGGGCGCTAACTATGTCCTCGGGAGCAATGTCCTTGTAGTCGTCCTTAGTGCATTTGAGTATGCCGTGGCTGTAGAGGATATCGTCCTTGTAGCCGCTGATGAGGACTTTTCCCTTGTCGATAAAGGTAACGCTGTCGGCTACCTTGTCAAGGTCAGAGGTGATATGTGAGGACATAAGGATAGAGTGGTCCTCATTCTGCAAATATTCGAGGAAAATGTCCAGTATCTCGTTTCTTACAACGGGGTCAAGACCTGTTGTAGCCTCGTCCATAATGAGAAGCTTCGCATTATGTGAAAGTGCGGAGGCTATCTGCAATTTCATTTTCATGCCCTTTGAGAACTTTCCGAACTTCTTTTTTCTCGGCAGTGAAAATCTGTCAAGGTAATTGAAAAAGGTCTCGGAGCTCCATTCCTCGAATACTTCGCGGAGAACTTTGTCTATAGTTATAGCGTTAAGCCTGTCGTCAAAGGGTAGCTCGTCGAAAACAGCGGCTATCTGTTTTTTAGCGTCGTATTCGTCCTTTTCATGGTCAAGTCCGAGAAGTTTTATCTCGCCCTCGTCCTTTTTTACGATGTTGAGAATGGCGTTTATAGTAGTAGTCTTGCCTGCGCCGTTCTGCCCGATAAAGCCCATGATACTGCCTTTGGGCACGTTGAAGCTGACCTTGTCAAGAGTAAATCCGTCATACTTCTTGGTAAGGTCTTTTATTTCTATAGCGTTTTCATAATCATTCATTTTCTGCTCCTCCATATAATAGTTCGAGCATTTCCTTCAGCTCGTCAAGGCTGAGCTCGCACTGTCTTGCCTTTTCACAGGCTTGTGCGAGGAGGTCTTCGGTCTGACGCAGATATTCCTCGCGGAGAAGCTCGGTATTCTGCCCTTTGACGAAGCTGCCCTTGCCTGTATACGACTCGATGAAGCCGTCACGCTCCAAGTCCTCATAGGCGCGTTTTGTAGTGATAACGCTTATGCGGAGCTGCTGAGCGAGAGTACGCATAGAAGGCAGAGCGTCCCCTGCTTTCAGCGTACCGTTGAGGATAAGTCCCTTTATCTGAGAGGATATCTGAGAATAAATGGGCTCACCTGATGAGTTGCTGATAATAATATCCATAGTTCACCTCATATTGTATATATACGTTATACACATTATAACATTTGTATATACACTTGTCAAGGGGTTTTTGAAAAAATGCAGAGCATTTTTTCAAAAGTTTAGAGTTGAGAGTTAAGAGTTTATGTGTTCGCTGCGCTCACACTATTTAAATAATATCGCCGCAGACGCCCCTCTTATAACTTTCAACTCCCAATTCTCAACTATTCAAAATCAACGGCAAAGCCGTTAATTTTGAATATGTGTATATGATAGACAAATGAAAACAGCCTTTTTTAGTCAAAATTGCCTATTTTCAAAAAATAATATAGACAAGCTCACGAAAATATTATATAATATAATGTAAGTATCTCGGTACCCGTATACCGTAAATGCGGAAACCGCAGTATTTCTGCGGCTTCGGAGCACTAAAACATGAGAGTTATCACAGGCATTGCAAGAGGCCGTAAGCTTGTCGCACCAGAGGGTATGGACGTAAGACCTACCGCCGACAAGGTCAAGGAAGGCATCTTTTCAGCCGTTCAGTTCGAGCTCGAGGGAGCAAGAGTCCTCGACCTTTTCGCAGGAAGCGGTCAGATGGGTATCGAAGCCCTCAGCAGAGGTGCAGACCACGCTGTTTTTATCGACAGTTCTCTGCGCTCTATCAGATGCGTGAACGAGAACCTGCGCAATACAGGCTTTGAACGACAGTCTGAGGTCATCAACCGCGACAGCTATGATTATATCAAGCTCACCGCTCAGACCTTCGATATCATTATCCTCGATCCGCCCTACAGACACAGCCATATCGCCAATATCCTGCCATTTGCGGCTAAAAAGCTCCGCGACGGAGGCATGATAATCTGCGAGTATGAGTGCGAGGCAGAGGAGCCGCAGGCTCCCGAGGGAATGGTGCTGAGAAAGACCTACCGCTACGGCAAGATCAATGTTACGATATTCTGCAAACCGTCCGAGGAGGTGGCTGAGGAATGAGAAGAGTTGCCGTTTGCCCCGGAAGCTTCGATCCTGTTACACTGGGACATCTGGACATTATCACCAGAGCTTCCAAGCTCTTCGATAAGGTTATCGTCCTCATATCCAGAAATGCAGGCAAGGCACAGCCAAGCTTCACGGCTACGGAGCGTATGCTGATGATAGAACAGGTCACAAGAGACCTTGATAATGTGGTTATAGATATCCTCGACGGACTCCTTGCGGATTACGTGAGAAATGTGGGGGCTGTGGCTATAGTAAAGGGGCTCCGCGCTGTCAGCGACTTTGAATACGAATTCCAGATGGCTCTTGCCAATAAAAAGCTGTATGCAGGCGCGGAAACAGTCTTTCTGACAACTGCTACAGAGAATATGTATCTCAGTTCAAGTCTGGTAAAACAGATAGCTTATTTCGGCGGCGATATTAGTCGTTTCGTCCCGAATGAAATACTCGATGATATAAAACAAAGACTAATTAAGGAGAGGTAATTGATATGAGCATTGATGAGATTTTAGAAGAAATGGACGAGCTCCTTGATAAGGCGTCCGCAGTTCCTTTTGTTTCACACAAGAAGGTCATTGACGGAGAGCGTATGAGAGAGCTCATCAACGACGTCCGTCTGAATATGCCTCACGAGCTTAAAGAGGCTAAGAAGATAGAGTTCGACTGCCAGCGTATCCTCAACGAGGCTAAGCTCAACGCTGAAAGCATTATCCGCAAGGCTGAGGAGCGTGCAGCTCAGATAGTTTCACGCGAGGCTATCGTTACAGAGGCTAAGAAGAAGGCTTTCGATATGCTCACAAAGGCTCAGACAGCCGCTAAGAACCTTCAGCAGAACGCTGCGGCTTCTGTTGCAAAGATGCTCAACGATACAGAGAATTACTACTCAAGAAATCTCCAGAGCATAAAGGTCGTAAAGGGCAAGCTCAGCAGCACTGTTTCAGCAGGTCTCAGCATGAACCCTGCAGATAAGAAAAACGGCTTACAGTAAGCAAAAACGGTACTCGGTGAGTACCGTTTTTTTAGTTTGATGAATTTCTAAACGCATGAATGAATAGCGAAAAATAAAAGCAGCACTGCGTATTTGCAGTGCTGCTTTTTGAGTATGAACAATAAAGAAATTATCTGTAGATAGAGCCGTCCTCGATGCTCTGGAGAACGCCTGCACAAAGCTGCTTCCACTGTGCAACTTCAGCCTCGTCGTAGGAGATGACCTTCTTAGCCCATGTTGAGCAGTGTGCACAAGCATTGGGAGCAGTCTGACCTTCTTCGAGAATGTCGTTTACGCAGAGTGACTTGCCGCAGTTGTTGTTATTGATGAAGTGCTCAAGGAAGCCGTCAAGCTTCTTGTTGTCTACGTAGAGCTTAGGAAGATGCATTGTTCTTCCGTAGTTCATCATTGCCTCAGGCTTGAGGTATTCCATCCATCTCATCTGAGGAGCGCCAACGGGAGGACCTCCCATAGGCATACCAGCAGGAGGTGCTGTGATACCGTGTGCCTTTGCCCATTCCTCAGCTTCGCCAGGTCTTGGAGCTCTGCCTTCCATTATCCATGGAGGAGGACCGCCTGCGGGCATACCCATTGGAGGTGCGCCTGCACCCATAGGAGCACCTGCGCCGAATGTAGGCATACCTGCTGGTGGTGCAGTCATGCCGTTTGCCTTTGCCCATTCCTCAGCCTCGCCAGGTCTTGGAGCTCTTCCTTCCATTACCCATGGAGGAGGACCGCCTGCAGGTCTGCCCATTGGAGGAACACCGGCAGGAGCGCCCATAGGAGCACCGGCTGGTGCAGCAGCAGGAGCACCGCCCTTTTCAAGACCTGCCTGATCGGGACGTGTAGCAATTGTCTTAGCCTGTGGCCAGTTTACGATGTCGAGGAGGTTTCCGTCGTAAGACTCTTCCATGTAGCCCTTAACAACTCTGTGGAGGAAGTCTGTTGTTCTTGTTCTGTCGATGAGCTTGATAGAGAAGTGCTTGTTGCCTGTCTCTTCTGCGAGCTCTCTGTAGTAGTGAACGTCCTCAGGACGGATGAATTCAGCTGTAAGGATAGCAGCAGGGTGTGTTACCTTCTTGTATGCACAGTTGACAAGTGAGTAGTCCATAGAGAACTTGTCAGGATCCGAGTGACCTACGAAGCAGCCGTGTGCAAGACGGAAAGGACATTCTCTGAGGCAGAGATTGTTAGCTATTACACGGAGGTGAAGGTCTGTATCCTTGTACTGTGTGAGGAGCTGCCTGAGAAGATCGAATCTTCTGTTGAAGCCGTGGTCGAGTGTGATCTCGTCTACGCCCCAGTTGCGCCAGTACTCGATGTGCTGGATAGTTGTTGGGTAAGCATAGAGTCCCAGTGTTACGAATGCGTCCTTGAACTCTCTCTTAACGTACTTGATGAGGATAGGGGAATTAAGAGTAAATGCCTTGATACCCATATCGTACATTGTATGGAGGAAGTCACGGATCTTCTTGCCCATTACAGGATCAAGCTCGTTCTGATCCATTGAAAGCGGGTTGATGAGGTAGTTGAAAGTAATGTCTCGCTTCTGACATTCCTTTACATAATTAGCGAGCTCATCAAGAGTGAAGTCCGGGATAATTGAAGCAGTACGTCCTCCGGGAAGTCCGTCGTGCTTGAGCTTTCCGAAAAAGCTTGTGATGGCGTGCTTCTTATCATACTGGTCTACGAAATCGAAGAGCTTGTAGTCAAAGTTACAGCCAAGATCGAATGAAATAGAATCCTGATTCATGTTTTCACATCTCCCTTAGAATTTTTATTCAGGACTTATACACTGTGTAATAACTTTTAAGCGATATACGCTCAGAAAAGCGTCTATGACAAGTGGGTTATGTAGTTTACGTGCGTTATTTCGCGGTTTTTGGCTATTATTTCCGCAGAAAGTCCCATATTAAAATTATATCATTTATTCACATTGCTGTCAATTAATTATCTGCAAGTGATTGTTTGGGGAAAGATAATCCTTTTTGTCAATAATTGACAATGAAAAGCAGAATTTTATGCGATAATGCGCCATTGTAGTAAATATCTGCGGTTCGGCGCGGATATTACCGAAAGGATAAAATAAACGCCGCCCCTACAGACATTTCCAATTCAAAAAGCCTTGACAAGAACAAATGTGCGTGTTATAATATATACAGAACAGATGTTCTGCGAAAGAGGTGAGACAATGGAAAGGACATACATCGCTATAGACCTGAAATCATTCTATGCTTCTGTGGAGTGCGTAGAACGGGAGCTGGATCCACTTGACGCGAATCTTGTGGTCGCCGACAAGAGCCGCACCGAAAAGACTATCTGCCTTGCTGTCACTCCGTCGCTGAAAGCCTGCGGAGTGGGCGGACGTCCGCGGCTTTTTGAGGTGGTATCGCAGGTGGCTGACATCAATGCCGCGCGGAAATTCAGAGCTCCCTACAGGCGATTCCGCGGAAAATCGTGCAGTGCTAAGGAGCTTGCGGCGGACAGGTCGCTGGAGCTGGACTACATCGTGGCTCAGCCGCGAATGGCGCTGTATATCGCCTACAGCACGAAAATATATCAGATATACCTGAAATATGTGGCTCCAGAGGATATCCACGTCTATTCTATCGACGAGGTATTTATCGATGTTACGGGGTATCTTGCAACTTACCGCATGACTGCCCGTGAGCTGGCTGTGACCATGATACGGGACGTTCTGAAAAATACGGGTATTACCGCTACCGCAGGCATAGGCACGAATCTGTACCTGTGCAAGATAGCTATGGATATCGTGGCAAAGCGTATGCCTCCCGATGAGAACGGAGTCTGTATAGCTGAGCTTGACGAGATGTCCTACCGACGCATTATGTGGGAGCACCGTCCGCTGACGGATTTCTGGCGTGTGGGGCGCGGCTACGCAAGCAGGCTTGAGCACCACGGTATGTTCACCATGGGCGATGTGGCGAGAATGTCTACTTCGGAATTCGGCGAAAGGGCGCTGTATAAGCTTTTCGGCGTCAATGCGGAGCTCCTCATCGACCACGCATGGGGCTGGGAGCCCTGTACTATCGCGGATATAAAGAGCTACCGTCCCGAGACAAACAGCATAAGCTCGGGGCAGGTGCTTCAGGAGGCTACAGAGCCCGAAACTGCGCGGCTCATAACATGGGAAATGGCAGATGCGCTGGCTCTTGACCTTGCGGCCAAGGGGCTGGTCACCGACCAGATAACTCTCACTGTCGGCTACGATGTGGAGAATCTCCGCAGGGAGGATATCATGCAGAATTACAAGGGAAAGGTGGTCCTCGACCACTACGGCAGAGCTGTGCCTGTTCACGCCCATGGTACGGCGAATCTGACGGCGAAGGTGTCGTCCTCAAAGCTCATCACCGAGGCGGCGGCGGAGCTTTTTGACCGTATCACCGACGGAGTTCTGCTTGTACGCAGGCTGACTATCTGCGCTAACAGGGTGGTGCCTGCGGAGTCCGTCCGCGAGGAACAGCGTCAGCTGGACTTCTTTACCGACTTTGAAGACGAACAGCGCAGGCGGAGCAGGGAAGAAGCCGCTCTGCGGCGCGAGAAAAGCCTGCAGCTTGCTATGCTGAGAATGAAGGAGCGCTACGGCAGGAATGCGGTGCTCCGCGGCGCTGATTTCTGCGACGGAGCGACGGCGCGTTCACGCAATCAGCAGATAGGCGGTCACAGGGCGTAGCTTTAGAGCTAAGAGCTAAGAACTAAGAGCTAAGAACTAAGAGCTAAGAACTAAGAGCTAAGAGCTAAGAAGTGAGAGCTAAGTAGGGGCGGATATTATCCGCCCGAAGTTCGCGTGATATACGTTTTGTAGGGGCTGGCGTCCTCGACAGCCCGTTACTGGCTGAATGATATCCCGTTCAAAAGGAGGAGGGCTTGAGCGTGTCTGATAAATATGATGATATCATCAATATGCCGCACCATGTCTCAAAAAGCAGGGGACAGATGCCGCGGCGCAATCGTGCGGCGCAGTTTGCGCCGTTTGCGGCTCTTACAGGCTATGAGGACGCCATTGACGAGTCCGCACGCAGGACTGACTCGAAAGCCGAGCTCTGCGAGGACGACGCGGCGGAGCTGGACAAAAAAATAAAGCTCCTCGGCGCACGTATAGCCGAAGAACCTTTCTGCGAGGTCGTTTATTTCGTGCCCGACAAGCACAAGTGCGGCGGAAGATATGCCGCTGTGTCGGGGAATGTCCGCTTTATCGAGGAGGCGTCGCGGCAGATAGTGTTCTGCGGCGGTATGCGGATACCTATTGACGATGTGGTGAAGATCTCGCTATAAAAGAGCAACAGCCCTACCTCCGCCCAAGGAGATAAGACTGTTCTGATTTGCCCTCTTACAATGGAAGGATAGCAAAAAAGGAATTAACAACAATATATCACAAAGACCGCCTATAGTCTTTGTAAAGGTTCTTTTGTTTAACGATCTCTGCGTGATACTGTAAAGACCACCTGTTCTGAGCTATCCGATCAGAACCAGCGTAAACAGCAAACCCGAATGCAGGTTAGGGGAGTATAGTGCAGAGTCTCCCCGCCTGCGGGCTTGTTGACTTGAAAGGAAAGCTGATGGTATTCAGCATTTATGCGGAGAGTTATGAGAGGTACTCTGCCGCTGTATACGAAGCTGTGAGAACAGCTTCTGTTTATAATGTCTGTAACTATTTCCGCTCATTATTATTCGGCGAGGACAAAGGAGAGCGGGAGAGGGACCGCTCTTCCTCTGTGCCATAGGCCTTGCCTCGTCGTTTAAAGTGAAGCCTTATCCGCTCTCGGTGCAGAGAAGCGGGCGTGAAGCCTCATTCAGGGTAAGCGTATCATGTGGGACCTATACGCGGTCCGTGTGCAGGGGATCTGCCGCTTAAAGCTGTATATCCCGTACTTTCAGAGAAGATTCGGAAAAAACAGCGCCTTGTATCAAAAGCTGTCATTTTGGGAGGGGTAACAGGCTTAAGGTGCTGTTCTTTCCTGCACTTTCTGCTTAGAGGGTTAGATAAGGATATTCTCTTGGCAGGGTTAGGAGCAATAATTCCCGTACATCTGCTTAGGAGGGTATCCCGATAAGCATTATTCAATTTTATCACTCCAAATAAAATATCCCGATAGCAATCTCTTATTGCTATATCATTATTATAAATAAAATGTGAATTGATAACAACCTATAAAATAAATATTTGGTGGATAAAATGAGGGAAATAACGTGAGTGTGCACAATGCAGGTAGGATTTTTACCAAAAAATTAGCCCGATTGCCAAAATCGTTGTAAATTGTACGGACATATATAATTTGTATTGTGATATTTATCCAGACATTTGGCTGCATATGGCAAAAAAATCTGCCCGCTTATGCGGACAGATTTTTCTTTGTTAAAGCGTTTTTAGTTTGTTTACGAGCTCCTCGGCGTTGTCTTTGCCTATATCTATGGTGTATTTCAGGTAGAACAGGTCAACTTCCAGTTTACCGTCGTCGGTTATGTGGATATAGCCGAAATGCAGGTAATTACCGTCATCTGCAAGTCCTGATGTGACTATATGGATAGAGCCGAGCTTGTTTGAAGTATCGAGCGCAGGCGGTTCCTCACCTGCATTTTGCAGCATGAACCTCTGAGCGCCGTTGGATAAGCCTGCTATCTGTGCAGGTCTGTCACTGTAGTCTCTTAAAAGTTCAAAAGCGGACTTTTGGTCGGAGAAAACGTAAAAACGTTTGTCGTTATAGTCGTAAAGTGAAGCTGCTTTCATGGTTTTTTCTGCATTGGCTCCGTTTAATATGTCTCCGAGAGTATCGGGGTTCCATACTTCGTTTACGCCGATATAACCTGTGTTTTGTCCGTATATAACGGCAACGCACATAAAATCGAGGTCAATGTCGCCGTATTTGTAGAAAACAAGGTTCAAGCCTGTTGTATCGTCGCGCTCGGCGGCTATGCTTGTGCCGAGATCGTACCTGCTTATGGTCGAGCCCGTTGTCCTGTAGTAATTGCCGTTATAGCGGAAGCCTGTTATGCTTGTTGTGGTGACGGTGGTCGCTATGGTGGTCGTTGTGGTAGCTGTGGTAGTGTAATAAGGTACTGACTCGGTAGCGACAGGGGAAGGTGAATCGCTCGGTTTTATCGTAGTCACTACTGTGGTATCGGGTATCTTGGTCGTATAGGCGCGTGTAGTGGAGTAGACTGCGCTTGACGTGGTATATATCCGTGTTGTGGAGTAGGCTGCGCTTGATGTGGTATATACCCGTGTTGTGGAATAGGATACACTGGTGGTATTTAACCGCGTGGTCGTGGTTGTTATTGTGGTACGTGCAGTAGTTGTGGTGAGTTTGCTTCTTGTGGTGGTTCTTGCAGTTGTAGTCCTTGCGGATGTCCTGCCGTTTTCGGTAGTGCTGCGGTGTGTTGTGGTTGTGGTTTTTCCCGTGACAGTTCTTACCGTTGAGGTTCTGCCTGTTGTGGTAGTAACCACAGTTGTACGGCGGGCAGCCGTTACCTCCATGAATGAGAATGTTGTGGGAAGCGGCGGTTCAACAGTGCTGCTGCCGCTGTTCTTTTTGTGTGTGGTCGTAACAGCAGGAGCGTTTTCGCCCGATACTGTTGTGACAGTTGTGCCGTTTTGTACGGCGGTCTCGCCGTTATTAGCGGTGACAACGGCGGTGGTTGCGGTCACAGGAATGCCTGTGTTTCCGTTTTCGTCCGTAGTCGGCGGAGCAGTGGTATTTGCTTCGGTAACGTTGAACTGAGATTTGTCAGGAGAAGGAGCAATGGTCTTGAGTGAGTCTGTACGCCAGATATTGAAGCCGACAAGCATCATAAGGCAGCAGCTGAGGGCTACAGCTGAGCGCTTGATAAATACTTCTCTTTTGCGCTTCTTTTCTTTTAAGTATTCGTCCCTGCGCCGAAAAACACTACGAGCAACGTCTTTATAGTCTTTCATACTCAAAGCCCTCCTTTTCAAGCTTTGATCTCAGCGCCTGTTTGGCTCTGTACAGGAGATTTTCTATCTGGCGGCAGCTTTTTTTCATTACCCTTGCTGCCTCAGAGTTGCTCAGCTCCTCGAAATATGTAAGGTAGAGCACCTGCCTGTAGTCGGGGTTCAGGGTCTCCATAGCCCTGTGAAGCGAGATCTTCTGTTCCTCTCTAAGATATTCCTTTTCTATGCTGCGCTCATCGGCGATCTTGTCGTATTCTTCGGCTGACCTGTCGGAGATACGGGACAGTTTGCGCATACCGTCCACCGCGACATTGCGGGCAATAGTGAAAAGCCATGTCTTGAAGGAGCTTTTTCCAGAGAATCTTGGCTTTTTTGCTGCGATCTTGAAGAATGCGTCCTCCATGAACTCCTCGGCAAGGCTGTAGCTGCCTGTAATGCCGCAGAGGTACAGGATAACTCCGTCTTTGTAATCGCAGATCATATCGACTAAGGCTGTATCGTCGCCCTCGAGATAGCGGCGATAATATAATTCACCCTTGTCTTTGTCCATGAGCGCCTCCTTTCTAAAGGATCTGTCCGCTCTCATTTATTAGACGTTTGAGAAAGCGGAAACTCTCAGTAATTTTTTGGTTTTTCAGATATTTTTTTAATTTAACAATTGAAATAGCAACAAATCATGAAGTTGAGAGTTTAGAGCTGAGAGTTGAAAGTTATGGTGCCGCCTGCGGCGGTATTATTATAACGTGAGCGAACACATTAACTCTAAACTCTCAACTAACAAAAGAAAAAGCAATAACAGAATAAAAAAGGGCGGACAAGCTGTCCGCCCGATGGTTTGTGTCATTACCGATTATCTCTGTTCACATATGAGCTTGATAGCAGTTCTTTCTTCACCGTCGATCTGGATATTTGCAAATGCAGGAATACAAATGAGGTCTATGCCGATTGGAGCAAGATATCCTCTTGCGATTGCGATCGCTTTCACTGCCTGATTTGCTGCACCGGCACCGACTGCCTGAACTTCAACAGCTTTCTGTTCTCTGATTACACCGGCAATAGCTCCGGCTACAGAATTCGGTGATGAATGTGATGATACTTTCAGAATTTCCATTACAAATAACCCTCCTGATATAAATATTTGTACGTTTAATGTCAAATGCCTTTAGGCTATTGTACAAATATATTATAACTTATAAATAGTAAAAAAGCAAGTGTTTTTATAAATTTTGTGGACTATCTTACAATTATTCTATTTATTTTGTGCGATTTGCCATCTTTTTCATTAAATTCAACTATTGTTCCACAAAGGAAAGAAGCGCCTTCTGCCTCCTGAAATTTCACGGGCATACGGAATCTAAGGCGATTTACCGCGGATTCCGTGTCAACGCCGAGACATGAAAACTCGGGACCGACCATTCCTACGTCGGTGATGTAGGCGGTGTGACCTCCGAGGATACATTCGTCGGCAGTCTGGACATGGGTGTGAGTCCCGAACATTCCGCTGACCTTTCCTGTGAGGTAGTGTCCCATGGCTTTTTTCTCGGAGGTAGCCTCCGCGTGGAAGACAAGGAAAATATTGGGAGTGTCGATGTTTTCAAGAAGCTCGTCCACTTTGGTGAACGGATTGTCAAGGGGGTCCATGTAGACCGTGCCCATGAGGTTTATGACGGCTACGGAATATGCTCCCATATCAAGGATACGGACTCCGCTGCCTACGCAGCCGCCCTCGGGGTAGTTCGCAGGGCGGACGATGTAGTCCTCGTCGAAGAGCTCCATAGACTCCTTGCGGCGGAAAGCGTGATTTCCTGTGGTTATGATGTCGGCTCCTGCGCGGATAATGGCGTCCGCAGAGCCGCGTGTGATGCCGTTGCCCTGCGCGGAGTTCTCGCCGTTTACTATAGTAATGTCAATGTTGTTATCGCGTTTTATGCCGCTGAGCTTGTCTGCGAGAAATTCGCAGCCTGCTCTGCCTACGACGTCACCGATAAAAAGTAGTCTCTTCATGGGCGGCTCTCACTTCTTGGCAGGCTTTTTCTTGCCGCCGAGGTCAGTATCGTATGAGATACCCGTGCCCTGAAGACTTACGGTAGCTTTTTTCTTGTTGTTTACCGTGAGCTTGACCTTTTTGCCTGCTATCTTCGGTCCCTCAACGGATATGCTGCCGCCTTTCTTGTTCTTGTTGAAGCGGAACAGCTTGCCTATTTTGAAGCTTTTTCTGAAATGAAATCCCATATCTTTCCTCCGAATCTTTGTAATTATCAAAAAGCCGCTTCACCCATGAAAGGGATTCCAAAGGGACTGTGTTCCTTTGGCGGAGTCCAGAGGCGGCGCCTCTGGCGGGTTTGGGCAGAGCCCAAAGAAACGAAGGCGCTTCGCAAAGGGTGAATCAAAAAACAGTCCAGTGGACTGTTTTTTGAGAGGGAACGCCTTGCAAGTGAAGGCGTTCCCTTAATAAATTGGCTTTATTGACAGTCAATCATGAAACTATACATATAATATATCATAAAAAATCATTTTAATCAATATAAATCGGAATATTTATTTTTTGAAAAAATTTTCCGCGAAATATAGCCCTGAATCGACAAATTTAAAAAAATCTGAAATTTTTTTTAAAAAACGCTTGACAAATCTTCAATACCGTGGTATAATTATTTTCGTCGTCAGGGACAAGACACCTGACAGAACAAAATAAAGCTTATGCGATGTGGGGGTTTAGCTCAGCTGGGAGAGCATCTGCCTTACAAGCAGAGGGTCACAGGTTCGAGCCCTGTAGTCCCCACCACATGGCCTCGTAGTTCAGTTGGTTAGAACGCCTGCCTGTCACGCAGGAGGTCGACAGTTCGAATCTGTTCGGGGTCGCCAACACGCTTCTGTAGCTCAGTCGGTAGAGCAGGGGACTGAAAATCCCCGTGTCGTTGGTTCGATTCCGACCGGAAGCACCATATAGAACGCGAGAGCGTTCTATATATAATGCGGATTTAGCTCATCTGGTAGAGCGCCACCTTGCCAAGGTGGAGGTAGCGAGTTCGAGCCTCGTAATCCGCTCCATAGTGGCGGGGGAATACTCTCGTCATTGACCAAATCCCGATGCAATAGCGTCGGGATTTTTATTTTTTCTGTGGCACGCCGAGGACGTCGTCCCCTACAAAGGAATGCCCATGGTTTCATGTAATGCATGGGCGGATAATATCCGCCCGTTAGGGGACGCCTTCTCTTGCAAGGCGTCCCTAATCGGGCTCGGCACCCTCTGTCAGCAAAGCTGACATCTCCCTGCACAGCAGGGAGTCACCCTCTCGAAAAACAATTCACTGGATTGTTTTTCGATTCACCCCTTGCGAGGCGCCTTCGGTTCTTGGGCTCTGCCCAAACCCGCCAGAGGCGCCGCCTCTGGACTCCGCCTAAGGAACACGTCCCTTAGGAATCCCGTTCATGTTGTCAGCCGGTAAATAAGGCGATGTTTTAACTGCTTACTACTCACTACTCTCTAAGCACTAATCACTAATAACTAATAACTGAATATTGAGTTAAAATTCCGCACAAAGAGCATAGAATGTCTTTGTGCGGATTTACTATATACAAAATTTAATAAAAATGTTATAATAAATATGTTACTATAAATATGTATCACTATATAAATCAAGAGGTATATGAGGTGAACCATGGAAAAGGAAATGCGCTATGCCGTGCTTATCGACGCTGATAACGTTGCGGCTAAGTATACTAAGTACATCCTCGATGAGGTGTCAAACTACGGAGTTGTAACATATAAGCGAGTTTACGGCGACTGGACAAGGGCTAACCTTGCAGGCTGGAAGAATATGGCACTGGACAACGCTATCACTCCCGTTCAGCAGTACAGCTACACTACGGGCAAGAACGCCACCGACTCGGCTATGATAATCGACGCTATGGATATTCTTTACTCCCATAACGTTGACGGCTTCTGCATTGTTTCCAGTGACAGCGATTTCACAAGACTGGCAATTCGTCTTCGTGAGTCGGGTATGCACGTTATCGGCATGGGCGAGCAGAAGACTCCAAAGCCCTTCAGCACCGCCTGCAATGCTTTCAAGTACCTTGAGATTCTCGCTGATGAGGAGCTTCAGGGCTCGGGCGAGACTGAAAAGCTGGAGATGAAAACTCTCGAAACGGCTATCGTGCGCATAATCACCGAAAACGCAAACCTCAGAGACGAGATAAATATCGGCGAGCTGGGAAGCAGACTTCTCAACCGCTACCCCGATTTCGACGTCAGAAATTACGGATATTCCAAGTTCTCTCAGTTCCTCAAGGAATTCGACGGGCTCAGCTTCCGTCAGGAGGGCAGCAGTATACTTGTTTCTCAGAAAACCAGCATGACAGACCTCGAACGCATAGAGAACGCTATTGCCGCTATTGTCCGCACAAACGGCAGCAAGGGCTATAATCTGGGCGAGCTGAAAAAACAGCTCTGCACGAAAATGCCAGAATTTGACGTAAAATCCTACGGCTATTCCAAGTTCAGCAAGTTCGTGGAGAACCTGCCTTCATTCAAAATAAAGAACAACACTGTTATGATTTCGGAGAATTGATTTGATTACTAAAAAAACTGCGGCGCTGCTTGCAGCGCTGTGCGCACTGCTTTTTGTGGCTGCGTGGAGATATATCAAGGCTGCGGGACTTCTCAGAAAATACCCCGAGCCGCAGTATCTCACCGAGGCGGAGGCGGAGTCCAGACCTGTCTACGATCAGCTGAGAACTGACGAAAAGGCTATATACACGGCGCTCTACCGCGGAATTTCACAGCAGCAGGAGTATATCCCCCTGCCTTATGAGGTGGACGGCGATCAGTACTCCAGAATATATTGTATTCTCGAAAAGCAGGAGGGAGAGTTTTTCTTCCTCGATTCGGTCTACTATACGGCGGCTAAGGTCCGCGACGCGAGGGTGGTCTACCGCGACCTGAATCTTATTGACATTCAGGAAACGAAGCTCCGCGATAAAGTCGATGCGGTTGTGGACGGAGCGCTTAACACCGATGACTACTCACTTGTGAGATATATAAATGATTATCTTGTCGATAATTGCAGGTACATAACAGGCGAGGACGTGGAATATGCGTCCACGGCTTACGGCTGCCTTGTGGAGGGCGAGGCTAACTGCGAGGGCTATGCCAAGGCGTTTGACCTGCTGGCGGCGGAGCTTGGACTGAAAAGCGTTCTTATAACAGGAACGACGGAAAGCGGCGAGAATCATGCGTGGAATCAGGTAAAGGTCGGCACCGACTGGTACAATATCGACGTGACATGGGCGGATACAGACGTCATGGGCGAGACCAGACAGATGTATTTTCTCTGCGATGACGCTACCTTTGAAAGGACGCATTTTGCCGATGATACGCTTTTTGAGCCGTTTCCCTGCGGAAATGCAGAGGATAACTATTATGTAAAGAATGGTCTCTACGCAGACAGCTCCGAGAGAGCTGAGGAGATAATCCGCCGTGAGCTCAGCTCGGGCAATGGCGTGATAGAGCTGCGTTTTTCTGATATATTCGTTTATGACAATTTCAAAAGAGAGTATATCGACACGGAAAAGATATTTGAAGTTGCTGTTGAAACGGGCTATCCCTTTGGTGCGCAGATCAATCTTTCCCTCAGAGAAAACGAGCAGGAGAACTGCATGACGCTGGATTTTACGGCTGAGTAGTGAAATTAGACACAATTCGGGATAAAGCAACAATCAAGCTTGTAAGAAATTCCGTGTTGACTTTGTTGTGCAGGCGTGCTATAATAATTAAGTCTCCGCGAGAGAGCGAAACAGTAAGCCTGCTGGCGCAGCATGGATAACTCGCTCGGAAGTGACAACAAAAAAATCTCAGAAAATTTTCAAAAAGGTATTGACAAAGAAAAATTTCTGTGGTATAATATTAAAGCTGTCCCGCGAGGGAGACTGAGCGGAGAGAGCGAACAGCATCTTGAAAATTGAACAATGCGAAGGAAAAAAGTAACGACCCTTGAGATTCCTTTGCTAAGTTGAAAGACTTAGGAAAGAAAGTCAAGAAAAGACTAAAAAACACTTTTAACGAGT
>Ga0129313_1000042_pt1 | contig 132868 bp, 122 predicted proteins | sample O1105metagenome_FD_94436 | JGI IMG/M metagenome (GOLD analysis project Ga0129313, IMG submission 94436) | Orangutan group fecal microbial communities from fecal samples from Wisconsin, USA - O1105 metagenome | ecosystem: Host-associated > Mammals > Digestive system > Large intestine > Fecal... | reverse complement strand
GATGTCTTGTAAGATGCTCATAAGAGAATTTTACAATAAATAAAGGCAAAGAAAAACCCCACCCCTCAAGAATGAGGGGCAGGGGAGCTGAGAGTGTGCTCAGCACACTTTTTTATTTAATAGGAAATTCCTTTGGATTTCCTATTAAACAAAAACGCTCCGCAGGGATGTGCACTCGCGTGAAAGGAAGATGTCAGCTAAAGCTGACCACGCTCGGCACGCAAAGTGTGCGAGCCCCTCATGAGTGAGGGGTGGGGAGATGATGTGGGCTTGCCCACTTTGTTCTACCAATATTATGAATAAGAGATGAGAATCTTTCAAATTGGCGAAGAAATATATAATAAAAATATGTTATACTGGGCTTATCAAGAAAATCGGGAGGAAAGATGGATATGAAAAGAATAGGAGACAATACAAAACCGGAATTTAGAGTGCGGCTAAGAGGTGGATTTTCCGACCGCAATGATATCAAACCGGAAAACAAAGAAATGCAATTTGAAAGTCTGGATGATAGGACCAGAACGGCAATCATTAACTTGACGGATATGGCATTTCAGGAATTGAGAAAGTGGGAATCTTATAGTGATATTCAAGCTTTTTTGCGAAGGCTTATGAGTGAAGTGTATGCCTTGGAGACCAAGCCCAGTTTAGAGTATGTGGAAGAAAAGGTAATGAATATTTTCCGGGAAACCGTTCGGAAGGATGATTACGATGCAGTATTTTCCGTATTGGAATATATGGCTCGTGAATTTTATGAGCTGAGCCAACACCGATTGAAGATGCAGGAATATTACAATGCATTGTTTGAAAAAGAGTATGTGGGGTATCGTTTTGTGGATTGGAAGATTGTGGCGATTACAGACGAGAATGAGATAGCCGCTATTGAAAAAGGAATTTCCGGTCCTTATGATGTGGTAAATATTCATATATCGAAAGCGATAACACTTCTATCAGATAGAGACAAGCCTGACTATGAGAATTCTATTAAAGAAAGCATTAGTGCAGTAGAAGCTTTGTGTGAAGTAATTACCGGTGTAAAAGGAAAAGAAGCAACATTAAGTAAGCTGTTAAAAAAGCTGGAAGAAGACGGGGTGGTAATTCACTCGGCTATGAAATCCGCATTTTTGACCTTGTATGGCTATACAAGCGATGCCAATGGGATTCGTCATGCAGGGAACATTGGAGGTCCGTCTTCCACCTTTGAAGAAGCAAAATTTATGCTGGTATCCTGTAGTGCTTTTGTCAATTACCTGATAGCGGTATCGGCAAAATAGGAAATAATGATACAAAAAAATCCATTTGAAAACGGAAAGTTTTAAGGGAGCAGTTCTTAATAAAGGAACTGCTCCCTTTGTGTATCTGTTGTTATAAACTAATTTTGGGAATCTTCTGTAACCATGTCTGATAAAGCATACTCACAACATTGAACCACCAATTCATTCATAGAAATTTCTTGTTCCTGTGCAATGGTTGAGAGTCTGTCTGCCAAATCTTTTGTAATTCGGAAGGTTTTATTTACATATTCTGTTTTTTGTATTTTAAACATATCATCACCTTCTCTTATTTTATCTTTAATTTCATATCAAATATACACCAACAAATAACAAACATAAATATAAGTGCATAATACACTTGAAATAATAAGTGTAAGACAATATAATAAAAGGAAAAAACGGAGGATAAAATGAGAAGAAAAATATGCTTTATAATTGTCTGTTGCCTGATGATGATATGTATGGGATGTGAAAGAAAGCAAGATGTGGGAGAAAGTACATCGCAGAAAACCGAGGTGAAAGAAGAAAAACAGGAGTCAAAGACAGAGACGGAAGAAGAAAAAAAGACATATCATATAAGTGAATCGGAAGAAACTTTAATGTATACCACAGATGTATTAAATGTAAGAAGCGGTCCAAATCAGAGTTATGATAAAAAAGGAACACTTCCGATAAATTCAGAAATAAAAGTTACGGGAAGATGTGAAGAAACCGGATGGTATCAAATTCTTTATGAAAATGAAATAGGATATGTGAGCAATGAATATGTGTCAGAAGAGAAAATAGAAATAGAAGAAAAGACAGAAAAGAAAAAAGAGGTTCAGCAACCACAGACCGGAGGAGATTGGGTACAGAATTTGAATATGGCACAAAATACAAATCAATTAATCATTGTTGAGGCAAGCGGAAGTTCAGCCAAAGTTTCCATGCACAATAAAAATGCAGACGGAACATGGTCGGAACTGTTGTCCACCTCAGCAGCTATCGGCAGAAATGGTATAGGAAAAACGGCGGAAGGAGATGGTAAAACTCCGCAGGGAGTCTATGGATTTACCTTTGCATTTGGCTTACAGCCAAATCCAGGAACCGCCATGTCCTATAGACAGGTGGATGAAAGTTATTTTTGGGTGGATGATTCTAATTCGGCTTACTACAATCAATTGGTTTCCACTAATGAGGTGAACTGCGATTGGGGTTCCGCAGAACATATTGCAGGAATCGGAAGTCCCTACAATTATGTGTTGGCAATTAATTATAATTCCTCCTGTGTACCGGGAAAAGGTTCGGCAATTTTTTTGCATTGTAAATCAGGAGCTTCTACAGCCGGATGTATTGCTGTACCGCAAAGCGTTATGATACAGATTCTTCAAAACCTTCAGCCGGGATGTGCCATTATTATTGATACCGCAAATGGTGTCCGCAACTATTAATCTTTTACTAGTACAATCTTTTCCACCAGACCGGCGGCATCACGGATACAGTCAGAACAGCTGCGGAGCGGTTTTCCGGTTTTTGCCCCCTTTAAATCCTTGCAGGTAAGCGAGCCGTTCGCTTCCAAAAATGATTGGGTAATAGCCTTGGAAATCTGATAAGTGGAGGCTTTGCTGTTGGGTTGGTTCAGATTTTTGGAACTGTGTATCATGCCTGCCACTGCACAGGCACCGGATACGGCACCGCAGGTTCCTTCCATACTGCCCATGCCCAGTCCCATGGCTTCAGTTACTGCAAACATGGTTTCTTCGTCCATACCGGCAAGGTCACAATAGGTACAGGCAACAGCCTGTGCACAGTTATAGCCCCGATTATGGCGTTCAATGGTTTGGTCGATTCTGGATTTCATAAAAATTTCTCCTTTGTTATTCTAGTAAAAAAGAATCCCGCAAAGCGAGATTCTTTGCCGCAGAGCAAAACTCTGCGGCTTTTTCTTTATTTTGTTAACAGCATCATAATCTCATTACTTCTTGCAATGAAGGCAGCCATACCTTCGGAAGAAAGTGGCTGATTGGAAATCAGAGCAAGGTCGTAAAGTTGTTTGCAGAACATCGGTACATGCTCGGAATCCTTGTTTTCAAAAATATATTTTACCAACGGATTGTTTGCATTCAATACCAAGGTTTCGTTTCCACCGAACATAGACGGATCCATGCCGTACATATTGTACATTTTCATCATGTCCTGCATACGGCGGCTTTCCTCAGAAAGTGTAATCATAGAGGAAATGTTTTCGTCTTTCAGTTTTGTAACCTCCACGTTCAGATTTTCTTTTCCGAGAGCTTTTTTAAATACCTCAGTCAGAGTATCTGTGGTTTCCTTCAAATCTTCCTCAGAAACATCTTCTTTCAGAGATTCTGTGACATCTGCGTCGATTCTCTGGAAACGGTAGTTCTCGTTTCTGGCTTCCAGTTGAGAGATAAAGGAGGTGTCAATGTTGTGGTCTAAGATAACCGCATCCATATTCTGCTCCTTGAACATACGAATGTACTGGCTCTGCTGCTGGGTATCTGTAACATAGTAAACAGTCTCCCGGGTATCCTTATCTGCATCTTGGGCAGTATCTTCAACAGTGGAATCGGTGTTTTCTTCCGTAGCTTCCTCCGTGTTTTCCGGCTCTTCCTTTTTCTTGAGAATCTCCGGCAGAGTAATATACTCATCATTCAGATTTTTGAAAAGGATATAGTCGTTCATCTTATCGCAGAATTTCTCATCCTTCAGGCAGCCGAATTTGATAAATGGGCTGATGTCATCCCAGTATTTCTCATAGGATTCCTTATCTGTCTTGCACATGCCGGTGAGTTTGTCTGCCACCTTTTTCGTAATGTAATCGGAAATCTTCTTTACAAATCCATCATTCTGCAAAGCACTTCTGGAAACATTCAGCGGAAGGTCCGGGCAGTCGATGACACCCTTTAACAGCATCAGAAATTCAGGAATGACTTCTTTGATGTTGTCTGCAATAAAGACCTGATTGTTGTAAAGTTTGATGGTTCCCTCAATAGATTCGTATTCTGTGTTGATTTTCGGGAAATACAGAATACCTTTCAGATTAAACGGATAATCCATATTCAGATGAATCCAGAATAACGGCTCCTTGTAATCTTGGAATACCTTACGGTAAAAAGCACGGTATTCTTCATCGGTACAGTCATTCGGATGTTTTGCCCAAAGTGGGTTGGTGTCATTCAAAGGTACCGGACGTTTTACGATTTTTGCTTTTTCCATACGAGGAGAAACCTCGACTTGTTCTTTGGTGCCATCCTCGTTTTCTTTTTCTTCGTATTTTGCCTCTTCTACAATGTTTTCTACAACGGTATCTTTTTCCGTTACTTCGTCAGCCGGAATGGTTTCGTACTCTGTCTCAGCATTTGCTTTTTCCAAAAAGATTGGGGTCGGCATGAAGGAACAGTATTTTTCAATGACTTCTCTTGCACGGTATTCATTGGCAAATTCCAGACAATCCTCATTTAAGAAAAGGGTAATAGTGGTACCCACTTCTGCCTTGTCGCCGTCTTTCATGTCAAACTCAGTTCCGCCGTCGCATTCCCAGTGAACCGGTGTGGCACCTTCCTTATAGGAAAGAGAATCGATGTGTACTTCGTCTGCCACCATAAAAGCAGAGTAGAAGCCCAGGCCGAAGTGACCGATAATCTGTTCCTCGCTGGCTTTGTCTTTGTATTTTTCTAAGAAATCCGTTGCACCGGAAAATGCAATCTGGTTGATGTATTCCTCTACCTCGTCAGCAGTCATACCAAGACCGTTATCTATAAACTGTAAAGTTTTTTCCTCCGGGTTTACAATGACTTTGATTTTTGCCTCATAGTCATCCGGGAGAGTGTACTCACCCATTAAATCTAATTTTTTCAATTTGGTAATGGCATCGCAGCCGTTGGAAATCAACTCACGGTAAAAAATATCGTGGTCAGAATACAGCCATTTTTTTATAATCGGGAAAATATTGTCGCTGTTGATGGAAAGATTTCCGTGCTTATTGCTCATAGTTAACACTCCTTTTGTTCAGAATTTTTTTCGTTAAGCCTTATTTTAGTATCCCTAAAATGAGATGTCAATAGAAAATTAGCACTCTTTTTAAATGAGTGCTAACAGAAATCGGAAAAACGGCGAAATATCAAGGGTTCCGAAATTATTAAAAGTTTATAAAATATAAAAATTAAGATAGAATATTGTTAAAAATATGACAAAATGCAGTACTTGCTTATTGTGTTAATTATTTAACAACATTATAATGAAATAGTAAAATAATGGACACAAATGAGATTTTGTCTATTTGGGTAAAAAATTGTGAAGGAGGAGAAGGTTTGTTAAAAAAAGAAGAAAAAAAGCAGCTTGATGCCATACTCAAGGCACATGAGTACAACGCAACTGCGGTAATTGCAATCATGCAGGATATACAGAAGATATATCACTATTTACCGGAAGAGATGTTGTCCTATATTGCAAAAGAGTTGGGATTGAGTGAAGCAAAAGTGTATGGGGTTGCAACTTTTTATGAAAACTTTTCATTGGAACCAAAAGGAAAGTATGTCATTAAAATCTGTGACGGAACAGCTTGCCATGTCAGAAATTCGACAGCAATTTTAGAGGAGATTCGTAGTCTGTTAGGGGTAACAGCAGAAAAACCGACCACAGAGGATATGCTGTTTACCGTTGAGACGGTATCCTGTTTGGGAGCATGTGGACTTGCACCGGTTTGTACAGTTAATGATAAGGTACATCCGGCAATGACTCCGGAAAAAGCGAGAACTTTAATCAAAGAGTTAAAGGAGGAAGCTGCAAATGAGAATTAATACAAGACAGGAATTAGAACAGAGAAGAAAAGAGTATGCAGCTTCTCTGAAAATGCAGAAAAAACAGATTTTAATCTGTGCGGGAACCGGATGTGTGGCAGGAGGTTCTTTAGATATCTATGCCAGAATACAGGAGATTCTCAAAGAGCGTGGAATTAAGTGTTCTCTGGTTCTGGAAAAAGAGCCACATGATGAGAGTGTAGGTTTGAAAAAAAGCGGATGTCACGGATTTTGTGAGATGGGTCCGTTGCTTCGTATTGAACCGGCAGGATTATTATATATCAAAGTAAAAGTAGAAGACTGTGAAGAGATTATTGAAGAGAGTATCGTAAATGACCGTGTCATAGAGAGACTGGTTTATCATGACCAGAAGGGTGTGGCTTACGAAAAACAGGAAGAGATTCCGTTCTACAAACAGCAGACCCGTGTGGCGTTGGAGGATTGCGGACGTATCAATGCGGAATCCATCAAAGAGTACATAGCAGTGGGCGGTTACAGTGCCGTTGCAAAGGCTCTGTTCGATATGACACCACAGCAGATAGTAGATGAAATTTCTGAGGCATCTCTCCGTGGACGTGGAGGCGGCGGCTTCCCAACCGGAAGAAAATGGGCTCAGGTTTTGGCACAGGATTCGGAAGTAAAATATGTGGTATGTAACGGTGACGAGGGAGATCCGGGAGCATTTATGGATCGAAGCATGATGGAGGGAGACCCTCATCGTGTTATCGAGGGAATGTTGATTGCAGGTATTGCCACCGGAGCTCATTATGGATATATTTACGTGCGTGCCGAGTATCCGTTAGCCGTAGAGAGACTCCAGACAGCAATCAATAAGGCAGAGGAAAAGGGCCTGTTAGGAAAGAATATTCTGGATTCCGGTTTTGATTTTGATTTGAAAATCAGCCAGGGTGCAGGAGCATTCGTCTGTGGCGAAGGTTCTGCCCTGACTGCTTCTATTGAAGGTAACCGTGGTATGCCTAGAGTAAAACCGCCTCGTACGGTAGAAAAAGGATTGTTTGAAAAACCAACGGTACTGAACAATGTAGAGACCTACTGTAACGTACCGCCGATTATCAATAAAGGGGCTGAATGGTACAAGACCATCGGACCGGATAAAAACCATGGAACCAAGGCCTTTGCTTTGACTGGAAATGTTATGAATACCGGATTGATTGAGGTACCGATGGGAACTACCCTGCGGGAGGTTATTTTTGACATCGGAGGCGGCGTCAAAGGCGGTGAGTTCAAAGCTGTACAGATTGGTGGACCATCCGGCGGATGTCTGTGTATCAATCCGTCAGAGGATCATTTGAATCTTCATTTGGATTTTGACTCTCTGAAAAAAGTAGGTGCCATGATTGGAAGCGGCGGTCTTGTTGTTATGAATGACAAGAGCTGTATGGTAGAAGTGGCAAGATTCTTTATGAACTTTACCCAGAATGAATCCTGTGGAAAATGTATTCCTTGCCGTGAGGGAACCAAACGTATGCTGGAGCTTCTGACCGATATTTGTGAGGGAAGAGGAACCATGCAGCACATCACGCTGCTGGAAGAACTTTCAGAGACAATTTCAGCTACGGCGTTGTGTGGTCTGGGAAAAACCGCAGCATCACCGGTAGTCAGCACCATGAAATATTTCAGAGATGAATATATCGCCCATGTAGTGGATAAGAAGTGTCCGGCAGGTCAGTGTAAGGCACTTGTAACCCTCCAGATTGATCCTGAGCTTTGTAAGGGCTGCTCCAAGTGTTCCAGAGTCTGTCCGGTTGGAGCTATTTCAGGAGAAATCAAAAAACCATTCACCATTGATACTACAAAATGTATCAAGTGCGGAGCCTGCAAGGAAGGTTGTCCATTCCATGCAGTAAAAGAAGTATAGGAGGGAAGACGGCATGGAAAAATATATGATTATAGACGGCGAACGTGTTTCGTTTACCGATGAGAAAAATATTCTTGCTGTCATCCGAAAAGCAGGAATTATCTTACCAACATTTTGTTACTATTCGGAGTTGTCCATTTACGGTGCCTGCCGTATGTGTGTTGTGGAAGATGAGTGGGGCGGCATTATTGCATCCTGTTCCACACCTCCGAAGCACAAAATGGAAATCCGTACCAATACGCCACAGCTTTATTATCACAGAAAAAGAATTATAGAGCTGTTGTTGGCAGCACATTGCAGAGATTGTACTACCTGTGAGAAAAACGGAAAATGTAAGTTACAGGAACTGGCAAGAAGATTTGGCATTCCGGGAGTTCGTTTTGAGAACACGAACCCGATTCGTCCGCTGGATACTTCATCCAAGGCGATTGTCAGAGATCCGAATAAGTGTATCCTTTGTGGTGACTGTGTTCGTGTCTGCAGCGAGATTCAGCATGTAGGAGCCATTGACTTTGCACACCGTGGTTCTAAAATGGAGATTTCCACAGCATTTGGAAAGGCCATTGCAGATACCAACTGTGTTAACTGTGGTCAGTGTGCGGCAGTCTGTCCTACAGGAGCAATTACTATTAAGAGTGATACCCATGATGTATGGGAGGCAATTCACGATCCGAAGAAACGTGTGGTTATGCAGATTGCCCCGGCAGTCCGTGTGGCTATCGGAGAGGCATACGGCTATGAGCCGGGAGAGAATACCATCGGAAAACTGATTGCATCTTTGCGGAAACTGGGTGTAGACTATATCTTTGATACCTCTGTGGGAGCCGATTTAACTATTATGGAAGAGGCAGCAGAACTGGTAGAATCTTTGGGAGAAGAGGACCGGAAATATCCGTTGTTTACCTCCTGTTGTCCGGCGTGGATTCGGTTTGTAGAGACAAAATATCCGCATTTGATGAAATATGTCTCCACTTCCAAATCACCGATGGAGATGTTTGGTGCGGTTATCAAAGAGTACTTCAAGAAACTGGACAAAAAAGAAGGAAAAGAGACCGTATCTGTGGCAGTGATGCCTTGTACGGCAAAGAAATACGAGGCTTCCAGAGAAGAATTTGTCCGCAATGGAGTACCGGATGTGGACTATGTCATTACTTCGGAAGAGGTTATCGGTATGTTCAAAGAAATCGGTATCCGCTTTGACCGTCTGGAACCGGAAGCATATGATATGCCATTCTCTATTTATTCCGGTGCCGGAGTGATTTTTGGAGCTACCGGCGGTGTAACAGAGGCAGCAGTTCGCCGTGTGGTTGAAGATAAGAGTCCGAAGGCATTAAAGGATATTGAATTTATCGGAGCCAGAGGAATGGAAGGAACCAAAATCTGTGAACTGGATTTAGGTGAGCGGACTGTTCGTATCGGAATTGTCAGCGGACTTGGAAATGCAGAGAAGCTGATTCAGAAAATCGAAAGCGGAGAAGAGCATTTTGACTTTGTGGAAGTCATGGCTTGTCCGGGAGGCTGTGTTGCGGGAGCAGGTCAGCCATTCGCACGCTCCATGGAAAAACGTCACAGAGCAGAGGGACTTTATAAGACGGATAAGGCACTCCAGATTAAGCGAAGCGAGAACAATCCGTTGATGGATACTTTATACGGAGATTTGTTGAAAAACAGAGAGCATGAATTGCTTCATGTACATTATCCGGATCATAAATAAGTGATAAAAAAGTATATTACAAATGGCGGTATAGCCGGAGTATTCCGGCTATACCGTTTTTATTGTGAAAACTATAAAAAAGACTCTAAAATAGAAAAATCTATCCCTTTGGCTAGTTTGCTTATGGGGCTTTAGTACTGTATAATAATATATAAAGATGGAAAATAATGAAGATTTAAAGAGGTGGTGGGAAATTGTGAAGAAGTATTATAAGGTTATATGGACTATCTTTTTTATACAGTTGATAGTAATAGCAATTGTGATAAAAACAGCAAAGGTAGATGACGTGACTTTGGCAAAAGGTAAAGTGGAGTCTTTTAACACTGGTTGGGTACTTATCAGAGAAGATGGTACAGAGATAGATTTGCAAAAATTACCTTATAATTCTACCAGCAGACCGAATGAAAAAATCGTTATCAAAAATACGATTCCAAAGGAATACTGGGGAGAGACTTTGAGCTTTTTGTCTGCTGACAAAACGTTAAAAATCACAGTTGATGGAGAGGAAATATATACCTTTGGATTGAATGATGAGAGATTGTTTGGACGTACGCCGGGAAGCGTAATGGTATTTGCTGACATACCAAAGGATTGTGAAGTGGGGGAGATACAGATTGAGATGAGTTCTCCTTACTCCAACTATGCCACTTATTTAACGGAAATATCTGTTGCCAAAAGAGATGTGGCAATTCTTCATTTTATAGAACAAAAAGCATTTGATATTATTTTAACAATGATTATTTTGATTGTTGCTGTGGCCTTTCTAATATTGGCAATTATGCAGAAAATGTCAATCAAGAAGATTGGTGGTATGGAATATCTGGGTATATATTTGTTACTTATGAGTATTTACTATTTTATAGAAACAAAACTACCAGAAGTATTATACGGAAATCAGACATTGTACTCTAATCTAATCTTTATTATTCTGATGACAGCACCTCTTTTTTTTGAAGCATATTGTTATGAGGCAATGCCTGGAAATTCCAACATTATATTAGTTGCAATGTCGGTTTCCACAGCAAATGTAATAATACAGCTAATTCTTCAAATTCTGGGATTGGTGGATTTTATGGAGATGTCATTTATTTCTCATGGAATTATTACGTTGCTTATTTTTATAAATGTGGTGGCATTAGGAAAAAATGCCAGAAAAGAGAAAAGTCTGGAAGCGGGCATGAATTTTCTGGGGATTACCTGTATGATGTTCAGTGCATTTATCGATCTTTTGAGAAGTTATATTATTAAGATTGGAGATTTTGGAAAAGCAAGCAGATATGGGGTATGTATTTTTGCAATTTGTACATTAATTATCTATATGCGTCAAATGATGCAAGAACATGTAAAATTTGTTGAGCAGGCAAAAAATGATGCTGTTGCGGCAAATGTGGCAAAAAGTCAGTTCCTTGCAAATATGTCCCATGAAATCCGTACGCCGATTAATGGAATCATAGGTATGGATGCCATGCTTTTGAAAAATTGTGATACCTGTGATGCAGAGGAAATCAGAGAATATGCAAAAAACATTCAAAGTGCCAGCCAGACCTTATTATCCATCATCAATGATGTTCTGGACATATCTAAAATTGAATCCGGAAAAATGGAAATTATTCCGGTGGAGTATGAATTGTTTTCAGTTTTGAATGACTGTTATAACATGGCAAAAGCCAGAGCCGATGCGAAAGATTTAGGGTTTGAGATGGAGATTGATTCAAAAGTGCCATCCGTTTTATATGGAGATGAGGTTCATGTTAGACAGGTTATCAATAACTTTTTGTCAAATGCTGTGAAATATACGAAGGAAGGAAAGGTAATTCTCCGCATGGGATTTGAGCGGAAGGCAGGGGAGCAGATTCTATTAAAAGTAGAAGTGGAGGATACCGGTATTGGGATTAAAGAATCGGATATGGATAAGCTGTTTTTGAACTTTACAAGAGTTGATGAACAGAAAAACCGCAACATCCAAGGAACCGGATTGGGACTTAGCCTTACTAAAAATCTGGTTGAATTGATGGGTGGAAAGATTCATGTCACAAGTGAGTATGGAAAGGGTTCTGTTTTCACTGCAACGATTCCGCAGCAGATTGCAAATCCTGAACCATTGGGGGACTTTGCACAAAAATATCAGCAATATATTCATTCAGCAGAGCTGGATAATCATGTCTTACAGGCACCAAAAGCAAAAATCCTGGTGGTGGATGATGTGGAGATGAATTTAAAAGTAGCACAGAGCTACTTAAAACAAACAGATGCAAAGGTAGATATTGCATATAGTGGAGAGGAATGTCTTCGCATGATTTGTCAGGAAAAGTATGACATTATTTTTCTTGACCACATGATGCCGGAAATGGATGGAATTGAAACCTTGAAGGCGATGAAGCAGTCAAAAGACCATCCTAATGGGAAAACACCGGTCATTGCATTGACAGCCAATGCAGTTGTAGGTGCAAAGGAGAAATATCTGGAAGAAGGTTTTACAAATTATCTGGCAAAGCCTATACATGAGGATGAATTGATGGAGATGCTCCGCGAATATTTGCCAAAGGAACTGGTGGAAATGAAAGAAAACACAAAAAAGACTGCGGACACTACGAAAGAAAAGACGCTGGAAGAAAGATTTCCAAGCTTAAATATACCATTGGGAATGGGATATTGTATGGATGATGAGGCTTTCTTTATGGAAATAATTGATACATATATTGGTGCAGATAGAAGAGAAATATTGGAGAAGGAATATGCCGAAGAATCATGGAAAAACTATCAGGTTCATATGCATGCGTTAAAAAGCAGTTCACTGACCATCGGAGCAGAAAAATTGTCAGAACATGCAAAGGCTCTGGAGCTTGCAACAAAGAATGCGGACTATTCGTACATTCAGGAACATCATAAAGAGGTAATGACAGAGTATGAGCAATTGCTTACGGAATTGCAAAATGGACGATAGGTTGAGGACATATCATAAGAGTCAGAAAGAAGGAAGTGACCACATGAAGTTATCCCTGACAGAGACCAAACAATTAAAAAATAGAGTAGAACAAATTTTGCACGTGCCGGGAAATTACACAGGGAAAATCTTAGAGATGGAAATGGTGGTGGATGCTGCACTGCCCAAAGAAACTGTAAAGGAAACCGTATCGGAGCTTTTGCTTACGTTAAAACGCCACAGCAAAGTCTTTCAGAATGTAAGGTTTAATTATACGCTTTGGATATCCGATCGGCGGATAGAAAATAAAGTGTGTCCTATGATGCTGGCAACCACCTCCGGTTTTTATGAGGACTATCGGGAAGAAAAGACAGAGAAAAGCTATGAATCCTTATTGGAATATCTTCAAAAATTTCAGGCAAGGTCCAAGCTGATATTGTTTTTGACGGATGGTTCTTATAGGATAGAAGATGAGGATGCAGTACAGGAAAAAATGCAGCCTTTTTTGGGAAAAAAGCTGTTGGTACTGACAGTCACAGAAGACGGATTAGAAATAGACTACCGCAGATAAAAGAAAGAAGGAATGGATATGACAAAAAGAGAGTTGGAGATTACCGATACGGAAGAAATATTAGACATATTGGAGAGAGGTCAAGTTCTCCACTTGGGACTCAGTGATGATAATATGCCCTATGTGGTTCCTATGAATTATGGCTATACATACGAAAACGGAAAATTAGTGCTGTATATCCACGGAGCCAAAACAGGATACAAATATGAGGTCATAAAAAAGAACAACAGGGTATCCTTTTCCATAGAATGTGATGTACTTCCTTTTGAGGGAAAGGTAGCATGCCAGTACGGGACTTCTTATGCCTGCGTCATGGGACAGGGAAAGGCATTTCTGGTGGAAGATGCCAAGGAAAAAATGAAAGCCTTATCCATACTGATGAAAACTCAGACAGGAAAAGACTTTACATTCGATGAAAAACTGGTATCCATTGTCAATGTGGTGCGGATAGAGGTCAGTCAGTTTACGGGAAAGAAAAGACCTCTGCCGCCAATGATGAAATAATTAAGAACGGACAGTCTTTTTTTCATACATACGTCTGGCAAGATAGACAAAAGGTGTGTCTGCCAGACTGGTGATGATGAAGATAAGGTAACTGGAAACGGCGATGGAAATGAGGGTTTTGGTTCCGTATACGCCGTAAAAAGCACCCCATGTAAAAAGTACCGCATTTAAAAGCTGTGAAATCAATGTAGAGCCATTGTTCCGAAGCCACAAAAAGCCGTGGGAATTTCCGGTCTTTTCACTGGTAAAATGCCACCATTTGTGGTAAAGCCATACATCGAAAAGTTGGACAATGACATAAACCGCAATGCCCACCAGCATCAGCCGTGGAGTATTGGAAAAAATGGTTTTCATAGCAGGCATGGCAAAGTCATTTTCATTTGGTGTATAAAGCAGCCATGACTGGCTGATGAGAATAAAAATAACAGAGGTTGCAATTCCCAGCCAGACCGCTTTTTGAGCGGTCTTTTTTCCGTAAAGCTCACTTAAGATATCCGTTACCAGAAAGGTGGAGGCAAAGAGAATATTTCCCAGAGTCATCTCCATGCCAAAGGCATTCACGATAATCAGCACCTCGATATTTGCGGCAATGGTAGCCACAATCGTCCATAAAAATAAGCCCTGTTCCCGAAAAATATAAAAAACAGCCAGAACGGCACTATAGGTAATTAATAAAGATAAAATCAATAAAAGTTCGTTTGTCATTTCTTAGTTTCCTCCAACTCCAAAATCTGTATTTTCCATTAAAATATCTATCCGGGGATTCTCGGCATAGAGTGGGTAAAGCTCCCGTGCAAAGAGTGAAATCACGGTATCATCCGGTTGAAGGGAGGAACCGTTGGGGGTCATAATATTGATACAAACCCGCTGAAAGTATGTAAGAGCCGTTTCCACATCCCGTTTCATGGAAGCTGTGGTCTGTCCGGTAAGACCGAATAAAAGGCAGGCTTCATCAAAATATTGGGCGATTTTTGCCGGGTCTTCTGTGGTAATCCCCTTATCCAAAACCTCTTCCCGGAATTTGAAATCAAAGGTTTCCACTCCGATTTTTATTTTTAGGGTAATCCCCTTGTCGGCAAAGCGTTTTCGGAAGTCAGCCACCGCCTCCCGGTGCATCCAGTGACATTCAAAATGAACCTGTGTAATGTCTTTTTCCAAACAGATATGTTCAATCAAAGAAAGGGTCTGTTCATCTAAATCCACAAAGCTGCCGGAGTTAATGACCTCCAGACAATGGTATTTTCCGGTTACCTTTTGAAGCTGGGTGCTGTTCAAAGCAAAATTGGCAGCTTCGTCCTTGCTGTAATCCAAGTGGTAGTCGCAGAAACGGCAACGCCGCCATTTGCAGCCGCTTCCCCGCAGCATAACAATTTCACGGGGGTTTTTCTCAGTAATCATTGCGTAACGTATCATAAATTCTCCTTACTCTCGTAGGAATTTTTGTATGGAGACCAATAAAAAAGGACACAAAAGCTGTGTCCATCCATACGAATTCCATTTTGATATAAAAATATCAAAAGAAAGTTCAATCCCTAGTTTTGTTTATAGACAGGATGGTCACGAACTGTCTTATGTAATTGACGAAAGGTATTGTAGCACAGCTTTCAAAAAGTTGCAAGATTTACAATCCTTTCATTTTTTAGTAAAATATTTAAAAATTCGATATCAGCATAGGAGGAGGGCAATATGGCAGCATTTGAACGTATACAATCGGGAATCCCTGAGATGGATCAGGCGTTGGATAACATTCGCTTGGGAGACAATGTGGTATGGCAGGTGACCAATCTGGAAGAGTTCCGGTATTTTGTAAATCCCTTTGTGAAACAGGCGTTGGCAGATAAACGGAATCTTATCTACATCCGTTTTGCAAGCCATGAACCTTTTGTGGAAAAACAGGAGGGGATTAAGGTCTATGAGGTGGAGCTTTCTCACAAATTTGAAACTTTTACCGCCACCATTCACCACATTATAGAAAAGGAAGGATATGATGCCTTTTATGTGTTCGATTGCCTTTCAGAACTACAGGTGGCATGGTCTACGGATTTGATGATGGGGAACTTTTTTAAAGTTACCTGTCCTTTCCTGTTTCAGTTGGATACAGTTGCCTTTTTCCCGATTATCCGAGGAAGACATTCCTATCAAGCCATTGCCAAGATTCGGGAGACTACGCAGCTTTTGCTGGATGTGTACGGAGAAGAAGAGCTGTATGTGCATCCACTGAAGGTCTGGAATCGCTATACGCCTACCATGTTCATGCCATATCTGTACAAACCGGAGTCAGGGGAATTTCGTGCCGTGACCGATGGTGTGGATATGAGCCGTTACTATGCTGTCCTGAACAAGAACCAGAATCTCGAGGAGGTGGAAACGGACAGTTGGGACCGCTTCTTTCATATGGCAAAACTGCAAAAAGCTGCGGGAGTTCTGCCTAGGGAAGCCCTTCATACCATGTGTCGGATTATGATGACCCGGGACGAAAGGCTGCGGGAACTGGTGGAGGAGTATTTTGAGGCGGAAGACTATTTTGAAATCCGAAACCGTATGATTGGAACGGGAACCATTGGAGGAAAAGCCAGCGGTATGTTGTTGGCGAGAAAAATTATCGAGAAAAAGCTGCCACAGGTAAAAGCAAAGATGGAGCCTCATGATTCCTTCTTTATCGGAGCGGATGTGTTCTACACCTTTATTGTGGAAAATAATTGCTGGGATTTGCGGATTCGCCAGCGGACACAAGAGGGCTATTTTCAGGTGGCACAGGAATTTCAGAATGCGATTTTAGAGGGACATTTCCCGGAGGATATTCGGGAAAAATTCCGAAGGATGCTGGACTATTTCGGAACCTGTCCGATTATCGTACGCTCCAGTAGTATTTTAGAGGACGGTTTCGGAAATGCTTTTGCGGGAAAATATGACTCTTATTTCTGTGTAAACGGCGGAACGGCAGAGGAACGTTTGGAAGCCTTGGAAGAGGCGGTAAAAAAAGTTTACGCCAGCACCCTGAATCCATCTGCTTTGGAGTACCGGAAAATCAGAAATTTGCAGGAGAAGGACGAGCAGATGGCAATTTTGGTACAGCGGGTATCCGGTTCCTATTTTGACCATTTGTTTATGCCGTATGCTGCAGGCGTGGGATATTCTTACAGTATGTACCGTTTTATGCAGGAGATGGACCCGGCGGCAGGAATGCTTCGGATTGTGGCAGGTCTTGGAACAAAGGCGGTGGACCGTACCCAAGGGGATTATCCGAGATTAATCAGTATGGATAAGCCTCTTGCTTTTGCAAGACCGGATGTGGCAGACCGCCACCGCTATTCCCAGAGAAAACTGGATGTGCTGGATTTGGAGAAAAATGAGCTGACGGAGGTATCCATGGAAGAGGTGCTGCCGCTGATGTCAAAGGTATGCAAAAAGAATCTTTTGGAGCATGATACCGATGCCGAGAGAAGGCTGCGGGAACAAGGACATTATCGGGAGGTCTATTTCATTTCCTGTCAGGGACTGGCTCGTAATCAGGTGTTTACCGATACCATGAAGGAAATGCTGGCGGTGTTGGAGAAAGTTTACGGAACGGCAGTAGATATTGAATATACAGTCAATCTGGGTGAGGATGATGATTTTGTGGTGAATCTGCTGCAATGCCGTCCTCTTCAGGTTTGTGTGGGAGGAAAAAAGGTGGACATCCCCCAGATTCCAAAGGAACGCACCCTCCTTCACATTGAACACAGCACCATGGGACGTTCCCGGGCGGAAGAGGTGCAGGTGCTGGTAAAGGTGGATGCCTATGCCTATTATAGCTATCCTTATGCGAATAAGCCTTCGGTGGCAAGGGCAATCGGAAAAATCAATGCTTATTTCAAAGAGCAGGGAAAGAGAATGGTACTTCTGGTGCCGGGCAGAATCGGAACCTCATCACCGGAGCTGGGTGTCCCGGTGGCGTTTGCGGACATCAGCGGATTTCAGGCGATTTTTGAGGTGGCGTACAGTCAGGTGGGATATATGCCGGAGCTTTCCTACGGAAGCCATATGTTTCAGGATTTGGTGGAGTCTGATATCTTCTACGGAGCAGTGTTTGAGAATGAGAAGCGGAAGCTATATCAGCCGGAGCTGATGGACAAGCTGCCGAATCACTTTTTGGAAATTTGCCCGGAATATGAGGAATTAAAGGATATGATAGAAGTCTGCATACTTAAAGAGGGAAGCAGATTGTACTATGATATGGAGTCGGAACAGGCAGTTTTACAGATTTAGACGGAGAGAAAAGAATGAACAGAGCAAAACAGGTTTCAGAATCATTGACATTGGGAATATTTCTTGCCTTGGCGGGAGGCTTTATGGACGCATATTCATATGTGTGCAGAGGAGAGGTGTTTGCCAATGCCCAGACAGGAAATATTCTCTTATTTGGGATACATATTTCAAAAGGAGAGTTTCCTATGGCATTGCGGTATCTCTGTCCGATTCTGGCGTTTGCTCTGGGCATTGTGGTGTCCGATGTGGTGAAGCATTATTTGAAAGAGAAAAAACTTCCCCATTGGCGGCAGGTTACCATTTTGTTTGAAGCGGTGGTTTTGGTGGCAGTTGGGTTTATGGCACAGAAATATAATCTGCTGGCAAACAGCATGACTTCCTTTGCCTGTGGCATACAAGTGGAGAGCTTTCGGAAAATCCACGGCAAGGGAATCGCCACCACCATGTGTATCGGAAATCTCAGAACCGGAACGGAGGCAATGTGCGATTACCGATATACGAAAAATCCCAAGTACCTAAAGAAAGGACTGCTTTTCTATGGAGTTATCGGATGTTTTGTTTTGGGAGCGGTTTTTGGAAATCAATGTGTGGGAATCCTGCAGGAAAAAGCAATTATGATTTGTTCCGTTATCTTACTGGTGGGATTTTTGCTGATGTTCCGGGACCGTGAGAAAAAATTGGCAGAGTAGACAAGAGAGGACTGTAACCAACTGCATAGGGTGCAATATAATAAATACAGGAAGTATGCAGAGGTGGAGCCCCAATGAGTGAAATAGATTGTCTGTGTGAGATAAAACAGGGAGAGAAGGCCGTTGTGAAAAAATTGTTGTCCGACGGAAGTATCCGAAGGCGTCTGCTGGACATCGGTCTGGTGGAGGGAACAACGGTGGAGTGTGTGGGAGAGAGTCCCTTAGGAGACCCTCGTGCCTATTTGATTCGGGGAGCGGTGATTGCAATTCGTACAAAAGACTGTAAAAAAATTATGGTTGAAAGGAATGCAAAATGGAATCAAGGGTAGTGGCGGTTGCAGGAAATCCAAATGTGGGAAAAAGTACGTTGTTCAATAATCTGACAGGGATGAATCAACACACCGGAAACTGGCCGGGGAAAACGGTGGGAAGTGCACAAGGGTATTGTAAAAGTGAAAAATATACATATCGGCTGGTGGATATTCCGGGTACTTACTCCCTGATTGCCCATTCGCCGGAGGAAGAGGTGGCGAGAGACTACATCTGTTCCGGTGAGGCAGATGCGGTTTTGGTGGTCTGTGATGCCACCTGTTTGGAACGGAATCTGAATCTGGCTTTGCAGATTATAAACCTTTGCCAGCGTGTGGTGGTCTGTGTCAATCTTTTGGATGAGGCAGAGAAAAAAGGAATTTGTATCAATCTGGAAAAGCTGTCGGAAGAATTGGGCGTGTCGGTGGTGGGAACTGTGGCACGGGAAAAAGAGAATTTGGATGGCTTGTTAAAAAAACTGGATGCATGTGTAGAAATGCCATGCAGGGAAAACCCAAGAGAAGCGAATACGGAACTGTCAACGGAGGAACAGGCAGCTTTTTTTGTGAAACAGGCAGAGGAGATTGCAAAAAAGACCGTTTCCTTTGAACAGGAGGAATATTACAAAAGAGACCGGAAATTAGATAGGCTGCTGACAAGTAAAAGAACCGGATATCCGGTAATGATTCTGCTGTTGGCATTTGTGCTGTGGCTCACCATAGCCGGAGCCAATTATCCTTCTCAGTTGTTGTCGGCTGGACTTTTTCAGATACAGGAGGAGCTGACGAAGCTGTTCCGGTTTCTGGGAGCACCGGATTGGCTCCACGGGGTACTGGTTTTGGGGATGTACCGGGTTTTGGCTTGGGTGGTATCTGTCATGCTGCCGCCTATGGCGATTTTCTTTCCCTTGTTTACACTTTTGGAGGATGCGGGATATCTGCCGAGAATCGCCTATAATCTCGATAAACCTTTCCAGAAATGTCATGCCTGTGGCAAACAGGGGCTGAGTATGTGTATGGGATTCGGATGCAATGCGGCAGGGGTGGTGGGATGCCGTATCATTGATTCTCCCAGAGAGCAGATGATAGCGATTCTGACCAACAACTTTGTACCATGCAACGGAAGGTTCCCAACACTGATAGCGTTGATTACCATGTTTTTCATAGGGACACAGGGAACCATAGGAGCATCCTTTGTCTCCGCCGGACTTTTGACCCTGTTGGTACTTTTGGGCGTGGGAATGACCTTTTGTATGTCATGGCTGCTTTCCAACACAATTTTAAAGGGAATGCCTTCTGCTTTTACGCTGGAGCTGCCCTCCTATCGGAGACCGCAAATCGGAAAAGTAATTGTCCGCTCCATTTTTGACCGTACATTGTTCGTTCTCAGGAGAGCGATTGCAGTTGCGGCACCGGCGGGAATTCTTATCTGGATTCTTGCCAATGTCACAGTAGGGGATGTAAGTCTGCTGGGGCATTGTGCGGCATTTTTAGACCCCTTTGCCCGTCTGCTGGGGATGGATGGAGTGATTCTCACCGCATTTATTCTGGGATTTCCGGCAAATGAGATTGTAATGCCTATTATGATTATGGCTTATATGGCACAGGGGAGTCTGATGGAGATGGAAAATCTGGCGGCAATGAAAGCCTTGTTTGTAAGTCAGGGTTGGACTTGGGTAACGGCGGTTTGTGTGATGATTTTTTCTCTGATGCATTGGCCCTGCTCCACCACACTTTTGAGCATAAAAAAAGAAACAGGAAGCCGGAAATGGACGCTGCTGGCAGCAGTCCTTCCCACCGGAACGGGAATGCTTCTCTGTTTCCTGATTTCGGGATTGGCAAAGCTTGTGGGCTTTGTGTAGGATTAATCCTTTACATGTTTTTTGATTGCTTCAAAACTCTCTTTACTGATAACGTGTTCCATACGGCAGGCATCGGCGGCAGCAGTTTCATGGTCTACGCCCAGACGCTCTAACCAAGAGGAGAGCAGAGTGTGTCGTTCGTAAATCATCTCTGCAATTTCCCGACCGCTTTCGGTCAATGTGATAAAGCCGGAGTCAGAAACGGTAATATGGTTCTTTTCCCGAAGATTCTTCATGGCAACACTGACACTGGATTTCTTAAAACCCAGTTCGTTGGCAACATCCACGGAGCGAACCACCGGAAGTGTCTTGCTCAGTATCAGAATCGTTTCTAAATAGTTTTCTGCCGATTCATTGACTTTCATAGTAAAATCCCCCATCTGGTGTGTACTTGATTTTTATCAGTATAGCATGGAGAGGGGATTTTTTCAAATCCGGGCAATTGATAAAAAATAATCAATTAGATTATTGACAACTAATGCAAGTTAGCATATACTAACTACGAAAATAAATGAAAATCATTATCAAATAGACAGAAAGAAGATGGTGGATGATGCCTTTAACAATGGTAAAAGCAGGAGAACCGAACCAGATTAAAAGGGTCGGAGGAAAAGAGGAAACAAAAAGATTCTTAGAGAATCTTGGTTTTGTAGCCGGAGGAATGGTTACTGTCGTATCTGAGATTGGCGGGAACATGATTGTAAATGTCAAGGATTCCAGAGTGGCAATCGGCAAAGATATGGCAAATAAAATAATGGTTTAAAAAAGGAGTAAGTATGGGAACTTTAAAGGATGTACCGTGTGGAAAGACGGTGAAGGTAAGAAAGCTTGCCGGGGAAGGTCCGGTAAAAAGACGTATCATGGATATGGGAATCACAAAAGGTGTGGATATATTCGTGAGAAAGGTGGCACCATTGGGAGATCCGGTGGAGGTTACGGTGAGAGGTTATGAGCTGTCTTTGCGAAAAGCAGATGCAGAGATGATTGAAGTAGAATAATTTTTTTTACCAAGCGGTTAGTATAGACTAACATAAGGTAGCAATAGCAAACAAAGAAAAGGAGTTTTAGGAATGTCAGTAAAAATTGCGTTAGCAGGTAATCCGAACAGTGGAAAGACAACATTGTTCAATGCACTGACCGGTTCCAATCAGTTTGTAGGAAACTGGCCGGGGGTTACCGTAGAGAAAAAAGAAGGAAAGTTAAAAGGTCATAAAGATGTTATTATCATGGACCTTCCGGGAATCTATTCTCTGTCTCCATACACCTTAGAAGAAGTGGTGGCGAGAAATTATCTGATTCATGAGAGACCGGATGTTATTTTGAATATCGTAGACGGAACCAATATCGAGAGAAATCTGTACCTGTCCACACAGTTGATGGAGCTTGGAATTCCGGTGGTCATGGCAGTCAATATGATGGATGTGGTGGAGAAAAACGGAGACCAGATTCATATCGGAGAACTGAGAAAGAAGCTGGGCTGTGAAGTGGTAGAAATTTCTGCTTTAAAGGGTAAAGGAGTTATGAAGGCGGCAGAAAAAGCTCTTGCACTGGCACAGAATAAGAATTTTGGGACCTCCGTACATAAATTTGCCGAAGAAGTGGAAGAAGTGATTGCACGCACGGAGGACAGACTGGATGCAGGAATTCCACAGGAGCAGAGAAGATTCTTTGCCATTAAGCTGTTGGAAAAGGATGATAAAATTCCGGAGCAGATGCAGATAGTACCGGATGTATCTGATTTAATCAAAGAGTTGGAAGATAAGATGGATGACGATACCGAGAGTATCATTACCAATGAACGCTATGTATATATTTCTTCCATTATTGATAGCTGCTGTACCAAGAACAGAGAGGAGAAACTGTCTGTATCGGATAAGATTGACAAAGTGGTAACAAACCGCTGGCTGGCACTTCCGATTTTTGCAGCAGTTATGTTTGTAGTATATTATGTTTCCGTTACAACCGTAGGAGATTGGTTGACGGGATGGACCAATGACACTTTGTTTGGAGAATGGATTGTGCCGGGTGTCACAAGTGCATTGGAGAGCATCAACTGTGCAGACTGGCTGACCAGCTTAGTGGCTGACGGTATTGTAGGCGGTGTGGGAGCCGTGCTGGGATTCGTACCGCAGATGTTGGTATTGTTTATTTTCCTTGCATTTTTAGAGTCCTGCGGATATATGGCACGTGTTGCCTTTATCATGGACAGAATTTTCCGTAAATTTGGTCTTTCCGGAAAATCCTTTATTCCGATGTTAATCGGAAGCGGATGCGGTGTTCCGGGTATCATGGCATCCAGAACCATTGAGAATGACAGAGACCGTAAGATGACGGTTATGACAACCACCTTCATTCCTTGCGGAGCAAAATTACCGATTATTGCATTGATTGCAGGTGCGTTTTTTGACAATGCCGGATGGGTTTCATGGAGTGCATACTTTGTGGGAATCGCAGCAATTATCTGCTCCGGTATCATATTAAAGAAAACAAAAATGTTTGCAGGAGATCCGGCACCGTTTGTTATGGAGCTTCCGGCATACCATATGCCGACCGTGGGAAATGTTCTCCGCAGTATGTGGGAGCGTGGCTGGTCCTTTATCAAAAAAGCAGGAACCATTATCCTTCTTTCCACCATCGTACTCTGGTTCTTACAGGGCTTCGGATGGGTAGACGGTAGCTTCACTATGTTAGAGGCTGAACAGTTAGACAACAGTATTCTTGCAGCAATCGGTGGTGTGATTGCACCAATCTTCAAGCCTCTGGGATGGGGCAACTGGAAGATGGCAGTTGCAGCAGTAACAGGATTGATTGCAAAAGAGAACGTAGTAGCAACCTTCGGTGTCCTCTTTGGATTCGCAGAAGTAGCAGAGGACGGAGCTGAGATTTGGGGAACGCTGGCAACCACCATGACAGGAATTGCAGCTTATTCCTTCCTGATATTCAACCTTTTATGTGCACCTTGCTTTGCGGCTATGGGAGCCATCAAGCGTGAGATGAATAACCGGAAATGGTTCTGGTTTGCCATCGGCTATCAGACGATACTTGCTTATATCGTGTCTCTCTGCGTATATCAGATTGGAACATGGATTACAGCGGGAACCTTTGGTATCGGAACCGTAGTAGCAATCTTATTTGTAATCGGATTTATTTATCTGCTTTTCCGTCCATACAAAGAAAGCGAAACTTTGAAGGTAAATGTAAAAGGAATGGCAGGAGCCAAATAAAAGGAGGCTTATGGAATGGGAACAGTAGTGGTAGGAATCATTGTATTCGGATGTGCGGGTCTGGCTTTGAGAAGTATGATTAAGGCAAAAAAAGAAGGAAAGTCCATACAGTGCGGTTGTGACTGCAAACAATGTGGCGGATGTTGTTCCCATGAACAATAAAGACATTAGAAATTATCGCAGAACCCGAATGCAAAAAGAATTGATTATTGAAAAGCTAAGAGAAAAGGGGTGCCGGATTACTAAGCAACGGCTCATGCTTCTGGATATTATTCTGGAGGAAGAGTACACCAGTTGTAAGGAAATTTATTATAAGGCACTAAAGAGAGATTCCAACATCGGAACAGCCACCGTATACCGGATGGTCAATACTCTGGAAGAGATCGGTGCAATCAATCGAAACAGTATGTACCAGATTACCTGCGATAAAGAGTGTGAGCGGGAGGATGCCTGCACAGTGGAACTGGATGATGACACGGTGTATCATCTGTCTGCAAAGAGCTGGAATCAGGTAATCCAAGAGGGATTGCGGGCATGCGGATATATGGAAAAACAAGGCATCCGCGCCGTGACTGTCCGGCAATGCGAATGTTTAGAAGAGAAATGTTGAGAAAAAGGCGGACTGCGATGCAGTTCGTCTTTTTTTATGAAGAGAGGAGGAACTATGTTTTTAGAAATACAGGGAATTGAAAAATATTATGGATGCGGAGAGAGTCGCATGAAAGTGTTGAAGGGAATTAATGCAGAAATAGAAAAAGGAGAGATTTGTGTCATGCTGGGTCCTTCCGGTTCCGGTAAATCGACACTGCTAAATATTATCGGCGGTATTGAGAAGGCAGACGGAGGAAGTATCAGGATTGAGGGAAAAGAATTGGAGACAATGGACGAAAAAGCCTTATCAGAATATCGGAGAAACCATCTGGGCTATGTTTTTCAATTTTATAATCTGATTCCTAATCTGACGGTAAAAGAAAATATTGAGGTGGGAGCCTATCTTTCCAAAGAACCCTTGGAAGTAGATGGGTTATTGAAAACGCTGGGATTATGGGAACATAAAGATAAGATTCCCAACGAACTTTCCGGAGGACAGCAGCAGCGGACCGCCATTGGTCGTGCTATTGTCAAGAACCCGGACATTCTGCTCTGTGATGAGCCTACGGGAGCTTTGGATTATAATACTTCCAAAGAAATTTTACAGCTTATTGAAACTATAAATCAGAAGTATGGAAACACAGTTTTGATTGTGACCCATAATGATGCAATCAAACAGATGGCGGACAGAGTGCTGAAGCTGCGGGATGGGCAGATACGGAAAGACTACAAAAACGTGGAGAAGATTTCGGCAGCAGAGTTGGATTGGTAGGTGAAAAGAATGAAAAATCCATTGATAAAAAGACTTCCGAGAGAGTTGAAAGAGGAGTTGGGAAAATACCTCATTATCTTTTTGTTTCTGGTGGCTACCATAGGCTTTGTGTCCGGCTTTCTAGTGGCAGACGGAAGTATGAAAATTGCATATGAGGAGAGTTTTGAAAAATATAAAATAGAGGATGGACACTTTGAGGTGGCAGAGGAACTGCCCGAAGATTTAATTACAAAACTGGAAGAAGAAAATGTAAATATCTATAAAAATTTTTATTTGGAAGAGGAAATGTCTTCGGAGAATACCATTCGCATCTATAGCGAGAGACAGGGGTGTGATGAAGTAAGTCTTATGGAGGGAAAACTGCCCGCTCAAAAAGATGAAATTGTGATAGACCGTCTCTATGCGGAAAACAATCAGATTAATATCAGCGATGTGTTAACCGTACAGGGAGAAACCTATAAAGTCAGCGGTTTTGTGGCTTTTTCCGATTATAGTGCACTATTTAAAAATAATACGGATATGATGTTTGATGCCAAAAAATTCACGGTGGCAATGGTAAAAAATGAAAAATTTGAAGAACTGGAAAATGAAAATATGCATTATTGCTATGCATGGAGAAATCAGGAAACACTAAGTGAGAAAAAAAGTGGAGAAAAAGCAGATGATTTATTGGAAATATTGGGTACAAATGCAGTGCTGGAGGATTTTGTAAAGCAGGCGGATAATCAGGCTATTCAATTTACGGGAAGCGATATGGGTTCAGATAAAATTATGGTAACGTGGCTTTTGTATATTATCATTGTAGTACTGGCCTTTATTTTCGCTGTAACCATTTCCAATACGATTGAGAAAGAAGCGGCGGTCATCGGAACGCTGCGGGCAATGGGATATACAAAAAAAGAGCTGCTGGCACATTACATGGTGCTTCCGGGGATGATATCAGTGATAGCTGCCATAGTAGGAAATATATTGGGGTATACCTGTATGAAACATACTGTTGTAGCCATGTATTACGGTAGTTATTCCCTACCTTCCTATCGGACAGTATGGAATGGGGAAGCATTTATCTTAACTACGGTTATACCTTGCCTTTTGCTGCTTTTTATTAATCTGCTGGTGTTGAATCGGAAACTGGCATACACACCTTTACAATTTCTAAGAAGAGATTTAAAGAAGCAGGGAAAGAGAAAAGTTCTTCGGTTGCGGAAGGGGTCCTTTTTTCACAGATTTCGCACGCGGATTATTCTGCAGAACAAATCGGCATATTTGACAATGTTCGTGGGAATTCTGTTTGCAAACTTACTGCTTATGTTTGGGATGATGATGTCTCCGTTATTGCAACATTACAAAGCAGATGTTTTGAATAGTGCCATATCCAAATATCAATACATTTTAAAGGCTCCGATTTCTACGAAAATAGAGGATGCAGAAAAATATGCGGTGACGGAATTGGAAAATGGTGAGGAAGAAGAGATTACCGTTTACGGTATTATGCAGGATTCTGCATATTTAGAGGAGATGGAATTACCTGAAAAAAAGGATGAGGTACTGGTTTCCGATGGGTATATGGAGAAGTACGGAATAAAGATAGGGGATAAGCTGACACTAAGTGAGAAATATACGGGAGAAAAATATGCTTTTACAGTGGCTGGAGAGTATCATTATCCTCCGGCATTAACCGTGTTTATGTCTCTGGAAAATTATCAAGAATTTTTTGATAAACAGGAAGGATATTTTAATGGGTATTTTACGGATGAAAAACTTACAGATGTGGATGAGAAATGGATAGGGTCTATTATTACACAGCATGATTTAACTATCATCGCAGATCAGCTGGAGGATTCTATGGGACCGGCATTTGCATTGTTTGGCGGTTTTGCAGTATTTATCTATCTGCTGGTTTTGTTGCTTTTAGCGAAATTGGTAGTAGAAAGAAACGGACTCTCCATATCTATGATAAAAATACTGGGATATAATCATAGGGAAATCAGCAGCCTCTATAATCGGAGTACTACGGTGGTAGTTGTGCTGTCGCAGTTGATTAGTATACCACTTGTTTATTTTATAATGGAAAAACTTTACAAAGCCATGATGTTTGAGATACGAGGCTGGTTGACTTTCTATGTGAAACCCGTGATATTCGGAGAAATATTTTTATTAGGAGTTTTCGTGTATGCCATAGCGACAATTTGGCTGAATAAAAAAATCAAACGGATTCCGATGGGCGAGGCTCTGAAAAGTACAGAATAGAATTATTGAGAAAACCGAACCATTAAAGGGGTTGATTTCCGTAAAGAAATCCTGTAACCTATACATTAGTTAGTTGAAACTAACTAGAAAGGAAAGAGCTATGAGCAAGGAAGTATTTCAAATGGTGGAAGAACTGAATCAGGAGGATTTGCAGACCCAGTTAGCGTTGCAATGTGCACCTCTTTTGACAGGGATTAAGGTATCCAATCTGCTGAGCGTGAAAAATCAAAGCGAGGAGGATATATTTGAAATGTTCCGGGAAACCAGAATTTCCGTAAAACCAATCTATCAGTCGGAGGAAAAGCGGATATATCTTCTCTATCAAAGGGAAGAGCTGGAAGCGTATCTGAACACAGAAGAGGTGGCAGAGACTATGAAGATGTTCGGCTATGAAGAACTGGAGCCGGACAGTATCTGTGAAGAACTGAAAAAAAGATATGCTTGCTATATGGAGGAAAAGGGAGCCTTTCCCCATGAGATAGGATTGCTGCTGGGATATCCGGTGGAGGATGTGTTGGGATTTATCCGCCATCAGGGGAAAAATTATCTTTACACCGGTTACTGGAAGGTATACGGAAATGTGGTGGAGGCCGTAGCACTTTTTGAAGCATACAACCAAGCGAAGGAGCGAGTGATTCGGATGCTTTCGCACGGAATAGAAATCAGGAGGATGTTAGCATGAGTAAAATAACCGTAGCATATTGGTCACAGGGTGGCAATACACAGGCAATGGCAGAAGCCATCGGTGAGGGAATCAAAGAAGCAGGAAAGGAATGTGCGGTGGTTTCCGTATCGGACATGGCACCACAGGATTTGGAGAGTGAAAGCGTATTTGCTTTAGGATGCCCGGCAATGGGAGCAGAGGTTCTGGAGGAAAGTGAAATGGAACCTTTCGTAGAGGAAGTTGAGAAGTTTGCAAAAGGAAAAAATATTGCCCTTTTTGGCTCCTACGGATGGGGTGACGGAGAATGGATGCGTGACTGGGAGCAGAGAATGTCAGATGCAGGAGCAAACGTATTAAACCGTGAGGGATTGATTTGTCATGAGTACCCGGATGCAGATGCTTTAGAAGAATGTAAGAGTCTGGGAAAACAGTTGGCATCCCTGTAAAAACCGTTTTGGGAAAGTGTAGGTAGAGAGTATGAGTGTTGTGATTGTAGGAGGCCATGACCGCATGGTTGCCCAATATAAAAAAATCTGCAAAAGCCATAACTGCAAAGCAAAGGTGTTTACCAAGAAGGCGGGAAATCTCGGAAATCAGATTGGAAGTCCCGACGTACTGATTGTTTTTACCAATACGGTTTCCCATCAGATGGTAAAATCCGCAGTAGGTGAAGCAGAGAAAAGCCATGCAAATATTATCCGTTGTCATACCAGCAGCGGCAGTGCATTAAATGAGATTTTGGAAAATATTAAAATAAGTCAATAAAAGTGATTAAATTTAATCATTTTCAAATGCGTTATTTTGTGATAGGATGGGTACATACGAAAAAGGCAATGAAGAGGAATAGTAGTTATGGACGATTCCCACAGAGAGCTGCCGTTTGGTGGAAGGCAGCGGAATCCAGATAATGAACTGGCCTTGAAGCCGCCGGCTGAACCGAAAGAAGTAGGTCGTGACGGATACCCACCGTTATCGGGGCAGGCATGATAGTGCCCATGAGAGCATGTCGCAGGACATGAAGTAGAGTGGTAACGCGCAAGATAATTCTTCCGTCTCTATTCCGTAACAGGATATAGAGACGGATTTTTGTTATGGCGACGAGGAAAATGGATACTGTGCTTGCACAAGTGGACATTTGACGACCGCTAATCAGAGCGAGATTCGCAAAGCGTATCTCGTCTCTGTATGAAAAAAGAAATTAGGAGGTTCTATAATGAAGAATGCACAGAAATATGAAAGACAATATTTTATGCCGCCGGTCTGTGAGTATGACTGGGTCAAAAAGGATCATGTAGATAAGGCACCAATCTGGTGTTCCGTAGATTTAAGGGACGGAAATCAGGCATTGATTGAGCCTATGAGCTTAGAAGAAAAACTGGAGTTTTTCCAGATGCTTGTAAATATCGGCTTTAAGGAGATTGAGGTGGGATTTCCGGCTGCCTCCGAAACAGAATATGATTTTATGAGAACTTTGATTGAGCGGGATATGATACCGGATGATGTGACGGTACAGGTGCTGACACAGGCGAGAGAACATATCATTAAGAAAACCTTTGAAGCGGTAAAGGGTGCTCCTCATGCGGTGATTCATCTGTATAATTCCACTTCCGTGGCTCAGAGAGAGCAGGTGTTTAAAAAGAGCAAAGAGGAGATTTTGCAAATTGCCGTAGATGGTGCTAAACTGTTAAAAGAGCTGGCTGATGAGACAGACGGTAACTTTTCCTTCCAGTATAGCCCGGAGAGTTTTCCGGGAACAGAAGTGGACTATGCGGTGGATGTCTGCAATGCGGTGCTGGATGTCTGGCAGCCGGATGCGGAAAACAAGGCAATCATCAACATTCCGACCACCGTGGAAAATGCCATGCCGCATGTTTTTGCCACGCAGGTGGAATATATCAATAAACATCTCAAATACCGTGACGGTGTGATTCTCTGTCTCCATCCTCACAATGACCGGGGCTGCGGTGTCAGTGATGCGGAACTGGGAATTTTAGCGGGAGCGGAGCGTATCGAGGGAACCCTTTTTGGAAACGGTGAGAGAACCGGTAATGTGGATATCATAACTCTTGCCATGAATATGTTTTCCCATGGGGTGGACCCGAAACTGGACTTTTCCAATATGGGAGAAATCCGTAATACCTATGAGCGTCTGACCCGTATGAGGGTAGACCCACGTCAGCCTTATGCAGGAGATTTGGTATTTACTGCGTTTTCAGGCTCTCATCAGGATGCCATTGCAAAGGGAATGTCCTGCTTAAAGGACAAAGACCATGCAATCTGGAGTGTGCCATATCTGCCGATTGACCCGATGGATGTGGGCAGAACCTATGATGCGGATGTTATTCGTATCAACAGTCAGTCCGGTAAAGGCGGTGTCAACTATATTCTGAAACAGAACTTTGGAATTTCCATTCCGGAGAAAATGCGTGAAGAGGTTGGATATGCGGTAAAACAGGTGTCCGACGAGGAACACAAGGAGCTTTCTCCACAATGGGTATATGAGATTTTTGAAGACCGTTACATCAATTATATGCCGTACTTCCAGATTCAAGAGGCACATTTTACACAGGTAGACGGAATTATGGCGGAGGCAACCATTGCCTGCGGAGATAAAAAATCTGTGGTGGATGCCAACGGAAACGGACGTCTGGATGCCATCAGCAATATCATTAAGCAGTATTTTGGCATAAGCTATGAGCTGTCTGTTTACGAGGAACACGCATTGACCCAGGGATCTTCCTCCAAAGCCATTGCCTTTGTGGGAATCACCTGTGCAGGAAAGGCATACTGGGGAGCGGGAATGGATGAGGATATCATTAAAGCATCCATCCACGCACTTACGGTGGCAGTCAATAAGATTCCACAGATTCAGAAGGAAAATGCATCACAGGATGAGAGACTGGTCAGTATGATGAATTATATGCAGACCAATTATCAGACCGTTACCTTAGAGGGAATGGCAGAGCAGTTCCATCTCTCCACACCGTATGTATCCAAATACATCAAGGATAAGTCGGGAAAAACCTTTGGAGAGCAGTTGATGAATATCCGTATGAAAAAGGCAAAGACTCTCTTAAAAAACGGCAGCATGACGGTGGAGAACATAGCCCATGCCATCGGCTATCCAAATGTGGAGAATTTCAGCCGTGCTTTTAAGAAAAATTTTGAAATGACACCGATGCAATATCGGAATACAAGTAAAGCGAATTAAGGTGAAGTAATTTAAATGAAGAATAACAGGAACTATGAGATAGATATGTGTCATGGTCCGATTTTAAGAAAGATGCTGGTTTTTACCATACCGTTAATCTGTTCCAGTATATTACAGTTGTTGTTCAACGCAGCAGATGTGATTGTAGTGGGACGGTATGCAGGGGATAACTCCCTTGCAGCGGTTGGTTCAACCGGCTCTTTAATTGGTCTGATTACAAATCTGTTTTTAGGATTATCGGTAGGTGCCAATGTATTGGTGGCACGGTATTATGGTGCAAAAAGAGAAGAAGAATTAAGCGAGACAGTGCATACCGCAATTCTGGTAAGTATTTACAGCGGTGTGTTGCTGACTTTTGTAGGCGTCTTTGGAGCAAAACAGATTCTGGTGTGGATGCAGACCCCAAAAGAGGTAGTAGGACTGGCAACCCTCTATCTTCGGATTTATTTTCTGGGAATGCCGTCAATGATGGTCTACAACTTCGGAAGTGCAATATTAAGAGCCGTGGGGGATACCAAAAGACCTCTTTATTTCCTGACGGGAACCGGTGTTGTGAATGTGCTGTTAAATTTGCTATTTGTCATAAAATTTCAATGGGATGTGGCAGGGGTTGCCACCGCCACAGTGATTTCACAGACCATTGCGGCATTGCTGATTTTGGGATGTCTGAGAAGAGAACAGGGAGGAATCCGTCTGGTTTTGGGGGAACTGCACATCCACAAGGATAAAATCATAGGTATTGTGAAAATAGGAATCCCGGCGGGGATTCAGGGAATTATTTTTGCCCTTTCCAATGTTTTGATACAATCATCGGTAAATTCCTTCGGTGCTGTCATTGTTGCGGGAAACTCTGCGGCAATTAATATCGAGAGTTTTGTGTATATTACTATGAATGCTTTTCATCAAGCCACCATATCCTTTGTGGGACAGAATATGGGAGCGGGAAACTATAAGCGGATTAACAGAATTGTGCTTTTGGGAGAAATCTGTGTGATGACAGTGGGACTGGTTTTCGGCAATCTGGTGGTACTGGGAGGAAAAACCCTGCTGGGATTTTATACTACCAATGGTGCAGTGGTCAAAGCGGGAATGCGGAGGCTCCGTTCCATCTGCACTGTCTATGCTCTTTGCGGTATGATGGACGTTATGGTAGGAGCATTGCGGGGAATCGGTTATTCCATGATTCCTATGCTGGTATCTATTGTGGGAGTGTGCGGTGTGCGGATACTCTGGCTGGCGACGGTATTTCAGATTCCAGAGTATCACAATATAGAAATGATTTATTTTTCTTATCCTGTGTCATGGACCCTTACTTTTCTGGTTCAGGTACTGTGCTTTTTCTGGGCGAAAAAACGAATTACGAAAAAAGCAGAGGTAGGAGTATAGAAAAATGATATATTAGATGTGCATAGTTCTTATTAACAGAACTTTTGTTGTATTATAGTTTCGACAAAAACAAATTTAGAATCTTTTCGAGCAAAATTCGAGAATTTTAGAATCTGCGGCTGAAATTATGTTTTATGTCTCTTTCACCGACTGAACTGCCCACGAGGGATGTCCGACCGGAGGAAGACAAAAAATGAGAACTTTTTAGTAGCATTAAATAGACGTCCTCACAGACGTTATAAAATCGCAGCATCAGAAACTCGACTCGTTCTATTATAAAAACACGATAGAACAAGTCTCAAACAGTCTGATGCTGCGATTACGTTTTGTTCGGACGTCTATATAAATGCTACACAAAAGTTCCCAAAAAATGTCTTCATCCGGCGGACATCTCACGTGGCTGTACAGGCGTTGAAAAGACATGAATAATAACATCTTTCAGCCGCAGGTTCGTAAAAATTCCGAATTTCGTGAGATGATTTGAAAATTTGTTTTTGTCAAAACTGTGATACAATATAACTTCTAATAATAAGAACTATGCATATCTAAAATCTCGTTTTGATAGGCTCTCTTTTCTGGGTTTAAGATGAAACTTTTTTGAAGCGGGAATGAAATTTGTCACCGCCGCAGCAATGTCGTTCTCCGTCATCTTCATAGATGATATAGTCTCCCTCACGGATAAAAACAACACCTCTCCGGTTTTGAATAAAAGGACATAGGAACTGTCCATTTTCCTGTTCTAATTTTACAAGACCATCTGGGGAAATCCAACCGTGGGTTACTACGCTGGTCCACGGTTCGTAGCCATCTTCCATACCTTTTCCCGGCTCATATTTTTGTGCTTCTATGTCCAGAGATATTCTTTGATATTTTTCTTTCATAAGCCACCTCCTGTCGAACTCCTTTCTGTTTTATTATAATATATTTTGGGGTATAAGAAAAGAAAAATTTCTGAGCAAGTGACTTTGCAGTTCCGGCTGAAAATGTTATGATGATGTAAAAGACAATCTTTGAAATAGGAGCAGGATATGGAAACACGGGAAATCTTAGAAAAAGTAAAAAAAGGAGAACTGTCCGTAGAGCAGGCAGAGCAGTATTTCCGGCGGGAACCTTTTGAGGAGATGGGGTATGCAAAGCTGGATACCCACCGGAAGCTTCGGATGGGATTTCCGGAGGTTATTTACTGTGAGGGAAAGACGGAGGAGCATCTGAGTAATATTTTTGAACATCTTTATGTGGAAAACGGAGAAGTGTTTGGTACGAGAGCTTCCAAAGAGCAGTATGAAATGATTTCAAAGAAGTATCCACAGGTCCAGTATGATGAGCTTTCACGGATTATTAAGATAGAAAAAGAGGGAAAAGAGCATATCGGAAAGATTGTAGTATGCAGTGCAGGCACAGCGGATATTCCTGCGGCGGAAGAGGCTGCACAGACCGCAGAATATTTTGGCAGCTATGTGGAACGGATTTACGATATCGGTGTCTGTGGGATTCACCGGATGCTGTCAAAATTAGAGCAGATTCAAAGTGCCAACTGTGTCATTGCGGTGGCAGGCATGGAGGGGGCTTTGGCAAGTGTTTTGGGAGGTATGGTGGATAAGCCGGTAATTGCGGTGCCTACTTCTGTGGGATATGGAGCCAGTATGCATGGTCTTTCCGCCCTTCTTACCATGATTAATTCCTGTGCTAACGGCGTGGCAGTGGTAAATATAGACAACGGCTATGGTGCCGGATATCTGGCAACACAGATTAACAGACTGGGGGCGAAGGAATGAGCAGGACACTTTATTTAGAGTGTACATCGGGAATCAGCGGCGATATGTTTGTGGCTGCTTTGCTGGGATTAGGAGCAAAACGTCAGGTGTTGGAGCAGGCGTTACACAGTCTTCCGGTACAGGGATTTTCTACAAAAATTTCCCAGGTGGAGAAGTCGGGAATTATGGCGTGGGATTTTGCGGTACAGTTGGAGCCGGAATATGAAAACCACGACCATGACATGGAATATCTCCATGGAACTTTCGGGAAAGAAAAGCAGACCCATCAGGAGGCGAAGCATTTCCATCGGGGCTTGACAGAAATATATGAAATTTTGGATAAAACAGAGCTTAGTGAAAATGCCAGGGAAACGGCAAAACGTATTTTTTCTGTTCTGGCAAAGGCAGAGGGCAGGGTCCACGGGGTACCAGAGGAAAAGGTACATTTCCATGAAGTGGGAGCCATAGACTCCATCGTGGATATCACCGCCGCCGCAGTATGTCTGGACAATCTGAGTATTACAAAAGTGATTGTTCCGGGTCTGACAGAAGGACAGGGAACGGTTCGCTGTCAACACGGAATCCTTCCGATTCCGGTTCCTGCCGTTGCCGCTATTGTGGCAGAGTATGAGATACCCCTTCGGATTGCAGAAGTACAGGGAGAATTTGTGACACCCACCGGAGCAGCCATCGTAGCTGCCATCAGAACTGATGGACAGTTGCCGAAGCAGTTTCGGATTCAGAGGATTGGAATAGGAGCTGGAAAGAGAACTTATGAAAGTCCCGGCATTTTGCGGGCAATGCTGATCGAAGAAGAAATAAAAGCAGAAGAGGATGTTATCTACAAATTGGAGACTAACATTGACGATTGCAGCGGAGAGGTGCTGGGCTATGTGATGGAACGGCTTTTGGAGGCTGGGGCGAGGGATGTTCACTATATGCCTGTTTATATGAAGAAGAACCGTCCGGCATATCAGTTGAATGTAATTTGCACCAAAGAAAAAATCAGAGACTTGGAGCAGATTATTTTTGAGGAAACCACCACCATCGGAATCCGCTGTCAGAGGATGGAGCGGAGTGTTTTACAACGGGAAGTACAGACGGTAATGACAGAATTTGGAGAAGCACAGGTAAAAGTGTGTACCATAGGGGATAAAAGGTATTTTTATCCCGAATATGAAAGTGTCAGAAAGATTTGTGAATCACAGGGAAAATCTTACAATGAGATATATCAGATGATACAGAGAGCGTGTCAGTAAATACAGAACAAAGGAGGAACATCATGGAAACAGTAACATTGGGAAAGACCGGGATAGAGGTAAGTAAAAACGGATTCGGAGCATTGCCGATTCAGAGAATCGAGAAAAAGGATGCAGTATATCTTTTACAGAAAGCCTTTTATCACGGAATCAATTATTTTGATACAGCCAGAGGATATACCGACAGTGAGGAAAAAGTAGGTGCAGCCTTTTCCTATATCCGGGATAAGATTATCATCAGCACCAAAACAACGGCACAGAATGCAGATGATTTTTGGAAGGATTTAGAGACCAGCTTAAGTCTGCTCCAGACGGATTATATTGATATTTATCAGTTCCACAATCCGTCCTTCTGTCCGAAACCGGAGGATGGAACAGGGTTGTATGAAGCAGCATTAAAGGCAAAGGAACAGGGAAAAATCCGCCATATCGGAATTACCAATCATCGTCTTGCCGTGGCAAAAGAAGCCATTGCCTCCGGTCTTTATGAGACTATGCAGTTTCCGTTCTGTTATCTGGCAACAGAGCAGGATTTGGAAATTGTGGATTTGTGTAAAAAGGAGAACATGGGATTTATTGCTATGAAGGCACTTTCCGGCGGATTGATTACAGATTCGGCTCTTGCCTATGCCTATTTGTCACAGTTTGACCATGTGGTGCCGATTTGGGGTGTGCAGAGAGAAAGAGAATTGGATGAGTTTCTTTCTTATCAGGAACAGCCGCCGGTTCTGACGGAGGAAATGAAGGCACGTATTGAGGCAGATAAAATAGAGTTGGCAGGAGAATTTTGCAGAGGCTGCGGTTATTGTATGCCTTGTCCGGCAGGCATTGAGATTAATAACTGTGCCAGAATGAGTTTGATGCTCCGCAGAGCACCACAACAGGAATTTTTGACACCGGAGTGGCAGGAGAAAATGAAAAAAATTGAAGGCTGTCTCTCCTGCGGAAAATGCAAATCCAAGTGTCCGTATGAATTGGATACGCCGGAATTGCTGAAAAAGAATTATGAAGATTATCAGACCTTTTTATAAGAAGGTTCTGTTAAAGTGTATTTTTGACTAAAAGGCGGAAATAGGAGCAGATATCTTCCAAAGTTGCCTCTTCCTGATGTTCAATCCACCAGAATCCGATGGTCAGAGTAGAACTTGCCAGAAAGTTTGCAGTCAGGGAAAGGGGAGTGGAAGTGCTTTTCTGTAATTCCGTATCATATTCCAAAACCTTCATGGTACGATTAGTGACATAGTTCAGCATAGACAAAAAGAACTGTCCGTGTTGATTGATTTTATAAATACTCTTTGAAGTATCAAAGTGCTTTTGCAGATACAGACTGAGATTTTCTAAAACCTGTGTCAGATAGTCGATAGTGTTATAGGATTGCTGTGGGATATGAGGCAGTACCTGCATAAAATGCTCCGCCCAGTAGTAATCTAAAAAATCGTATTTATCATCAAAATAGTTATAAAAGGTAGCCCGGGGAATCATGCTGTGATTGCAGATTTGCATAACCGTAATTTTTTCAAAGGGTTCTTCTGCCAGCAGCTCCGTTAAGGTATCCGTTAAAATTTTCAGGGTTCTTTTTACTGTAATGGATGGTGAATGTTCCGATAATTCGAATTTCATAAATAAGCCTCCTTTTTCTCAGAAAATCATACCACAGATTTGGACAAGTGTAAATATTTTTACAAATGTCTAATCGAGAAAAACTTCTGGGCGGTGGCTTGGAACGGAGAAAAGATGAAATATTATTTTGCCCCTTTAGAGGGAATTACAGGATATATATACCGCAATGCCCACATGGCTGTTTTTGGCGGAGCGGACTGCTATTATACACCCTTTGTGTCACCGAGCAAAAACAAAAATTTTACCCCGCGGGAAAAGCGGGATATTTTGCCGGAGAACAACCGGGGAATGACAGTCGTGCCGCAGATACTCACCAATCAGGCAGAATATTTTCTGCGGGCGGCAAAAGAATTAAAAGAATATGGATATGAGGAAGTGAATCTGAATCTGGGGTGTCCTTCTGGAACGGTGGTATCCAAGGGAAAAGGAGCGGGATTTTTGGAGGAACCGGAAAAGCTTCAGCGGTTTTTAGAAGAAATTTTTGAAAAAACCGAAGTGGATATCTCCATAAAGACCAGATTGGGTATGGATGCACCGGAGGAATTTGAAGCCCTTTTGAAGATTTATAATGAGTATCCTTTAAAGGAACTCATCATTCATCCCAGAGTAAGAGCGGATTATTATAAGAATGAACCGGATTTGGAGATGTTTGGGAGAGCATTGGAGGTTTCCAAAAATCCGGTCTGCTACAACGGGGATATTGAGAATGTGAAAGACATGGAAAAGTTACAAAAAAGATTTTCGCAGTTGGAAACGGTAATGTGCGGAAGGGGAGTTTTGAAAAATCCTGCATTGTTTTTGGAATTGAAGGGAGAAGGAAAGTTACAAAAACCGGAATTTCTGGAATTTCACAATCGGGTTTACAAAGGTTATCAGGAAGTGATGAGCGGCGATAAGAACATCCTGTTTAAAATGAAAGAGTTATGGGGATATTGGGGAGAAGCCTTTCAGGATTCCTCAAAATATTTGAAGAAAATCCGAAAGGCAGAATATTGTCTGGAGTATGAGGCTGTTGTCAGGAGTCTGTTCTCAGAGCGGGAACTAATATAGAATCTGTAAAATAGTCCATGTCCACATCCCCGGAAATGCCGGGAACGGAGCCGGTGTCAGAATATTGGAATCCGGTCCAGTGCTCCCAGATGTCGTTTCCTGCCGGACCATCGGTGCTGTAATAGTCTGCAATCCAGAGAGGATAGATGGAGAAATCATTGGACCAGATGGTTTGAGCATCTGAGGCATCGGAATAAATCATGGGACGGATACCGCTAAGGCGTTCCAATTCCCGCAAAAAAGTAAGACCGATGGCGTTGATGGCAGCAATGTCCGGATTGGAAAAGCTTTCATAATCCATAGCGGGACGTGCAGAAAAATTTTTGTCCCGGATAAGCTCATAGAAATGTTGTGCCTGTTCTGCCGCTTCTGCGGTGGTAAAGGCAGTTACGTAGTAATAAAACCCCACAATCATATCTGCGGCAGATGCCCGTTCATAATTTTGTAGAAAGAACGGGTCTGTCATGTTGCCACCCTCTCCGGCTTTGATATAGACCGCTTCTATGCCGGAAGAACGGACCTGTGTGAAATCAATGTCACCTTGGTAATTACTAACGTCAATGCCGTCATAAATAATATTGGAATCTGCTGTAAAGTCAGGCATAAAAAACCTCCTTATTTTTAAAATGAAACTGTTTTTGTAGTGTCGCTTACTCAAAATAGTATATGAGTTGGAGGGAAGGTGGTGCTTTGGACGAGGCAGAAAGAAAATATAAAAATTTTGTAAAAATAGTTGACATCCCAGGAAAAAGTGATATGATAATATCAGTAATAATTACTAATATTAATAAGACAAATAAAAGGAGGAAACAGAAATGGATTTAAAAGGAAGCAAAACAGAAGCAAATTTACAGACAGCGTTCGCAGGAGAGTCTATGGCAAGAAATAAATATACATATTTCGCATCCAAGGCTAAAAAGGACGGCTATGTACAGATTTCCAAGATTTTTGAAGAGACAGCAGCAAACGAAAAAGAGCATGCAAAGCTTTGGTATAAATTATTAAACGGCGGAGCAGTTGGTTCTACTATCGAGAACTTAAAAGAAGCAGCAGAAGGCGAGAACTACGAGTGGACAGATATGTATGATCAGTTCGCAAAAGAGGCAAGAGAAGAAGGCTTCGATGATATCGCTGCTTTATTCGAAGGCGTAGCAGCTATCGAGAAAGAGCATGAGGAAAGATATCGCAAGCTGTTAGCAAATATCGAAGGAGATTTAGTATTCTCCAGAGACGGAGATGTGGTATGGCAGTGTTCTAACTGTGGACACATCTGTGTTGGAAAGAAAGCACCGGAAGAGTGTCCGGTATGTGCACATCCACAGGCACATTTCGAAATCAAAGCTACAAATTACTAAAATTCATTTTGCTTGTGAAGAGGATGGCGAGAGCTGTCCTCTTTTTTTTGCAGGGAAAAATTTGGATTAAGAAATAAATCTAAAATGACATATTTCTTAAGATTGTATCTGTATTTACATAATCGGATGAGCGGTTGTACAGGCATAAGAACTTCTAAGTATTCCCACATCTGTCATTGGAAATGAACGCAGCCGGATTTGACTCGCCCTCCGTGGCTCGGCAAATCCTTTTTCAGACGTCCTGTCTGAAAACTGCTGTTATAGAAAGGAATACAAAGAAGTTCTAATTCCTGTCCAAATACTCATCTGCTTATGCAAATACAGATACAGCTAAAAAATATGTCACTTTGGGTTTAATGCTTAATTCAAATTTCCCATCAGCCAAGAGGACGGCTCACGGTCATCGGTTGCGTTCATTACAATGTCAACTATGGGAACATATAGAAGTTCTTATATTGTTTCAATAGTTTTAGAAATTAAGAGGACACGGATACAAAACAAAGAAAAATTATTGAATAGTAGAGAAATGATGATAAGTTAAATCCCGCATCTTGGAAAAACCCCAACAATCCCGTATAATGGAACTTGAGGTGAAAAAATGTCATTACAGTTTATTCTGGGACCTTCAGGCGGAGGCAAGTCCCATTATCTATATGAAAATTTAATAGAAGAGGCGAAGAAAGACCGAACCAAGGATTTTCTTTTGATTGTACCGGAACAGTTTACCATGCAGACTCAGAAGGAACTGGTGGAGCGGAGTAAAAACCATGCCATTATGAATATCGATGTGCTGAGCTTTGAGCGTCTGGCATTCCGGGTGTTTGACGAGCTGGGAATCCAGAAGCTGGATATTCTAGAGGAGACAGGAAAAAACCTGATTCTGCGAAGACTGGCGGAGGAGCATGGAGAGGAATTGACGGTTCTGGGAGTCCAGATGAAAAAGATGGGATATGTCAGTGAACTGAAATCCCTGATTTCTGAGTTTATGCAGTATCAGATTACGCCACAGGAAATCGAAGGATGGCTGAAGGGGGAAACCAGTCAGGCATTTCAGTTAAAAATGCGGGATGTTCAGTTGATTTATCAGGAGTTTTTGAATTACTTACAGGGAAATTGTATCACGGCGGAGGAAGTGTTACAGGAATGTGCACAGGTGGCAGACCGCTCTCTGATGCTGAAAAACAGCAATTTGATTTTTGATGGATTTACCGGGTTCACACCGGTACAGATGGGACTGCTGGAAACTCTCTTTCCTATGGTAGACCGCATACAGGTGGCAGTGACGGTGGATAAGGAGACCGAATTGTATACTAAGCCTGTGATGCAGGAGCTTTTCTACATGAGTAAAAAAATGATACAGTCTCTTTTACATTTGGCACAGGAGACAGGCTGTGAGGTTTTGGAGCCGGTTTATGTGGAAGAGGGATTGCAGCATCGCTATGAAAATGCAGGGGAATTGGAGCATTTACAAAAAAATCTGTTTCGAGCGGTGTGGAGACCATATGAAAAGAAAACGGAAAATATATCCATTCATTGTCTGCAAAATCCCAAGGAGGAAATGCTTTATGCCGCAGCAAAGATTCATCATATGGTGCAGGCGGAGGGTTACCGTTACAAAGATTTTGCCATCGTATCAGGAAATACGGAAGGATATTCCTGTTACGCAAAGGAAATTTTTGAAGCATATGAGATTCCTTATTTTGTAGATGAAAAGAAGACGATTCTGTTTCATCCTTTTATTGAGTTCATCCGGGCATCCTTGGAGATGATAGAAGAGGATTTTTCCTATGAGAGTGTCATGCGGTATTTTCGGACAGGTCTCAGCGGACAGGATACGGAACAGATAGACCGTCTGGAAAATTATCTTTTAGCCGGGGGAATCAAGGGATATAAGGCGTGGAGCAGCACCTTTGAAAAATGCCCAAAGGGTTATAAGGAAGAAGAACTGTTACCTTTGGAACAACTTCGGGCAGATGTGATGGCGAAGGTGGAGCCATGCCGGAAGGTATTAAAGAAAAAGGATGCAACGGTGGCAGAGCGTTTGGAAGCGTTGTATCATTTCATCGTGCAACACAATATGCAGGAGCAGCTGCGGGAAAAACAGAATTATTTTGAGGAACAGCAGAACTTTACCAGAGCAAAAGAGTATGAACAGATTTATGGGATTGTCATGGATTTGTTTGATAAGATGGCAGAGCTGTTGGGAGACCAAAAAATAAGTACCAGAGAGTGCAGCCAGATTTTGGACGCAGGATTTGAAGCTGCCAAGGTGGGAGTGCTGCCTCCGGGATATGACTGTGTACTGTTGGGAGATATCGAGCGAACCAGACTGGACCATATCAAAGTTTTGTTCTTTGTGGGAGTCAACGACGGAGTGATTCCCAAGTCTGCACAGGCAGGAGGTATCTTGTCAGCATTGGAGAGGGAGAAGCTGTCAGAACAGGAGGTACAGCTGGCACCGACCCCTAGAGAGAGAACCTTTTTACAAAAATTTTATTTGTATCTGAATATGACAAAACCTCAAAGAAGACTGATATTGACCTTTGCCCGGGTAAATGCAAAAGGAGAGTCTATCAGGCGTTCTTATCTGATAGGACAGATGAAAAAATTATATCCTCATTTAATAATAGAAGAAGGGATTAAATCGGAGCTTTTACTGGCAACACCTAGAAGCGGTATGGAATATTTTCTGGAAGGATTGCAGGAAAAGCAGAAGCAGAATGACCGCTGGCTGGCATTGGCGGCATGGTATCTGGGAGAAGCGGACTGGAAGCAGGAGGCAGAGGGATTGATAGATGCATCCTTTTATTCCTATCGTTCCCGGAAGCTGCCGAAAGGATTGGTTCATGCCCTGTACGGAACAGTGTTGGAAAATAGTGTTACCAGACTGGAGCAGTTCGCCTCCTGTGCCTGTGCCCATTATCTGAAATACGGTCTGAGATTGCAGGAACGCCAGTTACAGGAATTTTCTGCGGTGGATTTCGGTAATATTTTTCACTCTGCCATTGAGAATTTCTCCAAACAGGCGGAGCAGGAAGGGGTTTTGTGGACGGAATTGTCTGAAGAACAGCAGCAGAAAATGGAGGAGGTTTCCTTTTTACAGGCGTTGGAGGAGCAGAAGTTAGGAAATCTGGGAGAAAGTGCTAAGAGCCGATTTTTGGCAGAACAGATGCGACGGGTATACCACAGAACCATAGTAACCTTGACGGAACAGCTTAAGAGGGGGCGTTTTACCCCCAGCGGTTATGAGATTGGATTCTCAGGGGCAGATAAGCTGGAGGCGTTGCAGTTTACCCTGAATGATGAGGAAAAGATGTATTTAAGGGGAAGAATTGACCGTCTGGATACTTACGAGACAGAAGATAAAGTCTATGTAAAAATTATTGATTATAAAACGGGAAAGACCAATTTTCAGATGTTAAATCTCTACCATGGACTGCAATTACAGTTGGTGGTTTATCTCAATGCGGCAATGGAAATGACAAAGAAAAAAAATCCGGGGAAAATCGTCGCTCCGGCAGGTATCTTTTATTACCATGTGGAGGATCCCTTTGTGGAAAGTGAGGGAAGGCTCTCGGAGGAAGAAATCTATGAGAACATTCTGGAGGAACTAAAGCTGGATGGAATGGTAAACAGTGAAGAAGAGGTTTACCGGGCAATGGATGAACAGATGGGGGATGCCTCTCATGTGATTCCGGTAAAGGTAAAAAAAGACGGAACCCTATATGCCACATCCAAGGTATTGTCCCAGCAGGCATTTGAAAATATGGAAGCCTTTGTGGGGCAAAAGATAAAGAGACTGGGAAATCAGATGATGGCTGGAGAACAGGGGGCAAATCCTTATCGGCAGGGAAAACAGGAGGCCTGTACCTATTGCAGTTATCGGAGTGTCTGCGGTTTTGATGAGAAAATTCAGGGATATGAGTATCGGAATCTTCAAAGAAGTGCAAAGACAGAAGATGTACTACAAAAAATAAGTGAAGATTTAATAAATGAAGGAAAGGGAGAAGCCCTATGAGCTGGACGAAGGAACAACAAAAAGTAATAGATTTACGGCAACGGAATATATTGGTTTCCGCGGCAGCAGGCTCGGGAAAAACAGCGGTTTTGGTAGAGCGGATCATTAAGCGGATTCTGGATGAAAGGAATCCGGTGGATGTGGACCGGCTTTTGGTGGTAACCTTTACCAAAGCGGCAGCCGCAGAGATGCGGGAGAGGATTGGTGATGCTTTGGAGCGGGCGTTACAGGCAGAACCTGAAAATCTTCATTTACAGAAGCAGCAGTCACTGTTGCACAATGCACAGATTACCACCATTGACAGCTTCTGTCTTTTTGTGGTGCGGAACTATTTTCATAAGATTGCGTTGGAACCGGGATTTCGGATTGCCGATGAGGGAGAATTGAATCTGTTGAAAGAGGATGTTTTGGACAGGGTCATGGAATCGTTTTATGAGATGGAAGACGAAGAAATCCGCAGCTTTTTTGAAATCCATTCCACGGCAAAAAGCGATGGCAGAGTACGGGAAATGATTATGGAGCTTTATCTGGTGGCAGAGTCCAATCCATGGCAAGAGGAATGGCTGGATTCCCTTCAAAAGGGATATGAGGTAACGGAAGAGAACTTAGACGAAGCCCTATGGATGAAAGCCATCAATACCTATTATCGCAATTCCATGGAGGGGATTTTGGAAGAACTTCAGACGGCACTTGCTCTGACCAAAGACAGTGACGGTCCCAATATGTATCAGCCGGCAATCGAAAGTGATATGGAACTTGTGGAAAAGCTGGCACAGCAGAATACTTATGATGGGATTCAGGAGTCTTTGCTGCATACCGGAAGTTATGCAAAACTGGCTCCTGCAAGGAAATATGAGGGAAGTATTGAAAAGCAGGAGCAGGTGAAAGAAATCCGCAATCGTATGAAGGATACGGTAAAGGAATTTACCACGAAGTTTTATGTGCAGCCGGAAACTGAATTGTTACAATCTGTCCGGCGTTTGCAACCGATACTGAGAGCATTGATTCGTTTAACCAAGGCTTTTGGTAAAGCCTATGGAGAAGAAAAAAGAAAGAAAAATCTGGTAGATTTTTCAGATATAGAGCATTTTGCTTTGGACATTCTGGTGGATGGAGAAAGCAAGGAGCCTACGGATACAGCAAGGGAATTTCAGGAATATTTTGAAGAGATTATGATTGATGAATATCAGGACAGCAATTACGTGCAGGAAACTATTTTAACGGCGGTATCCAGACAATGGCGGGGAGAAAATAATCTTTTTATGGTGGGAGATGTAAAGCAGAGTATTTATCGGTTCCGACTGGCAAGGCCGGAGCTTTTCATGGAGAAATATGAGAGCTATACGGCACAAGACAGTCAAAAACAGAAAATTGAATTGCACAAAAATTTCCGAAGCAGCAGGGAAGTACTGGACACGGTCAATGATATTTTTTATAAAATCATGGCAAAAGATATGGGAAGAATTGCGTACAATGAGGATGTGGCACTTTATGTGGGAGCAGAGTTTGAGACAGCAGGTCAGGAGAATGGCACAGAAACCTATGTGATTGAAAGCCGACAGGAGGAAGAGGAGGAGCAGAAAGAAAATCCGGTGTTGGAGGCAGCACTCATCGCCAAAAAAATACTGGAGTATAAGGATTCTTTTCAGATAAAGGATAAGGAAAGCGGAAAAATGCGGAGGGCAGGCTATTCAGATATGGTAATTTTGCTCCGCAGTCCCGGCAGCTACGCCGAGGAGATGGTAAAAGAACTGGGAAGATGGGGGATTCCGGCTCATGCGGCATCCAAAACCGGATATTTTTCCACCCAGGAAATATTGATTCTGCTGAACTATCTCTCTGTATTGGATAATCCAATGCAGGATATTCCATTGGCAAGCGTGTTGAGTTCTTATTTTGTGGGACTTTCTTCGGAGGAACTGGCACAGATACGGATTTTAAATTCCAAGGCACCTTTCCATGAAACGGTATTAGAGCTTATAAAGAAACTGGAGTCGGAGGAGGAAGTGGCGAATCTTGAGAGAGAAACCATTCAAAAGCTGCAAAAAGCCTATGCTTTTTATAAGGAGTTTCGGGAAAAGAGTACCTACTTGCCCATCCATGAATTATTGCAGGAGGTTCTGACAAAAACAGGATATCTGAATTATGTCAGTGCCCTTCCGGCAGGGGAACAACGGCGGGCAAATGTAGAAATGCTGATGGAACGGGCGATTGCATATGAGAGCAGCAGCTATCGGGGACTGTTCCACTTTATCCGCTATATTGAAAAGCTGCAGAAATATGATGTGGATTTTGGAGAGGCGGAGATGATTAGCGAAAATGAAGAGGCAGTCCGAATTATGAGTATTCATAAGAGTAAAGGACTGGAATTTCCCATCTGCTTTGTGGCAGGACTGGGAAAGCAGTTTAATAAATCAGATAGTCGGGGAGCCTTGGTTATTCACCCGGATTTGGGAGTGGGGTTTGATGACTATGACAGGAAAAGACGGACGAAAACGCCGGTATTTTTAAAAAATGTTCTGGCAAAGCAACTGGAACTGGAGAATCTGGGGGAAGAGCTTCGAGTTCTCTATGTGGCACTTACCAGAGCAAAGGAAAAACTGGTGTTGGTGGGCTGCGTGAAAAACAGTGGAGAAAAGCTGATAGCGTATAAGAACAGAGCCGCCAAAGATATTCTTCCTTTTGGAATAAGAAAGGGGGCAGCCTGTTATTTTGACTGGATATTGCCGGCACTGTTCTCTTATGGAGAGAAATATCCGGTTTATCTGGAAAAAGGCGATACGGCGGCAGCAGAACTGGCACAGGAAATAGAGCAGGGCTTCCGAAAGGAAGAACTGCTGGCGGATATTCAGAAGGCAGACACAGCCCAAATCGAAGAATTAAAGGAAATGCTTTCTTATAGATATCCTATGGAGGAAGATATTTCATTAAAGACCAAAATATCCGTTTCGGAATTGAAGCACCGGAATATGGTCTTTGGGGAGGAGGAAAAAGATACCATCCAATGGTATGAACCGGAGATACCGGTTCCTTATGTTCCCAATTTTGTGGAAAAAAGAACGGAAGAAAATCAAGGTGCCCTGCGGGGAACGGCGGTACATCGTGCCATGGAGTGCATGGATTTTTCGGAGATGGAACGTAGGATAGAGGAACGGGGAATTGCCCGAGAGGACAAGGATGGACTGCGTACTCTGGTATGTGAACGATTGGAAGAGCTGTTGCAGGAAAACAAAATCGATGAGGAAATGTACGGTCTGATTCTGCCGGAAAAAATAGCGGGATTTTTTACCAAGGACATTTCCAAACGGATGGCACAGGCGGCAGAACGAAAAGAACTATTTCTGGAAAAGCCCTTTGTATTGGGCAAGCCTGCCAAGGAAATTGATTCGGAAAAGCAAAGCGGGGAACTGGTGTTGATACAGGGAATTGTGGACGTATTCTTTATCGAGAACGGCAAAATCGTTGTTTTGGACTATAAAACAGACCGCGTAAACAAAAAGGAACAGCTTATCGGAAGATATAAGACCCAGTTGGAGTTGTACGCAGAGGCACTGGCAAAGGTTTTTGAGGTTGAGATAGGAGAAAAACTGATATATTCTTTTGCCTTAGAGGATACCATAGAAGTATAAGGAGAAAAAGATGGAGTTGATATTGGCTTCCGCATCCCCAAGGCGGAAAGAATTATTGGAACAGATTGGAATGAGTTTTCGGATTATCCCTGCAAAGGGAGAGGAAAAAATCACAAAGAAGCTGCCCCACGAGGTGGTAATGGAGCTTTCCGCACAGAAAGCTATGGAAGTGGCAAAGCTTCAGACAGAGGATTGTCTGGTGCTGGGAGCGGATACCATTGTGGCTGTGGGAGAGGAAATACTGGGAAAACCCAAGGATGAGCAGGATGCTCTGCGGATGCTTATGCTGTTGCAGGGAAGAAAGCATGAGGTCTATACCGGAGTAACTCTGTATGAGACAGGGAGAGAAAAGATAAACACCTTTTATGAAAAAACAGAGGTTTATATGTATCCTATGACAGAAGAGGAATTGGTGGAATACATTAAGACAGGAGAGCCTATGGACAAAGCAGGAGCCTATGGGATACAGGGAATCGGTGCAAAACTGATTCAGAAAATCCATGGAGATTACAACAATGTAGTGGGACTTCCTGTTGCCCGTATTTACCAAGAAATAAAGGGAAAATCCATTGAAATATAGAATCTTTTTTGGTACTATACTAAAGGATGTGAAAACATCGGATGGGCGAGGGTTTTATTAAAGGAGGTATTTCGTATGTATGAATATGATGAAGAGTGCATACAGACTTTTTTGGATAAACAGTTGCAGTTGTTCCGGGAAGAGGTTGCACAGACGCCGGAGGAGGCAGAAGAATTTTTAGGAGACTGCATGGCAGTTGTGTGTAAAAATCTCAAAGAAGTGAAGGAATATTTTGAAAGCGAAGGAACAGACATTGCAGGACTGTCTATGAGTGAACTGGAAGAACTGCAGGAAGTATTTGCACTTCCTGGCGGAAGATACTTAATCGTAGAAGCGTAGAGAAAGGGTGCAGTATAAATGTTAAATTATGATGTAATAATTATAGGTGCAGGACCATCAGGAATTTTTTGTGCTTATGAGCTGATGAAAGAAAAATCTGACTTAAAGGTTTTAATGATTGAAAAAGGAAGACGAATTGAAAATCGTCAATGCCCGAAGAGAAAAACCAAGGTCTGCGTGGGATGTCAGCCTTGCTCCATTACCACGGGATTTGCCGGAGCAGGAGCTTTTTCCGATGGAAAATTGTCCCTGTCACCGGATGTAGGAGGAAATCTTCCTGAGATTTTAGGATATGAAAAAGCCGTAAATCTGATTAAGGAATCTGATGATATCTACTTAAAATTCGGAGCAGACACCAGCATTTACGGTGTGGATAAAGAAAAAGAAATCCGTGAAATCAGACGAAAAGCTATCAATGCCAATCTGAAACTGATTGAATGTCCAATCCGTCATTTGGGCACAGAAGAAGGATATAAGATTTATTCCAGATTGCAGGAACATCTGTTAGAAGAAGGTGTGGAGATTCTTTTTGATACCATGGTGGCGGATATTATTGTAGAGGATGGCACAGTCAAAGGAATTGTGACGGATAAGGGAGAGACCATCCATGCAAAAGAAGTGGTTTCCGCTGTGGGACGTGAAGGTGCGGACTGGTTTTCTCATATCTGTGAGAAGCATGAAGTAGAGACAGAAGTGGGAACTGTGGACATCGGTGTCCGTGTGGAGGTCCGGGATGAGGTCATGGATTTCCTGAATAAGAATCTCTATGAGGCAAAGCTGGTTTACCATACACCGACCTTTGACGATAAGGTGCGGACTTTCTGCACCAATCCATCGGGAGAGGTGGCAACGGAGTATTATGACGACGGTCTTGCGGTGGTTAACGGCCATGCATATAAATCCAAGGATTTGAAAACAAATAATACCAATTTTGCACTTTTGGTATCCAAGAATTTTACAAAACCGTTTAAGACACCGATTGAATACGGAAAACAGATTGCACAGCTTTCCAATATGCTCTGTGACGGAAAAATTCTGGTACAGACCTTTGGAGATTTCCGACGTGGAAGAAGAACCACCGAGGAGCGGCTTTGCAGAAACAATCTGATTCCAACCTTAAAGGATGCGGTACCGGGAGATTTATCTTTGGTATTCCCACATCGTATCATGGTGGATATTGAAGAAATGATTATGGCGTTGGATAAGGTAACACCGGGTATTGCCAGTGATGAAACCCTTCTTTATGGTGTGGAAGTAAAATTCTATTCCAACAAAGTGGTTGTAAATCAGGATTTTGAGACAAATATCAAAGGTCTCCGAGCAATTGGAGATGGAGCCTCTGTCACAAGAGGATTACAGCAGGCATCGGCAAACGGTCTGTCGGTGGCAAGAAGTATTTTAAAAACAATGGAGTAACACATGAAATCACCAAAGAGAATAAAGCTTATGGTACTGTTGGTTGCATCCATGCTATTACTTTGCGGATGCAAGATTGGAAATACGGAAATTGTATATTTACAGAATATCTGGCCGAATCAGGTGTTTAAGATTGATGATGAGGTATGCAGCAAAAAGGAAGCAAGAGTTTATCTGGTGAATTACCGGAATATTTACGGGGCTTCCTATGGAGTGGATTTGTGGCAGCAGGATTCCAATGAAGAGTCCTTGGAGACTTACATCAAAGAAAAAGCATTGACCCAGATGGCAAGAATCAAATGTATGAACGGTCTTGCAAAGGAGAAGGATATTTCTCTGTCCGGGGAAGAAAAGAAAAAGGCAGCCAAGGCAGCAGAGACCTATTATAAATCCCTGTCAAAGGAAGAACGAAAATATCTGGATGTAAAGCAGTCGGATATTGAAGATATGTATCAGGAATATCTTCTGGCGGCAAAAGTCTATCAATCTCTGACGGATAAAGTGGATACGGAAATCAGTGATGATGAAGCAAGGGTTATGGAAGTGATGCAGATTTTCGTGTCGGATGAAAAGAAAGCAGAAGAGATAAAAGCCAGACTTCAGAATGGAGAGGATTTTGCGGCTCTTGCAGGAAGCTACAATGAAAAAGGAAGTATCCAAACATCTTTTGGAAGAGAGGACGTTCCTGAGGAAGTAGCGGAGGAAGCCTTTGAACTGGATAATGACCAGATTACAGATGCCATCAAGACCGATGAAGGGTATTATTTCATCAAGTGTATGAATAAATATAATCGGAAGCTGACGGATGAGAATAAGGAGACTTTATTGGAAGAACGGAAACAGGAGGCTTTCAATAAAGAATATCATGCTTATATGGAAAGTGTTTCCAAGGTACTCAATCAGCGTCTTTGGGAAAAAACAAAGGTGGATGCACCAAAAGAAATAAAGACGGACAGCTTTTTTGAGGTGATTGATTAGAGCATAAAAGTAGAAATAAAAGCCGAAATTTCCAAGATGGGAATTTCGGCTTTTGAATTATTCGGATTTTTGATTTAACAGATTTGCCACCGCAGGATTATAACGGATGTTCTGTAAGGAATAAATACTGTTTGCAGAATCCTCGTCCTTGTGGGAAGAGGTAAATCCGGTGGTGGAATTCTTGTTCTCTGTCAATTGTTCCAGATACATGTCCAAAAAACGCATATAATCTTCATAGGAAAAAATCTGATCCAAAATATCCTGAATACGGGTATCTTCACTGGAACCGTTCATCAGTCCCGTCAGAAAATCGGAAGAGGAAATCTGATTCTTTCCTTCGTCAATGGTAATATTTTCGTTCATGTAGGCAGTTACCTTTGCCACATAGTTCTGTGTCTCCTTAAAAGGCGGCACCCCTCCGTATTTTGCAACATTTCCGCTGCCGGCATTGTAGGCAGCCAGAGCCAGCGTTACATCACCGTCATAACGGTCCAACATCTGGCTGATATATTTTGCACCGCCCATGATATTTTGTTCCGGGTCGTAAGCATCTGTTACGCCCAAAGAAGCGGCGGTTTTTGGCATAAGCTGCATAATCCCCTGTGCACCGCAGGAGGAAGTTGCATTGGGATCAAAGTTGGATTCCTGCTTAGCAATCGCTTTCAGCAGATTCACAGGAACACCGTAAGTATCAGAAGCTTTCTGGAAAATATCATCCAAGGTAGTAGAGGAAGTATCCAGATAAGAAGAAAAGTCATCCCCGGTACCACTTACTGTGCGGTTGTTGGAAACTGAATTCTGCACAGAAGAAGCAGCCATAATCTCTGAAATGTTCATAAGCACCTCCTGAATCTTTGGTAGACATTATATCATAAATCCGCAGTATACACTCGGGAGCCGTTTGCTCCCTCGTTCGCGGGCTTCGCCCTATGTCGCCATCCACAGACAACCCCGTCTGCGAGCAGTCGGGGTGTCTCTGTCTGCCGACGCACTGCTCATTGCCTTCGCGTACATTATATCATGTCAAGAAAAAAAAGTCTTGTTTTTCTTGACTTTTTTATAAAAAGAAAGTATAGTGTTCCTATCAAGAACTACTAAGAAAAGGAACTTATATGGAAAATAACGTGTTAATTGAGAATTTAATGGAATTTGGATTGACCAGACAGGAGGCAACCATTTACCTGAATCTTTTCAAAAATGGGATGCAGACAGGCTATGAGGTGGCGAAGCAGACCGGAATTTCCCGTTCCAATGCATACAATGCTCTGGCGGGACTGGTGGAAAAGGGAGCAGCTTACAGCTGCGAAGGAAGTGCCACCAAGTACGAGGCGGTAGAGATTGAAGAATTCTGTGCCAACAAGATTCGTTCCATGGAGAAGAAAAAGGAACTGTTGGTTATGAATATGCCGAGGGAAAAACAGCAGGAAGAGGGCTATCTGACGATTCGCGGAGATGAGCAGATTGTACACAAGATTGAAAATATGCTGTTGTCGGCAAAGAAGAGAGTTTATCTTTCTATGGCAGAGCAGGATTTGAGACAGTTTCTGCCGGAACTGGAAGAATTGCGGCAAAAGAAAATTAAGATTGTTCTTTTGACAGATAAGAATATCGAGCTTCCCCAGGCAAAGATTTATCTGCGGGAAAGCGAGCCCCATCAGATTGGTGTGATTACGGATTCCTGTTATGTGCTGACGGGAGAACTGGGAAACGGAGCAGACAGCAACTGTCTTTATTCCGGGCAGAAGAATCTGGTACGGGTCTTTAAGGATTATCTGAAAAATGAAATAAAATTGATAGAATTAACAGGAGGAAAGAAAGCATGAGTAAGAAACCATTTGTGACAAAGGAAAAATTGGATGAGATTATAAAAGAATATCCTACACCGTTTCATTTATATGATGAAAAGGGAATCCGTGAAAATGCAAAGGCAGTACAGGAGGCTTTTGCATGGAATAAAGGATTTCGTGAATACTTTGCAGTAAAGGCAACCCCAAACCCATTCTTAATCAATATTTTAAAGGAGTACGGCTGCGGCTGCGACTGCTCTTCCATGACAGAGCTGATGATGGCGGATGCTCTGGGATTTTCCGGCGAGGAGATTATGTTTTCCTCCAACGATACCCCGGCAGAGGAGTTTGCTTTTGCGGACAAGATTGGTGCCACCATCAACTTGGATGATTTTACCCATATTGAGTTTTTGGAGCAGACCATCGGACACATTCCGGAAACCATCAGCTGTCGTTACAATCCGGGCGGAGTATTCAAAATCAGCAACAGTATCATGGATAATCCGGGGGATGCCAAATACGGCTTTACCACAGAGCAGCTTTTTGAAGGCTATCGTATTTTAAAGGAAAAGGGTGCAAAACGTTTTGGAATCCACGCATTTTTGGCAAGCAATACGGTAACCAATGACTATTATCCGACCTTAGCCAAAACCTTATTTGAAACAGTTGTGGAAATCAAAGAGAAAACAGGAGTAAAAATGAGCTTTATCAATCTCTCCGGCGGCGTGGGAATTCCTTACAAACCGGATGAAGACGGAAATGATATCCGCGTGATTGGCGAAGGAGTGCGGAAAGTCTACGAAGAGGTTCTGGTTCCGGCTGGAATGGGAGATGTGGCAATTTATACGGAAATGGGACGTTTTATGATGGGACCATACGGCTGTCTGGTAACAGAAGCCATCCATGAAAAACATACTCACAAAGAATATATCGGTGTGGATGCCTGTGCTGTGAACCTGATGCGTCCGGCAATGTACGGAGCTTATCATCACATTACGGTAATGGGAAAAGAGGATGCACCATGCGACCATGTCTATGATATAACAGGTTCCCTCTGTGAGAATAATGATAAATTTGCCATCGACAGAAAACTGCCGAAGATTGATATGGGAGACTTGCTGGTAATTCACGATACCGGAGCTCATGGCTTTGCAATGGGATATAACTATAACGGAAAGCTGAAATCCGCAGAGATTCTCCTGAAAGAAAACGGAGAATTTGAACTGATTCGCCGGGCAGAAACCCCGAAGGATTACTTTGCAACCTTCGATTGTTTCGACATTTTAAAAAATATGAAAAATCCATATGAAGTTTAGTATTGCATTTTAAAAAAAAGTGTGATAATATATCCATTGTCCGAGTTTTCTCGGACCTACGCCGGTGTGGCGGAATTGGCAGACGCACCAGACTCAAAATCTGGCGGTGGCAACATCGTATCGGTTCAAGTCCGATCACCGGCATTATATTTAGTGAAAAATGAAGGCAGATGTCTTCATTTTTTTGTGTTTAAAATTAGAGTGTATGATATTGCGGAGTGGTTATTAGGTGAAATTTCTTCCCAAAAGTAGACATATTTGCTATAATGTCTATAACTGATGAAAGTATGGAAGGGGGATTGGGATGGAAAAGGGAAAGCAGGAACGGGTTAGAAAAATCAAAAAGACCGGAGCCTTAGCTGCCGGAATTGCGGTTTCGGCTGTTATTGTTATTCAGATTCTTGTTTATACGCTGGGTTTTTTGCAGGATATGCCTCCTGTGGGAATCGTGGTTCTCTTTTTGGCAATACCGGTGGCTGTACTTGCAGCAGTAATTTACGTAACCGATGAAAGAATTAGGGAAATCGAAGGAGGAGAAGAAGATGAAGCTTCTAAATATTGATTACATTCCGGGTGCAGAAATTGAAGCATTGGGACTGGTAAAGGGTACTGTTGTGGAGTCTAAAAACATTGGCAAGGATTTTATGGCAGGTATGAAAACCATTGTCGGCGGAGAGTTAAAAGGATATACGGATATGCTGGTGACCGCAAGACAGATGGCTACCAAACGTATGGTAGACGAGGCTGAGGCAATGGGAGCAGATGCCATTATCGGCGTGAGATATGGTTCTTCCGCAATTATGCAGGGAGCAGCGGAAATCGTAGCATATGGAACCGCAGTAAAGATTATTGGAAACGAAGAATAGAGGAAAATAGAAAAAGAGATATGCGGCTTGCATATCTCTTTTTCTTATGCTACTATACCACATTTTCGCGAAAAAATCCAGTCTTGAAGAGGAATGGGATTTCCTATAGAATAAAGCCCCAAAGGAGGGAGGATATTTATGGAAATGGAAATGCAGACAAAGGAAATACTGGAACTGGTGGGAGAACTGACGGAGCGTTACACCTCCAAAGAGAGTACCTCTGTGACCTATGAGACTGCACAGCAGTTGATGGGAGCCGTGCTTTATTGTATCGAAGAGAATGAAAAGGACGGCAGCGGCACAGAATTGCTACAGGGACAGAGTTCTATACGGAAAATATATGAAGCTGGCTATGAGAAAGTTTTACAGAAGGTGGAACAGGCGAGAATACTCTACAATGAGTTGGCAATGGATTTTGAGGATTATGGAAGCCGTGCCTTAAGGGAAACCTTTGATGCCATCCCACAGTTTTTTATCCGTTATGATGCCAGATTTTCTCCACAAAATCATATCCTTACCTTAGATTATCCGGTGCTTCACTCTCAGGAAAATCTCTGCGGAATTGACCGGATTTATGCGTGGCTTCATTGTATCCGGGCAGAGCAGGAGTTTTTGAGAAGCTTTTCCGGAGAATTTGTGAGAAAGGTTTTGGAAAAGTTTCATCCCGATTACGAGGAATTGTTCGAAAATCTGGGAGAAATCCTTTTGCGAAAAGTGGTGGCAAACCGTATGCTGGGATTGCCGTCAGACTGGGAAATTTTAAAAGAGGAAGACTACCAAAAGCTGATACAGTTGTTTGGAGAACTGGAAAAGCAGGAAGCGGAACAGAAAATATATGAGATTTTAGAGGGACAGTGCGAATCGGAAGAGCAGTTGCTATATGTAAGCGGAGCCATTCCGAATCTGGCTGTAGGATTTTTAAACATGGCGGAGACTGGAAATATGGAGGTTTTTGTCTAGGAGGAACAGTATGGAAAAGAGGATGGAGCTTTTGCTGCGGGAAGCAGAAAAACAGGAGATGGGGAAAATATTGGACTGTAATGGAAAAACAGCCCGGTTCGGACTGGAATTGACGAAAGAAGAGACAAAACAGTTGGTTGCCTGCGAGTATCAAACGTTGAGAGAGTGTGGAAGAGTACAGTTTACGGAGAGCATTCTGCCAAAGCTGATAGAGACCTTTTGTGATTCCGCATACATACAGCGGGAGGAGTATTTGGAAACTTTGGAGGAATTGCAAGAAATTTTCTTTTTCTATAAAAACGAGTCTGGGGATAAACTTTCTGATGATGAGTTGCTGGAATGTATGAAGCAGCAGTATGAAGAAGTCTGTCACGGAGATTTGGAATATCTGAAAACCACTTGTTTAGCAGAGATTGTACGGACTTTGTAATCCAGTATGGAAAAAGAGGGATATTTGTGTTAGACTTAGAAATAGATTTTTGGGGTATTACAGAGGGAAAATAATGTCACAAGACGCTTATTTTGTATATCAGAAAAAAGAACAGGGAATTTGTATCCTGCGGTGCTACGCAAAGGAGAGCAGGATTGTCATACCCCGGGAGCTTGACGGGGAAGAGGTTACGGAGATTGCTTCTTATGCCTTTGCACAGGAAATGGATGAGGAACCGGAGAATCCGGGAGAATTGCCGTGTATCTGTGGGGAATTGGTGGAGGAAGTCTTGTTGCCGGATACCATCCGAAGGATAGGAAGATATGTGTTTTATAATTGCCGGAATCTGAAAAGCCTTTCTTTTTATACGGATATTGCATATATGGGAGCCGGAGCATTTACCGGCTGCAAAGGATTATGTAAACTTATTGCCTGTGAAGCACAGGAAGAAAAATCTTGTCTGCGGGAAATTCTGGTGGATTTGAACCAGACGGTGGTTGTGGAATTCAAGGGGAGAGAGCGGTATCAGGTGCTGTATCCCGCATTTTTTGAGGAAGCGGTGGAAAATACTCCGGCACGGATTATTGAGACCCATACCCACGGAGTGGGGATTCAATATCGGAATGCGTTCCAAAATACACAGATTGACTGGAAGGAATATGACAGACTTTTTGATATAGGAAAGTATAATATGGAACAGAAGGAAGCGGTTTGTCTTGCTGCCTATCGGCTGATGGGGAATACGAAGCCGGAGGAAAAGGCGGCGGAGGGATACCGCAGCTATCTGGAAGAACATTTAAAGGCGGCGGCGGAAATTTTTCTTATGCAGGAGGAACGGCAGCTCTTGGTTTGGCTGGCGGAGGAATTTGTTACCGATGTCGGGCAGATGGACATGCTGGTGGAGGCAGTACAGGAAAATGCGGAGCTGCTCAGTTTATTTATGGATATTTCCCATAATAGGTTCACACAGAAAACGAAAGGATTTTCCTTATAATGTTTGAAGAGGAATTGTTGGAAAAAGCGGCGGTCTGTGAAGAAATTTTGCAGGATGCCAGAGCGGAATTATATATGAATATGCGTTTTTTGGATGTGGCGTTGTATTCCTTAAAGCTGCAGCCCACAGCCGAACTTTCCGGCTGCGGAACGGATGGGGTATCTTTTTTTTATCAGATACCCTATTTGATTGAGCAGTATAGAATCGGCAATGTGGCAGTAAACCGCATGTATCTGCACAGTATGTTTCACTGTCTTTTTGGTCATGTGTGGGAACAGGGCTGGGTAGAAAAACCACAGACACCGGAAGGGCTGGATGATTGGACGGCACAGGCATGGGAGGAAAGCCAGAGGCAGCAGTCAAGGCAGTTATGGGATTTAGCCTGCGACATTGCCATGGAATCGGTGATTGATTCTCTGATGCTCCGCTGTGTGCGTTGCCCGTCCAAACCCTATCGGAAAGCGGTCTATGACGGATTTAGGGAAAAGCTTCCGGTTTTGACGGCACAGGGAATATATCGGGTGTTGAAACAGGCGGATTTGGATATTCGTATTATTGCACGGATGATTCAGGAGTTTCGGGTGGATGACCACAGCAGATGGGAAAAATCAGACCGGCAGAACTCACCGCCACAGGGTAAAAATCAGCGGGATAAATGGAAGGACATTCGGGAAAAGACAGAAACGGATATGCAGACCTTTTCTAAAGAGGCGGCAGACGGCAGCAAAGGTCTTTTGGAACAGCTTTCGGTGGAAAACAGAGAGCGTTACGATTACCGGAGTTTTCTCAAGAAGTTTTGTGTACTGAAGGAAGAAATGCAGGTGGATATGGACAGCTTTGACTATATTTTCTACAATTACGGGATGGAGCTGTACGGAAATATGCCGCTGATAGAGCCCCAGGAGACAAAAGAGGTTCATCGGATTGAGGACTTTGTGATAGCCATAGACACTTCTATGTCCTGTAAAAAAGAACTGGTACAGAAATTTTTGGAGGAAACCTATTCCATTTTAAGCCAGTCGGAATCCTTTTATCGGAGATTTCGGATTCATATTATACAATGCGATGAGAAGGTGCAGAGTGATGATGTGATTACCGACGCCAAGGAATTGGAGCAGTATATGAAAAACTTCCAACTGCGGGGGATGGGCGGAACCGACTTCCGTCCGGTGTTTTCTTATGTAAACCGATTGCAGAAGGAAAAGAAATTCCATCGGCTGCGGGGACTGATTTATTTTACGGACGGATATGGAACTTTCCCTCTGAAAAAACCGCTATATGATACGGCATTTATTTTTTTGAAAGAGGATTATCTGGACGTGGATGTTCCCCCTTGGGCAATAAAATTGATACTGGATGAATCACAACTGGGACAGGCAGTAGAGTAATAGGAGCAGATTATGAATATCAAGAGAGCAAAACAGGAAATTAAAGATACCTTACAGGCATATCTGTTGAAGGATGAATGGGGAAATTATGAGATTCCTGCCATCCGCCAAAGACCGATTCTTCTTCTGGGGTCTCCGGGAATCGGAAAAACACAGATTATGGAGCAGATTGCAAAGGAGTGCGGCATCGGTCTGGTGGCATACACCATCACCCATCATACCAGACAGAGTGCCATTGGACTTCCCTTTATCTCCAAGCATGAATTTGACGGACAAGAATATGCGGTTACCGAATATACCATGAGTGAGATTGTGGCGGCGATTTATGAAAAAATGGAAAAAACCGGATTAAAAGAGGGAATCCTTTTTATTGATGAAATCAACTGTGTTTCCGAGACTCTGGCACCTGCCATGCTTCAATTTTTGCAGTGTAAGACCTTTGGAAATCACAAGATACCGGAGGGATGGCTGATTGTGGCAGCGGGAAATCCGCCGGAGTACAATAAGTCTGTGCGGGAATTTGATGTGGTAACCATGGACCGTGTGAAAAAAATAGAGGTGGAGGCAGATTTTGAGGTATGGAAAGAATATGCCTATGCCAGAGGATTGCACGGAGCAGTCATTTCCTATCTGAATACGAAAAAACAGTATTTTTACCGGATGGAAACCACCGTAGACGGAAGGAATTTTGCGACGCCGAGAGGCTGGGAGGATTTGTCTACTCTCATCGGAATTTATGAAAAAACCGGAGGCAAGGTGGATTGGGAAGTGGTGGCACAGTACATCCAGCACCCGAAGATTTCCAGAGATTTTGCCAATTATCTGGAGCTGTATTATAAATATCAGACCGATTATCAGATAGAAGAGATTTTCCGGGGCAATCTGGAGGAAAATCTGATGAAGAAGGTGGCCCATGCTTCCTTTGATGAGCGGATAAGCGTCATCGGTCTGCTGTTATCCAAGGTCAACGAAGGTATCCGTCTGGTACGGGAAAAAGAGCAGGAGATGGAAAAGCTGCAAAGATTTTTGATGCAGTTTAAAGAACAGGAGCAGCCTTTTGAAAATATTACAGCCGCAGCCCGTTTGGAGCGAAACGGAAAGAAAGCGGCGGAGCTTCTTGGCAGAGAGGAAGAAATCTGCTATCAGAAGGTGATTCGTCTGTTGGAGGACTATGAGCAGAGATTAAAACTGGAGGATATTTCCGATTATGAAGCTTCCTTTGAACAGGTAAAACAATGGTTTGCCAAGGAGAATCAGAAGTATCTGGAAATGAGGGGAACCGCTGCACAGAGACTGGAATATGCCTTTGATTTTCTGGAAGGTACGGGAATGACCGGACAGGAGATGGTGATTTTTATTACGGAGCTGAATGGAAATTATGGAAATATTAGTTTTTTAAAAGAATGTGACAGCGAAAGATATTTTTCTTACAATAAAAATTTGCTTTTTGAGGGGAAACGTGAGAAAATTTTAGAGAAGTTATAGAGAAAAAGGAGGTTGTAATATGCAGGATACAAGAATTGCACCCTACGAAGAACTGAAACCAAAAAAAGTAAAGCCTTATGAACACAAGGCAATGTATTACGAGACAGACCAGATGGGAATTATCCATCACTCCAATTACATCCGTTGGATGGAAGAGGCAAGGATGGACTTGATGGAACAGATGGGCTATAACTACAAGCAACTGGAAGAAGCGGAAATTATCAGCCCTGTGCTATCCGTAGAATGCCAGTATAAGAGCATGGTACATTTTAATGATACGGTGATTATTGAGACAAAGATTTCTTACTATGACGGTGTCAAAATGACGATTCAATATCGTATGACGGATAAGGAGAGCGGAGAATTGCGGACTCTGGCAAAAAGCGAACATTGCTTTTTAAATGCATCCGGAAAGCCGATTTCTTTAAAACGGTCTTATCCGGAAATAGATACAAAATTTTTTGAAATGGTAGATGAGGAAGAAGCATGATACAGAAGAGATTAGAAGCGTTACGCAGCGAGATGAAAAAAAGAGGAATTACGGTTTATGTGGTTCCTACCAGTGATTTCCATCAATCGGAATATGTGGGAGAGTATTTTAAAGCAAGAAAATATATGACCGGGTTTACCGGTTCCGCAGGTACGGCGGTAATTACCATGAAGGAAGCCGGACTGTGGACAGACGGACGTTATTTCATTCAGGCGGCAGCCCAACTGGAGGGCAGCGGAGTTACGCTGTTTAGAATGGGAGAAGAGGGCGTACCGAAGGTAGAGGAATACGTGGAAGAACAGTTGGAAAAGGGCGGCTGTATCGGATTTGACGGTCGTGTGATGGATGCAAAGGCAGGCAAAAAATATGCTGAGATTGCAGAGAAAAAAGAGGGCAGCCTCTATGTAACTGAGGATTTGGTAGACATCATCTGGACGGAACGTCCATCTCTTCCGGCCCACAAGGTCTGGATTCTGGAGCAGGAATATGCAGGTATGAGTACAGAGGAGAAGCTTTCTCAGGTACGGGAGCAGATGAAACAGGAGGGGACCGATGTGCATATTCTGGCATCCTTGTATGACATCGCTTGGCTTCTGAATCTCAGAGGAGATGACATTGACCATGTACCGGTATTTTTATCCTTTGTGGCTGTGGAAGAGAAGAAAACCACACTTTTTATCAATCAGGAGATTTTGGATGATAAAGTAAAGAAATATTTAAAAGACAATCAGATTCAGGTGGAGGACTATGAAAAAATCTATGCTTATGCCGAGAACCTGAAAGACCATAAGGTGCTGATGAGTTTGGAAGAGGTCAACTATCGGATTGCCGAGAATGTACAGAAACATTCTCAGATAGTGGATGCACCGAACCCAAGCCTATTGCTGAAATCCATTAAGAATGAGACAGAACTGGAGAACACCAGAATTGCTCATTTAAAGGATGCCGTGGCGGTAACCAAATTTATGTACTGGCTGAAAACCAACATCGGAAAAAAAGAGATTACCGAGATAGCAGCCTCCGATTATCTGGAGGAGCTGCGAAAAGAGCAGGAGCATTTTCTGGATGTAAGCTTTGATACCATCTGTGCTTACGGTGCCAATGCGGCAATGATGCATTATAGTGCATCAGAGGAAAGCAATGCGGTTTTAAAACCGGAGGGATTCCTATTGGTGGATTCCGGAGGACATTATCTGGAGGGAACCACTGACATTACCAGAACCTTTGCATTGGGTGAGTTAAGCTATGAGCAAAAGAAGCATTTTACCGCAGTCTGCCGTTCCAATTTGAATTTGGCAAATGCCAAGTTTTTGTATGGATGCAGCGGTATTAATCTGGATATTTTAGCAAGAGGACCGTTGTGGGATATGGGTATTGACTACCGGTGCGGAACCGGACACGGAGTAGGTCATATTCTGAATGTCCATGAGGGACCAAACGGATTCCGTTGGAAAGTTGTACAGGAAAGAAACGACAGCGGCAAGCTGGAGGCAGGCATGATTACCACTGACGAACCGGGAGTTTATCTGGAGGGAGCCTATGGCATCCGTCTGGAAAACGAACTGATTTGTGTAAAGGATGAGAAAAACGAATACGGTCAGTTCATGAAGTTTGAAAACATTACCTATGTGCCGATGGATTTGGACGCTATCCTGCCGGAGGAAATGACCTTTAGAGAGAAACAGGAATTGAATGAGTATCATCAGATGGTTTATGAGAAGATTTCCCCTTATCTGAATGAAGAGGAGAGAGATTGGTTGAAGGAGTATACCAGAGCAATTTAGCGGAGAGAATTTATTGTAAAAATTTTTTTATTTGATAGCTATAGTTGTATCTGTCATAAATCATCCGTAGCTGTTTCACTGTCGGGAAATAAGAATTTCTAATTTTCCACAGAAACACAGCTACCGGATGATTTATAGCAGATACATTCTAAAGCTATCACATATAAAAAGATTACGATAAATTTCCGCCAATCACCGTGACAGTTCACCGCCTTTGATTTTGCCACAACTATGCGGGAACGATAGTCTGACGGCGGAAGATGATAAAAACGTATTATAAATTAGCAAATGAACTTGATATATCATGTTCAGTTGGTTAATAAAATCCTAATTATTATCATAGAAAAGAGGTTATTATGGACGGAAAGCTAGTATTAGTAGATGGACACAGTATTTTAAACCGGGCATTTTTCGGAATCCCGGATTTAACCAATGCAGAGGGAACACACACCAATGCCGTCTACGGATTTTTGAATATTTTATTTAAGATATTGGAAGAAGAAAAGCCGGATTATCTGACGGTTGCTTTCGATGTCCATGCACCGACTTTCCGTCACAAAATGTATGCGGAATACAAAGGAACCAGAAAGCCTATGGCACAGGAGCTTCGCCAGCAGGTTCCGCTGATGAAGGAAATGCTTCGGGCAATGGGAGTGACCATTGTGGAAAAGGAAGGCTACGAGGCAGATGACATCATAGGCACCATTGCAAAAAAAGGAGAAGCTCAAGGACTGGAGGTTTCTGTGGTATCGGGAGACCGGGACTTGTTGCAGCTTGCCAGCGACCACATCAAAATCCGCATACCGAAAACCAAGAGAACCGGTACAGAGATTGAGGATTATCTGGCAAAGGATGTTGTAGAGAAATATCAGGTAACTCCAAAGGAGTTTATCGATGTGAAAGCTCTGATGGGAGACAGCTCTGATAATATTCCGGGAGTACCGGGAATCGGAGAAAAGACAGCCACAGCCTTGATTGTGGCATACGGAAGTATTGAGAACGCCTATGAGCATGTGGAAGAAATCAAGCCCAACCGTGCAAAAGAAAATCTGAGAGAGCATTACGATATGGCTCAGATGAGCAAGGAACTGGCAACCATTGATACCAATGCGGAAATCACCTATGAGTTGGAGGATTCCAAGCTGGGAAATCTTTTTACGGAAGAGGCATATATATTATGTAAACGTCTTGAGTTCAAGAATATGCTGTCAAAGTTTGATATAGAAGCACCGAAAAACAATGCACAGGAGCATTTTAAACGAATTTCGGATAAGGCTGAGGCAGAAAAAATATTAAAGAAAGCAGCCAAGGCAGAAGCATTAGGTTTCGCCCTTGTTCCGGGAACTGTGGTAGAGGCGGAACAGCTCAGTCTCTTTGAAGCACCTGCGGAATCCACGGGAATCGCAGGAGTAGCCCTTGCCCTTTCCGGGGAGGATATCTATTATCTGAAAGCGGGAGAAGGAATTGATGGAAAAGAACTTCTTTCTAAGGTAGAGGAAATTTTAAAGGGAAAGACCATGGGCTGTACTATGGATTTAAAAAAGGAATTGCAGCAGCTTTCTCTAAAAGAAGAGGACGGCGTATTTGATGCAGGTATTGCGGCGTATCTTCTGAATCCGTTAAAAAACGAATATCCTTACGAGGATTTAGCCAAGGATTACGCAGAGCTTTTGATACCGTCACGACAGGATTTGCTGGGAAAAACCTCTCTTTCGGATGCCCAGAGGGAAAAAGAAGAGGAGTTTTTGACCTACATCTGTTATGAGGCGTACATTCCGTTTTTAACTATGGAGAAGCTGAAACAGGAGCTGGAAAAGACCGGAATGTGGAAGCTTTATGAGGAGATTGAGCTGCCGCTGGTCTATACCCTTTCCGATATGGAAAAGGAGGGAATTCTGGTAAATGGTCAGGAACTTCAAACATACGGGGAAGAGCTGGCAGCACAGATTGGCGTATTGGAACAGGAAATCTATGAGGGAGCAGGCGAGGTATTTAACATCAACTCCCCAAAACAGTTGGGAGTTATCCTGTTTGAAAAGCTGCAAATGCCTTACGGAAAAAAGACCAAAACCGGATATTCCACAGCAGCAGATGTGTTGGAAAAACTGGCAGGAGAGTATCCTCTGGTATCTAAAATTTTGGAATATCGCCAACTGGCAAAGCTAAAGTCCACCTATGCAGACGGACTGGCAAATTATATTGATGAGGACGGAAGGATTCGGACCACCTTCCAGCAGACGGTAACAGCCACCGGACGGCTCAGTAGTACGGAGCCGAATTTGCAGAATATTCCAATCCGTATGGAATTGGGAAAAATGATCCGAAAGGTATTCCATCCGAAGGAAGGTTTTGTATTCTTGGATGCAGACTATTCCCAGATTGAACTTCGGATTCTGGCACATATGTCGGGAGACGAAAACCTCATTGCCGCCTATCGGGAGGCACAGGACATCCATCGCATGACGGCTTCACAGGTATTCCATACTCCTTTTGAGGAAGTTACGGATTTGCAGAGAAGAAACGCAAAGGCGGTAAACTTCGGAATCGTGTACGGAATCAGTTCTTTCGGACTGAGTCAGGATTTGAGTATCAGCAAAAAAGAAGCACAGGAATATATTCAGAGATATTTTGAAACTTATCCAAAAATAAAAGAGTTTTTGGACACCCAGGTGGAGATGGCGAAAAAAGAGGGTTATACCACCACCATGTTTGGCAGGAGAAGACCGATACCGGAGATTTCTTCCTCTAACTTTATGCAACGTTCTTTTGGAGAGCGAATTGCCATGAATTCGCCGATACAGGGAAGTGCGGCAGACATTATAAAAATTGCCATGAACCGGGTACATCGCCGTTTGGAAAAAGAAAACCTAAAATCCAAACTGATTTTACAGGTTCATGATGAACTGCTGATTGAGACGGCAGAAGAGGAAGTAGAAACTGTATCAAAAATTTTAGAAGAAGAGATGAAAGGTGCCGCTAATCTTGCAGTGGAGCTGGAGGTTGACAGCCACGCAGGAAAAAATTGGTATGAGGCGAAATAATGAAATTTATTGGAATTACAGGAGGCGTCGGAGCGGGAAAATCGGCAATTTTAGAGTATATTGCCGCTAACTATAACGCAAAGGTAATGCTGGCGGATGAAATTGCCCACGATTTAATGATGCCGGGAACAAAATGTTATGATACAATAAAAGCGGAGTTTGCAGAAGAGCAGATCTTTCTGGCAGATGGAAATATTGACAGACCCCGAATGGCACAGGTAATTTTTAATGATGCCGGGAAACGGGAGAGGATGAACGGAATCGTTCATCCCGCTGTAAAGGATTACATATTAGAGATTTACTGGGAAGAACAGGAAAAGGGAGAACTGGAATATCTGATTCTGGAGGCTGCTCTTTTAATTGAAGAGCATTATGATGAAATTTGTGACGAATTATGGTATATTTATACCAGTGAGGAAAATCGGCGGCAGCGTCTCAAAGAAAATAGGGGCTATTCCGACGAGAAGATAGATACAATTTTTAAAAGCCAGCTCACGGAGGAAGTCTATCGCAAATATTGTAAGGTTGTGATTGACAATAACCATGAGCCGGAGGCTGCATTTTTACAAATCAGACAACAGTTGGATGAGGAGAAGTAGAATGGAACCATTGGTATTTGGACTGGATATCGGAACCAGAAACGTAGTAGGAACGGTGGGCTACAAGGAAGAGAAAGAATTTATCGTGGTGGCACAGTACATCAAAGAGCATGAGACCCGTGCCATGCTGGATGGACAGATTCACGATATCGGACGTGTGGGAACCACCATTGCCGCAGTAAAAGAAAAATTGGAGGAGCAGATTGAACAGCCGCTAAAAGAAGTCTGTATTGCAGCAGCGGGACGTGTGTTAAAGACAGTAACCACCACCGTAGAGTATGAATATGAGGAAGAGACTGTGGTCTCCAAGGAGGATATTCATACCTTGGATTTGCTGGGAATTGAGAAAGCATCCAATATATTAAAAGAGGAAAATGATACAAAATTAAAATTCTACTGCGTAGGCTATTCTGTGGTCAAATATCGTTTGAATGATGACGTCTTTTCCAATCTGGAGGGACACAAGGCGGAGAAGATTGCGGAGGATATTATTGTGACCTTTCTGCCAGAGGATGTTGTGGACGGATTGTATTCCGCCTGTGCCAGAGCAGAGCTGGAGGTTGCCAATATGACCTTGGAGCCGATTGCCGCCATCAATGTGGCGATTCCTGAAACCTTCCGTATGCTGAATATCGCACTGGTGGATGTGGGAGCGGGAACCTCCGATATCTCCATAACCCGAGACGGAAGCATTATTGCCTATGGCATGATTCCATATGCCGGGGATGAGATTACCGAAATGCTGGTACAGCATTATCTGGTGGATTTTAAAACGGCGGAGCATATTAAGCTGGCTTCCGGTACAGAAGAAGAGATTGAATATAAAGATATTATGAGTATTTCCCATACGATTCCTGCAAGTGAGGTATGGGATTTGACCAAAGATTTGGTGGACAAGATTACCACTTCTATTGCAGATAAGATTAAGGAGTTAAACGGTGATAAATCTGTTAGTGCCACCTTTGTGGTAGGCGGCGGCGGAAAAATCCACGGATTTACGGAAATGCTGGCAGATAAGCTGGAGCTGCCTCATGAGCGTGTGGCTCTTAGAGGAGAGGAAGTTTTACAGGAGGTTCATTTTGAACAGGAGGATATCAAAAAAGACCCGTTGCTGGTTACCCCTATCGGTATCTGCCTGAATTACTATGACCAGAAAAACAACTTTATTATGGTGCATTTCAACGGAGAACGCATCAAATTATATGATAACAATAAATTGACCATTGTGGATGCCGCAATGCAGGCGGGATTCCCAAATGACCAGTTATTCCCTCGCAGAGGAAAAGAGATTAACTTTACCATCAACGGCAGACAGAAGATTGCCAGAGGACAGAGCGGAGAGTCCGCCATTGTAAAAATGAATGGAAAGGAAGTCAGCATCAATACTCCGTTAGAGCCAAACTGTGAGATTGTTATTGAGCCGTCCACAGTGGGAGAGGCAGCAGTTTACACGGTAGAGCAGTTGGAGGAGTATACCGATTCTACCATAGAATTTTCCGTAAACCGCAAGACGGTAGTATGTCCGAGATTTGTGGAGGTTAACGGCGTTTTGGAACCCCCAAGCTACCGGATTCAGGAAGGTGACCGCATTGAAACCAGAAGCTATTATACCATCGGACAGTTGATGGAGTTCATGGATGTGGAACTGGATATGGACAAGGAGATTCTGGTAAACAACCGGGATGCGGATTTGGCAACTTTGGTTTATGAGAATTTTGAAGTGGAGTGGACGGTTTTGGAAACCAGAACCCATATAGATGATATGGAGGAGGAGCCGGAGCAGAAAGTAGAAGCAGGTCAGGAGACTTCTCCAGAGCCGGAGGGAGAAACAACGGAGGAGACAAATCAGCCGGAGGCTTCTTCGGAAAACAGTATTGAGGTTCTGGTAAACGGAGAAACCATTACCATGACCGGAAAACAGGAATATGTCTATGTAGATGTATTTAACTATATTGACTTTAATCTGAATGACCCGAGAGGACGTACCATTATGACCCTCCTCAACGGCGAAAATGCAGATTATACGGCAGTCTTGAAAAACGGAGACAAGATTGACATTTATTGGGAAGAGAGAAATTAATGGAAATATGCAGTATTGCCAGCGGAAGCAGCGGAAATTGTATCTGTGCCGGAACGGATACCTGCCATCTGATGATAGATGCGGGAATCAGCGGAAAACGGATTGAAAACGGGCTGAATTCCGTGGGATTAAAAACAGAAGAAATGGAGGGAGTGCTGATTACCCATGAGCATTCCGATCATATCAGCGGACTGGGTGTTATTGCCAGAAGATACGGACTGCCTATCTACGGCACCAAAGGAACCTTAGAGGCAATTCAGAATACCTCTTCCGTGGGAAAGATAGACCCGTCTTTGTTTCATGTGATAGAGCCGGATCAGGATGTCCTGATTGGAGATATTGTGGTACATCCCATTCGTATCTCCCATGATGCGGCAGACCCGGTTGCCTATATTTTAAAAAACGGCAGTCAGAAAATCGGGATTCTGACAGATTTGGGAAAATACGATGATTATATCATAGACAATCTACAGGGATTGGATGTATTATTACTGGAAGCGAATCATGATGTACATATGTTGGAGGTGGGAAGTTATCCTTATCCGCTGAAGCAGAGAATCTTGGGGGAGAGAGGTCATCTTTCCAACGAGGTGTCGGGGCAGCTTTTGGGAGAGCTTCTTCACGATGGAATGAAGAATATTATATTAGGTCATCTGAGTAAGGAAAATAATTATGCAGACCTTGCCTATGAGACCGTAAGACAGGAAGTAACCCTTGGAGACAATCCATATAAAGGAAATGATTTTCCGATATATGTTGCAGGAAGAAATGAAGTTCTTCCAATGATATGCATTTAATTTTTTAGAGAGAGGTTAGGAAAATGGAAAAGACAAAAAACAAGACAATTATCACAGTTCTGGGAAAAGATACTGTGGGAATCATTGCAAAGGTATGTACCTATCTGGCAAATAACCGTGTAAATGTACTGGATATTTCCCAGACCATCGTTCAGGGCTTTTTTAACATGATGATGATTGTGGATTTAAGCGGAACAGAAAAACCGTTTGCGGAGATTTCAAAAGAGCTGGCACAGATTGGAGAAGAGATTGGTGTGGATATCAAGTGTCAGAGAGAAGAAATTTTTGAAAAAATGCACAGAATCTAAGGAGATACGTCAATGATTAATATTTGGGAAGTAAATGAGACAAATAACATGATTGAGCATGAAAATCTGGACGTAAGAACCATTACGCTGGGTATCAGTCTGCTGGATTGTGTGGATGATGATTTAGATACTTTAAATAAAAATATTTATGAGAAAATTACCACAGTTGCCAAGGATTTGGTAAAGGTGGGAAAAGAAATCGAGAACAAATATTGTATTCCCATTGTCAATAAGAGAATATCCATTACCCCGATTTCTTTGGTGGGAGCCACAGCGTGTAAGACACCGGAGGACTATGTAACCATTGCAAAGACGTTGGACAATGCGGCAAGAGCAGTGGGAGTAAACTTTATCGGAGGATATTCCGCACTGGTGTCTAAGGGAATGACCAAAAGTGATGAGCTTTTAATCCGCTCCATTCCCCAGGCATTGGCACAGACAGAATATATCTGCAGCTCCGTCAATGTAGGTTCCACTAAAACAGGCATCAACATGGATGCAGTAAAATTAATGGGTGAGATTATTTTAGAGGCGGCAGAGTATACCAAGGAAAACGATTCCTTAGGCTGTGCAAAGCTGGTAGTCCTCTGCAACGCACCGGATGACAATCCTTTCATGGCGGGAGCATTCCACGGAGTGACAGAGGCAGATGCCATTATCAACGTAGGCGTTTCCGGTCCGGGAGTGGTAAAGACTGCTTTGGAAAAAGTACGGGGCGAGAATTTCGAGGTGCTTTGTGAGACCATCAAAAAGACAGCCTTTAAGGTAACCCGTGTAGGTCAGCTGGTGGCACAGGAAGCTTCCAGAAAATTGGGAATTCCTTTTGGAATTATAGATTTGTCTTTGGCACCGACACCGGCAATCGGTGATTCTGTGGCAGGGATTTTAGAAGAGATTGGTTTGGAGTATGCAGGAGCACCGGGAACTACGGCGGCTTTGGCACTCTTGAACGATCAGGTAAAAAAAGGCGGCGTTATGGCGTCCTCCTATGTAGGCGGATTAAGCGGAGCTTTCATTCCGGTCAGCGAGGATCAGGGAATGATTGATGCGGTAACCGCAAATGCATTGACCTTGGAAAAGTTAGAGGCTATGACCTGTGTATGCTCTGTGGGACTGGACATGATTGCCATTCCGGGAGATACCAAGGCAACCACCATTTCAGGAATTATTGCAGATGAGATGGCAATCGGAATGGTAAACCAGAAGACAACGGCAGTCCGTATTATTCCGGTAATCGGAAAGGGCGTAGGAGAGACCGTAGAGTTTGGCGGACTTTTGGGATATGCACCAATTATGCCGGTCAATCAGTATAGCTGTGATGCCTTTGTAAACCGTGGCGGAAGAATTCCGGCACCAATCCATAGCTTCAAGAATTAAAATGGCAGAAAAAATAAAAGCCGTAATCTTTGATTTGGATGGAACCCTCATAGATACGGAGAAATATTATGTAAACTTTGGATATGAAGTGCTTCAGGAAATGGGCTATCATTGTAGGATGGAAGAAGTTCTAAAGCTACGAAGTCTGAACTATAAATTTGCAGAGCCCTATATGCAGCAGCTTTTAGGCGAGGATTTTGACTTTATGGAGTTTCGCAGACGGCGTAGGGAAAGAGTGGTTGCGGCGTTGGAGCAAAAGGGCATTGAGAAAAAACCCCATGCAGATGAGATTTTAAAGTATCTGCGTGAGCATGGAATCCTTTGTGCTGTGGCAACGGCCACAGATACCAAACGGGCAACCGAGTATCTGAGGGAAATCGGACTGGCAGAACATCTGGATAGAATTATCAGCGTAACCATAGTGCCCAGAGGAAAGCCCAAGCCGGATGTGTATCTGGAGGCTTGCCGGCAGTTGGGAGAAAAACCAGAAAACTGCATGGCGGTGGAGGACTCCCCCAACGGAGTGAAATCAGCCTATGATGCAGGACTTCGGGTGGTTATGGTTCCTGATTTGACCAAACCGGACGAGGAAACCGCACAGATGCTTTACGGGGTTTCGGATACCCTTTGGGGCATACGGAAATTTTTATAAGATAAACTAATAGAATTAAGTAAATAATTTAATATTACTAATAAGGCTTCATTCGTTGAAATGAAGTCTTATTTTGTGTTAGTATATCCTAAGACAGAGTTATTAATATCGGATGTGATAAAGGAGGATTCAATTCATGGAAATGAAATCAATCGAAAAAGAACTGCAGAGCAATTCTTATCCGGGACGTGGAATTATTATCGGAAAATCAGCCAATGGAAAATATGCGGTAACTGCTTATTTTATTATGGGCAGAAGCGAGAACAGCAGAAACCGTGTATTCGTAACAGAGGGAGAGGGAATTCGTACCGAAGCCTTTGACCCTTCCAAATTAAGAGATCCAAGTCTGATTATCTATGCACCGGTTCGTGTATTGGGAAATAAGACCATCGTAACCAACGGAGACCAGACAGATACAATCTATGAATTGATGGATAAACAGCAGACCTTTGAGCAGGCTTTAAGAACCAGAGAGTTTGAGCCGGATGCACCGAATTACACCCCTCGTATTTCCGGTATTATGCATGTGGACAAGGGCAGCTACAACTATGCAATGTCCATTTTAAAGAGCAACAACGGAAATCCGGATGCCTGCAACCGCTATACTTTTGCCTATGAGAATCCGGTGGCAGGAGAAGGTCATTTTATACATACCTATATGGGAGACGGAAATCCCCTTCCAAGTTTTGAGGGAGAGCCGGAGCTGATTGCAATTCCGGACGATATGGACAGCTTTGCGGATACTCTTTGGAAAAGTCTGAATGAAGAGAATAAGGTATCCCTGTTTGTTCGGTATATTGATATTGAGACAGGAGCCTATGAGTCAAAAATCATCAACAAGAACCAGAAATAGGATGGAAAGATAGAGGAGAAATAATGAAAGAATTAGAGTTGAAATACGGATGTAATCCAAATCAGAAGCCTTCCAGAATCTATATGGAAGAGGGAGAACTTCCAATCAAGGTATTAAACGGGAAACCGGGTTATATTAATTTTCTGGATGCTTTCAACGGATGGCAGTTGGTAAGTGAGCTGAAGAAAGCCACCGGACTTCCGGCAGCCACCTCTTTTAAGCACGTATCTCCGGCAGGAGCTGCCGTAGGACTTCCGATGACAGATATTGAGAAAAAGATTTATTGGGTAGATGATATTGAGGAAGAATTTACCCCATTGGCAAATGCCTATGCCAGAGCCAGAGGTGCAGACCGTATGTCTTCCTTCGGAGATTTTATTTCTCTTTCTGATGTCTGCGATGTGGCAACTGCAAAAATCATTAAAAGAGAGGTTTCCGATGGTGTGATTGCACCGGGTTATGAGCCGGAGGCATTGGAAATCTTAAAGGCAAAGAAAAACGGAAATTACAACGTCATCGAGATTGATCCGAATTATGTGCCAAAGGCATTGGAGAGAAAAGAAGTATTCGGAATTACCTTTGAGCAGGGAAGAAACGAATTAAAAATTGACGAAGATTTCTTCGGAAACATCGTAACAGAAAATAAAGAATTACCGGAAAGTGCCAAGATTGATTTGGCAATTGCTATGATTACCTTAAAATATACCCAGTCCAATTCTGTATGCTATGCCAAGGGCGGACAGGCAATCGGTATCGGTGCAGGACAACAGTCCCGTATCCATTGTACCCGCCTTGCGGGGCAGAAAGCAGACAACTGGTGGCTACGTCAGTCTCCGCAGGTATTGGGCTTAGAGTTTGTAGACGGTATCCGCCGTGCAGACCGTGATAACTCCATCGACCTCTATATCGGAGAGGATTACATGGATGTGCTGGCAGACGGAGCATGGGAGAATATCTTCAAGGTAAAACCACCGGTATTTACCGCAGAAGAAAAACGTGCATGGCTGGATAAGATGAGCGATGTGGCTTTAGGCTCAGATGCTTTCTTCCCATTTGGAGATAACATTGAGCGGGCACACAGAAGCGGTGTAAAATATGTGGCAGAGCCGGGTGGTTCCATCCGTGATGACCATGTTATCGCAACCTGTGACAAATATGGAATGGTAATGGCATTTACAGGAATCCGTCTGTTCCATCACTAAGAAGTATAATCAAAGGGTTGTTGCAAAAAAGAATATTTTTGCAACAACCCTTTTTATATATCTACTGATTTTTTATTTCACATACTCCCTCAGCGAAAATACAAAACAGGCACACAGTACAATCTGGCTGGCAAGCAGCCCCCACAGGTAGCCCTTCATACCAAACGCAGGAATGGCAAAAACCGCAAACAGCAGGCGGATAGAAATACTGACCAGATTGTGGCAGAAGGTGTAAACTGTTTTTCCCAATCCGTTTAAAATAGAGGAAAGTGTAGAAGATAAATACATAAAAGGGCAGATAAAGCTTAAAGCCATAATATAATTTCCGCAGGTCTCACTGTGAAATAAAAAATTTCCTAAAAAATTCCCCAGAAAAAAGAAACCTGCCGTACAGGCAAATCCAAAAACCATACAGTAAGCAATGGATTTTGAGACAGCCTTTTTGATTTTGTCATCCTTTCCGGCGGCAGATGCCTCGGATACAGCAGGAAGCAGCATAACTGCCAGAGAGTTTGTAATGGAAGAAGGAAACAAAATCAAAGGCAGAGCCATTCCGGTTAAAACGCCAAAAAGACTTAGGGCATCGGAATTACTAAGTCCGAACTCCTGTAATTTCAAAGGGATAAGGATGGCTTCCATGCTGACAAAGAGATTGAGAACCACACGGTTTCCGGTAAGAGGCAGGGACAGCCGCCCAATTTGTCCCATGGCAGTTTTCAAAAAACGAAGCTGATTTTTGGAAAAACGGATTGCTGCCATGGTAAAAAGTGCGGATGCAGCTTCTCCGCATACCACGCCCCATACGGCGATGGAAGGGCTGATGTCCATATTTTCCTGTAAGTGAATACGGTAAATCAGATAGACACTCAGAACCCGGACAATCTGTTCTAACAGTTGGGCAATAGAAGGAATAGCAGCTTTTTTCATTCCATAATAATAGCCGCTGATACTATTGTGGATGCTGCAACAGGGAACTGCGTAAGCAAGAATCCGAAAAAGAGGGGCAGTCCGGTATTCACAGACAACATGGGCAGCCAAAAAATCTGCATAATGATATAGATAGAACGAACACAAAATGGATAAGCTAAGTGAGAGGATAAAACCGGCACTCATATAGCACCTCCCTGTGATACCGCCTTTTTTCACAGCCGCCTCTGCCACATATTTGGAAATAGCACTCTGAATACCTGCGGAGGTCAGAGCAAAGCATAGAACATAGACAGGAAAAATCAACTGATAAATACCAACGCCCTCTGCACCAATCGTATGAGAGAGGAATATTCTATAGAAGAAGCCTATAATTCTGCTTAAAGCACCGGAAATGGTTAAAAAAAGAGTTCCGATTACCAAAGGATTTTTTATCATTCGGGATAGATTCATAAAAACCTCCCGCAAAAACATTTTATTGAAATATATGCGAGATGTCCTATTGACAGAACGGAAAAGTCGTACTATTATATACATATAAAACATATAGGAATAGTAGGAGATAAAGGATGATATATTTAGATAATGCGGCAACAACGAAAACAGATGAAGAAGTGGTAAAAGCAATGCTTCCGTATTTTACAGAGAATTATGGAAATGCTTCCAGTGTCTATGAATTTGGAAATAAAAACAAAATCGTCATTGAGGAAGCGAGAGAGACCATTGCCAAGGCAATCAATGCCAAACCACAGGAAATTTATTTTACTGCCGGAGGTTCCGAAAGTGACAACTGGGCGTTAAAGGCAACAGCGGAAGCCTATCGGCAAAAGGGCAAACATATCATTACCAGTAAAATCGAGCATCATGCCATTTTGCATACCTGCCAGTATTTAGAGCGGGAAGGCTATGAGATTACCTATCTGGATGTGGATGAGCATGGAGTGGTAAATCTGGAGGAGCTGAAAGCAGCCATCCGTCCTGATACCATTCTCATCTCTATTATGTTTGCCAACAACGAGATTGGAACCATTGAGCCGATAAAAGAAATCGGTGCCATCGCAAAAGAAGCAGGAGTATTTTTCCACACAGATGCAGTACAGGCATTTGGACAGATTCCAATCAATGTGGAAGAAATGAATATTGATATGCTCAGTGCCAGCGGTCATAAACTGAACGGACCAAAGGGAATCGGATTTTTGTATATCCGAAAGGGAATCAAATCAGGCTCCTTTATCCATGGCGGTGCACAGGAGAGAAAAAGACGTGCGGGAACAGAAAACATTCCGGGAATCGTAGGTCTGAAAAAGGCAACAGAGATAGCTCTGGATACCATGCAGGAGCGGATAGAAAAAGAAAGTCAGTTGAGGGATTATCTGATGAGCAGAGTCTTAAAGGAGGTTCCGTATTCCAGAGTGAACGGTTCCAGAACAAACCGTCTGCCCAACAATGTAAACTTTTGTTTCCAGTTCATTGAAGGAGAGTCCCTTTTGATTATGCTGGACATGAAAGGTATTTGTGCTTCTTCGGGTTCTGCCTGCACATCCGGGTCCTTAGACCCGTCCCATGTATTGCTGGCAATCGGACTGCCCCATGAAATTGCACACGGCTCTTTGCGGTTGACGCTGGGAAAAGAGACTACAAAAGAAGATATTGATACAACCATAGAAGCAATCAAAGAAATCGTTGCAAAATTGCGGGATATGTCACCGCTATATGAAGACTTTAAGAAAAAAAGCCAGGCACATCAAGAATAGGAGGACAATATGTACAGCGAGAAAGTAATGGACCATTTTCAGAATCCCAGAAACATGGGTGAGATAGAGAACGCAAGCGGTGTAGGAACAGTAGGAAATGCCAAATGCGGTGATATTATGAGAATCTTTTTGGATATTGATGATGAGGGAATCATCAGAGATTGTAAGTTTAAAACCTTTGGCTGCGGAGCTGCTGTTGCAACCAGCAGCATGGCAACCGAGTTGGTAAAGGGAAAGAGTATTCAGGAAGCACTTCAAGTAACCAACAAAGCAGTTATGGAAGCACTTGACGGATTGCCTCCTGTCAAGGTACACTGTTCTTTGTTGGCAGAGGAAGCCATTCATGCGGCACTCTGGGACTATGCAAAGAAAAATAATATTGAAATAGAGGGCTTAGAGGAACCGAAATCTGATATTTCCGAAGGTGAAGAAGAGGAGGACTACTAAGCCGGAGGAAAAGATGGACAAGAAGAAAGTTGTAGTGGGAATGTCAGGAGGAGTAGATTCCTCCGTGGCAGCCTATCTTTTAAAAGAACAGGGTTATGATGTCATCGGCGTCACTATGCAGATATGGCAGGAGGAAGATTCGCTGACACAGGAAGAAAACGGCGGCTGCTGCGGACTTTCGGCGGTGGATGATGCCCGCCGGGTGGCTGCGGACTTGGGGATTCCTTATTATGTGATGAATTTCCGAAAAGAGTTCAAGGAAAATGTCATGGACTACTTTATCGGGGAATACCTTCAGGGGCGTACTCCAAATCCCTGTATCGCCTGTAACCGCTATGTGAAATGGGAGGCTCTGCTTCAAAGAAGCTTAGAGATTGGAGCAGACTATATTGCCACAGGTCACTATGCCAGAATTGAGCAGCTTGCCAACGGCAGGTATGCCATAAAAAATTCTGTGACAGCGGCAAAGGATCAGACCTATGCACTATATAATCTGACCCAGCATCAGCTGGCCCATACCCTTATGCCGGTGGGAGACTATACCAAGGATGAGATACGTGCCATTGCAGAAAAGATAGGACTTCGCATTGCGAACAAGCCGGACAGTCAGGACATCTGCTTTGTGCCGGATGGTGATTATGCAGGGTTCATAAAACGGGAGGCAGGTCAGGCACTTCCGGCACCGGGAAATTTCGTGACGGAGGACGGAACCGTTTTGGGACGGCACAAGGGAATTACCAACTATACCATCGGACAGCGGAAGGGATTGAACCTTTCTCTGGGAAAACCTGTTTTTGTGACGGAGATAAGACCGGAAACCAATGAAGTAGTGATTGGAGACAATGAGACACTTTTTACCAGAGAGCTTTATGCGGAAAATGTCAATTTCATGGCAGTACCGGATTTAAAAGAGAAAAAAGAATTTACCGGGAAAATACGCTATGCCCATAAGGGTGCATCTTGTACCATAGAACAAATAGAAAAAGACAAGATACGCTGTGTGTTTGAAGAACCCCAGAGGGCAGTGACTCCGGGACAGGCATTTGTCTTTTACGATGGAGAATATGTGGCAGGTGGTGGTACCATCTGCGGATTATAATCTTAAAAATTTCTGCTGGTATTCATCCGGCAGTAATTTTTTGCCTTTCTGAATCGCAGCAAGGCGGTAGAGTCTGGAGGCATAGATGTCTTTTTCCAAAAGAGCCATAGCAGGTGCATCCAAAAGCTGCGGTGCCTGAGGCAGATTTGTAATCAGAGGAATCTGTGATTTATCTTTCAATTTTCGCCATATGGGAGCAGCGGATTCGGAGCAGCCCAAGACTCTGGCATAAGGAACATAATCGAGATTACGATAGATATCGTAATCTTTTTCTTTGTGTCCCAATAAAATGTGAAAAAGCATACGGCTCAGTCTTCCGAAGGTAACCTCCTTGGTATACAGGCAGTCCAGATAAGAGCTGACGGAGGAAAAGGAATACCGTGTGTTTCGGATGCGGTTGGAAAGGTCGGAAGAGACATCTGCATATTGGGAAAAAGAATCCTCTTTCAATAACTGAAAACCCAAAAGAGAAGAAAAGTCATCCTCAAACAGGAGAGGACGGCAATTCAGAGCTTCTTCCAGTATTTCAAGAGCTACATCCGGCATTTGACCCTTTAAAGAGGTTATGTCATTATTTAAATCTGCCTTCTGTTGCAAAAGCTTCCGAATTCCGGTGGCGGAAGAAAAAGCAGAGTCCGTTTCCGTATCGTGATAATTTTTTCCCACTCGCTGAATGGGAAGCACTTCCATAGAAGACTCCCGTTTTCGGAGAGCCTTGCAATACTCCAATGCCAGAATATTGTTAGGGGACCGGAGAATATCGATTACTTCCGGCGAAGCATCCGGCAGGGAATCAGAAACCGCCAATGCCCTTGCGGTAGGAAAATTTTTTCCTTCCTTTAAATAGGTGGAAAGTGCCCTGCGGTAATTTTCCGGTTCTTCAATGAAAAAATCAGCCAGTTGGTGAAAGGCGGAAAGGTTGGGTGTTTCACAGCCGAAACACACTATATCCACAATCCCCAGTTTGTCCAACAGAGCAATTCCCGCAGCTCCAAAAAATTCCGCACTGGAACAAGCCCAAAGAGCCGGAAGCTCAAGGACTAAATCGGCACCGCAGCTAAGAGCCATTTTGGCTCGGGTATATTTATCTATGAGGGCAGGAGCACCTCTTTGTACAAAATCGCCGCTCATGGCGATGATCACGTAATCAGCTCCTGTCAATTCTTTGGCTTTTTCAATCTGATATTTATGCCCATTGTGAAATGGGTTGTATTCTGCAATAATTCCTATGGTTTTCATGCTAAGAGTATAGCATGGAAAAAAGGCGAGGGCAAGGCGGAAGAAATGGGAAAAGCATATTGCTATTTGCAGGAATTCTCGCTATAATCGAATTATAGATAGGTTCTTTCTGTGCACAAAGACGGGAGGAAATTTGAAACCCAGAAGATATTCCTAAATACTATATTGAACGTCTGCATGAGAAAGTCACAGCATTAAAACGATGGCGGGGTCTGGAGGCAAAGTATATGACATTTGAGGAATTGTTAAAGAGAAGAGAATCAAAAGGAAAAGCCGAAGGAATAACTGAAGGTATCGCAGAGACAGTTTTAACTTTTTTAGAGGTTTACGGAACCGTGCCGGAGGATGTGAGAGAGCGTATCCTGTCAGAGAGACATATAGAAGTTCTGAAAAACTGGACGAAACTGGCAGCACAGGTGGATTCCGTAGAGGAGTTCGTATCTAAAATGCAGGAAGAGTCTGCACAAATCTAAAATTCTAAAGATTTTATTCTAGGATATACAAGGTATATCATCAAAAGTAATTCGCAGCTATTATTCCAAGAAGAAAGTGTGTACGAAAGAACCTATCTAAGTGTTATTTTGTCTTTGATGAAATGAATAAATAATGTCAACACAACAATTGAGCAAGGATTCTATAAAATCCCTTGTACAGAACAAAAAATAGGATTATAATAAGGACGATTCACACTCCCGAAAGAAGAGAGCGTAAATAAAAAGAAAGTACGAGGGAAAAGGATGAACGTATTAGTGATTAACTGCGGAAGCAGTTCTTTGAAATTTCAGTTGATTGATTCTGAATCAGAGTCTGTGTTGGCTAAGGGACTTTGTGAGAGAATCGGAATTGACGGAAGATTAGTGTACCAACGTGCGGGTGGTGAGAAAGAAGTAACAGAAGAAACAATGCCAACCCACACAGAAGCAGTAAAAATGGTGTTGGAAGCATTGATTAATCCAAAAACTGGTGCCATTGCTTCTTTAGATGAGATTTCAGCAGTGGGACATCGTGTAGTACACGGTGGAGAAGCATTTACAGAATCTACTTTAATTAACGAAGAGGTAATTGCGGCAATTGAGAATGTCAGTGAACTGGCACCGCTTCATAATCCGGCAAATTTAATCGGAATTGCAGCTTGTCAGGAATTAATGCCGGGTGTTCCAATGGCAGCCGTTTTTGATACAGCATTTCATCAGACGATGCCAAAAGAAGCGTATATGTATGGTATTCCTTACAAATACTATGAGCAGTACAAGGTTCGTAAATATGGATTCCACGGAACCAGTCACAGCTATGTTTCCAAACGTGCGGCAGAACTGTTGGGAAAACCATATGACTCTTTAAAGACCATCGTTTGTCATTTGGGCAACGGTGCCTCTGTATGTGCAGTGAAAAATGGTAAGTCCGTAGATACGTCCATGGGACTGACTCCATTGGAGGGATTGGTTATGGGTACCCGTTCCGGTGATGTGGACCCTTCCGTATTGGAATATATCGCGGAAAAAGAAAACTTTGACATTCATCAGGTGTTAAATGTTTTAAATAAAGAGTCCGGTGTCTATGGTGTTTCCGGCGTATCCAGCGATTTCAGAGATATTGAGGCGGCTGCAGAGGCAGGAGACGAGAGAGCGGATTTGGCACAGGAGCTGTTCTGTTATCGTGTTATCCACTATATCGGAGCCTATGCGGCGGCTATGAACGGTGTAGATGCTATCTGCTTTACCGCAGGATTAGGTGAGAACTCCGGAATGATTCGTGAAAAGATTTGTGCAAATCTGGGATATCTGGGTGTAGAATTGAATCCGGAGGAGAATAAAAAGCGTGGAGAAGATTTGATTATTTCCACAGAAAATTCCAAAGTAAAGGTGTTAGCTGTTCCGACTAACGAAGAGCTTGCCATTGCAAGAGAAACCGTGGCTTTGTTAAAGTAATTATCCACCAAAATATAGTTGACAAATAGAAATCATCTATGTATAATTGTTTAGGTGTGAATAGGAGAAGAAGATGAAAGTTGATTTAACAGACATTTTATCCGTTGCGAATAAAGAGATTACCAAGAAAGTTCCTGTGGAAATGGTGTCATTCGACTCGAAGCTGGGAAGTTTTCCTATTACAAAGAAGGAAGATGTGGTACTTCATATTTTAAACGAAGAGAACAAGCGGCTGCTTATTCGTGGAAGTACAGAGCTTACAATAGCAATTCCTTGTGACCGTTGTCTGGAAGATGTGGAGACAACGCTCCGTCTTGACATCGATAAGGAGATTCCGATTCATGTTGAAGAACAGGAAGTCGATGAAGAAGAGATGGAAAAAGCAGACTACATGATTGGATTTCATCTTGATTTAGATAGAATAATCTACGATGAGGTTTTGGTTAACTGGCCCATGAAGGTTTTGTGCAGGGAAGACTGTGCAGGTATTTGTAAAAAATGCGGACAGAATCTGAACCATAAAACCTGTGATTGTGAGAAAACAGAACTCGATCCAAGAATGGCAGTTATCCAAGATGTGTTTAACAAATTTAAGGAGGTGTAACCAAATGTCAATTTGTCCAAAAAACAAATCCTCTAAAGGAAGAAGAGATAAAAGAAGAGCTAACTGGAAAATGACTGCTCCGAATCTGGTAAAATGCAGCAAATGTGGAGAGTTAATGATGCCTCATAGAGTGTGCAAAAACTGTGGCTCATACAACAAAAGAGAAATTATTCCTCAGGATTAATCGACCGCAAATGGGAGTGTTTGTAAAAACACTCCTTTTTTTCTTAGAGAAAAATTCAAATGTAAAACATGCGAGGTAGACTATGAACAACCATGAAAATAAATTGCTTACTGTATTAGGAAAATTCACAGACAGCCTGTTGTTGAACCTGTTGTTTCTCATAAGCTGTGTGCCGGTGATTACCATCGGCGTTTCTGTGACGGCTTTTTATTATACGTTGCGGAAGGTTTTAAAACAGGACAGAGGCTACCTCTGGGCAGAATATAAACGGGCGTGGAAGGAAAACTTTAAACAGGCCACACTTTGCTGGCTGTTGTTTCTTGCCATCGGTGCTGTTTTGGCAATAGATATCTATGTGATGTATCAGGCAGCGGCAGAAGGGGCAGGATATGGAATGAGCTATCTGTTTTTCGCTGTTTTGTTTGTGATTTTAGTTTTATGGGCAGTTTATACCTTTGCTTATCTGGCAAGATTTGAAAATACCACCAAGGCAGTATTGAAAAACAGTATTTTGTTTATGTTTGCAAATATGGCAAAAACCCTATTGGTATTGCTGGTGTTTGGTATTTCTGCTTTTTTGGTCTGGCTGACTCCTTTTTCACTGGTAATTGTCCCTCTGTTGTGTGGATGGTATCTGGAAGTGATTTTAGAATCCGTATTTCGGAAATATATGAGTGAAGAAGATAGAAAAGCAGAGGATGAGCGGAATCAGGATTTTTACGAAACATAGTTTATTTTGGTTGATTTATAGAAATAGATATAGTATATTTTTTTATGTAATGGAAGAGTAAGGAGGATAGTCCTATGCAGGAAATGGTCAGGGTTGTGCTGGACGCCATGGGCGGAGACAACGCACCGGGAGAGATTATCAAGGGTGCCATGGACGCAATTAGCGAAAGAAAAGATATTGAAATTATCTTGGTTGGTCAACAGGACGTTATCACAGAAGAATTAGAAAAATATACATACAGGAAAGAGCAGATTCGCATTGTGAATGCGACGGAAGTCATTGAGACAGCCGAGCCGCCTGTAATGGCAATACGAAGGAAGAAGGATTCTTCCATTGTAGTTGGAATGAATATGGTAAAGAATAAAGAGGCAGATGCTTTTGTCTCAGCAGGAAGCTCAGGAGCAATTCTGGTAGGCGGACAAGTGATTGTGGGCAGAATCAAAGGAATTGAGAGACCACCGCTGGCACCGCTGATTCCTACAGAAAACGGCGTGTCTATTTTGATAGATTGTGGAGCCAATGTGGATGCAAGACCAAGTCATCTGGTGCAGTTTGCACAGATGGGTTCTATTTATATGGAACATATTCTGGGTATCCGCAATCCGAGAGTTGCCATTGTGAATATCGGTGCAGAGGAGGAAAAGGGAAATGCTTTGGTCAAAGAGACATTTCCGCTTTTAAAGGAATGTGAAAACATTAATTTTGTGGGAAGCATTGAGGCACGGGATATTCCTCGGGGAGATGCAGATGTCATCGTTTGCGAGGCATTTACCGGAAATGTAATTCTGAAATTATATGAGGGTCTTTCCTCAACCTTGATGGGTACCATTAAGCAGGGCATGTTGTCCAGCTTGAAGAGTAAAATAGGAGCATTGCTGGTAAAACCTGCATTAAAAGATACACTAAAGAGGTTTGATGCAACCCAGTACGGCGGAGCTCCCCTTTTGGGATTAAACGGACTGGTGGTAAAAACCCATGGAAGTGCGAAAGCAAAAGAAGTGAAAAATACAATTATGCAGTGTGTGGCATTTAAAGAACAGGAAATCAATCAAAAAATAAAGACATATATTACAGATAAGATAACAGAGGAGTCATAGAGGAGGAAGAATCATGGAATTTGAAAAAATCAAAAAAATCATTGCAGAGGTATTAAATGTTGATGAGAATGAGATTACAATGGAGACCACTTTTACCGACGATTTAGGGGCAGATTCATTGGACGTATTCCAGATTATTATGGGATTGGAAGAAGAGTTCGATATAGAAATCGCAAATGAAGATGCAGAGAAAATTGTGACGGTGGGTGATGCCGTAGAGCAGATAAAAAATGCGTTAGCATAATTGAACAAAGAATGTGTAAAAAGCCCTTTCTTTTTCAAAGGGCTTTTTCTTGCATTATTTTAGTAGAAAGGGAGAGAACTATGTATCAAGGTCAGAAAAGTATGGACGAGCTGCAAGAGAGAATCGGTTACCGTTTTAAGAACAAAAACTTGCTTCGTCAGGCATTGACACACAGCTCCTATGCCAACGAAAAGCATATGAGCAAATTATCAGATAATGAGAGATTGGAATTTTTGGGGGATGCTGTTTTGGAAATCGTATCCAGCGAGTTTTTGTTCCAGAATTATCCGAAAATGCCGGAGGGAGATTTGACAAAATTGCGTGCCAGCATTGTATGTGAGCCTACCTTGGCACTTTGTACCAAAGAGATGGATTTGGGAAAATATCTCTTCTTGGGAAAAGGCGAGGATATGACAGGGGGCAGAAAACGAAAATCCATTCTTTCCGATGCGTTGGAGGCACTGATCGGTTCCATTTATCTGGATGGTGGTTTTGCTAGTGCAAAAGAGTTTATCCTAAGATTTATTTTGACGGATATTGAGCATAAGCAGCTCTTTTATGATAGCAAAACTATCCTGCAAGAAATCGTGCAGGCAGAGTTCAAGGAGGAACTGTCATACCGTATCATTGCAGAAACAGGACCGGATCACGACAAGCTCTTTGAAGTGGAAGCCCTGATAGGGGAGCAGGTTATCGGAACCGGCGAAGGAAGAACCAAAAAGTCAGCAGAGCAGGAAGCCGCTTATCATGGAATCTTGAAGCTGCGGGAAAACAAACCGGAAAAGTAGGTAGTGAGGGATAGGATGTATTTAAAGAGTATTGAGGTACATGGATTTAAGGCATTTGCCAATAAAATAGTATTTGACTTCCATAATGGAATTACAGGAATTGTGGGACCAAACGGAAGCGGAAAAAGTAATGTTGCAGATGCGGTACGCTGGGTATTGGGAGAGCAGAGTGCAAAACAGCTGAGAGGCTCCAGTATGCAGGATGTTATTTTTGCGGGAACAGAGAACCGTAAGCCGTTAAGTTATGCGTATGTTGCAATTACGTTGGATAATACGGACCATCAGCTTCCCATAGATTTTAAGGAAGTCACCATAGCAAGAAGAGTTTACCGTTCCGGCGAGAGCGAATATCTGATGAACGGCAGTCCATGCCGTTTGAAGGATGTAAATGAATTGTTCTACGATACGGGAATCGGAAAAGAAGGATATTCCATTATCGGTCAGGGACAGATTGATAAAATCCTCAGCGGAAAGCCGGAGGAACGCAGGGAACTCTTTGATGAGGCTGCGGGTATCGTAAAGTATAAGAGAAGAAAAGTAACAGCACAGAAGAAATTAGAGAATGAACGGGAAAATCTGGTCCGGGTCAATGACATTCTGGCAGAATTGGAACGTCAGATAGGTCCATTGGAACGTCAGTCAGAAAAGGCCCGCCTTTATCTGAAAAAGAAAGAGGAATTGAAGGAATACGACATCAATCTCTTTTTGATGGAGGTAGAACGGATTGAAAATCAGCTGGATCAGGTACAGAAAAATTTCCGGGTTGCCAATGAGCAGTTGGAGGAAACCACAGAGCAGCATGAGAAGATAAAAGCAGAGTATGCCCGAATGGAACAGTCCATGGAGGAGATGGACTCCCGGATTAGCACCATCAAAGACGGCATTGCCGGAACCGATGTGATGAAAGGAAAACTGGAGGGACAGATTAATGTCTTAAGAGAGCAGATTCACACGGCGGAGCTGACAGATGAACATCTGAAGGAGCGAGTGGATGCCATTGAGAGTCAGAAGGCAGAAAAAGGAGAGCAAAAGAAGGGCTACGAGGAACAAAAAGCTGAGTATGACAAACAGATAGAAGTGGTGGAGAAATCCAGAGAGCAGGCAGAGGAAAAGCTGCAGGCAATCCAGAAAGAGATTAATCGCTGCAAAGAGGGAATCGAAGCCGGCAAAAATGAAATGATTGAGCTGTTGAACCAAAAGGCTTCCACCAAGGCGAGACAGCAGAGATATGACACCATGTTGGAACAGGTTAATATCCGTAAAGCACAGTTGAATCAGCGGCTGTTACAGCGTAAGACAGAAGAAAGCGGATTAACGGAGGCTTTGGAGAAAAGCCAGAGTGAGCTGGATACCATACAGACACAGATATCAGAAGGAAAGAAACAGGAAGCCGATATGCTGGCAAAACTGGACGAGTGGAGAACCAAGCAGCAGAAGAACCAGCAGGAAAGCGAACAGGCAAATATCCGCTATAATAAAGAACAGTCCCGTCTGGAATCCTTAAAAAATATTGCGGAGAGATATGACGGTTACGGAAACAGTATCCGCAAGGTGATGGAGAGAAAAGAGTCCAACTCCAAAATACACGGTGTTGTGGCAGATTTGATGCAGGTAGACAAAAAATATGAGACTGCCATTGAAACAGCATTGGGAGGAAATATCCAGAACATCGTAACGGCTGACGAAGAAACCGCAAAGGAAATGATTTCGTATTTAAAAGAGAATCGTCTCGGAAGAGCTACCTTTTTGCCGATTACCAGTGTCAGCAAGCGGGAAGTGAAGCGAAACACCGATGCCGCAAAGGAGAAGGGTGTCATTGGCTTTGCAGATGAACTGGTGAAGAATGAGAATGCTTATGATGGAATTATGGCATATCTGTTGGGAAGGGTACTGGTAGTAGATACTGTAGACCATGCCATTGCCATTGCAAGGAAATATCACTATTCCATACATATGGTAACACTGGAAGGCGAATACCTGAGTCCGGGAGGTTCTATCAGCGGAGGTGCTTTTAAGAACAATAGCAATCTGTTGGGAAGAAAACGTGAGATAGAAGAACTGGAAAAATCTGTAATCTCTCTTGCAAAGCAATTAGAAGAATTGAAGCAGAGAAAACTGGATATCCAGACCGCCAGAGAACTTTTGAAGGACGATTTGGAAAAAGTCCGGGAAGATTTACAGAAAGCCTATATCTTACAGAATACCGCTCAACTGAACGTGGAGCGTGCCAAGGAGCAGAAAAATGAGAGCGAAAGCGTCTTTGTAGGATTGCAGAATGAAAATCAGGAGATTGAAAACCAGATTTTAGAAATTCAGCGGAACAAAGAGCAGATTAAGGCAGAGATAGAACACGCAACAGAGCGGGAAGCCGAAATTGAGGTGGAGAATCAAAAATATCAGGAAATACTGGATGAGCAGATATATATAGAAGAAAGTGCCGCTAAGGCGGTTTCTGAGATACAGTTGGAAGAAGCCAATATCCGCCAGAAGGGCGAATTTGTGCTGGAAAACCTGAACCGTATCACCGGAGAAGTGCAGCGTCTGGACGAAGAATTGGAAAAGGTGCAGCATGATGCAGAGATTTCCAAGGAGGATGCCAAGAAGAAACAGCAGGATATTGCAGAGATTGAAAAGACCATCCTTGCCTCTGATGAAACCTATGCTTCTTATGTCAAAGAGTTAAAGGAGACACAGGAAGCCAGAGAACAGTTGAACAAAGAATACAAAGGTTTCTTTGAGAAACGAGAAGAAGTCGGACGCCAGATGAATGAACTGGACAAAGAGATTTTCCGATTGAACCAGCAGAGAGAAAAGCTGGAAGAGACCATGGAAAATCAAAAGAACTATATGTGGGAGGAGTACGAGCTGACCTTCCACAATGCAAAAGAGCTTCGGAAGGAAGAGTATGACAATCTGGCAGAGATGAAGAAATCCATTGCACAGCTTAAGGACGAGATTCGGAAGCTGGGAGATGTCAATGTCAATGCCATTGAAGAGTATAAGGAAGTCTCGGAACGTTATGACTTCTTAAAAGGTCAGCATGATGATTTGGTGGAAGCGGAACAGACCCTGATGGGTATCATTGAAGATTTGGACACCGGCATGCGGAAACAGTTCAGTGAAAAATTCGCAGAGATTCAAAGGGAATTTGACAAAGCCTTCAAGGAGCTTTTCGGTGGAGGAAAGGGTACGCTGGAGTTGGTAGAGGATGAGGACATCTTAGAAAGCGGCATCCGAATTATCGCACAGCCGCCGGGAAAGAAGCTTCAGAATATGATGCAGTTATCCGGTGGAGAAAAATCCTTGACAGCAATCGCATTGCTCTTTGCCATTCAGAATCTGAAGCCGTCCCCATTCTGTCTGTTGGATGAGATTGAAGCGGCATTGGATGACAATAATGTAACCCGATTTGCAAAATATCTGCATAAGCTGACGAAGAATACACAGTTTATTATTATTACCCACCGAAGGGGAACCATGGCGGCAGCGGATCGTCTGTATGGAATTACCATGCAGGAGAAAGGTGTTTCCACCTTGGTATCCGTCAACCTGATAGAGAAAGATTTAGACTAGCGGAGGAATGAAAATGAGTGAAGAATTTGAGACAGAAGCAGTTGAGGAAGAAATAGAGACAGAATCCACAGAAGTGGAAGAACAGGAAAAAAAGCAGGGCTTTTTCAGCCGTCTGGTGGCGGGACTGACCAAAACCAGAGATAGTTTTGTATCAGGTATTGATTCCATATTCAGCGGCTTTTCTGCCATAGACGAAGATTTTTATGAGGAAATTGAAGAAATCCTGATTATGGGAGATATCGGCGTCCGTGCCACAGAAGAGATTCTGGATAATCTGAGAGACAAGGTAAAAGAAAATCATATTAAACAGCCGGAAGAGTGTAAGGAGCTGTTGATACAGAGTATCAAGGAACAGATGGAGGTAGGAGAGACGGCATACCGTTTTGAAGAAGAGACCTCTGTGGTTCTCATAGTAGGAGTCAACGGTGTGGGCAAGACTACTTCCGTAGGAAAGCTGGCAGGTAAGTTGAAAGACCAAGGACGCAAAGTAGTATTGGCAGCAGCAGATACCTTCCGTGCGGCGGCAGGTTCCCAGTTGGAGGAATGGGCACATCGTGCAGGCGTGGATATGATTGGCGGTCAGGAAGGTGCAGACCCGGCAGCAGTCATTTATGATGCAGTGGCGGCAGCAAAGGCCAGAAAAGCAGATGTATTGCTCTGTGATACGGCTGGGAGGCTGCACAATAAGAAAAATCTGATGGAAGAATTAAAAAAAATCAACCGTATTCTGGAAAAAGAATATCCGGATGCTTTCCGTGAAACCTTAGTAGTATTAGACGGAACCACCGGACAGAATGCACTTGCACAGGCAAAGCAGTTTATGGAAGTGGCAGACATTACAGGAATCATCCTGACAAAGATGGACGGAACCGCAAAGGGAGGAATTGCAGTAGCAATTCAATCTGAGTTGGGAATCCCGGTAAAATACATCGGCGTGGGAGAAACGATTGAGGATTTACAGAAATTTGATTCGGAGCAGTTTGTAGATGCATTGTTTGAAGCAAGAGAGGAGTAAATGAAAATGCTGACGTTGGAGAAGTTTGAAGAGGCAAGTGAGAAGGTAAAAGAGGTTACTTTGGAGACCAAGTTGATTTACAGTGATTTTTTAAGTGAATCAACGGGAAATAAAGTATATCTGAAACCGGAGAATATGCAGTTTACCGGAGCTTATAAGGTAAGAGGAGCTTATTATAAAATTAGCACCTTAACAGAAGAAGAACGGGAAAAAGGACTGATTACCGCCTCTGCGGGAAACCATGCACAGGGGGTGGCATATGCGGCAAAATGCTACGGTGTAAAAGCCACCATTGTGATGCCTACCACAACACCTTTAATCAAGGTCAACCGCACAAAGAGTTATGGGGCAGAGGTTGTCCTGTATGGAGATGTCTATGATGAAGCCTGTGCCAAAGCCTATGAATTGGCAGAAGAAAAGGGCTACACCTTTATCCATCCTTTTGATGATTTGGCTGTGGCAACGGGACAGGGCAGTATTGCCATGGAAATTTTCAAAGAGCTTCCGTTGGTGGAATATATTCTGGTTCCAATCGGAGGAGGCGGACTGGCAACAGGCGTATCCACATTGGCAAAGCTGTTGAATCCGAAGATAAAAGTAATCGGTGTGGAGCCGGCAGGTGCCAACTGTATGCAGGCATCTCTGGCAGCAGGAAAAGTAACAACACTTCCGGCGGTCAATACCATTGCAGACGGTACAGCAGTAAAGACTCCGGGGGAGAACATCTTCCCATACATCCAAAAGAATCTGGATGAAATCATTACGGTAGAGGATGATGAATTGGTAGTTGCCTTTTTGGATATGGTGGAAAATCATAAGATGGTAATTGAAAATTCAGGACTTTTGACTGTGGCGGCATTAAAGCATCTGAATGTAAAAGATAAACGAGTGGTTTCTATATTAAGCGGTGGAAACATGGATGTGATTACCATGTCTTCCGTGGTGCAGCAGGGACTGATTTTCCGAGACAGAATCTTCACCGTGTCTGTCTTGCTGCCGGACAAACCGGGAGAATTATCACGGGTTGCAGATACTATTGCAAAAGAACAGGGAAATGTAATTAAGCTGGAACACAATCAGTTTGTATCCATTAACCGAAATGCAGCAGTAGAGCTTCGTATCACCTTGGAAGCCTTTGGAACAGACCATAAGAACCAGATTATAGCTTCCCTTGAGAAAAACGGATATAAGCCGAAGCTGGTACGGACGAATCTGTAAGAGGACTGTAAAGACGTTGTTTTTTGACAACGTCTTTTTTGATTTTTTATGTTAATATATTAGCATATTAGATGATAAGGAAAAGATAAAATGTCAGAAATAAATTTTTATGCAAAAAAATATAATACGCCCATAGGTCCATGCCTGATTGTGGCAAAGGAGGACAAGCTGATAGGTTTGTGGTTTGAAGGACAAAAATATGATTGTCCCATCAAAGATAAACTGATATGGAAGGAGAAGGAGCTGTTAGAACAGACCGCAAAGTGGCTGGATTTATATTTCGCAGGGAAAAAACCGGAAATTTCTGAATTGCCGTTAGAACTGGAGGGAAGCTCTTTTCGTCAGGAAGTTTGGAAAATTCTTTGTCAGATTCCCTATGGCAGTACCGTGACCTATGGAGAAATTGCAGATATTGTAGGAAAAAAACATGAAAAAGAAAAAATGTCGGCTCAGGCGGTGGGTGGTGCGGTGGCACACAATCCCATATCTATCATTATTCCCTGTCACAGAGTGGTGGGAGCCGACGGAAGTCTAACCGGGTATGCCGGAGGTATTTCAAAAAAACGTTGGCTCTTAGAACATGAAAAAGTAAACCTATGCAATAAAAAAACGAAGATTGTCGAATAATAGGATAATAAAGGAAAAATAATAAAAAATCAAACAAAAAAACTTGATAATTTTTGGGGAAACATACATAATATTAGAGGGATATACATAAAAAAGGGAAAAGATGTAAGGAGGAAATACAAACGTTATGGAAAACAGAAGACAGATATCCGTAATGAAAAGATTAATGTCCATAGCTTTACTGCCTTGTATTGTTATGGGATTGGTTGTCACATGGTATGCGGCAAATAGTTTAAGTGCCGGAATGAAGAATGAGGCACTGAAAGGTCTAAAATCTACTACATATGGTGTGGACGAGGTATATCGAAATTTGAATCAAGAGGATTTTGTAGAGAATGCCGATGGAATGGTATTTAAAGGAAACGAACAGGTCAGTGAGAACTATGAAATTCCGGATTCTATAAAAGAGAATACCGGTGTAGACATTACCATATTTTACGGAGACACCCGTGTGAGTACTTCTCTGACAGATGCCAAGACCAAGGAACGTCTGGTGGGAACGAAGGCATCGGATGAGGTTGTGGAGAAGGTATTAAAGCAGGGAAAAGAGTATTCCGATACGGATTTGGAGATTAACGGAAAAGCTTATTATGCATATTACATTCCGTTGAAAAATGCAGATGGAAGTGTTGTGGGTATGATTTTTGCAGGAATGGAGGCAAAGGAGGCTCATACCTTTATCGGACAGAGAGTTACGTGGATTATTGTCATAACGATGATTGTGTTCGTTATTTCTCTTATCGGTTCTACAATCAGCACCAAATCTTTTGCAAACGGAATTAAGAGAACCCAGGAAGCAGTAAAAGAGCTGTCAAGCGGAAATCTGCTAACTGAGGTGGACAGCAGAGCAAAAGGCAGACGGGATGAGCTGGGAGACATGGCAAGAGCAGTAGAAGAATTGCGTCTGAAACTGGTGGAGATTATTGGAGATATTAAAAAGTCATCTTCCGTATTGATGGATTCCGGAAACAATCTCAGCGAGATGGCAGCCCATACCAGTGCCACCACAGATGAGATGAGCAAGGTAATTGAGGACATCTCCAAAGGTGCGGTTTCACAGGCAGAAGAGATTGAAGAGGCATCCCAGCATATCGGAAATATGGGTGAAGTGATAGAAGAGATTGTTACCAGTGTAGACGGATTGGGAGATACTTCTACAAAGATGAAAAATGCCAGTGATGAATCCACAAAAATTATCCGTCAGCTATCCGATTCCAATGACAGAACTACGGAAGCAATTGCAAAAATCAGCAGACAGATACATACCACCAACGATTCTGTACAGATGATTCGTGAGGCGGTAGAATTGATTACATCCATAGCAAGCCAGACCAGCCTGTTGTCTTTGAATGCAAGTATTGAGGCAGCCAGAGCAGGAGAACATGGAAAAGGCTTTGCGGTTGTGGCGTCGGAAATTCAGAAATTAGCAGAGCAGTCCAATGAATCCGCAGAGAAGATTAAGCAGATTATTGAAGAGCTGTTAAGGGATTCAGAAGCAACCGTAGAGATTATGGGTGAAGTAGAAGTAATTATTGAAGAACAGCAGAAGAAATTAGAGGAAACAAAAGAACAATTTGTCCATGTAACCAGAGGTGTGGATAATTCCAGAGAAGAGACGGAGATGATTCAGAGCCGTACCGAGGTTTGCGATACATCCAGAGAAAAGGTAATCGATGTAATTGCCAATCTTTCTGCGATTTCTCAGGAAAATGCAGCAAGTACTCAGGAAACCACAGCTTCTATGTCAGAGTTAAACGAGACTATCCGTATCCTTGCAGAAGCAGCCGGTAATCTGAGAAAGCTGTCGGATGATTTAGATGAAGAGATGAAGTTCTTTAAACTTTAAAAAGAGTGAGTTGAGCGAATATGCAGATTTTGATTGGAATTTTTATACCCTTTGTTGGAACAGCCTTAGGAGCAGCCTGCGTCTTTTTTATGAAAGATGTCATGAATCAAAATATTCAGAAGGCATTGTTGGGATTTGCTTCGGGAGTCATGGTGGCGGCATCTGTGTGGTCATTGCTGATACCTGCCATTGAAATGTCTGAGGACAAGGGGCAGCTTGCCTTTTTGCCTGCGGCAATCGGATTCGTTTTGGGAATCCTGTTTCTGCTGGGAATGGATCACCTAATACCTCATTTGCATATGGACAGTGATGTACCGGAGGGAATGCCAAGTAAGCTGAAAAAAACAACCATGATGGTATTGGCGGTTACACTTCATAATATACCGGAGGGAATGGCAGTTGGCGTAGTTTTTGCAGGAGCCATTACCGGAGAAGAGGGAGTGACCCTTGCGGGAGCATTGACTCTGGCATTGGGAATTGCCATCCAAAACTTCCCGGAGGGAGCCATTGTTTCTATGCCTTTAGTGACAGAGGGAAACAGCCGGGGGAAAGCATATCTCTATGGAATGTTATCGGGAATCGTAGAGCCCATAGCGGCGGGTATTACCATTGTTTTGCTGGGTCTGGTAACTCCGATGCTTCCTTATCTGCTGGCATTTGCAGCAGGAGCCATGATTTATGTGGTAGTGGAGGAATTGCTGCCGGAGGCATCCACAGGGGAACATACCAATATCAGTACCATAGGATTTGCAACAGGATTTTTAATTATGATGATTCTGGACGTAGCACTTGGTTAAAATATAGAAAGCAGTCTTTGGACTGCTTTCTTTTCAATGAAAATATTTCAAACTCAAAAAGGAGATTATTATGGAATCTATGATTGAATCTGCAACAAAGCTCAAAGAGGAGTTAGTGGAAATCCGAAGAACCATTCATCAACACCCGGAGGTGGGACCGGTTCTGCCAAAGACCAAAGAATTTGTCAGTAAAAAATTAAAAGAATATGGGTATGAGCCACAAGAAATATGTGAAAGCGGCATTGTTGCTACCATTCAGGGAGAACAGCCGGGAAAAACCATATTATTACGTGCCGATATGGATGCATTGGCAATCCGGGAGAAGACAGCCCTTTCCTTTGCATCAGAAAATGGTGCCATGCATGCCTGTGGTCACGATATGCATGCCACAATGCTTTTAGGGGCGGCAAAATTGCTGAAACAATATCAAAAAAATATCAAAGGAACGGTAAAGCTGGTTTTCCAGCCGGATGAAGAAGGGTTTACCGGGGCAAAGGCCATGATAAAAGCCGGAGTGTTAGAAAATCCTCATGTGGATGCGGGAATGGCATTGCATGTTCATTCCGGCACACCTACGGGAATGATTCTTTGCGGAATGGGTACCAGTATGTCGGGCTGCACCCTGTTTCGGATTCGTGTAAAGGGAACCGGTTGTCACGGTGCTATGCCGGAAACAGGAGTGGACCCTATCAATATTGCAGCACACATCCATCTGGCGTTACAGGAAGTTATTTCCCGGGAGATTTCACCTACGAAGCCGGCAGTCCTGACTATCGGTAAATTTGTGGGTGGAGAAGCCCCGAATATTATACCGGAAGAAGTTATTTTGGAGGGAACCATCCGTACCTTGGACAAGGAACTTTCCCAACAGATTTATAAAAGAATTCAGGAGATTTCAGCTCAGACCGCAGCTCTGTTTCGAGGTACAGCAGAGGTAACAGAGCTTGCCTCGGCACCGCCGCTGTTTAACGACAAGGAGATGGTCAAAGAAATTGCAGGATATATTCAGGAAATTTATGATTCCCAGAAGGTGGTCTTGTTTGAAGAAGGCGGTATGGGTTCAGAAGATTTTGCGTCCTATACCTATGAGATACCTTGCAGCTACCTGTTGTTGGGTGCGGGTACAGCTCAGGAAAATGAATTGTACGGAAAACCGATGCACAATGAGTGTGTGGTGTTCAATGAGGATATTCTTCCGATTGGAAGCAGCATCTATGCTTACAGTGCTTTAAAATGGTTGGAGAACCATGCATAAGAAAAGACTCATACTTTCCTTTTGTTCGGATAAAATAAAATAAGACTTGAAAAAATCTGGAAAAGTATTAAAATAATAGTAACAATTATTAATATTAGAGTAAAAGGAGGTATCTTATGAACAATAAAGCAATGTATAAACTGACATACGGATTATTTGTACTTACTGCAAAAGATGGTGACAAAGATAACGGATGTATCATCAATACCGCAATGCAGGTAACTACAAATCCAAATCGTATTATTATCACGGTAAACAAAGAAAATCTTACCCATGACATGGTAAAAAAGACAGGAATTTTTAATATTTCTATTTTAACGGAGGGAACCGGATTTGATGTGTTCCAGAACTTTGGTTATCAGAGTGGAAGAGATGCGGACAAGATGGAGGCAATTACCCTTGCCCGTTCCGAAAATGGTCTGGTTTACCTGCCGGATACGGCAAATGCCTATATTTCTGCAAAAGTAGTGACTACCATGGATTTAGGAACCCATACCATGTTTGTGGCAGATGTTACGGATATGGAGGTACTGAAGGAGGAACCTTCCGTAACCTATGATTTCTATCAGTCCAACATCAAGCCAAAGCCGGAGAAGACGGAAAAGAAAAAAGGATATATCTGTAAAATCTGCGGATATATCTATGAAGGGGATCCGCTTCCGGAAGATTTTATCTGTCCGATTTGTAAGCATGGGGCAGCGGATTTTGAGAAATTATCATAAAAGAGGAGAACTATGGTTAAAAGATACGAAGATATTCAACACATGATGAATGAACACATGAAAGGCGGAGAGGGAGTCGTAGAAGTGATTCCTTCCGTGGTAAAAGGAGAATATGACAGCAATGCCAATGTGATTGCCAGATTGATTGTAAGACCCGGATGTTCTTTGGGAATGCATGAACATGTGGGAGAAGAGGAAATCATTACTGTGTTGTCCGGTGAAGGGGATTACAATGACAACGGAGAATCCTGTACGGTGAAAACCGGAGATGTCTGCATATGCAGAAACGGAGGAAGACACAGTATTGCCAATGCTTCGGAAACAGAGGATTTGCAGTTGATGGCAGTGATTATACAGGTATAGTCGTGGGACCATACCTGTATCCATAGAAATTTATTCGGATTTCTGATAATATTCTTTTTCTGCGGCGTCATAGCCGATAGAAGTGGAACGATGATAGATAGCCGTTGCAGAGTGCTCCAGCAGCTCTTTGCAGCGGTTTTCATTTGCCCGAATCCCCAAAATGCATCTGGTGCGGAAAAGGAAAACGGTTTCCGTCAATAATTCCAGACTTTCCAAAAGAGCATCGGCGATAAGGGGAAGAAAAGCGTTTAACTCAAAATTTCCGTTGGATGCCGCAAGGCTAATGGCGGTGTCATTGGCAATGACCCGCATACAGACTTGAGAAACCATTTCCGGCAACACAGGATTTACCTTTCCCGGCATGATGGTACTTCCCCGCTGTAAAGGCGGCAGGGAAATTTCCGCCAGTCCCCCTGCAGGACCCGAAGCCATCAATCTCAAGTCAGAAGCAATTTTCATAAGATTTACAGCCAGAGCTTTCAGCAGACCGGAGACTTCCACGAAAACATCCTGATTCTGGGTCATGTCCATGGGATATTCGGCGGTAGCCAGACCAATGTCTGTCAAAAGCCGAAGCTGTTCAATGACCAGATAACAGTATTTCCTGTCGGCATGAGCACCGGTGCCCACAGCGGTTCCGCCCAAATTAATCTGCCGGAGCCGTTCTTCAATCTTATAGAGCCGCCAACGGTCCCGGGCAATCCCCTGTGCATAGGCTCCAAATTCCGAGCCTAGGGTAATCTCCATGGCATCCATCATTTCCGTGCGACCCAACTTAGGAATATGTTCAAATTCCAATTCTTTTTCCTGCAAAGCCTCCTGTAATGAGGCACATTCCTCACTTAATTTCCGCAGAGAATGGATAGAAGCAATCCGCAGAGCCGTAGGGTAGACGTCATTGGTAGACTGTCCTCGGTTAATCATATCCAATGGATGGATGATGTCATAGGAGCCGGCGGGATAGCCCAAAGAGATAAGGGAGAGATTGGCAAGAACTTCGTTGACATTCATATTGGTAGAGGTTCCGGCTCCGCCCTGTAAAGCACTGGTAATAAAGGCATCGTCAGCCTTTCCATTTAAAACCCTATCGCAGGCAGAGACCACCGCCTCCCAGAGAGGAACTTCCTCACTGTTTTCCTGCCGTGCAAGGGTCAGATAGGAAAGGGCAGCCGCCTTTTTGACCGTAACCATGGCATAGATAAGAGTTAATCTGGTACGGTGACAGGCTTTGCCAAAGTTTTCGTAAGAACGAAGGGTCTGTAACCCGTAGAGGGTGTCATCGGAAAGGGAACGTTCTCCCAGCATATCTGTTTCAATTCGCATAGTTAATCCTCCAACATCATGGCAATGGAAGGGAATGGCATGAGGCTGCGTTTTAAAATTCCCTGCATATAAGCAATCAGAATACCATAGTTGGTAATCGGAATGTTCTGGTCGGTGGCACAGGCAAGGCGGTATTTCATTTCACGCTCATTCAGCATACAGCCTCCGCAGTGCACGATTAGTTTATACGGAGATAAATCCTCCGGAAATTCGGTGCCGGAAGAGAAGACAAAATCAATGTCTTTTCCGGTGTGTTGACGTATCCAGCGAGGGAGTTTCACACTTCCGATGTCATCGCATTGACGATGGTGGGTACAGCCCTCGGAAATCAGGATTTTGTCTCCGTCCTCCAAAGTGTCCAGTGCAGTGACGCCTTCCACTACCGTTGCCAGACTGCCTTTATAACGGGCAAACAAAATGGAAAAGGAAGTTAACATAATATCAGAAGGCGTGTCTGCGGAAACCTTGGCAAATACCTGACTGTCTGTGATAACCAGTTTTGGTTTTTTGCCCAGATGTTTCAATGTATCCTTCAATTCGTATTCCTTTACTACGATGGCAGTAGCATCTGCCTCCAGAATATCCCGGATTGTCTGCTGCTGCGGAAGTATCAGCCTTCCCTTGGGTGCGGCCTTGTCGATGGGAACCACCAAAACTACGAAATCGGACGGATGAATCAAGTCACCTACGATTTTCAATTTTGGTTCCTCCGTCTTTGTCAGAATGGCAATACATTCCTTTAGCTCTTCGATTCCCAGATTGGTTACGGTGCTGACGGTCTGCACCGGAGTGTTCTGTTTTTCCAAATATTCCATATCTTTTGCCAGTGATGATGCCGGCTCCAAATCGAATTTATTAAAAACTACCACATAAGGTATCTTTTTCTGACGGATACGCTTAATCAGAGCAAAGTCCTCCGAAGAAAGTCCCAGTGTCTGGTCCACCACCAGAACCGCCGCATCTACTTTATTTAACACCTGATAGCTTTTTTTGACACGTAAAGCACCCAGTTCCCCTTCGTCATCAATACCGGGTGTGTCAATCACTACCACAGGTCCCAAAGGCAGCAGCTCCATAGCCTTTTGAACCGGGTCGGTGGTGGTTCCTTTTACGTCGGATACCACAGCCAGGTCTTGGTTGGTAATGGCGTTGAGAACACTGGATTTTCCGGCATTTCTCCGTCCGAAAAATCCGATGTGGACACGCTCGGATGATGGTGTTTGATTCATTTGCATGGTCATTCCCTCCTGTCTGCTTTTCATTCTAAAATGTTTGGATTTTCTTGTCAACAGAGTTAGTATTGGCAAAAACATTTAAGAGAGAATCTGCTTATCACGTATAATTTGCAATTTTTAAGAAAAAATGATAATATTTACCCTGTACGTTAAGAAAGCGGCAAAAAGCCGCGGATAAAGAAGAAGGAGCGGATGAAAAATGAAAAAGATGGAGGATTACGTAAGAAGTATTCCTGATTTTCCGGAACCGGGTATTATTTTTCGGGATGTAACCAGTGTTCTGCAGGATGCAGACGGATTACATATGGCGATTGATGAAATGCAAAAGCTGTTAGAAGGTTTAGAGTTTGACGTTTTAGCAGGTGCAGAATCCAGAGGATTTATCTTTGGAATGCCGATTGCCTATAATCTTCACAAACCATTTATTCTGGTGCGAAAGGAAGGAAAGCTTCCGTGTGAGACAATCAAAGGAAGTTATGAACTGGAATATGGAACAGCAACCATTGAGATGCATAAGGATGCCATCAAACCGGGACAGAAAGTAGTCTTAATTGATGATCTGATTGCCACAGGAGGAACCATGGAGGCTGCCGCAAAACTGGTAGAAGAATTAGGCGGAGAAGTGGTAAAAATCATCTTCCTCATGGAGCTGGAAGGATTAAACGGAAGAGAAAAACTGAAAAAATATGATGTTGGTTCAGTGATAAAATATGAGGGGAAATAAAAAAATAAGTAATTAGGAGAAATAGAAGTGGATAAGTTTTTTGGAATTTCAGAGCGTAATTCTACGGTAAGAGCAGAGATTATCGGAGGATTGACGACATTTTTTGCGATGGCATACATCGTATTTGTAAACCCGAATCAGGTGGCTGCAGAAGGTGCCGGCGGATGGCTGGCAGAATTGGGAGCAGATTCTGCGGCATTGGGACAGATTTGGAATGCAGTTTATGTGGCATCTATTTTAGCGGCAATCATTGGAACGCTGTTTATGGCATTGTATGCTAAGCTGCCTTTTGCATTGGCATGTGGAATGGGCTTAAATGCATTTTTCTGTACCTGTTTTGTGGCAGGAGCATTTTTTGCCGGAGAAGATGTGCTTACCGGTTATCATTCAGGAATGGTAATTATTTTCATTGCAGGTGTGGTATTTTTGATATTGTCTATGACAGGAGCAAGGCAGTATATTGCAAAATCCATGCCGGAGTGTTTGAAAAAGTCAATTCCTGCAGGTATCGGATTATTTATTGCATTCATCGGCTTTCAGGATGCAGGCATCATTCAGGCAAACCAGTATACCTTAGTGCAGTTTGTGGATATTCACGGCGGAGAGTGGCATGAGATTGCTCCGGCATTGACGGCACTGATTGGTCTTTTGGTGATTGCGATTCTTGGAAAATACGGAGTGAAAGCCAATATTATTATCGGTATTGTGATTTCCACCGTAGTTTACTATGTGTTTATGGGACAGGTTCCGAGTCTGGATATGAGCCATATCGGTCGGTCCTTCCGGGATTTCGGAGAAGTGGGAATTACAGGTCTTTTCCAGGCAGATGCATGGAAGGCAGCCTTTTCCAGTGCTCATATCGGAAGTGTATTCAATGCCATTGTATTGATTGTAACCTTCTGTTTGGTGGATATGTTTGATACCATCGGTACGCTTTACGGAACTTCGGCACAGGCGGGAATGCTGGATGAAAACGGAGACCCGATTAATGTCAATAAAGCTATGACCAGTGACTCCATTGCAACAGTAGCAGGAGCTGTTTTGGGAACCTCTACCTGTACCACCTTTGTGGAGTCTGCCGCCGGAGTGGCAGCAGGAGCCCGTACCGGTCTGGCAAGTGTGGTAACTGCTATATGCTTTGCACTCTGCCTGTTTGTAACACCTTTGGCAAGCATTATTCCGAGTGCGGCAACAGCACCGGCATTGGTGTATGTAGGTGTTCTGATGCTGAAAAACTTCTCGCAGGTGGATATGGATGATTTGCGTTCCGCAGTACCGGCATTCTTAACCCTGATTATGATGCCGATGACTTACTCCATTGCCAACGGTATTGGAATCGGAGCTATTGCATATGTCATCATTACATTGTTTACCAAAAAGTATACAAAGAAAGATATCATGGTAACCTTGATTGCGGCATTGTTTGCGGCGAAATTTGTGTTGGTAACCATGTAAAAGGAAAGAAAAAAGCGACATCATTTCTGAGAAGAAAATCTTGGAAATGGTGTCTTTTTTTGTCTGTTTTTGTAGATTATTCTTGTATGGGAAAAACAGTTGTAGTATAATAATACCAAAGTACTATAGTAATGTTTTTGACTTCGGGGCAAAGGAGATTGACATGGGAAAAGAGAAAAAAGAACAAAAGCAAAAAAGTGCGGGAGGAGTTGGCATTACAGCCAGATTGATTGGTTTGGCACTTGTACCAATTATTGCGATTCTGGTAATTTTAACAGTAATATCCGATAAGAATATTGAGGATAGCACCAAACGTTCCTTGTATGACGGCATGGAAGGTATGGCAAGTAGTGTAAAGGCAGCGTATGAGATTACCTATCCGGGAGATTACGTATATACGGAACAGATGGGACTTGTGAAAGCCGGAATCTTGCCGATGCGTCAGAGCAGTGTCTTAATGGATCAGTTTACAGAGAACTCCGATTATGACATTATTATGACCTATGGAAATCAAATTGAACTGACCACAATTTTGGACAAGAATGATGAGAGGATTCTTGGAGAGAAGATTGAGAATGATGAATTAGTCAAGACAGTATACGAGAAGGGTAAAACCTATAAAAATGATAATATAAAGATTGCCGGAAAAGAGTATTTCATATATGCAGAGCCTTTGAAGAATTCTGATGGAAGTATCATAGGTATGGTTTGTATTACGAACCCGCGAGACAGCATTATGGATTATGTGGATAGTAAGATTAAGGTATCCGTAATTGCGGCAGTTATATTATTACTTGTTACCCTTACAACAACAACAATCGCAGCTAAGAGTATTGTAAGAGCTATTAAAATGGCAGAGAAAGCCATTGAGGATTTGGCAGATGGTCATGTAAATATTAAATTAGACCGGAAACTGGAAGGAAGAAAAGACGAAATCGGAGATATGGCAAGATCTTTCCAGAATTTGCAGCAGAAGCTGATAACGATTATTGGCAATATTAAAAATTCCTCTGAGGTGCTTTTGGATTCCGGTACAAACTTAAACCAGATGGCAGCACAGAGTAATATGGCAGCAGATGAGATTAGCCGTGCAGTAGAGGATATCTCTAAGGGAGCGATATCCCAGGCTGAGGAGATTGAAGGAGCAACCGTGCTGGTAGGCGATATGGGAGACGTAGTTACCAGAATGGTTGACGGTATCGGTACCTTAAATGATACATCAACGGAAATGGGTAAGGCAGGAGATGAATCTGCAAAGATTATTGATCAGTTGACTACATCCAATGATAAGACTACAAAAGCCATCGAACATATCGGAAGACAGATTAAGGCAACCAATGATTCGGTACAGGAGATTGGAGAGGCAACCAAGCTGATTACTTCTATTGCAGACCAGACCAGCTTATTGGCATTAAATGCCAGCATAGAGGCAGCCAGAGCAGGTGAAGCGGGCAGAGGATTTGCAGTGGTTGCAGACGAAATCGGAAAGCTTGCAGAGCAGTCCAATGCTTCCGCAGTTCAGATTCAGGATGTTATCAATAACCTATTGGAGGAATCAGAGAAAACCGTCCATGTTATGGAGGATGTCAATGTATTAGTGGCAGAGCAGCAGGAGAAACTGAATGAGACCAGAGATAAATTTACAAAGGTAAGTAAGGGTATTAATGATTCCCAGAATGAAACAGTTACCATTCGAAATGTATCGGATGGATATTTTGCAGCCAGAAATAAAGTGGCAGATGCGATTCAGAATCTGTCCGCAATTTCAGAGGAGAATGCAGCTTCTACACAGCAGACCACAGCATCTATGCAGGAGTTGAATGCAACCATTAATCTTTTGGCAGAGGCAGCCAAGAGCTTGACAGAGTTATCAGAAAATCTGGAAAAAGAGATGAGCTTCTTCAAATTAGATTAATATGTAACAGAATGAGAAATAATAGAACCGCTGTATCTTTGCAGCGGTTCTATTTTGATTTATGTGAGCAGAGAGGAAAATGTCGTGGCAGAAGAAATAGCAAAGGTTTTATCGGAAAATCCATATCAGATAATTTTAAGTAAATCCAAAAATTGTGAGTATCGCAGAGTACAGATTCTGAAAAAAGAAGAGAATTATCAGGTAGAACGGTATACGCAAAAACAGGTGTTTCATGAAAACCTTTCCTTTGAAGCGGTTCAAAATTATATAAATCAGGAACTGGGAACCCATTTCTTTCAGTTGAATGCGTGGGGAAATGGAAAGGAATATCAGATACTGGTTTCTAAAAAAGGGAAAATTCATAAGACGGAGAAGGTCTGTTCCAATCCGCCTAAGGAACAGCAGGCACATAACCGGAAAAAACAGTATCTGATTCCGGAGGGTGAATTGATACCGCCGTTGATGGACATGGGGATATTTACCAAAGAGGGAAAGATTGTCCGCAGTATGTACGATAAATACCGCCAGATTAATCGGTTTATGGAACTGATAGATGATGTTATCCGAAAAGAAGCGGACCGCAAGGAGTGGAACATCATTGATTTTGGCTGTGGCAAATCTTACCTGACCTTTATTCTGTATTACTATTTTACGGAAGTCAAAGGAAAAACGGTTCATATGACAGGATTAGATTTAAAGGAGGATGTCATCCGCAAATGTAATCAGGCGGCAGAAAAATATGGTTACGAAAATTTGCATTTTGAATTAGGGGATATCAACGGTTATCAGCCAAAAGAACCCATCGATATGGTCATTACACTTCATGCCTGCGATACGGCAACAGACTTTGCACTTTACAATGCCATCTCGTGGGATGCTTCCCTCATCTTTTCTGTGCCATGCTGCCAGCATGAACTCAATGCCCAGATGGAGAGTGAACGTTTTTCCATTCTAACCCGTTACGGACTGATACAGGAGCGTACAGCCGCATTGATGACGGATGCTATCCGTGGAAATCTCTTGGAAGCATGCGGATACAAAACCGACCTGTTGGAATTTGTAGACTTATCCCATACCCCGAAAAATATTCTGATTCGGGCAAAAAAGGGAAAGGTGAGAAAAGAACAGAAAGAAAAAATGCTGAGGGAAGTGGAGGCATTGATGGAGGAGTATCATCTGAAGCCGACCCTTTATTCGCTTCTGAAGGATTCTAATGATTTTTATTTCTAAATTATGAAAAAGTGTTGTATGTAATTAGAGAATAAAAATCATCAGAACCTCTCATACTAAGAAAAAGTATGGGAGGTTTTTTATGGAACAGATAGAATTTCTTTCACAGATGAAAGGAAAACAGAGTCTTGCCTTTCACAAACCACCTTATATTCTTGCAAGCGGAAATATTGTGGGAAAAAAGGAAGGGGAAGGACCGTTAGGCAAAGAGTTTGATGTTATCTGCGAGGATGACAAATTCGGAGCGGATAACTGGGAGGATGCGGAAAGCACCCTGCAAAAGGAAGCAGTGGCGTTGGCTCTGGGAAAGGCAAAGCTGGAGCCTAAGGATATGCGTTATATTTTTGCCGGGGATTTGCTGGGACAGAATATTGCCACATCCTTCGGATTGATGAATTATGAAATACCGCTGTTCGGTCTTTACGGAGCCTGTTCCACGGCGGGAGAGTCCATGGCCTTGGGAGCCATGTGTGTGGCGGCAGGATATGCGGAAAATGTGGTGACAGTGACCTCCAGCCATTTTGCCAGTGCGGAGAAACAGTTTCGTTTTCCCTTGGAATATGCAAATCAAAGACCCTTATCTGCTACCTGGACGGTTACGGGAAGTGGTGCCTTTGTACTTAGCACCAAACGCTCCAAAGCCAGAATTACAGGTGTTACCACAGGAAAAATCATGGATTACGGCGTAAAGGATTCCATGAATATGGGAGCGGCGATGGCACCGGCAGCCTGTGATGTGATTTATCACAATCTGGAGGACTTCGGAAGAAAACCGGAGGATTACGATAAAATCATTACCGGAGATTTGGGAAAAATAGGAAAAGAGATATTGATAGATTTGTTACGGGAAAAAGGCTATGACATCTCGCAGGTTCACACAGACTGCGGAATTGAGATTTTTGACTGTGAGGAACAGGGAACCCAGTCCGGCGGTTCCGGCTGCGGATGCTCGGCGGTAACCTTAAGTGCTCATTTCCTGAAAAAGGTAGAGCAGGGCAGATGTAAGCGAATCCTCTTTGTACCTACGGGAGCCTTGCTATCTACGGTCAGCTTTAATGAGGGTCAGAGCGTGCCGGGGATTGCCCATGCCATCGTAATTGAACACGCATAAAAGGAGGAAATTATGGATTATATCAATGCATTCTGGGTGGGAGGTCTCATCTGTGCCCTTGCCCAACTTCTGATGGAAAAGACAAAGATGATGCCGGGAAGAATTATGGTATTGCTGGTGTGTCTGGGAGCAGTCTTAGGAGCGGTGGGAATCTATGAACCGTTTTTGGAATATGCGGGAGCAGGTGCCAGTGTTCCACTGTTGGGCTTTGGCAATGTACTCTGGAAAGGAGTAAAAGAGGCGGTGGATTCCTATGGATTTTTAGGGCTTTTTATGGGCGGCTTTAAGGCAAGTGCCGTGGGTATTTCAGCGGCTTTGATTTTTGGTTATCTTGCATCTTGGATATTTGAACCGAAAATGCGAAAATAAATAAATTGCTTGAGAAACCTTCTTGTGCTACAATAAAATGATACAAGGAGGTTTTATTATGACAGAGGATGGGAGAAAAAAGATTCTGATTGTAGATGACGATCCCATGGTATTACAGGTAATCCGTTCTTATTTGAAAGAGACTTACAAAGTCTATTGTTTGAAATCAGGGGAAGAAGCATTAAAATTTCTCTCACAGCAGATACCGGATGTAATGCTTTTGGATTATATGATGCCGGGCCTGGACGGACCGACGGTTCTGCGTATGATACGTCAGATGGAAGAAACCAAAGATTTACCGGTCTTTTTTATGACTGCGGTAACGGATAGAGACCGTGTTTTAGAGTGTATGGAATTGAAGCCGGAGGAGTATCTGATTAAACCGGTGAGTAGTGCAAAATTGTTAAAAAAGCTGTCGGAGTTTTTTGAAAAAAATAAATAAGACCGTATAATTAGACCAATAAAGGACATATTAGTACTATCACAGAAAAGGAGATAGTGTTGATATGAAAAAATTCAAAAAAATCATGCTCGGCACCATGCTGATTATGGCGTTGGGAACATTTACAGCCTGTGGTACTAACAATAATAATGGAAATAATACAAACGATACACAGGGAACAACTGACAACAACACCAATAGCAATGATGCAATAGACAATGCCGGCGATGCAGTAAAAGATGTAGGCGACGGTGTAGTGAATGGTGTTGAGGATGTAGGAAACGGTGTTGTGGATGGCGTTGAAAATGTTGGCGAAGGAATCAAGGATGCCGCAGAAGAGGTAACCGGAACAGACAACAACAATAATAATAACAATAACACCACAGATACCAACGGAGCAGGTACACAGCAGAATAACACAACGAATACAAATCGTTAAAAAAACGGGGCATACCGCAATGCGGCAGCCCCGTTTTTGATTGTGTTTTTTATTCGTCAATACTGTAGTTTGGTGCTTCTTTGGTAATATGAATGTCATGAGGGTGACTCTCTTTTAAAGAAGCGGCGGAGATTTTTACAAATCTTCCGGTTTCTTTTAAGGTTTCGATATCAGGAGCTCCACAGTAGCCCATACCGGAACGGAGACCACCGATTAACTGGAATACGGTATCTTCCACAGTTCCTTTGTAAGCCACACGACCTTCTACACCTTCCGGTACCAGCTTCTTGGCATCTTCTTGGAAATAACGGTCTTTGGAACCGTTTTCCATAGCTGCAAGGGAGCCCATGCCACGGTATACCTTATATTTTCTTCCCTGATACAGTTCAAAAGTTCCCGGACTTTCGTCACAGCCTGCAAAGATACTTCCCATCATACAGACATTGGCACCGGCAGCAATGGCTTTTGTCATGTCACCGGAGTATTTGATACCACCGTCTGCGATAATCGGAATACCATATTCTTTTGCCACTGCATAGCTGTCCATGATAGCAGTAATCTGTGGAACACCGATACCTGCAACCACACGGGTGGTACAGATGGAACCCGGTCCGATACCAATTTTAACAGCGTCAGCACCTGCTTCGATTAATGCCTTTACGGCTTCTCCTGTGGCAACATTTCCGGCAATGACCTGTAAATCAGGATAAGCAGTTTTAATTTCTTTTACGGTGTTGATAATATTTTTGGAGTGTCCGTGGGCGGAATCCACAACGATAACATCCACGTGAGCTTTCACCAGTGCGTCTACACGTTCCATAGTATTGGCAGTTACACCTACCGCAGCACCGCACAGCAGTCTTCCCTGAGCATCCTTTGCGGAAAGAGGGTATTTAATCTGCTTCTCAATATCCTTGATGGTAATTAATCCTTTTAAGTTGTTGTCTTTGTCTACAATTGGTAATTTTTCTTTTCTGGCTTTTGCAAGAATTGCCTTTGCCTCATCCAATGTGATGCCTTCCTGTGCGGTAATCAAACCTTCGGAAGTCATGGATTCTTTGATTTTCTTAGAAAAGTCTGTCTCGAATTTTAAATCACGGTTGGTAATGATACCTACTAATTTTGTTCCCTCTGTAATCGGAACACCGGAAATACGGAATTTTGCCATCAAATCGTCCGCATCCTGCAATGTATGTTCAGGAGAGAGTGAAAAAGGATCGGTAATAACTCCGTTCTCTGAACGTTTTACCTTATCTACCTCATCTGCCTGTGCCTCGATAGACATATTTTTATGAATGATACCGATACCGCCCTGTCTTGCCATAGCGATTGCCATTCTATGCTCCGTAACCGTATCCATGCTGGCACTCATCATAGGAATGTTTAAACGTACTTTCTTGGTCAGATAAGTAGATAAATCAATCATATTCGGAGTGACTTCGGAATAGGCAGGAACTAATAAAACGTCATCAAATGTAATTCCTTCACCGATAATTGTACCCATGAAAATGTTCCTCTCTTTCTTGTGTGTATATATTTTAGGTTTTAATTGTTCAATTCTAGCAAAAAAAAAACCTGATGTCAACAAATATAAAAACTCTTTCCTTTTTGAAGCATTTATGGTATTCTAAGCAAAGGGCAACGGGGTCTTGTATAGGGAAACGTTGCCCTTTTTTCAAAAAAATACTAAGGGAGATTCATTATGGAGTTTCGGCCATGTATCGATATCCATAACGGAAAAGTAAAACAGATTGTGGGAGGAAGCCTTCTGGATGAGGGAAATCAGGCAAAGGAAAATTTTGTTGCAGAACAGGATGCAGCTTTTTTTGCCGACCTCTATCGAAAGAGCGGGCTGTCCGGGGGACACATTATTTTACTAAATCCGGTGGAGTCTGAATATTATGAGAAGACAAAGGAGCAGGCGGTGCTTGCCTTAAAGGCATATCCGAAGGGGTTTCAGATTGGTGGAGGCATTACTGCGGAAAACGCAAAAGAATTTCTGGAGCTGGGAGCCAGTCATGTAATCGTCACCTCCTATGTGTTCAAAAACGGAAAAATCAATTATGACAATTTAAAAAAACTGGAGGCAGCAGTAGGAAGAGAGCATTTGGTGCTGGACCTAAGCTGCCGTAAAAAAGAAGAGGGCTATTACATAGTGACAGACCGCTGGCAGAAATTTACCGAAGAGCGGGTCTGTGAACAGCTTTTGGATGACCTGTCCGGGTATGCTGCAGAGTTTTTGATCCATGCGGTGGATGTGGAAGGAAAGGCACAGGGAATAGAGGCGGAGCTTGCAGAACTGTTGGGAGCATGGGGGAAGATACCGATAACCTATGCAGGCGGCGTAGGAAGCTTTGCAGATTTGAAGGAACTAAAAGAGAAAGGACAGAACAGGCTTCATGTAACCATCGGAAGTGCACTGGATTTGTTCGGAGGAACCATGTCGTATCAGGAAGTATTAGAATATGTAAAAGAAGGAGAGAATTAGAATGAGCAAGTACACGAAGCAGGATATTTTACGAATGGTAGAAGAGGAAGATATTGAATTTATCCGTCTGCAATTTACGGATATGTTCGGAACCTTGAAAAATGTGGCGATTACCAGTCATCAGTTAGAAAAAGCCTTGGAAAATAAATGTATGTTTGACGGTTCTTCCATCGAAGGTTTTGTGCGGATTGAAGAATCTGATATGTATCTGTATCCGGATTTGGATACCTTTGAGGTATTTCCGTGGCGTTCCCAGCAGGGTGGTGTGGCACGGATTATCTGTGATGTTTACAGACCGGACGGAACACCTTTTGAGGGAGACCCGCGTTATATATTGAAAAAAGTAGTCAAAGAAGCAGAAGAGATGGGATATACCCTGAATGTGGGACCGGAGTGTGAGTTTTTCCTGTTCCATACGGATGACGATGGACAGCCAACTACTATTTCCCATGAAAAAGCCAGCTACTTTGATTTGGGACCGATAGACCTGGGGGAGAATGCCAGAAGGGATATGGTGCTTACCTTAGAGGATATGGGATTTGAGATTGAGGCATCCCATCACGAGATGGCTCCGGCACAGCATGAGATTGATTTCAAATATGACGAGGCACTCAGAACCGCAGATCAGATTATGACCTTCAAACTGACGGTAAAATCCATTGCAAAACGCCACGGATTGTTTGCCAGCTTTATGCCGAAACCGAAGTATGGCATGAGCGGTTCCGGTATGCATATCAATATGTCCTTGGAAAAAGACGGAAAGAATGTCTTTTATGATGAAAAGGATGAGATGCAGCTGAGTCAGGAAGCATATTGGTTCATCGGAGGTATCATGAAGCACATGAAAGGTATGACAGCCATTACCAATCCGTTGGTAAACTCCTATAAACGTCTGGTTCCGGGATATGAGGCACCGATTTATATTGCATGGTCAGCAACCAACAGAAGCCCGTTGATTCGGATTCCGGCATCCAGAGAAGAGGGAACCAGAGTGGAGCTTCGCAGCCCGGACCCGTCAGCCAATCCGTACCTTGCTTTAGCAGTCTGCTTAGCAGCAGGTCTGGAGGGTATCCGAAATAAGATTATGCCGCCGAAGGCAGTGGACAAAAATGTCTATGAAATGCCGTTGGATGAGACTCAGGCAAAGGGGATAGAGTCATTGCCGTCCACATTACAGGAGGCAGTGGAGGAACTGAAGAAAGACGAATTTATTTTGAAGGTATTGGGAGAGCATATCAGCCAGAACTATATCACAGCCAAACAGGCGGAGTGGGCATCTTACACTTCCCAGGTTACAAAGTGGGAGTTAGAAGAATACTTGTATAAAATATAAGACTGAGAACGGATGATAGAATGAACGTGGTAGTAGCTTTTCCCAAAATTGAAAATGGCAAAAGTATTAAAAATATTCTTACCAGAAGCGGTTATCAGGTAGATGCGGTCTGCACCACCGGAGGTCAGGCACTGCAAAGTGCCAATTCTCTGGATGGAGGAATCTTAGTCTGTGGTTATCGGTTTGCAGATATGATGAGCAGCGAGATTAAGCCCTATCTTTCCCCGGAGTTTGAAATGCTTCTGATAGGATCACCGGCGAATGCTATGAGCAGGGATATCTCAGATGTGGTATGTCTGTCTATGCCGCTGAAAGTCCATGAACTGCTTCAGACCATGGAAATGATGGCGTATTCTTACGAGCGAAAAAGGAAGAAACGGCGTTCAAAACCAAAGGAACGAACAGAAGAAGAAAAGAAGCTTTTGAAAGAGGCAAAGGAATTGCTGATGGAGCGGAACAGTATGACAGAAGAAGAAGCTCACAGATATATCCAAAAGAGCAGCATGGATAGCGGAACAGGAATGACAGAGACAGCACAGATGATTTTAAGTATCATGGCTGGTTAGTAGTACTAAAAAGGAATACTAAATAGGCGAAAGCTGTGCTTTTCCTTTCAAAAAGTGCTTTTTCCCTTAAAATGCTGGTAATCACAGGGAAAAAAACTTATAATGTTGCTGTGCATGAAAAGGAAAAGGAGATGGTAAGATGAAGTTTACGAAGATGCAGGGAATCGGAAACGATTATGTGTATGTAAATTGTTTGGAAGAAAAAGTAGATCATCCCGAAGAACTGGCAAAGCTGGTCAGTGACCGGCATTTTGGCATCGGATCGGATGGATTGATTCTGATAAAGCCGTCAGAGGTGGCAGACTTTGAGATGGCAATGTATAATGCAGACGGCTCCAGAGGGGAGATGTGCGGGAACGGAATCCGCTGTGTGGCAAAATATGTCTATGACAGAGGATTGACAGATAAGACCCATATCAGCATTGAGACATTGGCAGGGATTAAATATTTAGAGCTGACAGTAGAAAAGGGACAGGTATCTCAGGTTCGCGTGGACATGGGAGAGCCGGAGCTTCTGGCAGAGAAAATCCCTGTGATTTCACAGCAGGAAAAGGTAATCGATGTACCGATTACCGCAGGGGAGAAAGAATATCGAATGACCTGCGTATCCATGGGAAATCCTCATTGTGTAGTTTTTATGGAGGATGTGGAACATTTGGAAATAGAAAAAATAGGACCACTGTTTGAAAACCATGAGTTATTTCCAAAGCGAATCAACACTGAATTTGTAAAGGTTATCGATAGAAAGACCCTTCAGATGCGTGTCTGGGAGCGGGGGTCCGGCGAGACTCTTGCCTGTGGAACGGGAGCCTGTGCCACGGCGGTAGCAGCCATGTTAAACGGCTTCTGTGAAGATGAGGTACAGATACATCTTTTAGGTGGGGATTTAACCATTGAGTGGAATAAAGAAAGCAATCATGTGTTTATGACAGGCCCGGCGGAAATCGTCTTCGACGGGGAAATCACATGTGAGTAAAAATACAAGAAAGAGAGAGGAAAAATATGTTTCAGGTAAATGACAATTTTCAGAAATTACCGGGCAGTTATCTGTTCAGTAATATCGCAAAAAAAGTAGCAGCATATCAGCAGGCAAATCCGGACAAGGAGTTAATTCGTCTGGGAATCGGTGATGTGACCCAGCCTTTGGCTCCGGCAATTATCGAGGCATTGCACAAAGCGGTGGATGAGATGGGAAATGCTGAGACCTTCCACGGCTATGCCCCGGATTTAGGCTATGAATTTTTGAGAAATACCATTGCAAAAAATGATTATGCAGACAGAGGATGCGACATCGCCCCGGACGAGATTTTTGTATCCGACGGAGCAAAATGTGATTCTGCCAATATTCAGGAATTGTTTGCGGCAGATACCAAGATTGCAGTCTGCGACCCGGTTTATCCGGTTTATGTGGATTCCAATGTTATGGCAGGAAGAACCGGAGTTTATGATACTAACACAGAAACATGGAGCAATGTCATCTATATGCCATGTACCCAGGAAAACGGATTTGTACCGGAATTTCCGAAGGAGACACCGGATGTCATCTATTTATGCCTGCCGAATAACCCGACAGGAACCACCATTACAAAAGCACAGCTTCAGGAGTGGGTGGATTATGCAAATAAAGTGGGAGCCATCATCATTTATGACGGAGCTTATGAGGCATATATTTCAGAAACCGACGTGGCACACACCATCTATGAGTGTGAGGGAGCCAGAACCTGTGCTATCGAGATTAAGAGTTTCTCCAAAAATGCAGGATTTACCGGTATGCGTTTAGGATATACCGTTGTACCGAAGGATTTGGAAAGAGGGGGAGTTGCCCTTCATGGTATGTGGGCAAGACGCCACGGAACCAAATTTAACGGTGCTCCGTACATCATTCAGAGAGCAGGAGAGGCTGTGTACTCTGAGGCAGGAAAGGCACAGTTGAAAGAACAGGTGGCTTACTACATGAAAAATGCAGCCACCATCAAAAACGGATTACAGGAGGCAGGATTTACCGTATTCGGCGGTGTGAATGCTCCATATATCTGGTTGAAGACACCGGACAAGATGACCTCATGGGATTTCTTTGACTATCTGTTGGAGAATGCCAATGTGGTAGGAACACCGGGCTCCGGCTTCGGACCAAGCGGAGAAGGATATTTCCGACTGACAGCCTTTGGAAGCTACGAGAATACCGTGGCAGCTTTAGAGCGGATTAAGAAATTATAAAAAGAAGGACAGACCATGAAGATTGTATTGGCACAGACAAAGACTATCTGGGAGAATCGGGAAGCGAATCTGGAAAAGGCAGAGATGTTGTTGGAGTGCTGCAAGGGAAAATCAGATTTGCTGTTGTTCCCTGAGATGAGCTTTACAGGATTTTCCACAGAGGTTATGAAACATGGGGAGGAGCAGGAGGAAACCCTGCAAGCAATGAAAGAACTGGTAAAAAAAGCAGACACGGCAGTGGGATTCGGCTGGGCGAAGAAGGTCAATGGAAAATGCAGAAATCATTATACGATTTTACAGCCGGATGGAACCGAACTTTTGGATTTTGCAAAAATCCATCCCTTTACTTTCTCACAGGAAGAACAGTATGTGGAGGGCGGAAATTCCTTAGCCTATGCACCCTACAAGGAATTTACAGTGGGGACAGCCATCTGCTATGATTTGCGGTTCCCGGAATTGTTTTCTGCCCTGTCCAAGAAAGCGGATTTTATTGTGGTACCTGCCAACTGGCCGGCTTCCAGAGGAGACCAATGGAGCTGTCTGTTGAAAGCAAGGTCGGTGGAAAACCAGTGCTATATGGCGGGAGTCAACTGCGTGGGAAGTATCGGAGGATTGTTTTATACCGGAAACAGTGCTATTTACGATCCAAAAGGAGAACTTTTGAAACCCCAGGTGCTCTGGGAAGCGGAGGCGGACGGAGAGCGGGAGTGTCTGTTAGGCTATGAGATTCAGAACGAAGCGGAGGAATTTCGAAGAGAGTTTCCATGCAAACAGGACCGTAGGGAAGAGCTTTATAAAAGATTCTGGGACGAGCTGAATCTTTAGAAAAAATTAAGAAAAAGAACGAAGAAAAATGTCGACTGCTGATGTATAATAGGTACGAAGGAGTCGGCATTTTATGTTATCGGAAGAAGAAATATATAGACGCAGAATGGAGAGACTGCGGCAACAGAAAAGAGAACAGGCGAAGAGGCGGAGACAGAGAGAAGTTATCAGACGGGTAATGATAATTACGATTGTGGTGCTGGTTGTAACAGGAGGAATTTTGTTGATTCATCATGTCAAAAAGACAAGGGCAGCCGCAGCCAACGGCTATTCCGGGAAAATCGTAGAGAACCCGCCGGATTATACCGTGGATTTACTGGATATCAATGAATACTCCAGACCGGGAATTGCATTGGAGAAGGTCAATTCGATTGTCATACATTACACAGCCAATCCGGGAACCACAGCCAAACAGAACCGGGATTACTTTAATGGATTGCAGGATTCCCATCTGACCAAGGCAAGTGCTCATTTTATCATTGGTCTGGACGGGGAGATTGTACAGTGTATTCCTTGCAACGAGGTGTCCTACGCCTCCAACGACAGGAACTACGATACCATTTCCATAGAGTGCTGTCATGAGGATAAAACCGGAAAGTTCAATCAGGAGACGGAGGATACTTTGGTGCATCTGACGGCATGGCTGTTGGGACGGTACGGACTTACCACCGAGGATGTGATACGTCACTATGATGTCAGTGGTAAAATATGTCCGATTTACTATGTGGAACACGAGAAAGAATGGGAAACTTTTTTAAAAAAAGTGGATGAATATATTGAAAAGAACGGCGTAGTACCGGAACCGCAATAAAATTAGGCGGTATTTGGATATTGCTGGTTGCCAACACTTGGAAAATCAAGTAAAATTGTACATGGGTGAGAAAATGAAGGAAGAGTTGGCAGCGTTAAAGGAACAGCGGGATGTCCGCCAGAACCTGATACGAATGAAGGAACTGGTAAAAGAGGATTCCTCCGCAAAAAAGCTGTTGAATGCAGAAAGTGAGGATTCCCTATGGGAGGGACTTTTGCAGCATGAGGATGCAAAAGTACGGAAAAATACAGCGTTAATGATAGGAGAGCTTGGCAGGAATGAATTGCTGGAAGCTCTGTTTTCTGCGTATAAAAAAGAACAGCAGCTTTTTGTAAAGAGCAGTTATTTAAAAGCCATGCAGAAATTTGACTGCAGCAGTTATCTGGAGCAGTTAAAGGAAATCTATCGGACTCTGTTGGAAGAAGAACCCCCGGAGGAGAATAAAAAGCATATAAGGCAGGAGCTGCGGGAACTGGAGATATTACTGAGTAAAGAAGAGGGACATAAAAGACATTCCTTTTGCGGTTACGATATAGAGTCGGAGGTGGTACTTACCACCGACAAGGGATATGCGGGAATTACGGCAGAGCAGGTAAAAAATGCCAGAGTTTCCGTGTCATCAACAGGAGTAAAGGTCAGGACAAAGAATCTAAAACCCGTTACTCATATTCGGACTTTTCGGGAAATGCTTTTTGGGATTCATTGTAAAGAAAAGATAGAAAAAGAACCGAATTCGGCAGCCGGGAGATTGTTGGAGGGCGATTTGATGGAGTTGCTTTCTCAGCATTTAAAAGGACAGCCACCTTATTATTTCAGAATGAATATTTTGTCCCCTATGGAGACAGAGGAAAAAAATGCTTTTTTGAAGCAGGTGGCGGCAGGATTGGAAGAAAAAAGCGGCAGGAGACTTATTAATTCCGCCAATGACTATGAGATAGAGATACGGTTCATCCAAAGTAAGGATGGAACCTTTCAACCATATTTGAAATTTTACACAATGCCTATGGAGCGTTTTCGTTATCGGAAAAATGCACTGCCGGTGTCCATACATCCGGCACAGGCTGCATTGCTGATGCGGCTGACATTGCCATATCTCAGCGAGGATGCCTGTGTACTGGACCCTTTCTGTGGTGTGGGAACCATGCTGATAGAGAGGAAAGCAGCTTATCCGGCAAAGGCATTGTACGGTGTGGATACTTATGGAGATGCCATACAGGGAGCCAGGGAGAATACAGAACTGGCGGGAGAAAACATTCACTATGTACACAGGGATTTCTTTGATTTTACCCATCGGGACAGATTTGACGAATTGATTGCCAATATGCCTGCAAAAGGGAAAAAGACCAAAGAAGAGCAGGACGCTTTTTATCGGCAGTTCTTTGAAAAAGCAGGAACGTTGCTGAAAAAAAGAGGAATCATGGTTTTGTATACCAATGAGACCGGGTTTGTGAAAAAACAACTGCGTTTACACAGAGAGTTTGGGTTATTGAAAGAATACTGTATCCGGGAAAAAGAAGGGTACTGTCTATTCATCATTGAGACAAAGGAGTAAGGTTCATGGAGTCTTCAAAAGGAAGTAAGAAGAAAACTGAATTTGGAAATTCTCTGTTAGATTCCGGCATGGTGCAGATGCTTCAGGATAAATTCTGTCCGGCAAACAACATATACAGCATCTGTCTGGACAAAGACGGAGGTGTTGTGACCAAAAAATACGGCAGTGAGGCAGAGCGGAATTATCTGAAAGAAAAGTTTCCAATCCAGCATCAGAAAGCATTGGTAAAGAAACTGTTAGACAACCATATCGAAGAAATCGTAGAGGAAGACATTGGAGAGGATTATTTAAAAATGTGCGGTGTTTCCATCCGGGTGGGAGGAGAGACCATTGCCATTTGGATTGTCCAAGGGATTATCGAAGAAAATATCACTCCTGATTCTCAGGTGCCTGAGTTTATGAAAACCACTACCGCAGACAGATTTTTCGCTTCGCTGGCTTTTTTGTCCAGCTTGACGAAACAGTATTTTGCAATCAAGTTGGAAGAGATTATAGCACAGGAGGCATTTCAGCAGAGTAAGGAATCTGAAGTGCGTATCAAGGATGAACTGCACCGCAGCGAGGTCATGACTCAAGTAGTGAGTATGTTAGAGAGTGAGCAGGCATTTACAGAGATTGTAGATACTATTTTAGAGAAGGTCTGTGATTATCTGGATATTGAAACAGCAAGTCTTTTACAGATTGATAAGGATAATGAAGAGTATCTGGAAATGATTTGCCGTTGGGGATTCAATGACAGCAATCAGGCAAAGGTTATGCACCGTATGCCGGTGGAAGAGGCTCCATGGGCTAACGGAAAGCCTTATCTGATTTCCGCAGATATGGTTTTGCCGGAGAAGTTTCAGACCTATTTCCAGAAGTACCATCGAAAAGCAGGAATTTATCTTCCGATTGAGGTCAACGGAGGGGTCAGTATGTACCTTGCTTTCTCAGAAAACCGTTACGCAAGAGTCTGGTCTCAGACAGAGATAAAATTTATCAATGATGTAAAACAGATTATTCAGAGTATTTTAAGCAAGCGGATATCTAAAAATTCTCTTGCCAGCTCCTATGCTTCCTTGGAAGCGATTTTGGAAAACATCGGATGTGGTGTCTATGTGGTAGATTTGGTAGAAGAAAGATCACTATATGCCAATCAGCAGTTTAAAGATCTGTTCGAGATTTATTTGCAAAGACATGAAATGGACAGCCTTATCCGAAGATATCATACAGACAGTCGATTTTCCCGTCCTCATACGGAAACCTATATTGAGGAATTTGGACGTTGGTATGACATTCAGTTGACAGACATTAGCTGGGTGGACGGTAAGCAAGTGACCCTTTGCGTGGTTAATGATGTGACGGATAAGAAGGTCTATCAGCAAAAGATTGAGCGGCAGGCAAATAACGATTTCCTGACAGGATTGTACAACCGTATGCGGTGTGAGCAGGATTTGCGAAAACACATCCGTGAGGCAAAGGAAAAACGAAAAGAAGGAGCCTTGCTTTACTTGGATTTGGATGACTTTAAGCATATCAATGACGGTTTGGGGCATCCTTACGGTGATATTCTGTTAAAGGCAATATCCACCAGTTTACGGCGGATTCGGGGACTGGAGGATAGCTGTTACCGTATGGGCGGTGACGAATTCATTGTCATTGTTACCTGCGAGCATTACGACAGATTGGATGAGATTCTGGATGAAATTCAGAAGATTTTCAATAAGCCGTGGTTTTTACAGAGGGCGGATTATTACTGTACCATGAGTATGGGTGTTGTGAAGTTTCCGGTGGATGGAGACAGTGTCACAGAATTGATAAAGAAGGCGGATATTGCCCTTTACGAGGCTAAGAAAGCAGGAAAAAACCGGATTGCTTATTACAACGACAACGTGGAAAGTACCTCTTTCCGGCGTCTGGATATGGAAAAAAATATGCGTGATGCCACAGCCAACTCCTGTGAAGAATTTGAGGTTTACTATCAGCCGATTATCGATATTACGAAGAAAGGTGAGGAGTGCTGCGGTGCGGAGGCACTGGTGCGTTGGAATTCCGGTAAAATGGGGCTGGTGGGACCAAATGAATTTATTCCTTTGGCAGAGTATCTGGGACTGATTAATCCTATCGGAGATTTTGTGTTGCGGAAAGCCTGCGAGCGGTGTAAATACTGGAATGACATGGGACATCCCGAATACCATATCAATGTGAATCTGTCAGTGGTTCAGCTTTTGCAGAATGATATTGCAGAACGCATTCAGAAGGTACTGGAAGAGACAAAACTGAATCCTGAAAAACTGACATTGGAAGTAACGGAAAGTCTTGCCATCAACGATATGGGAAGAATGAAAAAGGTACTGGGAGAAATTAAAAAGCTGGGCGTTATGGTTGCTCTGGATGATTTTGGAACCGGTTATTCTTCTTTGAACCATATCCGGGAGCTGCCGATAGATATTATTAAGATTGACCGATGCTTTGTGGTGGATATCGGAAAGGATGATTACTCGGAAACCTTTATTAACATGGTAGGAACCTTGGCAGAGACCATCGGGGTTACCGTCTGTGTGGAAGGTGTGGAAGAGCGGAACCAGTTGGACAAGCTCAAAGAGATGTCCAACGTGCAGTTCATTCAGGGATATATTTATGACAGACCTTTGAGAGAAGAAGAGTTTCAGAAAAAATATTTATAAAAAAACGGAAGCCGTTTGACTTCCGTGAAAATGGGGTATATTACATTTTAGATGTGATATGCCCTATGTTTTTGATGAGAATAGAGATGCTTCCGTCATCGTTTGTGATAAATTCAATACTTTCTCCGTCCCGGTATTGTTCCATTGGGATTTTGATTTCCACACCGGTGTCTGTGGAGAGATATTGTTTTTCATATTTTCGCAGGGTGGAGGCATTCTGTGGGGTAATGCTGGCCTCTTCCATGTGGTATTTTTCCAGCTTTTCCTGTACCTCTTCCTTAAATTCCGGCTTTTCCCGGAATACCTCGTCAATGACGTCGGGAACGTGGAGACAGCCTTCCTCCTCCAATTTGGAGTGGATAATCTGCTTGGTGTCCATCTGGACTTCGTACTGCTCGTCCTCGTCATAATATTTTTTCTGAACAGAATCAATGGCTTTGGTGACGATAGCAAGCTGGCTCTTAGAGCTGAGAGGACCTGAACATCCCAAAAAGAGGGAGGAAAAATAATTGGTTTTTACACCGTTTACGTCATACTTTTTCTCCACCAGCCAGATGGTGTAATCCTCCAGATTGATAACGGCAGCTTCGGAAAGCTTCTGAGTTTCCGTAGGCAGGATTGCCTTGAAACGGATGATTTCATTGGTGTTGCCGAAAGCATCCGAATCGGTGCGGTGGGTATAAGAACTTTTATAATTCATTTTTAACAATGCCAGATAAGGGGTTTCCGAGGCAACGAAGCTACACACCAGAAAATCCGCCGGAGGAATATCGATATTTTGATTCATAATAGTAAAGAGGTGCTGTGCAATCTCCTGACTTACCGAAATAAAGTTCTCTTTGGTTAGGGTGGAGAGCTGTTCGTAGACAGGGGATTCCTCCTGATGGAAATGACAGGTTTTTACATCATCTCCGGACAGAAGGCGGTAGATGTGCTCCCGTACAAAATCACCGAAATCCGAGCCGCTTTCCAGCTCCGTATCGGAGAGAACCGGCATTCCCACTGTGGAATCCAAAATATGTATAATCATTTGTTTTAAATAAATGCTTTCTTTTTCTATCATAGTGAAGACTCCTGTTATTGAAAAATAATCTGCATTTAATATAGCATAAAGAAAAGAATAAAACCATAAGTTTTTCGACTTTGTGGTTTTGGAAAAATGGGAAGTGGTGTATAATGGAACCGAAGATTTTGGAGAAAGTGGAAGAAATATGAAGAAATTATTGGTTTATTTGAAAGATTATAAAAAAGAAAGTATTTTAGGACCTCTGTTTAAGCTGCTGGAGGCTTCCTTTGAGCTGTTGGTGCCGCTGGTTATGGCAGCAATCATAGATGTGGGAATCGCCGATGGAGACAGAGGATATGTAATGAAAATGTGCGGAGTGCTGGTGCTGCTGGCATTGATCGGTTTGGTGTGTTCCCTTACCGCCCAGTTTTTTGCGGCGAAGGCAGCGGTGGGATTTGCGGCGAAGCTGCGTCATGCTCTGTTTTCCCATATTCAGGGATTTTCCTTTAATGAGTTGGACGAGGTGGGAAGTGCCACCTTGATTACGAGAATGACCAGTGATGTGAATCAGGTGCAGTCCGGGGTAAATCTGGTGCTGCGTCTTTTTCTGCGTTCCCCATTTATCGTGTTTGGAGCCATGATTATGGCGTTTACCATTGATGTAAAGGCGGCTATGATTTTCGTAGTAACCATTCCGGCGTTGGCGGTGGTGGTATTTGGAATTATGCTGATTAGTATTCCTCTGTTTAAGAAGGTGCAGGCGGGTCTGGATGAAGTACTCAGGATTACCAGAGAGAACCTGACAGGAGTTCGGGTGATTCGTGCCTTTCACAAGGAGGAGGAAGAGGAAGAACATTTTCGGGAGAAAAATACGTTTCTTACCGGATTGCAGCTGCACGTGGGAAAAATCTCAGCCCTAATGAACCCTCTTACCTATGTGCTGATTAATCTTGGTCTTGTGGCATTAATCTGGACGGGAAGTCTGCGGGTTCATACAGGAGCCATTACCCAGGGTGAGGTTGTGGCTCTGGTAAACTATATGTCCCAGATTCTGGTGGAACTGGTAAAGCTGGCAAATCTGATTATCACGGTAACCAAGGCGGTGGCCTGTGGAAACCGTATAGAAAGCGTGTTGGAGATGAACAGTACCATGGAGGATGGAACCGAAGAAAGGGGAAAAGATGCTGCCGAATATCTGGTGGATTTTGAAAATGTTTCCATGCGGTATCAGGGAGGCGGAGCGGAAGCGGTTTCCGGCATTACCTTGCGGGTAAAACCGGGGGAAACCATAGGAATTATCGGAGGAACGGGAGCCGGAAAATCCACAGTAGTAAATCTGATTCCAAGATTTTATGATATTTCCGGGGGAAGCCTGCGGGTGAACGGAAGAGATGTACGGGAATACGAACTGAAAAGCCTTCGTGATATGATTGGAATCGTGCCGCAAAAGGCGGTGCTTTTCTCCGGTACCATCCGGGAAAATATGCAGTGGGGAAAATCAGAGGCAACAGACGAGGAAATCTATGAGGCATTGGAGATTGCCCAAGCAAAAGACTTTGTGGAAGAAAAGGATGGAAAACTGGATGCAAGGATTGACCAAGGGGGAAAGAATCTTTCCGGCGGTCAGAGACAGAGACTGACCATTGCCAGAGCCTTAATAAAGAAACCGAAGATACTGATACTGGATGACAGTGCTTCTGCTTTGGATTATGCCACCGACGCAAATCTTCGCAGGGCAATCCGAAATATGAAGGACAGTCCTACGGTCTTTCTGGTATCCCAGCGAGCAGCATCCATTCTCCATGCAGACCAGATACTGGTGCTGGATGACGGAGAAGCTGTGGGGCTTGGAACCCATGAGGAGCTGCTGCAAAAATGTGAGGTATATCAGGAAATCTATTATTCCCAGTTTAGCAAGGAGAGTGCAACATGAAGAAGCCGGAAATAAAAAAAGTCTTGCAATATCTGAAAAAATATTGGTTTTATATGATTCTGTCTTTGATTCTGGCATTTGTCAGCGTGGTTCTGACCCTGTATATACCGGTGCTTACCGGAGATGCCATTGACTATATCATCGGAAAAGGTCAGGTAGATTTTGACACGATTATGCAGATTTTAAAAAAGATGGTGGTGGTTATTGCCATTACAGCAGTGGCACAATGGCTGATGAATGTCTGCAATAATAAGGTGACTTACCGTGTGGTACAGGATATTCGGACGGAAGCCTTTGCAAAGCTGGAACGTCTGCCTTTGAAATATCTGGACGCCCATTCCTACGGCGAGATTGTCAGCCGGGTTATTGCGGATGTGGATCAGTTTGCAGACGGATTGTTGATGGGATTCACCCAGTTTTTTACCGGAGTCATTACCATATTCGGAACGCTGGTGTTTATGCTGAGTGTCAATGTAAAGATTGCTCTGGTGGTAATTTTTCTGACACCGTTATCCTTTGTGGTGGCAGGATTTATCGCAAAGCGAACCTTTTCTATGTTTAAGCTTCAGTCAGAGACACGGGGAGAGCAGACGGCTTATATCGAGGAAATGATTGGAAATCAGAAGGTGGTGCAGGCATTTGAGCGGCAGGAAGAGACCATGGAGCATTTTGATGAAATCAATAACCGGCTGGAAAAATGTTCCTTGAAGGCTATCTTCTATTCCAGCACCGTCAACCCCTCCACCCGGTTTATCAATGCTCTTGTGTATGCGGGAGTGGGTGTTGCAGGAGCCCTGACAGCCATAGCAGGTGGAATCAGCGTGGGACGTTTATCCTGTTTTTTAAGCTATGCAAATCAGTACACGAAGCCTTTTAACGAGATTTCCGGTGTGGTTACGGAGCTGCAAAATGCTCTTGCCTGTGCGGCACGGGTCTTTGAACTGATAGAAGAAGAACCGGAAGTGCCGGATGATGAAAATGCCATAGTGCTGAAGGATGTGGACGGAACAGTTGCCTTGGAACACGTATGTTTTTCCTATACTCCTGAGAAAAAATTGATTGAGGACTTTAATTTACAGGTGAAACCGGGACAACGGGTGGCGATTGTAGGACCTACCGGCTGCGGAAAAACCACATTGATTAATCTACTGATGCGGTTTTATGATGTGAACAGCGGTGTAATTTCCGTCAGCGGTCATCCTATTGAGAACATTACCAGAGAAAGCCTTCGGAGCAATTACGGAATGGTGTTACAGGAGACATGGTTAAAGCAGGGAACCGTAAGGGAAAACCTACTGATGGGAAAACCGGATGCCACGGAGGAGGAAATGATTGCTGCGGCAAAGGCAGCCCATGCCCACGGATTTATCAAGCGTCTTCCAAAGGGATACGATACGGTAATCGGAGAGGACGGCGGAAGCCTTTCTCAGGGACAAAAGCAGCTTTTGTGCATTACTCGTATTATGCTGTCCCTGCCGCCGATGCTGATTCTGGATGAAGCCACTTCTTCCATTGATACCAGAACGGAGATGAGAATTCAGAATGCTTTTGCCACCATGATGAAGGGACGTACCAGTTTTATTGTGGCACACCGCTTATCCACCATTCAGGAGGCGGATATCATTCTGGTAATGAAGGACGGACACATTATCGAACAGGGAAATCACGAGACTCTGCTGGCACAGGGCGGATTTTATGCTACGCTGTATAACAGTCAGTTTGTGCAGTAGGGGGAGTTTGAACAAGTTGAAAAATACTTGCAAGACAAGTATAGATATGCTATGATTTGAATAGAATAAAGACTGTAATGCGTTACAGTTTTGGTCTGGGCGAAAGCTCTTTGGACCACCGTAGGCGGGAAGAATTTCCCGCCATTTCTAATATATAGGGGAGATATAAATGAAAGAATTAAGTGTTTTTATTGATGAATCAGGAGACTTTGGAGAAGTAAAGGAACGTCCTGCATACTATCTGGTAACCTTTGTTTTTCACAATCAAGATAATGCCATAGATTGGCAAGTTGCAAAATTGGAAGAGAGTGTAAAAAATGCTGGATTTGATGTGGAGTATATACATACTGGACCGGTAATTCGCAGGGAGCAAGTCTTTGCAAGATATTCTATTGATGAAAGAAGAAAGTTATTGTATAAGATGCTAAACTTTGTCAATGCGTGTCCAATCTCTTATCTGACAGTTGTTGTAGATAGAAAAGAGGCAGTGGACAAGGTTTCTTTGTCAGGCAAATTGGCTAAGGCAATTAACGCAGCAATGAGTGTGCATCAGGATTTCTTTTCAAGTTTTGATAAAATTATTGTATATTATGATAATGGACAGAATGAACTTAGTGCAATTCTAAATGCTGTATTTTCCATACAGTTTTCAAATGTCGAGTTTAGAAAAGCTGAACCACAAAAATATAGGTTGTTGCAGGCAGCAGATTTTATTTGCACCATGGAATTGATAAAGATTAAGAGAGACGAGAAGCGGTTGAGTAAATCGGAAAAGCAATTTTTTTACAAATCACAAGAACTAAAGAAAACTTTTTTAAAGAGTATTGAGAAAAAGAAATTATAAGTAAAATGGCATTGGAGGTATCCCTCCCAATGCCATTTTTGATACATTTGTTTTGTCTAAATACCAAATATTACATTTGACAGAAAAACAGAGTTAGTGTAGACTAACACAGTCGGCAGATACGAGAATTTTATCTGCCATAAAAAAGAAACAATAAGGAGATAGAAAAGGATAGCATGGATAAGAGAAAGAAGAAACTGTCTGTTCAGTTGGTAAATGGAATACTTCTGATAACTTTGGCTGTGGTGATGATTTATGCGGCCGCCATGCTTTTGGAAGGTGCATTGTATGGCGTGATTACAAAGAACCGGATGCTGTCCTATGGCATAATGGTTCTTACTGCTATTTTATTGAGGGTTTTCTTTGACAGGCAGGCAGCCTATGCATCTTACAAGGCAAGTGTGGATGTAAAACAGATTTTGCGTGAGAAAATTTATGGAAAATTATTGAAATTGGGAGCTGCCTATCGGGAAAGCGTTGCAACTTCAGAAGTAGTGCAGATGGCGGCGGAGGGAGTGGAACAGTTGGAAACCTATTTTGGCAGATATCTGTCTCAATTGTTTTACAGCCTCCTGGCACCGGTAACCTTATTTTGTATACTTGCTCTTATAAATTTGAAAGCCAGTGTAGTGCTTCTAATTTGCGTACCGCTGATACCGATATCCATCGTGGCGGTACAGAAGTTTGCAAAAAAATTGCTGCATAAATATTGGGGAATCTATACGGAGCTGGGAGATTCCTTTTTGGAAAATCTGCAGGGGCTGACTACCTTAAAGATTTATCAGGCAGATGCAAAAAAGACTGAACCGACAGGAGGCAGCTCAAAATTCCTTGACAAATATGTTCATTTTGATATTTTCTTTTGGGATGCTGTTTTTCATGCTCTGGAATTATAAAAGCGGCAATGTCACCTATGATAAGATGCTGCTTGCCACATTTGCCATGATGGGCTCTTTTGGTCCGGTGGTGGCACTTTCCAATCTATCCAATAATCTGACCCAGACACTGGCAAGCGGGGAACGTGTGCTGTCTCTGTTGGAAGAAGAACCACAGATTGTAGAAATAAACGGAAAGGAATCCACGACATTTGAAGGAGCTGTGGCAGAACAGGTGAATTTTGCCTATGAAAAGGAAGAAATTTTACAGGATTATTCCATTGAGATTCCCAAAAGAAAAATTGTGGGAATCTACGGTGCCAGCGGTTCCGGAAAATCTACGTTGCTTAAGCTTTTTATGCGGTTTTGGGATGTGGACAGCGGAAAGGTGCTGATATCCGGGAAAAATATAAAAGAAATCAATACAGCAGATTTGAGGGAGATGGAATCCTATATGACACAGGAAACCTATCTGTTCCATGATTCCATTGCAAACAATATCGCCATCGGAAAACCGGGAGCCTCCCGGGAGGAGATTGTGGAGGTCGCGAAAAAGGCAGCAATCCATGACTTTATCATGACACTTCCGAAGGGATACGATACAGAGGTGGGAGAGCTGGGAGATACCTTGTCCGGCGGAGAAAAGCAGAGAATCGGGATTGCACGGGCATTCCTGCATGACGCACCGTTTCTTTTGATGGACGAGCCAACCAGTAATCTGGATGCTTTGAATGAAGGTGTGATTTTAAAATCCATAAAGACATTCCGGGAGGATAAGACAGTACTTTTAGTATCTCACAGAAAATCCACCATGAATCTTGCGGATAAGGTATATGAGATGGAAAATCCACATATATGGATAAAGTGATAGGTGATGGTAACTAGAAAAATAAAAGCTGAAAACTAAAGTTTTCAGCTAAAAATAATAAATGCAGGAGATGGGACTTGAACCCACACGATATTGCTACCACAGGCACCTGAAGCCTGCGCGTCTGCCAATTCCGCCACTCCTGCATAAAAGATGTCAGTACAAAACTGACGAATGTTATTGTACCCTTTTTTAAATAAGAAGTCAAGAAAAAATCCTCTTTTTTTATATAAAATTTTTCTTACAAATACATTGACATTTTTCTCAACATTTGATATTATTTTAAAGTCGTCGTGACAAATAATATTAAATCTATGCGGAAGTGTCGGAACTGGCAGACGAGCAAGACTAAGGATCTTGTGGTGGCAACATCGTGTGGGTTCAAGTCCCATCTTCCGCATTATAGTTTTAAGAAAAACCCTTGAATTTTCAAGGGTTTTTTGCTGTCTATAACCTATGTAGTTTTGTTACACTTTTTTATTAGTGCTTTCCAAAGTATATAATCAAAAGACTTATATAAGCGAAGAAATTGGACAAGAGATAATGTATATAAAAGTTAAAAAATAAATTGATGGCTTTCATAACATATTGTGATATAATCAAATCGAGAGAGAAGCAGTTGTAAAGGAGGAGTATAGCTATGATGGAGGCAGCTATTGTAGGTTTTATTGGAATTGTTTTCATTATATTTGGCTATTTGTTATGGAAAAAAGAGAGAATATCATTACTTCACGATTATCATTATGATAAAGTATCAAAAGAAGATAAAAAAGCATTTTGTACCATATCGGGAGCAGGAATTATATTAATTGGAATTGGTCTTTTGATAACGAGAGTGATTATAGGGCTTACGAATTCTGCGTGGAGTTTTATTGCTTTTGCAATAGGCTTTTTTGTAGGACTTACAATGTTAATTTATGCAGGAGTTAGATATAACCATTAACGTGATGCTTGACTGGAGAAATAAACAATTTCCAATATGTTTGAGTTAGAAAAAGCGAAAGTTGTGGAGGCTATTATGGCATTTGATTTTAAGAAAGAATATAAAGAATTTTATATGCCGAAGAACAAACCAGAGATTGTAAATGTTCCAGAGGCGAATTATATAGCAGTAAGAGGTAAAGGCAATCCAAACGAAGAGGGTGGAACATATCAGCAGGCAATCAGTGTTTTATATGCTGTGGCGTACACACTTAAAATGAGTTACAAGACAGATTACAAAATCGAGGGATTTTTCGAATATGTTGTACCACCTCTTGAGGGTTTCTGGTGGCAAGATAATGTGGAAGGTGTGGATTATTCTGATAAATCCACATTTAACTGGATTTCAGTGATTCGGTTGCCTGATTTTGTCACAAAAGCAGATTTTGAGTGGGCGGTAGAAACAGCGACAAAAAAGAAAAAGATAGATTGTTCGTCAGCAGAATATTTGACTATTGATGAAGGATTGTGTGTTCAAATTATGCATTTAGGTTCCTTTGATGATGAACCTGCAACGGTTGCATTGATGAATGATTACTTAGAGCAGAATGGCTATGTTAATGATATGAACAAGGACAGATTACATCACGAGATTTATATGTCTGATGCAAGAAAGGTTGCTCCGGAAAAATGGAAAACTGTTATTAGACATCCTATTAGAAAAGTGTAAACTTTCAGTCTTCAAATAGCTACAAGGAAAAAATTTATCTTTTCTTAAATACAATTCATCTAACAATACGGCTTTAGTTATATATTGCTTTTACGGACATGATTATGCCATAATCATGTCAAAGAAAGGAGTGAAGCATTATGCCACTTATTATGCCTATTAAGGATTTACGCAATACAACCGAGATTTCTAATATCGCACACAAGGAACAGGAGCCTATTTTTATTACCAAAAACGGATATAGCGATTTGGTTGTGATGAGTAGTGAATTATACGATAAATTTGCAAGAATGAATCGCATCGACCAAGCAATCTTCGAATCCGAGCAAGAAATTGCTAACGGAGCAGAAGCAGTTGACGCAGAAATAGTTTTTGCAGAATTGGAGAAAAAACATTTTGGATAAATACAAGGTAAAAGTCAACCCTAGAGCAATCTGTGAATTAGACCACATTTACGAATATATTGCAAATGAGAAATTGACTTCTGAAAATGCCAAAGGGCAGATATGCCGGAAAAGGCTACCGTCAATTACTGATTGATAATTATATTGCCATTTTCCGCATTGATGAACCATGCAAAACAGTTTATGTAGTAACAGTACAGTATCAAGGACGAAATCTATAAAACAAGCACCAAATGACACTATAAATCATTTGGTGCTTGTTTTGACTTAAAAATTATTTACCATAGTTCCAACGAATCCTCCGCATCTATCCACATCCGCATAGCCACGTCAAGATAAAGGCGAGCATACGCCACATGGTTGTCTACTGCAAGGGCATTTATCGCACACTCTGAATTAGGTGTGGTCTTTAGCCTTTCCATATATCAATGCTGTTGTGGTAAATGTTGTAATCTGCATATATTGTGTTATACTTTGTTATGTGATTTTGCTTCCCTTATTTTTTCCCTTACGAGGGTTCGTAAAGCCTTTTGAAATGATATAACATAAAGGAATACCTAAGGGAAAGCTCACCTACAGAAAAGTTAGTATTTATAAGGGTTTGCCAAAAATATAATAATAAGTTATAACAGGTAACAGAACCCTTAAATTATGTGCTTGTACAATCGGAATTTGGAGGAATAAAACACCTCTTTTTGATTGGGGAAAATACTATGAAAAAGATGGAAAAGTTATGATTCCAATTTCTGTACAGGCACATCATTCTTTTGTGGATGGATTGCATATAGGACAGTTTGTAGAACAATTACAAAAATATCTGAACGAGTGCTAACTTCCAGTTTATCAGTAAATAAAAATCTTCAGCAACAGAGAGTTGCTTGTCTGAAGGACAAGGAATTGTTATATTTTTCTTATGGAGGATAAAACGATGGAGACAAAAGATATTATATTAGAACTTCGCACAAAAAGCGGATTATCGCAGGAAGAACTTGCACAAAAAATAATGGTTACAAGACAGGCTGTATCTCGTTGGGAAAATGGCGAGACTGTGCCTAATACGGACACACTAAAGCTGTTATCCAAGGTATTTGATGTTTCAATCAATACGCTTTTGGGTGAGCCGAGGCAGCTGATATGTCAATGCTGTGGAATGCCACTTGATGATTCCACAATTAGTAAAGAGCCAAATGGTGATTTCAATGAAGAATATTGTAAGTGGTGTTACACGGACGGAGAATTTAAGTATAGCAGTAAAGAACAACTGATTGATTTTTGTGTAGAACATATGGCAAATGAGAATTGGCCTGCAGAACAAGTTCGAGCACATATGGAAGCAGTGGTACCGAAACTTAATCATTGGAAATAAAAGATTTCGATAATTTCTAAACATATAGATTGTTTTCCCCCAATATTTCCAAGGGATGATAAGGTGCGAAATCACCGTTCTTTCTAGGCTTTGCAAATGGGAATTAAAGTTCAAGTCCCATCTTCCGCATTATAGTTTTAAGAAAAACCCTTGAATTTTCAAGGTTTTTTTCTTTTGCCATTATGAAATTTTTTGTTACATTGCTTTTGACCCGAAAAACTTGGCAAATACATCCGCTTTTTTTTGAATGCGTGGTTTCCGCTAGGCTTACCAGAGATAATAAAGCGGTCTTTTTCATTTCTTACGCCGTTACATCTGCGGAGTACATTATTCACAGCATATTCATTCAGAGTGAATCATAAATACATTTGAGTTGAAAATATGTGTATTACTAAATTCATTAAATTTTTTTTGTGAGATTTTTACGAAAAGTCAGATTACACTTGTAATTAATAGATGTAGCTTATATAATTAAATCAGCTAGAGGGCATGATTTATTAATATCGAGACATTGTTTATTGGTATTTATCACTGTTTATGCAAGTGAACCTTGGTAAATAATTGCAAACAAAGAATTGATAGTAATTTAAAATGTCCAACATGGACTTTCTTTATTTGGAGAAGGTCTTGTTGGAGTACATTTATGCCTTTTAGTAAAAATATTACTAGGAGGTTTTTTTATGGAAAAAAACGATTATGAAAAGATTCAAAAACAAATAGGATATAGCTTTAGAAATCTTGATTTATTGCAGCAAGCATTTGTTAGGAAATCCTACTCTATTGAAAATGGTGGACAGGATAACGAGGTACTAGAATTTATTGGAGATAAAGTATTAGATTTCTTTGTTGTGAAGTTATTGGCGGAAAGATATGGGCATATTACAAATGATTCTGAATGGCTTGAGTATGAAAATGATTATTCGGAGGGAAAACTTACCGAAATAAAAAAACATTTGGTACAAAAATCAACTCTTGCTTATAAGATTCAGATGATGAAGCTGGAACAATATCTTATTTTAGGAAAAAGCGATAGAAATAATAATGTTATGGAATCAGAATCTGTCCAAGAGGATTTATTTGAAGCTATTCTTGGTGCAATTGCTATTGATTCAAATTGGGATATGATAAAGATATCTGAAGCTATAGAGATTATGCTCGATCCTGAAAATGAATTAGAAGAAGATTATAACTTTGTAGAATTGATTCAAGAATGGACCTTAGATGATCATGACGAGACTCCAGATTATCAGTATATGAGTAATTATTATTATATAGTACATCCTAATGTAATTTCTGATACTTCTTCAGGTGAATTCTCTTGTGTTTTAACATTACGGAATGATCTTCCTAGATTTCAAGGTTTCGGCCAAAGTAAAAGTATGGCCAGAAGAAACGCATGCAAAAAAGCATATAAATATCTTGATGAACAGGATTTGCTATTTTCAATTCAAGATGAAATAGAAAATCCGTGTAGAGAACAAGCAATTGGGCAACTAGAAATTTTAGCGAGAAGAGGTTATTTTGAAATACCTATGTATAACTTTTCTCAAGAATACGACAAAAATGGAAATCCAATTTGGCGAAGTATTTGTAGAATAGAAGGAGAAAGTAAAAAGTATTCTGCAAAATCTTCATCTAAAAAGGAGGCTAAAAAATCGGCTGCATATAAAATGCTTAATTATGTTTTAGAAAATTATTAAGGGGGATAGCTTATGAAGAAATTATTAATGATACCTATAATTGCAATATTACTTTTGTCAGGATGCTCATCAGTTGCAAGTGTGGATACTATGAAAGGCTGGTCATTCCAATACAACGATGGTACTGAAGACTATAGTTTATTCTTTGGCTTATGCGATTCAAATGACAATTATCTTTCGGAAAATGCAGCGGTTGACATTAAAATAGTTAATGAGAATGATGAGGTTGTTTGAGGAACATTACCTTAAGCAGAGAGAGGCATTAAATACAGCATTCCCTATCGGCGTAAGACAGGTGGAAACCATATCTTCTATAATCGCTACATAAAAAAGTGCAAGTGCACAAAAAATAGTAATGGCTATTGAAGTAAAAATAATTTAGTGGTAAAATAACATTACTAAAATTCGTGCAATACACAAAAACAAGGAGTTATACTATGGAGATTAAGAGAGATTCATACCTTGAACAGTTAAAGATAAGAAAAGATAACGGAATGATTAAGATTATCACAGGAATCAGGAGATGCGGCAAATCATTTCTGTTATTTGTGTTGTTTAAGAAATATTTATTGGAAAGTGGTATAGATAATGACCACATCATTGAGATTGCATTGGATGGCATTGAAAATGAGGAGCTGAGAGATCCAAAGAAGTGTTATCAGCATATTAAAGATGCAATGAAAGATGACAAAAAGTATTATCTGCTCTTGGATGAAGTACAGTTTATGCCACGATTTGAGGAAGTGCTGAACAGCTTGCTTCGTATCAGCAACATTGATGTGTATGTAACCGGCAGTAATTCTAAATTTTTATCTAGCGATATTGTAACTGAATTTAGAGGCAGAGGAGATGAAATCAGAATTTATCCGTTGTCCTTTGCAGAGTTCTATGCGGCTTTTGATGGAGATTATGACGATGCTTGGGAGGAATATATGATATATGGTGGCTTACCACAAGTGGCACAATTCTCTGTGGAACGTCAAAAAGCTGAGTATCTTAAAAATATTTTTGCCAATGTTTATATCAAGGATGTGGTAGAGCGAAACAGGATTCAAAATGTTGATGAGATTGGAACATTGGTGGATATTCTTGCTTCTGCCATAGGAGCTCCAACAAATCCAACCAAAATATCGAATACTTTCAAAAGTGAACGAGGTATCAATTATAGCAATAAAACCATATCTAACCATATAGATTATTTGGCAGAGGCATTTTTGATTTCTAAAGCGGACCGGTATGATATTAAGGGTAGAAAATATGTAGGAGCAAATCTAAAATACTATTTTTCAGATGTTGGACTTAGAAATGTCAGACTGAACTTCAGACAGCAGGAGCCGACTCATATTATGGAGAACATTGTTTATAATGAGCTGCTTGTGCGTGGTTATAATGTGGATGTTGGTATTGTGGATGTATTTGCAAAGAATAGTGAAGGAAAGAGGGTTCATAAGCAGTTAGAGGTTGATTTTGTAGTAAACCAGGGCAGTCAGAGATATTACATTCAGGTGGCTTATGATATGACTTCTGAGGAAAAGCAAACACAGGAACTTAACTCATTTAGAAATATTCCGGATTCATTTAAGAAGATTGTTATAGTAAATGGAACGAAAAAGCCTTGGAGAAATGAGGAAGGATTTGTGATTATGGGCATGAAATATTTTCTACTTAATGCGGATAGCTTGGAGTTTTAGCATGGAAAATGAGATGATTTGTTCCGATATAAAAGATATGGATATAAAGTTAGGAGGCAGAGAAATGGCAACGGTTGTGTATTCTAATGAAGAAGATGACCTGCAGAACAAGTCCGAGCACACATGGAAGCAGTGGTACCGAAACTTAATCATTGGAAATAAAATATTTTGATAATTTCTAAACGTATAGATTGTTCCTAAAAAAGAGGAAACCTTGATAGATTGAAGGTTTCCTCTTTCTTTGCTTTATAGGAAATTTCTCAAATCGTCAGAAATGGTGTATAATGACAACGAAATAAAAATGAGCATGACAAAAGAGCGAAGGTTGCTACTTCGCCATGACGTTGTTTATGCGGTTTTTGT
>Ga0129313_1000041_pt1 | contig 136571 bp, 126 predicted proteins | sample O1105metagenome_FD_94436 | JGI IMG/M metagenome (GOLD analysis project Ga0129313, IMG submission 94436) | Orangutan group fecal microbial communities from fecal samples from Wisconsin, USA - O1105 metagenome | ecosystem: Host-associated > Mammals > Digestive system > Large intestine > Fecal... | reverse complement strand
TGAGCCATAGTTCTTATCCTTTCGTAAATTTTGTGTGGTAAATTAATTTTAACTGAAAGTAGAGCTATTGGCTCTTTTTATTTTATTTTTTTAATTTACACCATTATATAGACTTTATCTATATAAGATGTAAGACGTTTTATGATTGGAGAAAACGCTATGAAAGACAGCGAATTGATTCAAAAAGTACATAGCGGAAATAAAGAGGCAGTCGGTATTATTATTGAACGATATTATGCAGATATTTATCGCTTTTGTCTATATATGGTTCAAACAGAGGATGATGCCTACGACATTGCTCAGGAAACTTTTTTGAAATTTATGAAATATGGAACCTCCTATAAACATCATAATCTCAAAGGTTATCTCCTGACTATTGCAAGAAATATATGTTTTAATTATTTCCGGGATAAGAAAGAAAAAGTAACAGCCATCGAATGGGAGGAGATTGATCAAATTCCAAATAATAAAGATATGCTGACCGAAGCGGAGGATGCCGTTTATTTGAGAAATTTATTAAAGGAACTTTCGCAGGATACGAGGGAAGTTATTATTCTGCGTATTTATGAAGAAATGAAATTTAAAGATATTGCAAAGATTATGGGGTGCAGTGTTTCTACTACAAAGTCAAGATTTCGATTAGGTGTAAATCAGTTAAAAAAGTTAATGGAGAATGATTATGAGAGATAGCGAAATAAAGACTCTTTTTGCAAAGGCAGATGAGCAAGTTCATGTTGATGAAATAAGAAAACAAAAGACTTATTATGCAATGATTGAGGAAATGGAAAAGCAGAGAACGCCGATGTTGTCTACAAAAAATATTTTGCTTCATCAATTTTGGTACATGGATAAATTGTTTTTTGCTGTTTATGGTGTCCTTATTTGTTTAGGAATTATTTTTATTACAGCATTGCAATATACCGGATTGAATCAAAATGGGATGATTACTGTATGTATGGTTGGAGCAGGTATTCTTAGCATAACGTCTATTAGTGTGATTGATAAATTGTTTTTTGGAAAAATGGCAGAGTTAGGAGAATGCTGCTATTTCAATACAAAACAGTGTGTTGCTGCATGGCTGGTATTGTCGGGGATGATAAATGTTATGATATTGTTTTTGATAGCTGGCTATTTGAACTATCATTGGAGCGTTGGATTATTACAGGTGGGGCTGTACATTTTAACTCCATATATAGTATCCAGTATAACTGCATTAGGAATTTTATCAATGGAAACAAGAGGAAAGAATTCATCTTTATTTGGCATGAGTGCTATCTTTTTATCAATAAGTTATGGAGTAATAGGTTCGATTCCGAGAGCACTTTTTGTAACAACTCTTTGGATATGGGCAGTAGCTTTTCTTGTGTCAGGACTTTTATTTGTAATGCAGATAAAAAAATTGCTTAGCAAAATGGAAAAAGGAGAAGTATTATGCACGAATTAAAGTTGATGGATGTACAAAAAAATACAAGGATAAAGAAGCAGTCAGAAAATTCAATTATACATTTACAAATGGTGTGTATGGACTGTTGGGAGAAAATGGTGCGGGAAAAACAACATTAATGAGATTGATTTGTGGTGTTTTGCAGCCAACGGGGGGAAGTATTTATTGCGATAATATTGAGATTGCCAGTATGGGAGCAGAGTATCGTAGGTTATTGGGCTATTTACCACAAGATTTTGGATATTATGGTGATTTTACTGCGGAACGTTTCCTGCGATATATGGCGGCATTGAAAGCACTTCCGGAAGATTATGCCGATAGTCGTATTGACGAACTTTTAGATATGGTAGAGTTGAAAAATGTGAAAAAGAAAAAGCTGAAGACTTTTTCAGGAGGTATGATACGAAGAATAGGAATTGCACAGGCACTTCTGAATAATCCTGAAATTTTGATTTTAGATGAACCTACAGCAGGGCTTGATCCAAAGGAGAGAGTACGCTTTCGCAATGTGATTAGTTCACTTGGAAAAAATAGGATGGTTTTACTGTCTACACATATTGTATCTGATATAGATTATATTGCAGACCGTATTTTAATTATGAAGAATGGAGAACTGATTCAAGAAGGAACGGAGAAAGAGATTACTGACAAAGTGGAAGGATGTGTTTGGAAGTGTATTGTTTCTGAAAAAGAAGCAGTGCAGATAACCAGTAGCTTCATTGTAAGCAATATGAGAAGTAGTGGAGAAAATGTTGAACTAAGAATTGTTTCAGAAAGACAGCCAGTTGCAGGTGCAGAAAATGTGGAAAGTACACTGGAAGATGCATATCTTTATCATACACAAATAACAGGGGGAGAAAAAAATGCGACTTTATAAGATGGAGCTTTTTAAGCTTTTTCAGAATAAATTATTCAAAATAGGAATGTTGGCTGCGACAGGATTACTGTTTCTGTATTTTTGGTTTGCAGAGGTCGGTGGAGAAATAGCGACAGTGGATGGAAAGTTATATTCCGGTTATGAAGCAGTGCAGATGAATCGGAAGATTACGGAAGAATTTGAAGGTGATTTGACGGATGAAAAAGTGAATCAAATAATTGAAAAATATGGTTTGCCTACAAAACTTGAGGAAAATATGCCAGGGTGGAGAGATGGAAACTTTTTAAATGATTTCGTTACAAGATATTTTACCAATGGTGCATGGGAAAATGGTGTACTTCCAACGAAAAGGTATTCTCTGGGGGAAACAGAATTGGGAAAAGCTTATGATGAAATTGGGAAAACACCTTATTTGGCATATACAACGGGATGGAAGGTATTCGTTGAAATGCTTCAGTTTGGATTGATTTTAGGAAGCATATTGATTATTTGTGGAGTGTCGACCATCTTCGCAGAGGAAAGCCAGACGAAAATGCTGCCATTAATTTTTAGCACGGAAGAAGGAAGAAGAAAAGATGTTCCTGCTAAAATTTTGGCTTCTTTTACATTCACGATTTTCATTTTTATGTGGTTTGTGTTAGTCAATTTGGTCTTATGCTGGATGATATATGGTTTGAAGGGATTTGAAAATATATCCTGGATGGTACTTTCTCAATATATGCTTCAACCTGTATTATTTTTGAAATATCTTGGCATTTTATTAGGATTAGCTTTTCAGGCGCTTTTATCGTTATGCACCATTACACTATGCGTTTCTGCATATCAGGATAGCTCTTTTAGCGCAGTGATTATTGCGGCTGTATGTTGGGGACTTCCTGTATTGATAAGGATGTTTTTCGGGGGAATCATTTGGCTTATAGTAGATTCTATGCCGATTTTTCTTGTCATGACGGGAATAGTAAATGACATATATGAGATTTGGTATATTGTACTGGGAATAAATGTTTGTTTTGCTATAGGGTGTTTGGTAAAAGGATTGGTATCTTATAAGACAAAACAATTTACATAAAATAATTGACTTGTACAGGATATGAAATGGGGTGATCATCTGGGAAGATTTTAATTTTAACATTTGAAGATGACGAAGAACATATTATCAACCGTATTATATCGTGTGTGAGTGAAGATATAGAGGTTTTGAAACATAAAGCTGTCCATAAAGGGGAACTTTGTTTTGAGGGACTTTATATTGATAAGTGTAAGCGCATTGTAGTTCGTAAAGAAAATGAAATTGACTTGACATATACAGAATTTGAAATTTTATTGTTGTTGGCTCAAAATGCCGGAATAGTATTTAGTAAAGAGCAGATATATGATAGGGTTTGGAAAGAACCATATTATGGCGATTATAATATTGTTATGAGCCATATCCGTAACATACGGGAAAAGATAGAGGATAATCCCAGCAAGCCAATCTACATACAGACGGTTTGGGGAGTTGGATATCGGTTTAATAATAAATTGGTCAAATAATAGTAATATAAGTTACGGAAAAACATAAAATTCATAATTGAAAGCTGTAAAAATTCACGTTGAATTTTACAGCTTTCTTTCGTATAATGTATATATAAATGAAGAAACTATATCAAGTAGGAAAGGAAGTTGATTTTATGCCGAATATATTACCTGTATCAGATTTAAGAAATTATAATGAAGTACTGAAAAATTGCCAGGTTGGAGAACCCGTGTTTTTGACCAAAAATGGAAGAGGCAAGTTTGTGGTTATGGATATTGAGGACTATGAGCAGGAAAAGGCGGAGAAAAAGCTGTTGATGAAGTTGCAGGAAGCAGAAGAGGCAGTTAAGGAAGAAAGTGCCTGGATGAGTTTGGATGAACTGAAGAAATCGGTTGGGGTATAGCCTATGATGAAATTGCGGATTAACCCTATTGTGGCAGAGGACTTGAAGAACATTAGAGAGTATATTGCCGAAGACAATGAAGAAATGGCAGTAAAGACCATTCAGGAGATATATGCTCGAATTGAGAATATACAGCAATTTCCGTATATGGGAGCTGATCTTGCTAAAAGGGTCAGCTTCCGGACGGATTATAAATATGTGATTTGCGGGAATTATGTCGTGCTGTATAAGATTGGAAAAGAGTATGTGGAGATTTACCGGGTTGTGAATCAGTATCAGGATATTACGAAGATATTTTTAGATTAGAGATAAAATACTACAGGGAATAGTTTATGATAGTTACGTATATAGGGTTGAGTGAATATTTTAGAAGATGTATTCCCAAAGCCAAAACGAAAGGATATGCCTTTATCATATCTTTAATTGCAAGGTATTCCGACGCACAAAATCTTTATGAAAGACTAGAAAAAGATTGGGCATCCTTGAATGATTTAACAGGTGACAAGATTTTATTCGTATTTTCGACACCTAAAGATAGAGAAAAAGCATCTTTTTTTCATATACCAGGGAAAGAACCATATGAAGGAGTAATGTGTCCATTTGCTGAGTTGCTGAATGGCAGAGGTGTAGAGGATAATAACGGCCCATTTGAATTTCTATATGGTGGCTATAATAAAATTGATTGGAAACAAAGATATTCACAGACAATTACGGAATTTACTATGCATTATAATATATCGGAGAAAGAAATTCCGTGTTTGTTTTTGTATGACCTAATTGGAAATAGATATAAGGTAATACCTATAGGAAAAAGTACGGATATTTATGTGATGATAAAGGCTATGGTTGAGGAGATAGCGGAATATATAGAAGAGAGAAAATATATTGAGGAGCAATTAGAAAAATATATAAATATTGAGGAATATTATTGCTTATATGAGAAACTAGAAAATGAGGCAGAAAAGGGAAATTCAAAGCAATGTGTAGCTATACGGATGGTACTTGGAGAGGTACAATCGTATAAGAAAGTTAAAGATGACATTTTCGACCCTAAAATAAAAAAAGATTTGAAGAGAATAGGACAATGGAAAAAGCAATATTTTAGTTCCTTTGAAAAGGATGATGTTAATAAAAAGTATTATTTTGAGTTGAAAAAGAAAGAGCAGAACATTGATAATGAATTTAACTCAATATGGGATAATTTAGAAAATGTAATGAAGGAAAAGGAGAGAAAAAGAAAAAAGAATAGTAAAGTAACTATATTGCATGATTTATTGTCAGCATGTGTTAAACTGCAGTCAAATTCTATGTATTTTGCAATATCAGAAAATCAAAGAAATGACTTTATAAGAGATTTACTAAAAATGGCGAAGTATGATGTGATAGATCAAACTAGAAGAGGAATATCGTCTGTTGGGAAATGTGCTGGTGAAGTTGATATTTTAATTGAAGAAGATGGTTTGCCTGTAACTATAATTGAAGCATTAAATTTAGATAGTCTAAATACACATTACTTGGATATGCATATAGACAAAATCTACAGATATGATACGGTTGGACATATGTTTAATATAATATTATCATATGTTAGCGTATCCGATTTTAGTAAATTTTGTGAGAAATATTTCAAGCACATAAAAGAACATCAGTATCTTTATCCGTTACTTTCAGCGGATGATAGTTTTTGGGTTGAGAATTTTCCATACCCAGATATCCGAGTAATGAAAACTGTACATAATAGAAATGGTTGTGATACTGTTTTGTATCATGTCTGCGTGTTGATTAGACAATAAAGAGTGGGATGAGAGATTGAAGCTTTTATATGATAGATATGATGTCGGAAAATGATCCATTAGATAATTATGGTATGCTGACGGAACCCTATGGTAAAGATACGTCAACGTACAATATAAAAAAGCTTTTTGAATTTTGCAGGAAAATAGGAAAAGAACCAGTCGAACTTACAGATGAAGAACGTGAGCAGTTCAGAACCAACTAATTAAGAATGTATTCATAAAAGAAGAAATATTTATGTTACGTCTTGCAGATTCTGGACTATCTGAAAGATAAGAAGATAGTAGTTTATGAAAGATGTTATTGAAAAGTCAGACAAGTCTGTTAAGCAATTTGAAAAAGAAATTATTGAGGAAGGAAGTCTGGTTTAAGGGATATAGTAAGAATTTACAATGAATCATCGGAGGAGAATGAAAGGAAATTTCAAGAAGAGGAAAAGCAGAAAAGCTAAAAGACTGAGTATTGAAATAAGAAAATTATCCAAATTTGCAATAGGAGAGTGGGGAATATGGAGTCTATGAACAACTCAGCTTTGTCAGAAGAAATGTTGAACGAAGGTAAGGTACATTGTTATGAATGTAAAGTGGGTTATTATAAACCTCTAACACTAAATTGTAAAAAAAATTATTGCTTTATATGTGATAACTGTGGAGATAGACTAACAGTGGAACCTAATGTGGAAATACGGTAATGGAGACTATTTGAAAAATAAGAGGAAGATACTTATAAAAGATGTTATTGAAAAGACGAACAATGCTGTCAAACAATAAGAAAAAGAAATCAAAGAGGGAGGAAAAGAGCCATGATTTGTGTTGGATGGGCATGTGACGCCTGTATACATCAGAGAGAAAATATTGATGGATGGAAGTGCGCCTGTGATGCATTTCCGGAGGGAATTCCTAAAGAAATACTTTTTAAAGTGGACCCGAGGAGCTTAAGCGAATGTAATAATGGAATTGGATATGAGGAAAGACCGGATAATATATTGCACGGTATATAATTAATGAATATTTTGAGGAGAGTTCTGTGAATGAAGAAAACGCAAGGAAAAGAATCTGATTTGAAAGACATAGTAAGAATTTACAATGAATCGCCGGAGGAGAATGAAAGGAAACTCAAAGAAGAAGAGGAAAGTTCGCAAAAGCTGAAAAAATGGATATTGAAATAGTATTTCAGAGGAATGTGAAAAGATGAATGGAAAAAATCAGTTTTTTATAAGCATTACAACTTTGAAACGTAAAATTGTACGGTGTGCTTAGAAGGAGTATTGTCAAAGATACTGAAGAAATCTAAAAGAGATGAGAAAACCTTCGGAAACGAAGTGAATTTGAGGATAGATATGAACAATGGTTATTGGAATAAGTTGATTATTGATTTGCCGCGAACAGAAGAAAATAAAGAACTTTTTGCATCCCGTATTGATATGGAAAAAGAGGAAGAACACTTAAAAAATATAGAACAAAGAATTACTAAAAGAAAGAAAAAACGTAAATCGTAAAATGACTACCGATTTTGCTGCAAATTGGATAATGTTGAAAGTATTTTTTATTTTAATTTAATATTTCCTTTATTTGCAAACAACCCGCAAAGTAGGTATAATCTTCTTTGTGAGGCTTTCTCGCGGTTGGTTCGCGGCGGAGGTTTCTAAAGAAGAGGAGAGAAAAATGCTTGAATTAAAACAGATAACGAAAGACTACACCGTTGGAGAAGAGACGGTCAAGGCGTTGAAGGGCATTGATTTACAGTTTCGTAACAACGAATTCGTATCCATCTTAGGTCCCTCCGGCTGCGGTAAGACGACTATGTTAAATATCATAGGCGGTCTGGACCAGTATTCCACCGGTGACCTTGTCATCAACGGAAAATCTACGAAGAACTTCAAGGACAGGGACTGGGATACTTACCGGAACCATTCCATCGGATTTGTATTCCAAAGCTATAACCTGATTCCACACCAGACCATTCTGCAGAATGTGGAGCTGGCGCTGACTTTGTCCGGCGTATCAAAAAAGGCACGCCGCACGAGGGCACAGGAAGCGTTGGAAAAAGTGGGACTTGGCAATCAGCTTTATAAAAAGCCCAACGAAATGTCCGGCGGACAGATGCAGAGAGTTGCCATTGCCAGAGCCATTGTAAACGACCCCGATATTATTCTGGCGGATGAACCCACCGGTGCACTGGATACAGAAACAAGCATTCAGGTTATGGATATTCTGAAAGAAATCGCTTCCGACCGACTGGTTATCATGGTAACCCATAACCCGGAGCTTGCGGCAAAGTATTCCACCCGTATTGTAAAAATGCTGGACGGTAAGATTTTAGACGACTCCATGCCACTTACGAAGGAAGAATACGAAAAAGAAACGGAAATTTCCAAAGATAACCAGAAGGATGCGGGTAAGAAGAAACCTTCTATGTCCATGTGGACTTCCTTTGGACTTTCCCTAAAAAATCTGTTTACCAAGAAGGGAAGAACCACACTGACCGCTTTTGCGGGAAGTATCGGTATCATCGGCATTGCCCTTATTTTTGCGGTATCGAAGGGCATGACCATGTATATTGACAAGGTGCAGGAACAGACCCTTTCTTCCTATCCGTTGTCCATTGAGGAAACGGTGGTGGATGTGAGTACCCTGTTAAATACGTTTATGGGTAAGGCGCAGTCTACGGAAGTGCATGAAAATGATGCGATTTATCCCAAGGCGCTGTTCTATGATATGCTGAATGCCATGAATTCCATGGAAACCGAAGAAAACGATTTAAAATCCTTCAAGGAATACATTGAAAAAGAGCGGGCGGACGAAGAAAGTGTGCTGCATACGGCAATCAGTGGCGTACAGTATTCTTACAGCACGGATTTCCTGATTTATACCAAAAATGTGGACGGCAATATTATCCGTTCCGATACACAGGAACTCATGCAGGATCTTTTGATGGAATACATGGGCACAGATATGTCTTCCATGATGACCATGCAGGAACAGAGCCCGTTCGGCACTTCTTCCATGATGCAGTCCCAGTATTTATTATGGAAGGAACTCATTCCGGGGGACAACGGCAAGTTAATCAATCCGGTTATGGAAGAACAGTATGATTTGATTTACGGCAACTGGCCGACCAGATACGACGAGGTCGTGCTTTTTGTGGATAAAAACAATGAACTGGATGATCTGACCCTGTATGCGTTGGGACTGAAATCCAAGGATGATATTGATGCCATTTTCCAGTCCATGAAGGACCAGACAGAAGTGGATTACCCGGAAGAAAAGTGGAGCTACGAGGATATCTGTAACATGGATTTCCGTACGGTTTTAAGTTCTGACTGCTATACCTATGATGAAATGAGCGGCACCTATACGGATTTAAGAAATACGGATGCCGGGCTCAAATATTTATATGACAACGCACTTACTCTGCATGTAGTCGGTATTGTAAAGCCGGATGAAAATGCACTGGGGGCTTCCTCCAATGGTTCCATCGGCTATACCAGCAAGCTTACGGAGTATGTGATTGAACATGCGAAGGACTCAGATGCCCTTAAGGCACAGCAGGACTCTAAGGACATTGATGTACTGACCGGACTTCCCTTCAAGGATGCGGACGGTACTGTAGAGGATACGGTGAAAGCTGATAAGTTTAAGGAATATATTGCCACACTGGACGAAGCCGGCAAAGCACAGGCTTATATGCAGATTAAGAGCATTGCACCGGACGATATGGTGGCGCAGTCCGTTTCCGACACTATGGGAAATATGACGAAAGACGATATGATAACCGCCATGACGCAGGCCATGCAGGAACAGATGGCAGTGGATGCACAGACCATACAGGACTACATCAGCGCCATGGACGAAGAGGAACTGCGCAATTTATTTGCCCAGTCGGTTGAACAGCAGGTACGTGCCCAGTATGCGGCATCTGTGATGGAACAGTTCGCAGGGGCAACACCCGTGCAGCTTGCGGCCATGCTGGACGACGAATTGGAGCAGTATACCACGGAACAGTGTGCGGACTATTATGAAGAAGTACTGACTTTTTCGGACAGCACCTATGAGGACAACTTAAAGACGCTTGGTTATGTGGATATAGAGTCGCCCTCCGCCATCAATCTGTATGCAACCACCTTTGAAGACAAGGATGTGATTGAGGACGCCATTGCAGCTTATAATGAGACAGTGGATGATTTACAGGAAATTCATTACACGGACTATGTGGGACTGATGATGTCCTCCGTCACCACTATTATCAATGCCATTACCTATGTACTGATTGCCTTTGTAGCGGTTTCCCTGATTGTTTCTTCCATCATGGTAGGTGTCATAACACTGATTTCCGTGCAGGAGAGAACAAAGGAAATCGGTATCCTGCGTGCCATTGGTGCATCCAAGAAAAACGTTTCCAATATGTTTACGGCGGAAACGGTTATCATTGGTTTCATATCGGGAGCCATGGGCGTCCTGATAACGTATATTTTATGTATTCCCATCAATGCCATTCTGCATCATCTGACGGGAATAAACGATTTGAGTGCCTACCTGCCGCCTGTAGTAGCAGCCATTCTTATTCTGATTAGTATGCTGCTTACCCTGATTGCCGGTATCATTCCGTCCAGAAGTGCGGCAAAGAAAGACCCGGTAGTGGCGCTCCGCAGTGAGTAAACATGTATAAAACAGAAGAGATAAGACAAAAGCAGCCGTTTCCGGGGCAGGAAACGGCTGCTTTCGCATACATATAACGATAAAGGTCTGTAAGCAGAATTAAGGCATAAAAGAACGGTGGATTTCCGTGATTTCACCGCCGGCAACGGTAACGGTTGTATTGTTGGCAATAAAACCGTAGCCGCTTTCGGTAAGAGATTCTACATCGTCCAAAGTAAACTGCTTACCGGCGTTATCCAAATCGGAGTCATCGATACAGACACAATTTTCGGAGACCGGTAAGGTAACGGTACCTAGGGACTTGAAATCTTTGGTATCATCCAGTCCGGTGACATAATAGACACCGTCTTCGTTGGTCCAGAAATCATAGCCGCCTTCTTCCAGTCCGCCGTTAATGGAAATCATACCGGTGTCACTGCGCTCTAAGCTGTCAACAACAACATCCTTTCCGTCAATAACGATGGTATCACCGCCCTTTAACTGTGACATATCCACCATGTCAAAGGTTTCATAATCATAAACAGTAAGCTCGAGAGTGGTGCCGTCAGCATCTTTGTGAATGCCGGAGGCATCGAAAGAGGCGGAAACGGTAGCATCCTGCAGATTGCTTACATCCAGAGAAGAGGGGAGAGGTTTCACATTTAATGCTTCTTCACCGGAGGCTGTTTCACTGTCTGTGACAGTTTCTTCCGGCACGGAGACGGTGCTTTCAGCAGTAGGGGTGGCAGAAGGAGTTACTCCTGTATCGGTATCAGCGCCGCAGCCGCCTAAAAGCAGACACAATGCCATTGCCATCATAATGGTTTTTCTTTTCATAAGAACACTTCCTTTTTTGATTCTGTCCGTTTTCCAGACGACTACATAGTAGCATTGTCGATTAAGAAAGAAAAGAAAAAAATCCTTAAAGAATTATTAAGCTGTTAAGAAAGGAAGAAAGGAAGGCGGAAAGTTACCAGTGGCAATTTTTTAAAGGCTCTGCTATAATAAAGGAATGGACGAAACGAAGATTAGAATAAATAAATATCTTGCCATGAACGGGGTATGCTCCCGGAGAGAAGCGGACAGACTCCTTTCGGAGGGAAAGGTTACCGTAAACGGCAGAATAGCGAAGCTTGGCGAAGAAGTCTGCGGGCATGACTGCGTAAAGGTCGGAAACAGAAAGGTGGAACCGGCGGCAAAAAAAGTTATGCTGGCTTTTTTTAAGCCTAAGGGGGTGACCTGCAGCGAAAAGGACCCTCATGCGGAAAAATTGATCATGGATATGATTTCCTATCCCATCCGGGTGACGTATGCCGGCAGACTGGACAAGGAGTCCGAGGGACTTTTGCTCTTAAGTAATGACGGGGACCTCATTCAGGCAATGATGAAGGGCTCACATGGGCATGAAAAGGAATATCAGGTCAGGGTGGACAGAGAGATTACGGACGACTTCTTAAAGAAAATGGGAGCCGGTGTATATCTGAAAGAACTGGAAGTGACCACAAGACCCTGTAAAATAGAGAAAACGGGAAAGTATACTTTTCAGATTATTTTAACCCAGGGATTAAACAGGCAGATACGGCGCATGTGCCGGACGTTCGGCTATGAGGTACGTGAGTTAAAGAGAATACGCATCATGAATATTACCTTAAAAGGGTTAAAACCGGGCACATACCGGGAGCTTACAGAGGAAGAACAGAACAGGCTGTATGCGGACTGCGGATTAAAGGAAAAGTAAAGGAGTCAGAACATGGAGACCGGCAAAAAGGAAAGAATGCAGGAGCTCATAAAAATCCTAAATGAGGCATCAAAGGCTTATTATGCCGAAGACAGGGAGATTATGAGCAACTTTGAATATGACAGGTTATATGAGGAACTGGAAGGGCTGGAAAAGGAAACGGGTATCGTTTTATCGGGAAGTCCTACGGTAAGCGTAGGCTATGAGTCAGTGGAAGAACTCCCGAAAGAGCGCCATGAAAGCCCCATGCTTTCTTTGGGAAAGACCAAAAGCCGGGAAGAACTGAAAGAATGGCTGCAGGGAAAAGAGGCCATATTAAGCTGGAAGCTGGATGGACTCACGGTGGTTTTAACTTACAGAAACGGAGCACTATTCAAAGCAGTTACCAGAGGAAACGGAGAAATCGGAGAGGTCATTACCGGAAATGCCCGCACCTTTAAGAACATTCCCTTAAATATCGCATTTAAGGGGGAACTGGTTTTAAGAGGCGAGGCGGTTATCACCTATTCGGATTTTGAAAAAATAAACGAAGAAATTCCCGAAGCGGAAGCCAAATATAAAAATCCGAGAAATCTGTGCAGCGGCAGCGTCAGACAGCTTAACAATGAAATAACGGCGAAGAGAAACGTACGTTTTTACGCATTTACACTGGTCAGTGCGGAGGATGCGGATTTTCACAATTCCAGGGAGGAGCAGTTCCGTTTTCTGGAAAAACAGGGATTTGAAGTTGTGGAACGGAAAATGGTAACACCCGATACCATACTTTCCGCTATTTCCGAATTTGAAAATAAAATTCCGGCCTATGATGTACCGTCCGACGGACTGGTGCTTACCTATGAAGACATTGCCTACGGAAAATCCCTGGGGCGGACGGCAAAATTCCCGAGGGATGCCATTGCCTTTAAGTGGGCGGATGAAATCCGGGAAACCACCCTTACGGAAGTGGAGTGGAGCGCCAGCCGTACGGGACTCATTAACCCGGTTGCCATTTTTATGCCGGTAGAACTGGAGGGCACTACGGTAAGCCGTGCTTCCGTACACAATGTGAGTATTGTGAAGGAGCTGAAACTCGGCATCGGAGATAGGATTACGGTTTATAAGGCGAATATGATTATCCCCCAGATTGCGGAAAACCTGACACAGAGCGGCAATCTGCCCATTCCGGCAACTTGCCCGGTATGCGGCGGAGAGACCAAAATCCAGAATATGAACGATACGGAAACCCTGTATTGTACCAATCCGGAATGCGCCGCCAAGAAAATCAAGTCGTTTACGCTGTTTGTCAGCCGGGATGCCCTGAATATGGAGGGGCTTTCCGAGGCAACGCTGGAAAAGTTCATCAGCATGGGTTTTATTCATGAATATGCGGATTTGTTTCATCTGGCAGAGCATCGGGATGCCATTGTGGATATGGAAGGGTTTGGCGAAAAGTCCTATGCCAATCTTATGGACAGCATTGAAAAAGCCAGAAATACCACCCTGCCGCGCCTGATTTACGGCCTGGGAATCGCCAATATCGGTCTGGTGAATGCCAAAATGCTGTGCAGGCATTTTGATTACGACCTGGATGCGCTGCAGAGTGCGAAGGAAGAGGAATTAAGTGATATTGAAGGCGTGGGAGATGTCATTGCGGGAGCATTTGTTTCTTATATGAATAATCCGGCAAACAAGGAAAAAATAGACCATCTTTTACCGGAGCTTCATCTGGAGAAGCCGGAGAGCAGCACGGAAAACCAGAATTTGGCAGGTCTGTCCTTTGTGGTAACCGGAACCCTGAATTCCTTTGAAAACCGCAATGCCCTGAAAGAGGAGATTGAAAAGCGGGGCGGAAAGGTGACAGGAAGTGTTACTTCCAAAACAGAGTGCCTGATTAACAATGATGTGACATCTTCTTCCTCCAAAAATAAAAAAGCCAAGGAACTGAACGTTCCCATTCTTTCGGAAGAGGTTTTTTTACAGAAATATTTCAGCTAAACGAAGCATTTTACACTTTGTTTGGACTACGGATTTATAAAAGCAAGCATATTTGACAAAAAGGGAGAGTTAAAAATGCCTATTAAAATTCAGAGCGAACTGCCTGCAAAGGAGATACTGGAAAACGAAAATATATTTGTTATGGATGAAAACCGTGCGATGCATCAGGATATCCGCCCCTTGCAGGTTTGCATTTTGAACATTATGCCTGTGAAACAGGATACGGAATTACAGCTTTTGCGGGCACTTTCCAATACACCGTTACAGGTTGACGTTACTTTTCTTAACGTAAAAAGCCATGTGTCCCTAAATACATCGGCAAATCATCTCAATAAGTTTTACACTACCATAGATGAAATCCGGGACAGAAAGTTTGACGGTCTGATTATTACCGGGGCGCCGGTGGAGGATATTACCTTTGAGGAAGTGGATTACTGGGAGGAGGTCTGTGACATTATGGACTGGGCCCAGGAGCATGTGACATCCACTCTGCATATCTGCTGGGGCGCACAGGCTGCTTTTTACCATTATTACGGCATTCAGAAAAGACAGCTTCCCGAGAAGCTTTTCGGCGTTTATCCACACAGGGTGGCAAACCGTAAAATCCCTCTGGTGCGCGGATTTGATGATGTGTTTTATGCGCCGCACAGCCGCCATACCGAGACACCGGCAGAAGCCATTCATGCCTGCAAAGAGGTGACGGTACTTGCCGAGTCGGACGAAGCGGGCGTCTTTCTTGCCATTGCGGAAAACGGCAAGAAGATTTTTGTAAACGGACACCCGGAGTACGACAGGTATACCCTGCACAACGAATATCTCCGGGATTTAAGCAAAAATCTGCCCATACACATTCCATACAATTATTACCCGAATGACAATCCGGAGGAAAAGCCTTTGCTGCAGTGGCGTTCCCACAGCAACAATCTCTATTCCAACTGGCTGAATTATTATGTATACCAGGCTACACCGTATGATATTTCGGAGATTAAATAAAATAAAAAAGGAGCAAGGGGAATGGACAAGGATAAAAGATTTGCGGTTTTAATCGATGCGGACAATATTTCACCGAAATACATAGACATTATTCTGACGGAGACGGCGAATTACGGAACAGCAAGCATTCGCAGGATTTACGGGGACTGGACGGACAATTCCAAGCATAGCTGGAAGGAATGCCTGCTTCAGAATTCCCTGACACCCGTTCAGCAGTACAGCTATACGGTGGGGAAAAATTCTTCCGACTCCGCCATGATTATAGATGCCATGGATATTCTGTACGGAAATCATGTGGACGGGTTTGTCATAGCCACCTCGGACAGTGATTTTACCACACTGGCGCGGAGACTCAGGGAGGACGGCAAAATGGTAATCGGTATGGGCGAGAGCAAGACTCCGATGCCGTTTATCAAAGCCTGCGAGCAGTTTAAGACGCTGGATGTTCTTTACGAAGGAAATGGAGAAGAAGCGGAAAAAGCAGATGCCCAGAAGGGGGATAAGGCGGAACAGGTGGTGCCGATTACCAGCTTAAAGACTATACGCAAAACAATTATGAGCATTATCGATGAGCAGACGGAAGACGGCGAATGGATGAATTTAGGAGAATTGGGCAATATTTTACAGAAAAGGTATCCTGATTTTGACTGCCGTGTTTACCATTTTTCCAAATTCAGCAGTATGGTTTCTTCTTTCCCGGATGTTGAACTCAGGAGAGAGGGAGATAACCGGGTATGGGTGCGTAAAAAGCCGGAAGAGGTGAAAAAGCCGAAGCAGACTACAAGAAGCCGGCGAAGCAGAACGGATAAAAACAAAAGCCAGGATGCAGGATGATAAAACAAGGCAGTCGGGAGTGTCGGATATAAAAAAGAAAGGGGATTGCAGGTATGGATTTGAAGGATTTCCGCTATGTGGGAGAAAAGCCCAACCTAAAGAAAATTCCGCAAAATGCTTACGGATTTGGCGTGGAGAAGGAAGACAAGGAAAAGTATGTAACAAAGCTGAACGAAAACATTCAGGAAATTGCCCTTTTGCAGGATAAGCTTTATGCTGAAGGAAAGGAAGGCGTGGTATTTGTACTGCAGGCCATGGATGCGGCGGGGAAAGACGGCACGGTGAAGCATGTATTCAGCGGTGTCAATCCGCAGGGTGTCCGGGTGATCAGCTTCAAGCAGCCCTCAAAGGAAGAACTTTCCCATGATTTTTTATGGCGCGTGAACAATGTCCTGCCGGAAAGAGGCATGATTGCGGTGCTTAACCGTTCCCATTATGAAGATGTTTTAGTTACGCAGGTGCATCATATGGAAGACGGCTATGCCATGCCGAAAAGATGCACGGAATGCGGACATGAAGAGTTTTATAAAAAACGTTACCGTCAGATTAAAGACTATGAAAAATATCTGTATGAAAACGGCTATCGTATGGTAAAGGTGTTCTTAAATGTTTCTCTGGAGGAACAGAAGAGCCGCTTCTTAAAACGAATTGAAGACCCCACAAGACACTGGAAGTTTGCCGCGGGGGATCTGGAGGAGAGACAGTACTTTGCGGAGTATCACAGAATTTATGAAGAAGTGATTGAAAAAACGGGAACGGAAGAATGTCCCTGGTACATCATTCCGGCGGACCAGAAGTGGTTTGCAAGGTATCTGTTTTCGGAAATTGTAAAGAAAACCCTGGAGAGCTGCAAGCCCAAATATCCCACGGTTTCGGAAGCCATGGTGAAGGAAATGACGGACTGTAAGGAAAAACTGGACGAACAATAAATAGAAGAAAGGACTGTTACGTGTTGTAGCAGTCCTTTCGTTTTGTCTTTACTTCAAATTCTTATTCGCGGTGGAGAGCATCAGCTTAATACGGTTAAGCTGGTTTACTTCGCTGGCACCGGGGTCGTAGTCAATGGCTACGATGTTGCTTTCCGGATACTGGTGACGGAGCTCTTTGATAACACCCTTACCGACTACGTGGTTCGGCAGACAGCCGAAAGGCTGACAGCAGACAATGTTGGGAACATTGCTGTGAATCAGTTCCACCATTTCACCGGTTAAGAACCAGCCTTCACCGGTCTGGTTGCCGATGGAAACGATGGGCTTCGCATATTCTACCAGGTCTCGGATGTGGGCAGGGGGTGTAAAGTGCCTGCTCTTTGCAAATTCCTTGGCAGCGGCGCCGCGCAGACGCTCGATAGCCCAGATGCCTAAGGAAGAGATGCGGGCGGTTTTCTTACTCATACCAAGCTCATCCGCTTTGTAAATCTGGTTGTAGAAGCAGTAGAGCATAAAGTCAAGCAAATCGGGCATAACCGCTTCGGCACCTTCGGACTCCAGAAGCTCTACCAGATGGTTGTTGCCGGCAGGAGAGAATTTTACTAAGATTTCGCCTACGATACCGACTCTCGGTTTCTTTAAATCCTCTTTAATGGGAATGGCATCAAAGTCACGGATGATGGCACGGCAGAGCTTGTTGAATTTAAAGAAGCTCATATGCTTTGCAGTTACAAAGTCCTGTGTTACCTTCAGCCATTTGGCATGAACGGCATCCACACTGCCTTTTTCCTGTTCGTAAGGGCGCATACGGTAAACGCAGCGCATAAAAATATCTCCGAAGGTCGCGGCATAAGCGGCGCGGAGCAGCAGCTCCGCATTTAAGTGGAAGCCGGGATTGCTTTCAATACCGCCTAAGTTTAAGGAAATAACCGGAATCTGTTCCATGCCGGCTTTCTTAAGGGCACGGCGGATAAATCCAATATAGTTGGTGGCACGGCAGCCGCCGCCGGTCTGGCTCATGATAATGGCGGTATGGTCTAAGTCGTATTTGCCTGAAAGCAGTGCCTGCATAATCTGACCGACTACTAAAAGGGAAGGATAGCAGGCATCGTTGTTTACATATTTCAGTCCCACATCCACGGAATGCTTATTGTCGTTGTCCAGTACCACAAAGTTGTAACCGCAGGCGTTGAACGCAGGCTGCAGGAGCTCAAAGTGGATAGGGGACATCTGGGGACAGATAATGGTGTAATTCTTACGCATTTCTTCGGTGAAAGGCACCTTTACGATAGCGGAAGAATGCAGGGTTCTTTTCTTGTTCTGCTTTTCCCTTACCTTTAAGGCGGAGAGAAGGGAACGGATACGGATGCGGGCAGCACCTAAGTTGTTGACCTCATCAATCTTTAAGCAGGTGTAAATCTTGTCGGAGCCGGACAGGATATCGTTTACCTGGTCGGTGGTAACGGCATCCAGACCGCAGCCGAAGGAGTTAAGCTGGATTAAATCCAGATCGTCCCTTGTCTTTACATAGCTTGCGGCAGCGTACAGACGGGAGTGGTACATCCACTGGTCGGAAACGATTAACGGCCGCTCAGGGTGTCCCAGATGGGAAACGGAGTCCTCCGTCAGCACGGCAATGTCATAAGAAGTAATCAGCTCGGGAATACCGTGGTTGATTTCAGGGTCCACATGGTAGGGACGACCGGCAAGCACGATGCCGCGTTTATGGTTTTCTTCCATCCACTTTAAGGTTTCCTCGCCTTTTTTCTGCATGTCCTTACGGGCAGCAGCCTGTTCCTCCCATGCCTTTGCCACAGCGGCGCGAAGCTCTGCGGCAGGAATTTCCGGGAATGCTTTTGTCAGGGAAGAAAGAATGGTCTTTTCACTGGCAAAAGACATAAACGGATTGCGGAAATCCACTTCGCCGCGTCCGATTTCTTCCACATTATTCTTGATATTTTCGGAATAGGAAGTAACAATGGGGCAGTTGTAGTGGTTGTTGGTGCCTTCCACTTCGTCACGCTCGTAGAAGAGCGCCGGATAGAAAATAAAAGGCACATTCTGCTTAATCAGCCAGGTAACATGACCGTGGGCAAGCTTTGCCGGGTAACATTCGGATTCGCTGGGAATGGATTCAATGCCCAATTCGTAAATTTTACGGTTGGAAGCAGGAGAAAGTACGACCTGATAACCTAATTCCGTAAAGAATGTGAACCAGAACGGATAGTTTTCATACATATTGAGAACGCGGGGAATGCCCACCTGTCCGCGGGGCGCCTTGTCCGGGGAAAGAGGCTCATAGGAGAAGAGTCTCTTTAATTTGTATTCAAAAAGGTTGGGAATGTTGTTTTCGTTCTTGGCTTTACCCAGACCTCTTTCACAACGGTTACCGGATATGTACTGTCTGCCGCCGGAGAATTTGTTGATGGTAAGACGGCAGTTGTTGGTACAGCCGCGGCACTTTGCCATACTGGTTTCAAACTGCAGGGAGCAGATTTTATCAAAGGAAAGCATGGTGGTTTCGTAGCCTTCCTCGTAATGGTCCCTGGCAATCAGCGCAGCGCCGAAAGCACCCATGATACCGGCAATGTCGGGACGGATGGCTTCACAGTCAGCAATCTTTTCAAAACTCCTTAAAACGGCATCGTTGTAGAAGGTACCGCCCTGTACGACAATGTTTTTGCCGAGCTCGGAGGCATCGGATACCTTGATAACCTTAAACAGGGCATTCTTAATAACGGAGTAGGCAAGTCCGGCGGAAATATCCGCTACGGAAGCACCCTCCTTCTGCGCCTGTTTTACTTTGGAGTTCATGAATACGGTACAACGGGTACCTAAATCAATGGGATGCTCCGCAAAAAGAGCCGCCTTGGCAAAATCCTGCACGGAATAATTTAAGGATTTGGCAAAGGTTTCGATAAAGGAACCGCAGCCGGAGGAGCAGGCTTCGTTCAACTGCACGCTGTCTACGGTATTGTTCTTGATTTTGATGCATTTCATATCCTGTCCGCCGATATCCAGGATGCAGTCCACGGAAGGGTCAAAGAAAGCAGCCGCATTGTAATGGGCAACGGTTTCCACTTCGCCGTCGTCTAAAAGGAATGCCGCTTTCATCAAAGCTTCGCCGTAACCAGTGGAGCAGGAGCGGGCAATTTTTACGCCTTCCGGTAACTGGGAATAAATTTCCTTTAAGGAACGGATAGCCGTCTTTAAGGGGCTGCCGTCGTTGCCGGAGTAGAAAGAGTATAAAAGGGAACCGTCTTCACCGACCAAAGCAATTTTCGTGGTGGTGGATCCGGCATCGATACCGAGGAAAGCATTTCCCTTATAAGATGCTAAATCACCGGTTTTTACATGGTGCCTGCTGTGGCGTTCGGTGAATTCTTTATAAGCGTCCTCGTTTGCAAACAAAGGCTCCATACGTTCCACTTCAAATTCCATTTTGATTTCGGAAGAAAGCTTGCCAACCATGTCTTCCATGGTATAGGAAACCTCTTCTTTGGCATTTAAGGCAGAGCCGATGGCAGCAAAAAGATGGGAGTTGTCCGTGTCGATGACATGCTCCTCGTCTAAGTTTAAGGTGCGTATAAAAGCTGCTTTCAATTCGGATAAAAAGTGAAGCGGACCGCCTAAAAAAGCTACATGGCCGCGGATGGGTTTACCGCAGGCAAGACCGCTGATGGTCTGGTTGACAACCGCCTGGAAAATAGAAGCGGACAAATCCTCTTTGGTAGCGCCTTCGTTAATCAGGGGCTGGATGTCCGTTTTGGCAAATACACCGCATCTGGCGGCAATTGTGTATAGAGAGCGGTAATTCTTGGCATACTCATTTAAGCCGGGTGCATCCGTCTGCAGAAGGGAAGCCATCTGGTCGATGAAGGATCCGGTACCGCCGGCACAGATACCGTTCATACGTTGTTCCACGTTGCCGCCTTCGAAATAAATAATTTTGGCATCTTCTCCGCCAAGCTCAATTGCCACATCGGTCTTGGGCGCCAGCTCCTTTAAGGAAGTTGCAACCGCAATAACCTCCTGGGTAAAGGGTACCTGCAGGTGGTTCGCAAGGGTAAGACCGCCGGACCCCGTAATCATGGGGTGAACGGTGAGATTGCCCAGCTTGTCATACGCTTTTTTCAAAAGGGAAGAAAGCGTTTCACGGATGTTGGCAAAGTGTCTTTCGTAATCGGAGAACAGGATGTTGTGCTGCTCGTCTAAGATTGCAATTTTGACGGTGGTAGAACCGATATCGATACCTAAAGTATATGTCATGTGTATCATTCCTTTTCTGAAACTTGTTACCATAAATAAAATGGGTGCATCCGGCAGGCAATCCGCCGGGTGCGCAAACAAAGTTAATTATACGACAAGAACCGACAAATTGCAACGCAGAAACCTTCTAAAAACTTTATTAAAAATAGGTAAAAAAAAGGTCTGCAGGTTTACTTTACATGCCGGAAATGCTAAAATGAAGTATCTGACGGCTGACAGAAGCCGCAAGAAAGGCATGGATATTTTATGAAACCAATGAGTAAATTTGAAAGAAAATTCGGCAAATATGCCATTCCCCACCTGACAAATATTCTGATTATCTGTTATGCGGTGGGATATTTCCTATATTATTTTGCCAATCCGCTTTTAGACTATCTGACCTTAAATCCCTATGCCATCCTGCACGGACAGGTGTGGCGGCTGGTGACCTGGGTTATCGTACCACCCACATCCTCAAGCGGCATGTTTGGGCTGTTCGGCACACTGATTACCCTGTATTTTTACTGGTCCATCGGAAGCACCTTAGAGCAGGTGTGGGGCACGTACCGTTATAATGTATATCTGCTTTCCGGTATTTTATTCACCATTGTGGGAAGCTTTGTGGCATACGGCTGCGCATGGGCATTTTACGCAGACAAATGGGGGCTTAATGTGGCATCCAATGCAGAGGTGATTTTCAATGCCGGCAGTACCTGCTTCAGCACCTATTACATTACCATGTCGCTGTTTCTGGCATTTGCGGCGACCTTCCCCAATGCACAGGTGCTTTTAATGTTCTTTATTCCCTTAAAGGTAAAGTGGCTGGGCGTTATGTACGGTGTGATTATTCTGTTTGAATTTTTCCAGTCCTCTGTTGTCAATTTCTACACGGAAGCGGGCACGGTAGTATCCCTGGACTTCGGTATTTTCGTAAAGATTTCCATTTTATTCTCGCTGCTTAATTTCATCCTGTTCTTCATTACGTCACGCTCCAAAATGAGCATGAACCCGAGACAGGTAAAGCGGCAGCAGGAGTTTAAGCGGGATGTAAAGAGAAATACCTATACATCCAGGGTGACAAAGCACAAATGCGCCATCTGCGGCAGAACGGATGAAAGCAACCCGGAACTGGAATTTAGGTTCTGTTCCAAGTGCAACGGCAATTACGAATACTGCCAGGATCATCTGTTTACCCATGAGCATGTAAAATAATACGCAATGTGCGGCAAACGGGAACGAACCCGGAAACGGGAAAAGAAATGAGGATTGAGTATGGAACGTGAGCTTTTATTCACAGACAAATTGCAGGAGCTGCGTGAAACGGCGAAAGCACAGGGCAATTTAATCACAGAGGACCAGCTGCAGGAGGCTTTTTCCGAGCTTTCCTTTGACGAAGAGCAGCTTGCCATGGTGCGGGAGTATCTGGCAAAGCATAAAATCGGCATCGGCAAGCCGGTGGATACCGAGGAAAACCTGACCGGGGAAGAGAAAAACTTCTTAGAGATGTACTTAAAGGAACTGAAGGAATTGCCCGCCATCAGCGACGGGGAAAAGCAGGCTTTAACTATGTCCGCCATGGCGGGCGACAGTCTGGCGCAGGAAAAGCTTTGTACGGCGTACCTGCCCCAGGTAGTGGATGTGGCAAAGCTCTATGCGGGACAGGGCGTGTATCTGGAGGATTTAATCGGAGAGGGCAATGTAGCGGTTGCCATGGGCGTCAAGATGCTCGGCGCACTGGAAAAGCCGTCCGAGGCGGAAGGTATGCTGGGGAAAATGATGATGGATGCCATGGAGGACTATATCTCCGAATATGCGGAGGAAAGCAAAAAGGATAAGCATATTACCGAAAAAATCAACCAGATTGCGGATGCGGCAAAGAAGCTGGCAGAGGAATACGGCAGAAAGGTGACGGCGGAGGAACTGGCGGCGGAAACGAAGTTTTCCCAGAAGATTATTGAAGAGGCCTACCGCGTCAGCGGCGACAAGATAGAGGATTTGGAGAAGACACATGAATAATAATGCAATGGACATGGATTTTAAGTATATCATGCAGGATGTGACCCATGTGTACATCGGCGCCAGATATACCTACCGGGAGCTGATAGAAGCGGAGGATGTTCCCTTCAAAATCAAAAAGATGATAAATCAGTACATAGAGCCGGAGCTCCATGGTGAGGACCTTTCCATAGAAAGCCATTTTTATTACATGGACGGTTCGGGCTTTGCCTACCAGACATTTCTGCAGTTAAAGACCCAGGTGCGCATCAGTATTATAAAGGGAAACAAGTACCACACAACGACGATGAAACTGCAGGATTTTGTAAAGATACCGCCCGAAGAAAAAGAAAGGGACGGCATCAAGATACAGGAAATTATCATTGCCAAATTAGCGCTCATGACATTATAAAAATAAGCTGCTTCGACAGCGGAATGAGGGGGAAGCATGAAGAAAATAGAAGACTTACAGGCATATGAGCTGATTGAAAAAAGAAGAATAGAGGATTTGAACTCAGAAAGTTATCTGCTCAGACACAAAAAAACAGGAGCCAGAATAGCCCTGTTATCCAATGATGACGAAAATAAGGTATTTGCCATTGGATTCAGGACCACCCCTACGGACAGCACGGGTGTGGCACATATTCTGGAGCATTCCGTACTCTGCGGTTCCGACAAATATCCGGTGAAGGATCCTTTTGTGGAGCTGGTGAAGGGTTCCTTAAATACCTTCTTAAATGCCATGACCTATGCGGACAAGACCGTATATCCGCTGGCAAGCTGCAACGATACGGATTTTAAAAATCTGATGGATGTCTATCTGGATGCGGTATTCCATCCCAATATTTATAAGGAAGAAAAGATTTTCCGCCAGGAAGGCTGGCACTACGAAATGGAGGACGAAAATGCGCCTCTTACCATAAACGGCGTGGTTTACAACGAAATGAAGGGAGCATTTTCCTCCCCGGATGAAGTGCTGCAGAGAGTGATGATGAATTCCCTGTATCCGGATACCACCTATGGCGTGGAGTCCGGCGGTGACCCGAAGGATATTCCCGGCCTGACCTATGAGAATTTTCTGGCATTCCATCAGAAGTACTATCATCCCTCCAACAGCTATATCTACCTGTACGGCAACATGGATATGGCGGAGAGACTGGATTATCTGGACAGGGAATATCTGTCCCATTACGAAGAAAAGAAAGTGGATTCCGAAGTTAAGCTGCAGGAGCCGTTTGCAGAGATAAAGCATGTAGCGGTGGAATATCCCATCGGCAGTGACGAAAACGAAGCGGAAAATGCTTATCTTACCTACAATGCCACCGTGGGCGATACCCTGGACAGAGAACTTTATATTGCGTTCCAGGTACTGGACTATGCCCTCTGCACCGCACCGGGAGCACCCTTAAAGAGAGCGCTTTTGGAAAAAGGCATCGGTACGGATATTTACAGCATTTACGAAAACGGCATTAAACAGCCCTATTTCAGCATTGTATCCAAGAATGCGGATGAAAAGCAGGAAAAAGAATTTGTGGAAACCGTGGAAGAGGTGCTTGGGAAAATTGTAAAGGACGGTTTTGATAAAAAGGCACTGTATGCGGCCCTTAGCCACTATGAATTCAAATACAGGGAAGCGGATTTCGGTTCCACACCCAAGGGGCTTATGTACGGACTGCAGATGTTGGACAGCTGGCTGTATGATGATGCGAAGCCGTTTATCCATGTGGAAGCCAATGCCACCTTTGCCGCCCTTAAGAAAAAGGTGGAAGAGGGTTATTTTGAAGAACTGGTAAAGAAATATTTGATTGAAAATACGCAGAAATCCATCCTTCTTCTGCTTCCGAGAAAGGGACTTACGGAAAAATCCGACAAGGAGCTGGAAGAAAGACTTGCCGCTTACAAAGCCGGTCTTTCCAAAGAGGAAATCGCTAAAATTATTGCGGACAGCAAGGCGCTTAAGGAATACCAGGATTCGGAAGACGCCGAAGAAGATTTACAGAAAATTCCGCTTCTCACAAGAGAGGATATGAAAAAGGAAGCAACCAAAACGGTCAACGAGCTTCGAAGCATCGGCAATACTCCGTTTTTGTACCATGATATTTTCAGTAATGGCATTGCTTACGCCCGTCTGATTTTCAAGCTTACCGACCTGACGGAGGAGCAGTTTCCCTATGCAGCGCTTTTAAAGGACGTTATGGGACTGATGGACACCGAGCATTATTCCTATGCGGATTTATTCAACGAAATGCATATAGAGACCGGCGGCATGACCATAGTGACCAATGTATACGGCAGCAATAAGGATACGGAAAAATATACGGCAACTCTTGAGGTGAAAACCAAGGTATTAGAGGATAATATGCCCAAGGCCTTTGCCCTGATGAAGGAAATGATACTGCATACGGATTTCTCCGACAAGAAGAGATTAAAGGAGCTTTTGGCGGAAAACAAATCCAAGATGCAGGCACAGATGACGGATGCCGCCCATGTGACGGCCATATATCGCGCCCTTTCCGGCATTTCCGTAACATCTGCCTTAAACGAAATGCTCACCGGCATTACCTATTACCGTCTGCTTGAAAAACTGGATAAAAATTTTGAAGCGGAAAGCGATGCCGTAATAGCCAGACTGCAGGAGGTCTGCAGGATTATATTCCGGCCGGAAAACCTGATGGTGGATCTGACCGGCAGCAAAAAAGCGGCAGAAGAAATTATTTCTTATGTGGATGCCATAAAAAAAGACCTTTACCACGTATCTGTAAAAGAAGGTGGTTTTACACCTGTTTTAAGTAAGGTGAAAGAAGGCTATAAAACCCCCGGACAGGTCCTTTTTGTATGTCGTGCAGGTAACTTCAGAAAAAAGGGACTTCCTTATACAGGTACACTCCGTGCACTGAATGTCATGATGGGTTACGATTATCTGTGGAACCAGGTAAGAGTCAAAGGCGGCGCTTACGGCTGCATGTGCAGATTCGGAAGGTCGGGTGACAGCTATTTTGTTTCCTATAGGGACCCGAACCTTTCCAAAACCATTTCCGTATATGAACAGGCGGCGGATTACATTGCTTCCTATGAGGCGGATGAACGAACCCTGACCCAGTTTATTATCGGAGCAATCAGTGAGATGGACACACCCATGAACGCCGCATCCAAGGGACTCTTTTCCCTGACGGCGTACATGGCTGACTTTACGGACGAAGACCTGCAGAAAGAGAGGGACGAACTGCTTGCAACATCGGCAGAGGACCTGCGTCGTACCGCAGAACAGGTAAGAGCCTTTATGGCGGATGAGTGTCTGTGCGTGGTTGGCAATGCCGAAAAGATTTCCGGGGAAGAGAAACTGTTTGACAAGGTCGAAAATCTGGTAGAATAGCTGCCGGAGAAAAGGGAGGGTTCTTATGAAAAAGAAACTGGTATTACTGACACTGAGCACATTGCTGTTGTTTTCGGGATGCGGAGCCGCATCCGGAAACAATAGCCAGAGTATTTCCGCTTCACCTGCGGAAAACAGCTATGCAACGGACGGACTGTATTTTGCGGATGAGGCGTATGATGAAGACTACACTTACGACGAAAGTAACGCGGATACGGCATCCGGCACCACATCGCAGGAAAATGTCCGGGACGGCAGAAAGCTCATTCGCACAGCGGATCTGTCGGTGGAAACACTGGAATTTGACAAGCTGCTTTCGTATGTAAAAGACAGAACGAATGAGCTTGGCGGTTATGTGGAAAACATGAACGTGAATAACGGCAGCGGATATGATACTTATTACAGTAGCCAGACTTCCGGTTACAGAAGGGACCGCAGCGCCAGTCTGACGTTGCGGATTCCCAAGAGTAAGCTGGATGCCTTCTTAGGCGATGTGGCGGAAAACAGCAACATCACCAGCCGCAGCGAGCAGGAGAGGGATGTCACCACCAGCTATGTGGATTTGGAGAGCCATAAAAAGGTGCTTCTGACGGAGCAGGAACGGCTGATGACGTACTTAGAGCAGGCAGAGTCCATAGAGGAAATGATGACCATTGAATCCCGGCTGTCCGACATCCGTTATCAGTTGGAAAGCATGGAAAGCCAGCTTCGTACCTACGACAGCCAGATAGAGTACAGCACCGTATCTCTTTACATATCCGAAGTAGTGGAGCTGACACCGGTGGAAACAAAGGAACAGACCACCTGGGAGAGAATCAGCGAGGGATTTTTACGAAGCCTGCGCAATGTGGGAAGAGGCTTTAGGGAATTCTTCATCGGTTTTGTCGTTGCACTGCCGTATCTGTTGGTAACCGTACTGATTGTGGGAGTATTGTTCGGTATTATTTATGCCATTGTAAAAAAGAGCAATGCAAAGCACACTAAGAAGATGGCGGAAAGACAGGCGGCCTATTACCAGAATATGCAGGCGGGAGGTACAGCACCTGCCATGACAGGTCAGCCGGTACAGCAGGCACCGCAGAACGGACCGCAAAATAAACAATAAGAAGAGGAACAGTTATGGAAAACAACGCTTTTAAGTCGGGATTTGTTACGTTAATCGGCAGACCCAATGTGGGAAAATCCACCCTGATGAACTGCATTATCGGGCAGAAAATCGCCATTACCTCCAACAAACCCCAGACGACCAGAAACCGGATACAGACGGTATATACTTCGGAAGAAGGGCAGATTGTATTCCTGGATACGCCGGGTATTCACAAAGCGAAAAACAAATTGGGTGACTATATGGTAACGGTAGCCGAAAAAACACTTTCCGAAGTGGATGTGATTTTGTGGCTGGTGGAGCCTTCCAACTTTATCGGCGCAGGGGAAAGACATATCATCGAGCAGTTAAAAAAGGGAAAGACACCGGTTATTTTAGTCATCAACAAAATAGACACCGTGAAAAAGGAACAGCTTTTAGAATACATCGACACCTACCGGAAAGAATATGATTTTTCGGAAATTGTGCCGGTTTCTGCCTTAAAAGCGGAAAATATCAAAGAACTTCTGAAGTGCATTATGAAGTATCTGCCTTACGGTCCGGCATTTTACGATGAGGATACCGTAACCGACCAGCCGGTGAGACAGATTGTGGCGGAGCTCATCCGGGAAAAGACACTGCGTCTGCTTTCCGATGAAATCCCCCATGGTGTGGCAGTCAGCATCGAGAGCATGAAATACAAAAAGAATATCGTGGATATCGAAGCTACCATTTTCTGTGAACGGGATTCCCACAAGGGTATCATTATAGGAAAGAACGGCGCCATGCTTAAAAAAATCGGCTCCATGGCAAGAAGAGATATTGAGGATCTGCTGGAAAAACAGGCAAACCTGCAGCTCTGGGTGAAGGTAAAGAAGGACTGGAGAGACAGTGATTTCCTTCTGAAAAACTTTGGCTACCAGGAAAAAGATAAGGTGTAGGAACGCATAGAAAATTTTATTTTGTGAACCCTAAGTCCTATCAAAGAAAATACTTTGAGAGGACTTAGGTATCATATGAAGAACGAAGAAAATTACTGGGAGCAGTTCATGACGAGCGGACGGATTTCGGATTATCTTTCCTATGTAGAAAAGAGGGAAGAGGATAAGCTGCGGGATGTGGCTTTGGGAGAAGCTTTTTATGCAGGATTTTTATGTAGTGACAGGGATGGTGATAAGCCAGATGCCTGTCGGTGAATTTGACAGAAGGGTTTGCATTTTAACCAGGGAAAAAGGGAAGATTACTGCTTTTGCGAAAGGCGCAAGACGGCCGGGAAGCAAATTCATGGCAGCAACCAACCCTTTTTCTTTTGGTAAATTCAAGCTGTATGAAGGAAAAAGCTCTTACAATATCATGGAAGTGGACATCAGCCGGTATTTTGAGGAACTGCGGCAGGATTACATAGGTGCCTATGTGGGCATGTACTTTCTGGAAGTGGCGGATTACTATACCAGAGAAAACAATGATGAAAAAGAAATGTTAAAGCTTTTGTACCAGAGTCTTCGGGCGCTGGAGCACCCGGCAATTCCGAAAAGACTGGTGCAGTATGTATTTGAAATCAAATCCCTTGTGGTAAACGGCGAATATCCCGGTGCACCGAAGGATGTGACATTACAGGAGTCTACGGTTTATGCCCTGCAGTTTATTGCGGCAACCCCGGTGGAAAAGCTCTATACCTTTACGGTAAAGGAGGATATATTAAAGGAGCTGGGCATGGTGGCGCAGGAATATCGCAGCCGTTTTATGGACCGGCAATTTAAAAGTCTGCAAATATTAGAAACTCTTTATTGAAAAACCAATGTAATTTCGCTATAATATAGCATGGTATTTTAAAAATATGAAAAGAAAGGCAAGATTATGAAGACAAAAATAAGTAAACATACCGTATTTACGGCCATGTTCCTGCTTGCTTTCTGTCAGATTTTTCTGCTTGCCGGGTGCGCTGAGCAGACCAAGGCACCCACGGAAACCGGTCTTAAGGTGGAAAAAAGCGGAGAAATCGTAAGCACGATAGTGGAATCCTTTGAAAAAGAGTATTACTCGCAGGCATCGCTGCAAGAGATGATTGAGGATGAAATCACATCCTATCAGAAAAACGGAGCAATTACCTTAAATAAGGTAGAGGTACAGGATGCGGAGAACGGCAACACCGTTACCGTGGAAATTACCTACGCATCCGGGCAGGATTATGCGGCATTTAACGATACAAAGCTGTTCTTCGGCACCGTATCCGAAGCGCAGGCAGCCGGATATGCCATTCCGACGGACTTAGTCAGTGTGAAAGAGGACAGGACGATTACCTCGGAAGAACTGGACGGCATGAAAGAAAAGTATGTATTTATCACAAATGAAAGCCTGCCGGTGACTTTACCGGAAAAAGCGGCGTTTGTGACACAGGATACAGAGATTATCAGCAGTAACTGCATAAAAGCACGGGAAGAGGGAGCAAAGCTCACCTACGTGATTATGAAATAGGGAGGAAGAAAAAAGTGGAAAAGACAATGGAAAAAATCGTAGCACTGGCAAAGGCAAGAGGATTTGTATATCCCGGTTCCGAAATTTACGGAGGACTTGCCAATACCTGGGACTATGGTAATTTAGGCGTAGAATTAAAGAACAACGTAAAAAGAGCATGGTGGCAGAAATTCGTACAGGAAGACCCTCATAATGTAGGTGTGGACTGTGCCATTTTAATGAACCCCCAGACATGGGTTGCCAGCGGTCACTTAGGCGGTTTCTCTGACCCTCTTATGGACTGTAAGGAATGCCATGAGCGTTTCCGTGCCGATAAGCTGATTGAAGATTTCTGCGCAGAAAATAACATCACCCTTGAGGAGAGTGTGGATGCGTGGAGCCAGGAAAAGATGAAGGCATTTGTGGATGAACACAATGTTCCCTGTCCTACCTGCGGCAAGCACAACTTTACCGATATCAGACAGTTCAACCTGATGTTCAAGACCTTCCAGGGTGTTACCGAGGATGCCAAGAACACCGTATATTTACGTCCCGAAACCGCACAGGGTATTTTCGTAAACTTCAAGAATGTACAGAGAACATCCCGTAAAAAAATTCCTTTCGGTATCGGCCAGATCGGTAAGTCTTTCCGTAACGAAATTACGCCCGGAAACTTTACCTTCCGTACCAGAGAGTTTGAACAGATGGAGCTGGAATTCTTCTGCGAGCCCGGCACCGATATGGAATGGTTCCAGTACTGGAGAGCGTTCTGCCGTGACTGGCTTCTGTCCTTAGGCATGAAGGAAGATGAAATCCGTCTCCGTGACCATTCTCCCGAAGAACTCTGCTTCTACAGCAAGGGTACTACCGATATTGAATTCCTGTTCCCCTTCGGCTGGGGTGAACTCTGGGGTATCGCAGACAGAACCGATTACGACCTGACCCAGCATGCCAATGTTTCCGGACAGGATATGACCTATTTTGATGATGTAAAGAATGAAAAATACATTCCTTATGTAGTAGAGCCTTCTCTCGGCGCTGACCGTGTGGTACTGGCGTTCCTTTGCGCCGCATACGACGAAGAGGAATTAGAAGGCGGCGATGTGCGTACCGTACTGCATTTCCATCCCGCACTGGCACCGGTTAAGATTGCCGTACTGCCTCTTTCCAAGAAGTTAAACGAGGGTGCTGAAAAGATTTTTGCAGAGCTTACCAAGAAGTACAACTGCGAATTCGACGACAGAGGCGCTATCGGTAAGAGATACCGCCGCCAGGATGAAATCGGTACTCCTTTCTGCATTACTTACGACTTTGACTCCGAAGCGGACAACTGCGTAACTGTACGTTTCCGTGATTCCATGGAGCAGGAGAGAGTGGCAATCGCCGATCTGGATGCTTATTTTGCAGACAAATTTACATTCTAAGACAGAATTTCTTAGAGGAGATTTCTAAGAGAACAGAAATAGGAGACAAACAACAATGAGACAATTCACATCTGATGAACTGAGAAAGACCTGGAAACAGTTTTACATGGACCGCGGACATGTGGATGTAGGTGCCGTATCCTTGGTTTCCGATGGTTCTACCGGTGTTATGTTTAACGTAGCGGGTATGCAGCCCCTGATGCCTTATCTTTTAGGACAGAAGCATCCCCTTGGTACCAGACTCTGTAATGTGCAGGGCTGTGTGCGTACCAACGATATTGATTCCGTAGGCGACAAGAGCCATGTTACCTTCTTTGAAATGATGGGTAGCTGGAGCCTGGGAGATTATTTCAAAAAAGAAAGATGCAAATGGAGCTTTGAACTTTTAACCGATGTATTCGGATTTGATGCGGACCATCTGGCAGCAACCGTATTCGCAGGGGATGAAAATGCACCCCGTGATGAGGAAGGCGCAAAGTACCGTATAGAGTCCGGCTTCAAGAAAGAAAATATCCATTACCTTCCCGCAGACGACAACTGGTGGGGACTGGAGTATGGTCCCTGCGGTCCCGACAGCGAAATGTTCTACATCGCGGACAGACCGGACTGCGGTCCGAACTGCGGACCCGGATGCAGCTGCGGTAAATACACAGAGCTTGGCAACGACGTATTTATGCAGTACGAAAAGCATCATGACGGACATCTGACTCCGTTAAAGCAGAAAAACGTGGATACCGGCTGGGGACTGGAGCGTATTTTAGCTTTCTTAAACGGAACCAAGGACGTATACCGTGTGGATTTATTTGCGCCCATCATTGCGTATATTGAGGATGCGGCAGGCGTGAAATACGAGCAGGACGAAAAACTCACAAGATCCATGAGAATTCTGGCAGACCATATCCGTACCGGCGTTATGTTAATCGGAGATGAAGCAAAGCTTCTTCCTTCCAATGCCGGTGCAGGCTATGTTCTCCGCCGCCTGATCCGCCGTGCGGTAAGACATGCCCGTGCCTTAAAGCTGAACAAAGAGCATATCTTAACGATTGCCGGCATGTATATTGATGACATTTACAAGGAAAGCTATCCGCTTCTTACAAAGAACCGCGAGTTTATCTTAAACGAACTGAAAAAGGAAATTGAACGTTTTGAAAGCACTCTGGAAAACGGCCTGAAGGAATTCCATAAGATTCTGGAAAACAAGAGAGCGGAAAAGGCAACTGTTATCGACGGCAAAGCAGCATTCTATCTCTATGATACCTTTGGTTTCCCTGTTGAGCTTACCGTGGAACTGGCAGAAGAAGAAGGCCTTACCGTGGACGAAGCGGGATTTGCCAAGGCAATGGAAGAGCAGAAGCAGAAAGCCCGTGAAAACCAGAACTTCTCCGCTAAGTTAAATGTGGGAGCAGGTCTTTTTGATGATTTGGGAGAGAACGTCACAACCGAATTTACCGGTTACGATACTCTTACCAGGGAAGATACCATCCTTGCCCTTGCAGATGAAACGGCAAGAAAAGAGGTGCTTTCCGCAGGGGAAACCGGAACTGTCGTAGTGGCAAAGACTCCGTTCTATGCAACTATGGGCGGTCAGAAGGGCGACATCGGTACCATCACCACAAAGGACGGTACCTTTGCAGTAGAAGAAACCGTAAAACTGTCCGGCGGCAGAGTAGGCCACATAGGAAAAGTGACTTCCGGTACCGTAAAGGTCGGTGAAAAGGCAGCTTTAAGCGTGGATACCGTAAACCGTAACAATACCTGCAAGAACCATTCCGCAACCCACCTTCTGCAGGCAGCGCTGCAGGCAGTGCTCGGTGACCATGTAGAGCAGCAGGGCTCTTATCAGGATGCCGGAAGAACCCGTTTCGACTTCAGCCATTCCCAGGCAATGACCGCAGAAGAAATTGCCAAAGTGGAAGCTCTTGTCAATGAGAAAATCCGGGAAGGCATCGATGTGGTAACCGATGTAATGAGCATTGAAGATGCCAAGAAGAGCGGAGCCATGGCTCTCTTCGGTGAAAAATACGGTGAGACCGTACGCGTGGTTTCCATAGGAGATTTTTCCAAGGAACTCTGCGGCGGTACCCATGTAAAGAATACCGGCGTGATAGGCTCCTTCAAGATATTGTCCGAAAACGGTGTAGCAGCAGGCGTGCGCCGTATCGAAGCCATTACCGGTGACAACGTGCTGGCATATTATAAGGAAATGGAAGAAAAGCTTCTGGCAGCAGCCAAAGTTTTAAAGACCACTCCGGATAATTTAGTAGAAAAATGCGAACATGTGATGGCTGAAATGAAGAGCCTTTCTTCCGAAAACGAATCCTTAAAGGCAAAGGCTGCCAAGGATGCACTCGGTGACGTAATGAACCAGGTGAAGGAAGTAAAGGGTGTTAAGCTTTTAGCAAGCAGCGTCAGCGGTGTGGACATGAACGGACTTCGCGACTTAGGCGATTCACTGAAAGTCAAATTGGGAGAAGGCGTAGTGGCTCTTCTTTCCGACATGGATGGTAAGGTGAATATGGTAGCCATGGCAACCGACGGAGCTGTGAAAAAGGGCGCTCATGCAGGCAACTTAATCAAAGGCATCGCCGCACTTGTCGGCGGTGGCGGCGGCGGCAGACCGAATATGGCGCAGGCCGGCGGTAAGAATCCTGCCGGTATTCCCGCAGCAATCGCAGAGGCCGAAAAAGTGCTGGAGGGCATGCTGTAATAGTGAAAGTACATTCCGTAGCAGAAAACAAATCTAAATTATTTCTAAAAAAATAGTTGACGAATACACATTTTCTGCTATAATAACTATTGTGCATGCGGTCATGTACATATATTAACCCATATCAGTCGAGATGCTTGAAGGGACTGAAGGGAGGTCAGGTGCATTTATGTCAAACGTAATCGTTAAAGAAAACGAAACTTTAGACAGTGCTTTACGTCGTTTCAAGAGAAGTTGCGCAAAGGCAGGTATCCAGCAGGAAATCCGCAAGAGAGAACACTACGAGAAACCCAGTGTAAGACGTAAAAAGAAGTCTGAAGCAGCAAGAAAGCGTAAATATAACTAATCAGATAAGTCCTTGGTCGCTTTGATCCGGGACTTATGTTTTATCGGTTGATTTTTATAGAAAATCTTTCATACTATATTAGAAAAGATTTTCTGATGAGGAGAGGATTATATGTGGACGAAAGAATTGTTCGGTACAGATATTTATCATCTGGTCACAGCTTTCGTTATCTATAGTATATTAGGATGGCTTGTAGAGTCCATTTACATGTCCTTCTGTAATAAAAAAATTACCAACAGAGGATTTGCCAAAGGGCCGTTTTGTCCGATATACGGGTTTGGAGCCGTAATCGGCAACCTGGTTTTGACACCACTTCGTCACCACAGACTGGCACTGTATTTTGCGGGAGCCATCAGTGCTACCTTTTTTGAATTCCTGGTAGGCATGATGATGATTAGACTCCTGGGCGAGCTTTGGTGGGATTACAATGAAAAGCCTTTCAATTACAAAGGAATTGTGTGCCTGGAAAGCACCATTGCATGGGGTTTCTATGCGATTGGTGTTGTATGTTATTTGAATGATTTTGTATACAGTATGATTGACCGGATGAATATGCGTATTGTGGTACACGTAGTCAGCGGTATTCTTCTGATTGCGGTCATTGATTACATTGTACAGCTCCTGAAAGTATTTAAGGTGGATGTGGCATCTAAAAGAGAAGCCGTCATTGAAAAGTACCGTAGCTTCAAGGCAAGATGGTATTAAATACACGGAACACAGACACAAGATATTTCGTAATAAGTCATACAAAATGCTGCGTTTCCATATCTTTTAATAAAGGATATGGAAGTGCAGTTTTTTTATGGGAAAGTTAAAAAGATTTTTAGTTTTTTTGCTCTGTGCGACTCTGTTTCTAGGAAATGTCCTGCCGGTAAGAGCCGCAACGGAGATAACCGCACCTTCGGCAATCCTGCTGGAAGCCTCCACCGGGCAGGTTATTTATGAAAAAAATGCAACGGAGAGGAGGAGTCCCGCCAGCATCACAAAAATCATGACACTACTCTTGATTTTTGAAGCACTGTCGGAGGGAAAGGTTTCCCTGCAGGATGAGGTGGTGACAAGCGCCCATGCCAAGTCTATGGGCGGCAGTCAGGTGTTTTTAGAGGAAGGTGAAACACAGACGCTGGAAACCATGATTAAATGCATTGTTATCGCTTCCGGTAACGATGCATCGGTGGCGGTGGCGGAACATATAGCGGGTTCCGAAGCGGATTTTGTGGAGAAAATGAATGCCAAAGCGGCAGAACTCGGAATGGTGGACACCCATTTTGAGGACTGCTGCGGATTGACGGATTCCGACGGTCATTACACAACGGCAAAAGACGTAGCCATTATGTCCAGGGAGCTGACGGTAAAATACCCGGAAGTTTTTACATATACCCGGATATGGATGGAGGATATTACCCATGTGACGAGGCGGGGCAGCAGCACCTTTACCCTGTCCAGCACTAATAAACTTTTAAAATGGTATCAGTGGACAACGGGACTCAAAACCGGATCTACGGCAAAGGCAAAATTCTGCATTTCCGCTACGGCAAGCAAGGACGGCATGGATTTGATTGCCGTTATCATGGGGGCTCCCGATCCCAAGGAACGGTTCCACGATGCGGAAAAGCTGTTAAACTATGGCTTTTCGGTAAGCAACCTCTATGTGGACGAAAATAAGGAACCGCTGCCACAGATGCGTGTGGAAGGTGGTGTGGAGGAATCGGTTTCCCTGCATTATGCAGAGGAATTCCGATACTTGGATGTGACCGGCAGGGATTTATCGGCGGTGGAAAAAGAGTTAAAGCTGCCGGAAAGTGTGAAGGCTCCCGTGACGGAGGGAGAAACGGCGGGGCAGGCTGTTTACCGGATAGGCGGCGAGGAAATTGGCAGAATTGCCGTTTTGTACGATGCTTCCGTGGAAAAAGCCGGATTCGGCGACTACTTGAAGAAAGTACTGGGCGTTTATTTTCATTTGTAAGGATGGAAAAATTATGCTATAATGTTGTCGGTGTTTTGCACCGGCAGCAGAATGGCATGCCGGATGGGACACGGCAAAGGAGTAACGGAATGCTTGGCGTGCTGTGTATTATTTTAGCGGTCTGTATTATTGTGGGGTTATGGATTATGCTTTACGATACCCACCATTTTGTGACAAGGCGGTATCGGTTTGCCTCCGCCAGAATAAAACAGAATACCAAAATCGTTATGCTGTCCGATTTGCATAACTGCCGGTATGGGGCGGACAATGCCCAGCTTTTTGCGGCAATCGAAGCGGAAAAGCCGGATTTGGTAATACTTGCCGGCGATATGATTACGGCAAGCAACCGGGAAAAGACGGCGCATACCGTGCGTTTCATCGAAAAGCTGAAAAACAGTTATCCTTTGTATTACACGTATGGCAATCATGAACAGAAAATTTTTTTGAAAGAGGAATATAAAAAAACGGCGGAACGCTTTGAAAAAGAACGGACGGAAGCCGGCATTTCCTTTTTTAACAACTGCCACAGCACACTTGCGGACAGGGGTATTTCCCTTTACGGGCTGGTACTGGACCATTCTTATTTCCAAAGATTCCATACCAAGGAGATGCCCGAAGGCTATATGGATTCCCTGCTTGGCAGACCCACAGAAGATACTTATAACATTTTAATAGCCCACAACCCGGATTATTTCCCGGAATATGCGGAGTGGGGAGCAGAGCTTGTTCTCTCCGGGCATATCCACGGCGGCATTATAAGAGTGCCACATTTAGGGGGCTTTATTTCCCCGGCAATCCGCTTTTTCCCTAAATATGACGGAGGACTTTTTAAGGAGAAGGGCGCTTCCATGGTGTTAGGCAGAGGAATCGGAACCCATGCGCCGAAGGTGCGGCTTTTTAATCCCGGCGAGCTGATAGTGGTGGAGCTTACCCCGCAGGAGTAGGCAGAACCGGAAAAGTACGGGAACGTAAGAATACACAGAACCGGGACAGCGCGGTAACAGAACGCAGGAATACACAGAACAGGAAAGGTATCATAACGGAAGGAACAGACAGATGGCATTATCCGTGAAATTAGAGGTGTTTGAAGGTCCTTTGGATCTTTTACTGCACCTGATAGAAAAGAACAAAATCGATATTTACGATATTCCAATTGTGGAAATTACGGACCAGTATCTGACGTACATCAAGCAGATGCAGACCGAGGACATGAATGTCATGAGTGAGTTTCTGGTGATGGCGGCAACCCTGCTTGACATCAAATGCCGGATGCTTCTTCCCAAGGAAGTCAATGAAGAGGGCGAGGAGGAAGACCCGAGAGCCGAGCTGGTACAGCGCCTGCTGGAGTACAAGATGTATAAATACATGTCCTATGAACTGCGGGACAGGCAGGTGGATGCGGAAAAGTTTTTCTACCGGGAAAAGCATCTTCCCAAGGAAGTGGAAAACTACAGGCAGCCGGTGGACTATTCCGAGCTGATCGGCGAGATGAATTTACAGAAACTGCAGGATATTTTCAAATCCATTATAAAAAAGCAGGAAGACAAGATTGACCCCATCAGGAGCACCTACGGCAACATCGAAAAGGACGAAATTGATATCGATGCCAGGACGGCTTATGTGGAGGATTACATAAAGCAGCACAAAAAGACAAGCTTCCGGCAGCTTTTGGAAAAACAGAGCACCAAGATGGAAGTGATAGTGACCTTTCTGGTCATTTTGGAAATGATGAAAATGGGACAGATTGATATTGTGCAGGAAAATATTTTCGACGATATCATGATTACGGCAAGGGAGTAGCAGAATGGACAAGAATAAAGCAAAAGCGGCAATCGAGGCGATTCTTTTTACCATGGGAGAGTCCGTGGAAATTTCACGGCTGGCCGCCGTCCTGGAAATGGACAAACAGGAAGTGACGGCGCTTTTAAAAGAAATGGACAAGGATTACCGGAAGGAAAACAGAGGTATTTTTCTCATGTGGTTAGAGGACAGCATACAGCTCTCTACCAAAGCGGATTTGTACGAATACCTGATTAAAATAGCCAAGACACCCCGTAAGATGGTGCTTACGGACACGGTGATTGAAACACTTTCCATCATTGCCTACAAGCAGCCGGTTACAAGACTGGAAATCGAAAAAATCAGAGGTGTAAGCTGTGACCACGCCATCAACAAGCTTCTGGAGTACGAGCTGATTACGGAGCTCGGAAGAAAGGATGCACCGGGACGCCCCCTGTTATTTGGCACCACCGAACAGTTTTTACGCTGCTTCGGCGTGAAGTCCATCGAAGAACTGCCGGAACTGTCTCTGGTACAGGTAGAGGAATTCAAACAACAGGCAGAGGCGGAAGCAGGCATCCTGGCGGCGGACACCATTGCGGAGAATGCACTGGAAGAAAACGAATAGAAAAAGTTTCCGGAATGGGCATGTGAATGAAATTTCGGAAAAAGACATATACATAGTAGTGACAAATCAGGAATGTTGCTACTATGTTTTTTTATTTTAAAAAAGTTATCGGCATGCTGCTTTTGTGCACTCTTTTTATAGGAACGATTCCGGCACGCTCGGTGCAGGAAGAAGATGCACAGCCGGATTTGCTGACACAGGAAGCAGTGACGGCAACTGCGGAGGCGGAACCATCACTTTCTTTGTATGCCACGGCAGCCGTGCTTATGGACGGAGATACCGGCAGGGTTTTGTATGAAAAAAACGGGGAACAGTTTCTGGCAAATGCCAGCACCACCAAAATAATGACCTGCATTCTGGCGCTGGAATACGGCAATCTGTCGGATACGGTGGAGGTATCGAAACGGGCGGCGGGTATGCCGAAGGTCAAGCTCTATATGAAAGAAGGGGAACATTTCCTGCTGGAGGATTTGCTGTATTCTATGATGCTTGAATCCCACAATGACTCCGCTATGGCGATTGCAGAGCATGTGGGCGGCAGCATGGAAGGCTTTGCCGATATGATGAACCGGAAGGCGGAGAAAATCGGCTGTGAAAATACCCTGTTTCTGACGCCGAACGGACTGGATGCACAGAAAACGGTACCGGCGGAGGACGGGGACAGCGAGATTTCCACTCACGGCACCACAGCGGAAGATCTGGCGAAAATCATGGCATACTGCGCCTTCCATTCCCCTAAGGCAGAGGAGTTCTTAAAAATAACGCGGACCTCCGCCTACACGTTTCAGAGCATGGAAGGACGCAGTTTTTCCTGCGTAAACCACAACGCCTTTTTAAGCATGATGGAAGGAGCGCTGACCGGCAAGACCGGGTTTACCAACAAGGCAGGCTACTGTTACGTGGGTGCACTGGAACGGGACGGAAGGCGGTTTACCATCGCCCTGCTTGCCTGCGGCTGGCCGAACCATAAGACCTATAAGTGGTCGGATGCCAGAACCCTTTTTTCCTACGGACTTGAAAATTATACATATCATTCGCTTACGGAGGCATCCTATGAAAAAGACCTGTTAGACCCAATCCCGGTAAAAGACGCGCAGACGGCATATCCGGGAGAAGAGTTTTTAGTGCCTGTGAAAATTAAACCGGGCAATATACAGAAAGGAGAAGAACGGCATGATGGCGTGGATTTTGTGGCTTTTAAAGAAAATAAGAAGGAAAGCATAGGAATTTTATTAAAGGACGGCGAAAAAATAGAAACCCGAAGCCGGGTGGTGCCGAACCTCACAGCACCGGTGCAGAAAGGCACAGTGGTGGGAGAGATTGTCTATCTGGCGGGCGATACTCTTTTGTATAGGGAAGAAATTGTGACGGCAGAAACGGTGGAGAGAATTGATTTTTTCTGGTGTCTTACGAAGGTGTGCCGTATTTTCCTGCCTGGTTGAATTTTTTTTCATAAACAAGGCGGAAAAATGTCCGGAAAATGCCGATTGCATGTAAAGATTTTGTTAAGAAACACAAAAATAAAAGATAATTGAAAAAATAGTAAAATTTATGATGGAAAGATTACTTCGTTTATGCTACAATAATACGGACATTGATAATAGGGGAGATGTTTTTGCAACGGTGCAAAAAAGGTCTCCCCGTTAAATTGTTTTTATTTATTTATGATAAATGGAGGGCTTGAAAACATGAGTAGTACTTCAAAAGCGAGCCAAAGAATCAATGCTTTGCTCGACGACAACAGCTTCGTTGAAATCGGTGCTTTCGTTACTGCAAGAGCGACGGATTTCGACTTAAAGCAGACCCCGACTCCTTCCGACGGTGTTATCACCGGCTACGGAGTAATCGGCGGAAATCCTGTATACGTTTACAGCCAGGATGCTTCCGTATTGAACGGCACCATCGGTGAGATGCACGCAAAGAAAATTGCCAATCTCTACGACCTTGCCATGAAGACAGGCACACCTGTCATCGGACTTTTAGATTCCGCAGGCTTCAGACTGCAGGAGTCAACCGATGCCCTGAATGCGTTCGGTACCGTTTACAAAAAAATGTCCGATGCTTCCGGCGTAATTCCCCAGATTGCGGCTGTATTCGGAAAATGCGGCGGCGGACTTGCCGTTATGGCAGCCATGGCTGACTTTACCTTTATGGAAAAGAATGATGCCAAGCTGTTCGTAAATTCTCCCAATGCCATTGAAGGCAACAGCACCGCAAAATGCGATACCTCTTCCGCACAGTTCCAGAGTGAAAAAGCAGGCAATGCTGATTTCGTGGGAGACGAAGCAGAAGTGATTTCCGGTATGAGAAACCTGATTTCCATGCTTCCCGCCAACAACGAGGAGAACCTTGCTTTTGAAGAAGGTACTGATGACTTGAACAGACTTACCGCAGAGCTTGCAGGCTGCAAGGATGCGGCAGTGACGCTTTCCATCTTAGCCGACAACAACGAATTCGTTGAGGTTAAGAAAGACTATGCAAAGAATATGGTAACCGGTTTCTTACGTTTAGACGGTGTGACTGTCGGCGCTGTAGCAAACAGAAGCCAGATTCTGGACGCAGACGGAAACGTTGTCGAGAAAATGGACGAGACCCTGACCCCGGCCGGATGCGAAAAGGCAGCGGATTTTGTAAACTTCTGCGATGCTTTTGAAATCCCCGTTCTGTCCCTGACAGACGTTACCGGTTATACAGCCTGCGAATGCGGCGAAAAGAGACTTGCCAAGGCTGTAGCACGCCTTACCTTTGCTTTCGCCAACGCTACCGTTGCAAAAGTAAATGTTATTTTAGGAAAAGCTTTCGGCAGCGCTTACATAACCATGAACTCCAAGGCAATCGGCGCAGACATCACCATTGCATGCCCGGATGCACAGATCGGAGCTATGGATGCAGAGCTGGCAGCCAAGATTATGTATGAAGGACAGGGTGCCGAAGTAATCAAAGAAAAGGCATCTGAATATGCAGCACTGCAGAACAATGTGACAAGTGCCGCAAGGAGAGGATATGTTGACCAGATTGTCGAAGCTGCCGATTTAAGAAAGTATGTGATCGGTGCCTTTGAAATGCTCTTTACAAAATGTGAAGAACGTCCGGTTAAAAAGCATGGAACAGTTTAGAAAGGGAGATACTTAATATGAAAAAATTTCTGACAATGTTATGTATGCTCACCTGTGTTTTGGGACTGACCGCCTGCGGAGAATATGAGCCTACCGAAATGGAGCAGCAGAAAGGCAACGAAGCTGTTTCCATGTCTACCAACTTTATTCTTCCCTACATGACCAGCTTCTTTGATGATGAACTGGTGGAAACGGTTCAGGAAAACTATAATGTGCATGAAGTGGAAAGCCAGGTAGAGGATTACTTTTCTCTCTACATTTCCATGGTAAGCCAGAATTACAACATAAATTTTGGCTATGACTCCATTGATGTGGAAGGAAATGCCATTCTGACCGGTATGGTTTCCTTTAACAATACCTATGATGAACTGGGAGATATCAAGACATCCGAGGGCTTCCAGGGCACATATAAGGTATCAGGTGACGAAATCATTGTTTCCGTACCCGTTACGGGAACCAAGACAGATTCCAACGGAAATGTCAGAACTGCAACCGCAGAACTGATTTTTACAAACGACATTTTCCTGACATTGAAATCCTGTGCACTTAACCTTGACCAGAGCATGGGCGAACTGATGGCAAAGGCAGCCATGGACACCCTGATGGGTATGATGACGGTATTTGCCGTATTGATTTTAATCAGCATCATTATCTGGGCTATGGGAGGTATTCCCAAGCTGCAGGCAAAGCTTGCCAAGAAGCCTGAAAGCAAAAAGGAAGAGTCCATTGACAACACCATTGTACAGATTGTGGAAAAAGAAGAAAGCACAGAAGACGACACTGAGCTTGTTGCCGTTATCGCAGCAGCCATTGCCGCTTATGAAGGTTCACAGAGTACTGACGGCTTTGTAGTCAGAAGCATTAGAAAAAGAAGATAATCGGAGGAAGAAAAAATGAAAAATTATACCATTACCGTAAATGGAAACGTATATGATGTAGTAGTAGAAGAAGGCGCATCCGCAGGCGTAGCACCCGTTGCAGCACCCGCCGCACCCAAGGCAGCTCCCAAGGCTGCAGCACCCGCCGCACCCAAGGCAGCACCCAAGGCTGCAGGCGCAGGAAGCATCAAGGTAGAAGCCGGCGCAGCAGGCAAAGTATTCAAGATTGACGCTGCAGTAGGCACCGCAGTAAAGAAGGGTGACGCCGTTGTTACCATCGAAGCCATGAAGATGGAAATCCCCGTAGTAGCTCCTGAAGACGGTACTGTTGCAAGTATTGATGTTGCCGTAGGCGATGCAGTAGAAGCAGGCAAGGTATTGGCAACTCTGAACTAAATAAAGGCAACAGCCGAGAATTACAGGAGGTCATCAAATGGATTACATAACAAGTACGTTAGGTAACCTGTTACATCAGACAGCTTTCTTTAACCTGACCTGGGGAAACTACCTGATGATTGCAGTTGCCTGCTTTTTCCTCTATCTGGCAATTCGGCACGGATTTGAACCCCTGCTGTTATTACCGATAGCATTTGGTATGCTGCTTGTAAACATCTATCCGGATATCATTCTGCATGCAGAAGATTCCAATAACGGTGTCGGCGGCTTACTGTATTATTTCTATATTCTGGATGAATATGCCATCCTGCCGTCCTTAATCTTCATGGGCGTAGGCGCCATGACGGACTTCGGACCGCTGATCGCAAACCCCAAGAGCTTCCTCTTAGGCGCAGCAGCACAGTTTGGTATTTTCGCCGCATACTTCGGTGCGATTGCACTGGGCTTCAACGGAAAGGCTGCAGCAGCCATTTCCATTATCGGTGGTGCGGACGGTCCTACCTCCATCTTCCTTGCAGGTAAGCTGGGACAGACCGGACTTTTGGGACCTATCGCCGTGGCAGCTTATTCCTATATGTCACTGGTACCTATTATCCAGCCCCCCATTATGAAGCTCCTTACCACGGAAAAAGAACGTAAAATCAAAATGGCACAGCTTCGTCCTATTTCCAAGCTGGAAAAGATTTTATTCCCTATCGTGGTTACTATCGTTGTCAGTCTGATTCTTCCTACCACAGCTCCCCTTGTAGGTATGCTGATGTTAGGTAACTTATTCAAGGAATCCGGCGTAGTAAGACAGCTTACGGAAACCGCATCCAATGCCCTGATGTACATCGTAGTTATCCTGCTTGGTACATCCGTAGGTGCAACCACCAGTGCAGAGGCATTCTTAAACCTGGATACCTTAAAAATCGTAGCACTCGGTCTGATTGCCTTCGCCTTCGGTACCGCGGCGGGTGTCCTGTTCGGAAAACTGATGTGTGTACTGTCGCATGGCAAGGTGAACCCGCTTATTGGTTCTGCCGGTGTATCCGCAGTACCTATGGCAGCCCGTGTATCCCAGAAAGTCGGCTCGGAAGCAGACCCTACCAACTTCCTTCTGATGCATGCGATGGGACCCAACGTAGCAGGTGTTATCGGAACCGCTGTTGCGGCAGGTACCTTCATGGCAATTTACGGAGTATTCTAAGCAGTAGCTGATTAATAAAAGAAAATTAGGAGGAACAGTTATGTCCGAAGTAAAACCGATTAAAATTACGGAAACCGTTCTGCGTGACGCACATCAGTCCCTGATTGCCACCAGAATGCCGACCGAACTTATGCTTCCCATCGTAGAGAAAATGGATCAGATTGGTTATCACTCAGTAGAATGCTGGGGCGGTGCAACCTTTGATGCATCCTTACGTTTCTTAAAAGAAGATCCCTGGGACAGACTTAGAAAATTAAGAGATGGATTTAAGAATACCAAGCTGCAGATGCTTTTCAGAGGCCAGAACATTTTAGGTTACAGACCTTATGCAGATGACGTAGTAGACAACTTCGTAGAGAAGTCTATTGCAAACGGTATTGATATTATCCGTATTTTCGACTGCTTGAACGACCTGCGTAACTTACAGGAAGCAGTTGATGCAACCAACAAGATTAAGAAGACCGAAGGCCGCGGACATGCACAGGTTGCACTGGCTTACACCTTAGGCGATGCCTACACCATGGAATACTGGGTAGACATGGCAAAGAAGATTGAAGAGATGGGTGCAGACTCCATCTGTATCAAGGATATGGCAGGCTTACTGGTTCCTTACAAGGCTGCAGAGCTGATTAAGGAAATGAAAGCCGTTACCAAGCTTCCCATCCAGCTTCATACCCACTATACTTCCGGTGTTGCCAGCATGACTTACTTAAAGGCAGTAGAAGCCGGCGTCGATGTTATCGACTGTGCAATCTCTCCTTTTGCAATGGGTACATCACAGCCCGCAACCGAAGTTATGGTAGAAACCTTCAAGGGAACTCCTTATGACTCCGGTCTTGACCAGAACAAGTTAGCGGAAATCGCTGACTACTTCAGACCTTACAGAGACGAGTGCCTGGCAAACGGACTGTTAAATCCCAAGCTTTTGGGCGTTGACATCAAGACCCTTCTGTATCAGGTACCCGGTGGCATGCTTTCCAACATGGTAAGCCAGTTAAAGGAACAGAACGCAGAAGATAAGTATTATGATGTATTAAAGGAAATCCCCCGTGTCCGTAAAGACTTAGGCGAGCCCCCTCTGGTTACCCCTTCTTCCCAGATTGTCGGTACACAGGCTGTATTCAACGTACTGATGGGCGAGAGATACAAGATGGCAACTGACCAGACCAAGGATATTCTCCGTGGTAAATACGGCAAGACCGTTAAACCTATGAATCAGGAAGTAATCGACAAGGTTATTCCCGGTGAAGAAAGAATTACCTGCCGTCCCGCAGACTTGATTTCCAACGAAATGGACAAGTTAGAGTCTGAAATGGCAGAATGGAAGCAGCAGGATGAAGACGTACTGTCTTACGCGCTGTTCCCTCAGGTAGCTACCGACTACTTCAAATATCGTATGGCACAGCAGGAAAAGGTTGACCCTGCACAGGCTGATAAGAAGAACGGCGCTTACCCTGTATAAACACAACAAACAAAGAGGCCGGCAGCTTTCGGAAGAAAGCCGCCGGTTTTTTAGAAAGCGGAAAATGACGATGAAAAAAAGAGTGAAGTATTTACATACATGTCTGGCGGCTGTGCTGGGTCTTACCCTTCTTGCCGGCTGCGGACAAACAGAAAAAGTGCCCGAGGTACGGGAAACTGTGGCGCCTCTCACTTCTTATGTGACGGAGGAAGAGTGGGAAGCAGCGGATATGGGGCAGGAGGAAAACAATGCAGCCGTAGCGGCGGTCATGAAAAAGGCGGCAAACAAAGAAGACATTACCATTGCCTGCATCGGAGGCTCCATTACCCAGGGAACCATATCAAACGGGACGGCGGACAAAGAAGTAGGCTTTAAGAAGAGCTATGTGGAGCTTTTCAGCCGGTGGTGGACGGACACCTTCCCGGAAACAAAGATAAATGTCATCAATGCCGGTATCGGTGCAACGGACTCCTACCTTGGCGTACACCGCGTGGATGAGGATGTGCTTTCCTATACGCCGGATCTGGTGCTGGTGGAGTTTTCCGTAAACGATGCCGGAAGCAACCGGGCGCGTATCAACTATGACAATTTAGTGCGGAAAATCCTGCTTGCCGACAATCACCCCGCTGTGATGCTTTTATTTATGGGACAGACCAACGGCTCCAACGCCCAGACATCCCATGCACTGGTGGGATTTCAGTACGGACTTCCCATGATAAGCTATTGTAATGTCATACAGAAGATGATGGATGACGGACAGTATACCGCAAGGGAGCTTTCCGGGGACACCACCCATCCTTCCGCCCTGGGACATGCCATTACCGGAGAGCTTTTGTGGAAGTACTTAAACAGTGTGTATGAGAACTGCGACAGCTATCCGGAGCCGGCGATATTTGACAAATCGGCATTTACCAACGAAAAATATCTGCATGCCACCATTTTACCGGCAGAGGATGTGAAAGTGAATGAACCTTTTACCGTTACCTGCAGCAGCCTCGGTCTGGAATACAGGAGGACCATAGACGGAAACGGCGGACAGTTTGGCGTCTATGTGGACGGCGAATATGTGGGCAGTATCAATACGGACTTTTCCGGCGGCTGGGGCAATTATGCGGCGGCAGAGGAGATTTTTTCGGCGGATGAAACGAAGGAACATGTGGTAGAGATAAAAGAAATGGAAGGTTATGAAGGGAAAAACTGCGAAATACTGGGAATTCTCGTATCAGAACTTGACTAAAACCCGTCCTTCGGCTAAAATATTTAGAAAATAACGAGTGTTACGATAAAGAAAGCAGTTACGGAAACCGGTCCGGCGATACGGATTGCACAGAATGAGAGGAACCATGGCGAGAAAAGAATCCATTACCATAACGGATATCCTGAATACGGCGTTTGCACTGACAAGAGAAGAAGGAATAGCGGGCGTCACGGCAAGGAATGTGGCAAAGAAAGCAGGCTGTTCCACACAGCCTATTTTCCGTGTGTATCACAGCATGGAAGAGCTCTGGGGGGCAGTCTACGAAAAGGCGGTTTCTTTTTTTGAGGATTATTATGAATTTTACCCGAAGATGGGAGACACTCCGTTTTTAAATATCGGCATGGCATATATTTCGTTTGCCAGGGAAGAAAAAAATCTGTTCAAGCTTCTTTTTATAGAAGAAATGGAGCAGAAAAAGAGCCTGTATGAAATTTTAAACGGCAGTCAGGGCAGCCTTGTGGCGGAAATACGGAAGGCGTCCCAGGACGGTTGTGAAAAGCCGGAGGAAATGTTCATGCGTATGTGGCTGTTCATACACGGAGCGGCATGCATGTGCCTGACGGGAGATTACGACCTTTCGGATAAAGAAACAAGGGAACTGTTGATACGGGAGTACGCAAATGGACAATAAGCAGGATGTTTTAGTCAGGATAGAGGAAAAATACGCTTCCATGAGCAAGAGCCACAAAGCGATTGCGGGATTTATAAAGGAGCATTACGACCAGGCGGTATTTATGACGGCGGCAAAGCTCGGCGAAGAGCTTTCCATAAGCGAGTCCACCGTAGTCAGATTTGCGTCGGGACTGGGCTATGAGGGGTACCCGGAGTTCCAGAAAGCGCTGGCGGACTGGGTAAAAAACAAGCTGAGCAATGTGCAGAAGATGGATGTCAAATACGCCAACCACAGCCAGTCGGAAATTCTTACCTCCGTGCTGGAGGCGGACATTGAAAAGCTGCAGGACACCATAGGAAACCTGGATGCGGATGCTTTTGAAACCGCCGTGAATGTCATTCTGGGGGCGGAAAATGTTTACATCATAGGACTGCGGAGCTGCGCCCCGCTGGCGGAGTTTTTACAGTTTTACCTGAACATGATACGGGGAAACGTGACACTGCTCAACAGCACCAGCGTCAGCGAAACCTTTGAACAGATGATTCGTATCAGCGATAAGGATGTCATGATTGGCATCAGTTTCCCACGGTACTCCATGAGAACCTTAAAGGCCATGGAATTTGCCAATGACAGAAATGCCAAGGTCATCAGCCTGACGGATTCCATCCATTCGCCCATGTGCCTGTATTCTTCCTGCAACCTGCTTGCAAGAAGCGACATGGTTTCCATCGTGGACTCCCTGGTGGCGCCTTTGAGTGTCATCAATGCCCTGGTTGTGGCGCTTTGCTTAAAGAAGCCGCAGGATGTCAAAACCAATCTGGAAAATCTGGAAAGCGTATGGAACAATTATCAGGTTTACCTGAATGATGAAATTAACTTTATCGATGAGGAGCCTATGTTAGACAATCCTCTCTGGAAAGGAAACGATGCATAAAACAGTGGTAATCGGAGGCGGGGCAGCCGGTATGATGGCAGCCATAGCTTCCGCCGGAAACGGCAGCAAAACACTTTTGATAGAAAAAAACGAAAAACTCGGAAAAAAGCTTTTTATCACGGGCAAGGGCAGATGCAATGTGACCAATGCCTGTGAAACAGAGGAGCTTTTACCCAATGTCATGAGTAATCCAAGGTTTCTGTACAGCGCCTTTTACGGCTTTACCAACGCGCAGGTTATGGATTTTTTTGAACAGGCGGGGTGTCCCTTAAAAGTGGAGAGAGGTAACCGGGTATTCCCGGTGTCCGACCATTCGTCGGATGTCATCCGCGCGCTGGAACGGAAGCTTAGGGAAGAAAACGTGGAGATTATGCTTCACAGCACCGTAAAGGATATCCTGACAAAGGAAACGGAAGCAGGAAAGAAAGTCACGGGTGTGATTTTGGAGAACGGCAAAAAAATAGATGCGGATGCCGTGATAGTGGCGACCGGCGGCAAATCCTATGAAAGCACCGGCTCTACGGGCGACGGCTACCGCTTCGCAAAAGAATGCGGCCACGAAGTGACGAAAATCCTGCCGTCTCTGGTGCCACTTACCGTAAAGGAGCCTTACTGCCGGGAAATGATGGGACTTTCCTTAAAAAATGTTTCGATAGAACTTGCCTGCGGCGGCAAAATATTATACAGTGGTTTTGGAGAAATGCTGTTTACCCATTTCGGGGTCAGTGGCCCGCTGATCTTATCGGCAAGCAGCTTTTATGTGCAGAAGGCTTTCGGAAAAGAAGCCACGCTTACCATTGACCTAAAGCCGGCACTCAGTGAAGAACAGCTTGACAAAAGACTGCTTCGGGACATTGAGGAAAATAAGGGAAAGCAGTTTAAAAATGTCCTTTCGGGTCTGCTTCCCGCTAAAATGCAGCCGGTGGCAGTAGCACTTTCCGGTATAAATCCGGACAAAAAGGCGGGAGACATCACGAAGGAAGAACGAAAACGGCTGGGGCAGCTTTTGAAAAATATGCCGTTTACCGTGACGGGCTGCCGGGACTTTGCGGAAGCCATTATCACGAAGGGCGGTGTGAAGGTAAAGGAAATACAGCCTTCCACCATGGAGTCCAAAAAGGTAAAGGGACTGTTTTTTGCAGGAGAGGTACTGGACCTGGATGCCCTTACCGGCGGCTACAATCTGCAGATTGCCTGGTCCACCGGATACCTTGCGGGACAGGCGGCGAAGGAAGCATAACACATGAGAAAGAACAGCCGGTGAAGGAAACATAACCGATGGAAAAGAACAGCCGGCGGGAGCCGGAAATATAGAACAGAAAAGGGGAGGAAAGAAATGGAGGAAAAGGGTATGAGTTATTGTGTGGCAATAGACGGACCTGCGGGAGCGGGAAAAAGCACTATAGCCAAAGAAATCGCAAAAAAAATGCAGTTAATTTATGTGGACACCGGCGCCATGTACCGGGCAATGGCATTGTTTTTATTGAGAAACCACGTGTCGCCGGAGGATGCGGCAGCCATTGAAAAGACCTGCGAGGATGCGGAAATCGGCATCTGTTATGAAAAGGGACAACAGGTCGTATACTTAAACGGTGAAAACGTAAACGATTTACTTCGCTCTGAAGAAGTGGGCAAGATGGCATCCATCTCTTCCCAGATTAAATCCGTGCGCCGCAAGCTGGTGGATTTACAGAGACGCCTTGCGGAGACCACGGACGTTATCATGGACGGCAGGGATATCGGTACCTGCGTACTGCCGGATGCGGATGTGAAAATCTATCTGACGGCAAGCAGCAGGGTACGTGCACAGAGACGTTTTGATGAATTACAGGAAAAAGGCATTGCCTGCAATTTCGACGAAATCGAAAAGGACATTATCGAAAGAGACCGCCGGGACATGACAAGAGAGGAGTCCCCTTTAAGGAAAGCAGAGGACGCCATTGAGGTGGACACTTCCGATATGAGTATTGAACAGGTGATTGCCACCATTATCCGCATCTGCGAAGAAAAAAAGGAGAAATAGGGTGGAAGTCATACTGGCAAAAAGCAGAGGCTTCTGTTTCGGTGTCAAGCGTGCCGTGGATACGGTATACGGGCAAATCGGAAAGACAGGAAAACTGTATACATATGGCGATATCGTAAACAACGAGGAAGTAGTAGGCGATTTAAAAATGAAGGGCGTTTCCGTCATAAACGGCATGGAAGAACTGAAACAGGCGGAAAAAGGAACGGTCATTATCCGGGCGCACGGTGTGGGAAAAGCGGTGTACGAGGCCATTGAAAAAGAAGGCTTTACCCTGATGGATGCCACCTGCCCCTTTGTAAAAAGAATTCATAAAATTGTGGAAGAGGAAAGTAAAAAAGGAACGCAGATTGTGGTCATCGGAAATCCGGCACATCCCGAGGTTGCCGGCATCGCCGGCTGGTGCCACAGCCCGGCAATCATCCTCGAAACCATGGAAGAAGCAGAAAAATTTGCCCTGAAAGGGGCTCAAAATGTCTGCATTGTGTCTCAAACGACATTTAATTACAATAAATTTCAAGATATAGTTGAAATTTTAAAGAAAAAAGTCTATAATGTTACTGTTGCGAATACTATCTGCAATGCAACTGAGGAGAGACAAAAGGAAGCAAAAGAAATTGCTGCCGCCGTAGACGTTATGATAGTAATAGGTGGCAGGCACAGTTCCAACACCAGAAAGTTGTATGAAATTTGCAGTAAGGAATGTGCCAACACTTATTTTATACAGACACTGGATGACTTGCATTTAGAAATGCCTAAATCTGTTCGACTGGTGGGTATTACAGCAGGGGCTTCTACCCCAAATAATATTATTGAGGAGGTTCAAAATTATGTCAGAATTAACTTTTGAACAAATGTTAGAAGATTCATTAAAGACAATACACACAGGAGAGGTAGTTGAAGGTACCGTTATCGACGTGAAGCCGGAAGAAATCGTGCTGAACATCGGTTACAAGGCTGATGGCATTTTGACCCGCAATGAGTACACCAATGAACCCGGTGTGGATCTTACCCAGGTGGTAAAAGCCGGTGACAAGATGGAGGTTAAGGTTCTTAAGGTAAACGACGGCGAAGGCCAGGTAGTTCTTACCTACAAGCGTCTTGCGGCTGACAGAGGCAACAAGAGAATTGAAGAAGCATTCAACAACAAAGAAGTATTAAAGGCTACCGTTTCCCAGGTACTGGACGGCGGTTTAAGCGTAATCGTAGATGAAGTCCGTATCTTCATTCCCGCAAGTCTTGTTTCCGATACCTATGAAAAGGATTTAAGCAAGTACGCAGGACAGGAAATTGAATTCGTTATCAGCGAATACAACCCTAAGAGAAGAAGATACATCGGCGACAGAAAACAGTTAATCGTAGCAAAGAAAGCAGAATTACAGGCTGATTTATTTGCGCGTATCAAAGAAGGCGACATCGTGGAAGGTACCGTTAAGAATGTTACCGATTTCGGTGCATTTATTGACCTTGGCGGAGCAGACGGTCTGCTTCATATTTCCGAAATGTCCTGGGGCCGCGTAGAGCATCCCAAGAAGGTATTTAAGGTTGGCGACAAGGTTAAAGTCCTGGTTAAGGAAATCAGCGGTCACAAGATTGCGTTAAGCCTTAAATTTGACGAATTAAATCCCTGGAAGAATGCAGCAGAAAAGTATGCGGTTGGCAATGTAGTAACCGGTAAGGTTGCAAGAATGACCGACTTTGGAGCATTCGTAGAATTAGAGCCCGGCGTAGATGCTCTGCTTCATGTTTCCCAGATTTCCAAAGAGCATATTGAAAAGCCCGCAGATGTTCTGCATGTAGGTGATGAAGTAACCGCAAAGGTTGTTGATTTCAACGAAGCAGACAGAAAAATCAGCTTAAGCATCAAGGCTCTTACCGCTCCCGAACCTGCAAAGGAAGAAGCAAAGAAGGATGAGGATGCAGACGTTGTTTCCGTAGACATTGATGCAGTTATCGCCGCAGAGAAGGAAGACGACGCCGAGTAATCCTGAAAGGATAAAGATGGTATACGATTACGAGTATTTTAAGGCTGCAGTATATAAGCTCACATCCATTGACCTGAATGCCTACAAAGAGAGACAGATGAAACGCAGGATTGATACTCTGATCGCCAAAAACAAAATTGTCGGTTACGAGAAATATGTGCAGGCACTGAAAACAGACAAAGCGCTGTTTGAAGAGTTTGTCAATTATCTGACCATCAACGTTTCGGAGTTCTACCGTAATCCTGATCAATGGGAGATACTGGAAAAGGAAGTCATACCGGAGCTGATACAGAAATTTGGTAAGAACTTAAAGATATGGAGTGCCGCCTGTTCCACGGGCGACGAGCCGTATTCCCTTGTAATGGCGCTGTCCAGACAAATTCCGTTATCCCAGATACGGATTATTGCGACGGACATTGACAAGCAGGTTATAGCAAAAGCCAGGACCGGGCTCTATAATGAGAAGAGCATTGCCGGGGTGCCGCAGGATTTAAGACAGCGGTATTTCAGACAAATCGGTTCTTCCTATCAGATTTCCGATGAAATCAAAAAGAGAGTGGAGTTTCGGGAACACAATCTCCTGAAAGATACTTATCCGGCTGATTGCGACCTGATTGTATGCCGCAATGTACTCATTTATTTCACTGATGAAGCCAAAGAGGAAATTTACCGCAAATTCTTTAAGGCGCTTCACACCGGTGGGGATTTGTTCATAGGCAGTACGGAACAGATTTTAACCTATAAGGAAATCGGTTACGCACGAAAGAATTCGTTCTTCTATGAAAAGCCTAAAACGTAAACAAACATAAAATAAAAATCCAAGCTCAAACGGCTTGGATTTTTTTAAATCGAAGAGGAATTTTTTATTAAAAGGTGTTGACATGAGAATTAATAGTGTGTATAATGAATATACACAATAATTATTGACATGGGATACTGCGCATATCCCGTCTTTGCGCAAAGGAAAGAACCATATGGATATCATTATCAGTAATGCCTCCGGTGTGCCTTTATATGAGCAGATCGAGGAGCAGATCAAGGGGCAGATTGTGACAGGTGAACTTGCGGCCGGAGATGCCTTGCCTTCTATGCGGGTGCTGGCAAAGGAGCTGAAGCTCAGCGTGATCACAACAAAGAGAGCATACGAGGATCTTGAGAGGGACGGCTTTATTGAGACCGTTATAGGAAAAGGCAGCTTTGTAAAGGGTATGAATAGCGAGCTCATGCGTGAAAATATGCGCCTTGCGGTGGAGGAATACCTTGAGAAGGCTGTTGAAAAGGCAGTGATGGGCAGACTAAGCTTTGAGGAACTGTCGGAGATGCTGAGTATTATCTACGAGGAAAAAAGAGGAAAAAAAGAATGGATGATATAAAGAATGTAATTGAACTGAGCGGTGTTACAAAGGACTATGGCGATTTTAAGCTGGAGGATATCAGCTTCTCTCTCCCGGAGGGCTCCGTATGCGGCTTTATCGGACAAAATGGTGCCGGAAAGACAACTACCATCAGGCTTATTTTGGACGTGATAAAAAGGGACAGCGGAGATATCTTCCTCTTCGGTAGGGATATTGACAGCGGAAGCGCGGCTTTAAGAGAGGATATCGGAGTCGTATTCGATGAAATGGGCTTTCATGAATTCATGACTCCCCGTGACATCAACATTATGATGAAGAATATCTATAAGAACTGGGATCAGGAGCTGTTCTTTGAGAATCTTAAGAGGTTTTCTCTACCTTCAAAGAAAAAGTGCGGAGCTTTTTCAAGAGGAATGCGTATGAAGCTGCAGATTGCAGCAGCTCTTTCGCGTCATCCGAGGCTCCTGATCATGGATGAGCCGACCTCGGGACTTGATCCGATCGTTAGAAACGAAATGATAGGCATTTTTCGGGATTTTGTTCTGGAGGAGGATCACAGCATTTTACTTTCTTCTCATATCACAGGGGATCTGGAGAAGATTGCCGATGAGGTGGTATTTATCGACAGAGGGAAGATCGTGCTTTCGGGGAATAAGGATGAGATCCTGGAAAAGCATGGTATCCTCAAATGCAAAAAGGATGAGGTCGAAAAGGTCAGAAGATCACTTATCGTAGGTTCTGATGTTGGGGACTTCTCCGCTGAGCTTTTGGTAAATGACAGAAAGGCCGCTGCGAGGCTGTATCCCGATATGGTGATCGAACCGGCTGCTCTTGAACAGATCATGATTTACTACGTTAATCGGGAGGCGGGAGTATGAAGGGACTTATCATAAAGGACATCCTTTGCCTGAAAAAGCAGCTTATCATATTTGCTTATGTGCTTGTCGGGGTTATCATTATCTCGATTATGTATGTCTTAAGTGCCCGGTTTGGAAATGTCGCACTTGCCGGAAAGGAAATGGTGCGAGATGGTCAGTTGTCAGATGTTGATGCGGCAAATCTCGGAAGTATGGCTCTTATAATTTTTATGCTGCTTCCCATAGCGACGGTGGGAGATATGGCAAATGTATTCGAAGCAGATGGCAAAGCCGGCTTTTATAAGGTGGCGAGTGCCCTTCCGGTTTCTATAAGAAAAAGGGTTCTGTCAAGATATATTACGATTTACGCCTTGTTTTTGACAGGTGCCGTTATTGATATTTTGATCGCATTTCTGCTCTCTCGGATCACTGATCTTATATCCTTCCGCGAATTTCTGAACGTGATCGTTTCGGCAGCGTCGGTCATGAGCATTTACAGTGCGTTTGTGATTCTTTTCTGTGTTGCCCTTGGCTACGGGAAGGAGCAGTACGCCCAGCTTCTCTCGATCGGCAGTATGGTACTCATGTTTATCCTTTTTAACTTCAGCTCTGTTAAAACTGTTGTGACAAAGATCATCTCTGACACATCTGGCAATGGGGATATATCCTTTATCTGGAACCTGCTTGATTTTATTAAGGAAAAGTCATATATCATATTGGGCATTGCGGTTGTAGCAAGTGTGTTATCCTACATTCTTACAAGTGTGCTGTGTGAAAGAAAGCGGGGTGTGATTTGATGGGAGGACTGTTATATAAGGATTTTACCATTGTGAGGGGCAAAAGGCTTCTTATCGTAACGGCAGCTGTAACTGTGTTGCTTATCCTGCTGCGGGTGCTTTTTCCCGGAACAGAGGATCTTACCGAATTTATGGCATATGATAACCAAGGAAATCCGCTGAATCTTATAGATGTGGTTTTTGCTACAATGGCGGGATGCTTTATGCTCTTCGGAGTAAGTCTGATCAATGGTTACGTAAGAAAAATATGTGAAGCGGATGAAAAGAATAAGCTGAGGGAGTATCTCTTTTCCATGCCATTGGAAAGAAAAACAGTAGTCGCTTCCAAATATGTCTTTATTGGAATCACGGCATATATCTTTTTTTCACTCTATATGATCCTCAGTGTGTCCTCAAAAGCATTTGCGGGCGGCAATCAGGATTTTATGAATGTGCTGGATTCATTTGCTCTATTTTTCTTTTGCATAGCGCTGCTCCTTGCGGGGATAGAACTGCCCATGTTTATTCTTATGGGCAGAGGAAAAGCAATGCTTATAAAGGTGGGTATTATCATGCTTTTCGGAATGCTCATCATCGGTTATGTGCTCTTCGGGAATCTGGAGGTCTTTTCAAATATCGATATAGAGAAAATAGTATCGTGGATGAATGCGCACAGCTTTCAGCTTATGGCTATGTCGGTTATTTTCCCGGCTGTAACGCTGCTTCTCTATTACTTTTCCTATCGGCTGACGGCGGCGTTATGCGGGAGAAAGGAGCGGAATTATGACTGAGAAAACAAAATCGCAAAGATTCTCTTTAGCAAGCTTCTTTCATGCTGATGATAGTAAAGTGGGAAATATAAAAAGACTGGTCATTTACCTTGTGCTTTCCTTTGGTCTTACATTTCTTTGGTTTGCGCTCACGCACCCAAAGGGAGAGACTTGGGATGGGATGGGTAATCCTATGCAGAACTTTGTAACCCTCGGAATGCTCTTCCCTGTGATCGCGCATGTTCTTACAAGACTGCTTACAGGGGAAGGCTTTGCTATGACAGGCAAGGACTCTATGATGCTCGGCATTTCTCTTAAGAATGGGAAATGGGTATACTTTATCTTAGCAATGCTTCTTCCTTGGGTTTATCTTGAACTAGGAAATGTCATATCACTTCTTTTATGTAAAGAGATTTATGATCCTGAATATTATCTGACCCTTGACATTGATAGGAAAATGCTTTATCTGTTTCCGATAAACGCTATTGTGTCAGGCGTGATTGCCTCCTTTGCGGCTTTCGGAGAAGAAGGCGGCTGGAGAGGATATATGATGCCAAAGCTCACAAATATCATGGGAAGAGGAAAAGCACTTATTGTCGGCGGAATCATTTGGGGGCTCTGGCATGCGCCACTCACCTGCATCGGCCACAATTTTGGAACGGATTACCCGGGCTTTCCGTATGTTGGGATCATCAGAATGTGCGTTTGTTGTATTCTGATGGGGATTCTTCTGACCTTTGTGACGGAAAGGAGCGGCTCCGTATGGCCTGCCGCGATCCTTCATGCGGTAAATAACGCATCACCCTGTATCTTAATGGAATTTATGAATCCTGATAAAAGCCCTTCCGTACTTGGGATTGATGCGATAGAACTTGGAAGGTTTATTAGCACGGCTCTTTGCGCAGCTGTGATCCTTGTTTTGTGGAAAAAACAGGATCAACAGAAATGAAATCTTAAAAACTCTGATAGACCATACCAGCAGGTTTTTTTCACGGCAATCGACTGTTTAACTAATTAGGGGGGCATTGCACCCCCTTTGAAAATATTTTGCACCCCCTTATTCAATTAACGATAATGTGCATTTGTCTTTTAACGATTGGGAGGGGGTTCGTTTTAACGATAGCCTATGTACTTTATATCAATGTACGAGGACTACCGAATGGAAGGATTAGGGGACATGCTGTCGAGTTGCACAATTATCCAATCCTGAAATTCAGACACGCTAAACTTACCGTTTTTGACCGCAGATTTTCTCTCCTTGGCTCTCTTCTTAAAATCCTCATAAGCAGATTTTAAGGCAGAGAGCTGTTCGGGTGAGCAATCAGCATTCTTTTCCATGCGGTGGATATAATGAAGCCACCGCTGGGCTTCATTCTTATATATGTGATCATATTCATTCTCTAATGCACGGGCATCGAAGTCGCGCTTTGCCTGTGTATTTTGCTTCTTGTGGAAAAATATTCTAAAATGTATGAAACGACCCCAAAAACGGGAACATCAATAAACGGAACTCATCATATCCAGTACATGGCGGGCATAGGTGGTAAATGCCTTCCGGTCTTTCTTGATTTCGTCGGTCAGTTCAAAGAACAGTTCCTTGCTCTTATATTCCCTTTTGAAGAATGGCTCGAATATAATATCCCACTGCTGCAGATATAAGGAATATTTACGGGTATAGCAGGTAGCTGCGGTAGCCTGTACACGGAATTCCTTATCCACAAAATCCGCAACGGATTTGTGCAGAGCCACATCCTCCTCGGGCAGATAATAATAGTCCTTATAGTTGGCGTAGAAGTATTTCAGCTCTTCCTCAATAAGGGGCACCTTTAAGGTTGCGGTGTCGTTTTCTCCCTTGAAATAGCAGCTGCCCACGGAAAGGGAAACCGGAACGGGGAGAGGTGTGGGGAGCGAAAGCGTCATTAAAAGCTCCTGTCTGCGGTTTCCGGAGTAGTCGGTATAGTAGTTTGCCTGTACCTTTTTAGCATTTACTTCGCCATTAAACAGGTCGTGGTAAGCCAGAATGGGAAGAACCTTCAGCATGCCGATGATGTCTTCCTTATTGTGTAAAAGAAGTAAATCCCGGAAATCCTCAATGGGCTCTTTTACATAGTCGTGGTAGATACTGATCAGCTCACCGCCGGAGTATTTATCCTCTCTGCCGATGCCGAGAAAAGCCTCTATGGTTTTCTGCTTGCAGTTGGAAAGCTTTAAGAAGTGCTTATAGGGAGCAATTCTTTTGTAAATGTCCAGTCCGTCAAAACCGTCGAAATGGTACGGCAGACTTAAGGAAGCGGCTTTCTGCTGCAAATAGGGGATATCGAACGCATTGCCGTTGTAGTGGATTAAGTAGTGGTAAGAAGCAGCAAAGGTAAAAAAGGCTTCTAAAACGGCAGTTTCTTCATCGTATTTTTCCGCCATCCACTGGTGTACATGGAACCTGCCGTCTTCATAACAGGCGCAGCCAATCAGGTAAAGATTGGAACTTTTTGCGGTAAAACCGGTGGTCTCTATATCTAAAAACAAAACATCATCAACGGGAGCAATCCGCTCCAGAGGATAGCCCGGAGTGAAAGAATCCAATATGTAATCCGCTGTAAACATAAGTAACTCCTTTTCTTATACTTTACAACATTGTATCACATTTTTCGCTTTTTAAGTAGTTTTTTTTGTCAAAAAAGTGTATAGTAAAGATATACATTTTTTGAGAAGAAAAATGGGAGGAAAAAGGATGGCAACATTGACATTTAAGGGGGGTATTCACCCGTATGATGGCAAGGAGCTGACAAAGGACAAGCCGATTCGGAACGTGCTTCCCAAGGGAGACCTGGTTTATCCTATGCAGCAGCATATCGGAGCACCTGCCAAACCTGTTGTGAAGAAGGGGGACAGAGTACTTACCGGTCAGAAGATTGCGGAGGCGGGAGCTTTTGTCAGCGCACCGGTGTATGCAACGGTTTCCGGCACGGTAAAGGCGATTGAACCGAGAAGAGTGGTGACGGGAGAGAAAGTCATGAGCATCGTGGTGGAAAACGACGAGCTGTATGAGGAAACCGAAGCCTGGGAGCCGCTGGATGTAAAAAAGGCATCCAGAGAAGAAATTATTGACCGTATCAAGGAAGCGGGCATTGTCGGCATGGGCGGTGCGGGCTTCCCTACGTTTATCAAGCTTTCTCCGAAGGAGCCGGACAAGATTGACTATGTGATTGTAAACTGTGCGGAATGTGAACCGTATCTGACTTCCGACTACCGCAGAATGATAGAGGAGCCGCAGAAACTGATTGACGGCTTAAAGGTTTCCTTAAGCCTGTTCCCCAAAGCACAGGGTATTTTAGCGGTGGAGGACAATAAAAAGGACTGTATCGCTCTTTTAAGGAAGCTTACAAAGGACGAAGGCCGCATCAGCGTAAAAGCCCTCAAAACCAAATACCCGCAGGGAGCGGAGCGTCAGATTATCTATGCGGTGACGGGCAGGGAGATTAATTCATCCATGCTGCCTGCGGATGCCGGCTGTGTGGTAAACAATGTGGACACGGTGGTGGCAATTTACACGGCAGTGCACGAAGGACGCCCCCTGATGGAGCGTATCGTGACCGTGACCGGCGATGCCATCAAACATCCCTGCAATTTTAAGGTGCGCATCGGTACCAATTACCATGAGCTCATCGAAGAAGCGGGCGGTTTCCGCGTAAAGCCGAAAAAAATCATTTCCGGCGGTCCTATGATGGGCTTTGGTGTATTTGATTTAGATCTTCCCACCACAAAGACAGCTTCGGCACTTTTAGCACTTTCTTCCGATGATGTATCGGAGATGGAGCCCACGGCCTGTATCCGCTGTGGGCGTTGTGTGGAAGTATGCCCCGGAAGGGTGATGCCTGCCAAGCTGATGCAGGCGGCTGTTCACGGAGACGAAGAGACCTTCCTTAAATTAAACGGTATGGAATGTTGTGAATGCGGCTGCTGCAGTTATATCTGCCCGGCAAAGCAGCCTCTGACCCAGACCATTAAATCCATGCGCAAGATGCAGCTTGCCAAAAAGAAAAAATAGGAGGAGAAATCATGGCTGATTTATTGAAAGTATCATCCAATCCCCATGTGCGGAGCAAGGTCAATACGGCGAGCATCATGTTTGCGGTGGTAATAGCCCTCCTGCCGGCTACGGGCTTTGGTATTTATAATTTCGGACTCCGGGCGCTCTGGGTCATTCTTACCTGTGTGGCATCGGCGGTCCTGACGGAATTTTTATTCGGACTCTATAAAAAGAAACAGACCATCGGGGATTTATCGGCAGTGGTAACGGGACTTCTGCTTGCCTTAAACCTGCCGGTCACCATTCCCTTATGGACGGCGGCGCTTGGAAGCATCTTTTCCATTTTAGTGGTAAAGTGCTTATTCGGCGGCCTGGGACAGAATTTCATGAACCCGGCGCTGGGCGGCAGATGCTTTCTGTTAATTTCCTTTCCGGCGCTCATGACGAATTTTGTCTGCGACGCCTACAGCGGCGCAACCCCTCTGTCAGCCCTTAAAATGGGAGAGGAAGTAAAGCTCCTTCCTATGATTATCGGACGCACGGGCGGCACCATCGGAGAAACTTCCGTGATTGCCATTGCCATCGGCGCATGCCTGTTAATTGCCTTAGGACTGATCGACCTGCGTATTCCCGGCATGTATATAGCCACCTTTGCCCTGTTTATCTGCCTGTTCGGCGGACATGGCTTTGACCCGGCATACGTGACGGCACAGGTAGCCGGCGGCGGTCTGATGCTCGGCGCCTTCTTTATGGCAACGGACTACGTGACACGCCCCATAACCAGAAAAGGGCAGTACCTGTACGGTATTTTCTTAGGTATCCTGACCGGTATTTTCCGTGTATACGGCAAATCCGCGGAAGGTGTTTCCTATGCGATTATCATCGGCAACCTGATTGTTCCCCTGCTTGAAAAGGTGACGGTTCCAAAAGCCTTTGGAAAAGGAGGCGGTCATCATGAAAAATAGCCAGGACATGAAAAAAATGTGGAAGGACGCCGGTATCCTTTTTGCCATTACCCTGATAGTGGGACTGATGCTCGGTTTTGTAAACGAACTGACCAAGGAGCCCATTGCCAGACAGGAAGAGCTGAAGGTGCAGAATTCCTGCAGGGAGGTTGTAGAAACGGCGGATTCCTTTACGGAGAAATCCTTTGCGGATAACAGCTCCGAAGCTTTTTTACAGGTAGTGGAAAGAGCGGTGGAAAACGGTGTAAAGGTGGACGACAGCTACTTTGAAGCCAAAAATGCGGCGGGCGAAACCATCGGCTATGTATTCCTGCTTACAAGCTCCGAAGGCTATGGCGGCAACATCGAACTGATGACCGGCATTCTTACGGACGGCAGTTTAGGCGGCGTCTCCATTTTAAGCATTTCCGAAACCGCAGGACTCGGTATGAAAGCGGGAGAGGTGCTTATTCCACAGTTTGCGGGAAAGAAAGCCCAGAGCTTTGTCTATACCAAGAGCGGAGCTGTGGCGGACAACGAAATCGATGCCATCAGCGGTGCAACCATTACCACAAAGGCAGTGACCAATATCGTCAACACCGGTGTGGATTTATATAACAGCGTATTTGCGGGAGAGGAGGCAGCAAAATGAAAGAAAACAGTGCAGTAGAACGTCTTTATAACGGCATTGTGAAGGAAAACCCCACATTTGTCCTCTTACTCGGCATGTGCCCCACACTGGCGGTTACCACCTCAGCCATGAACGGTCTGGGCATGGGTCTTACCACGGCAGTGGTGCTGGCACTTAGCAACCTGATGATTTCCTTACTCCGGAAAATCATTCCGAACAGTGTGCGTATTCCGGCGTTTATCGTCGTCATTGCTTCCTTTGTAACGGTGGTGCAGCTTTTGCTGGAAGCGTATCTTCCTTCCTTAAACGAGGCGCTTGGTGTGTACATCCCGTTAATCGTAGTAAACTGTATTATCTTAGGCAGAGCGGAAGCCTATGCCTATTCCCACAAGCCCATTGCCTCCCTGTTTGACGGTATCGGCATGGGACTGGGATTTTCCGTGGCGCTGACCTGTATCGGCGCAGTCAGGGAAATCTTAGGCGAAGGCAGGCTCTTCGGTTTTGCCGTTATGCCGAAGGCATATACACCCATCGGCATCTTTGTCATGGCGCCGGGCGCTTTCTTTGTACTGGCAGCGCTGGTTGCCCTGCAGAACTATGTGAAAAAGAAGCTGGCGGCGAAAGGAAAAGATGTCAGCAAAATCGGCTCCGGATGCGGTCATGACTGCATGAACTGCTCCGTTGGAGACTGTGCGGAAAAGGAGGAGCAGTAATGGAAACCGTCAGAAATTTACTCATTATTTTAATCAGCTCTTCTCTGGTCAGCAATGTGGTACTGAGCCAGTTTTTGGGACTCTGCCCGTTCCTCGGTGTATCCAAGAAGACCAACACGGCGGCAGGCATGGGAGCGGCGCTTATCTTCGTCATCACCTTATCCAGCGCCATTGCCGGTGTGATTTACAAGTTCCTTCTGGTACCGTTCCATTTAGAGTACCTGCAGACCATCGTCTTTATTCTGGTCATTGCCGCACTGGTGCAGTTTGTGGAAATGTTCTTAAAGAAATATATGAAGTCCTTATACAAGGCGCTTGGTGTTTACCTGCCGTTAATCACCACCAACTGTGCGGTTTTAGGTGTGGCAATCACCAATGTGCAGAAAGAATACGGCATTTTAGCCGGCACGGTCAACGGCTTTGCAACGGCTTTCGGCTTTCTCATTGCCATTGTGATTTTAGCCGGGCTCAGGGAAAAAATGGCATACAATGATGTACCGGAATCTTTTCAGGGCATGCCCCATGTACTGCTGACGGCAGGACTGATGGCGATTGCGTTCTGCGGATTTTCCGGACTGTTATAAGGAGGATGGGCGATGAGTGCAACGGGTATTATAGCAGCTGCCGTGCTGATTGGCGGCGTTGGCATATTTGTCGGTATTTTCCTGGGGATAGCAGGAATTTTCTTTAAGGTACAGGTCAATGAAAAAGAGGAAGCGGTCTTAAATGCACTGCCGGGCAACAACTGCGGCGGCTGCGGTTTCCCGGGCTGCGCAGGTCTGGCGGCAGCCATTGCAAAAGGCGAGGCGCCGGTCAATGCCTGTCCCGTAGGCGGTGAGCCGGTGGGTGAGGAAATCGCCAAAATCATGGGTGTGGAAAGCAAAAAGACCGTGCGTATGGCTGCTTATGTGCACTGCATGGGTGACTGTGAAAAGACCCACCCGGATTACGAATACACGGGCATAGAAGACTGCCGTATGTTGAGCTTTGTACCCAACGGCGGTCCCAAGTCCTGTAACAGCGGCTGTCTGGGGTTCGGCACCTGCATGAAGGAATGTCCCTTTGGTGCCATTCACATGGAAAACGGCATTGCGGTGGTGGATAAGGAAGCCTGCAAGGCGTGCGGTAAATGTATTGCGGTATGTCCCAAGCATCTGATTTCCTTAGAGCCCTACGAAGCAAAGTATATTGTGGCATGTTCCTCTAAGGATATGGGCCCGGTGACCATGAAAGCCTGCAATGTGGGATGCATCGGCTGCGGCATCTGCGTGAGAAGCTGTCCCAATGAAGCGGTCAAGGTAGTGGATTTCCATGCCGTTATTGACCAGGAGAAGTGTACGGGCTGCGGCGTCTGCGCGGAGAAGTGCCCGAGACACGTAATCGTATAGAAAAAGCAGACGGCGGTATTATGAAGTAAATTCCGTGCAGGCAGCGGAACACAGGAAGGTTACGGAGGTAAGAATGAAGCTTCCCGATGAGTATGAACAGGATAAGTGGAGCCCGGGAATGAAGGGAATGCTTGCCGGAGCTGTGATTTTTGTGGTGGGTATCTTTATCCTGATTGTGATATTAAATACAAATAACCGCAGGAATGCGGTGACACTGCCGGATACACAGGAGCAGAAGCCGGTGGAGGATGATCTGCCCGCGGATTATTCCGTGACGCAGACCGGCACCCTGACACCGGACGATTTAGACTTCTGGGATATGTACCCGGAGGAAACGGAAGAAGCAAAGGAAAGCGAACCGGAAACGGAGCCGGTAAAGACCAGCGACCCGGCTACGGACGGCAGGCATACGCTTGTGACTGACAAGGACGGCAAGGAAGAATGGGTGCTTATCAGCCCCTACCTTCCAAAGCAGGAGTACGATTACACCAAGCTGGTGTGCCAGTCCGATTTAATGAAATACTATGTGGACGGCAGACAGGTTTCCTATGTGGGAGCAGCCGTTTCCAAGTATCAGGACTATGTGGATTTTGCAAAGCTGCGCAAAGCGGGGATTGATTTTGTCATGATCCGCGTGGGCGTCAGAGGCTACGGCACCGGACAGCTTATGATGGACGAGTACTTTGAAGACAACATGAAGCGGGCAACGGATGCCGGCTTAAAGATTGGGCTGTATTTTTCTTCCCAGGCAATTACGGAAGAAGAAGTGTCAGAGGAAGCGGCGCTGGTACTCGACAATATCGGGGACTACGAGATTTCCTATCCCATTGTGTTTGACATGGAGCTGGTAAACAACGATACCGCCCGCATTGAAAACCTGACAAGGGATGAGCGGACGAATTTAACCAAGAAGTTTCTGGACACCGTCAGCACGGCGGGTTATCAGCCCATGCTGTACGGCAATAAGGAGTGGCTCATTAAAAAGATTGATTTGTCAAGACTGACCGCGTATGATGTGTGGCTGGACCAGCCCGGGGATTTGCCGGATTATCCGTATGAGTTTACCATGTGGCAGTACAGCGATACGGCAGTGGTGGACGGCATTGCGGGCTATGCGGACTTAAGCATCAGCTTTATCGACTATTCGGAAAAGTAAGGCTTACGGATTGGCGGAAAAAGTAATTTGATACAGTTTGGAAGATACCGGCAGGCGTGTATAGATTTCGGCATACATACCTGCCGGTATATTTTCTACATAATTGGGCACAAATGCTTTGGGACAGCCCGCTTTTTTTAAGATGTCCACGGCTTTGTTGTAGGCAATGGCGGCTTCCTCCATGGTAGCATAGCGGCCGATAACGTAGTTCCCGCGAACATGGATTTTAGAGAGGTAGAGCCCCTTTTCTTTTTCATAGGAAACTCCATGGTAGCGGTTTAATATGACAAGATTTTCCCGGCGGAAATCGGTGGTATCCTCGTTTTCAAACCGGTAGTCGCGTCCCGGCACCGCATAGTTTTTGATGCCGTAGCGGTTTAAGATATTGACCTGCATGCCGAAGTCGGCGACAAAATAATGTCCGCCCCGTTTCATGATCTTGTGGGAGGAATAGTAAAAAAGGTCATCCACATCAAATTTGAGAACCAGGCTTTTGGAAAGATAATAATAAAAGAAGCGGGGACGCACGTAAAGGGGAGTGGAAAAATAGACGCCGTTGTCCCGGAAATTGATAAGCACCACCCATTTTTCAAAAGAAAGAAAGCATTCCTCCGTATAATCGGAAAGGGAGAGGGAAACATCGGACAGCAGACGCCTGGCTTCTTTGTAAGCGTTTCCGGCATTTTCCTGCACGGAAAAGCTGCCCAGGCTGATATGCTTTGCCCGGTAGGTCACGGAAGCACGGTAGTAGAGACTACCGTCTTTTTTTTGTGCCGAAAAACAACCCTCCATAATTGACTTCCTTTCTTTTATCATCTGAATCCGGCGGGAAAACGGAATTTCCCTGCCTTCACCATAACAGATTTTATAAGAAAATACAAATTTTAGAAATATTTTGCAGACAGGCTGTATAAAATAATAAAAGTGAAGGAGATAAAGACATGTATAAAAAATATATGGCGGCTTTGCTTCTTATCAATCTGATTGCACTTGCCGCAGTGATAAATCTCACGGAATTGAAGGTAAACTATGTGGTGGCAACGGAAGCCTTTCACCTGAATGTGGAGAAGGCACTGATGCCCCTGGAAGAAATGAGCTTTGTCTGCGAAATGGACAGACCGGCGTCCGGACAGCGGGTGCTTTCCGTGGAAGTGAAGGAAAAGGAAAGACTGTATGAACTGTCAGAGGACGATTACGAGGTACTGCTCAGGATCGTGGAGGCGGAAGCGGGAGGAGAGGATGAAGAAGGAAAAATGCTGGTGGCGGGCGTGGTATTAAACCGTGTGAACAACCCGGCATTTCCGGATACTGTGCGGGAAGTGGTGTTCCAGCGGGAAAACGGAACCTCCCAGTTTTCCCCCGCCTATAACGGCAGGTACGAAAAGGTAACGGTCAGTGAGGAAACGAAGGAGGCGGTGGAGCGTGTACTCTGCGGGGAAGATATTTCGGAAGGCGCCCTTTATTTTGCTGCCAGGAAATACGCGGACAAGGACAAAATGAAGTGGTTTGACGAAAAGCTGACGTTTCTCTTTGCCCACGGCGGGCATGAGTTTTTTTATTAACCACCATTGCCAAAAAATAGGCGGTATGGTATACTGATTCCAATCTTTTTAAAGACAGAATTGAGTGTCTGAGGGCACGAAAGGAGATACAGAATGGAAGAAGTATTGTACAACAGTACCAGAAGCAGCGGCACACCGGTAAAGGCTTCGGAAGCAATCTTAAAAGGACTTTCCGACGACGGAGGACTTTTTGTACCTGACCGTATTCCGGCGCTGGACAAGAGCTTACAGGAGCTTTCGGGACTTACCTATAAGGAAGTGGCATATGAGGTAATGAAGCTTTTCCTGACGGATTTTACGGAGGAAGAGTTAAAGCAGTGTATCAACAACGCTTACGACAGCAAGTTTGATACCGAAGTAATTGCACCACTGGTAGAAGCGGAAGGCGCTTATTATCTGGAGCTGTTCCACGGCGCAACCATTGCCTTCAAGGATATGGCACTGTCCATACTTCCCCATCTTTTGATTACATCCGCAAAGAAAAATCAGGTAAAGAATGAAATCGTTATCCTGACTGCGACAAGCGGTGATACCGGCAAGGCAGCACTGGCAGGTTTCGCAGGAGTAAAGGGAACGAAGATTATCGTCTTTTATCCCAAGCACGGCGTCAGCCCCATCCAGGAGAAGCAGATGGTGACCCAGAAGGGGGACAACACCTGTGTAATCGGCATTACCGGCAACTTCGACGATGCCCAGACCGGCGTAAAGAAGCTGTTCGGCGACAAAGAACTGGCAGCGGAAATGGACAAGGCAGGTTATCAGTTCTCCTCCGCCAACTCCATCAACATCGGTCGTCTGGTTCCCCAGATTGTATATTATGTATACGCTTACGCACAGCTTTTGAAGGAAGGCAGAATTGCAGACAAAGAAGCCATCAATGTGGTCGTTCCCACCGGCAACTTCGGCAACATTTTAGCCGCTTTCTATGCAAAGAACATGGGACTTCCCATTAAAAAGCTCATCTGTGCATCCAACGACAACAAGGTTTTATATGATTTCTTTGAAACAGGCGTTTATGACAGAAACAGAGAGTTTGTACTGACCACCTCTCCCTCTATGGATATCCTGATTTCCAGCAACTTAGAGAGACTGATTTACCGTATTGCCGGCAACGATGCCGAAAAGAACGCCGCACTGATGGCAGCCTTAAGCGGTCAGGGCAAGTACGAAATTACGGCGGAAATGAAAGAAAAATTAGCGGATTTCTACGGCAACTACGCAACGGAAAAGGAAACTGCCGAAACCATTAAGGAGCTGTACGAAGAAACCGGTTACGTGATTGACACCCATACGGCAGTAGCCGCTACCGTATACAACAAATACAAAGCACAGACAAAGGACGAGGCAAAGACCGTGATTGCATCCACCGCAAGCCCGTTCAAGTTTACCAGAAGCGTCATGGAAGCCATTGATGAAAAGTACGCAGCCATGGATGATTTCGCACTGGTGGACGAACTGTCCAAGCTTGCCAATGTAAAAGTACCCAATGCCATCGAAGAAATTCGTACCGCACCGGTACTGCATGACCGCGTATGCGACAAGGAAGAGATGAAAGCGGTTGTGAAGGAATTCTTACATATGTAATGCTTTCCATAGGAAAAGCATTGCCTGTGTGAAGAACAGGAAACGGAGGCGGATTGTCAGATGGAGCATACTTACATTGCGATTGACTTAAAATCCTTCTATGCCTCTGTGGAATGTGTGGAAAGAAAGGAAAATCCGCTTACCACCAATCTGGTGGTGGCGGATGAAAGCCGTACAGAAAAGACTATATGCCTTGCTGTTTCCCCCTCCCTGAAGGCATTCGGGATACCGGGAAGAGCAAGGCTTTTTGAGGTCGTGGCGGCGGTAAAGGAAGTCAACAGAAGGCGGCTTGCCGCCATTCCAGAGCGGAAGTTTTCCGGGAAAAGCTGTCATGCGGAGGATATCGACAGCGATAAAAGCCTTGCGGTGAGCTATATCGTGGCGCCGCCCCGTATGGCAAAGTACATGGAATACAGCATAAGGATTTATCAGATTTACCTCAGGTATTTTGCACCCGAGGACATGCACGTATATTCCGTGGATGAGGTGTTTATGGATGCCACCAGGTATCTTTCTACCTATAAAATGAGTGCCAGGGAACTGACCCGGAAAATTATACAGGATATTCTCTCCGAAACCGGTATTACCGCCACGGCGGGCATCGGCACCAATCTGTATCTATGCAAGATTGCCATGGATGTATGGGCAAAGCATACGGAGGCGGACAAAGACGGTGTGCGCATCGCGGAACTTGACGAGATGAGCTACAGAAGGTACCTCTGGGACCACAAGCCGATTACGGATTTCTGGCGGGTAGGCAGAGGTTATGCAAAGAAGCTGGCGGAAAACGGCATGTTTACCATGGGAGATGTTGCCCGCTGCTCCGTGGGGAAGCCGGGAGAGTTTTATAACGAAGGACTTCTGTACGATCTGTTCGGTGTGAATGCAGAGCTTTTAATCGACCATGCCTGGGGCTGGGAGCCCTGCACCATAGAGGACATCAAGGCATACAAGCCCTCCGCCAACAGTATCAGCACCGGACAGGTGCTATCGGAGCCCTATGACTTTGAAAAAACCAGACTGATTATACGGGAAATGACGGAGCTTTTAGTACTGGACCTTTTGGATAAGCACCTGGTAACTGACCGGATGGTGCTGACGGTGGGGTACGACATTGAAAACCTGACGGACAAAAGCAGGAGAAATGCCTACAGCGGGGAAGTGGTGACGGATCGCTACGGCAGGAAAATTCCTAAGCATGCCCACGGCACCGCCAACTTAAAAGAAAAGACATCCTCTATAAGTATCATTATGGATGCAGTCATGGAGCTGTATGACCGGATTATGGACCCGGCGCTTTTAACCCGCCGGATGTCGGTGGTAGCGGCAAATGTAGAGGACGAGAGCGAAGCCGAGGCGCAGAAAAAGGAAACCTATGAGCAGCTTACCCTGTTTACGGACATAGAAGCGGAAGAGGAACGGAAAAAAGAAGAAAAGGCGGCTCTCTTAAAAGAACGGAAAGCCCAGGAGGCGGTTCTTGCCATCCGGAAGAAATTCGGCAAGAATGCCATCTTAAAGGGCACCAATTTAGAAGAAGGAGCCACCACCATTGACAGAAACCGGCAGATAGGCGGCCACAAAGCCTGAAACGGCAGGAAAGACAGAAACGGAAGAAGGCAGGAAAACGAGGCGGCGAGCCGCAGGCAAAGGAGGCAGGAGATATGAAAGGTAAATATGACGACATTATCAATCTGCCCCATCATGTGTCCAAGGACAGACCCCGCATGTCCATCGGGGACCGGGCTGCCCAGTTCGGTGCCTTTGCGGCGCTGACCGGCTACGACGGACAGATTAAGGAAACCGCCAGACTGACGGAAGAGGATGTGGCACTGACGGAGTACCAGTACCGGATTTTAAACGAAAAGATGGCATATATCGTAGCCCACAGGGAAGAACATCCCCTTGTGGGCGTGCGTTACTTTGTGCCGGACAAAAGAAAGAACGGCGGCAGCTACGAGGAGTACCGGGGAAGGGTATGGAAAATCAAAGAGTACGAAAAAGAAATGGTTTTTGAAGACGGCACAAGCATCCCCATAGGTGAAATCAAAGAGCTGCACCTGGAGCTTGAGAATTTTCAAAATTTTTGAAATTTTTGAAAAAAGTGCTTGCTTTTTTTGACGGGATATATTATGCTATACAAGCATCATTCAAATGGCTTGTTGGTCAAGCGGTTAAGACGCCGCCCTCTCACGGCGGAATCAGGGGTTCGATTCCCCTACAAGCTGTTGCTATTTAGAATAGCCCAACCCAAGGAAGATTCCTGAAAGCACATAAACGTGGATTCAGGGATTTTTTTTAGGTAAAGATAAAATATAACTTTGGAGGCGGCAATGTTACAGGCGAAAAATCTGACCTTTTCCGTGGAGGACGAAAACACACCCGCAGGAAAAGAAAAAAGAACGATTATCGATAAGGTATCTTTTGAAATAGCGGACGGAGAAATGCTGGTGGTGACGGGACCCAACGGCAGCGGCAAATCCACACTGGTAAAGCTGCTCATGGGTATCGAAACACCGGACGCCGGAGAAATCTTACTGGACGGAAAGGATATATCGAAGCTGTCCATAGCGGAACGTGCGGGGGCCGGTATCGGCTATGCATTCCAGCAGCCGCCCCGTTTTAAGGGTATGACCATAAGAAAGTTACTGTCCCTGGCAGCAGGAGAGCCTTTGAACGAAGAAAAATGCTGTGCCCTGTTGTCAAGCGTGGGCTTATGCGCCGGCGAATACATTGACCGCCAGGCGGACGATACGTTATCGGGCGGCGAAATGAAACGTATTGAAATTGCCACTGTGCTGGCGCACCCCCATAAGGTATGCCTGTTTGACGAGCCGGAAGCGGGCATTGACCTCTGGAGTTTTTCCATGCTGATCAAACAGTTTGATAAAATCCATAAGCAGAAAAAAGAGAGTATTTTGGTCATTTCCCACCAGGAAAAACTGATTCAGATGGCGGACCGCATTCTGTTATTAAAGGACGGAAAGATTGACAGCATCGGAACGAAGGAAGAGCTGAAGGACAAGCTGTATGACGGTACCATGGATAGGGGCTGCAAATATAGCGAAAGGTAGAGGTAAGGGAAAATGGAAATAGATGCAATCACAAGGGGAGTCCTTGACAAAATAGACGATACCGGATTTAAGCAGGAGGGAGCCTATAATCTGCGTTACAACGGCTATGCCCTTTGTCGGGGGGACTCCGAGCATATCAAGATTAAAAAGAGAGAAGACGGTCATTCCGGCATTGACGTGGTAATCAGCTCCGACACCAAAGGGGAAACGGTACATATTCCCGTGGTTATCACAAAAACCGGCATAACGGATGTGGTTTACAACGATTTTTTTGTGGAGCCGGGTGCGGAAGTCACCATAGTGGCCGGCTGCGGCATCCACAACAGCGGCTGTGACGAAGCCCGGCACGATGGCATTCATACCTTCCATGTGGGTAAGGGCGCCAATGTGGTCTATACGGAAAAGCACTACGGAGAAGGGGAAGGCAGCGGTACCAGAGTCTTAAATCCCGTGACCCGTATTATTCTGGAGGAGGATGCCCAGTTTACGCTGGATACGGCGCAGATAAAGGGTGTGGATTCTACCGTCAGGGAGACGGAGGTTTCCTTAAAGGAAAATGCCAGACTGTTCGTGACGGAAAGACTGATGACACACGATGCCCAGAGTGCGGTTTCCAATATGAACGTGGAACTTAACGGAAAAGGCAGCAGCGCCCGGATTGTGTCCCGTTCCGTAGCGGGAGGCAGCTCCGTGCAGACCTTCCACCCGAGAGCCATCGGCAATGCGGACTGTCATGCCCATATCCAGTGCGATTCTATTATCATGGACAAAGCAAGGGTCTCTTCCATCCCGGAAATCAATGCCAATCATGTGGATGCCGCCATTATCCACGAAGCGGCAATCGGCCGGATTAACAGTGACCAGCTATTGAAGCTGATGACACTCGGTCTTTCCGAAGAGGAAGCGGAGGCAGTCATCATAGAAGCATTCTTAAACTGAAAATTTTTCTTTTCGGTAAGCGGTTTCTGTGATATACTTATTATGATTTTTTGGAGGTTCCGGGACGATGACGGAAAAGGAAGCGCAGGAGGCAAAAAGACACAAAAGAGTAGACAGACTGAAAAAAGGAATTATGGGTCTTTTTGTGTTCGCGGTACTGGCTCCGATTGTACTGACCGTGGTATTTACGCTGCGGATAAACAGTCTGGAAAAAAGACTGCGTGACGTGACCGGAAATCTGGAAAAATTACAGGCAGAAGAACAGAAGTCTGCAGTGGAAGCTTATGTCTCCGCTCTGGGAAATCCTTCCGGACAGGAAGGAGCGTCCGGACAGGAAGCCACCGCCGGGCAGGAAGGAGCGTCCGGACAGGAAGCCACCGCCGGACAGGAAGATGCCCGTGGGCAGGAGGACGCTTCCGATGAGGAGAATGTCACGGTCAGAAAGGTTTATCTTACCTTTGACGACGGACCAAGCTCCAATACGGACAATATTTTGGATATTTTAGATACTTACGGCGTAAAAGCCACTTTTTTCGTAACGGGGAAAGAGGGCGCGAAAGCAGAAGCCTCTTACCGCAGGATTGTGGAGGAAGGGCATACACTGGGGATGCATTCCTACACCCATGACTATTCCGTCATTTATGCTTCCGAGGAAGCCTTTATGGAGGATATGGAAAAACTGCAGCGTTATCTGTATGATGTGACCGGCGTGCAGAGCACGTATATCCGGTTTCCGGGCGGCAGCTCCAACAAGGTCAGCGATGTGGATATGCGCCTGCTCATTACGGATGTGCATGAGGCGGGCATGGAGTACTTCGACTGGAACGTATCCAGCCAGGATGCATCGTCAAAGCCCCTGACGAAGGAAGAGATTTTAGACAACTGCTTAAACAGCATAGAACGGTTTCAGAACTGCATCATTCTGATGCATGATGCCGGAAGCAAGGACAGCACGGTGGAGGCTCTGCCGGAGCTGATAGAGCATATACAGGCTATGGAGCATACGGAGCTGTTGCCGATTACGGAGGATACAGTACCCGTCTGGCATATAAAGATGACACAAGAAACGGAGGATTGAAAGAATGGGCTTTTTTTCTGAGTTAAAAGAAGACTTGTCCCAGGCAGTCAACGAACTGATACCTGAAGAAGAAAAAGCAGAACTCGCCGCAGAAGCAGCGGAGGAAGCACAGGCGGCAGAGGATAGCGAAGCGGTACCGGTGTCCGCATGGGCAGAAAGTCCCGCACAGGCGGAAACGGAAAATTCCGGGCAGCCGGAAGAAAATGCAGAGCAGGAGACAGTACCGGCGGATACAGCAGAGAAAGAAGACATTGCACCGGAAGAAACACTGCCGGATGAAGCAGCCGGCGCAGAGGCGGCAGGCACAGTGGATTTCCCGGCAGAGGACGTACATACAGCCGCTTTTGCGGGGGAAACGGAAGACAGCCAGGAAAAGAAGGATATGGCGCAGCTTACGGCATGGCTTAACGAACTGGATGAAAAGGATGCCCTCAAAGAAGAGGCACCTGCAGAAGAAATAAAAAAAGAAAATAAAGAGGGAAGGGTAAAGATGGACAATCAGACAAGAGAAGCAGCCGATGAAACATCCATTATCACCGCAGGCATGACCATCACCGGCGATATTGCATCCGAGGGCTCCGTGGAAGTCATCGGTACGGTAAACGGCAACATCAATATTTTGGGAAAATTAAACATTACCGGTAATGTGACCGGCAATTCCATGGCAGCGGAAATATTTGCGGACAATGCGCAGATTACCGGCGAAGTAGTCAGTGAAGGCGCCGTCAAGGTAGGACAGAGCTCCGTTATCATCGGCAACATTACGGCAAAGAGCGCCGTTATTGCCGGAGCCGTTAAGGGTGACATTGATGTGCAGGGTCCCGTGGTACTGGATGCTTCCGCCATTGTCATGGGCAATATCAAATCCAAAGCCGTACAGATTAACAACGGTGCGGTTATCGAGGGTATGTGCTCCCAGTGCTATGCGGATGTCAATCCCAGCTCTTTCTTCGAGGACTATAAAAAAGGAAAAACCAAATAAGGAGTTAAGGTATGCGCAGAATATTATTGAAATTAAGCGGCGAAGCATTAGCCGGCGACAAGCATATGGGTTTTGACGAAGAGACCGTACGAGGCGTGGCTCTTCAGGTAAAGAAATTAGTGGATGAAGGATATGAAATCGGGATTGTAACCGGCGGCGGCAATTTCTGGCGCGGACGCTCCAGCGAAAACATTGACCGCACCAAGGCAGACCAGATAGGCATGCTGGCAACCGTTATGAACTGCATTTATGTATCGGAAATCTTCCGTTCCGTAGGCATGCAGACCGAAGTGCTGACTCCCTTTGAATGCGGCTCCTTTACAAAGCTGTTTTCCAAGGACAGAGCCAATAAGTACTTTGCAAAGGGTATGGTAGTGTTCTTTGCGGGCGGTACCGGACATCCTTATTTTTCCACCGATACCGGCGTGGTGCTACGTGCCGTGGAAGTGGAAGCGGATGTTATCCTTCTCGCCAAGAGCATTGACGGCGTATACGATGCAGATCCCGCCAAAGTGCCGGGTGCAAAGAAATATGATGAGATTTCCATTGACGATGTGATTGCCAAAAACTTACAGGTTGTGGACATGACAGCCTCCATTCTGGCAAGGGACAACAGAATGCCCATGTGGGTATTCGGCCTGAACGAAAAAGACAGCATTGTAAACACCATGAGCGGAAAATTCACCGGTACCAAGGTAACGGTATAAAGTTTGATTAAAGGAGAACAGTTATGGATAAGAGAATCAGCGTATATGAAGAAAAAATGACAAAGGCGTATGAATTTTTACAGTCCGATTATGCAAGCATCCGTGCAGGACGCGCCAATCCCCATATTTTAGATAAGCTTCGTGTGGATTATTACGGAACCCCCACCCCCATCCAGCAGGTGGGCAACATCACCGTTCCCGAAGCCAGAATCATTCAGATTGCCCCCTGGGAAAAGAGCTTAATCAAAGCCATTGAAAAAGCAATCATGACTTCCGACATCGGCATTACCCCTTCAAACGACGGCAGCGTAATCCGCCTGGTATTCCCGGAGCTTACCGAGGAAAGAAGAAAGGATCTGGTTAAGGAAGTAAAGAAGAAAGCGGAAGAAGCAAAGGTTGCTGTCCGTAACATCCGCCGCGAAGGAAACGATGCCTTCAAGAAGTTAGGCAAGGAAGATGTTTCCGAAGACGAAATCAAATCCCTGGAAGAGGATTTACAGAAACTGACAGATAAATATATTAAGAATGTAGATGCACTCATGGAAGAAAAGTCCAAAGAAATCATGACTGTATAACGGAAAGAGGGCAGGTCCTGCGACCTGCCCTTTGGTTGCATCTATGACTTTCAAAAAAAGGAGTACCGGGATGGACGAATTAAAGATACCGAATCATGTAGCCATTATTTTAGACGGCAACGGAAGATGGGCGAAAGCCAAGGGAATGCCCAGAAGCTACGGACATGTGCAGGGCGCCAGAACCGTGGAGGATATCTGTGAAATCGCATACAATATGGGAATACAGTATCTGACGGTGTATGCATTTTCCACAGAAAACTGGAACCGGCCGCAGGACGAAGTGGACACTCTGATGAAGCTTCTCCGCAACTATATGAAAAACTGCATCAAGCGCGCCACGAAGAACAATATGTGCGTGCGCGTCATCGGCGACAAGACCAGACTGGACCGGGATATTCAGGACAAAATTGCGGAGTTAGAGGAAATCACAAAGGACAACACCGGCCTGCATTTCCAGATTGCCATTAACTACGGCGGCAGGGATGAAATCCGCCGGTGCATGGAGAAAATTGCGGAGGAAGTAAAGGAAGGGGCCTTGAATCCCGCAGACATTACGGAAGAAACCATAAGCAGCCATCTGGATACGGCAGGGCTTCCCGACCCGGATTTGTTAATCCGTACCTGCAATGAACTGCGCACCTCCAATTTCCTGCCGTGGCAGCTTACCTATACGGAGCTTTATTTTACTCCGGTGCCGTGGCCGGATTTCTCAAAGGAAGAGTTACAAAAAGCGGTAGAGGCATATACTAAAAGAGACAGAAGATATGGCCTTGTAAAGGAGGAGTAGAGATGTTTGTAACAAGACTCATAAGCGGAATTGTACTGGTAGCCATCGCCCTGTTAGCATTTATTTTTGGCGGAGAGATACTGCTCGGCATTTCCGTGTTTATCTCCATAGCGGGCTATCTGGAGCTCTGCCGTGCGGTGGGCGTGAAAGAAAAAGATAAAAAAATAAACGCACTGGAAATCGTGGGCATTATCGGTATTCTTGCCTACTATGCGGTGCTGTATTTCTTCCCGGCAGTGGAAGAGGGCAATGCAGCCATGTCCATGGGAAACGTATTATATGCGGTTATTCCCGTGATTGGCGTATTCATGCTTAGCATGCTTTTATATGTGGTGCGCTTTCCGAAATACCGCTCCGAGCAGATTATGGCGAATGTCTTTAATTTCCTGTACGCGCCGGTGATGCTCTCCTTTATCTATCTGACAAGGGAGCAGGAAGTGGGCAAATACATTGTGTGGCTTATTTTAATCAGCTCCTGGGGCTGTGATACCTGTGCTTATGTGGTGGGAATGCTCATCGGAAAGAAGAAAATATTCCCGGTTTTAAGCCCGAAGAAATCTTTGGAGGGCTGCATCGGCGGCGTAGTGGGAGCCGGTCTTATTGCGGCATTGTATGCTATATTTGCGGTGGAAAATGTATTTCCGGATAAAAGGGTCACGATTGTGATTACCGTTATCTGCATGGTGGGCGCCGTTATGAGCCAGGTGGGAGACCTGGCAGCTTCCGCTATCAAGAGAAACCATGAAATTAAGGATTACGGTAAGTTGATTCCGGGCCACGGCGGTATTATGGACCGGTTTGACAGTGTGATTGTCACAGCACCCATGATTTACTTTCTGACGGTACTGTTTTTATAAAGGAAAAAGGCTTTTATCGTAAAACGGTGAAGGAGAAATACAGACTATGAAAAAGATTGCAATTTTAGGCTCTACCGGCTCCATCGGCACCCAGACACTGGAAATCGTAAGAAACAATGCGGATTTATCGGTGGTGGCGCTGGCAGCGGGCAGAAATGTGGAGCTGATGGAAAAACAGATAAGGGAATTTGCCCCGAAGCTTGCGGTGATGTGGAGCAAAGAAGCAGCAGAAGATTTACGGGCAAGAATAAAGGACACCGATGTGAAGGTAGTCTGCGGCATGGAAGGCTTAATTGAAGCAGCCACCCTGCCCGAGGCGGAAGTACTGGTCACGGCGATTGTGGGTATGATTGGCATTCGCCCCACCATAGCGGCAATTAACGCCGGAAAGACCATAGCCCTTGCCAACAAGGAAACACTGGTCTGCGCCGGACACATTATCATGCCTCTGATCAAAGAAAAAAAGGTGCCACTGCTTCCCGTGGACAGCGAGCACAGCGCCATCTTCCAGTCCCTGCAGGGACAGCCGAGGGAAAGACTGGCAAAGATTTTACTGACTGCCTCCGGCGGACCTTTCCGGGGAATGAAGAGAGAGGAACTGGTAAACATAAGACCCGAGGATGCCTTAAAGCACCCCAACTGGTCCATGGGACGGAAAATCACCATCGACTCCTCCACACTGGTAAACAAAGGCCTGGAGGTTATGGAAGCCCACTGGCTGTTTGACACTCCCTACGATAAAATCCAGGTGGTGGTGCAGCCCCAGAGCGTCATCCACTCCATGGTGGAATACGAGGACGGCGGCATTATGGCACAGCTCGGCACGGCGGATATGAAGCTTCCCATCCAGTACGCCCTGTTTTATCCGGACCGGAGATTTTTACCCGGAAAAAGACTGGATTTCTACGAGCTTTCCGGGATTACTTTTGAAAAGCCGGATACGGATACCTTCCGGGGACTTTTACTCGGTTACCGGGCGGGAGAGACGGGCGGAAGCATGCCCACGGTTTACAACGCCGCCAACGAAATGGCAGTCAGCCTGTTTTTAGACGGAAAAATTGGGTATCTTAAGATTACGGAGCTCATAGAGGAATGTATGGAGGCTCATAAACTTATCGTAAATCCTTCCGTGGAGGAAATCCTTCAGACGGAGCAGTGGACTTACAATTATATTAAACAAAAACAGTAAGGACAGAACAGTATGCAGGTAACACTCATGACCATAGTCTGGTTCATTATTATTTTCGGAATTGTGGTGCTTTCCCACGAATTCGGACATTTTATCATAGCAAAGGCAAACGGTATCCATGTCGTGGAATTTTCCGTGGGTATGGGACCGAAAATTTTTTCTGTAAAGCGGAAGGATACGGTATATGCCCTGCGGCTGCTTCCCATCGGCGGCGCCTGTATGTTTGAAGGCGAAGACGGCAGGGAGAGCGATGCAGAGGGAAAATCCGAAGCGGAGTCGGATGCAGGCTCCTTTAACAAAGCAGGCGTCTGGTCCAGAATTGCCACGGTAGTGGCAGGTCCGGTATTCAACTTTATCTTAGCCTTTGTGGTAGCGGTGATTTTAGTGTCCATGGCATCCCCTGCACCCAGCACCATAAGCGGTGTGGTGGAAAACAGTCCGGCGGCACAGGCGGGACTTGCGGAAGGCGACCGGATTGTAAGCATCAACGGCGAAAAGACCTACCTGTTTAAGGATATTTCCCTGATTGCCTACTTAAACGGCGGCAATCCCATGGAGATTGTATACGTAAGAAACGGCGAAAAAACAACCACAACCCTGACACCGGCGTACAATGAGGAATACGGCACCTATATGTTGGGGATTACCGGTACCTACGGTCATGCCAAAGGGCTTTCCGTATTCAAATATGCCTGGTATGAGATGCGTTACTGCGTTGTCAACACCTACAAGAGTCTGGGTATGATGCTTACCGGTAAATTCTCCAGACAGGATGTAGCGGGTCCCGTGGGCATTGCGGTAAATGTGGTGGGAAAAACCTACGAGAATACCAGAAGCTACGGCTTAAAGACCGTATTTTACAATATGTTCAACATTGTGCTGCTGCTGTCGGTGAACTTAGGTATCCTGAACCTGCTGCCCATTCCGGCGCTGGACGGCGGCAGACTGGTGTTTTTGATTGTGGAGGTATTCCGCAAAAAGCCGGTACCGCCCGAAAAAGAAGGCATCGTCCACTTTGCGGGACTGGTGTTCTTTATGGTGCTGATGGTAATTGTTTTCTTTAACGATTTAGTCAATATTTTTGCTCATTGATGGTACGGAAAGAGAGAAGGATATGAAGATACAGTGCGCAAGCTGCGGCGGCGAATACGAAAATACCGAAAAAATGTGTCCCTATTGCGGAACGGAGAACAAAGAAGCCGCCGGACGGGAAATGAAGCATATCTTAGGCAGTTACGATGCGGAAGCCAGGGAAATGGAAACCACGGTGCCGAAAAAGCACTTAAAAAGATGGTCCCGCACTCTGCTTGCCGTGGTACTTATTATCCTGATAGTGCTTGTGGTGGGAACGGTGGCTGCGGTCATAAAGGGACAGGTTGACAGTGCAGTGGAAGCCGGCAGGGGAAATAAGGCGCTTACGCAGTTAGAGGCGTATTATGAGGCGGAGGATTACGATGCCATGCGGGAATACTGCCGTAAAAATGATTTGTACGGTTATGAATACGACAAGTACTGGGAAGTCATGGATGCGGACAGAAACATCGGCTACTGCACGGAAGACATCGAAAACTATGAGAAATACGGAAACAGGGAGTTTTTGGACAACTTTACGGAACAGATCTGGATCTACGGAACAATGGCTTATGAAAAAGGTTACGAAGCCGTAAACGATAGGAACTTTTTAGGAAACGAGGACAGGATAGAAGCTCTTTTATCCGGCTTCTCGGATACCTTAAAGGAGCATGGTTTTACCGATGAAATGATTGCACTTTTGAAAACGGGAAACGAAGAGGATAAGGAACTCTTTCAAAATAAGGCAAGGGAGAATTTTTAAGGCACATGAAATGTATGTATTGTGGCGGGGAAGTGCCTGCCAAAAGCACAAAATGTCCTTACTGCGGAAGGGAAAATCAAAGCGGCATTGCCTTTGAACGGGAAGTAAGGGAAAAAGAAGCACGGAACCGGGCGCTGGGCGATGAAATCCTAAAAAAGAATTTACCGTGGCTTACCCAGAAAATGCTGACGAGAATCATTGTGGTTACGGCGGTATTGAATGTAGTGCTGTTCTTTTCCACCTTTCTCATGTTCTTATGGAGTGACAGAGCCCCTGCCGTAAAGGAGGCAAAAGCAGGCTCTGCCGCAGAACGGTACCTCCGGAATTTTGAAACGGAAGATTACTATTGCGGAAATTTTATCGAGAGCATGAACGATTACATAGGTGCGAAAACGGATGGAACGGAGATGGAAGCGTACCATATAGAGAGCATGGTAAGGTATGGCTTTTATCTGGCACAGCAGATTTACGACGATAAAATGGGAGCAGAAGAAAAAGAAGAAGCGGCAGCGCTTTTAGAGGCATTTTTTGCAGAATATGTCGGACTGCCGGAGAAATACCGCTATTTTTACCGGACGGAAGAATGGAGTACCGGCGACTATGAACAGCGCACGGCATCAAGGGATGCGGCGGTTTCCTGGCTCTGTGAAAAGGAGGGCGTGGACTGATGGGATTTATCATTTTTCTTGCGGCAATCATAGCCTTTTACGTGTACGCCGGTAAAAAATGGAAGGACGAAACCAAAAGACGGTTTAAGATAGTAGTCTGTGGCATTTCCCTTCTGTGCACGGTGTTTCTGCTGTTAATCTGTATCAGCGGGGCAAAAGACCTCTACGAAACCGAGAAAGACCGTTCCCTTTCCGCCAGGATGGACAGCGTGGAATACGAGCTGCGCAGGGGAGACTATATCGGCGCCATTACGTCCATGCAGGTCAACCATGATTATGAGGAGGAATTTTCCTATATCTGGGAACGCTGCGAAATGTATATGACGAGAAATTATTGCGCGTTATACAAAAAGGCGGCAGAGGAAAACGAGACATACAAGGATAAGGCGGCGGAATGGGAGCAGAAGTTAAAAGAAATCTGTGAAAATCCTGCTTTTCCCGCACAGAATGCCCAGTACGGCGAATATTTTCAAAACAGTGTGCGGTAGTTTTGACTTTTAGTGGGAAAAATATTATAATATTTATTATTTTCAGACAGGGAAAGAGAAGAAATACGAAGGAGGCAGAAGGCTTTATGAAAAAATTGGAAGAATATGTAAGAAGCATACCGGATTTTCCGGAGGAAGGGATTATCTTCAGAGATGTAACCAGTGTCCTGCAGGATGCGGACGGTCTGCAGCTTGCTATTGATACCATGCAGGATCTGATTAAGGACATTGATTATGATGTGGTAGTGGGTGCAGAGTCCAGAGGATTCATATTCGGAGCCCCCATTGCTTATAATAATCATAAGCCCTTTGTACTGATTCGTAAAAAAGGAAAACTGCCCTGCGAAACCATTGAAGAAACTTACGATCTGGAGTACGGCACGGCAACCATCCAGATTCACAAGGATGCCATCAAGCCTGGACAGAAGGTGCTCATCGTGGACGACTTAATTGCCACGGGCGGTACCACGGAAGCCATGATTCACCTGGTGGAAAGACTGGGCGGTGAAGTGGCAGGACTGGTATTCTTAATGGAACTGGCAGGCTTAAAGGGCAGAGAAAGACTCTCTAAGTATCGTATGGAATCTGCCATTATTTATGAAGGAAAATAAAACAGCTTACAGGTAAAGGTGCGATGACCTATGACAGAAGAAAAAAACGGATTGGTTCTTGATGATGGAAAAATAACGGCATTAAAGGAATTTATGACACCTGACGAACTTTATCAGATGTTAATTGCGCGTGTCAAAAAATACCATCCTTCCGACGATATTTCCATGATAGAAAAAGCCTACAAGGTGGCAAGCAAGGCACATGAAGGACAGTTTCGGAAGTCCGGCGAGCCTTACATCATCCACCCTCTTTATGTTGCCATTATTCTGGCAGATTTAGAGATGGATAAGGAAACCATCGTGGCAGGCATTCTGCACGATGTAGTGGAAGATACCGTCATGACGGAGGAACAGATTACCGAGGAATTCGGGGCGGAAGTGGCGCAGCTTGTGGACGGTGTTACCAAGCTTGCCAATATCCCCTTAAGCAGCGGTACCGGTTCAGAAAGCGATGCCAGACTGGAAATGCAGGCGGAAAACCTGCGTAAAATGTTCCTTGCCATGGCAAAGGATATCCGTGTCATTATCATCAAGCTGGCGGACAGACTCCACAATATGCGTACCTTAAAGTACCAGAAGCCGGAGAGTCAGCAGAGAATTGCAAAGGAAACCTTAGAGGTATATTCCCCCATTGCCCAGAGACTCGGTATTTCCAAAATCAAGGTAGAGTTAGACGACTTAGCGCTTAAATACTTAGAGCCGGAAGCCTACTACGATCTGGTGGAAAAGATTGCGGTCCGGAAGAGCGAGCGGGAAAAATACATTGAAAATATTGTGCAGGAAGTAAAGAAGCATATTGAAAATGCCGGCATCAAGGCGGAAATCGACGGCAGGGTCAAGCATTTCTTCAGCATTTACAAAAAAATGAAGAACCAGAACAAGACCATCGACCAGATTTACGATTTGTTTGCCGTGCGTATCATTGTGGACACGGTAAAGGACTGTTATGCCGCACTGGGTGTTATCCATGAAATGTATAAGCCCATTCCGGGACGTTTCAAGGACTACATTGCCATGCCCAAGGCAAATATGTACCAGTCCCTGCACACCACGGTAATCGGCAGCTCGGGACAGCCCTTCGAGGTGCAGATCCGTACCTTTGAAATGCATAAGGCGGCGGAATACGGTATTGCCGCCCACTGGAAATACAAGGAAGCCTCCGACGGCAAGAAAGTGGAAACGCAGGAAGAGGAGAAGCTTACCTGGTTACGGCAGATACTGGAGTGGCAGAGAGACACCTCCGACAACCGGGAGTTCATGAATCTGCTGAAAAACGACCTCGACCTGTTCTCCGACAATGTATACTGCTTTACCCCAAGCGGGGATGTCAAGAATCTGCCCGCAGGATCCACGCCCATTGACTTTGCGTACAGCATTCACAGCGCCGTGGGCAACCGGATGGTAGGTGCCAGAGTAAACGGCAAGTTAGTCACCATTGATTATGTGATTAAAAACGGAGACCGGGTGGAAATTATCACCTCCCAGAATTCCAAGGGGCCCAGCCGGGACTGGCTCAAAATCGTAAAGAGCACCCAGGCGAAAAATAAGATTAACCAGTGGTTCAAGAACGAATTTAAGGAAGACAATATCGGCAAGGGCAAGGAGCTTTTAGCAAACTACTGCAAAGCAAGAAGCATCCAGCTTTCCGATTTGTTAAAGCCCGAATACATGGAGGCTATCCAGCACAAGTACGGCTTCCTGGACTGGGATGCGGTGCTGGCTGCCATCGGACACGGCGCCTTAAAGGAAGGCCAGATTGTCAATAAGATGCAGGAGTACTACGAGAGGGATCACAAGAAGGAGCTGACCAACGAAGAAGTACTGGCTTCCATTGCGGAAAATGCCCAGAAGAAGCCCTCCGAAAGAGGCTCCAAGAGCGGTATCATTGTAAAGGGTATTACCGATGTATCCGTTCGTTTTTCCAAATGTTGTTCCCCCGTACCGGGAGACGAAATTGTGGGCTTTGTCACCAGAGGCCGAGGCATTTCCATTCACCGGACGGACTGCGTGAATATATTAAGCCTGCCGGAAATGGAGCGTTACCGTCTGATTGAGGCGGACTGGCAGCAGGATGCGGAAACCGCAAATGCCGGCAAGTTCTTTGTGGATATCAAGATTTATGCCAACAACCGTAACGGCCTTTTGGCGGATGTGTCCAAGGCGTTTACGGAGAGGGATATCAACATTATTTCCGTCAATACCCGTACCAGCAAGCAGGGCATTGCCACCATGCAGCTCTCCTTCGAGGTAACAAGCAGGGAAGAGCTTACGAAAATCATTGATAAGCTACGTATGATAGACAGTGTGATTGACATAGAAAGGACTGTGGGATAATGGCAGAGTTACAGATTGGCAGAATTGTTTTGGGAAGCTGCGCGACCAACTGTTATTACATCCATAAAGAAGGAAAAACGGAAACGGTGGTCATAGACCCGGCGGACAGAGGCACCTATATCTATGAAAAAATAAAGGAAAAAGGTCTTTCCGTGACAGCCATTCTTCTGACACACGGACATTTTGACCATATTCTCGGGGTAAAGGAGCTGCAGGCGGCAACCGGTGCAAAGACTTACCTTTTGAAGGAGGAGGTACCCCTTTCCTCCGACCCGGAAAAGAATCTTTCCGGATGGACCGGCACACAGGTAAGTCTTGTTCCCGATGTGGAGGTTTCGGACGGGGAGGAGCTTACCCTTGCCGGCATTACTTTTAAGGTACTGGCAACACCCGGACATACTGATGGAAGCTGCTGTTATTACTTAAAAGAGGACGGCGTGGTATTCTGCGGAGACACCGTTTTCTTAGAGTCGGTGGGACGTACCGATTTCCCTACGGGGAGCGGCAGCAAGCTGCTTAATTCCGTAAGGGAGAAAATCTTTACCCTGCCGGATGACGTAAAACTCTATCCGGGACACGGCGATGCCACTTCCGTAGAGCATGAGAAGAAGTATAATCCGTTTTTTTAGCAGAAGCTTTTTTTACAGGAAACGTTTGGGGGAAGCAATGATATTTAAGTGTAAAAACTGCGGCGGTAACACGGTTTACAGTCCGGAACAGCACAGGATGTACTGTCCGTACTGCCAGAGCTTTGACAGTGACGAAAAGTTAGCGGGCGAAGAACCCACCACCTTTCAGTGCCAGAACTGCGGGGGAGAACTGCAGATACGGGACTATTTATCCGCGTCCCGTTGTCCTTACTGTGAGGACTATATTATCTTTGATGAGAGAGTGTCGGGACAGTATCGTCCGAAGCTCATGATTCCCTTTCTTTTGGGAAAGGACAAAATTAAAGAGCTGATGCGTAAGAAATTCAAATCCTGTGTTTTCGCACCGGATGATTTCTGCTCGGATGTAAAGCTCGATACCATGACCGGTATGTACGTGCCGTTCTGGATGTATGATTACCATGCAAAAGGCTTTTTTGACGGCCTTGGCAGGATAGTCCGCACCTGGGTATCGGGCGGACGGGAATTTACCGAAACCAAAACCTATCACATTGTCAGGGACCTGGAGGCAACCTTTGAAAAGGTGCCGGCGGATGCTTCCTATCTGATGCCGGATGCCACCATGGATTTGATGGAGCCGTACCGGTACGGGCAGCTTGAAGACTTTAAGGAAGGCTTTTTATCCGGCTTTTCCGCAGAGTATTACAACATGGAAGCGGAAGAGGCAAAAGGACGTGCGGAAAGCAAATCCAAAGCCGACATGCATGAGATTTTGAACAATAGCCTGCAGGGCTATACAGGCGTACAGGGAAGGGAAAACGAACGCATTACCTTAGAGCAGAAGGATCATTGCTTCAGCCTGCTTCCGGTCTGGATTTACCGGTACATATACAAAAATGAAGCCTATATCTTTTACATTAACGGACAGACGGGAAAAATCGTAGGAAAAGTACCCTTGTCAAAACCGAAGGTATTTGCCTACGGGGCAACGGTGTTTGCCTGCCTGTTTGCCATTATGGTTCTGTTAAAATATCTCTTTGTATTTTTGTAAGAGGAGAGAGCGGGGAAAGGTAAGGATTTCATGAAAGCATATTTTAAGTATTTCAGGTGGCTGTTTCTCATCGTTCTGGTACTGGCAGCCGCTTACGTGGGCGTATATTTCCTCCATAATGCCGTGGACGGCGGGGCAGAGAGGGGAAACAGGCAGGCGCCCACACAGAGAGTATACGACTTTGCCGATAAGCTTACGGATGAGGAAGAAAGCAAATTAGAAGCGCTGATAGCGGAAAGAGAAGCGCAGATACGCTGTGATTTGGTACTGGTGACGCTGGACGAACCGATATTGTCCTACGGCGGTTATGAGGACTGGGACAATACCAATGCCAACTGGAATGCGAGCATGCGCAGCTATGCAGACGATTTCTACGATGACAACAATTTCGGTTACGATAAGGTGCACGGGGACGGCGCCCTGCTTTTAGACAACTGGTATCAGGTGGGTACAGCGGACAGCCAGGCGGGCACCTGGTTATCCACCTGCGGCAGGGTCTATGAGCACTATACAACCGCCATGGTAAACAGGGTGCTGGATGACGTGGAAGACAATGTGGACAGCAGCCCTTACCGGGCGTACAAAACCTACGTGGAAAACGTATACCGGGAAATGTCCGGAAAGAAGGGCATCAACATCCCCTGGTTTATTGTCATTCTTATTCCCGCAGCGGCGGCAGGCTATTTTATTGCCCTGCATATTAAACCGAAGGAAGGAAAAAAGACTACGGGTGCATCTACTTATCTGGATAAAAACAACGTGGTATGCCATGTGCAGAAGGATGAACTGGTGAATACGACACTGACGAGCCGTAAAATTGAGAGCAGCTCCGGCAGCTCGGGAGGCTCCCGCGGCAGGTCGGGCGGACATGTGAGCCGGGGCGGCGTGCACCACGGTGGCGGCGGACGGAGAAGATAGACCGGACAGAAAAGAAAAAAGGAGCGAAAGCTCCTTTTTTTATGAAAACTTTCGGACAAAATAAAAAACATCCACATGACGGTATGGATGTTTTTTATTTCTGATGTAATTAGCCTTTTTATTTCGATTATGCCATCTTGTTAACGGCAGCAGCTAAACGGGATACTTTTCTGGAAGCATTGTTTTTGTGATATACTCCCTTGGAAGCAGCTGAATTAATTTCGCTTGTAGCAGCAACTAATGCAGCAGAAGCAGCAGCCTTATCACCAGCTTCAACAGCAGCATTTACTTTCTTAATAGCTGTTTTAACGCCGGACTTGATAGCCTTATTTCTTTCAGTTCTTACCTGAGCAACAACGATTCTCTTCTTTGCAGATTTGATATTAGCCAAGATCTACACCTCCATTTTCCAAATGATTGATTGTAAGAAAATGTTCCATTAAGGCCAGACACGGACGACCAATGTAAACATACTGTAACATTGTAAGATACACATTCCCAAATGTCAATACATATTCCTTGTTTTTTTGCAAAAAATAGTAAAAAATAAGAAAGGCAAAAGAGGATATGAGTTATTTTCAGGCAAGAACGGACCTGGCGCTGGAAGCAAGGGAAAGCATCTCGGAAGCGGACGGTTCCCTGCACGGAGTCATAGCGGAAGAAACGGAAAAAAACGGCATGCACATCACCACGGTAAAGATTACCACAAAGAACGGTGCTAAGAGCATGGGAAAGCCCATGGGCAGCTATGTGACTATAGAGGCGCCTGCCATGACGGAGCCGGATGAGGACTGTCATAGGGAAATTGCCAATGCCGTCGCGGAGGTCTTAAAGCAGATTTTACCCATGGACGGCAGCACGGAAAAGAGCATTCTTATTGTGGGACTCGGCAACCGGGAGGTCATAGCGGATGCGCTCGGTCCCCATGTGGTTGACCAGCTTTTCATCACACGCCATATGGTAAAGGAATACGGCATGGCGGCTTACGGAACGGAAAAGGTGAACGTGGTAAGCTGCATGGAGCCCGGTGTGACCGGCAGAACCGGTATGGAAGCGGCGGAAATCCTAAAAGGCGTGGTGGAGCAGACAAAGCCTGACATGATGGTGGTAGTGGATGCCCTGGCGGCAAGGAATGTCAGGAGATTAAACCGCACCATCCAGATTACGGACACGGGCATTCATCCCGGTTCCGGCGTGGGCAACCATCGGAATGCCCTGACGGAAGAAAGCATGGGCATTCCGGTCATTGCCATCGGTATTCCCACGGTTGTGGATGCGGCGACCATTGTCTTAGATGCACTGGAGAAAATGCTTTCGGAGGAAAGCGAGGCAGACAGGCGGAATTACCTTTCCGAATGCCGGAATGCTTTTACGGAGCTTCATAACATGTACGTCACCAGCAAGGATATTGATGCGGTCATAAAGCAGGTGAGCTTCATGGTGGCGGAGGGCATCAACATGGCTCTGGAGAGAGAAAAGTAAGAAGAAGTGCCCAATGCACAGGTAATACGGGCATGTAATCCCTCTTTACTGCATATAATACCTATGGCTCTGCCGGGGAAGATGAGTCTTGCCGGGACTGACGGTTCTGCGGCAGACAAGGCAAAGCTGGTTCGGGAGGGATGCTTTTGGCTTTCAGGAAAGAAGCGGGATACCGGAAAATACTGTCCTGTATGGGGCTGCTTTTGGTACTTGCCGTGATAGGCGGCAGCAAGGGAGGCATGTATTTTTATCTGCCTCTTTTTGTGTACGGAGTCGAAGAAAAAGAAGGACAGAAGCAGGAAGAAAGGGAAACACAGCCCGCAGAGGTGATTTATTATATAGATGCTTCCGGGGAAGAGGGCAGTGAGCCGGAGCAGGAAGAAAAAGAACATTTAAGCGCCTCTGGGGAGGTGTCCGGGCAGCTTACGGAGGCGGATGCTTCCATGGAAGAACTGCTTTTACAGGAAAACAGTGCGGGCTTTTTTGTACCGCCGCAAAAACAGGTGCAGTATGATTTTGGCAGCTATGCGGACTATGAAACCCTGTTAAGCAGCTTTTACACCATTGACGCCTATGCGCTGGCAGGCAATGATTTGTTTAACATAAACGATTTGCTGAACCGGGATATGAGTATGGAAAAGGATGCTTCCGCTCCGCAGATTCTGATTTACCACACCCATTCCAGGGAAGCTTTTGCGGACTCCGTGCCGGGGGAGAGAAGCGATACCATTGTGGGTGTGGGGGATGAGCTTACCAGGATACTGACGGAGGATTACGGCTACAACGTGCTGCACCATACGGCACAGTACGATACCGTAAGGGACGAGGCGTACGGCAATTCCCTGCCGGAAATTACAAGGCTATTGGAAGAGAATCCGTCCATTCAGGTGGTGATTGACCTGCACCGGGATGCAGGAGGGGCGGACCGGGCGACCACGATGGAAGTGAACGGAAAAAAGACGGCAAGGTTCATGTTTTTCAACGGCATATCCAGGAGCCGGAAAAACGGCGATATTGCGTATTTATACAATCCGAACTTAAAGGGCAATCTGGCGTTTTCCTTTCAGATGCAGGCATTTGCCGGGGAGTATTATCCGGGGCTGACCCGCAGGATTTACATAAAGCAGTACCGCTTCAACATGCACCTTAAGGAAAGAACCCTCTTAATCGAGCTGGGGGATGAGAACAACACCGTGCAGGAAGCAAAAAATGCCTGCTATCCGATAGCACATCTGTTAGACCTTGTGCTATCGGGGCAGGCACCCTGAAAGGCAAATGTATAAAACCGTGAAGAAAAAAACTCAGGCGTTGGCTTCCACCATACGGTAGCCGACGCCGATTTCCGTGAAAATAAACTCGGGCTGTGCCGGATTTTTCTCGATTTTGCGGCGGATATTTGCCATATTCACACGGAGTATCTGGTTGTTGGAGTCCACATAAGGACCCCATATCTGTTCCATGATATAGGAATAGGTAAGTACCTTGCCTGCGTTTTTGGAAAGCAGGGACAAGAGCTTAAATTCTATCTGGGTCAGATGCACCGCCTCTCCCTTTAAGGTTACCACATGCTTTTCATAGTCGACGGTTAAATCCCCCGCACGGTACTGCATGGTGGAGGGAGAAGCGGCGATGGCTGCGTGCCGCAGGGAAGTGCGGATACGGGCAAGAAGCTCCGAACTGCCAAAGGGCTTTGTGATGTAATCGTCCGCTCCGAGGTCAAGTGCCTGTACCTTATCCTGCTCCTTGCTGCGGGCGGAAATGACGATAATCGGAACCGTCGTCCAGATACGCAGCTTGGCAATGACATCCACCCCGTCCATATCGGGCAGGCCTAAGTCCAAAAGAATGATTTCCGGGCAAACGGAAGCAGCCAGGGACAGACCGGCTTCTCCGGTTACGGCGGAAACCACCCGGTAAGAGGCGGACTCCAGAATGGATGTAATGTAATGACAGATGTTCTTTTCATCTTCGATAAGAAGAATGGTTGTTTTATGATTCAATTTTAATTTCCCCCTTTGGAAGAACAAAACAGAAGGCTGCTCCGTTCTCATGATTTTTACAATATATTTCCCCATGGTGGGCGCGGACAATGGTCTTGCAGATGGATAAGCCGATACCCATGCCGCGTCTGCTGTCATAGGAATTCATGCCGCTGACGTCTCCACCGTCAAAAAGGGTGGGGAGTTTTTGCGGGTCGATGCCCTTACCGTAGTCCTTGATACAGAAGGAAACCTTGTTTTCAGTAACGGAAACGGTAAAATCTATGGGTTCATTTGTCTCGGAATGGACAATGGCATTTTCAATCAGATTGATGATAACCTGTTCGATAAGAACGGGGTCCATGGGGATAAAGAGCATTTCTTCCGGTACGGAAGCGTGGATTTTTACATCGGGAAAGCGTTTTTTTACACGCTCTAAAGCTTCGGAAACCACTTCCTCCACAGGTTCCGGGCGCGTGTTGATTAACAGGTTGTCGCCCTGGATTCTGGTAACGGTGAGCAGATTTTCCACTAAATTAAGAAGCCAGTTGGCATCGGACTGAATGGAGAAAATCAGCTCTTTTTTTTCGGCATCCGCCATGACGTCCGCCTGCTCCAAATACAGGGAACTGTTGCCTATGATACCGGTTAAGGGGGTGCGCAGATCGTGGGAAACGGCACGCAGCAGGTTGGCGCGCATCTTTTCCAATTCTGCCGTACGCAGCAGGGCTTCCCGTTCCATAATTTCCTTCTGCTGCTTACGGAGCTGGGCCGTCAGAGTACAGGAAAGCAGGTTGATGACCAACATGCAGGAGAAAATGAGCGGATAGCCGGAGAGCGTAAAATTCAGTTTATGATAAGGGTAGGTAAACGCATAGTTGATAAAAACAACACAGACAAGAGAACTGACGATGCTGTATACATAACCGTTGGTATGCATGGCAATGAGAATGAGCGCCATGGAATACACAAGATAAATGACGCCGTGGCTACCGTCACTATTGGGCAGGAGGCGGTAAATGACAACGGAAACCGCTGTAAAGAGCAGCAGTATACCGAGGGTGATCAGGATATTCGTTGGTACATTATGGTCTTTCATATAGGCATAGGGAGAAGCCTGCTTCTTTTTCTTTTTTTCGAACATGGATAGTACCTTTCCAAGCGCCGCTGGCTTTTTTCTATAAGGTTCTGTAAACATAATAAATCATTATATAGGATAATGCTACCTTTGTTCAACTATATGGATATAAAGATTTTGTTAAAATTGAGAAAATCCGTGAGATATGGTACAATAAATGATAAAATGCAGTTGGAAAGGAAGTTTTTCGGATGAATATTTTTTTTCTGTTTTTTTCATTCCTGCCGGCAGCGGTAAGTCTCTTTCTGCAGGCTGCAGCCGGAGCGGTCTGGCAGATTTTTATAAGAGAAGGAATGGTGAAAAACACACAGGGAAGCGTCCTGTTTTATCATATGATCGGGCTGTGCGTGTTCGGATACTGGTATTTTGCAGTACAGGGTACGGGGCTCAAAGAAACGGTAAAAAAAATAAAAGAAACCGGAAAAAATTGCAGTATTTTGACGGTCATCGGGATTTTTGTGTTAGGGATGCTTTTATGCGTCCTCGGCAACAGCATGGTGGGCGTGGAAAAGTATCTGTTCCCCACTTTAGTGGATCAGTACCAGCGCATGATGGAAAACGCCGGCATGGGGACTTCGGCTCTCACGGTGTTTGCTTCCGTAGCGGTGGCCCCCATAGGCGAGGAGCTTCTGTGCAGGGGAGTTACCCTTCACTATACGAAAAAAGTTACGCCGTCCTTCCACATTGCCAATTTTTTACAGGCACTGATATTCGGACTGGTTCATTTTAATATTATTCAGGGACTGTACGCCTTTGTTATCGGGCTGTTTTTAGGTTGTGTGAGAGAAAAGTACAACTCCCTGCTGCCGGCGATGTTTCTTCATTTTGCGGTGAATGCCTCTTCCCTGTTTTTACTGGGAGGGCTGTTTAACTGGATACCGGATACCCCGGTCTCCTGGGCTGTCTGCTTTGTGCTTTCGCTGGCGGCAGCTGTGTGGGATATTCATAAATTCTTAAGATGACATTCCACTGTGCCTGATATAGAATAAAGAAGAATTCAGAAAACAGGTACTTTTTTGGAAGTCACACTTTTGAAAGGATGGAAATAAAGTGAAAAGAAATTATGCGAAAAGAATTACGGCGGGCATTTTAAGCGCCGTGCTGGCAGTAGGAATGACGGGCTGCGGAAAGACGGCCGCAAGCGACGGCAGCAGTACAAATGAGAGTACACCTGCGGGCAGCAGGGACGGTTACGTTTATCAGGCAGAGTGGCTTTCACAAAGCTCTCCGGACAATTCCGGCGACGGTTACAGCAGCACCGATTTACGCAATATCTCCGTAATCGATGACGTACTGTACTATGTCCGTTACAACTATACGGATAACGGTTATACACAGGACTTCTGCAGGGTGAATCTGAAAGACAGCCCCGCAAAGGAAGAGACCCTGTTATCCCTTGCGGAAACCAAATACGACAACGGTGTGGTTACCGATGAGGTAACGGTAGGCGACACCACAGAAGAGGGAAGCACCGGTACGGATGCGACAACAGGCGACACCACAGAAGAGGGAAGCACCGGTACGGATGCGGCAGCAGGCGACACCACGGAAGAGGGAAGCACCGACACAGGTGCTGCGGACGGCACCGAAGGCTATGAGATGTTGGACGGTGTTAACACAGTAGTGGCAGTTGACGCGGATACCCTTGTGGAAGTGGCAACCCGTACTCCGAATATTGAGCAGAACTGGGATGACCCCAACTTCGATTATGACAAATACTACAAAGAAGTGCAGGACAATACCCAGATGATCTTAAAGAAGCTGTCCATGGACGGCACCGTGACAGCGGAAGAGGATGTGACGGAATTGTTTAAGGGTCAGTACCTGTCGTACAGCATAGCGGACGGAGAAGGCAACGTGTATCTGTCCGACAACAGCAGCATCTGGGTATTTGATAAGGACCTTACACTGACGGATACCATTTCCCTGGCAGGCAACGGTAATAATGACGGCGTGAATGCCATGGGCGTGACAAAGGACGGACGTATTGCCATTCTGCAATACGGTACAAATGATTTAGAACTCCGTGTATACGATAAGGAAAAGAAATCCTTCGGGGATGCCTGTGAAGGTCTTCCTTCCAACATGTGGAACAGCGGCATCAGCTTTACGGAGGACGGTTCCGTACTGCTTAACAATTCCGAAGGCGCTTACCTTTATGATATGGAGAGCCGGACGGCAACCCAGATTGTAAAGTGGATGGACTGTGATCTGACTCCTGACTATGTAAGAAATATCTATGCCATGTCAGACGGCAATTTTGTGGTATTTTACGAGGACTGGAATACCAATGAGAGTGATATTATCGTATTGAAGAAGGTAGCGGCAGCGGATGTGGTACAGAAGCAGGTAGTTACCGTAGGTGTTCTGTATTCCAACCAGAAGCTGCAGGCGGACATTGTAGAATTTAACAAAAACAGCGACAAGTACCGTGTGGAATTAAAAGATTATACTTCCAATATCGAATACACCACAGAGGATGACTACCAGAAGAATTACCAGAATGCCGTAACACAGATGAACAACGATATTGTGTCCGGAAAACTGGATATGTTCGCAGCCGATTCCGTGGATATCGAAAATTTAATCAGCAAGGGAGCGGTAGAAGATTTAAACTCCTATCTGGAAACCTCCACACAGGTAAAGAAGAGCGACTTGATGGAAAATATCATCAATGCCATTGAAGAGTCAGGTGTGCTGTACTGTGTTCCCACCAGCTTTTCCATCAATACGCTGGTCGGCAGAACCGAAGATGTAGGCGAAAAGTCCGGCTGGACCATGGCGGATGTGAAGGCTCTCTGCGATAAGTATCCGGATGCTTCCCTGTTTGCCAATGCCACCAGGGGCACGGTACTGAACGCACTTTTAAGCTATGATTTTGATTCCTATGTGGACTGGGAAAACGGTGTCTGCCATTTTGACCAGGAGGGATTTAAGCAGTTACTGGAAATGGTAGCCAAGTATCCTTCCGATGATGAGTTCGACTGGGAAAAGGACTATGTGGCAGAGCCCAAGGCTTTCCGCAGCCATACTGCGCTGCTGGGAACCATGTATATTTCCGAAGTGACGGACTATCAGGTAGAAGAGAAGCTCTTCGATGCACCCATTACCGCCATCGGTTATCCGACGGACGGCTCAAGAAGCGGTGTGGCGGCAAATATTTCCGGCGGTGTCTGCATCAATACCGCATCAAAAAATAAGGATGCCTGCTGGGAATTCATTGAGTACACTCTGGTGAACAACAAGATAGATTCCATTTTTATGAACGGCTTCCCTGTCCGCAAGGCGGATTTCGATGCCCTGATTGAAAAGAAGCTGGCAGAAAAGGATTCTTCCTACGGCTATTCCTGGGATGACGTGGAAATCACCGTGGAAGGAACGACGCAGGAAGACGTGGATAAATTAAAAGACCTTATCAGCAGAGTAGACGGAATTTCCATAAACCAGCAGGACAGCAACCTGATGAACATTATCACGGAAGAAGCAGAGGCTTATTTCAAAGGACAGAAATCCCTGGATGATGTTACAAGTATTATACAAAGCCGTGCTACCATCTACGTAAACGAAAACAAATAACTAAAAGTAATTTTAGCAGGAGGGGCTTATGAAAGCCTTCAGGAAAAAGCAGAAAGACGAAGCGCAGCTTGCCATGGCAAAACGCGGCAGGGCTGAACGGAAAAAAGAGAAATCCAGCAAATGGATGAAAAGACAGAAGATAGGCTCGGGGGTATATCTTGCCCCCAGCCTTATAGGCGTATTATTATTTTACATACTGCCGTTTTTTGTGGTTATCTTTTATTCGGTAGTGGATAATCCCATAAGCCGTCAGTTTGTAGGACTGGAAAACTTTACAAAGGTGGCAAAGAACGTGGCGTTCCAGACAGCGGTAAAGAATACGGCTACATTCTCCGCCATAGCGGTGCCGTTAGCGGTGGTGCTTTCCCTGATACTTGCCATGGTGCTGGATCTGAAGCTGCCGTTTCGTTCCCAGTTCCGTACCTTTTTCTTAAGCCCCATGATGGTGCCGGTTGCCTCCATCGTTTTAATCTGGCAGGTACTGTTCCATTACAACGGTGCGGTCAATGATGTGCTGCAGGCAGTCGGCATCGGCAAGATTGACTGGATGAAATCCCAGTATGCACAGATCGTAGTCATTATCCTGTTTTTATGGAAAAACTTAGGTTACAACATGATTTTATTTATGGCGGCTCTGGCGAGTATTCCCAGAGAGCTGATCGAAGTGGCAGAGCTTGAAAGCGCCAACCGGTGGCAGATTTTCTTCCACATTAAAATAAGGTATCTTTCCTCCACCATTTTATTTGTAACGATTATGTCCCTCATCAACTCCTTCAAGGTGTTCAGAGAGGTTTACTTACTTACGGGAGACCACCCGTACGACTCCATATACATGCTGCAGCATTTCATGAACAATGCCTTTGCATCCCTCGATTACCAGAGGCTTTCCGCAGCGGCAATTCTCATGGCGGCGGTCATGATTGTGATTATCGGAATCTTATTCCTGGTTGAAAATTACTTCGGAAAGGATGTGGAAGGATGAGTGAAGAAAAAATGCCTTCTCTTACACCCTTGGAGATTAAGGCGAAGAAAAGGTCAAAACGGAAAAAAGCTGTTTACAAATTCCGGATTGGCATTGCAACCATAGTGGCAGCATTTTTTGCAATTTTGTTTTTAATGCCCATTGTACTGACCATAACGAATTCCTTTATGTCCTCCTCGGAGATTTCCGCGAACTACGGCTCCGTATTTGCCACCAACGACAAGGGCGGCAAGGTTTACATATCGGAAAAGGTCAACTTAAAATTCATACCGGATATGGTTTCCTTCAGCCAGTATGTAACGGTGCTGTTCAAGAGCCCGGAGTACCTTTTGAAGTTCTGGAACTCCGTAATACTGGTGGGTCCCATTGTATTCTTCCAGCTGTTTGTGGCGTGCCTGGCCTCGTATGGATTTACCAGGTACCGGGGGCGCATCCGGGAGATTATCTTTTTCTCCTACATCATACTGATGCTGATGCCCTATCAGGTAACGCTGGTGCCCAACTACTTAGTGTCCAACTGGCTGAATATTGTAAATACCTATTGGGCTATCTGGCTGCCGGGTATCTTTTCTCCCTTTGCCGTGTTCCTGCTGACCAAGTACATGCGCAGGATTCCGGTATCGGTGATGGAAGCGGCGCAGATTGACGGAGCGGGAGAATGGCAGATATTCCGGAGAATATGCCTGCCGCTTTGTAAAGGATGTATCTGCTCTGCAGCAATTTTAGTGTTTATTGACTATTGGAATATGGTAGAGCAGCCGCTGATTTTACTTTCCGATGCGGAGACGCATCCCTTATCCGTATTCTTAAGCAAGATTAATTCCGGGGAAATCGGTCTTGCCTTTGCCGTGGCAACGATTTACATGATTCCCAGCTTGTTAGTATTTTTATACGGCGAAGAGTATCTGGTAGACGGTATTACCTACCAGGGCGGAATAAAAGGTTAAACCAAGGAGGATTTACCATGAACGAAAAAGCAGGAAAGAGAAGAGACTGGGTAAAAAATGCAGCGATTGTATTCCTGACAATTATGCTGATACTGACATTCTTTTCCAACACCATTATGAACTATTCTCTGCCGGAGGTCGCTATCCAGTACATCCAGTCCGGCACCATTACCTCGAAGGTACGCGGTACCGGTACGGTGCAGAGCAGCTCCCTTTATAATGTAAAGGTAACGGAGAGCCGTAAGGTAACCAGCGTAGCGGTCAAGGTAGGAGATACCGTTGCGGAGGGCGATGTGATCTGCTATCTGGATGAAAAAGAAAGCACCGAGCTGCAGGCGGCAAAAGATGCCCTGAAGGCAGCACAGGTAGCCTACGATACCGCATTGTTATCCGGCAGTCTGACAGCTTCCCAGATGCAGAACGGCGGCAAGAATTTCTCCGTGGATAAGTATAAAAAACAGTTAATCAACGCACAGAACGCGATTACGGCGGCACAGCAGGAAATCGATGCGTATCAGCCGGATTACGATGCGATAAAGAAAGCCAACGACGATGCCCAGGCCGCCCTTACCACTGCCAACAACAACGTAGCCAATATCGAAGCATGGATGGGTTATCAGGATACCATCAGCAGCGGTAACGAGGTAGCCAAGGACAAACTCCGGAAGCAGTATACGGAAGCCAAGCAGTTAGCACTGGCTGCACAGAACAATGCCAATGTGGCAAGCGCCGCTCTGGCACAGGCGGATGCCAGCATGAAGGTGCTTACCGATAAGCTGGAAGCGGCAAAGGCAAGTGCGACCGAACTGGCAACCGACATCGGTGCCAACTTAAACTTAAACACCCTGTATGAAGCAGTGGTTACCGCACAGAACAATGTGGATGAGCTCACCAAGAATTCCCAGAGCACAACCATTACCGCAGATATAGCCGGCACCATTACCTCTGTTTCCGTAACCGCAGGCGAGCAGACATCTCCCGATACCCCCGTGGCTGTTATCCAGCCGGAGGGCAAGGGCTATACCTTAAGCTTCTCCGCTACGGCAGAGCAGGCAGCCAAGATTTCCGTGGGCGACCCGGCAGAGCTTGTAAACTCCTGGTATTACTCCGATATTACGGCAACCGTGGCTTCCATCAAGCCCGACCCGCAGGACAGAAAGAACAAGGTGATCACCTTCAACCTTTCCGGCGATCTGACGGAAGGACAGTCCTTAAGCTTACAGGTAGGACAGAAGAGCGCCAACTATGATTACATCGTTCCCAACAGTGCCATCCGTGAAGACAACAACGGTAAGTTCGTGCTGATTGTGGAAAGCAAGAGCAGCCCCTTAGGCACCAGATATTATGCAACCCGTTATGATGTGCAGGTACTGGCAAGCGACGATACCCAGACAGCCATAAGCGGCGGATTCTATGGGTACGAAAGCGTCATTACCACTTCCACCAAGCCGGTAGAGGCAGGTAAGTTAGTACGTCTGCCGGATTAATGCTAAGTCCTTCTGAAAGGAAAGAAAACCATGAAAAAAATCAAATTACAAATGTCCCGTAAGCAGCTTATATGGGGCATTACCGCACTGGTGAGTTTGATAATAGGTCTTATCCTTGCGGGACTGCGCACCCATATGACGGACGGGCTTCTGACACAGAAAATGGCGGACAGATGGTCAAACGTCAGCAAATCGGCACAAATCAGCTGCTTCTTTGCAGAGTCCGCACAGATTACGGAGGAGTCCTTACAGCAGTTTGAATACAATCTGAACAAGGGACTGGAGGAAGCCTCCATTGTCAGTGAATCCGAAAATGAGGGAGCCAGACTCTGGGCGGATGCTTACAGTGCCAAGGGTACGGTGACCCTTGAAAGCGACAGGGCAAAAGTGGATGTGACGGCAATCGGAATCGGCGGTGATTTCTTCCTGTTCCATCCGGTTACCTTAAAAAGCGGTACCTATTTCTCGGGAAATGACCTGATGCAGGACCATGTCATTATCGACGAGCAGGCAGCCTGGCAGCTGTTCGGCTCCAATGATGTGGCGGGACAGATTGTTTATATAGGAGGCATTCCCCATGTGGTGGCGGGCGTCACCAAAAGAGAAGAGGGAAGAATGGCGGATGCAGCCGGACTTTCCGCCTCCATTGCGTATGTATCCTATCAGACCTTAAGCCAGTACGGCACAGATTACGGCATTAACTGCTATGAGGTGGTAATGCCCAATCCTGTAAAGGGATATGCCAAACAGTTTGTGGGTGAAAAAATAGGGGTTACGGAGAACGATGTGGAAGTCCTGGAAAATACCACACGATTCGATTTCTTAAACCTGTTAAAGCAGCTCACCCAGTTCGGCACCCGTTCCATGAGTAGCAAAGCCATTATTTATCCTTACTGGGAAAATATGGCAAGAGGGTATGAAGACATTGCCCTTCTGCTTCTGGTATTTGAATTGTTATTTATTTTGTATCCTGCCATTTTTACAGTGGTTGTGATAATTCTTGCCTGGAAGCATAAAAAGTGGACGGCAGGAAGTGTTTGGAATGCTATTTGCAATTTCTTCTACAATCTGAAGTCAAAGAACAGACAGAAGAGAAAAGAAAAAAAGGCAAAAAAGAAAATTCTGAAAAAAGGAGGAGAAGAATTATGAAAAAAGGAAGAAAAGCCTTAAGCCTGTTACTTTGTGCAGCCATGACGCTGAGTCTTGCAGCCTGTACGAAAAACGGCGGCGGTAACGGCACAAACGGCGGCGGTACGGCTGCAAACGGCAGCGGAAACGATGCCGCAAAGCAGGGGGTTTACAAAGAGGAGCCTCTGAATATAGAAGGTATTCCCGGTGACAGTTCAATCAATGATGTTGCCCTGATTGACGGAAAACTGTATATGCTCGTTCAGGAATACCGTTATGATGAGATGCAGGGAATGGTGCTTCAGCTGATTACAGCCAATGAAGACGGCAGCAATGCGGAAACCAAGGAAATTTACAATAACCTGACCCCCAATCCGTATTACAATAACGATGGGGAAGAAGGCGGAGACGGGGATGTGGACGACGGTGTGGCTCCTCTTGCTAAGGAAACTGCCGCTGATACCGCACTGTTAAGCAGTATCCAGCCTGCAACAGAGGATGCCGATACCCAGACAGAAGATACGGCAGTACCCAAAGACAGCACGGAAGGTTCCGACGAAGAGGAAGCTGTAACCGATGAAACCATTGTGGATGAACCGGCAGGAGATGCGTATGACAATACTTACGTTTCCGATACAATATTCTGTGAAGGCGGTATCTTCCTGCTGATAGAAAGCTCCAAGACTGATGCTGACGGCAATTATACAAGCAAATTGGATTTATATGCCTATAATCTGGACGGTACCGAAAAGTACAATAAGGAGCTGTTTGTAAACGACGGCGACAACTACCAGTACTTAAACAGACTGGCAGGCAGTAAAAACGGTGAGTTTGCGGGCGTTTCCGACAGTGAGCTGTTCCTTTTTGACACCGAAGGAAACGAGACAGGAAGAGTGACGATTGACACCAGTACCGGCTGGATGAACAATATGTTCTTCGACAAGAACGGTGATGTCAACCTGTTTATGGTAAATAATGACTATACCAAACTGAGCCTGTATAAATATGACAAGACCGGCAAGCAGATTGGGGAGCCTGTAGATTTGTGCTCCAAGCTGTTGAATTATAATCTGAATTGCGGTGTGAATTATGATATTTTTGTAACGGATAATCAGGGGGCGTACGGCTACAACATCGGAGACAGCGACCTGACCATGCTGTTCAGCTACATCAACTCCGATATCAACAGCAATGATGTTAGCAGCCTGTACGAAATCGACGAGAACCGTATTCTCATGACCTATTATTCTGACAATGACGGAAATAACAGGCTTGCATTTTTAACCCATGTGGATCCGAAGGATGTACCGGATAAGCAGACACTGGTACTCGGCTGCTATTATCTGGACTGGGATTTACGGGCAAGAATCGTAGATTTCAACAAGAATAACGATAACTTCCGTATTACCGTTACGGATTATTCCCAGTACAACACCGGTGATGATTATACAGCCGGTTATACACAGCTTAACAACGATATCTTATCCGGAAAGATGCCGGATATGCTGGCGCTCAGCAGTACCAGTGATATTCCGGTGGACTCTTACATTTCCAAGGGACTGTTTGCGGACATCAGCGAAATGATTAAGAACGATTCCGAACTGAACTATGACGATTACTTAAGCAATGTGTTTGAAGCTTATATGCATGACGGCAAGCTTTATACCCTGGTTCCGAAGTTCTCTGTCAATACCGTTATGGGCAAGACCTCCATCGTAGGGGACAAAGAGGGCTGGACCATGGAAGACTTAAAGGCTCTCATGGCTAAATATCCCGATGCCAGTGTATTCGGTGATACCACTACAAGAAGCGAACTTTTATGGATGTTTATGATGTATTCCGGTTCCCAGTTCGTAAACAGAGAGACCGGTAAATGCTCCTTTGACTCCCAGGAATTTGTAGACCTTCTGGAATTCATGAAGCAGTTCCCGGAAGAATTTGATTACAGCACTCTGCCGGATGATTACTGGATGAACTCCCAGAAAGCATACAGGGATGGCAAGATTTTACTGATGAGCCTGAATATTTCCGATGTGGAAAGCTATATAACAAATGTAGGAATGTTCGGAGAACCGGTTACCCTGATTGGTTTCCCGGCGAAGGAAGGAAACGGTGCGGTTATCACACCTAACAATGTATACATGATTTCTTCCAAGTCCAAAAATCAAGACGGTGCATGGCAGTTCTTACGTTACTATTTAACCGATGAATACCAGAAGGACAGCAATGACTCCTGGACCCTTCCCATTAAGAAGGATGCCCTGAAAGAGAAAATCAACAAGGGTACGGAAAAGCCTTACTGGATAAATTCGGATGGTGGAAAGGAATATTATGAATATACGACATGGCTCGGTGATGAAGAAGTGACATTAGACCCGCTGACCCAGGAACAGGCAGATGATTTATACAATTACATCTGCTCCGTAACGCAGGCTTACTACAGCGACGATTCCTTAAGCAATATCATTACGGAAGAGTCCGCAGCATTCTTCTCCGGACAGAAGAGTGCACAGGATGTGGCAGACATCATCCAGAGCCGTGCACAGATTTACATTAACGAAAGCAGATAAAAGTGCTTAAGAAAAAAGCAATCGTTATGGAATAAAAAATCAAACGGTTGCAACAGAAATAACTAAAAGCCCCGAGTGTATTAAACACTTGGGGCTTTTTGATGTTCCGGGCTTCTTTAAAATGGGAATAGCCTATTAAGCAAGTGTGCCTACCGTATTCAAATATGTAGGCACTGAAAGGCAAAACAGAAAGGAAAGTGCCTACTGATTTCCTAAAGGTAGGCACCGAAAAGCAAAACAGAAAGGAAAGTGCCTACGGCACTTCCAAAAGGTAGGCACCGAAAAGCAAAACAGAAAGGAAAGTGCCTACTGATTTCCAAAAGGTAGGCACCGAAAAGCAAAACAGAAAGGAAAGTGCCTACGGCACTTCCAAAAGGTAGGCACTGAAAGGCGAAACAGAGAGAAAAGTGCCTATTGATATCCAAAAGGTAGGCACTGAAAGGCGAAACAGAGAGAAAAGTGCCTACAAGTTTATTGTTCCATAGATGCAATATAAAATAAAACAATGATATAAACGGATATTTATGTTGACAATATAAACTATATGACATAACATTAAATTATATTACATGATTTATATAATTTGAATTAGGAATGCAGCAAAACCTGAATACAAATGAATAGGATGTATGGAGTATACATCCTATTATTTTTTACATCGGGAGGAAAAATATGAAAAAATATATCATGTCCATTATACTTTGTATCACTGCCATAGGGATGAGTGCCTGTGCTTCAGGAAAAAAGATATATGAGTCCGAGAAGATGAATGCTTATGAAAGGACGGAATGTTTTCTGACAATGGAATATGCGGATACCTGTATTGATGCATTGGAAAGTACGGACGAAAAAGCACTTTATTGCGAGTCGAGATTTGAAGATATAGACGGAATTACTACTTATGTGGTCAAAAACACCTATGAATATGATTACGAAACCGGAAAAGCAGAAAAAATAGAGTCTTTTACAGCCGAAAATTATTCCCCTTTTTATGTACCGGGAGGGAAAATTCTGGAACTGGATATAGACAAAAATCTGTATGTCCTGGATGAACAGCGGCAGCTCATAACAAAGGTTAATTTAACAGAGTTGACATTTCCCAATCAGGCTTCTGGGAAAAGCAGTATAAATTATATTTTTGATATTAAAAGTGATGGAAACTATGTCTATGTAAACGGACAAAATAATGATGGACAGGGAATTGTTCTTGTGCTGAACCTGGACTTACAAGGAAAGGCATTTTTTTTAGCAGACAGCGGCTGGACACTTGTTCCGATGCGGGAAAATAAGGTAAAGCTGGTGGACAATAAAGATGGTTCTCTATATGGATATAAAGAGGAACGGAATAAACTGGACAAAGAAGGAAAGCTTCCAAAAAATGTGATGGACTTTTCCGTAACCAGAGGATTTTGTCCGGGAAATGCCGAATATGATTATTTTTATTATACCAATGGTTATAAGAATGAGGACAGCGGTATCAGAGAAGATTACCTGATTGGGGTAAAGGGCGGCAGACAGGAAAAGATATTTGATTTTACTGCCATGGGAATTGCTGATTGTTATGTAATGAATATTACACCGGACACACAGGAAGGCTTTTATGTATGGGCTATAGCATCGGAGGAGAAAACGGTTCTGTATCATTTTACCCCCAGTGAGACTGTTGGAGATTATTCCGGAAAAGCCGGGAAAGTCTGCTGTAAAATAGGCGGTCTGTGGCCTGCAAACAATTTGTACATAGAGGAATTTAACAAGCAGTCGGAGGACTACTATTTTGAAATGGTCGTCTATGGGGATATGTATGAGGACAGAGATATCGCCATTACGCATCTGTTCTTGGACTGCCAGGATGGCAAGTTAGATGGTATTCTTCTGGATGATATAGAGGATGAACTTGTGAAAAATGACGCCCTGTATGATTTGGAAAATTATTTTGCACAGAGTAAGGTAGTTTCCAAGGACTGTTTTATCACGCACTATCTGGAAAGTGTGACGGATGAAAAGGGCAGGATATACGCCCTCTACCCCGATTTTAAGGCATTTGGCTATGCCTATGACAAAGAAATTGATTTTTCAGACCTTATGCAGTATGAAAGTCTGTGCGGAGAGAGTAATTCCTTCTTGTCCACACAGGGAGCAGGCGTAGATTTGGCATGGTTGTTAGAGTATTCCGGCAACCGGATTGTCGATGAAGAAAATAAGGAAATCCATGTAAAAGAGGAAGCATTCCGTTCCATGCTGCAGTTCTTAAAAATACAGAGTACCGACCAACATAAAAACTTTGACCCGGTTATGCAGTATTGTGAAGGGGAGTCCTGCGCTACAAGGGCAAACTTATCAGAACCCAGCGATTATCTGTATTTTAATGAGCTGTTTCATAAAAATGCCGTATTCAGCAACGTGGGAGCGGACGGGCTGATAATCGGAAGCAGGGAAGGTCTTCTCGGGGTATGCAGCAAATCGGAGAACAAAGAGGCTCTCTTTGCCCTGTATGATTTCCTGTATGAACCGGAAAATTATCACAACTTTTTCTCCTGGGGAATGATTATGCCGGTTATCAGGGAAGAGTATGAACTCAGAAAAGACTATTTCCTTGCCACAGAAGCCTATGAAGACAAGTACGGAAAGTATAACAGAAAGTATGATTTCCAGATTGGCATGGGAGCGGCGGAAGTGATTATTCCGGTCGGCTCCATTTCCGAGGATGAGGCGGAAGCAGCGGTAACGGCTTTGCAGGAAGTAAAATACGTGAAACCCATGAAAGCAGCCTATGAGAATATCATTCGGGAAGAAGCGGAAGCCTATTTTACCGGCAATCAGGACCTGGACAGGACGTGTGACAACATGGAAAACCGGCTGCGACTTGCTTTAGAAGAAAATAAGGACTAAGACAATAAGAAAACAAAATGTGCGGAATACAAAAGGTAGCAGGTAAACAAAATGCAAAAAAATAAAAGATACCCGGCAGAACTGGTCTGTCGGGTATCTTTCGTATAGTGCATAAAGATTTTGCTTAGATTTATACTGCAAACTGTGCCATATACAGGTCGTAGTAGGCGCCTTTTTTGGCAAGCAGTTCTTTGGCGGTTCCCTGTTCCATGATGCCGCCCTCATCAATGACGAAGATGCGGTCAGCCTTCTGGATGGTGGAGAGGCGGTGGGCAATGACAAAGGAAGTTCTTCCCTTAAGCAGTGTCTCGATGCCTTTCTGTACTAAGAGCTCGGTTTTTGTATCAATGCTGGATGTTGCTTCATCCAGGATAAGAATACCGGGCATGGATACAAAGGTGCGGGCAAACGCCAGAAGCTGTTTCTGACCGACGGAAAGACCGCCGCCGCGTTCGCTTAGCTTGGTGTCGTAACCGTCCTTTAACTTCATGATGAAGTCATGCGCGCCGACGGCCTTGGCAGCCTGAATGATTTCTTCTTCTGTGGCATCCAATTTTCCGTAGCGGATATTTTCCTTTACCGTGCCGGAGAAGAGAAAATTGTCCTGGGTCATAATGCCCATGTGGCTCCTTAAGCTGTGAAGCGTCATGTCCTTGACATTCAAACCGTCGATTTTCACTTCCCCTTCCGTTGCATCATAGAAACGGCTGATTAAGTTGACAATCGTGGTCTTGCCGGCGCCGGTGGGACCTACAAGGGCAATGGTTTCACCGGGCTTAATCGAAAAGGAAACATCCTTTAACACCTTTATATCGGGCGCATCCGTATAGGCAAAGGAAACATGGTCGAAGGTTACGGCGCCGGTGATGCCGGAAATATCCACGGCATCCGGGCTGTTTTTGATTTCGGGTTCCGTGTCCAGCACCTCAAAAATACGTTCTGCTGCGGCAATATTGGTAATTAACTGGTTGTAGAAGCTGCTCAGGTTGGCAATGGGGCTCCAGAACATACCGATGTAGTAGCCGAAGGAGATTAAAAGTCCCACGCTGGCGCTGCCGGGCAGCAACACCAGTCCCACATAATAAAGAGCAATGGTTCCCACACTCCAGCAGATATCAATGATGGAGCCGAAGCTGTCGTTTAACCTGACAGCCCTCTTGAAGGCGGATAAATGCTCCTTCACCAGTACGGAGAAGGTCTTTTTCGTTTCTTCCTCCGCCGTAAAGTTCTGGATGATGCGGATACCCGAGATGTCCTCGTGAATGAATGCATTCAGGTTGGAAGCTTTTTTACGGAAAATACGCCAGCGTTTGTGGGAGAAAAGCTGGATAACCGTAAGCCCGACGATTAACACCGGAAGGGTGGAAAGGCTTGCAAGTGCAAGAAGGGGGCTTTTTACCAGCATAATCACGACAACGCTTGCTACCGTAATAAAGTCGGGTATAAGAGTGGTAACGCTGTTGTTCAGCACATCCTTTAAGGAATTGATATCGCCGATGATACGGGAGAGAATCTTTCCGGTGGGACGGCTGTCAAAAAAGTGAAAATCCAGTGTCTGGATATGGGTGTAAAGTTCCTGACGGATGGTTAAAAGCACCTGGTTGCACACCTTTGCCATGATATACATACGCAATTTTACCAGCAGTATCATAATGATATTTAAGGCGGCTGCAAACAAAATCAGTCCAATCAGGCCCTTTAAGTCGCCTTTGCCGATGTAGTCGTCAATAGCAGCTTCCATGATGAGCGGGTTTAACAAAGATACCCCCACACAGAACGCCATAATGAGAAGTACGCCGACAATTTCTTTTTTATAGACAAGTAAGTAGGAGAACAGACGAAGCAGGGTGGCGCTTTTCTTTACATGGCTGGTCTGTTCGTCTTCTTTATAAGAATTAAATGCCATAAGCTGCATCCTCCGTTTCCGGTAATAAATCACCGTACTGAGACTGGTAAGCTTCGTAGTACAGCCCCTTCTTAGCCAAAAGCTCTTCGTGGGTGCCGCGCTCCCGGATCTTACCGTTTTCAAGGAAAAGTATCTCATCCGCATGCCGGACGGCGCTGATGCGGTGAGCAATAATGATTTTTGTGGTATCCGTCAACGTCTTTAACGTTTTCTGGATTTCGTGCTCCGTTTCCATGTCGAGAGCGGAAGTGGAGTCGTCCATAATTAAAATGGGGTTCTTTTTGGCAAGCGCACGGGCAATGCTGATACGCTGCTTCTGACCGCCGGAAAGACCCACACCGCGTTCGCCGATAACGGTATCGTAACCGTCCTCCAATTTTTCGATAAACTCGCTGGCGGAAGCGGCGGAAGATGCCTCCCTTACCACATCGGGGGTAATGCTGTCTTTTTTACCCAGACGCACATTTTCGTCAATGGTATCGGAAAAGAGGAACACATCCTGCATAACGGCGGAAATACTGCTCCGCACCTGCTTTAACGTAAGCTCGCGGATATCCACATCATCTAAGGAAATGCTGCCGTCGCTGCAGTCATACATACGCTGCATAAGCTGCACGATGGAAGACTTGCCGGAGCCGGTGGCGCCCATGATGCCAAGAGTGTGTCCGGCTTCCACAGTAAAGCTGATATCGGACAATACCGGCTTTTCCTCCCTTACAAAGCTGACATGGGAGAAGGAAAGCTTTCCTTTTACCCCGGGCAGTACAACCGGATTTTCCGGATTTTTAATGGTGGGCGTTTCCGCATAGAGCTTCCGTATCTTTTTATTGGAAGCAACGGCAGAAGATAAGCTGTTGGTCAGCCAGCCTAACATTTCCATGGGCCACACGATATTGGTGGAGTATTGGATAAAGGCACCCAGATCACCTAAGGTAAAGCTGCCGTCCTTCTGGTTTAAGTACAGAATACCGCCGAAGAGTAACACAAACAGCGGCAGGATTTTGCTGACTAAGGAAAACAGCGGGTGGTACTTTACAAAGATTTTGGACTGCTGCATGTTCAGTTCATAATAGCGGGTGTTGTGGGAAAGGAATTTGTTTATTTCAAAATCCTCTCTGGCAAAAGCCCGCACGGTGCGCACACCTGTTAAGTTTTCTTCCGCAACGGTATTTAATTCCGCATTTTCCTCACTGATGGCTTCATAGACGCTGTCCAGCTTCTTTTCTAAATAGATGGCGAGGCAGGCGCACAAAATCATGCAGATGATGGGAATTAATGCTAACTTCCAGTTGATGCGTATCATACAGAATAAAATCAGGGATGTGTGTACGGCAACCTCAATCAGAAGCATTCCCACATAGGAAATACCGTCCCAGATATGGTCGATGTCATCCTTGATACGGCTCATCAGCTCGCCGGTGCCGGTCCGGTCAAAGAAATCGGCGGAAAGGCTCTGGATGTGGTCGAACAGCTCCTTACGCATATTGGATGCGATGGTGGCGCCGGTCACATCGAAGGTGTATTCCTTGATGTAGCCGAAGATAAAGCGGCCGATACCGATGGCAAAAAAGCCAAGGAGAATACCTTTCAGGGCGGCAAGGTTGCCGTTCCCGATAACATCATCAATGATGCGTTTGGTAAGCTCCGGTGAAAGCATATCCAGTCCGACATGGATAACAAGGGCAAGGGTGGCTAAAAGATAAGCCAGCAGATGCTCTCTGATATGCGTTGACAGTTTCTTCATGTTTTCATTCTCCTCCTTTTTAATCCCCTCGGAAAGACGGCTGCGGCGATGTATCCGCAGACACAAAAAAAGCCTGCGGAAGAAACCGCAGGCAAATTTACAAACCGGAGTGCCGAAAGCTTAATTCAAAAATATAAGCTTGCAAAAGCACTTGCTGTCAGATATCAGCAATTCATAAGTCTTTCTGAGGTAACTGCAAAAATAGTCGTTGTTAAGATTTTGTTATCTGTCATGTTGTCTACGAAATTAATCATTTCGGTTACCTCCTTCTTTTTATATTTTGACATTAACTTGTTTGACTATACGCCTTTTTTAAGAAGCTGTCAAGTATACTTTTCATCTATCTGAATAATCGGGTAAAAATTTTCGCCCATAGACTGTATTTTTTCAACTAAAAGCTGTTTTAACTCCTCGTCGGAGAGGGGAAAACGGTAGGGCTTTACCACATCGAAAATGATATTGGTGTGGGTGGGCCCTTTTACCGTGCGGAAATCGTGCAGGGTCAGAACCGGATCGATATTTCTTAAAATACCGCAGATCTTTTCTTTCAGGGCATTGACCTCCGGGTCATGAATACAGATGGGGTCCATATGGATGACCGCCTCACAGTGCAGTTCTTTTTTCAGTTTCCGTTCGATGTTGTCGATGGTGTCGTGCAGGGCAAGGATATCCCCATCGGCGGGTACTTCTGCGTGCAGGGAAATGATGACGCGGCCGGGACCGTAATTATGTACCATTAAATCATGGAAGCCTAAAATGTCCTCGGAGGAATAGACGATTTCGCCAATCCTTTTGACAAATTCCGGGTCGGGGGCTTCGCCAAGCAGCGGATTGATGGTATCCCTTGCGGCGGAAAGACCTGCCGTGAAAATAAAGATTCCTACTAAAATGCCGCACCAGCCGTCCAGATCGATGTGGGCGTAGCGGGAAAGCAGGGTGGTGAAAAGCACGGCGGAGGTTGCCACCATATCACTTAGGCTGTCTTTTGCAGTTGCCATCATGGCTTCACTGTGTATTTTTCTGCTGATGCTTCTATTATATAAGTACATATAGCCCTTCACCAGAATGGAAAGCAGCAGGCAGAAGATGACCAGAGGATGGAAAGCGGTTTCTGCCGGGTGGAGCAGCTTTTCCACAGAGCTTTTTAAGAGCTCAAATGCCATGATTAAAATAGCGGCGGCAACCGCAAGACCGGACAGGTATTCTATTCTGCCGTGTCCGTAAGGGTGGTCGGGGTCGGGCTTCTGACCGGCTAACTTGAATCCTATCAGTGTAATGACGGAGGAAGCCGCATCGGATAAGTTGTTGAAGGCATCCGCCGTAATGGCAATGGAGTGGCTTACGGAACCGGCAATGAACTTCCCGGCAAATAAAAGCAGGTTAAAGAAAATGCCGACCGCGCCGCTTAAAATACCATAGCACTGTCTGACATCGGGAGAGGAAGTGTCCTCCCGGTTTTTGATAAAAATTTTAGACAGCAGAGTTATCATGAGAAAATCCCCTTTATGTAAAAGTATATTTCATCTATTTTATGTCAATGGCCTAAAAAAAACAATTCTTTTCTTGCATGTTTTGCAAAGAAAAGGTATAATTTTTGCGATGTAAACAACAAATATATAACAATCAGAAAAGAGGAGTAAGCAATCATGAGTAAAAAACCGGTTGTATTAATGATTTTAGACGGCTATGGCCTGAATGATAATAAGAACGGCAATGCCATTGCCATGGCAGATACCCCTGTCATGGACAAGCTGATGGCAGAAAATCCTTTTGTAAAGGGACTGGCAAGCGGTATGGCGGTAGGACTTCCCGAAGGACAGATGGGCAACTCCGAAGTCGGTCATATGAATATGGGTGCGGGACGTATCGTATACCAGGAACTGACCCGTATTACCAAGGAAATCCAGGACGGCGATTTCTTTGAAAATCCGGCACTCTTAAAGGCTATGGAAAACTGTAAGAAGAACCATTCCGCACTGCATTGCATGGGACTTCTTTCCGACGGCGGTGTACACAGCCACATCACCCATTTGTATGGACTTTTAGATATGGCAAAGAAGAACGGCATCGAAGAAGTATATGTACACTGCTTCTTAGACGGCAGAGATACCCCTCCCGCAAGCGGTAAGGAGTTCTTAGAGGCGCTGCAGAAGGAAATGGACAACAAGGGTGTCGGAAAAATCGCTTCCATCATGGGCCGTTACTATGCAATGGACAGAGACAACAACTACGACAGAGTAAAGCTTGCGTACGATGCCATGGTAAATGGCGAAGGCGTACAGGCAGAGTGCCCGTTCTGCGCAATCAAGGCTTCTTACGATAAGGAAGTAACCGATGAATTCGTAGTACCTGCCGTTGTGGCAAAAGACGGCAAGGCAATCGGCACCGTTAAGGACCACGACTCCGTTGTATTCTTCAACTTCCGTCCCGACAGAGCAAGAGAAATCTCCAGAGCATTCTGTGAGGATACCTTTGATAAGTTTGAAAGGGGCGACAGAAAGGATATCGTATTCGTAGCATTTACCGATTACGACCCGACCATCCCCAACAAGGAAGTGGCATTCCACAAGGTAGCCATTACCAACACCTTCGGTGAATATCTTGCCGCTCACAAGATGACCCAGGCACGTATTGCCGAAACCGAAAAATATGCACATGTAACCTTCTTCTTCAACGGCGGCGTAGAGCAGCCCAACGAAGGTGAGGACAGAATTTTAGTACATTCTCCCAAGGTTGCAACTTATGACTTAAAGCCGGAAATGAGCGCTTACGAAGTATGCGACAAGCTGACCGGCGCCATCAGAAGCGGCAGCTATGATGTTATTATCATCAACTTCGCAAACCCCGACATGGTAGGTCATACCGGTGTTATTCCCGCAGCCGTAAAGGCAATCGAAGTTGTGGACGAATGTGTTGGAAAGGCAGTAGCCGCAGTAGACGATATGGATGGCGTACTCTTTATCTGTGCCGACCACGGCAATGCAGAGCAGATGATTGATTATGAAACCGGTGAACCTTACACCGCTCATACCACCAATCCGGTTCCTTTCATCCTGCACAACTATGACAAGGCCTATACCTTAAGAGAGGGCGGCTGTCTGGCAGACATCGTTCCCACCCTGATTGAGATTATGGGTATGGAACAGCCGAAGGAAATGACCGGCAAATCCCTTCTTATTAAGAAATAAAATAATAAATTATACAAAACGTGGCATACTGACTAAAAAAGGAGGTATGCCATGATTTCGTTTAAAAAGATAATCGAAGTGCACGGAAGGGAAATCTTAGATTCCAGAGGAAATCCTACCGTGGAAACAGAAGTAGTGGTAGAAGATGTGGAAACCGGATGCCGTTATATGGGACACGCATCCGTACCGTCGGGAGCAAGCACCGGACGGTTTGAGGCAGTGGAACTGCGGGATGGCGAAGAACGGTATTTCGGTCTCGGCGTGGAGCATGCGGTACAGAATATCAATGAGAAAATAAAGCCGCTTTTAATCGGAAAGAACGTACTTGACCAGAGTGAAATAGACCGCCTGCTCATTGCGGCGGACGGCACGGACAACAAGGCGAACTTAGGCGCCAATGCGACTCTGGGCGTATCCATGGCATGCGCCAGGGCGGCAGCTGCTTCCTTAAAGCTACCTCTGTACCGGTATCTCGGCGGCAGCCGCACCATTTTGATGCCAACCCCCATGATGAATATCTTAAATGGCGGAAAGCATGCCGCCAATACGGTGGATTTTCAGGAATTTATGATTGCACCGGTGAGCGCTCAAAGCTTTAAGGAGGCCCTGCGCATATGTGCGGAGATTTACCATAATTTAAAAGGCATCATTACCGGAAAAGGACTTTCCGCGGGTATCGGGGATGAAGGCGGCTTTGCGCCCGACCTGCCCGATGCGGAAGCGGCGCTGGACCTTCTGGTGGAAGCCATCAAGGCCTCCGGCTATGAACCGGGTGCGGATGTGCAGATTGCCATAGACGTGGCAAGCAGCGAGCTGTATCAGGAAAAGACCGGCATGTACCATTTCCCCGGTGAGAGTAAGCAGAAAGGGGAGGAAATCATCCGGGATGCCGCAGAGATGATTGCTTATTATGAAAGACTTCTGGATAAATATCCCATTTTCTCCATAGAGGACGGCCTGGCAGAGGACGACTGGGAAGGCTTCCGCACCATGACGGAGCGCATCGGCAGACGGGTGCAGCTTGTGGGTGACGATTTGTTTGTGACCAATGTCAAACGCCTGGATGCCGGCATCAAGCTGAACGCAGCCAATGCCATTTTAGTGAAGGTAAACCAGATTGGCACGCTTTCGGAAGCCTTTGATGCAGTGGATATGGCAATGCGCAACGGTTACCGTGCCGTGATTTCCCACCGTTCCGGCGAAACGGAGGATACCATCATTGCGGATATTGCCGTAGCCTTAAATGCCGGACAGATTAAAACGGGCGCCCCGTGCCGCTCCGACCGTGTGGCAAAGTACAACCGGCTTTTACAGATAGAAGAGGAAGTTGGAGAATCGGCGGTTTACGGCGTGCTGGCAAAATAATTTTATAAACAGCCGGAGAGCATATGGATGCAGCAGACTGTAAGCAGGCAGCCTGCTGCTTTTACAAATATACAAAAAGAATATTTATGCTTAAATACATGATAAATATAAATTTTAATACAATATATGTGAATATATCGCAAAAAACCAAGAAAAATATACATTTTAAAAACTGAAATCCGCATACAGGATTTATATGGAAACGAAAAGATACTTGATTTTACGGTTAAAAAATGCTATTCTACTACATGCATAGATGAAAAATCTATTACGGATACACCATAATGGAGTGGGTAATAAATGTTACCTGCTTTTTTTGTGAAAAGACAAATTCCGAAAGGCAGTGGCAGATGCTCAGAAACAAATACGCGAAGGACTACCGGATAGAGGCATATGACGGAGCAAAAGGAAAGCTGAAGGAGAAGGCGGTTTATATCGGTCCTCTTTATTGCTTTAGCGATGTACAGCGATTAAGAATTTTGGCTCTGCGGGAGAGTGTTCTTGCACTTATAAGTATGGTTCTTCTGCTGATCAGTCTCTGGAATTACAGTGCCGTTACCAGACAGATTTATGTGACGGTGCCCATGCTCGGATTATTTGCGGTGGTCTATCTGTTTTTTTCCTCGGCAATGAGTCTTTTGAAACTCACCACACAGTCTTCTTTTAAGAGAGAAGAGAAGGAAAAAAGCCTTGACAGGGCAAAGGGAAGCAGTGTTGCCGGCATCATCGTATCGGCGCTTGCCTTTCTTGCGGCACTTGTCTATGGCATAAAGGTATCCTTCTGCTTTTCTTTTTGGGATTTCTTTTATCTGGCTTCCATGGGACTGCAGATTGTTCTATTTGCAGCGGGATTTTTCTTTATAAAAGACATACAGGTGACGGAGACGGGAAATCCGGAAGCGGATAAAAAAGAGGAGACTGCCTGATTACGATATCGGCAGCACAGGCTGTTTGATATAGACAGGGAATACCCGTAAGGGATTCCACCATTATCACATAAGGAGGATAAAGTTATGAAAAAAAGTTTCTTGAAGAAGCTCTCTCTCGGTTTAGCAGCCGTTATGACTGTAGCTTCCCTCAGTGCCTGCGGCAAAGACAACACTTCTTCCGACGGCGCTAACACAGAAACAGGCGCTTCTGAATCTACAGAAGTTTCCACATCCACAGGCGCTGATACCTTAGTTGTCGGTAAAGACACCTTCGGTTCCAAGTTCAGCCCTTTCTTTGCAACCCTTCAGTATGACCAGGACGTATCCGATATGGTTTCCATCGGTTTACTTGCTTCTGACCGCGAAGGCAATATTGTTATGAAAGGTATTGAAGGCGAAACCATTGCTTACAACGGCACCGACTATACCTATAACGGTATCGCTGACTGTGATGTAACACAGAACGATGACGGTACCGTAGTTTATGATTTTACTTTAAGAGATGACATCAAGTTCTCTGACGGTGAACCTCTTACCGCAGATGACGTTATTTTCTCCATGTATGTATTTGCTGACCCGACTTATGACGGCGCAGCTACCTTCTATACACTGCCTATCAAGGGTATGGAAGATTACAGAAGCGGTATGGACAGCCTTGGCAACATAATTCTTGCCGCAGGCCGTGACAATACCGATTTCACCAACTTCACAGAAGACCAGATGAATGCATACTGGGCTGCTGTTGATGAAGAAGGCGAAAAGTTCGCACAGGATATCGTAGATTACTGCGTAGCAAATTACCCGGATTATCTGGAATCCGTTGGCAACAGTGAAGTTGCTCTCGGTATGTTTGCATGGGGCTTTGGTGATGTAAACGATGACGGCACCGTTCTGACAGGTGCAGGTACCGGAACCGAATACAACATTGCAGACCTGACCATCGCTGACTACTGGACAGAGTTACAGGCAAAATATGACAATGATTTAGTGACCATGTCCGAGACAGAAGCAGCAGGCGATGATCTGTTTACCATGTTAAACGAAGACCATCCGGAATTTACACAGGGTATTACCACCGGTGATTCCGCTGCCAACATTTCCGGTATCGAAAAGACCGGTGATTACAGCTTACGTGTTACCATGGATAAGTTTGATGCGGTTGCTATTTACCAGTTAGGCGTAGCCGTAGCACCTCTTCATTACTATGGCGATACTTCCCTGTATGACTATGACAACAACATGTTTGGTTTCACCAAGGGTGATTTAAGCATCGTAAAAGATAAGACCACTCAGCCTTTAGGCGCAGGTCCTTACAAGTTCGACAGCTATGAAAACGGTGTCGTTACCTTCACCGCAAACGAAAATTACTTCAAGGGTGAACCCAAGATTAAGACCATTCTGTTCAAGGAAACTCCCGAAAGTGACAAGCTGACGGGTGTAGCATCCGGAACCTTTGATATTTCCGATCCTTCCATGAGCGTGGATGTATTAAAGAACATCAAGAACTACAACTCCAACGGCGAAGTTACCGGTGACGTTCTGACCACTGACTTAGTTGACAACTTAGGCTACGGCTACATCGGTATCAATGCTAACATGGTTAAGGTTGGCGATGACAAGGCAAGCGAAGCTTCCAAGGATTTAAGAAAAGCATTTGCTACCATCTTTGCAGCTTACAGAGATACCGTTATCAATTCCTACTACGGCGAAATGGCTACTGTAATCCAGTATCCTATGTCCAATACTTCCTGGGCAGCTCCCAAGCCTGCAGACGAAGGCTACCAGATTGCCTACTCTGTAGATGCTGACGGCAACTCCATTTACACAGCAGATATGACTGACGAGCAGAAGTACGAAGCAGCTCTTCAGGCAAGTATCAGCTTCTTCAAAGCAGCAGGTTATACCTTCGACGAAGCAACCGGTAAGTTCACCGCAGCTCCCGAAGGCGCAGAAATGACCTACGAAGTAATTATCCCCGGCGGCGGTACCGGCGACCACCCTGCATTCGGTATTCTGACTGCAGCAAAGGAAGCTTTAGCTACCATCGGTATTACTCTCCAGATCAACGACCCTTCCGATTCCAGCGTATGGAACAACGCACTGGAAGCTAACACTGCTGAAATGTGGGCAGGTGCATGGGGTGCAACCGTTGACCCTGATATGTATCAGGTATATCATTCCGATAACTCCAACGGTAAGGGAACCAACTCCAACTACTACAGCATTGAAGATGCTAACTTAGACGAAATGATTATTGCAGCACGTAACAGTGCAGACCAGTCCTACCGTAAGGCAACTTACAAGGAATGTCTGGAAACCATTCTTGACTGGGGTGTGGAAATTCCTACCTACCAGAGACAGAATGCGGTAGTCATCAGTACCGAACGTGTCAATGTTTCTACCATGACTCCCGATATCACCACCTTCTGGGGATGGACGAACGACATCGAAAAATTAGAGATGAACTAATTGGTGCAAACCAAATCAATATCAGAGCAGGAGCCTGCGTACGCAGGCTTCTGCAACTGATATAATTTTATAGGCGGTGTTTTATGGGAAAGTTTATTGCAAAAAGACTTGCATTCAGTGCGGTTATTTTTTTCTTTGTAACATTTATTATCTATGCATTGGAGTGTAATCTGCCTACCAGCTATGTAGAGCAGACGGCAAGAGAGCTTGCCACCCGTCCCGGTGCAACCAAAAGTGCGCAGGAATGGATTGATGAATTAAATGCTCAGTACGGAATGGACAAGGGTATCGTACAGGGGTACTTTATCTGGCTTGGCAATGCCGTACAGGGTAACTTTGGTGACAGTTGGAGCCAGACGATGCCTGTTCTTAAGCTTTTTGACAAGTGTATCTGGTACAGTTTCGTAATGGGAGCCATCTCCTTTATTCTTGAGATTATAATCGCCATACCGCTCGGTGTAGTGGCTGCGCGTAAACAATATAGTCTGACCGACTATGCCGTCACGGTATTCGGTCTCATTGGTATATCCATGCCCACATTCTTTGTGGCAACTGTATTTAAGTTAATTTTCTCCGTCAAGCTCGGATGGTTTGAATTAGTAGGCATGCAGGGCAGAAACTATGCATCCCTTTCCAGCTTCGGTAAGACCATGGACTTAGCGGCACATCTGGTGCTGCCCATTGCCACCCTTACCGTTGTCAGTGTCGGAGGTCTGATGCGTTACACCAGAACCAACATGCTTGAGGTTCTGAATTCCGACTATATCCGTACCGCAAGAGCCAAGGGCCTGCCGGAAAACAAGGTCATCAGCAGACATGCGTTCCGCAATACCCTCATTCCTCTGGTAACCATGCTCGGCGGTTCCTTACCGGGACTTTTCTCCGGTGCGCTGATTACCGAAACCTTATTCGGTATCCGCGGTATCGGTTTTTATTCCTATTATGCCATGATCGGCGGCGATATTCCTTTCACCATGTTCTATCTGGCATTTGTATCCATCCTGACTCTGCTCGGTAATCTGATTGCAGATATTCTTTATGCGGTGGTTGACCCCCGTGTACGTGTAAATTAGGAGGTCAGTGCGAAATGAGTAAAAAGAATTTCAACGAAGTCTTAAAAGAGAGAGAAGCAAAGAATGAACTGCATAAAGAAGACAAGATGACACTGGACAGCACAGAACGTATCAAGGTCTTAAGCCCGGGACAGTTGGTATTCAAACGTTTCATCAACAACCGTCTGGCTATTGTCGGTTCCGTAGTCCTGATCTTCATGTTTATATTTTCTTTTCTGGTACCCATTTTTTATCCGTACAGCCAGACACAGATTTTCTACAAATACGATAATTCCGTGATTGACTATGCCATGGCATCCAAGAGAACGGAGTTTTCCCTGTTCTTACTGGATGAAAGCACGGATCTTCATTATTCCGTAAAAAATAACCTGACTTCCGCCATCAATAAAATGAATACGGCAGGCGAACAGGAAAGCACTCTGACCGATACGGACGGCAACAGCTATCTGGTGGAAAAGATGTCAGACCATGTATATTCCCTTCTGAAGGATGAGAGAGAAGAGGTGTGCTTTATCGGAGATGAGACCACTTACGGTACTTATGATTCGATTAAGAAGGAAATTAAGCTTGCATCCGGAGTGGAAGAAACAGAAGGGGTACAGAGTGCTCTTGAAAAAGCCATTGCCTCCGGAAAGTCCGAATTTAAGGCAGGCGGCGAAACCTTTACCGTAACTGCAGGCAAAAAGAAGACCTATACCGTAAAGAAGAGCGGTGGCGGCATAACCTACACCGGCAGCAAACAGGGAGTGGATTTTGAAGCAGCTCTGCAGGAGAATATGGACAACAGCCGTTTTACCTTTGGGAATACCGAATATGTGGTAAACAAAGCTTCCGACGGCGTACATGTATATCGTTTAGGTGACAGCACAACCCTCGGTTACCTGACCGATTATGTATTCGACAGCTATGATGATTCCTTCAAAATCAGCGATGAATTCAAAAAGAATGCCATTGTGGCTTATGTGGAGAACAAGGATTTTGAAGCGGCCGGTGTGACCTATAGGATTGTAGCGTCTCCCGATTCCGATGAAATTGAAATTTATGATGCAGCAAATTCCGAGACACCCACGGCTGCCTTCTCCAATCTGGTTATCCGTTCCTACAGCGGTGAAGACGTACTGGGCTTTGCCTTCAAGGAAAAGGTGCATGAAGTCATTGAGGACATGGCGGCACAGAATGTAAGAACCGCAACCTTCGAATGGGAGATTGCCCAGGTAGATGAAAACGGTAACTACACCCTGGATGAAAACGGCAACTATACCACGGAGACAAAAACCGTTACCATAACCGACAAAAACGGTTCCTATGTCATGACCTGTGAACAGGTAGTTTATCTGATTGATATTTTTGCAAAGCCTACCAAAGCGCATGTATTCGGTACGGACGGTGACGGTATGGACGTGCTGGCACGTATGATGTACGGCGGCCGTGTTTCCCTTTTAGTTGCTTTTGTGGTTATTATCATTGAAACAATTTTAGGTGTTATCATGGGTGGTATCGCCGGCTACTTCGGCGGCTGGATTGATAACCTTATCATGAGAATGGTAGATATTTTCTACTGTATTCCTTCCATGCCAATCCTGATTATCATGGGCGCCATGTTCGATGCCATGAAGATGAAGCCTTATGTGCGTGTTATGTGGCTGATGGCCGTACTCGGTATACTCGGCTGGGCAGGCGTGGCACGTCTCGTCAGAGGCCAGATTCTTTCCTTAAGAGAGCAGGAATTCATGGTAGCGGCAGAGGCCATCGGATTAAAGACCAGAAGACGTATTTTCAAGCATCTGGTGCCGAATGTTATGCCCCAGCTTATTGTAACGGCAACATCCGGTCTCGGCAGCGTTATTTTAACAGAATCCACTCTTTCCTTCTTAGGTCTTGGTGTAAAGCATCCTCTGGCAACCTGGGGTACCATGATTAACTCCGTATCCACCGCAGAGGCAATGAAGAGCTATACCTATATCTGGGTTCCCGTGGGAATGTTGATCTGTCTTACCGTTATCGCCTTCAACTTTGTGGGTGACGGTCTGCGTGATGCCTTCGACCCGAAAATGAAGAGATAACAATGCGGAGGGATTTAGATTATGTCAGAGCATAAGAGTAAGAAATCAAATTATATATCCAGTAAAGAATCAGCCAGGATTTCCAGATTTAACCGTAAGCTTACCAAGCGTCTGGAAAAGCAGAGAAACAGAAAGAAAGTAAACCCGGATACCTACATGACTAAAATGAAGGATTCCGGCAACGTAGTGGAATTTGACAATGTCTGCTCCTATTTCTTTACCGACATCGGTACGGTTAAGGCAGTAGACGGCGCCAGCTTTGTGGTGCCGAAATGCTCCACCGTCGGCATCGTAGGAGAGTCCGGCTGCGGTAAATCCGTTACCAGCCTTTCCTTAATGCAGCTTCTGCAGAGACCTCACGGTCAGACCGTAGGCGGAGAAATCCGTTTCAACGTAGGCGAAGGGGACAGCGGAGAAGCCATTGACATTGCCAAGGCTCCCAACGAGGTGGTACAGCATATGCGCGGCAACCGCATGGCTATGATTTTCCAGGAGCCCATGACCAGCTTAAACCCGGTATTCCGTATCGGCTTCCAGGTAGATGAAGTAATTAAACTTCACAATCCGGAAATGAACAAGGAAGATGTGAAGAAGCGTACCTTAGAGATGCTGGAATTAGTCGGCATTGCCAACAAGGAAGGCGTTTACGAGATGTATCCTCACGAGCTTTCCGGCGGTATGCGTCAGCGTATCATGATAGCCATTGCATTGTCCTGCAATCCTGAGCTGATCATTGCGGATGAGCCGACCACCGCACTGGATGTTACCATCCAGGCACAGATTCTGGATCTGTTAAAGGAACTGAAGGACAAGATGAGCAGTTCCATTATGCTGATTACCCACGACTTGGGCGTGGTGGCAAATATGGCGGACTACGTGGTGGTTATGTATGCGGGCCGTGTAATCGAAAGAGGTACCGCAAGGGATATTTTCAGCAATCCCTGCCATCCTTATACCATCGGTCTTATGAAGAGTAAGCCCGTGGTAGGACGTAAGGTAGAAGAGCTTTACAATATTCCCGGCAGTGTACCGAACCCCATCAACATGCCGGATTACTGTTACTTCAAAGACAGATGTGAAATGTGCGTAGAAAAATGCAACGGCAAATACCCGCCCGAAATCAAAATCAGCGATACCCATTCCGTAAGCTGCTATCGTTACTTTGATGAAGGAGAAGTAATGGGATATCCGCAGTCTGTGGATGTGAAGAAGCTGTAGAAAGGTGTGTATGGTATGGATAAAGATAAAAAGCATATACAGGACCCGTTAGTATCCAAAGAAGAATTGGAAAATAAGGATAATCTTTTAATTGTAAAGGATTTGAAAAAGTATTTCCCGATAAAGAAAAGCATCGTTTCCGGCAAGACTTCCTATGTAAAGGCAGTGGATGGAGTTTCCTTTACCATTAAAAGAGGTACCACCATGGGACTTGTAGGAGAGTCCGGCTGCGGCAAATCCACCACCGGCAGAACCCTGCTTCGTCTGCAGGAAAAGACCTCCGGTGAAGTGTATATCAACGGACAGGAGATTTTCTCCTTAAGCAAGGAAGAACTGCGGAAAATCCGTCCTACAATCCAGATTGTGTTCCAGGACCCGTTTTCCAGCCTTTCTCCGAGACTGCCGGTAGGCGAAATCATCGGCGAAGGTGTCAGAGAACACGGCATTGTTCCTCCCGAAGAATTTGACGATTATATTACCAGAATTATGGAAGCCTGTGGTCTGCAGGAATATCACAAAGACCGTTATCCCCATGAATTCTCCGGTGGACAGAGACAGCGTATCTGCATTGCCCGTGCGCTCGCCTTAAACCCGGACTTCATTGTCTGCGACGAACCGGTATCCGCACTGGATGTTTCCATTCAGGCACAGATTATCAATCTGCTTCGCAACCTGCAGAAGGAATTTGATCTGACCTATCTTTTCATTTCCCACGACCTGTCCGTTGTAGAGCATATCTCCGATACGGTAGGTGTTATGTATCTGGGAAACATGGTAGAGTATTCCGAAACGGAAAAGATATTCAATCATCCGCTGCATCCGTATACGAAAGCATTGTTCTCCGCCATTCCCATCCCCGACCCGGATGCCAAGATGGAACGAATTGTGCTGGAAGGAAGCATTCCTTCTCCCGCCAATCCGCCCGCAGGATGCAAGTTCCACACAAGATGCAAGGACTGCATGGAAATGTGTAAGTGCATCGCACCCCGGTACAGAGAAGTGGAAGACGGTCACTTTGTTGCCTGCCATTTGTACAATACACCGGAAATGAATAAAGCATTTGAGAAAGAAATGAATGAGGCAAAGAAGGAAGAAAATGGCAAAAAATAAGAAGAAACCTTCTTTTGTAGATGACGGCAGAACCATTGCCGATATGAATGTGGAAGGCATGCCCTGGTACTCCGGAGAAAAAAACAAAACGGAAAACAAAAGGGAAAACGATTTCACAGACTTGACCTTTAAGGAAAAACGTGCCATGATGAGAGGAATTTTAGGTGCTGCATTGTTAATTGCAGCACTGTTCCTTCTTGTATTTTTTTTGTTTATTCTGTTTTGCTCCTATGTATGGCTGAAATAGAATAGAAAGGTGTAGCGATTATGAAAATTGTAATAGTCGGCTGCGGAAATGTAGGTACTGCCCTTGCCGAGCAATTAAACAGTGAAGGACATAATATTACGATAATTGATGAAAAGGAAAATATTGTAAATAACATAGCCAATACCTATGATGTCATGGGCATCGTGGGAAACGGCGCCGTATACAGTGTGCAGATGGAAGCAGGAGTTGATGAAGCAGATCTGGTAATTGCCGTTACCGGAAAAGATGAATTGAACCTGCTTTGTTGTCTTATTGCCAGAAAAACCGGCGGCTGTCATACCATTGCGAGAGTATCCAATCCGGTCTACTACAAGGAAATCGCCTATATTAAAGAGGAACTGGGCCTCTCTCTGGTTATTAACCCGGAATATGCGGTTGCATCCGAAATCGCAAGACTCCTTAAGTTCCCTTCCGCATTAAAGATTGATACCTTTTCCAAGGGCAGGGTAGAGCTTGTAAAATACCGTATCGGTGAACAGTCCGTTTTATGTAATTTATCCTTAAAGGATGTCAGCACGGAGTTTAAGAGCGATGTGCTGGTCTGCGTGGTAGAGCGGGGCGAGGAGATATACATTCCCGACGGTGACTTTGTCCTGAAAGCAGGAGACGAAATTACACTGGTAGCCGCTTCCGTCAAGATTGCCGCTTTCTTCCGAAAATTAAAGGTGCCCACCACCCGTGCCAAGAATGCCATGATTATCGGCGGCGGAGAAACATCTTATTATCTGACGCAGATTTTGTCGGATATGGGTATCCACATCAAGATTATTGATAAATCCAAGGAACGCTGCGAGGAATTAGGAGAAATTCTGCCCCAGGCAATGATCATCTGCGGCGACGGCACCGACAGGGAGCTTTTGATGGAAGAGGGGCTTTTACAGACGGAAGCCTTTGTTTCCATGACAAACTTCGACGAAGAAAACATTATGCTTTCCCTGTTTGCCAAGAGCCAGACCAAGGCCAAAATTATTACCCGTGTGCACCGGCTGTCCTATGATGAAATCATTGAAAGCATGGATTTGGGAAGCATTATTTATCCCAAGTATGTTACGGCGGAAACCATTATCGAGTTTGTACGCGCCATGCATAATTCCATGGGCAGCAATATTGAAACTCTGTATAAATTAAACGATAACCGGGTAGAAGCTCTGGAATTCTACATAAGGGAGGATTGCCCGTTAGTGGGAATTCCCCTGCAGGATTTGAAACTCAAGAAAAATATTCTGATCTGCAGCATCAACCACAGGGGAACCATCATGACCCCGAGAGGCCATAGTATTATCCAGGTAGGTGATACTGTGGTGGTGGTAACCTCCGCTACCGGATTTCATGACATCAAGGATATTTTAAGATAACGTTGCCAAAGGTGCTGATTTAAGAAAGGCCGGTTTATTAGAATGAATCATTCCATTATCCGATATACACTGGTCAGTGTATTGGAATTTGCGGGCTTTTTTCTGCTGATTCCTTATTTCGTGGGATTGCTTTACGGAGAAAAAGAAAGATATGCATTTCTTCTGATTGCAGCGGCGTGCCTGCTGATTGGTTTTGCGGGCAGACTGTTTAAGCCCAAAAGCAAGGTGTTTTATGCGAGGGAGGGTTTTGTCACCGTTTCCTTAAGCTGGATTATATTAAGTCTTATCGGGGCGGTTCCCTTTGTGCTTACCGGAGAAATCCCTTCTTATGTGGATGCGGTTTTTGAAACGGCGTCCGGTTTTACCACAACGGGTGCTACCATTCTTACGGATGTGGAAGCACTGGCACGTTGTACCCAGTTCTTCCGGTTGTCCACACACTGGGTAGGCGGTATGGGCGTTCTGGTATTTATTTTGTCCATTGTACCTCTGTCCGGCAGCTATAATATGCATTTAGTCAGGGCGGAAAGTCCGGGACCCTCCGTCGGAAAGCTGGTTCCGCGGGTAAAAAACACCGCCCGGATTTTATATATTATTTATATTGCCATTACGGTGGTGGAAATCATCTGCCTGTTAATAGCAGGTATGCCCCTGTTTGATTCCGTTACCATGACATTTTCCACGGTGGGTACCGGCGGCTACAGTATTTTAAATACCGGTACGGCGACCTATAGCAGGGCAGTGCAGGCAATTATCCTGATTTTCATGTTTCTGTGCGGCATCAATTTCAGCATGTACTATCTCCTCATTGCAAAAAAGCCGGGGGATGTGCTGAAAAATACGGAGCTTAAGGCTTACGTGGGAATAGTGGCGGGAGCAACCCTACTGATTGCCGTCAATGTGAGAGGTTATTTTGCCAATTTCGGAGAAGCCCTGTTCCAATCCGCATTCCACGTAACTTCCATCATTACGACCACAGGTCTGTCAGGCCGTGATTTTAATCTGTGGCCGTCCTTCAGTAAGATGATACTGTTTCTTCTGATGATTGTGGGCGCCAGTGCCGGCAGTACGGGTGGCGGCTTTAAGGTATCCAGACTGGTGGTGCTTGTAAAGAGCGTAAAAAATGAAATTCAGAAGGTTATTCATCCACGCAGCATTAAAAAGCTGCATATGGACGGAAGGGCGCTTCCGGAGGATTTAATCCGTTCCATTCTGGTGTACACCGGCATATATGCCCTGTTGTCCTTTGCGTCCATCCTGATCGTCAGTCTGGACAATTTCAGCTTTGAAACCAATGTTTCGGCAGTTATGGCGACACTGAACAACATCGGTCCCGGGCTTGATGTGGTAGGACCCACCGGTAATTTTTCCGCCTTTTCGGATGTATCGAAGGTAGTGATGATTTTCGACATGCTGGCGGGAAGGCTGGAGCTCATTCCGATTTTGGTACTGTTTTCTCCACAGACATGGAAAAAATAGACCTGTTTTGGAAAAAGAGGTTGAAAAACTGTTTACTCTATGGTACAATTACTTTTGTTTGATTGAATATAAACTATCCCACGGAGGTGTGATATGGGAGCTTTGAGAATAACTTTAACGATTATTTTTATTATTATATGTCTTGCACTGACAGTGCTTGTTTTAATGCAGGAAGGCAAAGATGAAGGACTGGGAGCCATCAGTGGTGCAGCAGAAACCTACTGGGGCAAAAATAAAGGACGTTCCATGGAAGGAAACCTGGTAAAGATTACCAGAGTTTTAGCGGTTCTGTTCTTCCTTATGGCGATTGTCTTAAACCTGAATGTTTTTTAATGCATGATGAACGAAAGCACTCTTTGTAAGAAGAGTGCTTTTTTTACATGGTAGTTTTTGCATCCGCAGGCGGAGAAGCCCTGTTACGGAAAGGCATGAGGATTGATATGAAAAAGAAAAGAAACACAGAAAAAATAATTACAGGTACTTTCATAGGACATGCCAAAGGCTACGGTTTTTTGCGGGAGGATGCAGAGGACGGAAATAAGAAGGCGGATTATTTTGTACCGGAGGACATGACAAACGGAGCCTTCCACATGGACCGGGTGGAGGCGGTTCTTTTACCGGACACCGAAGGAAGGCGTCCGGAGGTTAAAATCACAAACATACTGGAACGTGGTATTACAAAAGTGGTCGGTACCTTTGAGCGTTCCAAAAACTTCGGCTTTGTGGTGCCGGATTCCGCTAAAATAGCGAAGGATATTTTTATTCCCCTGGAACGTTCCAAGGGCGCCGTGACCGGACACAAGGTTGTGGCGGAAATTACCGATTACGGCAGAGGCAGACGCAGCCCCGAAGGAAAAATCACAGAGATTATCGGTCATATCAATGACCCCGGCGTGGATATCCTTTCCATTGTAAAGGGCTTTGATCTGCCGGTTGCATTCCCGGAAAAGGTCTTAAATCAGGCGGAGCGTGCAGTGAAAGAGGTGAAGGAAGCCGACAGAGTGGGCAGACTGGATTTACGCAATCTTCTTATGGTGACCATAGACGGCGAGGATGCCAAGGATCTGGACGATGCGGTCAGTCTTACCGTGGACGAAGAAACGGGCAGGTACCACTTAGGCGTGCACATTGCGGATGTGTCCAACTATGTGCAGGAAAATTCCGCACTGGACAGGGAGGCTCTGAAAAGGGGCACCAGTGTCTATCTGGTGGACCGGGTTATTCCCATGCTGCCCCATGCACTGTCAAACGGCATCTGCTCCTTAAACGAAGGCGAGGACAGGCTGACCTTAAGCTGTCTTATGGAGATTGACAAAGAGGGCAATATTGCGGATTATAAAATAACCGAGTCCGTCATCAGGGTAAACAGGCGCATGACCTATACGGATGTTGCTAAAATCATTGTGAATAATGACGAAGAAACCTGCAAAAAGTATGAGGAACTGGTGCCCATGCTTCTTTCCATGAAGGAGCTTTCCATGCTGCTTCGGGAAAAGAGAATGCAGAGAGGCGCCATTGACTTCGATTTCCCGGAGAGCAAAATCACACTGGATGCCGAAGGCAGACCGCTCGAAATAAAGCCTTATGAGAGAAATCTTGCCAATATGCTGATTGAGGATTTTATGCTGGCGGCAAACGAAACGGTGGCGCAGCATTTTTACTGGCAGGAGCTTCCGTTTGTATACCGTATCCATGAAAAGCCAGACGGGGATAAGATGCAGAAATTAAACATCTTCATCAACAATCTGGGCTATTACATGAAATCCGTGGGGAAGGCACACCGCAGAGTGGCGGAAGAGGAAATCCATCCCAAGGAAATCCAGAAGCTCTTAAAGAAAATTGCGGGTACGCCGGAAGAAGCGCTGGTGAGCCGGCTGACGCTGCGCAGTATGAAGCAGGCAAGATACAGTACGGTCTGTGAGGGGCACTTCGGACTTGCCTGCGATTATTACTGTCATTTTACCTCGCCTATCCGCAGGTACCCGGATTTACAGATTCACCGTATTATAAAGGACCAGCTCCGCAACCGCATGAGTGAGGAAAAGGCGCTGCACTATGAAAGCATTCTGCCGGAGGTGGCAAAGCACTCCTCCGAAACGGAAAGACGGGCGGAGGAAGCCGAAAGAGAAACAGATAAGTTAAAGAAAATGGAATATATGGCGGAAAGAATCGGAGAGGAATACGAGGGTATTATCTCCGGCATCACGGCATGGGGCATCTATGTGGAGCTTCCCAATACCGTGGAGGGCATGGTGCATGTATCCAGACTACCGGGGGACTATTATTTTTACAATGAGAACCTTTGCGAAATGATAGGCGAACATACCGGCAGAAGCTATTGTCTGGGAGAGCCGGTAAAAATTAAAGTAACCGGCACGGACAGCATGACAAAAGCCATTGATTTTGATATAGTGGAAGATACCGGAGAGGACGATGCGGAGGAATAGTGCCGCAAAGTGCGATTCCGGAAACAGAAAGGCGGGACAGCTATGAAACAGGAAGCCATGAAACTGGTTGCCAACAATAAAAAGGCGTACCATGATTATTTTATAGATGAAAAATACGAAGCGGGACTGGTGCTGCACGGCACGGAGGTAAAGAGCCTTCGCCTGGGAAAATGCAGTGTAAAGGAAGCTTTTGTGCGTATTGAAAATTCCGAAGTGTGGATTTACGGTATGCACATCAGCCCCTATGAAAAAGGAAATATTTTTAACAGGGATCCGCTCCGCCCCAAAAAGCTTCTGATGCATAAGGATGAAATCCGCAAGCTGACCGGTAAGATTTCCGAAAAAGGGTTTACCATTGTGCCGCTGCAGGTTTATTTTAAGGATGGAAGAGCTAAAATCGAAATCGGTCTTGCCAGAGGTAAGAAGTTGTACGACAAGCGGCAGGACATTGCCAAGAAAGACCAGCGCAGGGAAGCGGAAAAAGAATTTAAGGTAAAAAACCTATATTAAATTTGTATTAATTTTTTATACGTTTCTTGACGGAAGAAAGAAGAGTGCATATAATATAGGTAACAATAAGGGCTAGTCAAGGTTTCGACAGGAGTCTTGCAGCTGGAGAAGCTATCCGCAGGCGATGCGTCAAATCGCAAAAATAAATATAAACGCTGAAGATAATTTAGCATACGCTGCCTAATGGCAGCTGTCCGCTCTAAGGCACTCACACTTTAGAATCCGGGCATCGACTATGTGAGAAACGACACGGTCTAAGCTTTGCAGCCGTGGGCGTATCATGAAGCTACTGAGTACGGCAGGCTGTCAATTTCCTGCTGTATGAGGGAACGGGACATTCGTCCGAGATAATTGACTATGATAGTAGAAGGACAGGGAATGGGCTTTTGGACACGGGTTCGACTCCCGTCTGGTCCACTTCTTAACAATGAAGGGTCGGTCTATTTTAGGCCGGCCTTTTCTTTTTGGCAGAGAATAGAAAGGAGATACTCATGGATACCTATACCGATACAAGAGGAGAGCGTACGGTGGGAGGCTTTGTGTTCCAGACAACGGAAGACGCCGCACTGGCCTCACAGGAGCTGAAAAAAACAGAATACTTCAGGATGCATTTGTCCTATGACAACCCGGAAAAGGTAAAGCAGATATATGAAAAAGCTGTGACGGAGCGTACCTTCAGGACTCCGGTAGGCTACGGCTTTTTGTGGGAATTAAGGAATTTTCTTTTGAAAAACGGTATCCAAGAGGAGGAATTAGAGCCTATTCCGTTGCAGATATCCTACCAGCTCAGGAAAAACAGTTATTCACCGGTGCCGAAGAAGAAGCAGGAGAAAGCATCCGGGCAGCCCGGGCTTATGATGTATTCCGTGATACTCAATATACTGCTTGCCATGGCGGTGGCAGCCATGTTTGCCATAGCTGTAAACGGCAAGAGCCCGAATATCCTGAACTACGAAAAAGCAATCACCAACCGCTATGCCTCCTGGGAGCAGGAGCTTACGGAACGGGGAAATGCGGTCAGGGAAAAAGAGCGGGAACTGAACATACAATGACAGAAGCCGGATAAGACAGAACAACCGGAACGGAAACAGGCGGGCAGCCGGCAGAACAGAACAACCGGAACAGAAACATAAAGACAGGTAAGAAAAGGCAGGGTACGGATATGGACAGACTGAAAATACTGGTGGTAGATGACGAAAGCAGGATGCGCAAGCTCATACGCGATTTTTTGGTAAAGGACAATTTTGAAGTCCTGGAAGCAGGGGACGGAGAGGAAGCTGTGGGCATTTTCTTTGAACAGAAGGACATAGCCCTGATTGTACTGGATGTAATGATGCCCAAAATGGACGGCTGGGAGGTCTGCAAGGAAATCCGCAGATATTCCAAGGTGCCCATTATCATGCTGACGGCAAAGAGCGCCGAAAGCGACGAATTGCTGGGATTTGAACTGGGGATTGACGAATACATCAGCAAGCCCTTCAGCCCCAAGATACTGGTGGCGCGCATTGAGGCTATTTTGAGAAGAACCGTGCAGCATAATGAAGAGGAAATCCTTTCCGCGGGCGGTATTGAATTAAACAAATCAGCCCATATGGTAAAGATTGACGGGGAAAGCGTGGATTTAAGCTACAAGGAATTTGAACTTCTGACGTATTTCATGGAAAATCAGGGAATTGCCCTTTCCCGTGAAAAAATCTTAAACCATGTCTGGAACTATGATTATTTCGGAGATGCCAGAACCATCGACACCCATGTAAAAAAACTCCGCAGCAAACTGGGAAGCAAGGGTGATTTAATCAAGACCATCTGGGGGATGGGGTATAAATTTGAAGCAGGACGTGAGGAATAAATGAAGCATTCCATTAAAAGACAGGTGGCACTGATCTTCATAGGGCTTATGGCGGCAACTCTGTTAATCTGCTGGATGATTAACAATACCTTTCTGCAGAAATATTACGAAGAGGAGCGCAAAAAGGCACTCATCCACACCTATGAAATCTTAGATACCAATATGCAGAGCAATTCCTTCAGCGAGGATTCGTTTGAAATTGAAATGGAAAAAATATCGGGCAAGTATAACATCATGGGCGTGGTACAGGATACGGAGGCGCGTATTATCGCAACCTTCGGCAATGACATGGACATGCTCAAAGGTCTTTTGTGGGACCGGATATATACGCCGATTAAGGACCCTTATATTTTAGAGGAAACGGACCATTACACCGTCCAGAAGGTAGAGGACTCCAAGACCAGGACGGAATATATGGAAATGGTGGGCTGGCTGTCGGAAGGACAGGCATTTTATATCCGTACGCCACTGGAAAACATCCGGGAAAGTGTAAAAATCGCCAACCGGTTTCTGTTTTATGCGGGTCTTATCTGTATTGCCATAAGCAGTGTTATCATTTTTTATGTGACCGGAAAGATTACACAGCCCATCTTAAAGCTTGCGGAGATTTCCGAGCGGATGACAAAGCTGGATTTTGATGCCAAGTACGAAGGGGAGCAGAAGAGTGAAATCGGCCTTCTGGGTGAGCATATGAACACGTTGTCCGAGACCCTCGAGAGCACTATACAGGAGCTTAAAAATGCCAATATCGAACTCCACAAGGATATAGAGAACAAAGAGAAAATCGATTCCATGCGAAAGGAATTCCTGTCCAATGTTTCCCATGAGTTAAAGACCCCTATTGCGCTTATCCAGGGCTATGCGGAGGGCTTACAGGAGGGCATCAATGATGATGCCGAAAGCCGGGAATTTTATTGCAGCGTCATTGTGGATGAAGCGAATAAAATGAATCAGATGGTAAAGAAGCTCATGACCCTGAATGAACTGGAATTTGGCAAGGAAACGGTGAACTTCGAACGTTTCGATGTGGTTGCTCTTATCCGCAACCATATCCAGTCCGTCGGTATTCTGGCAAACGGTCAGGATATTCAGATACGCATGGAGCCCAGTGACCCCATTTATGTCTGGGCGGATGAATACATGACGGAGGAAGTGTTTACCAATTACTTTACCAACGCCCTGCATTACTGCAGCGGGGAAAAGATTGTGGAAATCCGCTTCGGCAAGGAAAACGGCAAGGTACGCATCAGTATTTTCAACACCGGCAATAAAATACCGGAGGAGTCTATTCCTTATCTTTGGGATAAATTTTACAAAGTGGATAAGGCAAGAACCCGGGAATACGGTGGAAGCGGTGTGGGACTTTCCATTGTAAAGGCGATTATGGAGTCAATGAACCAGAAATACGGTGTGGAAAATTATGAAAACGGCGTGGCTTTTTATTTTGAGCTGGAAATGGTGGAAAAGGAAGGAAGCTGATTTTGGAAGATATAAGAGAAAAAGTAATCCTGGTGGGAGTGGACACCGGCGTAGCGGATGACTATGATGTCTGCATGCAGGAATTGAAAAGTCTGGCAGAGGCATGCCACATGCAGGTGGTAGGCATTCTGACCCAGAAAATGGAGGCGGCCAACAAGGCGCTTTATATCGGTACCGGTAAAGTGGAAGAACTGCGGGAACTGGCGAAAATGACGGATACGGAGCTGATTGTTTTTGAAGACAGCCTGACGCCGTCCCAGCTCCGCAATTTAAAGGACGAATGCAAGCTGCCCGTAATGGACAGAACCAACCTGATACTGGATATTTTTGCAAGCCGCGCCAAGACAAGGGAAGCCAAGCTGCAGGTAGAGGTGGCAAGGCTTAAGTACCTTCTGCCGCGGCTGGTGGGACTGCACGATGCCTTAAGCAGGCAGGGCGGCACCAGCGGCAGTATGAGTAACAAGGGTGCCGGTGAAAAGAAACTGGAGCTGGACAGACGAAAGATTGAACACCGCATTACGGAGCTTTCCAAGGAGCTGGAAACCGTGTCCACGGAACGACGGACCCAGAGAAAGCGGAGAAGGAATTCCGGTATTCCGCAGGTTTCCTTAGCGGGCTATACCAATGCCGGTAAATCCACCCTGTTAAATAAATTTGTGGACACCTACGGACTTCCCGAAGAGAAGAAGGTCCTGGAAAAGGACATGCTGTTTGCCACCCTCGAAACGGCGGTGCGTAAAATCGACGACGGCAGCCGGAAGCCATTTTATCTGGCGGATACGGTCGGATTTATCAACAATCTGCCCCATGGTCTGGTCAAAGCATTCCGCTCCACATTGGAAGAAATAAAAGAAGCGGATTTAATTTTGCAGGTGATTGACTTTTCCGATGTTAATTACAAGAAGCATATGGAAGTAACGGAGGAAACCTTAAAAGAACTGGATGCGGGACACATTCCCGTCATTTATGTGTATAATAAGGCGGACCTATGCATGCCGGAAATCCCCAGATGTACGGACAACCGGATTTATATGTCGGCACAGGATGAAACCTGTATCAGAAGTCTTCTTACCCTGGTTACGGACACCTTGTATGCCCACCGGAAAGAAACCGCATTTTTAATTCCGTACGATAAAGGCGGCATTGTATCCGAGCTTCGTGAAAATGCAGAAGTGCTTTCACAGGATTACGTTGAAAACGGAGTACGACTTGTGGTAAAATGCAGTGAGAAAGAACAAAGTAAATTCAGTATGTATATAAGCGAGTAAATAGGTCCGGTGTATTTACCGGCAGACGGTTCCGGGGGATACCGCGGACGGAAAGAAAAGGGGATTGTGAGATGGTACAGGACAGACTGGAAAACCAGATTTTATATATCATGTCAATATCTGCCGACAGGCAGTACACGGAATACTTAAACACTCTTTTGTGGCAGTACCGGAACCGCATGGTTTCCGCAGAGTACGCACAGCAGGAAGTAAACCGCACCTGGAACGTATACCAGCAGCGGATGCTTAGGGGAGAATTCCGCCGGCAGAATATGCAGCCGGTGCAGGGAGTCAATCCGCAGGCAGCACAGGGCGGCTTCACGCAGCCGGTGCAGGGAACTCCGGCATGGCAGCCCGCACCACCGCAGAAGAAGAATAGCATGGAATTTACCATCGGCGCCGGACTTTTAAGCGTGGTCGGCGTGGTTTTCGTTTTAGTTGCTTTTGTAATGCTGGGCATTACCTATATGGACGGCTTTGTAAAAGGAATGTGCCTGTATGGCATGTCGGTTGTCATCCTGCTGGTTTCTGAACTTTTGCTCAGAAGAAAAATGCCGAAGTTTGCCGTGGGCATTACGGCGCTCGGTATATGCGGCATGTACGCATCCACGATGATAAACTGTTCGTATTTACAGAATTTCAACGGCTACTGGGCTATGGGAATAGCTGTGGCAGTCAGCATACTGGCTCTTGTCATCAGCCGCAAAAGAGACTCCGGCGTCATGAAGGTTATCAGCTTTATCGGCTGTTATGTGTGCGCTTTTCCCATCCGCAATCTGTTTGACATGCCGGTTTTTGCCGTTGTGGCGGCAATTATGGTCTTAGTCAATCTGATGACGGTTTTCCTTCCTGTAAAACGGAGCCGTTATGCGGTGGACAACATACATTGTGTTACCCATATGATTTTTACCTTGATTATGGCAATCGGTGAGGCAATTCTGACAGATTCCTGGGTGGTACTGTATTACCTGTTGGCAGAAATGGCGGTACACCTTCTTATTCTCTACCGCATGTCCAAGGACGAACAGCACAGGACAGGTGCGCTTGTTATTTATTTCTGTACGCAGGCGTGGCTTCTTCTGCTTTATATAATATTGGAAATTATACTGTTCCACGACAAAACAGGGGAGGCCTTTGTGACAGCGGGGATTTTCTTTGCTGTCTGCCTGCTTGGATTTCTGCTTTTCCGGAAAGGGAAGGAAAAGTGGTTTTTTTACCTTATGTTTGTCGGAACGACCTTGATTACGTTTTCCTATTTTGACCAGCGGGTCGACCAGAAAGAGGACACTTACTTTATGGTGGCGGGAACCGTGGCGGTACTCGGCGTGTTTTTATTGTCCAAGTGCCTTTCCAGAGTAAAATATCTGCAGGTCAGTGAAATTATAATTACCTTGTTTACGGCAATACAGGCAATCCATTTCTTCGTATTGGAAGAGCATATATACAGTTATTGTTTTCTGGGAGCATTTCTGTTGTCCCTTTTAGCGGTATATTATTTCAAACAGTTTTACGAGGAAACGGTTCTGCTTTTGTTTGTATTGTATATAATCGGAGAATTCCACAACGAATTGTGGCAGGCAGTGGTTATGGCGCTTTTCTTTATGGGAACACTGGCGTTTAACTGTATTCCGCTGTTTAAGAGCCGGTATACCAAGGTCATCAACTATATCAATTTAGGACTGATAGCCCTGCTGTATTTCTCCCTGCTATTCAGTTTTTCAAGCTTAAACTGCATTTTGATGCTGGTTATCGGCATTGCCTATCTGGTGGTCTGCTTCCAGGAAAACTTCGGCATGAATTTCCGGATAAAGCATTTGATTACCGTGGGATTTTTATGCTATATGACGCTTGTGTGGAAGATGCCCTTCTCCCATCAGGCGGTGATAAAAAGTATTATTTTAATGGTCATTGCCATCGGAACCATAGTAATGGGCTTCCTGTTTAAGGAAAAGAAGCTGCGTATCGGCGGACTGATACTGACACTTTCCGTCTGCGCCAAATTGGCATTGTACGATTTCCCTGGAGCGGCAACGACCGAAAAGATGATTTTGTTTATGGTGGCAGGTGTTATTGTACTTGCTATTTCCGCTATATATATCGCATTGGAGAAAAGCCTGTCGGAATAGATGGGAGAAAGAGGAAAGAAATGAAGCGACAGAATAACTTTCTTATAAGCACAGCATGCGCAGTGTCCTTTCTGGCGGGAGTTGTACTATTTTCCGGTTGCGGCGCCATGGCGATGCCCACGCTGACCGAGGAGCAGGAGAACCAGATTGTAAAATATGCGGCGGATGCGGTTATGCGGCATGTGAATACCTATAATAACCGGCTGGCGGATTTATCCTTATATGAAGAAAAAGAAGAGAAACCGCAGGAGACGAAAGAGCCTGCAAGTGCCATGGATCCCACTGTGGAAACAACGGTTATTGATAAGAGCGAAGAACCGGCATCCTATAATCTGGCACAGGTTCTGTTGCCGGAAGGCTTTTCTATGGAGTATTCAGGTTATGAAGTAACGGACTCTTATCCGCAGACGGAGGAAATGGCGTTTGTGATTGATGCGTCCCAGAATAAAAAGCTGCTGGTACTGTCTTTTACCGTCACTAATAACGGAACGGAAAGTGTGGACATAGATATTAACGGCAGGAAACCGTACTGTGTTTTAAGGATAAATGATACGGACAAATACTTTATCCAGACCACACTGTTAAACGACGATATCACCACCTATCACGGCACTATGGAAGCGGGTACCGCAGTACAGCTTGTTATGATAGCGGAAATCCCGGAGGAGAAGGCGGAAAATATCGAAACACTGAAGCTTTCCGTAACGGCGGGGGATAGGACAACGGTAACAGAGCTGCAATAGGATATCTGTCATATAATTGCATAATGGTTTCATACAGGCACAATGGGCAATTTTGCTTATTGTGTCTATTTTTATAAAAAATAGCAAAAAAATGAAAAATAATGTATTGACAACCTGGGGAGAGGGTGCTATACTCAGTTTTGCTTTGAGGCGATAGCCAATAAGAAGCCAACAACAAAAAAGAAAATAAAAAGTTTTCAAAAAAGTTGTTGACAAACGAAAGAACTCATGGTATTCTAAATGAGTTGCGGCTCGAGAGAGTCGAAAGCACAGAACCTTGACAAATAAACAGCAATGCAACCCTGAAAATTCTTAAAGAGAAAATTCAGAACAAGCAAAACCAAAGT